>OJWS01000003.1_pt1 | contig 182675 bp, 141 predicted proteins | sample 1600491 | NCBI WGS metagenome assembly OJWS01 (sample SAMN04436976, study PRJEB24849) | human gut metagenome | biome: human gut; feature: NICU; material: stool | host: Homo sapiens | place: USA: Saint Louis, MO | collected 2010-08-02 | reverse complement strand
AATACTCGACACCGGCGGTTTCAGACCCGCCTTCCACCGATGATTGGGAAGAGCCAGTAAAGGTGACTGGGGGCGGATCGAAGAGGACCTTCTTGGGAAACGGGAAATCTCGAATTAGTACTACTATGGAATCCATACATTGCGTGCTCTAGAGAATTTCCAAATGTGACGCGGATGCATGAACGACGAGCCTGACTTCATTCGTGGGATGGTTCAGGTGAAGAAGGCAGCAGATCTGACGAACAAGCAGTTGAAGGTTCTGCCGAGTGATGTCGCTGACGCCATCGTCGCCGCATGCGATGCGATCTTGGATGATGGGCGCTGCATGGGCCAATTCCCGACCGATTCCTTCCAAGAAGGAGCGGGAACCTCGATCAACATGAACACCAACGAGGTCGTCGCCGACTTGGCTCTCGAAATGTTGGGATACCCGAAGGGTACCTATGACGTCATCCATCCCAACGATGACGTCAACAAGTCCCAGTCGACCAATGACGCCTACCCCACTGGGTTCCGGCTCGGGGTGTACGCCCTGCTGGAGGGGCTGAAACGAGCCGTCGCCGACCTTGCAGATAGTTTCGATGCCAAGGCCAAGGAATTTGCCGATGTACTGAAGATGGGACGCACCCAGTTGCAGGATGCTGTTCCCATGACTCTGGGTGAGGAGTTTGACGGGTACGCGCACAATATCCGTGCTGAACTGGACCGGCTTGATGCCGGAAGCGATCTTCTCGTAGAGGTCAACCTGGGCGGCACTGCCATCGGCACTCGGATCAACACCCCAGACGGATATGCCGAACTTGCCGCAGAGAAGCTGGCCAAGGTGACCGGGTACCCGATTCATCCCTCCACTAACCTCATGGAATCGTCCTACGACAACGGCGCCTACATTGCTGTCCATTCCATCATCAAACGCCTAGCGGCGAAGATCTCCAAGATTTGCAACGATTTGCGACTGCTCTCGTCTGGGCCAAGGGCTGGACTCAAGGAAATCAACCTTCCAGAGATGCAGGCAGGATCGTCCATTATGCCGGCGAAGGTGAATCCGGTCATTCCTGAGGTTGTTAACCAGATCTGTTTCAAGGTATTCGGAAACGATGTCACCGTCTGCTTTGCTGCCGAAGCTGGTCAGCTGGAATTCAATGTGATGGAACCGGCCCTGGCGCAAGCAATGTTCGAGTCGATCCACCTTCTGATCAATGCCTGCGACACCTTGCGTAGCAAGTGCATTGACGGAATTACCGCAAATGCGGAACGGTGCCGAAAGTATGTCACCAATTCCATCGGCATTGTGACCTACCTGAACGATGTGATTGGACACCATCAGGGCGATCTCATTGGCGAGGAGGCTGCCCGTACCGGAAAATCAGTTCGTGATGTCGTCCTCGAACGCGGCCTAATTCCGGAGGAAAAGCTGGATGAGATCATGTCGACCCAGAACTTCCTGCACCCTCGATACTCAGGACGCACATACGAGCCGAGCGACCGCGGTCTCCCGGAGGATCCCCGGACATTCGTGTCTGAGCGTCGCTGACACGCGATGATGCTCGCAGTCGGATGAATGCCGCCCTTGCACAATCCGTCGAAGTCTCCAGTGTGAGAGCGTGTGGGGGCTGAGTCTTGGAAAAGGCTTGGTCCCACCCACACACCTTTAGATAACGTTCACCGGGTGATCGGGGTGCTTGTCCAGCCATCCCCTGATGAAGGTGCAGTCCGGTCGTACCGTCAGGTTCTGGGAGGCGATGTCGTCGAGGGCACATCGCGCCAGGGCGCTGCCAACCCCCTTGCCGCCGAAGGCGTCGAAGACCTCGGTGTGAGGCATGACGACGACGTCCCCCTCGCGGCGAAATTCTGCGAATCCGGCGAGCTCACCGTTGATATGAGACTCGTAGCGTGACTGCTGGTCGTTCTTGGTGACGATGACGTCGCTCATACTCCCATCGTCGGGCAACTGCGCCCCTATTGCCAGGGCCTTCGCAGGTGCTTTCACGGATGGCGTCATTTGCTTGGAAGTGACCGTGCCAAGGGGCAATGTGGAAGGAAGTACTCGACCTATCCGGAGAAGTCGTCATGCCCATTGATCCCAGTAGGCCGTCAACCAATACGAACGGTTCCCCCGCGCCCAGCGACGAATACTCCCTGACCGTCGGTGCCGACGGCCCGGTGCTGCTGCACGACGCCCACCTGGTTGACACCTTGGCCCATTTCAACCGCGAAAACATCCCCGAGCGCAAGCCACATGCCAAGGGGTCGGGGGCCTTCGGACACTTCGAGACCACCGCTGACGTCTCGGAGTACACCAAGGCCGGTTTCCTGCAGAGAGGCAAGGAGACCCCGATGCTGGCCCGCTTCTCCACGGTCGCCGGTGAGCTCGGTAGCCCCGACACGTGGCGTGACGTCCGTGGATTCTCGCTGAAGTTCTACACCGACGAAGGTAACTTCGACATGGTTGGCAACAACACCCCGGTGTTCTTCATGCGTGACCCGATGAAGTTCCCCCACTTCATTCGCTCACAGAAGCGCCTGCCAAACTCTGGCCTGCGCAGCCCCAACATGATGTACGACTACTGGAGCCTCTCCCCGGAGTCGGCCCACCAGGTCGCCTACCTCATGGGCCCGCGAGGCATTCCGCTCAGCTACCGCACCATGAACGGCTACTCCTCGCACACCTACTCGTGGGTGAACGCCGAGGGGAAGATCACCTGGGTGAAGTACCACTTCATCAGCGACCAGGGCGTCCACACCATGACCGCCGACCAGGCCAAGGCCGTCGTCGGGGATCACCCGGACATCCACCGCGAGGATCTGTTCAATCACATTGCTGACGGCGACCACCCGTCCTGGACCGTCAAGGTGCAGTTGATGCCCTACGACGATGCCAAGGACTACCGCTTCAACCCCTTCGACATCACCAAGGTGTGGCCACACAAGGACTACCCGCTGCACACCATCGGCAGGTTCACCCTGGACCGCAACCCGGAGAACTTCTTCGCCGAGATCGAGCAGGCGGCCTTCTCCCCGTCCAACACCGTCGAGGGCACCGGCCTCTCGCCCGACCGTATGTTGTTGAGCCGCGCCTTCGCCTACAACGATGCCGCCCGCAACCGTCTGGGCGTCAACTACGAGCAGCTTCCCGTGAACCGTCCGACCGTCGCGACGAATCAGTACACCTTCGACGGCCAGATGACCTACGAGCATGCCGGGTCGGCCCCGACCTACGCCCCGAACTCCTACGGCCGCAACTACGCCAGCGGTTACCGCGCCAGCTCGGAGGCCACCTGGGCGACCGATGGTGAGCTCGTTCGTGCCGCCCAGACCCTGCACACCGAGGATGATGACTTCGGCCAGGCCCACACCCTGGTCCGTGACGTCTTCTCCGATCAGGAGCGCGACGAATTGGTGGAGACCCTCGTCGACCTACTGACGAACTTCGACATGGAGGAGCCGGTCATCGGCAACACCCTGACCTACTGGCGCAACATTGACGCCGGTGTTGCCGACAAGGTCGAGTCCACGCTGTGATGTCGCTCTGACCCACTCGTGGTCCCCGGGGAATCAGGGTTCCCCGGGGACCCTCTCTTTCCAGCTGCGCCAGTTTCGGACACCTGCGCCGGGCTTTTCGCGGTGCGGGTGCCTCAAGGTGGCACAGCTGTGTGCCTGAGAGCGGCTCAGTGCTGGCTCGACCACACCTGCCACAGTTTGGCGAAGGGGCCGCTGCCCTCGCGCAGTCGCTCGGGAGGCCCGACCTCCGCGATCCGCCCGTCCTCCATGACCGCGACCTCGTCAGCCATGGCCACCTGGGACAGCCGGTGGGCGACCAGCAGGGCCGTCCTTCCCCTGACGACCTCGACGGCGGCCCGGTCGAGGGCAGCCGCGCCCGAGCTTCCGGCCTCGGCTGTTGCCTCATCCAAGATGATGACCTGGGGATCGGCCAGCAAGGCCCGTGCCAGCGCCACCTGTTGGGCTTGGGCCGGGGAGAGCCGGGTTCCCAGTCGTCCCACCAGAGTGTCGACGCCATCGGCCAGATTCCTCACCCATTCGGCACCGACCTGGTCCAGAGCCTCCATGACGGTCTCGCGAACCTGGTCGTCAGGCCAGTTCTCGGCGGTGGCTGGTAACCCGAGAGCCACGTCGTCGAGAAGGCTGCCCGAGAAAGTGTGGATCTCCTGGCTGATGAGCACGGTTCGAGCCGCGCCAGGGGACATGACGACCTGACCAGACCGAGGTTCCAGCAGGCCAGCCACGAGTGCTGCCAGGGTCGACTTGCCAGCACCGGATTCCCCGACGAGAACCATGGTGTGCCCGGCAGGGATGTCCAGGCTCACCTCGTGCAGCACGTCCGGACCGTCCTGATAGCCGAAACTCAGCCCCTCCACGTGAACCGACGACGGGCCCTGGTGGGTGTGCTCGACGACGGTTGGTTCCTCGTGACGGGCGTGGATCACACCCACCACCCGCTGCAGACATACCCAGGCAGCCTGCAGGTTGTTGAGGAACATCAGCAGGAACCGCACCGGGGAGAACAGCCTCAGCAGCACCAGGACTGCCGTCGCCGCCGCACCGACGCTGAGCTTGTTGCTGGTGACGAGTAGGTATCCGGTCCATGCGACGCCGATGGTTGCCACAGCTTCACCGGCCAGCAGTCTGACGACGAGCCTGTTCCCGAGGAACCGTCCGCGGAGGTTCCAGCGGATGGCCTGCCAGGATCCGCCCGCCACCGTCCGAATACGCAGATTCTCCAGCCCAAAGGCCCGCACCACGTCAAGGCCGTGGATGGTCGAGAGGATGTGCTGGGACTGGGTTGTCGAGGCCCGCCTCTCAGCGCGATACACGGGCGGGGCAGTCCGCAGGAACTCCCGGATGGCCAGGCCGTAGAGCACGGCGGCGAGGAGCACAGGGATGAAGAAGGCCGGATGCAGGCTGGCCAACGCACCCACTGACACAATCACCATGATCATGGTGTTGACAAGGCGCGGAAGGGCGCCATTCGCCGCGTCGCGTACCGCTTGGACGTCGTCGGACGCTCGTGAGACCAGGTCGGCGGTACCGGCCCGCTCCACCCGCTGCTGGTCCAGCCCCAGGCCGGCTTGGATCATCGACTCCCGCAACCGGGTGACGATGGTCGTGAAGAAGGACGGCGTCAGGGCCTGGGCCGCACCATTGCAGATCCCCGACCCGACCACTGCAACGGCCATGGCGAGGGCAGGGGTGAGCAGGGATGACGGCGAACGGCGGGCCCGAGCGGCGTCGATGATCCATCCGGTCGCCACCGGCACAGCCAGGTCCAGCAGGGCTGCCGCCGTGATGACCACGATCGCGCCGACTAGGTACCCGCGCACGCCGCGTGCCGCCCGGTGAACCTCGTGACGAACCTGGGCGGCAGTGGCGAGTGGCAGCCAACGGGGAGTGCTCATGACAGCATCCCCCGGTAGTTCTCGCGGGTCAGCAACTCGCGGTGTGGGGCGCGGGCGACTTCGTGGCCGTCGTCGTCGAGCATGACGACCTCATCCATGCGGTCCAGCAGGGCCGGGGACGCGGTGGCGATGACGGTGGTGCGTCCTCGCCGCAACTCCTGCAGCCGTTCAGCGATGGTGGCGGTCGTGGCGGCGTCGATGCTGGTGGTGGGATCGATCAGCACCAGACCGTCAGGGGAGTGCAGCAGGGCTCGCGCCAGGGCCAGGCGCTGACGCTGACCTCCGGAGACATGGCGTCCGCCCTCCCCGACCTCGGTCTCCAGACCGCGCGGCAGCGCTTTCGCGACGGTGTCCAGGGCGGCGGCGTCGACGACAGCATTGAGTTTGGCAACCGTCGTCTGGCGATCCAGCACGATGTTGGCCCGCGCGGTGTCGTCGAAGAGTTCCGGGGCGCGTGGAGCCACCAGGACCAGACGACGTCGCTGGGACGGGTTGAGACGACTGGCCGGCACCCCGTTGAGCAGGGTTTTCGGCCCGTGGTCGATGGCGTCAGCCAGTGCGTCGCAGACTTGCTGCGGGGCGACGATCCCCAGGTGTGTCCCGGCCGGGACGTCCAGACAGAAGTCCGGCTCCTCGACTGGAACCCGTAGCCAGACCGGGCCGTCTCCGGGAGTGGTGCGGGCCCCGTCGTCGGGATGGACCGGCCAGGCCGCAGGGCTGTCACGCAGCTCGCAGAGCCTGTCCCCGGAGGCGTTGGCGCTGGATAGCATCGTTGCGGCGTCGACGCCCAGGGCTCGTAGCGGCGGCCCAAGGGTCTGCGCCAGACCCACCACGGTGACGAGCTGCCCGACGCTGATGTGACCCGTGAGGGCGAGCCACCCGGCCAGCACCGTGAGGGCGGTGATGAACACGCCGACCGAGGCGTTGATGGTGCCGGTGTAGACCCCCTTGATCCGACGGTTGCGCAGGGTGGCCGCCAGCCCCTCCCGACTCGCCGCGCGGAATCTCTCGGTGGCGCGGTGCTCGGCCGACAGTCCCTGGATGACGCGCAGCCCGCTGGTGAGATCGGCGGCGGACCCGGCCACCGCGGCCTCGGCCCGCCGCTCTCGGCGGGTGCTGCGCTTGACCGGGGCGACCCCCTTGACCGACAACAGGATGAGCAGCGGGACGATGCACACCGTCGCCAGTGCCAACCACCCGTTGATGAGAGCCATCGCGACGAGGGAACCGAGCAGGGTGACGGCGTTGCCGGGGATCGAGGTCAGGGCGATGAAGGCTCGCGACACCGCCCGGACGTCGGTGACGACGACGGCGAGAAGATCACCGGGAAGACGGGACGTCCCACCTATTCCCCCCGGAGCAGTGATCCGATCGAGGGCCTGGACACGGAGGTCGTGCTCGGCCAGCCCGGCCCCTACATTGGTCTGCATCCGCACCGTCTGGGCCACCGCACGGACCACGTAGGCCAGCGCAACCAGGGTCAGCCAGCTGGCGAGGGCGGCAGCATTGGCCGCGACCACTCCGTCATCAATGGCGCGGCCGAGGGCCATCGGCACCCCGATGTTGACCAGGCTGACGAAGGCTGAGGCGATCGACCCCGGCAGCAGCCACCGCTTCCCGTCGTGAGACATCTGACGCACCACGGCCCGGCCCTCGTGGACCTCGTCGACGTTGATGAGGGAGACGTCAAAGGGTGGTGGGGTCTGTTTCGGGATGTGGGGCAGCCACCTCAGCCTCGGCCGCCAATGACGGTGGACAGTACGTATCACGCTGCCCCCGGCCCGCCGACCGACTCGAGGGGACGCCGCCTCATGCGGTGCGGCAGGACGAGCCGGGCGGCCTGGGTGAGGTTCTCGGTGGTGATCGTGGTGCGTTCCTCCCACGCTGCCAGGGCACGAGCGGCCCGCACCATCATGATGTCGGCGCGGTGGCCGTCGACATGGGCGTTGATGCAGGTGCGGGCGACCGTCATGAGGGTCTCGTCGTCGATCTGGACCTCCTTGACGAGCTCGGTGGCGTGCCCGATCCTCTCGCTGATCTGGTGGCCCTGCTTTTCCCACTTGCGCGTGAAGTTGGCCGGATCATCCTCGAAGGCCAGCCGACGCCGGATGACCTCGATGCGCTGCTCGGGGTCGTCCTCCCCACCGACGGTGACGCACAGGCCGAACCGGTCGAGCAGTTGGGGGCGCAGCTCGCCCTCCTCGGGATTCATGGTACCGACCAGGGTGAATCTCGCCGGATGGGTGACACTGATTCCCTCCCGCTCGACGGTGTTGACGCCCATCGCGGCGGAGTCCAGCAGCAGGTCGACGACGTGGTCGTCGAGGAGGTTGACCTCGTCGACGTAGAGGATCGCGCGGTGGGCCGCGGCCAGCAGACCGGGCTCGAAGCGGCGTCGCCCCTCGCGCAGGGCCGTCTCCATGTCGAGGGTTCCGGTGACGCGGTCCTCGGTGGCTCCCACTGGCAGCTCGACCACGGGCACCCGGACGGTGCGCGGCTCGGGCATGGTCTCGGGCACTCCGAGCTCGGCAGCGTGGACCGGATACTCCTCGGGGGACAGGTGGTAGGCCCCGGGAACCTCCTGGTGCTCCGGGAGCAGGGCTGCCAGGCCACGTACCGCCGTGGACTTCGCGGTTCCTTTCTCGCCGCGGATGAGCACCCCGGACAGATCGGGGCTGATCGAGGCGAGGATGAGGGCCAGCTTCATCTCCTCCTGTCCGACGATGGCGCAGAAGGGGTAGACGGGGCGTTGTGCCATGTCAGCGGTCCTTTCGAGGTTGGGTCGGGTCGAGTTGGGAGACGACGTTCACGAGGTCGTCGGCACGTAGGTCGTCGATGCGCAGGCAGGGTCCGCCCAGGGCCGTCGCGATGTCGTTGGCCCTGGACAGTTGGATGCCGCGGGGGTCCTCAGTATCGATGACGACCCAGCTGAGGCGTCGGTCGGCACCGATCTCGGTTGCCAACGCGATTGCCTCGTCGGTGGCGCGGGAGTTGGGTTTGCCGTCCAGGCCGACGTTGCCGCGTCCGTCGGTGACGAGCACCAACAGCGGACGCAGACCGGGGTCCTTGAGCAGCAGGGGCCGGACGACCTCGCAGGCCGTTACGAGCCCAGCCGCCAGAGGAGTGCGACCGCCGACGGGAAGCTCGGCCAGGCCGCGTTGGGCCACCTCCACCGAGGAGGTCACCGGGACGAGCACCTCGGCCCGGTCGCGGCGGAAACCGATGAGGCAGACCCGGTCACGTTTGACGTAGGCGTCCAGCAGCAGGGAGAGGATAGCCCCCTTGGAGGCGGTCATCCGGCCCCGTGACCCCATCGACCCGGAGGCGTCGACGACGAGGATGACGCAGGAGGCCGACCGTCCGGTCCTCACCTTGGCCCGCCAGTCACCCGGCTCGACGTGGACCGCCATCGCGGGACGACTCGGGTCGGCTCGGCGTGACCTCTGGTGCACCGCGGCGGCACGCAGGGTGGCGTCCAGGGCAAGGTCGTCGGGAAAGGTCGTGGAGCGGGCCGAGATGTAACGACCGCGGCGCTCCTTGCTACGGGTGTGCAGACGTCGTCCGGAGGCACGTCGGGCCAGACGATCCTGACCGGGTTCCAGCGGTCGGACCGCGAAGGGGTCCCCGACGGCAGCGACCTGTTCCCCTGGGTTCGGCTGGTCGGTCTGGTTGTCAGGATCGGTGTGGTCATCGGGTTGTTGATCGTCCTGACTGCCGGGTGGCGGAGCAGCATCCTCGTTCTGAAACCGGTTTTCCACGTCGTCATTGGGATCCCGGTCGGGCTGGTCAGACTGGTGATCAGGTTGGTTGGGCTGTTGGTCCTCGGACTGCTCCTGCTGTTGCGGCTCGGGTGGCCGAGAAGGGGCCGACGGGGTTTCGTCGCGGCGACGATGCCGCAGCACCATCTCGCTGACCGCCAACACGTCGTCCTCGGTGGCGATCCCGCGACCGGCCAGAGCGGCATGAGCGCGGGTGGCCTCGGCCATGACGATGTCGGCCCGGTGACCGGCGACGTGGTTGTGTCGACACAGCGAGCCGATGAGCTCGGTGACGGTGCGGTTCAGCGCGATCTGGTCGACGATGCGCTGCGCCCTGCCGATGGCCGCGGCCTGGCGTTCCTGGTCGTCCTGCCAACGGCGTGCGAACCCACTCGGGTCGGCGTCGTGGTCGAGCCGACGCCGGATGATCTCGGCGCGAGTGTCCGGGTCCGACTCGCCGTGCACCTCGACGCACAGTCCGAACCGGTCCAGCAACTGGGGGCGCAGAGCACCTTCCTCCGGGTTCATGGTCCCGACCAGGACGAATCGGCTGGCCAGGGTGGCCGTCAGGCCCTCCCGCTCCACCCGGAACGTACCGGCGCAGGCGTCGATGACGAGGTCGACGAGGTGGTCGTCGAGGAGGTTGACCTCGTCGACGTAGAGCACCCCGCCGTCGACCTCGCTCAGCAGGCCCGGCTGGAGTACTGGCCGGCCCGACGTCAGGGTGGCCTCCAGGTCGAGTCCTCCGACGAGACGATCCTCGGTGGCGCCCAGGGCCAACGTCCTCATCACCTGACTCGGCAGCAGCTCTGCCAGACCACGGACCACCGTCGACTTGGCCGTCCCCTTCTCACCACTGAGGACGACCCCGCCGATACGGGGGTTGACCGCGCACAACAGCAGGGCAAGTTTCGTCTCGTCCTGTCCGACGATGGCGGTGAAAGGGTAGGTCATCAGGCCAACCCCAGCCCGGCCAGGTCGAGCCCACCATCAGCGGTCACGGACGCAGAGCGCGTCGCAGCGGCGGACGGGTGCGGGTCGTCGGAGACCTCCTCGATGGTCCCCTCGATGTCGGCGTAGGTGTCCTGCAACTCCTCGACGGTGCCCGGGTCGGCCTGCCAGATGTTGCGCTGGGCGGCGTCAAGGAGCTTGTCCACGATGTTGTGCAGGGCGTGCGGGTTGACCTCGTGGAACCACTCCTGCATCGCCGGGTCGAGGGCATAACGACGCGCCACCTTCTCCCACAGGCCGTCGTCGACGACGTCGGCGGTGGCGTCCCAGCCGATGAGGATGTCGAGCACCTTGGACAGGTCCCCGGCCCCTTTGTACCCGTGGCGCTGCAGACCCTCGATCCACGACGGGTTGAGGATTCGGGAGCGCAGGATGATCCGGGCCTCCTGCGTGGTGGTGCGTGTGGCGATCCGGGCGGGATCGGAGGAGTCACCCACGAACGACATCGGTGCCTCACCGCGCACCGTCGTCGCAGCGGCGATGAGCCCGCCGTAGTAGTTGTAGAAGTCGGTGCAGCTGAGCATGTCGTACTCGCGGGTGTCCTCGTTCTTGACGGTGACGTCCATCCGCGACAACGCAGCGGTGAATCTCTCGGTCTCGACGTCCCCGAACACCCCCTCGCCGTAGGCGTGGGAGGAGGCTGCGATGTAGGCCCGTCCCAGATCGGCCTTGTCCTGCCACGCCTTGGTCTCGATGAGTTCCTCCACACCAGCGCCGTATCCGCCGGGTGGGCAACCGAAGACCCGCAGTGTCGCCTTGCGACGAGCCTGCTCGACGTCGATCCCGCGAGCGATCATGTCGGCGACGTCGGCCTCGACGTGGGCGCGCAACATGTTGTCGTCGTCGGCCTCCGGCAGGGCGGCGACCATCCGGACCGCCCGGTCGACCATCTCGACGAGGTTGGGGAGGGCGTCCCGGAAGAGCCCCGAAATGCGTGGGGAGACGTCGATGCGAGGGCGCCCCAGCTCGACCGGGTCGATGATCTGCAACCCGCTGACAAGGCCCGATGACTCCCAGATCGGACGCACCCCCATGAGGTACAGGATCTCGGCGATGTCGGCCCCGCCGCTGCGCATGTTGGCCGTCCCCCACACCACGACCCCGACGGTGCGCGGCCAGGGCTGGTCGGGGTGGGCCTCGGCGTACCCGGCGAGCAACTGGTCGGCCAGCTCGACCCCTTCCAGCCATCCGGTTGGTGTCGGCATGGCCTCGGGATCCAGGGAGAAGAAATTCCGACCGGTCGGCAGGATGTGGGCGTTACCCCGGCTGGGTGCCCCCGACGGTCCAGGAGACACGAATCCGCCGTCCAGAGCCGTCATGATCGACTCGATCTCGTCGGCGGTGGCGTCCAGACGCGGCATGAGGTCGGTGATGACCCAGGTGAGGGTCTCGACGACATCCTCGCGTTCGGCGCCGAGTTGTTCGAGACTTATCTGGACCGCCAGGTCTCGGGCTTTGTTGGCGTCGAAGCATCCGCCGTGGTGACAGGCGATGACCGGGGCCAGCAGGTCGACACACTGCTGGTGGGCAGCTTCCATGATCCCGCGTCCGGTCAGGCCATCCGGCAGGTCGGCGGTGACGGTGACCGGCTCGCCAGCCTTCGCGCTGACCTCGTCGAGGCTCGTCCCCCAGGTGTCCAGCACCGCTTCCCGCAGGGACGGCACGTGGCCGTTGGACTGACGGGTCAACTGGGCGACGTACTCCACCTCGGCCGCGGCGGGGTCGTCCTGGCCTGCGACGAGCTGTCCGAGCACGTGCAGACCGTCGGAGATCTCGCGGTCCTGCAGCTCGAGCAGGTGGTGATGGACCTTGTCGAGCAGCTCGACGGGGTCGATGTCGACGTCCTCGGGGGCCAGCCCCAGATCAGTGTCCAGACCGGCCTCCACCACGGCGCCCCACACCTGTTCGGCGACGAGACGGGCGCGCTGCGGGCTTTGTGACTCCGCCCCGGCGTGCTCGCGCAGGATCCGGTCGATCTCGGCGGTGGAGTCGTACAGACCGGCCTGACGCATGGGAGGGGTGAGATGGTCGACAAGAGCGGCGGCGCTGCGTCTCTTGGCCTGGGTGCCCTCGCCGGGGTTGTTGATGATGTACGGGTAGATGTTGACCATCCGGTCCAGGGCGAGCTCCGGGTAGCACTCCTCGGACAGGCCTAATCCCTTGCCGGGAAGCCATTCCAGGCTGCCGTGGGTGCCGACGTGGATGACGGCGTCGGCCTTGAAGACGTCACGGATCCAGCGGTAGTGGGCCAGGTAGTGGTGCGGGGGAGGCAGCACCGGGTCGTGGATGACGGAATCCGTGATGGCCTCGAAGTTCCCGCGCGGCGGTTGGATCGTCAGCAGCACGTTGCCGTCGAGGTGACCGGCGAAGGAGAACTCGTCGTCGTGGACGAAGAGGGTTCCTGGGTGCGGCCCCCAGTTGCGGTCCATGCACTCCCGCACGGACTCCGGCAGTGTCCGGTACCAGGGGCGGGAAGTATCCAGATCGGCGTGGGCCTCGGAGCGGTCGTGCATCTGTTCGGGAGTGAGCCAGCGCTGGTCGCAGGTCAGGCAGGACAGCAGCACCTGGGCGATGTCGTCGGCATGATCGAACTGTTCCGGGACGTCGTACCCCTCATCGGCCATCCGGATGAGCAGTTGGCGCACTGACTCGAAGGTGTCCAGCCCCGTCGCACAGCCGATGCGGTCGTTGCGTGGCGGGTGGTGGTGGAAGACGATCGCGACCTTGCGCTGGTTGGCCGGGGTGCGGGCCAGGCGAGCCCAGGACAGGGCCAGCTCGGCCATCGCCTCGGGGCGTCCCGGGACGGGGATCATGCGAGGGACGACGGCTCCGGTGAGTTCGTCGACCTCGTCGGCTTCCCGGGTAGCGAGGAACTTGGTGATGAGGGCGCCGTCGAACTCCGGTTGGGCGGCCTGGGTGGCGATGTCCATCGACCCCATGCCTTGGGCAGTGGCCTCCCAGGCGGCCCGCGGTGCATAGGAGGTGAGGGCATGCAGCACGCTGACGCCCAGGTTCGGGTAGGCGTTGGCATTAGCAGGGACGCCGGCCGTCATCGACATCCCGTGGACGTCGACGAGGGTGTCGATGACCCGGTTTCCCTTCTCGTCGCGTAGCAGGGTCTCCAAGGTCTGGGTCATACCCATGTTCCCGCGCCGAGAGTTGGGCAGACGCAGGCAGAAGAAGGGGACGGTGTTGGCGTTAAGCTCCTCGACGGCCTCGACGAGGGCTCGGATGTGCGCGGTGTCGTGCTCCAGCCAGTAGCTGCGCGGGAAGGTGATCCCGATGGTGGGACGGTCGGGGTTCAGGTGGTGCTGGTAATCGGCCAGGCTCGTGAACAGGCCGTGACGCGGATGCCAGATTCCCTCGGTGGGGGCACGGACGACCTCGGGGACGGGCACGTTCCCATCCGTCACCCGGTCGACGAGAACTCGTAGCGCCGCCTCGATGTTGTCCGGACCGCTCATTCCCAGCAGACTGATGAGCCCCTTCCAAGTGCCGTCGTCGAGGCCGCTGGCCCATTCCTGGGCGGCGAGCAGGCCGTCGTCGTCACCGGAGGTGGGTTGGATGTGGATCCACGGCAGCGACAGTCCGGAGTCGCGACGGTCCTGCCAGGCCTCGACGAGGTCCGACCACGCCGGGCAGGAGGCCGTCCCACCGTGGAGACTCAGCACGACGGCGTCACTGCGAGCGGCTGCTCGGGCGAAGGCGCGGGACAACTCCGGATCGAGGAGTTGGTCCTTGGTGCGGCCGAAGAGGGTGACGTCGAGGCCGTCAGCCCTCATCCGTGAGAGCGCCTGGCTGACGAGGGTGAGTTCGCCTCCGGTGGCTGAGAAGAAACACAGGGTGGTCATGATGCGGTCTCCAGACGGGCGAGGGTGTCGTCGATGAGGCAGGTGAGTGGGGTGCGAGCCTGCTCCGGGTCGGCGAGGTTGTTGGCCTCGACACGGGAGGGGCAGTCGCCGGGACAGCGGCCGGCCAGGGCGCAGCGATGGCATGGTCCGCGCAAGGTGTGGACGTCCTGGGAGAAACGGTGTTTGAGGCGGTCCCAGTCGACGTCGTGGACGGTTCCGGCCCGGGATGCCGGGTCCCCGACGGACTGGGAGCAGGGGTAGACGCTGCCGTCCGGGGCCACCGCCATGGATTCCCCGACAGCTGCGTGGCAGTAGGGACGGTTGGACACCGACAGCGGAAGCACGGTGCGACCGGAGGGGTCGACAGTGGTGGGTGTGTTCGCCGGGGAGCGATGAATAGCAGCCCGGACGGTCTCCAGTTCCCGCCAGACCAGGGGTCTCGCCCGCATCGCGTTGACCTGGGTCAGGCGTCGGTACAGGGCGGTGATCCCTCCGACGACGGCGTCATCGGAGGGGACGAGATCGCCTCTGCCCGCCGCGCTGCCGATCCCCACCAGTGGGTCGAGGCCGAACCCGGTGACATTGGGCAGTCCCCCCAGGGTGACGGCCAGTTCGTCGAGGTGGTCGATGTTGAGGGCCGAGAGCACCGTCGTCACTCGTACCGGGATGTCGGCTCGGGCCAGGGCGAGCAGACCCCGGAAGGTCGGGGCCGCCGAACCGCGGGCTCTCTCCTGCACCTGCGGTGGACCGTCGACGCTCACCCCGACACGCACGTTACGGCGTGTGAACATGGCAATGATCTCGTCGTCGAGGCGTGCTGCGTTGGTCTGGATGCCACAGGTGACCCGTCCACCTCGGATGGCCGCAACTCTCTCGGCGACGTGCTCGATGAGGGAGGGCACCAGGGTGGGCTCACCACCGGCCAACTGCACATGGGCTGGCTGGCCGGTCGTACGAACCCCCTCGGCGAGAAGATCCAGGGAGGCATCGGCGACCTCGGTCGGCATCCGGCCGCCCCGGCGATCCCGGCGGTAACAGTAAGGGCAGGCAAGGTCGCAGGCGGCGGTGGGCCACAGCACGAGATAGCGGACGGTCATGACCGGCTGACCTCCTGTTGACGTCCGACGAGGTGATCATGGAGTTGTGACAGGGTTGGCAGGACGCGGTCATCCACCACCCAGCCACCGTTGGCCACGCTCACCGTGACGCTGACGTCCGCAAGGTCCTGGACCACCCGGTATCCGGATCGTGTCAAGGTGTGATGAGCAAGGTCGGCATCCACCCCTGACCCCACGACCCGCGCCGTGGGGCATCCGTCGTCGGACTGCCAGAAGGTGAGGGTGTGGAGGTCGAAGGTGATCCCCTCGGTGCGGAAGGCCTCCTCGAGAGCGCCGGTACGGGCCAGGTCCTCAGGGGCGCCGATCGTCACGTCAGTGCCATGCCCAGCCACCCACAGGGTGTCGGCGTAACGCATCACCGGCTCGATGTCGTGGCTGCACACCACGACGGCGATGTCCCTCGCCGTGCACACCTCGCGCAGCATTCCGAGCAGGGCGATACGGCCCGGCGGATCGAGGAAGGAGGTTGGCTCGTCGAGCAGCAGGATGGACGGCTCCTGAGCCAGTGCCCGAGCTACCATGACCCGCTGACGCTGTCCGTCCGACAATTCGCCAACGAAGTCCCCAGCCAACTCGGTGGCCCCCACCGCCGCCAAGGACTCGTCGATGACGGCCTGGTCATGGGGCCGCAGCCGACCCCCGATTCCGGAATGGGGGTGACGTCCCAGCGAGACGACATCCCTGGAGGTGAGGCGGGCGACCGAGACCCGGTCCGTCAACACCGTGGAGAGGGTCTGGGCGATCTGACGGCGAGACATCTTTGACGTCGGTGTGCCATTGAGGGACACCTCGCCACCCAGAATGGGCTGCAAGCCGGCCACCGACCGCAGCAGGGTTGACTTGCCGGCCCCGTTGGGGCCGACCAGCCCAATCATTCGACCGGCCTCCACCGATCCCGTCACCCCGGACAACACCGTCGTGACGTGGTGGCCCGAGGTGTAGCCGACGGACAAATCCGTCATGGCAAGACCGATCACGTCGCCTCCGCATCCCGATACCAACGGATGAGGATGACCATGACGACTGGAGCGCCGAACACCGCGTTGACGGCGTTGACGGGCAGCACGTCGTCGCCGGGCAACTGCGCCAGGATGTCGGCCATCAACGCAAGGGAACCGCCGGTGAGGATGCATCCGGGCAGCAGATGACGATGATCGGCTGTCCCCAGTACCCCACGCGTCAGATGTGGGATCGCGATGCCCAGGAAACTGATCGGCCCGCAGAACGCGGTGGCGGCACCGGCGAGGATCGCGGTACTGGCCACCAGCAGGGTGCGCACCGCCTTGAGGTTCATTCCCATCGTCTGGGCGTAGCGTTCCCCCAACAACAAGGCGTTGAGTGGCTTGGCGAGCAGCAGGCTGGCCAGGATCATGACCACCATGATCGGCACCATGACTCGTAGGTTCTGCCACGTCACGCCGTGGTAGCTGCCGAACTGCCAGCGGGTGTACTGGGCGATGAGCTCCGGACTGGCTCGCGACAACAGCACGGTGACCCCCGACGACACGAAGTACCCGATCATGACGCCAAGCAGCAGCAGGATCGTCGAGGAGTGGACGAATCGGCCGGCCAGCATGACGATGAACAGCACGACTGCCGCCCCCAGCGCGGCTGCCACCATGATCAACAGATCGGGACCTATGCCCAGTCCGGAGGCGAAGGTTGCCGCACCCGCCGACGACGCCGTGCCGAGCACGACGAGGGCGACGCCGAGGCTGGCACCCGAGGAGATGCCGAGCACATAAGGATCAGCCAGCGGGTTGCGGAACAGGGTCTGCATCTCCAGGCCAGCAATCCCCAGGGCCGCCCCGACCAGCAGGGCGGTGATGGTGCGTGGCTCCCGGACGTCCTGGACGATCGTCAGGGACACCGGGTCGACGCCGGTACCCCCGGTGACGATCGTCATGACGTCACCGATGGGAATGTTCACCGATCCCAGGGCCAGCCCGGCCATCGCCACCAGGATGAAGATCACCCCGAGGATCGCGAAGCGGACGGGCAGCGGCAGTCCACGCCGCCGTTGCGTCGTCCGGTGTGCTGCGGTCACTTGGTCGGGGCCTTCTTGTAGAAGGTGAACTCATGGTTCGGACTGAGCTCAGGGTGCAGGATGGCGGACAGGTCTGCCAGCACCAGATCAGGACGGACGACGCCGGTCTGCCAGTAGTCGTTGCCGTGCTTCGGGTCGGCACGCAGGACGGCGTTCCAGACCGTGCCGGTGCGTACCGCCTTGAGGGCCTTCATGCGCGGGTCGTCCTTGACGATGGCCGGAAGGGAGGCCTTCTCCGACTCATTGATCTGACCATCGATCCAGAAGTCGGCGTCATGGGCTTTCCTGAGGATCGTCTCGGTGTCCAGCTTCGACGAGACCACGCCGTGGACGTCGGTGAAGACGTACTCGCCGCCAGCGTCACGCAGGAACTGGATGGAGTAGTTCTCGTTGGACTTGATGTACCAGACCCCCTTGAACTGGGAGCCGTAGAGCACGCTGGGTCGCGTCTTGACCTTGGCCGTGAGCTGGGTCGTCTCGTGGTACTTCTTGGCGATCTCGTCGTACTTCTCGTTGGCGACCTTCTCGGTGTTGACGAAGAGGGCGTCGTACTTGATCCACTCGGCTCGTCCCAGCGGCGTGTTCTCGAGGAAGTCGGGCTCGGCGACGACTGGGGTACCCATCTCCTTGACCTTGGCGAACTTGCCGGGGTCGTCGTGGCCGCTGATGATGAACAGGTCGGGACGCAGGGCGGCCAGCTTCTCGGTGTTGACCTCGGTGGTGCCGTCCCCGACGCCGAAGTCAGCGACCTTGTGATCCCTGAGGGCCTGACGGGTCTTCGGGTCACCGACCTTGTCCACACTGGCCATTCCGATTACGGCGTCCAGTTTGTTCATCATCTGGAACTTCATCGGCTCAGTGGTCGAACCCAGCGCCACCTTGGTGGTGGGGATGGTGATCCGCTGTGCCTTGGCGAGGTCACCGTCCAGCTTCGGCTGCGGAGCGCCGCACTGCACCAGGACGTACCTGGTCTCCTTGGACGAGGTACTCGACGGGTTCTTGACCGTCACCACCTTGTAGGACTTGTGGTAGGTGACGGTGAGGCCGCGGGCGTCGCTGAAGGTCGCCTTGTCGGGGAAGTAGTCCTTCGAGGAGTCGAAGTCCTTGATGCAGCCGGGCATGCTGCTGCCGGTGTTGGCGGAGGAGGATGTCGTTGGCTTGTCGCCTGAAGTGGTCTTGTTCTCGGAGCCCGAACATCCTGCCAGCGCGAGGCTGGGGGCAACGAGGAGGGTGATGAGGGCCGAGATCCTTCTCGGCGTGGTTTCCGTCTTCGGAGTACTCACGCGGTTCTCCCTGCGGTCATGCCGCAGGACTCACGGTGGCACCCGCGTCGTGTGCCCGGCAGACTCCTACGGCGAGAGTCGTTACTTGCCACTCCGCAGGGAGTCGACCGGACTGAGCTGTGAGGCATCACCGTTGCGCGACAGTGTCGGATTCCCACCGACTTCGCTCACTGAGGAGTACCCCGGACCGAGTCCGATTCGAGGCAATCGCACATTAACACTCCGTGTCAACGGCGGTGAGCAAGGGGTATAGCACACGGAGCTGCCAAGGATTGGCCCAAAAACACGATGGTGACGTCACCATCGTGATTTCTTGGCAGCTCCGTGTGGTAATCCTCAGGTATCGAGTCCTCAGGATCCCGATGCGAGCCGACCGATGACCTCCCATGGCCGTTGCGGCGCCACCACACCGTGTAGCTCCTCGACGTCAGCCCGATCACAGGCCAGTACGAGGCAGGTCGAGGGTCCTCCGGAATGGGCCAGGTCAACCTCCACGTCCCGAAACTCGGCCCGTAACCCCGCGGTGGAGGCGAGCTGTGCGGCCTCCCACGCCACCCCGTGAGAACCCACCGGGACGCAGTCGTGAACCTTCCCCGAAGCCATCAGCTCTCGTACCTCCTCGAGGGCCACGATCTCGCGTCGACCAGGGGCGACGTCGTCATCAGGGGCCGAGATGGGAGTCCCGACGCGGACCAGCACGTCGCCGTCATGGGCCCGGGGGAGTTTTCCGTCGGGCATGACGCCGATGATCGTCACGCCGATCCCGGTCTGGGTGGTGGTGACGTTGTCCTCCGTCGAGCCCGTGACCGCCGTGGGGTCAATCCCGACGGCGACCGCGCAGCGTCGGAACTCCTCAATCATGGGCTGGGCTGATTCCCAGTCCTGGCACAGGGTGTTGACGAGGATGAGGGGACGCGCACCGGCGCACAGCACCTCCAGCAGCGGCACCCGCGCTGCCAGGTGGGCACACCACACCGGGTCGGCCGGGTAGGAGTCGTCAGCACGCGGACCGATCCCGTCGATGGTGTCGCAGGCGATGACCAGGCGGGACGCCGGGACATCGGCCATCAGCAGGTCACGCAGCCTGATGACGGGCAGTGGGGACGAGGGGACGTGGTGCGGGGCGGTCACGGTGTCATTCAACCGCGACCGCCCCGAAACCGCATTGTCAGGACACCATGACGTCAGAACGTCACGGCAGGATGTCCTCGTAGTAGGTGTTGCGCAGCAGGCGCGACAGCAGCTTGCCGCCGGGCAGCTTCCCGTTGTTGAGGGTCTTGGCGGAGGCCAGCAGGGCGCGAATGTCGTACTGGGCCGGCCAGATCGGCGGGATGTCACGGTCGAGGTCTAGCAGCCCGTAGACTGCCATCATGGCGGTACGGGCCGAGCCCTCGGTGGTGAAGATGCAGTCGTCGGGGGTCTCGACGAACTGACCCAGGCAGGCCAGGTTCACACAGCCGTCGGGGATGACCTCGGGACGGTCCCCCTTGCCCCGTGGCATGAAGAAGGCCGTGACGTAGGGCATCGTGGCGATGCGCACCTTGGTGTTGGCCTTGATCTGGTCGAACTGGTCGAGCAGACCGAAGTGGTAGCAGTACTCGCGCAGCAGTTCCTCGCCGGTGCACTCCAGCATCGACTTCTTGACGATGTCGCCCTTGGCGAACGGGTAGAGGCCGTAGGCCCAGGCGACGCCCCAGTCCTTCGGCTGGCCGTGGAACTGCGGCTGACGGTTCATCGTCAACGACAGGCACCACGACGAGTCCTCGGCGGTGATGATGCCGCCGGTGACGGTGCGTCCGGACAACGGATCATTGCCGGTCAGTTCCTTGATCTTGCGCAGGAACGGGTGGTCGGCGCCGATGAAGTTGAAGCTGATCGACTGCCAGACCGTCTTGTCGGGGTCGGCGCAGAAGACGTCGGGGCGCCCGAAGACCGGGGAGCGCTTCACGAGGTTGCGCCACAGCTCCCAGCCAGCCTCCATCTCCTTGTGATACGGGGCGGGATGATCCATGTCGCCGTAGCCGGTGCACTCAGTCAGGGAACCGTTCGTCACGAAGACGAGGTCCTTCGGCGTCATGTCGATGCGATGCTCGCCGCCCTCCTTGTCGCGCCACAGAATGCCGCGGGCGATCTTGCGGTGGGCGGTGATCTCCAGGTCGACGTCGTAGACCAGTGACTCGTACTGGAAGTTGACGCCCTGGTCGGTCAGCCAGCGCACCAGCGGCACGACGAAGGAGTCGTACTGGTTGTACTTGGAAAACCTCAGGCACGACAGGTCGGAGAACCCGGGCAGGTACTGCAGGAAGCGGTGCATGTATCGCTTGAGCTCGGTCAGAGACTGCCACTGCTCGAAGGCGAACATCGTCTTCCACAGGGTGTAGAAGGTCGAGTTGAGGAAATCGTCGTCGAACCAGTCCTCGATGGACTTGTAGTAGGTGTCGGACTCCTTGGCCAGCAGGAGCTTGACGATTGCCATCTGGCCCTTCTTGTTGAGGCCCATGTGGTAGGCGTCACGCTTGTGGCCGCACTTGTTGATGATGCGGCAGTTGTTGACGTTGGGGTCGTTCTCGTTGGTGATGCGGAACTCGTCGAGCACCGAGTAGGGGGCTGGCATCTCCAGGGCGGGGATGTCTTGCATGATGTCCCAGAAGCACTCGAAATGCTGACCCATCTCGCGGCCACCGCGGGCGATGAACCCCTTCTCGGTGTCGCCGTTGCCGTCGAAGGCGCCGCCGGGAACCGTGAGTTCCTCGAGGATCGTGATGTTGGCGCCGGGCATCTGGCCGTCGCGAATGAGGAATGCGGCAGCGGTCAGGGCGGCGATGCCGGACCCGACGATGTAGGCCTTCCGCTCGGCGACGTCGTCGGGGGGAATGGGCCGGTTGTGGGTGTAGGTGCCCAGGTCGTTGTGGACGTAGGCGTTGCCGTCAGGGCTGACCGGGTAGCTGCGCTGGTAGATGTGTTGGAGGTTGGTCATGATTCACTTCCTCACAGGATGTCGAGTGGGCCCCACAGTGGACCCCTCTCATAACGGAGCGTACTCCGTTAATCGTCTGCTCGGATGAGGACGCTGAGAGTTGACAGCGATGTATTCTCGTGGCCGCTGCTCCGCCGGAACGGGGCACATGGACCCTGCCGAGGCGAAAGGTCAAAGGTGACGGTATGAAGGAGTCGCAGTCTGACCCCCAGCACGAGGGCGAGCCGCGGACGGGGCTGCGGGAGCGCAAGATGGCGCAGAAGCGCGAGCGCATCACCATGAGCGCTCGCGAGTTGTTCGCCGAGAAGGGCTACGACGACGTGACGACCTCCGAGCTGGCTCAGCGGGCCGGGGTGGGCGTCGGGACGCTGTTCCGCTACGTCGGCAGCAAGCCGGAGCTTTTGGTGGCGATCATGAATGAGCAGCTGGAGAACGGCGTCACAAGCGCCCTTGAACTGTCGAGCGAGGGGGCGTCGGCCACCGACGCCATCATCGAGTTGCTGCGGCCCTGGGCCGACGAGTGCCTGGCTCACCCTGACAACGCGATGGCCTATCAGCGTGAGGTGCTCTTCGGGGTCGGTCCCCGCCGTGCCCAGGCCATCGACCAGCTCACTGGGCTGGAGGACGTCATCGCCACGATCCTCGAGCGGACCCGTCGGGCCGACTCGCGGGTGGCCGAGGCGGACCTGCCGGCACTGGCACACTCCTTGGCGGCCACGATCCACCTGGACATCGTGCGCGCCGGGCTCGGTCGCAACTCCGTCGAGGACCTGCCCCATCACATCAGGGTCTCCCTGGGCTTCCTGCTGCGCGACTTCTGAGGTTCCGGCCACGGCGTCGTCACCGGGTGTGGGGTGGTTCGGCGGCGATCCGGGGACGGTGCTGGCATACTGGCTCGTGGACACGGGGTGCGCCGTTGCGCTGAGAACACACCCGTGGAACCTGATTCAGTTCGTACTGGCGAAGGGATGTCCCGATGACCACTTCATGTTCCGCCCCACGCCCTCCCCGGGTGTTGTCGATCGCGGGAACCGATCCCAGCGGTGGGGCCGGTACCGCCGCCGACACGAAGTCGATCACGGCGGCCGGAGGTTACGCGATGACGGTGGTCACTTGTCTAGTGGCGCAGAACACCACCGGGGTGAGGGCGGTCCACACCCCGCCCACCGAGTTCCTCTCAGAGCAGCTCGCCGCCGTCAGTGAGGACGTCACCGTCGACGCCGTCAAGACCGGGATGCTTGGCACCGCCCGTATCATCACGACGGTCTCGGACTGGCTGGACCGTCTCGACCCTCGGGTGCTGGTCGTCGACCCCGTCATGGTCGCCACCTCCGGGGACCGTCTGCTCGACATCGACGCCGAGGAGGCGATGCGTCAGTTCTGCCGCCGGGCCAGTGTCATCACCCCGAACGTCCCGGAGCTGGCAGTGCTGCTGGGGGAGGCGCCGGCCCGCGACGAGTCAGGTGCGATCGACCAGGCGAAGCGGTGGGCCGCGCGGACCGGGGTCGACGTCGTGGTCAAGACCGGGCATCTGGAGTCGCGGACGGCCACCAACACCTGGGTGCACCCAGACGGGTCGACCGAGGCCGCCGCCAGTAGCTGGGTGGAGACGACGAACACCCACGGCACCGGGTGCTCGCTGTCTTCTGCCCTGGCGACGCGGTTGGGTGCCGGGGATGCCCCCGGTGACGCCCTGCTCTGGGTCACTGACTGGCTGCACGAGTCCATCCAGCACGGGGCTGCCTTGAGGGTCGGCCACGGGCAAGGCCCGGTCGACCACTCCCACCGGGCACGACGGCTGGCTGCTGATGCCTCCGCAACGGCCTGGTTCGCACCGATTGAGCCGTTGGAGTCCCCCGAAACCCTCGTAGGCTCGCCGGAGCCCGCGCCCACGGCCGCGGTCGCCCCGGTTGGTCCCTGGACGACGGCTCTGTGGCAGGCCAGCGCGGACCTGGCCCGACGGATCCAGGCCTCGGACTTCGTCGCGGCCCTGGTTGACGGCACCCTGACCGGACACGCTTTCAACTTCTACCTCGGTCAGGACGCCCAGTACCTGGCCTCGTACTCACGAGCCCTGGCCGCGCTCGCGGCTCGCGCCGTCGATCCGCAGGACTCGGTGTGGTGGGCGCAGTCGTCGCAGACATGCATCGTCGAGGAAGCTGCCCTGCATCGCACCTGGCTGGAGGGATGCGATCAGGTTCCGGCTGGTCCGGTGACGGCGGCGTACACGGATTTCCTGCTGGCACACACCCTGGGTGACGACTATGTCGTCGGGGTGGCGTCCGTGCTGCCCTGTTTCTGGCTGTATGCCCAGGTGGGGGCCGGTTTGCCGGAGGTTCCGGAGGGGCATCCCTATGCGCTGTGGCTCGACACCTACCGGGACCCGGAGTTCACCAAGGCCACCTCACACACCCTCAGCGTCGTCGAGAAGGCTTTCCAGCAGGCTGGTTCGGCAGCCCGGGCGCGAGCTGCGCATGCCTACCTGACGGCCTGCCGCCACGAGTTGGAGTTCTTCGACCAGGCGATGCGGGTCTGAGTTCCGCGAACTCGTCCCGATCTGAACTCCACACCCTCAAGGACCTTTCCTCATGACCACAACAACATCACTGCCCACCTCATCCCCCACCGCGTCGAGGGGAACAATGCCCCCGGAAGGGCGTGCTGCCCTGCGCGCCGGCGTCGTCGGCAACTGGATTGACAACATTCACGTCTTCCTTCCCCTGACAGCTCTCGCCCCCGCAATGGCGGTGCTCGCCGGGCCCTCGGCCAGCGCCTCCATGGGCGCCTTCGTCGTCATCGCCATGCTGCTGGGACGTCCCCTCGGCGGGATGATCTTCGGACGCATCTCCGACCGGCTGGGACGCACCCGCACCACCCGCCTGGCCATTGCCGGCACCGCTGCCTGCGCGGGGCTCATCGCCGTCATGCCCACCCACCAGCTCATCGGGGCGTGGACGATTGGGCTCATCCTGCTGCTGCGATTCCTGGGCGGGATCTTCGTCGCCGGTGAGTACTCCGCCGCCATCCCGCTGGCGATGGAATGGTCATCTCCCAAGAAACGCGGCTTGGCGTCCGGGGTCATCTTGTCGATGGCTCCCTGGGCCCAGGCATCGATCGCCTTCGCCGTAGCCGTCATGCTGGCCGCTCTCGGGCCGGACCGCTACGCCGCATGGGGATGGCGCATCCTCTTCGTCATCGGCGCTGCGATGAGCATCGGGATGATCATCTACTATTCCCGACGGGTCTGCGACGCCCCTCACCTCCACCGCACCCATGACTCCAGGGATGCCTGGAAGACCCCGACCCCCGGTGTGCGTGAGGTCATCGCCGGGGCGTGGGCGCCGGCCTTCTGGCAGGTCTTCACCCTCATGACGGGGCTGTGGCTGCTCACCGACACCACCGTGCTGATCCTCACCGCGCGACTGCGCACCGATGCCGGTCTGACGGCGACCGCGACCTCCTGGGTGATGGGAGTCGCCTCCGTTGGTCAGGCGATCTTCATGGCCCTGGCCGGGCACTGGTCCACGAGGGTGGGACGACGCCGTCTGCTGGTGTGCTGGGGAATCAGTGCTGCGGTGCTCGGCCCGCTGCTGTGGTGGGGAGCGATCAGTTCCGCCTCGGCCGGCAGGGCAGCCGTCTTCGCCGTCGCCCTCCAGGTGGCGACGGTGTCGGCCTACGGTCCCATCTCGGCCTACCTGTCCGAGAGGTTCCCGACTGAGGTGCGTTCCACCGGTTACGGCATGGGGTACAGCCTGTCCCTCATCCTGCCAGCCCTGTACCCCTTCTACCTGCCGGGTCTGGAGAGAGTGTTCGGACACCTCGGTGCGGTGCTGGTCCTCGTCGTGCTGGGTGGTTTGCTGGTGGTGCTGGGCGCCGCCCTCGGACCGAGGCTTTCGGGGGCTGACATCGACGCTGACATCGACGAGGTGGCGAGGGTGGCATGACGATTGACGAGGTGGTGGCGGCTGCTCGAGGTAATCCGCCCATGGTTCACTGCCTCACCGCGACGGTGAGCATGTCACTGGTGGCCGATGGCCTGCTGGCTGCCGGGTTACGCCCGATGATGACCGAGACCCTCGAGGAGGCTCCGGTCGTCGTCACGGCCGCCGACGCCCTGTCGGTCAACCTGGGCACCCTGTCGACCGATGGCATGGTCGGTATCCCGGCCACCGTCGCCGCTCGTCCTGACGGCGTCCCGTGGGTCCTCGACCCGACGGCGATCGGTCTGGCGCCGGTGCGTACCCGGATGGCTCGCGACTTCCTGGATGAGGGACCCGACGTCGTCAAGGGGAATGCCTCGGAGATCCTCGCCCTTGTCGGAGGACGAGGAGGACGTGGGGCCGACTCCGCCGACGCCCCCGAGCACGCCGTCGACGCAGCTATCGAGGTGGCGCGACGGACCGGGGGAATTGTCGTGGTGTCGGGGCCGACCGATGTCGTCGTCACTGCCGAGGGCGTGGCCGAGAAGGTCTCCCGAGGCCATCCGCTCATGGCCCGGGTGACCGGAACTGGCTGTCTACTAGGGGCATTGACTGCGGGGTGTCTGGCAGTAGCGGACGATTCGACGGAGGCTGCGGTGGCGGCCGTCAGTTGGTTCGACGTCGCCGGCGAGGTCGCGGCGGCCCGTGCCGACGGGCCCGGTAGTTTTCGTATGCAACTGCTCGATGCCCTCGACGAGGTCGCGAGAATCGGAGTGGAGGAGACGAGATGACTCTTGACCTGCGTTGCTATCTGGTGACCTCGGGTACCGACCGTCACACCGTCGAGACGGCTGCGTTGGCCGCTGGGGCAGGAGCCGGGATCGTCCAGGTGAGAGCCAAGACCCTGGCGACCCGCGACCTGCTGTCGCTGGTTCTCCAGGTCGGCGAGGCGGTGCGTCGTGCGAACCCGGAGACGCGGGTTGTCGTCGATGATCGAGCTGACGTCGCCTGGGCGGCGATGCGCGCCCGCGGTAACGTCCACGGGGTGCATCTGGGGGTCGAGGACCTTCCGGTGCGTGATGCGAGGGCCATGCTCGGCCCCGACGCCATCGTGGGTTACACCACCGGAACCCTGGACCTGGTGAGGTCGGCCGAGCCCCTTGCGGATGCCCTGGACTATCTGGGCGCCGGCCCCTTCCGCCCCACCCCGACGAAGGATTCCGGACGTCCGCCGCTGGGAGTAGAGGGATACCCGGCCTTGGTGCAGGCGAGTTCGGTGCCCATCGTCGCGATCGGGGACGTCCAGGTCGACGACGTGCCCGCCCTGGCGATGACCGGTGTCGCCGGTGTGGCCATGGTGCGCGCGGTGATGGCCGCCGACGATCCCGCCGCCGTCGTCACGGAGGCCATCAAGGCCTTCGATCGTGGTCGGGAGGACTGATTCCCCTGAGCCGAACGGTGACGCACGTCACACTTTCTGAACCGTTCGGGACTTGCCTGTTAGCAAATCGTTAGGATCCCGCTCACCCCCGTATGGGATCCGTAGGGGAGCGCGACAACCGCCCTACGACACGGTTTCGATGGTTCCTGGTGCCGAAACCGGCACCCCGGGAAACCCCGGGTCATCGTCAAGGAGCCTTGTCATGCTGGACGTTATCTGGCTGCTCGGTGTCGTCGTCCTCTTCCTCCTACTTGCCCTGTGCGTGAAGGGGGTCGACGCGCTGTGACCGTCCTCAACATCGTCGCGGCCATTCTCGGCATTGCGGCTGTCGGGTACCTCGTGATCGCCCTCGTCCGTCCGGAGCGTTTCTGATGACGTGGTTCTACTTCTTGGCGAGTCTTGTTCTTCTCGCCCTCGCGCTCGGGATTGCCCAGCATTACCTGGGCTCCTACATGGCCCGTGTCTTCACCTCTGACAAGGACACCAAGGTCGAGACCTTCTGCTACCGCCTCATGGGCGTCGACCCCCGTGCCGGACAGACGTGGAAGTCTTACGCCCGCTCGGTGCTGGCCTTCAGCTTCTGTGGCGTCGTCCTCCTCTACGCCCTCCAGCGTCTGCAGTCGTGGCTGCCCTGGTCCATGGACAAGGGGTCAGTGAATCCGGCCGTGGCCTTCAACACTGCGGTCTCCTTCGTCACCAACACCAACTGGCAGGCCTACTCGCCCGAAGCCACGCTTGGTCACGTCGTCCAGCTCGCCGGCCTGTGCGTGCAGAACTTCGTCTCCGCAGCCACCGGCATCGCGGTCGCGGTCGCCCTGGTGCGTGGATTCGTCGGACGTGGTGAGCACACCATCGGCAACTTCTGGGTCGACCTCACCCGCACCACCCTGCGCATCCTCATGCCGATCGCGGCCGTAGCAGCCTTCCTGCTCATCCTCGGTGGAGCCGTGCAGAACCTCACCGGATTCATGCACGTGACTGGTGTTGCCGGTGGTGATCAGGTTGTCCCGGGCGGCCCCGTCGCCTCCCAAGAGGCCATCAAGGAGCTCGGAACCAACGGTGGCGGCTTCTTCAACGGCAACTCGTCCCATCCCTTCGAGAACCCGCAGCCGTGGACGAACATGCTGGAGATCTTCCTCATCCTGCTCATCCCGTTCTCGCTGCCGCGCACCTTCGGAGAGATGGTCAAGGACGTGCGTCAGGGTCGCGCGATCCTCATCTCGATGATCGTGCTGTTCCTCATCAACCTCTTCGCGATGGCTGCTGCCGAGTTCTCCGGGCACGGCACCGCCGGGCGCCTCGCCGGCGCCGCGATGGAGGGCAAGGAGCAGCGCTTCGGCCTGACCCAGTCGGTCCTCTTCGTCAACGCGACGACGATGACCTCCACCGGCGCCGTCAACTCGATGCACGACTCCTACACCGCCATCGGCGGCATGGTCACCATGCTGAACATGATGCTGGGTGAGATCAGCCCCGGCGGCGTCGGATCTGGCCTGTACGGCATGCTCGTCATCGCTGTCATCGCGGTGTTCATCGCCGGACTCCTCGTCGGTCGCACCCCGGAGTACCTCGGCAAGAAGATCGGCCCGCGAGAGATGAAGCTGTCAGCCCTGTACATCCTCGTCATGCCGGCCCTGGTGCTGTGCGGGGTGGCTCTCAGTCTGGCCATCCCTGGTATTCGGGACGGTGTCGTCAACACCTCGATCTCAAACCCGGGTGAGCATGGACTGAGCGAGCTCGTCTACGCCTTCACCTCGGGTGCCAACAACAACGGATCGGCCTTCGCCGGTCTGGACGCCTCGACGGACTGGCTGTGCGCGGCGATCGGCATCGCCATGCTGCTCGGTCGTCTCGTGCCGATCATCCTCGTGCTGGCGCTGGCCGGAGCCCTTGCCGAACGCGAGCCCGTCCCGGTCACCGCAGGCACCCTTCCCACCCACAACGCCCTGTTCATCACCCTCGTCGTCTTCACGGCGATCCTCGTCACGGCGCTCGTCTTCTTCCCGGTCCTCACACTGGGACCGCTGGCCGAAGGACTGATCTGATCATGACAGTCATCACCTCGAATTCGCGTTCCCGTGGCCTCACCGGGGCCCAGGTCCGCCAGGCCTTGCCCGGTGCCTTCCGCAAGCTCGACCCGCGTGCCCAGTGGCGCAACCCGGTCATGTTCCTGGTGTGGGTCGGTGCGGCCCTGACGACGATCGTCGCCGTCATGGAGCCGTTCACCCACATCACCGACGGCCGTGTGCCGACCGGATTCTCCGCGGTCATCGCGGTCTGGCTGTGGCTCACCGTGGTCTTTGCCAACCTTGCCGAGTCCATCGCCGAGGGCCGCGGCAAGGCCCAGGCCGAGACCCTGCGGAAGACCCGCACCGCCACCAACGCGCTGCGCGTCGACGGTTGGGACGAGAGGAACGATCCCTCGGCCGAGCACACCACGACCACCGAGATCGTCTCCTCGGACCTCAAGTACGGCGACGTCGTCGTCGTGACGGCAGGTCAGACGATCCCCGGAGACGGGGACATCATCTGGGGCATCGCCTCGGTCGACGAGTCGGTCATCACCGGCGAGTCCGCCCCCGTGGTACGTGAGTCCGGCGGCGACCGTTCCGCCGTCACCGGTGGCACGAAGGTGCTCTCCGACCGCATCGTCGTCAAGATCACCTCGAAGCCCGGCCAGTCCTTCGTCGATCGCATGATCGCACTGGTCGAGGGATCCGGACGCCAGAAGACCCCCAACGAGATCGCCCTCAACATCCTGCTGGCGAGCCTGTCGATCGTCTTCGTCATCGTCGCCCTGACCCTGAACCCGATCGCCTCCCTGGCCGCCAGGCCGGTGAGCATCACGGTTCTCGTCGCCCTGCTGGTTTGCCTCATCCCGACGACCATCGGCGCCCTGCTGTCGGCCATCGGTATCGCGGGTATGGACCGCCTGGTGCAGCACAATGTGCTGGCCATGTCGGGCCGAGCCGTCGAGGCCGCTGGTGACGTCACCACCCTGCTGCTCGACAAGACCGGCACCATCACCTACGGCAATCGTCGAGCCAGCGAGTTCATTGCGATGCCCGGCGTCAGTGAGGAGGAGATCCGCGACGCGGCCGCCCGGTCCTCCCTGGCCGACCCGACACCGGAGGGCACCTCCATCGTCGACCTGGCTCGCGAGCAGGGATTCGACGCTGATGCCTGGGGTGATCAGGGGGAAGTCGTCCCCTTCACCGCTCAGACCAGGATGTCCGGCATCGACCTTCCCGACGGCACCGAGATCCGCAAGGGTGCCGGTTCGGCCGTGCGAGCCTGGCTGACGGAGTCCCACATCGACATGGATATCGACACCTTGGCCCACATGGATCGTCGTATCGACGCCGTCTCCGAGTCTGGTGGCACCCCGCTCGTCGTCGCAGTGCGCACCCCCGACCATGTCGGCAAGGTCCTCGGCGTCGTCCATCTCAAGGACATCGTCAAGGAAGGCCTGACCGACCGGTTCTCCGAGTTGCGTCGGATGGGTATCCGCACCGTCATGGTGACCGGTGACAACCCGCTGACGGCTGCCGCCATTGCCAAGGAGGCCGGGGTCGACGACTTCCTGGCCGAGGCCACCCCGGAGGACAAGCTCGCCTACATCCACAAGGAGCAGGAGGGCGGTCGGATGGTCGCGATGACCGGTGACGGCACCAACGACGCCCCGGCCCTGGCCCAGGCGGACGTGGGCGTCGCCATGAACACCGGTACCTCGGCCGCCAAGGAGGCCGGCAACATGGTCGACCTCGACTCCGACCCGACCAAGCTCATCAGCATCGTCGGGATCGGCAAGCAGTTGCTCATCACGCGCGGCGCCCTGACGACCTTCTCCATCGCCAACGACATCGCCAAGTACTTCGCGATCATCCCCGCGATCTTCATGGCGACCTACCCGGGCCTGTCGGCCCTCAACATCATGGGCCTGCACTCCCCGGCGTCTGCAGTGCTCTCGGCGATCATCTTCAACGCGATCATCATCGTCATCCTGGTGCCGCTGGCTCTCAAGGGAGTGTCCTACAAGCCTGCCGGGGCGTCGGAGATTCTCGCCCGGAATCTGCGCATCTACGGCCTGGGCGGAGTTGTCGCGCCATTCATCGGCATCTGGCTGATCGACCTGCTCGTCCGTCTCATTCCCGGTTTCTGATCGGAGCCCATCATGATCATTTCCTCCAGGACTCGTACCCTCCTCGTCGGGCTGCGCTCGATCCTGTTGTTCACCGTCATCGTCGGCGTCGTGTACACCGGTGTCATGACCGGGCTGGGACAGCTCGTCCTTCATCGGCAGGCCAATGGCTCCCAGCTGGAGGTCAACGGCAAGGTGGTCGGCTCGACCCTCATCGGTCAGTCCTTCACCGACAAGGACGGCAAGCCGCTGCCGGAGTACTTCCAGCCACGCCCGTCAGCCGCCGGTGGCGACGGTTACGACGGGTCCTCCTCGGGCGGTTCCAACATGGGGCCTGAGAACCCGGACCTGGCCAAGGCCATCAAGGAGCGTCGCAGCCAGGTGGCGACCTTCAACAGGGTGGATGCCGGCAGGGTTCCGGCCGATGCCCTGACGGCGTCGTCCTCTGGTCTGGACCCGCACATCAGCCCCGCCTACGCCGAGATCCAGGTCAATCGGGTCGCCAAGGCCCGTCACCTCGATCCCAGTGTCGTCCGTGAGATCGTCGCCAACAACACTGACGGACGCCAGCTCGGATTCCTTGGTGCGACTAGGGTCAATGTCGTGACCCTCAATGCCGAACTGGATCGTCAGCACTGACTGACGTGATCAGTTCGTGATCATGGCCTGAAGGAGGACGAGGTGGCTGCTCGGGGACGGTTGCGGGTGCTGCTCGGCGCGGCGCCGGGCGTCGGCAAGACCTACGCCATGCTCGACGAGGGCAAGCACCTGAGCAAGGGTGGGTCCGACGTCGTCATTGCCGTCGTCGAGACCCACGGCCGGGCAGCCACCGCGGCCATGACTGAGGGGCTGGAGATCGTCCCTCGCCACCTCGTCGAACATCGCGGCATCGAACTGTCCGAGATGGACCTCGACGGGGTACTCGCCTGCGATCCCGACGTCGCCCTGGTCGACGAGCTGGCCCACACCAACGCGCCTGGGTCGCGTCACGAGAAGCGCTGGCAGGATGTCGAGGAACTACTGGACGCCGGGATCGATGTCATCTCGACGGTCAACATCCAGCACATCGAGTCCCTCAATGACGTCGTCGAACAGATCACCGGGGTGCCGCAGCGCGAGACCATCCCGGACACCGTGCTGCGCAAGGCCAATCAGGTGGAGGTTGTCGATCTCGCCCCGCAGGCTCTGCGCGATCGGCTCTCGGGCGGCAAGGTGTACCCGGCAGAGCGGATCGACGCCGCCCTGTCCAACTACTTCCGACTGGGCAACCTCACCGCCCTGCGCGAGCTGGCCCTGCTCTGGGTGGCTGACGAGGTCGACCACGCCCTGGCCGATTACCGCAGTGAGCACGGGATCGACTCCCACTGGGAGGCCCGCGAGCGGGTGGTCGTCGCCCTCACCGGTGGACGTGAGGGGGAGACCTTGTTGCGTCGCGGTGCCCGTATCGCCGCTCGAGCTGGTGGTGGTGAACTGTTGGCCGTCCACGTCACCACCGAGGACGGTCTGCGCTCCCCACACCCGGGTGAATTGGCTCGTCAGCGCGGATTGGTGGACCAGTTGGGAGGGTCCTTCCACCAGCTTGTCGGCGACGACATCCCGGAGACCCTCATCGAGTTCGCGAAGTCGGTCAACGCCACCCAGCTCGTCATCGGGGCGAGTCGGCGTGGGAAGTTGTCGCGGCTGCTGACGGGTCATGACGTCGAGTCCGACATCATTCGGGCTTCGGGCGCCATTGACGTCCACATCGTCAGTCATGGTGCCCAGGCCAAGGGAATCCGGCTGCCACGGATGGGTGGGTCCTTGTCGACCCGTCGCCGCATCGCCGGTTTCGTCGTGCTGGCGGTCTTCGGGCCACTGCTGACCTGGTTGCTGGTGTCGACGCGCAGCCCCGAGGCCCTGACGACGGATGTGCTGACCTATGAGTTGCTGGCCGTCGTGGTGGCCCTGGTCGGTGGTACCCTGCCGTCCCTTGTCGCGGCTCTGGCCTCGGGTACTGCCCTGGACTACTACTTCACCAAGCCCTTCAACACCGTCACCGTCAATGAGCCGCTGCACATGGTGGCTCTGCTGCTGTACCTGCTCACGGCTGCCCTGGTGAGCTTCGTCGTCGACCGCGCTGCCCGCAAGACCCGGGTGGCACGTCGTGCGGCCGCCGAGTCAGGGCTGCTGGAGTCGGTGGCCGGATCGGTGCTGCGCGGTGAGGACGCCGTCGAGTCGTTGTTGTCCAAGGCGACCGAGGCCTTCGGGCTCTCGGGGGCCCGGGTGCTGACCGACGGACGTGTCGTGGCAAGTTCGGGTACGACCAGCGATGAGGTCACCGAGCAGCACATCGACGACCATTCGGTGGTCGAGTTCCACGGGCCCGAGCCGGACGCCTCCGAGCGTCGCCTGATGTCGGTTATCACCACCCAGTTGGGGACGGCCCTGGACCAGCGGCAGCTGGAGGAAACGGCCAAGGCGGTGGAGCCACTGGCCGCCACGGACCGAGTGCGAACGGCCTTGTTGTCGGCGGTGGGACACGACCTTCGTCGGCCCCTTGCGGCCGCGACCGCTGCGGTTTCAGGTCTGCGCAGCGAGGGGGCCGGGCTGTCCGACCAGGATCGTGACGACCTGTTGGAGACCGCCGATGACGCCCTGGGGAAACTGGCCAACCTCGTCACCGACCTGCTCGACGTCTCCCGGCTGCAGTCCGGGGTGCTCGGGGTCTCGGTGATGCCGGTCGATCCGGCCGAGGTCATCATGCCGGCCTTGGACGAGCTGTCTCTGGGGCCGGCGGATGTCGAGATCGATCTGGGAGCCGACGTGCCCGAGATGGTCGCCGATCCGGCCCTGCTGCAACGGGTGGTCGTCAACCTGTTGTCGAATGCGCTGAGATATGAGCCAGCAGGTGGCCGGGTTCGGCTCGCGACAAGCAGTTTCGCCGACCGGGTGGAGATCCGCGTGATCGATCATGGTCCGGGGATTCCGGAGGATCGTCGCGATGACGTCATGGTGCCCTTCCAACGGTTGGGGGACGCCGACTCGACTGTCGGGCTGGGACTGGGTCTGGCCCTCTCGAAGGGTTTCGTCGAGGGGATGGACGGCACCCTCGCGTTGGAGGACACCCCTGGTGGTGGCCTGACGATGGTCATCAGCCTGCCGAGGGTGGGCCATCAGGCGGCGGGGCACGATGGTGTGGACCACGATGACATTGAGGAGGGGAGTGTCCGATGAAGATTCTCATTGCCGACGACGACCCGCAGATCCTGCGGGCACTACGGATCACCCTGGGGGCGCGCGGATACGAGATCCTGCTGGCCCGCGATGGTCAACACGCCCTCGAGATGGCCGTCGATCACAAGCCCGACATCATCCTGCTGGATCTCGGCATGCCGCGTCTGGACGGGGTGCAGGTCATCGAGGCGGTGCGGGGGTGGTCCCAGGCGCCGATCCTGGTCATTTCGGGGCGGTCGGGGTCGGCGGAGAAGGTGGAGGCCCTCGACGCCGGGGCTGAGGATTACGTCACCAAGCCCTTCTCGATGGATGAGTTGTTGGCGCGGATTCGGGTCCTGACGAGGAGGATTGGCCAGGACGAGGGGGATTCCGAGCCGGTCATCGCCTTCGGGTCGGTGCGGGTTGATCTGACGTCGCACACCGTTACTCGTGACGGGGCAAATGTCCGGTTGACGCCGACGGAGTGGCGGGTGCTCGAGCTGTTGATCCACAACGAGGGTCGGTTGGTGACTCGACAGACGATGCTGAGCCAGGTGTGGGGGTCGGAGCACGTCACCGACACCGGGTATTTGCGGCTGTACATCTCTCAGTTGCGCAAGAAGTTGGAGCCCGAGCCGAGCAACCCGAGGTATCTCATCACCGACGCAGGGATGGGATACCGGTTGGTGCTCGAGCCGGGAACGCCGTTCGCGTCATGAGAACCAGCCATGCAGACGCCGGTCGGCCTGGGCGGGGAGATCAGCTCTGCGGTCTTCGGTCGGGCCCCGCCGTCCGCCCTCTGCTCAAGCGTTTGTCAACCATGCGTAGGCACAAAGCTTGTCGGCGGTGAGGTTGGTGTTCATGACCCAGTGGCACGCGTTGTCGTTCGGGTCATCCGGGCCGAGAGTCTCTGCTTCGTCCGGATGGAGGGAGACGGTCAGCCCAAGTGTAGTGAAGAACGTGGTCGGGCCCAGAAGTTGCCCCAACTGCAGGCGAAGTTGCCGGGCACGGTCTGCGATCGTGGCGGCGAGTATGTCGTGCATCGCATAGTCCAAGTCGTACTCATCATCTTCGTCGTCGACGTCGATCAGGTCGTCGGGCTGCAGGAATGGCCTTTCGGCACCCCAGAGTTCCATGGTCGGCTCGTAGTCGCAGTTACAGCCCGTGTAGACCTCCTGGAACTGCCGCAGCAGGTAGCCTAAACCGGCCAAGGTCAACACGTGCTCGACGTAGTTCGGGTCATCGGTCACAAGGTGGGCTGGCACCAGTCCAGCCTCCGACATACGAGCCCAAGCCCACTTGAGCCAGTCGCACTTATCATCATAGCTCAACTGGGCGAGCACCGCGTGAGTGATCTCGTCGGGCCAGATGGCCTCTGTCGGCTTGATGCTATTCATGGTCGGTCATCCCTCCGCCTTCCTGGCTCGCGAACGGAGCCTTGTGAGCTCGCTCTCGATGGTGTCAGCGGGGTATGACAGTTCTGTGCTGTCCTCGCGGGATGATGGGCGGAACACGGACCCCGACACCGGAATGCTTTCCATCGGAGCTCGCGAGGTCGTGCCCGATCTTTGCAGCAAGTGTGAACCAGCCGTACGACGCATTCTCAACCGCGCCCTGTTCACCCACATCACCATCGACGACGAAGAGAACGCCCCCGACACCCCCGACGAGACCACCGCCAGCGTCCTCGCCCACACCACCATCGATGCCCCGGCCCACGTCACCGCAGAAACAAAACTGCCCCGCCATCAGGCGGGGCAGTTTTCGATTTTCTCTTCTTACGTGGGCCTGAGTGAGCGCTGCGGGAACAGGCGACGAGTGGTCGAGAGGCTGATCGCGGCATGGAAGCGCGGTGTTGGCGAGGTCCGCTCTCCGGTCGACCCAATTGTCTTCGCCGAGAGCGAGGCCGTCACCGAGCCAAGGAGACGGTTTCGAACACCGCTGACCGAGCAGGAAGTGGACGCTATGCGAACAGCCCGCTCCAACGGCGTCAGTGTCTCAACGGTCGCGAAGCAGTTCACCGTCCACCGTGGCACAGTATGGGCGAAGACGCACTACTGACCGTCTTCTGCGACGGCTTCGGAAATGGCGTCGGCTATCTCGGAGAGCGTCATGGTTGCGGAGTTGAGAGCGAGAAGTCCGGCGAGTAGTGGGGACTGTGAAGCCACCTCATCCTTTGTCACGCGGTGCCAGATTGGGAGAATCACGCTGCGCCCACTATCAATCTTCTTCGTAAAAAGGGCGTCGAGTTCGGCCTGCGTCCACTGTTTCGCAAAGAAGCTCGGTGAGAGGATGACGACACCGAACCTAGCGCCCTCGATGCCCTTCTCGATCTCCTGGCGGATGCTGTGGCCAACTTTGATCTTGAGTTCATCGAACCAGACGGTGAGCCCGCGGTCTTCCAGAGCCTCACGCAGTGGTCGAGCAATCTCGTCCTTGTCTTCGCTGGCGTGTGAAAGGAAAATATCTGTGAGTTCCGGGCTGACCCTTGGTTGCCATACGACCGGAGCTTGCGCGCGAGAGAATGACCCGAATTGAGAGCTTGCCGTGGCCGACGCTTTGCGAATTGCGTTCAGAGACCGCTCTGATTCGGTACGCTGTTCCTTCTCGTATCGGGTTTGAAGGTCGGCCACCTTCTTCTCGACGTCGGCGAGCTTCTTCTCAGCGTCCGCTCGCTTGCGCTCGGCAGTGTTTGCTGCATTGGTCGCAGTCTCCGCCTCGCGCAGCTTCGAACGAATAGTCGCGTCCGATCGACTACGTGAGGCCGCTGACTGAGCATCCGCAGCCTTCTTCCGCTTGTCAGCGACGGTCTTGGAGTGTCCGCTGATGTCCTTGCGGAGACTTACAGCTTGCTCTCGATAGCGCTTGAGTTCGCTCGCCGTACTCATGCGCTCCTCCTGTAGGTCGCATTGAACACTGCGTCGGCGAGCCATCGTTTGAAGCTCTCGTTGTCTTGGAACTCCTTGAAGAGCTGGGTGTCGTCGGCGATGAGGCGCAGCATGACCTGACCGAGCGCGCGATCACTTTCGACGCGCGCATTGACCGGGTCGTTGTTGGCTTGGGCGTTCTTGTAGGCCTCGTCTTCGGAGACGAGGCGAGGGATCTCTTCGGTGATGAACCGCTCGACACGGTCGGAGTCGTTCCATTCGATGTTGCCGAAGTGGGCGTTGAAGCTCTTCACGATCTCTGAGAGCCGTTCCAAGTCTGGATCGACCGGACTGCCGCCTCCAGCAGCGGGAACGGGGGCGATCAGGCCGTCCTCGTCGTCGAGCACGATGCGCATGGAGGCGAGTTTCTCCGCTCGGTAGGACTCGAGGTCGACGTTCTCCAGAATCCCTGTGGAGAGGTCTTCTTCTTTCGGTGCGGGGAGCTTCGGGACGAGGTGGTCGAGGAAGATGGAGTGCTTCTCCCAATCCGCACTGCCGTAGGGCAGCACGGTGGACAGGAAGTTGTAGGTCCGCAGGAATGCCTTCGCGTCACCCTTGAACTTGACCTGGTCGTCTTCGTCGGGCAACTCGACGTATTCGGCGACGCATTCGTCGAGCAGTGGGTCGAGTCGGTCGCGTGACTCGCCTCGCAGGTACCGTGCGACGAACTCATCGACATGCTCGAGCGTGTAGACGCCGAAATCGTCGAGATCATGGACGAGGTCGTGAAGCTTGTTCGCGTCCGTGGCTTCAGCCAGCACCGTGGTGCGGTAGTACGGAGCGAAGGCACGTTGGATGTCGTCAGCGGTGTTCGCGAAGTCGAGCACGAAGGTCTCGTGTTTGGCCGGGTGCGCACGGTTGAGACGGGAGAGCGTCTGCACGGCGAGCACGCCCGACAGGGTCTTGTCTACATACATCGTGTGCAGCAGGGGCTCGTCGTACCCGGTTTGGAACTTGTTGGCAACCACGAGAATCCGGTACGGATCCGTCCTGATCTGCTCGGCGATTGCGCGGGACGGGAGCCCGTTCAGGCTCGCCTCAGTGACCTGGATGCCCTTGTCGTCGTGCTCACCAGAGAACGCCACGATCGCCTTGTACGGGCTCTTCCGGGCAGCCAGCGCCGCCTCCACGGCATGGAAGTACTCGATGCACCGGGCGATGGACGAGGTGACGATCATCGCCCGGGCCTGCCCTCCGATCTTCTGCTTGGCGAGGACCTGGCTGAGGAAGTGGTCGACCATGATGTCGGCCTTCTGTGCGATCGCGTGCTCGTTCCCTTCGACGTAGGCACGCAGCTTCTTCGAGGCTCGCCTAGCGTCGAACTCAGGATCGTCCTCGACGGTCTTCATGAGCTTGTAGTAGCTGCCGACCGGGGTGTAGTTGGCCAGCACATCGACGATGAAGCCCTCCTGGATGGCCTGCTTCATCGTGTAGGAGTGGAACGGTCGGTACCCAGTGGTGCCGTCAGGGTTCGCGACGGGCTCCCCGAACATCTCCAGCGTCTTGTTCTTCGGGGTCGCGGTGAACGCAAAGTAGCTCGCGTTGGGCAGCAGCTTCTTGGATTCGATGATCCTGTTGATCTGATCCTCGACGCTCTCCTCCTCATCGCCGTTCTCCCCACCGCCGAGTGCACGGGAGATCGCCGCCGACGTCTTCGAGCCTTGAGAGGAGTGGGCTTCATCGATCACGATCGCGAAGCGGCGCCCTTGGTGCTCTGTGCCGATGTCGTCGAGGATGTAGGGGAACTTCTGGACCGTGGTGACGATGATCTTCTTGCCAGCCGTGATCGCCCGGCGCAGGTCACCGGAACGGTCCGCGTGCACCAGGGTTGACCCGACTTGGAGGAACGCCTTGATGGTTTGGGACAGTTGATCGTCGAGGATGATCCGGTCTGTCACGACGATGATCGAGTCGAACGCGACGCGCCCGTGATGGGTGGTCTCGGTCAGCTGGTGCACGAGCCACGCGATCGAGTTGGACTTGCCGCTACCCGCCGAGTGCTGGATGAGATACTTTCGGCCCGCCCCGTTCTTCGTCACATCGGCGAGCAGGCACCGCACTGCGTCGAGCTGATGGTAGCGGGGGAAGATCGCCTTCTTCGTCTTCTTGCCCGTGGTGGGGTTCTTCTCAGTGAGGATCTGGGCATAGTTCTCGATGATCCCGGCGAGACTCTCGGGGGCCAGAATCCTCCGCCACAGGTAGTCCGTCATGACCCCGTCAGGGTTGGGAGGGTTGCCCGCGCCATCGTCGTATCCCTGGTCAAACGGCAGGAACCACGACGCGGCGCCCTTCAACTGGGTACAGAACTTCACCCGCTGGTCATCGACTGCAAAGTGCGCGAGCGTACGCCCGAAGGCGAACAGCAGCTCCTTCGGGTCGCGGTCCCGCTGGTACTGCTGCACGGCATCATCGACAGTCTGCTTCGTGATGTTGTTCTTCAGCTCGAACGTGAACACGGGGATGCCATTCACGAACGCCACAAGATCCACGGCATCGCCGCGGTTGCTCGGACTGTGATGCACCTGCCGGGTGATCACGAAGCGGTTAGCCGCAAACAGCTTCGCGGCCCTCGCGTTACCTGCGCTCGGTTGCGGGTAGTAGAGGTCCACGTGCTGGCCGAGGTGATCCACACCGCCCCGAAGGATGTCCACCACCCCACGCTTCGTGATCTCACCCTGCAAGCGGGCCAAGAACCTGTGACGGGCAGGCGTCTGATCACCCAACGACAACGCCTTCGCGACGCGGGGCTGGGTCGCCTCGACGAACGTCGTCAGATGTTCGAGATCGAGAGCATAGGCCGGATCGAAATCGGGCGGGCGGCCTTCGCTCCAGCCTCCTTCCACCATCTGAGTAACGATGAGCGCTTCGAGGCTGGCCTCGTCGAGGCGTGGGGCGATCATTGCGCCGCCTTCGTGTCGTCCCACACCAGCCTCACGCGGAGCTTTTGGCCCCACGCGAAGTCTTGCGTGGCTCGCTGCGCCTGGCCGAGGACGATGCTCGGAGCGATGCCAAGTTCTGCGGCAAGGTCACGCACAGCAGCGATGTTCCGGCCGCTCGGCAGCCGGTCCTGGTAGGGCTCAGGGATCAGGGTCGATGACGCGAACTCATCGGCTTCGGCTTCCGCTCGGTCGCCTGCCCCTTGCAGGAAGACCGTCTTCTGGCCGTGCAGCAGCACATGTCCCAGTTCGTGGAAGAGCGTGAACCACAGCTGGTCATCGGTCTTTCCGCGAACGGAGAGCTGGACCACAGGGTGCCCGGAAATCCAGCGGGTCGCGCCGTGCACGCCAAAACCTGGAATCGGTGGGATCAAACAGAGCGCGACTCCCACGCCGCGGAGCATGGCCGTCACTTCACCGAGCGCCTCGACCGGGTTCGGACGCGCCGTCATCGACCGCAACTGCGGGATCAGCGTTTCGAGTCCGGACCGGTCATACTCGCCCAAGCTCTCCACCTCGGCTACACGTTCTCCCAGCGCGAGCCACGTCGCCCGCTCGTAGACCTTGTCCGTGGCAAGCGTGACCTTACGGTAGGCCACCTTCGCATGCACCCACGTCGCAGCAAAGGTGTCGAGATCCGCGATCCCGAGAAGGCTCAACAGGTCGCGAACCGTCCCCGCCTCGTCGCGCGCCGACGCCGAGACGTACCTCCACTTGCGCAGATAGGCCAGCGGGAACAGCTTCGCCTGCCCGTACTGGGCGGCGAGCCGATCAGCCTCGGCGAGGCGGGCCATGTCCTCCCGGTAGCCTGCCTCGAACCGGTTCCAGATCCGGGCCGGGATCCCCGTGACACGCTCCAAGCCCAGCGCGACGGTGGCAGACAACGGGGCCTTCCCAGAGAGCAGCTCCGAGACATGCTTCGGCGTCACGTCGAGGCGACGAGCCAGCTCGGCCGCGTTGATTCCCTGGTCGTCCAGCCACTCCTGGATGTGCTCACCCGGGGCAACGGCGTAGTCGGGAAGGGTCGTCATGTCAGCTCCTCTCAGTGATAGTCGACGATCTCGCGGATCAGAACGATGGTGATGACCGTGCGGTCAGACTCGATGATGAGCCGCCAGTTGGCGGTCAATCTGCCCGACCACTGACCTGCACGATCACCCTTCAGTTCCTCCCACTTGCCACCGAAGAACAGCAGGTCACCGAGTTCCTCGGCGCGCCTCAACTCATCGAGACGTAGCTTCAGAGCTTTCGCGCGCTGCGCACCGAGCTTGCGCTGCATGTAGCGCCCATCGGTGCACTGGCGCTCCAGCTCGCGATCCACGTACCTCAGCTCCATTGTGTTACCTCGATCGTAACACTCTGGAGCTGACGATGGTAGCCCAACCCTCACACATCGCCGTCCTCCGCCGCATCACCCTGCTCCTCATCAAGCTCGGGTGAGTCTCCGTCGATAGTGCCAGGACCCCCCTCGACCGCGTCCGGCAACGTCGCAGCCACAGCACGCACGTCCACCTGGCCCGTCACCACGTCGGCCACGAGGCGCGTGCGGAACTCCTGAAGAAGTTCGATCTCGCGGGTGGTCCGCTCGACCGCGAGCACAGTTTCGGCAGCGCTGTCCGACATGTCCATGACAAACTGTCGCTGCTCGTCGAGAGCAGGCAAAGGAACCTTGAAGGCTTTCAAGTCAGCAATTGTGAGCGCACCCTTCGTGCCCCCGTTTCCGTCGCTGATTCGACGGAGTTCGTCGTACCCGGCTGTGAGCGCGAGATGTAGGAACTCGGCACGCATGCGGCTCGCCCTTGGCGTGATGAATGCGAGGTGCTGATTGATCGTGGCCCTGATCCGCAACACGGCCGACATCCCCCGCGTCTTTCCTTGGCCAGTGATCCCGACCAGGACACTTCCCGGCTCCACCATCGGGAGGTGACACTCAGTTAGGGCGGCGGCAGTGACAAACTGATCGGCGGAGTCGACCACACCGAGATTCACGACGGAACTGTTGAGCCACGGAGTATCGCCATCCCAGTAGGCAGGGTTTGAACGGGAGGGCGTCGAGCCATTGCCAATTCGCCCCAGGTGGCCCAGGGGCCAGAGCGGCCAGGCTGAACCCATCAGCAAAGTGCGAACCCGAACCCTCTGCTGTTCTTCGAGGAGGGAGATCAGACGCCGCTTGGCGGCAATAGCGTTGTTGATGCGGGCGTTCGCGTGGGCGAGGTACTTGACGATCGCCGCCTGCTCCTCAACCGGCGGCACGAGACACGGAATCCGCTTGATGTCCGCCCATCCCAGTTGCTGACGAAGCCCGCTACCCATCCCGTAGATGCGCTTACTGGAGTCCACCACCGACAGGTACAGGTATGCATACTCGGGTTCCCAATCACCCGTGGCGCGCAATCCGATGTATGCGGAGGTGATGATGCCGCGCTCCTTGACAAATCCGACACGTATTGATCTCTGATCGTTCTGGAGATCGGTTGGACGAATGACAATATCCCCTGGTTCGAGAACCTGATAGCCCTCATATGACTCGGGCACAAGCCCTCGCTGCATTTCGACCGGCTTGACAACGACGTTACCGAAGCTCAGAGAGAGAACCTGCTTCTCGGCGAGGTCAGCGTTCTTGTTCCGGTTCTCTTCGATAACCGCCAGGCCTGGAACTTCTTGCCACGACTCGGGTACACATGCCTGCCAGAACTCACTTGATTTAGCTCCCGCATACGACGGCAAGTCCCGGAACATCACTCCTCACCTGCGATTTCGGCCATAAGGTCGTCGGTTTCGGCAGTGAGGGCGCGGATGTCAGCCTGGATTTCGGCGAGGGTGCGCATGGGTGTGGGCTTGTAGAAGTGGCGGGTGAAGGAGATTTCGTAGCCGATCTTCGTCTTGGATTGGTCGATCCAGGCGTCCGGGGCGTAGGGCAGCACTTCGCGGCGGAAGAACGCTTCGATCCCGTCAGCATGCTCGCCTGCGGGTTCGGTGAGCGGTACCTGATCGGTGTCGCGCAGCTCGGTGTCAGGCTCGTACTCGACCACGCGGGTGCGTCCGTCGATGGTGGCCTCGTAGCGTCCGCGGAGTGGGTCGGGCTTCGCGGCGTAGGGCAGCACCTTCTTGATGACCGGTGGGGCGGACTCGTCGCGGATGCCTTCTTCTTTGAGCTTCTTGATCTCGGCGGTCTTGTAGATCCGGTGCGGGTCGATTCCGGCGATACGCAGTGGACGTTCGACGATGATCTTCGAGTAGCCGAAGTCCACTCCGTCGAAGACCTTCGAGTGGTCCGGGTCGTCTGCCCGGTCGAAGGCCTTGAGTGTGGCGAGGACCCGATCGGCATCGGCACTGCTGATCTCGACACCCTTCTCTCCCAGGTTCTTCCGCAGCGGGGTGAACCAACTGGTGGCGTCGATCAGCTGGACCTTGCCGCGGCGGCGTTCCTCCTTGCGGTTGGTGATCACCCACACGTAGGTCGCGATGCCGGTGTTGTAGAACATCTTCAGGGGCAGGGCGATGATCGCCTCCAGCCAGTCGTTCTCGATGATCCACCGGCGGAAGTTGCTCTCGCCCTGCCCGGCGTCGCCGGTGAACAGCGATGAGCCGTTGTGCACCGACGCGATGCGAGAACCAAGCTCCGTGCCCTGCTTCATCTTGGAGATGAGGTTGGCCAGGAACATGAGCTGACCATCGCTGGACCGGGTAACCAGCGAGTACTCCGCGTCGCCATCGTGGGTGACGACGAACCGCGGGTCAATGACATGGGTCTTCCCTCCGAGGCGTTCCAGGTCGGTCTTCCAGCTCTTGCCGTAGGGCGGGTTGGAGAGCATGAAGTCGAACTCTTGGCCGGCGAAAGCGTCGTTGGACAGGGTCGACCACTCGGGGCCACCCACGATGTTGTCCGCCGCCTGGCCGTCGCCCTTGAGGATGAGGTCGGCCTTTGCGATGGCGTAGGTCTCTGCGTTGATCTCCTGCCCGTACAGGTACGTGGAGATCTGCTTGCCCAATGGCTCTGTGAACTGCTTGAGGGTTTCTTCAGCGACGGTGAGCATGCCGCCGGTGCCCATCGCTCCGTCGTAGAGACGGTACGTGCCCGAGGGAATCCTGTCGGCGATCGGCTCGAACACGAGGCGGGTCATCAACCGCACCGCGTCGCGTGGCGTCCAGTGCTCGCCCGCTTCCTCGTTGTTGTCCTCGTTGAAGCGGCGCACCAGCTCTTCGAACACGGTGCCCATGCCGTGGTTGTCCAGGCCCGTCGGGGAGAGGTCGAGGTCGGGCGAGCAGAACTTCTCGATGAGCGCTCCTAGGGCATCTGCTTTGGTGAGTTTGGGAAGCTGGTGGCGAAGGTCGAAGCTCTCGATGATCTCCTGCACGTTCGGGGAGAAGCCGTCGAGGTATGCCTCGAAGTTCTGGCGGAGCCGGGTCTTGTTGGCCGCGTTCCGCAGATCCTTGAAGGTGAAACCTGACGTGTTGTAGAACGCCTGCTTCGCCGCGTCGCGCAGCGGCGCGTCCTGATCGACGATACCGGCATCGTCGAGGACCCTCTTCATCTCCATCACCGCGTCTCGGGTGGGTTCCAGCACGGCATCCAGGCGTCGCAGCACGGTGAAGGGCAGGATCACGTCGCGGTACTTGCCGCGCACGTACAGGTCGCGTAGCACGTCGTCGGCGATGCCCCAGATCAGCGAGACGATCCTGGCGTGATTGATGGAGTCGTGCGGCAATGCGGGTCCTTCGTCTCAGGCTGAAGCTGACGGAATGAGGAGAAGCACGCACGCACCGGTACGCGGATAGTGCCGGTACCAATGGCGACACTCCCCCCCAAGAAGGAGGGTACGCGTCACCACCGACATTCCCCGTGCACGCCCAGCACAGGATCGGGCTCGCACGCCTCTTGCAGATCGGGGACCATACTACCCTGTATGGAACTCAGCATGCTGGATCGGAGGCGCGGATGACACCGCAGCGACGCAGGCCAGGCAGGCCCGCGCACGGCTCGCGGCAGAAGCTCGTGAGTGCCGCCAGCGAGCTGTTCGCAGAGCGCGGGTTCACGGCGACTAGCCCCACCATGGTGCTCGATCGGTCCGATGTGGGCCATGGAAGCCTGTACCACTACTTCGGCGGCAAGGAAGCCCTCGCCCTGACGGCGATTGAGCAGATGCGAGGAGACCTGATGGTCAGGCTCGGGCTTGAGAGGAGCGATGACCTCGATGCCAAGAGTGACGTCGATAACAGGGTAACTGTCGACATCGACGCGGCCCTCGACCACTACTTCGCCCAAACCGAGGGACGCGCGCTGCTGCACCTGCTCACCGACCCCGGTGTCAGCGAGAGCCAAGTAGTATCTCGGCAGGTTCGGGCGTGGTGCGACGATCTGCAGGCAGCTATCCATGTGGCCGTCACCGGCGAGGACGCGGAAGGCTCGACGGACGACGTCCCGCCGGACAGGCTCCGCGAAGTCAGCGACCCGCACTTGGAAGCCGCGCTGGGTCGCGGACTGCTCGCACTGCCGCGCACGGTGGACCTGTTGCACCCGGCCGATCCCAGGTAGTCTGACCGTACCGACAATTCCATACCGACAGGTACGTTCCTCGATCTGCCAGAGGCGTGGCACCTCCTGACGGGTCTTCACGCGCTTCGTTCGTCTCAGCGCCAACGGATTTTGCGGCACCGAGTTTGCGGCGTGGGAGCCGGTGCGCACCTACCTGTCATGAACCGTGATGCGCCGAACCTGCGCTTGAGGGTCTGGCGGCGAGACGAACCGGAGCGGCACCGGCTGGTCGAACTGGTGCTGAACATCGCCCAGGCACGGCACAACGCCTGGCTGGCCGGAAGGTCGGACCCCTACGGGCTCCCAATGCCAGACGGCCTCGACCGGCAGATTTCGTGCGGCATCGAAGGTTCCGCAAAGTTTGCTGCACCGTCACCCACACCGGAAGACCGGCCCGAATCCACACCTTGACGGCGAGAGGAGCACCCGCCATGGAAACGACAACCGACGATGCATCCGCCACACCGGAGTTGCTGGCGGTGTCCTACCTGCGGGTATCCACACGCGAGCAGGCCGAGCGTGGCGGGACCGAGGAAGGCTTCTCCATCCCCGCCCAGCGCGAGGCCAATGCAAGGAAGGCCGCCGAACTTGGGGCCCGGATCGTCCGCGAGTTCGTGGATGCGGGCGAGTCCGCACGCTCCGCCGACCGGCCAGCACTCCAGGGGATGCTCGCGTTCATTGCCGCGACGCGGGTGCAGGTGTGTCTGGTACACAAGGTCGACCGGCTCGCCCGCAACCGACTCGACGACGTCCACATCCAACAAGCCCTCTTGGAGGCAGGCGTCACTCTCGTCTCCGCCACCGAGTCCATCGACGAGACCCCCTCAGGGATGCTTGTCCACGGCATCATGTCCTCCATCGCGGAGTTCTACAGCCGCAACCTGGCCACCGAAGTCACCAAGGGCATGACGCAGAAGGTCGCCCAGGGCGGCACCCCCATGCGAGCCCCCATCGGCTACCTCAACGTCCGCAGCACCGACGACCAAGGACGGGAAGTCCGCACCGTCGAGATCGACCCCGAGCGTGCGCCGCTGATCCGATGGGCATTCGAGACCTACGCAACTGGCGAGACCTCCGTCGTCCAGCTGCTGCGCGACCTCACCGCCCGCGGACTCCTCACTGTCCCGTCGCCGAAGCGCCCCTCCAAACCACTCGGCCGCAACACGCTGTACAAGCTGCTGACCAACCCCTACTACGCCGGGATCATCCGCTACAAAGGAGCACTCCACCCCGGAGCCCACGAGCCCCTCATCGAACCGGCACTGTTCGACCAGGTCCAATCCCTCCTCAAAGCCCGCAACGCCCACGCGACACGGCACGTGCAGCACTCTCACCACCTCAAAGGCCTGCTCTACTGCGGGACCTGCGGATCACGGATGCTACTCGACTACGCCACCAACCCCCGCGGTACCACCTACGCCTACTTCGTGTGCTCTGGGCGCGCTGCCAAGAAGACCACCTGCACGCGGCGCGCCGTCCCCGTCCAAGTCGCCGAACGCCTCGTTGAAGACTCCTACGCCAGCATCACCATCAGCGAAGCCGACTACCAGGCCCTTGCCGCCGACATCGACGCCGCCTTCGACCAGCGCTCCGCCGGGCGGGACCAAGAACTCGCCGACCTCACCTCGAACCGGGCACGCCTGGAAGCCGAGAGCGACAAGCTGCTGGCCGCGCACTTCGCCGACGCCATCGACCTACCCACCTTGAAACGTCATCAGGATCGCATCCGTGCCGGGCTGGCCGACATCGACCAGCGCCTCGCCACCCACACCGAGCAGTACGCGGGCGGCCGCGCGTTCCTGCACGACTCCCTCAGTCTGCTCACCGACGCCCACCGCATGTATGTCCACTGCGACGACACCAACCGGCGCCTCGCTTGTCAGGCCTTCTACGAGCGCCTGGAGATCACCGACGACGAGCACCTCCGCCCCCACCTGGCCGAACCCTTCGCTACCCTCATCAGCAACGACACCAGCACCGGCACATCAGAAAACCCCGGAAACGCCAAACGGGAACACCCCGCATCTTCCGATGTCGAGTGTTCCCGTAAGGAACTTCTGGTGGAGCATAGGGGATTCGAACCCCTGACCTACTGCTTGCAAAGCAGCCGCGCTACCAACTGCGCCAATGCCCCGTGGACCCGAACAGTCTAGGGGAACTCAGCCCCTTTCGGCGAGTCGGGTACGGGCGAGTTGCTACACGGAGCTGCCAAAAAGTTGCTTGAAAACCCGATGATGACGTCACCATCTCGGTTTTCTGGCAGTTCCGTGTAGCAACTCGCCACCTACGACAGCACCTCGGTGGGGTTAACGACGACTGCCTCCAACCCACGCTCGGCCAACGCCGGAGCCAGGTCCTCGGCTCGACCACAGATCCCGATCCGCCAGTCGTCGGGGTTGAGAAGTTGGCGCCACGCAGCGTTGGCTGACCATTCCTGACCATCCGCCTTCACCGAGGCCACTGCAGCCAGGTGATCGTCGACCCAGGTTGGCGCCAGACCCGCCCGCACCAGAGCAGCCACCTGATGAGCCACCGAACCGGCGGTGTCGTACTGCAGCGGAGCAATCCCCACCAAGTGGTCACGGGCGGAATCAACCTCGTCGTCACGCAGGTCGTCGTCAGTGGTGAGGATGCTCAAGGCCTCGGCGATGGCGTCGGCACCTACCTCGGTCCGGAAGGACCCAGCGACCGTCGCCACCCCACCGTCAGGCAGTGGACGAGCTGACATCCCGACTCCATAGGACCAGCCCTTGTCCTCGCGCAGCACTTGGTTGAGCCGCGACCCGAAGGTGCCGCCCAGGGCACCACACGCCACCTTGAGGGCTGCCCATCCAGGGTGGGCCCTCCCCACCGTGGCCTGCTGGATCCGCACGTCGGCCTGCACGGCGTCGGGACGGTCCACGAGGATCACTCGTGGCCCACCGACCCGAGGTGTGGCCGGAACGATCTCCGCCGCTGACCCGGTGGCCGTCCATTGCTCGAACACCGACAGATCGAGGTCCTCGACCCCTTCACCGGCCACCACCAGCACGGCGTCGCTGAGGGTCCAGTGTGCGGTCCAGAACTCCCGGGCAGCTTCGGCATCGAGCTTCTCCACCGATGTCAGAGTGCCAATGGTGGGCAGGGCCGATCGCGACCCTTCCGGCCAGAGGGCACGGGCGGCTGCGAGCCCGGACAAGGCCGATCCACGCTGGCTGGTCTGGGCCAGGGAGGCTCGTGCCATGTCGAGCTGACGGGAGATGTCGGTCTGGGCCAGACTGGTGGTCCGCAACAACTCGACGAAGAGCTCGGCGGCAGCATCGAACCTTGTCACGGGCACGTCGACACCGACGTGGCTGCCGGCCAAACCGGCTGACCCGTCGTAGCTGGCCCCGATCGACTCCATCGCCTCGGCGAAGGCGGCGTCCGGGTGAGGGCCGGTTGACTCGTCGGCTGTGCGGACGACGAGTTCCGCGAGCCCCTCGAGGCCAGCCGGCTCGGCACCCAGGGGAGCGTCCAACCCGATCTCCATGGTGATGATCTTCTGCCCGGGCATCGGTACGCGCACCACCGTCAGTCCGGTGGACAAGTCATCCACGATGCACGTCGGGAAGGACCACGGCGAGCCTGGCTGCACGTCGGGACGATCGTTGAGGGTCTTCATCACGCCACCTCCTTGTGGACGACGGTCGATGCTTGCTCAGGGGAGAGCCACCGATTCGCGGCCTCGGTGACCTGGTCGGCGGTGATCGCACGCACCCGGTCGAGGTGCGTGTTAACGAGGTTGGCGTCGCCCAACAGGGTCTCGTGCATATTGAGCAGGTCGGCCCGTTCGTCGACGACGGCCAAGGATTCCAACCAGTCCCGTTCCACCTGCGCCCGGGCCCGCTCCAGTTCGGCCTCTCGCGGCCCGCTGGCAGCGAACTCGGCAATGATCTCGTCAACGGCTCCGGTCAGCTCCTCCTCGGAGACTCCCGGCTTGAGGTGGGCCGACACCAAGGCTGCCGAGGAACCCCGGGACAGCCCGAAGTCGTTCATCGCGATGCCGTCGACCAGGTGACGCTCCCGCTCGAGGGTGCGGATGAGACGCGAACTCATCCCGGATCCGATGGCATCGATGGCCATCGCCACGGCGAGGTTGTCAGGATCGGTGATGGGCGGGGTGGCCCAGGATCGGGTCACCGCGGTCCGGGGCACCGGGCGCTCGACGACCACCCGCGGGTTGTCGTGGCGAACTGGTCCCTGGATGCGCGTCGGGAGGTCTCCGGTGGCAGTGGGCGCCGCTCCCAGGTACTTCTCGGCAAGAACGAGACCTTCATCAGCCTCGACACACCCGGAGATGACGAGAACAGCGTTGTCGGGTCGATACCAGGTGGAATGGAAGGCAGTCACGTCGTCGAGGCAGGCGGCGTCGAGATCGGGCACCGAACCGATGGTCGGATGCCCGTACGGATGCGTCTCCCCGAACCGTCCGTCCAGGAGTAGATCGAGCAGGTCACCATAGGGGGTGTTGTCGTAGCGCTGCCGCTTCTCCTCCTTGACGACCTCCCGCTGGGTGGCGAGGTTCTCCTCGGTGACGGCCAGATGGGCCAACCGCTCGGCCTCCAACCACAACGCCAGCTCCAACGCCCCGGCGGGAACCGTCTCGTAGTAGTTGGTGCGGTCGAAGCTGGTGGACGCATTGGCCGACCCTCCCACCGACTCGACGGTGGCCAGGTGTTCGCTCGACGCGATGCCGCTCGTGGTGCCCGAGAACATCAGGTGCTCGAAGAGGTGGGCGAACCCGAAACGGCCGACCTCCTCGTCGGCCGATCCCACCTGGTACCAGATGTTGACGGCGACACCGGGGGAGGTGGCGTCTGGATTGACGACCACGCGCATCCCGTTGTCGAGGGTCGTGCGGTGTAGCTGGAGGCCTTCTGACATGGGTTCGAGCATAGGGGCAGCCGATGACGCCGTGGGTCGGCTCGTGGTGGCGAAGTGGTTTCTGGGGCTCGGTACCACCACCCTCCGTAGCACTGCCCACGATCATCAACCCGATCACCACAGGCGGGCAGAAGGACCCTCAAAATCTCTCCCACAACCCGTTGCGGAACACCACCTGCGCCGATTCGTCCTTATCACGCCGTACCCTGGAGGATATGCAGACGCAGCGAAACGTGGTGTCCCACGCCCTGCAACGCCGTCACACCTTGGAGGCGTTGCTCAGCCCCCAGGTTGACCTCAACGCCCCCACGGCATGCGACGCCGACCCCATGTTGGTGCGTGCCGCCATGCACCACGGCGAGCCCCTCGACCACGACTGTCCGGTCTGCGAGTCGCCGCGGCTGGTCCTGCTGCGCCATGTCTTCGGCCACCAGCTGGGCCAGTACTCGGGACGCATCCGCACCGTTGACGAACTGGAGGAGATGGAGCACCAGTTCGGTGAGTTCCACGTGTATGAGGTCGAGGTCTGTCCTGACTGCTTGTGGAACCACATCCTCGTCGACTACGTCCTGGGGGATGGTCGACGTCGTCGCCCACCTCGCCATCAGCCGACCGTGGAGGACATCTATGGCTGATCACAAACCTGCCAAGCACCCAGCACACCGGGCCACCCATGCATCGAGCGGTGGCGCCCGGTCGGCGCGCCCCGCGGCCAGACCGAAACACGGACGCCACACCAAGCTGAAGAAGTTCCTGTGGGGCCTGCTGGTGACGATCCTGTCGCTGGCGATCATCGCTGTCATTGGTGTCTTCGTCGCCTATGAACGCACCGAGCTGCCCGACCCCAACCATGACTTCCAGACGAACACCTCGTTCATCTATTACCGCGACGGCAGCCGACTCGGATCCTTCTCGGTGCAGAACCGTCAGTCGATTCCTTACAAAACGATGCCCGAGGACCTGCGCAACGCTGTCGTTTCAGCCGAGAACCGCACCTTCTGGACGGATCCTGGCATCTCGGTCAAGGGCATGGTTCGCGCCGCGTGGGCTATTGCTCATGGTGGTGAAATGCAAGGGGGCTCGACGATCACCCAGCAGTACATCAAGGTGTTGTACCTGTCCCAGGAACGCACCATGAGCCGCAAGTTTAAGGAGCTCCTCCTCGCGGTGAAGATGGGCAAGGAGGTGTCCAAACAGGACATTCTCGCCGGCTACCTCAACACTATTTACTTCGGTCGTGGAGCTTACGGGGTCCAGGCTGCCGCGAAGGCGTTCTTCTACACCGACGCCTCCAAGCTCACCTTGTCCCAGTCGGCAGTGCTGGCGGCGGTCCTCAACAGCCCTGCCAACTTCGACCCCAAAGGCGGAGTGGCCGCCCGGGAGAGGTTGCTGCAGCGTTACCGCTACGTCCTCGACGGCATGCTCGAGGCCGGAAACATCACCCAGGCCCAGCATGACGAGGCGTATCGGCAGCTGCCGAAGTTCCCGAAGGTCCCCGACTACAACCGGTGGGCTGGAACCGACGGATACCTTATGAAGATGGTCCATGACGAGCTCATCGCGAGGGGATTCTCAGACCAGCAGATCAAGGGTGGCGGGCTCAAGGTGACGACCACCCTCGATCGCAACGACCAGAAGGCAGCGGTTGCCGCCGGCCAGAAGTACAAGAGGATCGCAGGCCGCAACGCAGGCTCCAAGGGGGCGGAGAATCTTCATCCGGCTCTCGCCTCGGTTGACGTCAAGACCGGTGGTGTGTTGGCCATTTACGGTGGTGACGACTACATCTCCAACACTCGTAACTGGGCTCGCACTCCACGTCCGGCGGCGTCGACCTTCAAGACCTATGCGGCTGTGGCTGGGATGCGGCACGGTTTCAGCCTGCGCTCCCGGTTGGAAGGCGACGCCTTCACTCCCGATGGCGACGCGACGGAGGTCCGCAACGAGAACAACCGGAACTACGGCACCGTCAGTATGCGGCGAGCCATTGCGAAGTCGATCAACACCGCCTTCGTCGACATGGTCTCGCGGATGAAGGACGGCCCGAAGGACGTTGTCCAGGCCGCCAATGCCGCCGGGGTTCCCAAGGGCACCGGATGGGACCTCAACAACCGCATCGCCCTGGGCACCGCCGAGGTGAGCCCACTGGCCCAGGCCGGCGGCTACGCAACGATCGCGAATGACGGTAAGAAGGCCACCCCTCACGTCGTTGGCAAGGTCGTCGACCAGTCAGGCAAGGTCGTCTACCACGCCCCATCGCCGTCTGAGCAGGCCATCGAGGCTGACATCAGCCACGATGTCAGCTATGCCCTGCAGTCTGTGGTCGAGGAAGGCACCGGTCGAATCGTGGCCGACTTCGACCATCACGTCGCTGCAAAGACGGGTACCTCCGGCGTCGGCGATGAGGTGACGGCTGCCTGGTTCGTCGCCTACACCAAGCAGATCTCGACGGCCGTCATGTTCGTCGCAGGTGACAGCGGCAACGAGGACCTCAACCGCTACGCCAGGGAGGGGGCGTCGAGCTTCTACGGCGGCGGGTATCCGGCCCAGACCTGGGTCGACTACATGGCGACGGCGATGAAGGGGATGCCTGATGAGTCCTTCGCCGACCCTGATTGGGTGAATCTGTCCGGCAAGCACTACGGCGAGACCAAACGTCCGGAAGTGCCAGTTGAAGAGGATTCTCGGGACACCTCCGACAATTCGGACTCGAACGATCCTGAGTCGCCGGTTGAGTCGTCGGCGCCGGTCCCCACGGCGTCGAAGGCCCCGAGTTCCAAGCCGTCGCCGACGGCCAGCCAGGAGCCTCCCAAGCCGTCTTCGACGATGACGAGGACTGAGCCGACCCACACTCGGCGCCCGCCCCATATCCCTAGACCGACGCACACCGCCAGCCCGACGCACACCGCCAGACCGACACACACCAGCCATCCCACTTCGGGAGAGACGACGCGCGGCGGACTCCAACCGGGTGGTCCGGGCCACAATGGGTAGCCTGACCACGTGACCATCCCCGATCAGAACGACGACGCCGTGGCGGCCAACAGTCATGCGGTCGCACGCCCGAACGGCGGATCCATGGGTTACGCAGGTCGCCGTGTCCTTGATGTCCCGAGGCGATCCCGCGTATCTCAGCTGGGGCTGGATCGCCGTATTGGTGGGCGTATGGGGCGTCATGCCTGGCCACGCGGCATTTTCTTCGACCCAGGTCCGTGGGCTGTTATGAGCGCGATCGTGGTGTGGTTGCTCACGATCTACCGCGTCACTCCGTGCGTGCAGCATGTCGCGTCCAAGACCGTCGATCCGTACCAGCGGCAGTGCTACTCGGACATTCCGACGATCTATCGGTCCTCGGGAATGGGCCACGGCGGATCACTCTTCTCGAACCCCGACGTCGCCCAGACCCCTCTCGTGACTGTTCTCATGGCCTTCTGTCGCCGTGTGGTGTGGGTCTTCGGTGCGGAAGTCTCCCCGAAGGCCACTGACCAGCAGGTTCTCGACGCAGCCAACGCCTATTGGGGAGTCGCCCAGGTTGTGCTCTTCGTGGCTTTCCTGGCCGTCGTCATCTCGGTCATGCTGCTGGGGCGCAGTTCGGACACCGACCTTCCCGTCGACGAGGAGGGCCGTCCCACCCAGGCCCGACGCCGTTCCTGGGACGCCTTCTGGGTGGTGCTGTGCCCAGCGGTCTACCTGGCCGGTCTCATCGACTTCTCCATGGTCCCGGTCGCCCTGGCCACCACGTCGATGCTGGCCTGGTCCCGTCGCCGTCCATGGTTGGCCGGGATCCTCATCGGTCTGGCCTGCGCGGGAAGCCTGCAGGCCGCCGTGGTGGCCTTCGCCGTCCTGGTGTGTTGTCTGCGCGCCACGCGGCTTCCGGAGCTGGGACGATACTTGCTGTCCGGGTTCCTTGCGTTGGTGGCCTGTCATGTCATCGCGTGCTGCCTCAGTCTGACGACCTGGTGGACCTACCTGCGTTCGGCCTTCTGGTCAGGCACTGGTCTGGGCACGATGTGGTACGTCATCCAGGACTCCTCGGGCGGCACGATCCCTGGGATCGGCTGGATCACCGGCGCCTTGACGGTTGGCGGCCTGCTCGGTCTGGCATGGCTGTCGATGACGGTCCCGAGGCGTCCGCGGATCGCACAGGTCGCTTGCATGGCCCTGTTGATCCTCTTCATCACCAACAAGGTGTACTCGCCGCAATGGGTGCTGCTGCTCGTTCCGTTGGCTGCCCTGGCCCGTCCCGATTTCCGCGACTGGGCCGTCCTCATGGTGGGGGAGTGCTTTTACTCCTTGGCCGTCTGGGCCCATCTCGGCGGGCTGTCCCTGCCGGGCGGGTCCGATGCCGACATCGTCTACTGGGCCTCCATCGTGCTGCGCCTGGCCTGTGAGATCTGGTTCGCGTGGGGAGTTGTCGACGACATCCGACGGCCGTGGAATGACGTCGTCAGGGTGGGGTATGCCGACGATCCCACCGGTGGGGTGCTCGACCACGCACCAGACCCAGCGCCCGAAGGTGAACCCGCCGCGGAGGCTGCCCGGTGACGCGCACCGGAGCAATGAGGTCGACGCGAGTCGCGACGTCATTCACTCCCGCCGATGATGGACGCCTGGTGGCCCAGACATGGTTGGGGAGTCGAACGATCCTGTTCATCGTCGCCGTGGTCGGCATGACCGGGTACCACCGCACCTTCTCCCAGGTGACGGGTAACTGGGACGTCCAGCACTTCATGTCCATCGCCCGCAATGGGTACGCCGATCCCCTGGAAATGGCCTTCTTTCCTGGCCTTCCGGCACTGCTCAAGGTCGGCAGCCTCATCGGTCTACCGATGGAGGTCACCGGAGTTCTGCTCGGCCTGGTCGGGTCGGCCTTGGCGGCCTGGGCGCTGTTCCGTATCGGCGGCACGGTCCCGGCGTGTTTGTGGCTGATCGCCCCGACGGCGGTCTTCACCGTCGTCGGGTACACCGAGTCCCCGTTCTGCGCCGCCGCATTCTGGTCCTGGGAGCGTGCCCGAGCCGGGAAATGGTGGCCAGCCGCGTTGCTTGCCGGACTGGCGTGCGCCTTCCGAGTGTCGGGGCTCTTCCTCGTCGGTGCCCTGGCCGTGATGGCAGTCCTTGGTGACGGGGACCAGCGCCGTCCCACCAGCCAAGCCGCTCGACGCCGCCGTAATACCGAGATCGTCAATCGGCTTTCGACCCTGCTGGTGCCAGCCGCTGTCCTCGTGGCTTTCGCGGTGTGGCTGCATCGGCTGACAGGGTCGTGGACGGCCTGGTCCCAGGCGCAGACCAAGGGTTGGGGACGCGGTTTCACTACCCCGGTCGAGACACTGCGACACACCTTGCCCGCGACCCGCCCCGAGACCTGGGAAGCCACCTACGGGTCAGGGGCAGCCGGAGTGGCGATCGTGTTTCGGCTCGAGCTGGTCTCGGTCGTCCTGGGTATCCTCGTCTTCATCTACTGCCTGATCCGTCGCCGTTGGGCCTCGGCAGCGTGGGTTGGTATCCAAGTCGTGGCCTTCTCGATCGGTTATTGGTACATGAGCGTCAACCGTGCCACTCTGTTGTGGTTCCCGCTCTTCGTCGCGCTGGCTGAGCTCACTCGTGGCCCGTCCAAACCGCCCGGTCTGGTGTTGCTGTGGCGCGGAATCATGGGCATTGTCGTTGTCGTCGATCTCGCCGTCGTGGTGTGGTGGGGCTGGCGATTCTTCACCGGGGGGTGGGCCAGTTGAGGCTCGTATACGCGCGCAAGGTCTGGACTCTCCCGACCCTTGAGAAGATCGTCGTGATTGGCGTCGTGGTCGCGTTGTTCGCGATGCAGCTCATCGACACCCGGCATGGTCTGTGGACCCCTTGGACCGTCTCGATCCAGCTTGTCGGATGCGCCGTCGTGACGATGTGTCTGGCGCCAGCAGCATGGCGACGACGTCATTCCATGAGTCGAACCGGCTGGATCTTCATCGCCGAGATCACGACCATCATGATCTGGTCCCTGATCTCGGCGATGGTGGCCCCGAAAGCTGTCGTGTGGCGGACGACGGTGCCACGCATCCACCAGGTCATGCCAGCCGTGACAGCCCTGGTCACCTTGATGGCGGCGGTGACAACGGTACTCGTCCTGTCTCGCCATGCTCGTCGGCTGGCGACCCTGGGGGGGTCTGCTGCGGTGCTTCTCGGCGCTCTCGTGGACTGGCCGGTTCAGGCGTCCATCCACCGCAGTCCCAGGCTTGCCAGCGCGATGGGTGGCTCGGCGGTTGTCCACGTCGCGATCCTCCTGGCGGCCGGTGTCTTCTTCGACGCTTCTCGGATGGCTCGCACGCGTCCGCGGCAACTTGCCCTGGCCATGGTGGGATGTCTTGCCGTCGGCATGACGATCGCCACCGGTTCCCGCGCCGCCCTCATCGTGCTGTTCATCTTCGGCGCCTGGGCGCTGGCAGCCTGGGGACGACACCATCCGCGCATCGCGGGGGGTGTTGCGGCTGCCGCAGCGGTGATGCTGGTCGCCCTCGTTATCCGTGTACCCGCTCTGCAACGTCTGGCCACATGGACCTCGCCGGCCCGTCTTCATGCCGCTTCGGTGGGATGGGACGCGGTCTCCAGCTCCTGGACGTACCTGCTTCTCGGCGTGGGATCCGGTCGGGTCTTTCCGTGGTATTCCATCGAGGACAAGTTCATTGCGGCCCCGGGAGCCGGCATCATCGGCACTCCGTTCGGGGTTGCCCTCAACTCTGCTCATTCGGTCTTCGTCGCGGTGCTCACGGAGTTGGGCGTCCTCATGTTCCTGGTGCTGTGTGCGTCTGTCGTCCTGGTGTGGGCCAATGCCTGGCATGACGTGCGTCGTCGCTCCACCTGGGCGGTGACCTCGATGGTTCTGGCTGCCACCACGGCCGCCTGGGTATTCGACACCTACCTGCTGAAGAACTTCGCCGTGTCGACGTGGTGGTGGCTCATTGCTGGTTGTGTGCTGGCCTCTCACGGCTGTGATGGAGAACGGGTTGGTCCGGTGGCAGCCTCGCTGGAAAGCCCCGGCACTGTTGAATCATGAGTTGGTGAATCAGGCATCGGGCACTTCGAGTCGTACTGATTGAGGCTGCACGACGTCGCGATGGCAGCTCCTGACCGCGGCCCTCTGATGAGACGATCCTCTTGTGACAAGGAAAGTGACGGTTGCCGGAAACCGGCAACCGTCACTCAAGAGATCTTCCAGAAGCGCTTACTTCTTGCGAGCCAGCACCACGCCGTCCAGGTGAGCGTGGCACATCGACAGCAGTTCGAGGTGATCGCTGAGCTCACGCCGTGAGGTCACTCCCTCGCCTACGACGACGATCGTCGAGGCGGTCTTGGACGCAACCGTGAGGGAGTCAGAGGCCTCGAACCCTGCAGAGGCGTTGACGATCACGGTGTCGTAGCGGGAGCCCAGTTCGTGCAGCAGGGCCGTCAGCGCCTCACCGCCGAGCAACTCGCCGCCGTTATCGGTGGCTGTTCCGGCCGGGACGAAGTCGGCCTCGTCACCCTTGCCGGTGACGAGGACGTCAGCCTCATGAGCGCGTCCGGCGAGCAGATCAGACAGCCCCGCGGTGGTACGGTCCAGACCACGTGCCTGGGTTGCGCTGCCATGGGCCAGATCGGCGTCGACGAGCACCGTCCTGGTACCGGTGCGGGCGAGGCTGTCGGCGACAGCCGCGGCAATCACTCCGGCCTGGGTGGGTCCGGAGCTGGGGCACAAGGAGACGGTACGAATGCCGTCTCGTGACGGCATGAAGGAGATGTTGTGGGCCAGCGGTGTGATCTCGCTGGTCGTCGGGGATGCCGAAACGCGGCCCAGAACCGAGGAATCGACGACCTCGGCAACGTCCTCCGGCGAATGAATCCTGGTGTTCAGGATGGCTCGGACGAACAGGTAGATGAGAGCGACGAGGATGCCGATGAGCACACCGACGACCATGCTCTTGGTGGCCGAGCGCTCACTTCCCTGCACCGGAGAGATGATGACGGTCGCCTTGGAGATGGACAGTACCGGCTTGTTGTTGCTGGCATGCGGCACCCGGGCAACGGCCTTCTTGAGGTCCGTGACCATGGTGTCGACGACCTTCTTGGTGTCGGCCTCATTGTCGCTGGAGTAGATGATCTGCAGGAACATCGGGGAAGGGGTCACCTTGATGGCCTGCTCTAACGACTTTGACGACACCCTCGGGTCCAGGCTGGCGCCGAGGGGCTCCAGCACCGCGGCGGAACTGAGGTAATCGGCATAGGAAGCGACGAGGTGGGTGGTGTATTCCGAGGCCGCCGCCGGATTCTGGAACGTGTCAAAGGCCTCTGACGTGAACAAGACGTCGGCCTCGGCCTCGTAGCTCGCATGGGACATGGCGTAGTGGCCGACCCCAGCGACGATCGCGACGATGACGGCGACAATCGCCGATGAGGCCAAGAAATGGCGCGCGTTCCGGAACACTGTACGTAGCTGCATCCAACGACCGATCTGTCAGGGGTGAAGGTGTGTATAGGCTGGAACCACCATAGCCCGTAGGACAACCAAGGAGTATCGGCCATGCAACGATCAGGCGCACCCTCCGGCGTGGTGGGACGCGCGAAGCGCTGGCTCGCGCAGCGGGTCCGCCGTGTCCGCCCTTCCCAAGGGGTTTCGCGCCAATCAACCGGTCGGCACCATGACAAGCCGCTGGTCGTCCTGGTGACGTCCCGGTTCCCCTACGGATCTGCCGAGCAGTTCATTGTCGCGGAATTGCCCCACTGGACGGGTCGCAGCATCGACATGGTGGTCTTGCCGGAGAAGAACGACGCGCCGAATGTCCAACCCCGTGATCTTCCTGCGGGCGTCACTCTTGACACCCGCCTGTTGAGGAAGTGGGGAAGCCAGAAAGGGCGTGCGCTGTCAGTTCTTGACGCCCTGACGTCCGGCGTTTTCTGGCGAGAAATTCGCGATCTCGCCAGTTTGGGTCGTCTGAACCGTTCTCGCTTCGTCTTCGCCCTGCGGTCCTGTGCCCAGATCACCATGGTCCGACGCACCCTGGCCGAACTGTCGAGAGAACACGGCGGGATCGATCTCGTCTACACCTACTGGCTGGCCGTTTCGACAGTGGGTGCTGCGTTGGCGAAGAAGCAGGGGGCAGTGCGCCGTGTGGCGTCTCGGGCTCACGGCTCCGATATCTACGAGGATCGTCACCCCCTGCGCCATCATCCCGCGGTGCGCCAGATCGTTGACGAGGTCGACCTGCTGGCCCCGATCGCCGCCGATGGAGCCGAATTCTGTGTTGATCGCTATGGATTTGATGAGAATAACGTGGTCGTCAGCCGGTTGGGTGTCGACATCCCCTCGCGCGAGGAGTGGTGCCGACCCAGCCCGGACGGCATCTTCACCGTCTTCTCCGTCAGCACCATGACCCCCTTCAAGCGGCTCGACCTGCTCATCGACTCCCTGGCGGATCTGTCCCAGCGATGCGGATCAACCACCCTGCGCTGGGTTCACGCTGGTGAGGGGCGTCTCCATGACGAGCTTGCTGCCCGAGTTTCCGAGAAACTCCAGCCTCGCGGGGTCGAGGTGGAATGGCTGGGCCAGCTTGGACACGACGAGCTCTTCACCTGGTATCGCACCCACCAGGCCGACGTCCTGGTCAACACCAGCTCCTCGGAGGGCATCCCAGTGTCCATGATGGAGGCGATGGTGCGCGGCGTACCGGTCATCGGTACCGATGTGGGCGGGGTTCGTGAGATCCTTCCTCCGGACTGGCTGATGCCGTCCGATCCGTCAGCATCGGAGGTGGCCGAGTTCATCGCGGCGCGGATGGATGACGCCAAGTCCGACCGGACTCGTCAGGAGGTGGCCCGTTTGGTGGCCGAGAAGTACGACGCCGACCACAACTTCGACGTCTTCGTCGACCGAATGGTGACGGTGGCGCAGGCATGACAACGCTGGCTCAGCGGGCCGATCTTCCGAGCTCCCAGCCTTCCCGGGTCGCAGTGTGGTTCGTGAAGTTCTTCCTCATCCTGCTGCCCTTCGCGTCGGCATGGGCCTCGACGATCACCATCGCCGGTCTGCCTCCGGTGCGGTTGCTGGTCGTCGTCCTGGTACTGGCCGCTCTGGCGGCGCGCCCACGGGTGGAGATCGTCTCCCAGGTCCTCATCGCCGTCGGCATGTTCTGGATCGCGATGGGCCTGTTCCTCATGAGGGATGCTGAGAGCCTCAAGGAGATTCTGGGAGTTCTCGTCGGCCTGTTGACGATGATTTCCCTGACCCTCGTCGGCCACGGGCTGTCCTGGATCATCCTCATGTGCCGGGCCTGGCTCGGCGGCGTCATCATCGCGATCCTGCCCGGCTTGTTCGAGATTGCTACAGGAAAACACATGCCCAACTACCGGTTGGGTGCCTCGGCCTATGTCCGCAGGACGGCGACCGACATCGCCTCCTTCATGGTCAACCCCAACCTCTTTGCCTACTTCATCACTGCCGGCATGGTTGCCCTCATCGTCGGATGGCAGCTCGAGAAGGGCTGGCTGAAGTGGACGTACTTCATCGTCGCTCTCCTTGTGGCGCCGGTGACCTGGTTCACCGGGTCAAGACTCTGCATGGCAGCCTGTCTGGTGCTGTTGGCCTGGATGTGCGTGCGCTCTCGAGTTCTGACGATGATCGCAGCCATCGGGGTGTGCGTGGGCGCCATTTTCGTCATTGCCGCCGGGATGATTCCCCAACTCATCGACGCCTACAACACCTTCATCGTCAACCTCAACTCGAATTCCGGTCAGACCCGTCTGCACCTGTACCAGAACGCCGGATGGCTGTTCGTGAACACCAAGGGCGTCGGCATCGGGCCGGGTCGGTACACGGTGGAAGTGACCGCTGCGCCGTGGCGGACCTACGGCGCCATCGATCCGCACAACGGTTTCACCGAGGTCTTCGTCGGTTACGGCCTGCTCGTCGGCGTGGTCCTCGTTGCCCTGGCCCTGGCTGCTCTCATCGCAGCCATTCGCCGCGCCGGGGGGCATCCCGGCTACACCGAGACGATCCTGCTGCAGGCGGTGGGCGTGAGCCTGCTCCTCTGCCCGGTGCTGGCCATGGCCAACAGTTCGTACCTCAAGGCCCCGGCGGTCTGGTGCCAGATGGCCACCATTGCGCTGTGGTGCCAGTACCTGCTCAGGACCAGCCTCTCTCCGCGCAGATCTGTGAAGTACCATGTCGACGACCGGCGGCTTCCCCGTCGACGCCGAGTTCTGGCTCGAGCCATCTCTGCTGACCAGAAGTGAGCCCCTTCCACATCTGAGGGCCAGTGTCCTGGGACATGTTCGGCCTACTGAGAGCGGGCCTGTCGGCGTCTTGTCCTGGGCGCGAGTACGCTGGACCCGATGCAACCGGTATGAAAGGCGTCCCACATGGGTGAACCACGGATCATCGACACCGCCGATCTGGACGACGGTGTGACCATCGGCGACGGTTCGTCGATCTGGCACCTCTCCCAAGTCCGCAGCGAAGCTGTCCTCGGACGCAACGTCGTGGTGGGCCGTGGTGCCTACATCGGCGAGGGTGTCCGCGTCGGCGACAACTGCAAGATTCAGAATTACGCGCTGGTCTACGAGCCGGCGGAGCTGGAGGACGGGGTCTTCATCGGTCCGGCGGTGGTCCTCACCAATGACCACTTCCCCCGCGCCATCAACCCCGACGGCTCCCTCAAGTCGGCTGACGACTGGGAGCAGGTGGGCGTGACCTGCAAGCGCGGCTGCGCCGTCGGTGCCCGCTCTGTGTGCGTCGCCCCCGTCACCATCGGTGAGTGGGCCACGGTGGCGGCCGGATCGGTCGTCACCAAGGATGTTCCGGCCTATGCCCTGGTGGCTGGTGTACCAGCTCGTCGAGTCAAGTGGGTGGGTCGTTCCGGCTTCCCGCTGGATCCCGACGGTGAGAACAAGTGGATCGACTCGCGAACCGGGGACCGGTTCGTCGAGGATCCCGAGACCGACACGCTGACTCTCGTCAGCGAGGGCGAGCAGGCCTGAGGTCGTCGTCCCCCCAACCCAAGTACCCCTTCGTGGGTGCCACGGCGCCCACAAACCGGACATCGTGTCCGAACAGTTAGGAGCTTTCAACGTGACTGCCCAGTTCATTCCACCTGCCAAGCCGATCCTCGGTGATGACGAGCGCAAGGCCGTCGACGAGGTCATCGCCTCCGGCATGGTCGCCCAGGGCCCCCAGGTCCACGCCTTCGAGGAGGAGTTCTCCTCCCAGGTCGTCGACGGGGTCCATTGCGTGGCCGTCAACTCGGGCACCTCGGCCCTGCACATCGGTCTGCTGGCCTCCGGCATTGGTGAGGGTGACGAGGTCATCGTCCCTTCCTTCACCTTCGCCGCCACCGGCAACTCCGTCGCCCTGTCCGGCGCCAAGCCGGTCTTCGCCGACGTCGACCCGGTGACCTTCAACCTGGATCCGGTCTCCATCGAGGCCTCCATCACCGACAAGACTGCCGCGATCATGCCGGTGCACCTCTACGGACTGCCGGCCAACATGCCTGAGATCCTCAAGATCGCCGAGAAGCACGGCCTCAGGGTCTTCGAGGACTGCGCCCAGGCTCACGCCGCCAGCATCGACGGCAAGCACGTCGGTACCTTCGGTACCTTCGGCGCCTTCTCCTTCTACCCGACCAAGAACATGACCTCGGGTGAGGGTGGCATGATCACCACCTCCGACCCGGAGGTCGCTCGCGAGGCTGCCATGCTCCGCAACCAGGGCATGGAGAAGCGCTACGCCAACGAGTACGTCGGTCTCAACAACCGCATGACCGACATTCACGCCTCCATCGGTCGTGTTCAGCTCACCAAGCTGGCCGGCTGGACGAAGACCCGTCAGGAGAACGCGGCCTTCCTGTCGAAGAACATCACCGAGGCCGTCACCCCGGTCGTTCCCGAGAGCTACGTGCACGTGTACCACCAGTACACGATCCGTCTCGAGGGAGCCACCGGCGAGGAGCGCGACCGCTTCGTCACCGCCCTCAAGGAGGAGCACCAGGTCGGCTCGGGGGTCTACTACCCGATTCCGAACCACCGTCTGCCCTCGCTGGCCCCGTACGCCCCGGGCCTCGAGCTGCCGAACACCGAGAAGGTTGCCGCAGAGTGCGTCTCGCTGCCGGTTCACCCCTCGCTGTCCCAGGCCGACCTCGAGCGCATCGTCGCCGCTGTCAACACTTGCGCGAAGGCAGGTGCCTGATGGCGAATCTGCGTGCCGGCATGGTCGGCATCGGGTCGATGGGCAAGAACCACGTCCGCAACCTGCGCGCCATCGACGGGGTCGACCTGGTCGCGATTGCGGACGCCTCCGGCAAGGACCCATTCGGGGTCGCCGGTGACCTGCCCGTCCTGCCCGACGTCGACGCGGTCATCGAGGCCGGAGTCGACTACTGCGTCGTCGCGGCCCCGACCAAGTTCCACGAGGAGATCGGTCTCAAGCTGGCCGAGGCGGGGGTCCACGCCCTCATCGAGAAGCCGCTGGCCTACGACACGGCCGCCGCCACCCGTCTGGCCAAGGCCTTCGAGAGCAAGGGTCTCATTGGTGCCGTCGGTCACATCGAGCGGTACAACCCGGCCCTGCAGTCGCTGCGCAAGCGTCTGGAGAACGGCGACCTCGGCGACCTCTACCAGGTGGCCACCCGTCGTCAGGGTCCGTTCCCGGCCCGTATCGCCGACGTCGGCGTCGTCAAGGACCTCGCCAGCCACGACATCGACCTCACCGCCTGGGTCACCCAGCGTGAGTTCGAGCTGGTTGCCGCCCGTACCATGTTCAAGGCTGGCCGGGACTACGAGGACATGGTCTCGGCGACCTGCCAGCTCTCCGATGGGCTCATGAGCAACCACCTCGTCAACTGGCTGACCCCGACCAAGGAACGTCGCACCTTCGTGACCGGCGAGAAGGGCATGTTCATCGCGGACACCCTGACCGCTGATCTCACCTTCTACTCCAACGCCAAGGTTGCGACGGTGTGGGATGACATCGCCAACTTCCGTGGCGTTGCCGAGGGTGACGTCACCAGGTTCGCGATCCCGAAGCCCGAGCCGCTGCGCACCGAGCACGAGAACTTCCGTGACGCCGTGCTGGGCAAGGAGTCCGACATCGTGACGATGACCCAGGGCGCCAAGGTCGTCCAGGTCTGCGAGGCAATGATCAACTCCGCCGCCTCCGGGGAGTTCGTCAAGATCTCCTGACACATCGGTCATGATCGGGCCGGGCCGTCGAGGCCCGGCCCGATTGCGTTCACCGACGCGTTCGGCCTGGGTCGAGCGGCCGAGTCTCCAACGGCCTCGAGGGTAGGATGGCTGGCATCTTTGGTCACCACGAATTCCCTCACGGCCTGCGGGCCGTGGCATCGCGCTCGGTAGACCCCGCTCAGTGGTTCAGCGGGGCGGCCGAGGTCGTCGTCGCATGTCTTTTCCTCACGTGTACCTATGTCACGGTGGACCAGCCACTCTTCGACAATGGCGCGTGCCCACTGGTGCTCCCGCTCTTCGCGGTGGCTGCCGTGGCGCTGGAAGTGTTGTGCATCGTCAGGGATGCACGGGGGATACCGACTCCGCGGGAGTGGACCCGTCCCCTCACCATCGTGGTGTGCAGCTTCCTGGCACTGCTGGCCTGGGCTGCGGCCTCGATCCCCTTCCATGACCATGTCGTCTATGACTTTTCCATGGGGGTCATCAGGGGCCTGCCGCTCTATGCCCTCGTCGTGCCCCTGGCCGAGGCGACGATGACGATTCTCGTCGCTGTCTTCGCCTGCCGACTCATCGTGGTGGAGAACCTCGAGGGAGCGCTGTGGAGACTGTCCGTTCTGATGGCGATCGCGAACCCAATTGGGCTCGTCAACGAATACTCAGCAGGTCATACGACGGGATGGCGGGTTGCCACCAAGCTCGGTGGGGCCGCGATCTGTCACGTGGTGCTGATCCTCGCCGTGGCTGTCGCTGTCGACGCCGTCATCCGGAACCGTCACCGGATCATCTCGAGCGTGGCCGTCGTCAGTCACCTGGCCTGCTTGGCGGTGTCCGGGTCCCGTGCCGGGATCATCTGCCTGGCCCTGTTCATCCTCGGTCTGGTTCTCCTCGGACGCTCTCACCGCAGGAGGAGCCGTGAGCAATGGACCATCCTCGCGGCCCTGGGGATAGTGGTGGCCGGAGTTGCCATTTGGTTCGTCTCGACGGTGCGGACGGGGTCTCTGGTGGATCCGGCGAGGGCGAGGACCTGGGCCTTGGCGGGACACGTCGTCCTCGAGTCACCGGGTCGTTTCCTAATGGGAACCGGCTATGGGACCATCTGGCCGTGGTTCGTCCTTGAGTCCACTTTCATGCCCGGGTCCTCCCATGGGATGCGCCAGACCCTGTACGGCTACAGTCTTCCGCACGCTCACAGTCTGGTCGCCCAGGTGCTGGGGGAGCTCGGGGCGATTGGCCTCATCCTGCTGCTGGTCTCCCTGGGCACTGTCATCGCGGTGTGCATCAAGGGGATTCGCGGACACTTCCCGGTGTTGTGCCTCGGGGTGCTCGCGACGATCCCGGCCTTCCTGATGGACACCTACCTCATCAAGAACTTCCCGATCGCGCTGTTCTGGTGGTTCTTCACGCTGGTCGTCTGCCGGCTCGTGACGACCACGGGGAAGGATGACCGCGAGGAAGTGTCCGTCGACCACTGATTCGCGCGGGAAATTGTGTGCTCAGCCGTGATTCTTTCCGGGGCGAGTCAGCGGATGGTACGGCTGCGTACTAGCCTGAACCCGTCGTCAATCCATATTAGTGACGATGACGTCGCCAGGTCATGGATGTCGATGCCGCGCCCGGGCAGGTAGTTTTCCAGGTTGCCGGGAGGTTTTGAACCCGCCATCCGGACGGATTCGTGATGCCCGGACCATGGGGAAAGGAAAGGATCAGATGTCCCTCGAGCCGCTCGCCGCCGATGCCGAAGGCGTTACCGCAGTTGGAAGAGCGAGGGGGTTCAGACCCAAGCACTTGGTGACCGGCCCCTCACGCGACGACAAGTCATTCCTCGGACATCCGGGCGGACTGCCGTGGATGCTCCAGGTCGAGATGTGGGAGCGATTCTCCTGGTTCGGGATGCGGGCCATCCTCGTCTACTTCATCACCGACACCTTGGCAAATGGCGGCCTCGGGCTGCCGGTCAATGCCGGTCAGGTGGTCATGGCCTCCTATGGCGCTGCGGTGCTGCTCATGACGATTCCCGGCGGTATCTTCGCCGACCGGATTCTCGGGCCGTGGGTCTCCACCCTGTGGGGCGGTCTCATCATCATGACCGGTCACGTCATCCTGGCGATACCTCAGGCGGTGACGTCGTGGATCGGCCTTGTCTGCATCGCCATCGGTACCGGTTTCATCAAGCCGAATCTGTCGACGGTCGTCGGTGGCCTCTATGACGATGGCGATCCGCGTCGTGACCAAGGCTTCTTGTACTTCTACATGTCGATCAACATCGGCTCCCTCATCGCTCCGCTCATCACCGGTCTGCTCAAGGACCACTACGGGTACCACATCGGATTCATCGCGGCAGCCATCGGTATGGCCCTGGCCCTCGTGGCTTTCATCCATGGTCGTTCCAAGCTGCGCGACTTCGCCTTTGACATTCCCAATCCGCTCGCCCCAGGTGAGGGGCGCCGGATGGTGCTCAGGACCCTGGGAATCATCGCGATTGGTGCTGTGCTCGTCATCGGGTTCAAGGCGTTGCTGGGCGAGTGGACTTCGGCCATCGCTTACTCGCTGTTCACCTTCGCCACCGTGACAGCCCTGGGGTACTTCTTGACGATGTTCCGCTCCTCGAAGGTCACCGAGCGGGAGCGTGGTCACCTGTGGGCCTTCGTCCCGCTGTGGGTGGGGCAGGTGCTCTTCGTCATGATCTTCGAGCAGGCAGCCGGGAAGATGGCCACCTTCGCCAAGGCCAACACCGACGGTCACATCGCCGGTTCCGCCCTTCTCAAGCCGGAGCAGTACCAGATGATCAACCCGGCCGCCGTACTCATCCTTGCCGGTCTGTTGGGCATGTGGTTCCGAAGGAGGGAGGGGAAGTTCCCCAACACCCCGCAGAAGTTCGCGATCTCGGTGTTCATCATCGGGCTGACCGCCCTCATGATGGGATTCGGCTTCCAGAGCTGGCCAGGCGGGGACAAGCTTGCGCCGTGGTGGTTCCTGGCCGTCGTCTTCGTCATTCAGACCGTCGCCGAGTTGTTCATGAACCCGATTGGCCTCTCGACGGCCACCAAGCTGGCCCCGAAGAAGTTCGCATCCCAGAACATGACCCTGTGGCTGCTAGCAGCGGCCTGCGGTCAGGGCCTGGCATCGGTGACAATCGAGCGCACGAAGAACCTTGGTGACGTGGTGTTCTACTACGGTCTGGGCATCGTGACGATTGTCGTCGCGCTCGTGCTCTTCGCCATCGCCCCGTGGACCCAGTCGAAGATGGAGGACGTCGATCAGGTGTGCCACGAGGGTGCCGGGGCCACCCCGGAATCTGAAGGCCACTGAATCTGAAAGCTACTGATTCGTCGGTGGGGCCCGTCCGGTGGGGCGGGTCCCACGTCGTGTTGGTGGTCCGTGTCGACCCGGCTCTGTGTCGGAGGCACCTTGGCAGAGGTACCTTTACCGTGTGTGGTGATCGGGTTGCTGATAGTTCCTGGTGCTATCCCAGATGGCAGTCGACGGGTTCAGAAACCGATCTTCCACCAGCGTCTTGGCCCGGTGCGAAAGCCAGCCGTGAACCCTCGAAGGGACGCTGAGGGCTGATTAACGTGGTTTGTGTACGCATCGTTTCGACGATGAACCCAACCTTGGGAGCACACATGACGACGTACCAGTACCTCATCATCGGTGGCGGAATGGCCGCCGACTCAGCCGCCCACGGCATCCGCGAGATTGACAAGGACGGGTCGATCGCCATCCTCAGCGCCGACGTTGATTCGCCGTACCCCCGCCCTGCCCTCAGCAAGAAGCTGTGGACCGATCCCGAGTTCATCTGGGGCAAGACCGATCTCTCCACCGCCGCCGACACCGGCGCCGAGCTCGCCGCCGCCCTCGTTCAGCAGGGCTGCGAGGTCAGCCTCGTCACACCCGACCCGGTCCTGGGCAGTTCCCAGTTCCCGGCCCAGATCGCGTCGGAGTACCAGAAACTCTTCGCCGATGCCGGGGTTCACCTCGTCACCGGGCATCGTGTCTCCTCGGTGCGCAAGTACGAGAACGCCGAGGTCACCTTGGACGACGGCATCATCCTCGAGGCTGACGACGTCGTCGCCGGTCTGGGGGCGACTCCCGTCACCAACCTGGCCGAGGACGCCGGTCTCACCGTCGACAACGGCGTCGTCGTCGACGAGTACCTGCGTACCGACGACCCCGCCATCTGGGCAGCTGGCGACATCGCGAACTACCCGGACCCGGTGCTGGGCCGCACCCGCGTCGAGCACGTCGACAACGCCACCATGATGGGCAAGGCAGCGGGCCGCTCGATGGCCGGTTCGGACGCCCCCTACACCCACACCCCGATGATGTACTCGCAGGTGTTCTGGGTCCGCTGGGAGGCCGTCGGCGCTCTCGACTCCAGCCTTGAGACCACTGCGGTGGAGGTTGGGGACGGCCAGGTCGTCTACTACCTCAAGGACGGAAAGCCGGTCGGCGTCCTGCTCCGGAACCTGCCTGGGCGCACCGACGAGGCCGTCAAGGTGCTTGCCGACCCGCCCGAGGACCTCTCGGACGCCATCAACTGATTTCTACTACAGGAGATAACATCATGGATCTCGGACTCAATGGGCGGGTAGCCCTCATCACCGGTGCCGACTCTGGCATCGGTTGGAACACCGCGAAACTCCTCCTTGCGGAGGGAGCGAAGGTTGCCGTCACCGACCTCGACGCCGACGAGCTCACCAAGGCCGCGAAGGACCTTGATGCGCCCGAGGACCGTCTCGTCGCCTTCCCGGCCGACGTCACCGACGCCGACTCCTTGGCCGAGCTCCACCAACAGGTGAGGGAGGCCTTCGGGCCGATCGACATCCTCGTCCAGTCAGCCGGGGTCACCGGCGCCCAGGGTAAGTTCCACGAGATCGACGAGGAGGGCTGGCGCTCCACCCTCGACATCGACCTCATGGGCCCGGTGCGGGTGCTGCGGGAGTTCATCGCCGACCTGCGCACCGGCGGGTGGGGTCGTGTCGTGCTGCTGGCTTCCGAGGATGGCGTCCAACCCTATGACGACGAGATCCCGTACTGCGCCGCCAAGGCCGGTGTGTTGGCCTTGGCCAAGGGGCTGTCGCGTACCTATGCCCGGGAAGGGCTGCTCGTCAACGCTGTCTCCCCGGCCTTCATCCACACCCCGATGACCGACGCCATGATGACCAAGCGGTCCGAGGAACGTGGCGTCAGCTTCGACGACGCCATCGAGTCCTTCCTCGACGAGGAGCGTCCCCACATGGAGCTCAAGCGTCGCGGTGAGCCCGAAGAGGTGGCCGCCGTCATCGCGTTCCTGTGTTCTGACAAGGCCTCCTTCGTCAACGGGTCGAACTACCGGGTCGACTCCGGGTCGGTGGCGACCTTCTGACGATCGGGTCCACGTGGAGATGGGCGAAGGCCGCTGTCGTCATGACAGCGGCCCTCGCCGTGTGTGGAGCGGGATCAGGCGTCGAGGTCGGACTCGATGAGATCAGCGATGGTGTTGACGTCATCCTCGTTGTCACCGGCGACCGTGACGGGATCACCCGCGCCAGCACCGAGGGTCATGATGAGTAGCACGGATTTGGCGTCGACCGGCCCGCCGCCCTCGGTGGCGAGGGTGACGGTGGAGCCGAGTTTGGCAGCTTCCTGGGAGATGACTGCGGCGGGACGGGCGTGAAGCCCGACGGAGGATCCGACTTTGACGATTCTGCTGGCCATGATGGTGTCCCTTTCAGGGTTGTGTGTTTCGGTGCGGTTTGGTGTGGATATTTCAGGCGGCGGCCTCGGCCTTGCGCTTGGCTGAGGTCTTGAGGACGGTTACAAGCAAGGCTGCCACGACGGTGCCGACGACGATGGCCAGAATGAACGCCCAGACCCGGTCGATGGCGAAGAAGACGAAGATACCGCCGTGGGGAGCCTTGGACGCAGCGCCCAGTGTCATCGACAGGGCGCCGGTGACGGCTCCGCCGGCCATCATCGAGGGGATGACGCGCAGTGGGTCAGCAGCCGCGAAGGGGATGGCGCCTTCGGAGATGAACGAGGCTCCCAGCAACCAGGCAGCGGTGCCGTTCTCGCGCTCTGCCGGTTGGTAGAGGTTCGGACGCAGAGTCGTCGACAGGGCCATCGCCAGGGGCGGGACCATTCCGGCTGCCATCACCGCAGCCATCACCTTGAGGGACCCGACGTTGGTGACGGCGAGGTTCGTCGTCGCGAAGAGGTACGCCGCTTTGTTGATGGGGCCGCCCAGGTCGGAGCACATCATGAGGCCCAGGATGATTCCGAGGATGACAGCCGATGCTCCGCTCATACCACCCAGCCAGTTGTTGAGGGCGTTGGTGAGAGCGGCAAGCGGACGGCCGAGCACCACGTACATGAGGCCGCCGGCTATGAGGGACCCGACGAGCGGGATGATGACGACCGGCATGAGACCACGCAGCCAGCGGGGCGGGTTGAGGCGAGTGAACCCATAGGCGACGAGGCCACCGAGCAGACCACCGACGATGGCCCCGATGAATCCTGCCCCGGTGACCCCGGCGACGGCACCAGCCACGAAGCCGGGGGCGATGCCGGGACGATCAGCCAGACCGAAACCGATGTAGCCGGCGAGCGCGGGAAGCAGGAAGCCGAAAGCCGCCTGGCCGACGGCGAAGAAGACCGCACCGATGTAGGTCATGGTGGCCGATCCACCCAGGGCATGGGCGGTGGGTGCCGGAAGGTTGTTGAAGGTGTTGTGGAGGGCGATGTCCATGCCGTCCTTGGCGATCTCGTACCCGCCGAAAAGGAATCCCAGGGCGATGAGCAAACCACCCGCGGCGACGAACGGGATCATGTAGGAGACGCCCGTCATGAGGGCCTGCTGGATGCGCTTGCCCCAACCGATCTGGGAACCGGCCTGCTCGGGCTCCTGGTGTTCGCCGTGGCCCGCCGGAACACGGTGCGCGTGCGGATCCTTGGCTGCCGCGAGAGCCTCGGCGACCATCTTCTCGGGCTCGTTGACGGCACGCTTCACCCCTGACTCGATGACGGGCTTGCCGGCGAATCGCTCTCGGCCCTTGACACCGACGTCAGTGGCGAAGATGACGGCGTCAGCGGCCTCGATCTCGGATGCGTCGAGGGGCTCGGTGGCGGTGGAACCTTGGGGCTCGACCTTGACGTCAACCCCCATCTTCTTGCCCGCGGCCGTGAGGTAGTCGGCGGCCATGTAGGTGTGGGCGATGCCGGTCGGACAAGCTGTGATGGCGACGACGTGGGTGGTGGGTGTCTGTTCGGGAGCTGTCGCGTCTGTCGCGGCGGCGGTGGTGGTTGCCGGTACAGGCGCGCCCTCCTCTGGTCCGACGACCCCGCCAATGAGGTCGACGACCGTCTGAGCGTCGGGGGCCTGGCGCAGCTGCTCGACGAATTCGGGCTTGACGAGGGCGCGAGCCAACTTTGTGAGGAGCTTCATGTGGTCGGCGCCACCGTTCTCGGAGGCGGCGATCATGAAGACGAGGTCAGCAGGGCCGTCAGGTCCGTTGAAGTCAACTGCGGGGGACAGCCGGGCGAAGCCGAGTGAGGGCTGGGAGACTGCGGCGGAGCGGCAGTGAGGGATAGCGAATCCGCCGGGCATCCCGGTCGGGCTCTTGGACTCACGATCCAGGGCGTCACGGGTCAGGCCGTCGGCGTCGGCGCGTCCGGCCCTGGCGATGATTCCGGCGACCGAGGTGATGACCTCGGCCTTGGTCGAGCCCAGGTCAGCGTCGAGGGATACCAGTTCTGGGATGATGAGAGGGGCGTTCATCGGTTCTCCGATCTCACAGATGGGTGAGGCTGACGTGGATGGCGTCGGCCTGGGCAGGGGTCGGCATGGTCGACCCCGGGAGGGCTGCGGCGGCCGTGCCCCAGGCGACGGCGGTGCGCAGACAGTTTTCGGGTTGGTCGCCGCGGGTACGGGCCAGCAGAAATCCGGCTAGGGAGGAGTCCCCGGCGCCAACGGTCGACCTCACCTCGACTGGTTCCGGCCAGGCGTGCCAGGCATCGGTCTCGGTGACGAGTAGGGCCCCCGCGCCGCCGAGGGTGACCAGCACCTCGGCGATGCCGTGCAGGCGCCGGGCGGCAGCGACGACGTCGTCGAAATGGCCCTGCTCGGCGGCGGCCTCCAGGGAGTTGCCGTCGATTCCACAGAGCTGACCGAGCTCGACGGAGTTGGGCTTGACGAGTTCGGGAGCTGATTCGGGGAGTTTCCCGGACAGCTCTTGGAGGGGCTTGTCAGAGGTGTCAACGGCGACCTTGACGCCGGTTTCGTGCAGCCGACGGGTCATGGTGGTGTACCAGTTCGAGGGGACGCCGGGAGGGAGAGACCCGGACAGGACGACCCATTCGGCGTCGGTCGACGTGTCGAGGATGATCTCCTCGACGGCGGTCAGTTCGTCGGGCGTGAGTGCGGCTCCGGGTTGATTGATCTTGGTTGTCGTGCCGTCGGGTTCGGTGATGGTGAGGTTGGTCCTCGCCGACGCTGAGATCGGGACGGCGACGTGCGGGATCTTGTCGTTGGTGAGGCCGGCCACCAGCCGGTCCTTGGATCCCGCCGGTATGACGGCGCAGGTGTCGACCCCAGCTCCGCAGAGGACTCGGGAGATGTTGACTCCCTTGCCAGCGGAGACCTCAGTGGAATTGCCGAGTCGGTTCACCTGGCCGCGTTGCAGCGGCCCGGGCAGGGATGCAGTGCGGTCGATGCTCGGGTTGAGGGTGACTGTGACGATCACGGGGGGACTCCTTCGTCGCTTCTCCCGACGGTCCCTCAGATATGAGTGACCCTGCAATGTTGGGATGTGTGACACTCTAAAGCATAAAAGCTGAAAAAGCAACAATAAAACACCAAAACGGACATTTGGTGATGCGGGGCGTCGCGATGACTCAGGGTGACTGTTTGACGGGCTGGTCCGGCGACGGGAGTCGGTGTGGTGATCGGTCTTATGAATGGGGTTGCTGCCACCTGGGGTTGCACGTGCTGACGTCAGCAACCCAAACACCACACACGGTGGAAGTGCGGGCTGGGGGAAGCGTGCGTGCGCAATGGCCGGGAGGCTGAAATGGCCCTGGCTGCGGCCGACCTCAGGCGATGACGATCTCGACGCCAGATTTCTGCAGCATCTCAACCTGGTGTGGGGTTACCCCGGAGTCGGTGATGATGACGTCCACGTCACCCAACTCCGCGAACCGCATCGTTGACTCTGCCCCCATCTTCCGGGAGTCGGCCAACACGACGACGTGGTGGGCGCTTGCGATCATCGCTGTCTTTGTCGCGACCTCATCGGCGTCGGGGGTGGAGAGACCATGGTCCAGGGAGATGCCGTTGGTGCCCATGAAGGCGACGTCAACACGCAGCCGTGAAATGGCATCGACATTCCCGACGGTGGCTTGAGTGGTCGGGCGCAGGCGCCCTCCCAGTAGGTGGACGTCGCATGCACTGTGGGTTGCCATGGTGCTGGCGATCGGCGATGAGTTGGTGAAAACGGTGAAGCGCCTTGTGGGAGGCATGATTGCCGCAAGTCGACCGGTCGTCGATCCAGCGTCGAGGATGATCGATCCGTTGTCAGCCGGCAGGTGGGGCAGCGCAGCCCTGGCTATCTGCTCCTTCTGACTCACTGCGGAGGAATCACGGGTGTCGAGGGGTTGATCTCCCAGCAGGTCGAACTCGATCGGGATGGCGCCACCGTGGACGCGTCTCAGCATCTTCTGGGTGCACAGTTGATCGAGATCGCGCCGAATGGTCTCCGGGACGACCCCCAGGGAGGCTGACGCATCAGACACTGACACCCGACCGGTCTCACGGGCGGTGTTGATGAGCCACTTGTGTCTCTCGGCGGGATACACCGGCCCTCCTCAACGAAAAGCCCCCAGCGCAAACAGGCTAAATCCCTAGTCAGACGCATGATGCGGGGATGGCTGTGATGGCGGGAGCATAACACGAAATCATTGCGGCGTTCTGCCCGGTTAGACTGGCGGGGGTATTCGCGAATCCCAAGGAGTTCAGGAATGAAAATTGCCGTCGTCGCCATGGGCAAGATCGGGCTTCCCCTGGCTGTGCAGTTCGCCGAGAAGGGTCACGACGTCATCGGCGTCGACGTGCAGCAGCGCGTCGTGGACGAGATCAACAAGGGCAACGAGCCCTTCCCCGGTGAGGCCTATCTCGACGAGAAGCTGAAGAAACTCGTCCCGGCCGGCAAGCTCGCCGCCACCACCGATTACTCCAAGGCGATTCCGGGCGCCGATGCGATCGTCCTCGTCGTCCCGCTGTTCGTCAACGACGAGACCTGGGAGCCGGACTTCGGCTGGATGGAGGCCGCCACCAAGTCGTTGGCGGAGCATCTCACCCCGGGCACCCTTATCTCCTACGAGACCACTCTGCCGGTCGGCACTACCCGCAACCGCTGGAAGCCGATGATCGAGGAGATCTCCGGCCTGACCGAGGGCAAGGACTTCCACCTCGTCTTCTCCCCGGAACGCGTCCTTACCGGCCGGGTCTTCGCCGACCTGCGTCGCTACCCGAAGCTCGTTGGCGGCCTGAACGACGAGGGCACTGCCAAGGGCATCGAGTTCTACGAGCAGGTCCTCGACTTCGACGATCGTGACGACCTGCCGCGCGACAACGGCGTCTGGGACATGGGCACCGCCGAGGCCGCCGAGATGGCCAAGCTCGCCGAGACCACCTACCGCGACGTCAACATCGGCCTGGCCAACCAGTTCGGCAAGTACGCCGCCGCCAACGGCATCGACGTCTACAAGGTCATCGACGCCTGCAACTCGCAGCCCTACTCCCACATTCACCGTCCCGGCATCGCCGTCGGTGGACACTGCATCCCGGTTTACCCGCGCCTCTACCTGTGGACCGACCCGGACGCCACCATCGTCCGTACCGCCCGCGAGGCCAACATGACGATGCCGCAGTACTGCGTCGACCAGGCCGCCTCGGTGCTGGGAGACCTGTCCGGCAAGAAGGTCGTTGTCCTCGGTGCCTCCTACCGCGGCAAGGTCAAGGAGACTGCCTTCTCCGGCGTCTTCCCGACCGTCGAGATCCTGGCCAAGGCTGGCGCCGACGTCAGCGTCCACGATCCGATGTTCACCGACGAGGAGCTCGGCAAGTTCGGCTTCAAGGCTTACCACGTCGGCGAGCCCGTCGACGGGGCCCTTCTGCAGGCCGACCATCCCGAGTACGCCGAGCTGACCCCGACCGATCTTCCGGGCATCAAGGTCCTCATCGACGGTCGTCACGTCGTCGACGCGGCCAAGTGGGACGGCGTCGAGGTCATCGTCGTTGGTGACGGGGAGGCCTGAGCATGACCCTTGCCCGCGTCTGTCACGTCTCGACTGTTCATAATCCGCGCGATGGCCGCATCTTCCGCAAGGAGTGTGCCAGCCTCGCCAAGCGGGGCGCCGATGTCTGGTTCATCGGCGCCCAGGACGGTGACGAGATCGTCGACGGGGTACATGTGGTGGGAATCGGCAAGGCCACCAACCGCATCGACCGTCTGACCCGCCGTCAGGCCAAGGTGTGGAAGGCCCTCGACCGGGTGAACCCCGATCTCGTCCACATCCACGACCCCGAGCTCATTCCGCTGGTACTGGCGTGGAAGAAGCTGCGCGGGCGGGCTGCGGTCTTCGATGCTCACGAGGACCTCGTCGCACAGATCGACGGCAAGGAATACCTGTCACCGAAGATCAAGCCGGTCGCCCGCACGGTCGCCAAGGCCCTGGTCACCATGGCTGACAAGGGGTTCGACGGTGTGGTCGCGGTAACCGACGGGGTTGCCGAGGACTTCGGACACCGCAACCAGAAGTTGGTCCACAACTACCCGCTGCTGTCGAGCTTCGACACCACGGTGGAGGGGGAGAAGGTTCAAGGTCAGATCGTCTACGTCGGCATGCTGTCCAAGGGACGTCAGACTGACAAGATGTTCGACATGATGGCCCTGATGGACGGCGACGCCCGCCTCGTCATCGCCGGTAAGCAGGACCCCGAGGTCGCCTACCTGTTCGATGAGCTCGACAAGCATCCGCGCGTTGACTACCGCGGATCCATCCCGGTTGACGAGGTACCCGGTCTGCTCGCGTCATCGGTCATCGGCCTGGTCTTCCTCGAGCCGCTGCCGAACTACGTCAACTCGCTGCCCACCAAGCTCTTTGAGTACATGGCGGCCGGGATCCCGTTCATCTCGACCGACCTGCCGTTCCTGGTGAACATGCTCGAGAAGTGGGACTGCGGAGTCTTCGTTGACACCTCGAGGGACGCCAAGGCCGCGGCCGAGGCGGCCAAGGAGCTGCTGGCCGACCCGGAGCGCTGCAAGCGTCTCGGGGAGAACGGTCGACGCGCCATCGCCGAGGAGTTCAACTTCGAGGCTGACGTCGACGCCCTCGTCACTGTCGAGGAGCGTGCCCTCAAGCGTCAGGACTCCCAGATCGTCGAGGCATGACCCGGATCCTCACCCGTGTCCTGGTGGCCCTGCTGCCGTTGACGGTGCTCTTCGGCACCTACGCGGCGGTGGGGCCCTTGACGTCCTTCCGGGTGGGCGTGGCCGCCCTGGCCGTGATAGCTCTGATCAAGGGGACGTCGTGGCCGCGACAGTGGCCGCTGATCATCTTTGGTCTCGCATGGGTGGTCGTCGGTGTGGTGTCCGGGCTCATGGTGTCCTGGACGCCTGCCTGGGGTGACCTCGCGAACCTCGTCATTGGGTTCGTGCTGGCGTGGGCGCTGTCACGGCTGCGCAGCGAGGGTGTTCTCGGTGACCTCACCTGTGGGTGGGAAGTGGCCATCCTCATCAGCCTGCCGATCGCCGTATGGGAACACCACACGACGAGACACTTGTCGCAGTTCATCGACGGCCAGTGGCAGGGGCGGCCGTTGGTGTACCCGCTGCCGGGAACCTTTTTCCCCAACCCGAACTACTACGCCTTGTTCCTCGTGCTGGGTCTGGGTCTGATCGCGTGGCACGCCGTCGTCAAGGGCGGTTGGCAACGCTGGTGCCACGTCGTCGTGGCCCTTGCCAGCTTCTACCTGCTGTGGCTGACCGGGTCGAAGCTCTGCCTCATGGGTGCGGTACTGATGGCCATCGGCGCGGCTCTGACGTGGAAATACGGTCGGATCGTCGTCGGTGCGGGAGCCGTGGCCGCCGTCGTACTGGTCCTCGGGCCAGGTCGGGCGACGCTGCTCTCGGCGTGGAATGACGTCATCGCCGTGCTGGTGCAGCATGCCAATCTCGGCTCACGCTCCTGGCCGGTCAGGCTGTCCCTGCTCGGCTTCGGGCTGCACCTCATCGCGACGCACCCGCTGGTCGGGGTCGGACCCGGTGGGTTCGCCCACCTGTCCCGTGACTCCACGGTGTATTCCCTGCACCACAAGACCAATCCCCATAACGGACTCATCCATGTGGCCTCCGACTACGGTGTTCTCGTCGCTGCCGTACTCGTCGTGGCATGGGCGTGGGGAATCGTCCGGGCGTTCCAGCGGTGTGCGCATCGCTCGGGACAGACCCGCCATATCGCCAGGCTGTACACCGCGATGATGTTTGCGGTCCCAGTGCTCATGATGGCCAACAGCGTTTTCGTCGGGCCGAACGTCGTCGCCCTGTGGATGGCCGTGCTCGTCCTGCTCGACACCGTGGTCGGGTCGCGAGATACCGTGATGGCGCGACGTGCTGCTCGCGAGGAGGCGTGAGTTGACGGCGCTGGACGATAGGCTGGGTCGACGTACGGTACGCGGGCAGGAAGGTTCATCAATGCGCGTCGTGAGCATCGTCGGGGCTCGTCCCCAGTTCGTGAAGTTGGCCCCGGTGGCCAAGGCCTTCGCGGCCGAGGGAATCGATCACAAGATCATCCACACCGGCCAGCACTACGACGTCAACATGTCCGACTCCTTCTTCGTCGAACTCGGGATTCCCAACCCGGACCTGCACCTGGGCGTTGGGGGAGGAACCCACGGCGTCATGACCGGTCGCATGCTTGAACAGCTCGATCCGGTGCTTGAGGAGATGGCCCCCGACTGGGTGCTCGTCTACGGCGACACCAATTCGACCATTGCCGGCACTCTCTCCGCCGTCAAGATGCACCTGCCGGTGGCCCACCTCGAAGCCGGTCTGCGTTCCTTCAACCGCCGCATGCCCGAGGAGCACAACCGGGTCCTCACCGACCACGCCGCTGACCTCTGCCTGGCTCCGACCGAGGTGGCCATGGGTCACTTGGCTGACGAGGGGCTGGCTGCCCGATCGGTGCTCGTCGGTGACGTCATGACCGATGTCTGCCTGCAGGTGCGCGACTCCGTCCTTGCCAACCCGCGTCCGGTGCCCGGAGTGGAGAAGGGTGAGGAGTACGTCATGGCGACGATCCACCGCGCCGACAACACCGACGATCCCGAGCGTCTGGCCCACATCCTCGACGCCCTCGGCGGCCTGGATCGCAAGGTCATCCTGCCGGTGCATCCGCGCCTGCGTGCCCGCGCCGAGGCTGACGGCATCACCATCGCTCGCGGGAACCTCACCACCATCGACCCGCTGGCCTACCCCGACATGGTCAATGCCGTCACCAATGCCGTCGGCGTCATCACCGACTCGGGCGGTCTGCAGAAGGAGGCCTTCCTGCTCGGCACCATCTGCACGACGGTACGTACCGAGACCGAATGGGTGGAGACCGTCGAGAACGGCTGGAACGTGCTCGATCCCGACGCCGAGCATCTCGCCGAGTATGCCACCCGTCCGCATCCCGAGGGCGATCCTGGCCACCCCTACGGTGACGGCAATGCTGCTGCCAGTGTCGCCAAGGTGCTGCTCGAGGCCGGCAAGAGGGACTGATGACCGATTCCCCTCGCTTCGGCAGGGTGGTGTCCCTGTCGACGGTGCATCACGGCCACGACAACCGGGTCTTCAACAAGGAGGCGCGGGCGCTGGTCGGGGCCGGCCATGACTATCATCTCGTCATCTCCGCCGAGTGTGACGGGATTGACCAAGGCATCCCGGTCGTCGCATTGCATCGGGAGGAGGGGCGAGTCCGTCGGCTGGTCGTCAGTCAGCGGGAGGCGTGGCATCACCTGCAGGCCCTTCAACCCGAGGTGCTGCACATCCACGATCCCGAGCTCATCCCGTTGGCGCTGCTGTGGGGACGTCGTCACCACTGCAAGGTCATCCACGACGCTCACGAGGACCTCATCGGCCAAGTCGACACGAAGCCGTACTTGGGTAGGGTGACGCGGCCGCTGGCCCGGTTGGCAGCGCGTGGACTCGTGGGATTGGCCGACCGTGGGGTCGACGCCGTCGTTGCCGCGACACCGACGGTTGGGGAAAGGTTTCACCACTCCCCGGTCACGGTGGTGCGCAACTATCCCTGGCTGGGAAACTATGACGCGACCCCGGATCCGGTGCCGGGACGGCTGGTGTACGTCGGAGACCTGTCGGAGGAACGCAAACTCTCCTTCATGATCGACGTGACGCGCAGGGCTCGTCAGCGGGTGCCAGGGGCCCACCTGGTGCTGGCCGGACGGGTGCTGCCGCGTTGTCAGGACACCGTTGACCGCGCGGTGGCAGAGGGCTTCGTCGAGCACTTGGGCCTCATTGACCCGACCGAAGTGCCGAAGGTGTTGGCCAGCGGCCAGCTGGGGTTGGTATTTCTCAAACCATTGCCGAACTACGTCGCCTCCCTGCCGACGAAATTGTTCGAATACATGGCCTCGCAGGTACCGTTCGCGGCATCCGACTTCCCGGCATGGCGGGAGATGTTCGACGGCTATGGTGCCGGGATCTTCGTCGACACCGAGGATGTCGCCGCGACCGCTGATGCCGTCGGCGCGCTGCTTGCCGATCCGACGCGTTGCCACGAGATGGGCCAGGCGGGACGTCGGGCCGTCGAGTCGGGGCTGAACTTCGAGTCCCAGGCTGAGGCGCTGACGGGGCTGGTTTCTCGCCTGCTCGAGGGCTGATTACTCGGGAGCGAGCGCGTGGCTGGGGCTACCGGTGTACGTCGGACCTTCCCCACCATTGATTCCGTAACCTGACCAACCCTGGCCCCCAGGTCCAACCTGCCCCGTGCCCGCTTCTCCCCCAGTTCTTCCCCGCCCGGGGACGCACCTTGTCCCATTCCTGTGGTGATTGGGGTGATGGACATGCGGTGAACCATCCCACCTGGCGAGGATTGGGTTCAGAAGACGGTTTTCCACAGAAGCTTTGGCTACCCCGACCGGAGTTGTCCACAGAATTGAAATTGCCTGGCAGAAATCGCGGGTCCCGCCGACAAATTGGGGTGTGAGGAACCTTCAAGAACGACTCGATCACCGCGGCGTTGCCCGCATCCACCGTCACAGCTACATCCGAGGCCAGGCCGACCGGGCGGTAGCCCGAGGAGACGCCGTCCGCATCCTGCCAGGAGTGGTTGCTGCGACAGCCCTTGCCAGAGACCCCAAGACCATCCTTCGCGCGCTGCTGTTGTGGCACCGCGACGCCGTGATCGTCGGAAAGACCGCTCTCCTGCTGCTCGGGATGACCGCTCCTGGCGCCAACAGGCCCATGGACTTCCGAACCATCAATGAAGTGGAGGCCTTTTCCTCAACCCGCCGGTTGGTCCGACCGGGTATTCGGGTACGTCGCTGGCACGTGCCGCACCGGTTCGTGACCGAGCGGGAGCGGGTTCGGATTGCCACCGCTGAGGTATCGGTCCTCGTCCTCGCCATTCAGGGGGAATGGGAGTGGGTCTGCGAGGCCCTGCGGCAACGTCTCGTGACTCCCGAATCCTGTCGTCGGGCACGCAAGGGCCTGACTGGCAGATACCCAAAGGCTGAGGTCGATGCCGCATTGGCTGACATCCTCCTGGCTGCATGGTCAATCCCGGAACTGGAGATGAGCAGGGTGCTTCGCGCCACCGGGATCACCGGTCACAAGCCCAATCACAAGGTCCGGGTGGGAGATCATCATTACTACCTGGACCAAGCCTTCGAGGCCGAGAAGGTCGCCTTGGAGATTGATGGCCGGTCAGTTCACGGCACCGCCGAGGGTTATGAGGAGACGATGATGAGGTCGGCTCATCTGGACCGTCATGGCTGGAAGGTGCTCCACGTCACCCCGACGATGCTCCGCAAGACCCCGAGATTCGTCCTGGACTGGCTCGCCTCCCACCTGCATCGGCGGCATCGGCCAAGAACCATGTTCAGTGAATCCGTCCTGCGGCAGATCATGGGCGGTGTCGTGCCAGCCTGAGGCTCGCGGATCCAACCTCCTAACGGCGGAGGAGGGTAGCCCAACCCCCTGATAGGTCTTGATTCGTCCCGTTCGCCGACCCATGCGTACCCAGCCTGACCTTCGCGTTGCCCCGCTGTGGAAAATGGGGTTTCGATGAACCCATCTGCAGCGTGGCGCTGCACCACCGACCATCAGGAACCCCATTGCCACAGGAGGGGAACGCTCATCACGTGGCTCGAGGCACGGGAGCGAGGGACCCGGACTTACCGGCCTTACGAATAACGGTGGGGCAACGCTCTCGCGTCACCCCACCGTCAGTGAATTGTCACTTGTAGGAGTAGAAGGCCGGGGCGGTCGACACACGCCCGGTGCCACCCATTGGGGTGGCGTGGCCGTCGGCTCGCGGATCGCGACGGCGAGCCTTCCGTCCGCCGGCAGGCTTGCGCTTGGACAGGTTCTCGAACAAGGACGGATCGTGGGATCCCGCCTTCGTGTCCTTGGGTCCCTTGCGCACTGCCACCAGTGCGATCCCGGCGACGGCGACTGCAGCCACCGCGATGGCAATCAGGGATCCCCTGTCGATCTCCTCAGGATTGATCTCGAGCTTGCTCATGCGCATCACTTCTTCCCGTCGATGGGCTTGGCGCCCTTCTCGTCATCGTCGCGAAGAGCGTTTTTGTTCTTGTCTTCCTTGCCTTCCTCGGTGAGGACATCGCCGACGATGGCTCCGGCCTCGCGATGGAACGCAATGTAGCGAGCGCCGAGGTTGATCATGGCCTGCAGACGGTTACGACCGCCCAACAGGGTGTAAATGTGCACCATCACCCAGGTCAGCCATGCGCTGATACCGGTGAACTTCAGCTTCTCGGACAGCTGGACGACAGCTGAGTTGCGGCCGATTGTCGCCATGGTGCCCTTGTCCTGGTACTCGAATTTCTCCAGCGGCTCGCCGAGTTCGAGGTGGACGATCTGACGGGCGACGCACTCGCCGCCCTGGATGGCGGGCTGAGCCAGCTGAGGCTTGGGGTCCTCGGTGTTGATGGCACCGTCGCCGACGGCGAAGATGCGATCGTGACCATTGACGCGGAGAGTGCCATCGGTGGCGATACGGCCGCCGCGACCCTGCTCGAACCCCCAGTCGGAAACGGACTTGTGGGCACCGACGCCAGCAGCCCAGATGACCATGTCCGCAGGAAGCGTCTGACCATCCTTGAGGAGCACCGAATCCTCGCGCACCTCGGCGATGGCGGTCTTGGTGCGCACGTCCACGCCGCGCTTCTGCAACTGGCGACGGGTGTAGTGGCGTAGAGCCGGGTCGAAGGGCATGAGGAGGTGGTCAGCCATCTCGACGAGGGTGACGTGGACGCGGTCGGTGGACACGTCCGGGAAGATTGCCGGGATGCCGATCGACTTCATCTCGGCCAGGGTGCCGGCCATCTCGACGCCGGTCGGGCCGCCACCAACGATGATGACGTCGAAGGTCTTGTCACGCTGGGTGTCGAGGTCCTCGAGGTAGGTGAAGATGGCGTCGCGTGCGCGCAGCGAGGATACGCGGGTGTAGATGGTGTACGAGTGCTCGGCGGCACCGGGGGTACCGAAGAAGTTGGCTCCGACGCCCTGGGACAGGATGAGGTAGTCGTACGAGATCGGGTCGCCGTTGTCGACGTTGACAATGCGGTTCTCGGTGTCGACGTCGGTGACAGAGGCACGACGGAAGTGGGTGCGAGAACCGTTCTGAGCGGCGAAGGAACGCAGGCGGTAGGTGACGTCACCTGGGTTCAGACCACCGGTCGCGACCTGGTACAGCAGCGGCTGGAACGTGGTGTAGGGGTTGCGGTCGATGAGGGTGACGTCGCACCCTGCTTCGGCAGTCTTCTCAGCGGCCGCCAAGCCACCGAAACCAGCACCAACGATCACGACTCGAGGCTTGGAGTCCGCCAGAACCGGTTTGCGACCCAGGCCCGGCAGGCCAATGTCCGACAACAGGGTATTGATGTCCATCTGATCCTCCGAATGATGGTGATACATACTGATTGTCCCAAAAATGTGCTGTATTTCGCAATAACGCGAGCCCCATGGGTAGGTCGGGGCCGGGCACTTCAGCTTGCAGCGTGACAGGCTTGGACCATGCCACATCTCCACACCCAGCCACATGGACACGACGTCACGATCAGCGCGTGGATCCTGAGAAGGTTTCCATCCGACAGCCCACGTGGCTGGCAGTGGAAGGCCCTCGTGCACAAACACCGCAAGATGAATTTGTGGATTCAACCGGGCGGACACGTCGAGCACACCGAGAACCCCTGGCAGGCCCTTGCTCACGAGCTCCACGAGGAAGCTGGCTACCACATTGACCAGTTGAGCGTCCTACAGCCATGGAATCGGCTTCCTGACGGGGTTCATGACCTTATGCACCCGACGCCGGTGCTTCTCAACACCCACAGCCCCTACCCAGGGCACTTTCACTCCGACATCGTCATGGCGATGGTTGCTGATGGTGATCCGGCGGAGAAACCGCGTCCTGGCGAGTCTCTGGAGCTTCAGTGGGTCAGCCCTGACGAGTTCGCCGCGCTCCCGGGGGCCGAGCCCGATGCCGTCATGATCATGACGATGATCGTCGAGCGGGTGGCCGATTCCTGGATTCCTATCCGGGCGACGGACTGGTCGCTGGAAGATGCCCCCACGGAGGCAATGACGAACCGCACGGTCGCCGAGGCCACTGCTCCTGATCCCCTGGACGAGAGGGAGACCCAGGGGTGGGGGACGGCCCAGTGACGCGGAGTTTCGACCTCGACGCAATAGGCTCGGGGCATCCGGTTGCCGATCATTGCGACGAGATCACCACAGCCCTGGATGTTGGGAGGGCGGTCATCGTCGCCCCACCGGGCACCGGCAAGACGACCTTCGTCCCGCCGCTGGTCGCATCGCGGTGTTCGGGTCGGGTCATCGTCACCCAGCCACGACGGGTGGCAGCCAGAGCCGCCGCACGCCGACTTTCCACACTCACCCGGACCCGCCCCGGCGAGTTCGCCTCCCACACCGTGCGCGGGGAGTCGACGACAACCCGCGACACCAGGGTTGAGTTCGTGACGACCGGGATTCTCCTTCGCCGCCTGATGCGCGATCCTGACCTGACAGGGGTTGATGCCGTCGTCCTCGACGAGGTCCATGAGCGTCATCTCGATGCCGACCTCGCCGTCGCGATGGTGTGCGAGGTGGCCCAGCTGCGCGAGGACCTCACGGTGGTGGCGATGTCGGCCACCGTCGACAGCTCCGGGTGGGCGAGCCTCCTCGGTACGGACGAGCCGGTACCGGTCGTCGAGGTGTCATCGGCCCTGCATGAGCTCCAGATCGAGTGGGCGCCAGCCTCGGGATCCCCTGTGGATTCTCGGGGTGTGACTCCCGAGTTCCTCAGTCACCTTGGCAGTGTCACCGTCGAGGCCCTCGATCACCACCCAGATGGTTCGGCGCTGGTCTTCGTGCCGGGGGCGCGCGAGGTCGACCACGTCGTCGCGGATCTGCGCTCCCGGCTCGATGGCGTGGAAATCGTCGGGCTGTCAGGGTCGATGTCGGCGCGTGAGCAGGATCGTGCCTTGTCAGACCCAGGTGATGTGCGCCGTGTCATCGTCTCGACGGCGGTTGCGGAATCCTCCCTGACGGTGCCGGGGGTGAGGCTCGTCGTCGACTCGGGTCTGTCTCGGGAACCGCGCCTGGATCGTGATCGCGGCATGACGGGCCTGGTGACAGTCCGGGAATCTCGAGCCTCGGCAATTCAGCGTGCCGGACGTGCAGCTCGTCTCGGCCCTGGCGTCGCGGTGCGGAGCCTGCGGCCCCAGGACTGGTCTGGGATGGATGCCGACCCGGCCCCCGAGGTTGATCATGCCGACCTTGTGGCACCGCTGCTGGCGCTGGCCGTCTGGGGCTCTCCTCGTGGCGAAGGCATGGCCCTACCAACCCTATTGCCACAGGACCGGGCGGCCGAGGCCGAGGAGGAACTGCGTGACCTAGGTGCTGTTGACGCTGACGGTCGAGTCACCGACAGAGGGCGTCAGCTCGCGACGGTTCCGGTCGACCCGCGTCTAGCAAGGGCCCTGGTCGACGGCGCGCCGATTGTCGGGTCTCGTCGCTGCGCCGAGATCGTCGCCATGCTCGGCCTCGACGACGGACAGGTCGACCTCGTCGGGCAGTGGCGCCAGTTGCGGACTGGTCGTCACCCCGATGGGAGGGTGTGGCGTCGCGAGGCTGACCGGCTTTCGCGTCTCACTGACGATTTCCCCGACACCAACATCACCGACGATGATGCCGTCGCCACGGTCGTCTCCCTGGCTCGCCCAGGTTGGATCGCTCGCAGCCGTGGTGAGGGGTCATCGTCCTATCTGTTGGCTTGTGGCACTGGGGTTGAACTGCCCCGCAACTGCCCACCCGGGTTGCTCGGGCAGCCCTGGTTGGCCGTTGCCCGAACCTCTCGCGTCACGAGCGGCGCCCTCATCCGGGCAGCGGTCCCGCTGGCGGAATCGGCGGCTCTGGATGCCGGTGCGGCGATGCTCGCGACCGAGACCACGGTCACCTGGAATGGCGGCAAGGCTCGCGGTCGGCGCGTTTCGCGGCTTGGTGCCATCGAGTTGTCGTGCACCCCGGTCCGGCCAGGGCGTGATGAAGCCCGTCAAGCGGTGCTGGAAGAAGTGAGATCCCGCGGGCTCGAGGTTATAGGCCTGACGAAGAACGGTGAGTCCCTGAGGAGTCGGCTCGCCCTGGCCCACCGGGTACTCGGAGACCCCTGGCCTGACGCCAGTGATGAGGCTCTGCTCTCTCGCGCCGAGGAATGGCTCGACTTGGATGGCCTGGCCGCAGGGCAGGGGAGTGACGCCACCTCTGGCCTACGCAGGATGCTGGGGTGGCAGCAATCGGCACGTCTTGACGAGGCCCTCCCCGAGACGATCACGGTCCCCAGCGGGTCGCGAATCCGCGTTGACTACCCGGAACCCGGCAGTGACGCCGCTCCGGTGCTCGCGGTGAAGCTCCAGGAGTGTTTCGGGTGGACCGACGGCCCGATGATCTGTGACGGCCGCGTGAAGGTGGTGCTCCATCTGTTGTCCCCAGCCCGACGTCCGTTGGCCGTCACAGACGATCTCGCCAGTTTCTGGGCCAACGTCTACCCCTCAGTGCGAGCGGAGAATCGTGGACGTTATTCCAAACATCCCTGGCCCGAGGACCCACTGACGGCCATGCCCACGAAGCGCACGAATCGGGCGTTGGGGCATCGCTGACGGCGGGCCAAGTCCAGCACCCACGCTGAGTCCGGGAGTTGAGGACTTGTTTCCAAGCAACGTGTCCCTTCGCGTCCCGGTCCACCCGCAACCTTGTGGAGATCGGGGTTCTGATGGCGAAAGCTGCTACGGGAGATGGCACGACGGGGGTCCATGACCCCGATTTCCACCAGGAGGCGGAATACCCGACATCGTCGGGGTCCGGGCGACGGGCCCCGCCCGACGACCTCCGAGCCCCGCGCAAGGATCGCCGAACCCGTTGTGGGTGGAGACTTCCCGCCAACCGCGACTACGATGGCTCTCAACGACAGGGGAGCATCATCGGATGCTGAGAGTGGGCACCGCCCAGACCCTCGAACCTGAACCGGTTAGGACCGGCGTAGGGAGTCGGGCTCTTCGCGCATGTGCGCCCCCTTCCGAAGGGACGGAAGGATTTCCATGACCAACGACAAACCTGCCATGCGGTATCGCACCATTGACATCGTCACCCCAGTGATGATCGCGGTGGCCTTCGGTGTCATCTTCCTCGGTTACGGCGCTCTCTACAGCCTCCTCAAGCCGGTGTCCTCGGTGTATGTGCCAGCCGAGGGCATTCTCGCCGGCATCTGGTTTCTACCCGCCCTCATCGCCGGCCTCATCGTCCGCAAACCCGGAGCGGCCCTTCTCGCGGAGGTCCTCGCTGCATCCATTGAGGCCGCCCTCGGAAGTCAGTGGGGAGCCGGGACCCTCATCTCGGGTCTCATCCAGGCTCTGCCGATGGAGCTGTGTCTGCTCATCGTCGCCTATCGCAAGGCTGGACCGAAGCTCGCCATGGTTGCCGGAGCTCTCACCGGTATCGCTGAGGGTATTTACGAACGTATTTCCTATTACCCGATGTTCCGTTTCGGGGACACCGTCGTTTACCTCATCCTCATGGTCGTCTCCGGAGCGCTGCTTGGCGGGCTGCTGGCGTGGGGTATCGTCCGCGGCCTGGCGGCCGCTGGTGCCCTCAACCCCTTCGCGGTTTCTCGTGAACTGCGTGGCGGAAAGCGGAGTACGGCGTCGGCGCGGAATCTGTCATGACTGACGTCTTGGCCCGTAATGACCAGGTTGACGACGTTTCCGCTCGTCGGGCGGTGCCAGTGGATGTCGAGGGGTTGACTGTCGGCGTCCCGGGCCGCGACGCCCCCATCCTCGGGCCCATCGACCTCCACCTGCCTGCTGGCGCAAGGGTGCTTGTCACAGGGCCTTCGGGTGCTGGCAAAACGACCCTGCTGCACGCCGTCGGAGGGTTGCTGGAGGAGGAGAGTCACGATCTGACGGGCCAAGTGAGTACGTGGGGCGACGACAACGTCGGTCTGCTGCAGCAGGAGCCGATCCACTCTGTCGTTGCCGCGACCTGTGGACGTGACATCGCCTTTGGTCCGGAGAATCATCGCGTTCCCCGCGAGGAGATCTGGCCGATCGTCGAGGATTCCCGACGCCGTGCCCGGTTCACCATTCCCTGTGACCACTCCACCACGAAGATGTCGGGCGGGCAGATGCAACGTCTCGTCATCGCCGGAATCCTGGCCACCGACCCCGGGCTGCTCCTCCTCGACGAGCCGATCTCGATGCTCGACGAGGAATCGGCCAGCGCGATTCGAGACGAGGTCGCCATGATGGCCCACGACCGGACGGTTTTCGTCGTCGACCACCATCCGGACCAGTGGCGTGGGATCCTCGACCAGGTTGTCGAGTTGACCGATCACGGCACCCTCAAACGGATCTGGGATTTCGAGGACTACCTCGACTCGCGCGAGCCCACCGAAGTGCCGTGGCACCCCGCTACTCCCGGCGAGGCAGTCGCTCGGGCCGTCGCTCTCGATGCTCACCGTCCGCAGTCTGTCGACGTGCTGCTTCGTGGCGTCGAGATGTCGGCCCGACGCGGTTACGTCACGGTCCTGTCAGGGCCCAGCGGGGTCGGCAAGTCCACCCTGCTGAGGCTGCTGGCCGGGCTTGACGACCCTGCCGCCGGCGAGCTCGCCCTCCCCGAGCCCGGGCACACCGCCTGGGTGCCGCAGAACCCGGAGAACTACCTCGTCGCCCGCACAGCTGCTGACGAGCTCTTCGCCTCGCCGATGGTTCCTGAGAACGCTGATCTGCGCGACCTCGTCAGGACCTTCGGGCTCAAGCCGATCCTCGACTCCCACCCCATGACCTGTTCGGGCGGGGAGAAGAGGCGCCTCGCCATCGCGGCGGCACTCGCTCAGAAACCCGACCTGCTGCTCCTCGACGAGCCGACCGTCGGCCTCGACGACGACCGCGGTGCCAGTGTCCTGACGGCCATCCGCGCCGCGGCGGACTCCGGGGTTGCCGTCGTCGTCTCTTCCCACGACCCCCAGGTCATCGAGATGGCTGACGAGGTCGTTGACGTCGCCTCGTACCGCGATCCGGATCCTACCCCGGACGAGAACCCCCAGGGGAAGCCGGCATTCCTGACGAAGATCAACCCTCTCGTCGTCCTCCTTATCGCCGTCGCAGGCATTGTCGGGTCCCTCTTCGTGCGATCTCCGCTCATCGGCGCCATCGGGCTCATTCCGGCCGTCGCCATGGCTCCGATGTGTTCCCGCCGCGTCAAACCCTTGGCGGTTCGGACGGTTCCGGTCGTCATCGCCGCGGTGATGTTGGTCTGGACGACCCTGTTGCTCCACAGCGGGTTCACGAACCCAGCGGTGTGGAGCGAGGCGACCCGTCAGGGGCTGAGGATCCTCGTCTTCGTCCTGCCGGGCGCACTGGCCTCTGCCGCGGCCGATCCCACCCGCTTCGGCGACGCCCTGGCACAGCAGACCCACCTTCCGCAGCGCCCGGTGGTGGCGTCGGTGGCAGGTGTGATCCGGATGGGGCACCTGGGCGACCAGTGGCGCGTCCAGTCCGATGTGCGCCGCCTGCGCGGGATGGGGCCGGCGTACTCCCTGTCATCCCGGGTCAAGTACCTGTCCTCGATGACATTCGCGATGGTGCTGTACGCCATGAGGTCGTCGGAGGTGCTCAGCCGGGCCATGGACTCCCGCGGTTTCGCGACGGCGACTCGGCGTACCTACGCCGTCGAGTCGCGCTGGCGAACACGAGACCTGTGGGGAGTCGCGTTGGCCGTCCTCGTCATCGCCGTCCCTGCCATTGCAGCGGCACTGCTGGGGTGACGGACTCCGACGACGCAGAGCGGCGGGGTTGCCCACCCCAGCCGCTCGTTTCCGACGTCAGCGGTACAGCGCCTTTTCCAGCACCGTCTCGAGCTTGTCGACCGATGCTTGTAGGGAGTACTTGTTCGTCATGAGCTCGCGGGCCCGCTCGTGCCAACGCTTCATGGTGGACTCGTCGGCGTCACGCACCCGCTCGATACCAGAGACGAGCTCGGTCGGATCGACGCAGGCGCCCACCTCGTCGTCACTGATGACGTCGCGGATCGGCACCTTGGCATTCGAGACGACGGCCAGCCCGGCTGCCATGTAGTCGTAGAGCTTGTTGGGGCTCATGCCCTTGTCAAAGACCGACTGCGGGGAGACGGTGTGCAAGCCGACGTCACAGGCCGAGAGGATGCGCACCAGCTCGGACTTGGGTACTTGGTCGTGGAACTTGACGTTCGTCAGTCCCAGCTTCTTCACCTCGTCGATGGCCCACTGCTTGCGAGCTCCAGCGCCGACGAGGAGGAAGTTGACGTCCGGGAGGCGACGGGCCGCGTCGACGATGAGGTCCAGCCCGACGTAGTTGGCATGGGTGCCGGAGAACACCGCGGTGAATCCCTCGATGCCGAACTCCTTGCGCAGGTCCTCGCGGGACTCGTTGACCTCGTACTCGGCCAGGTCGGCGCCATTGGGGACGACGGTGACCTTGTCGACGTTGATGCCGAGCTCGCGGAAGTGGTCCTCCCAGCCTTTCGTCACGACGACGATCTGGCGGGCACGGGCGTAGATGGTCTTTTCCAGCCCCTGGAGCACCTTGTGAAGGGCCGATCCCTCTTTGAGGGCGCCTCCAGAGACCAGCGACTCCGGCCACAGGTCGCGCACCTCGACGACGAAGGGCTTGCGACGCAGAGCGGCGACGACCATGCCAGCGGCCAGGGCCAAGATCTGGGGGGAGGAGGCGAAGATGACGTCGGCCGGGCGTACCAGAGTCCGGGCACCGGCACCGGCGGCGAAGGCGATCCAGCCGAGGACACGCTTGGCCCCGTTGCCCTTGTACTCCGGGATCGGGACGAGGGTGTAACGCGGGTCGTCGACGGTCATCCTCTCACCAGAGGTGTGGTTGATGTTGGCGGCGTAGAAGTGGGGCTGCCAGCCGCGCAACCGCGAGAACATGTCGAAGTTGCGGGTGATGCCACCCGACCCCGGTGGGAAGGCGTAGTGGTTGATCACGCTGACCTTGCGTTGGGGCATCGTTCCTCCTGGACGTCTCGTGCGGACAACCTTACCGGGGCGTTCACCCACGTTCCCTGCCATGCTCGTTCCGCCTGTGACTGTTGTCGCCGGCCACGATCATGTCACGACGACATATGGCCTCGTCAGATGGGGTCTGACGGCAAAGTGGGCGACACCCGATGTCCCTGTGGTAATTGCGGTTACGACTCGGGGGATTGCTATGTGAGGTGGCAGCTGGCCTTGTCATCACCCCGATCACCACACGAGTGCGGGTGGCGACGACGAGGGATGGCACAGAACGAGGGGCCGGTGGCCACCGCCACCGGCCCCTCAGCCGTGAATTCGCGAATCAGGATCCGTAGGTCGTCTTGGCCTTCTCAAGGGCCGCGACGTAACCGTTGCGCTCGTACTCGGCGGTCGAGGCGTCGGCCGGGATGGCGAGCATGCCGCGCAGCTTGTCGAGGTCGAGCTCCTTGCGCTGTAGGTAGGACTCCAGCCCCTTCTGCAGTTCGGCCGCATATCCGGCACCGTGGCGCACCAGCGCCGAAGTGGTCATGACGACGTCAGCGCCGGCAAGAAGGTACTTGACGACATCGTCGGCGGTCTCGACACCCGACGATGCAGCCAACGAGGCATTGATACGACCCGACAGGGCGGCGATCCACGTCAGCGGCAGGCGGGCGTCGGCCGGGGAGGACAGCCACACACCGGGCTCGACCTGCATCTTCTCGATGTTGATGTCGGGCTGCAGGAAGCGGTTGAACATCACCAAGGCGTCGGCCCCGGCGGCGTCCAGACGGGTGGTCATATTTCCCAGGGCCGAGAAGAACGGCGAGAGTTTGACGGCCACCGGGACGGTCACGGCGTCCTTGACTGCCTGGACGATCTCGACGTGACGGTCTTCGACCTCCTCGGCGGACTGCTCGAGGTCACCGGGCACCATGTAGATGTTGCATTCGATGCCCGCGGCGCCGGCATCCTCCATCCGCTTCGCGGTGTCGACCCAACCACCGTTCGTCGCGCCGTTCAGCGAGGCGATGACGGGGATGTCGACGGCATTGGCGCTGGCCTCCAGATGGGTGAGGTAGCGCTCGGTGACACCGCCCTCGTTGCTGGCCACGGTCGGGAAGAAGCTCAGCGACTCGGCGAACGAGTCCATGTACTCCAACTCGATCTCGGCCTGTCGGGCCTCCTCATGCCTCACCTGCTCCTCGAACAGGGAGTACATGACGATGGCTCCGACTCCGGCGTCGGCAAGGGCCTTGACCCCGTCGACCTTCTGCTGGATGGGGCCGGCCGAGGCCACCAGTGGTGACCTCAGGGTGAGCCCCATGTACCTGGTGTGAAGATCACTCATGAAACGTCATTCCTTCGTGGGCTGTCAGGCGCGGTTGGATGAAGCGGCGAACTGGGACATACGGGCATCGACGGCGAAGTCCTCGGCAGTACGGGAAGCCATCTCGGCGTACTCGGCATAACGACGCTCCACCTGGCGCTGACCCAGATCCAGCATACGTTCGGCCTCCTCCGGGTGGGCCTTGGCCAGCATCCGGTAACGCAGCTCCAGCTTGGTGTACTCCCGCCACGTCTTGTCGGGCTTGGAGGAGTCGAGCAGGAACGGGTTGCGTCCCTCATCGGCCAACACCGGGTTGTACCTCATCAGCGGCCAGTGTCCACAGTGGACGGCCTTGTACTGCTGATCGAGGCCGTTGCGCAGGTCGTAGCCGTGGGCGATGCAGTGGCTGTAGGCGATGACGAGACTCGGGCCCGGGTAGGCCTCCGCCTCGCGGAAGGCCCGCAGGGTCTGCTGCGGATCGGCTCCCAGAGCGACGCGAGCCACGTACACCGATCCATAGGCGATGGCCTGCATGGCCATGTCCTTCTTGGCGGTTGGCTTGCCGGCGGACGCGAACTTCGCGACGGCACCCAGCGGGGTCGACTTCGACGCCTGGCCACCGGTGTTGGAGTACACCTCGGTGTCGAGAACCAGAACGTTGACGTCGCGTCCGGAGGCGAGCACGTGGTCAACGCCGCCCGAACCGATGTCGTAGGCCCAACCGTCACCACCAATGATCCACACCGAGCGACGCAGCAGGTGATCGGCGACGCTCATGAGGTCGCGCACCGCCGGGGTCTGTTCCATGTCGGAGAGCTTGTCCTGCAGCTGCTTGACCCGACGCTGCTGACGCTGCAGGTCGTGCTCGGTGAGCTGTGGGGCGTGCAGCAGGTCGTCGACGAACTCAGGGTCGAGCTGGTCGGAGACCTCTTGGAGCCGACGCCTGGCCAGGTTGGTCTGGACGTTGGCGGCCATCCGCATGCCCAGGCCGAACTCGGCGTTGTCCTCGAACAAGGAGTTCGACCATGCCGGGCCACGGCCCTGGGCGTTCTTGCCCCACGGGGTCGTCGGCAGGTTACCGCCGTAGATGGAGGAGCAGCCGGTGGCGTTGGCCACCTCGGCGCGGTCGCCGAAGAGCTGGGTGATGAGCTTGACGTACGGCGTCTCGCCACAACCCGAGCAGGCTCCGGAGAACTCGAAGAGCGGCTCTAGGAACTGGGTGCCTCGCACGGTGGCGAAGTCGACACGGGAGCGGTCGTTGACCGGGATGGTCTCGAAGAACCTCACGTTCTCGCGCTGGACCGTCTTGTCGAGATGCTCCTCGAGGTTGATGGCCTTGCGGTCGGGCTCGCCCACCGGGTGGGCCGGGCAGGCCTCGACGCACAGGCCGCAGCCGGTGCACTGGTCGGGGACGATTTGCAGGGTGTAACGGGACTCCGGTAGACCCGCGGCGTTGAGCTCGGCGGACTGGAAGGACTCCGGGGCTCCCTCGAGTTGGGACTGTGAGCAGTACTTGGCGCGGATGACGCCGTGCGGGCAGACGAAGGCGCAGTTACCGCACTGGATACAGGCCTCGGGCTCCCAGGTCGCGATGACGTCGGACAGCGTCCTCTGCTCGTACTTGGTGGTTCCTGCGGGGTAGGTGCCGTCGTCGGGCAAGGCCGAGACAGGCAGCAGGTCGCCGAATCCCTCGATCATGCGGGCGGTGACGTTCTTGACGAACTCCGGGGAGTCCTCGCGCACGGCCGGGATGAGGCTGTGGTTGGCGGTCATCCGCTCAGGCACCTTGACCTGGTGCAGATGCTCCAGGGAGGCGTCGACGGCAGCGTGGTTCATCTCGACGATCTGCTGAGACTTCTTGCCGTAGGTCTTCTGGATCGAGTCCTTGATCTTGGCGATCGCCTCGTCCTTGGGCAGCACACCCGAGATTGCGAAGAAGCAGGTCTGCAGGATGGTGTTGGTGCGGTTGCGCAGACCGACCTTGCGGGCCACGGACAGGGCGTCGATGGTCCACAGGTCGAGGTGCTTCTCGAGGACCTGACGCTGCATGGTGTCAGGCAGCTTGTCCCACACCTCGTCGGCGTCATAGGGGGAGTTCAGCAGGACGGTGGCGCCCTCGCGAGCCATCGTCAGGACGTCGATGGACTCCAGGATTCCCCAAGCGTGGATACCGATGAATCCGGCCTGGCTGATGAGGTAAGGGGCCTCGACCGGGTCGGGTCCGAAGCGCAGGTGGGAGGTCGTCTTCGATCCGGACTTCTTGGAGTCGTAGACGAAGTAGCCCTGGGCGTAGGTGTTGGGGTCCGAGCCGAGAATCTTGATGGTGTTCTTGTTTGCGCCGACGGTGCCGTCAGAACCCATGCCGTAGAAGACGGCACGGATGGTCTTGGGATCCTCGATGTCGAGGGGCTCCCAGGGCAGGGACAGGCCGGTGACGTCGTCCTCGATGCCGATGGTGAAGCGGGGACGCGGCCGCTCCAGCTCCAGCTCGGCGGCGATGCCGGCGACCATGCCGGGGGTGAACTCCTTCGAAGAGATGCCGTAGCGGCCGCCCGAGACGATCGGCATGTTGTTGCGGGTGCCACGGGAGTGGGCCTCGGACAGGGCGGCCAGCACGTCGAGGAAGAGGGGCTCGCCGTTGGAGCCGGGTTCCTTGGTGCGGTCCAGGACGGCGACGGTGCGGGCCGTCTCCGGGATGGCCCTGACGATCTCGGCGGCCGGGAGGGGACGGAACAGGTGCAGCTCGACGAGGCCGAGCTTGTGCCCCTGGGCGTTGAGACGGTTGATGGTGTGCTCGATGGTGCGGGCACCGGAGCCCATGCAGACCATGACCTCGGTGGCCTCGGGATCGCCGTGGTACTCGACGAGGTGGTACTGGCGACCGACGACCTGGGCGAACTCGTCCATGAGGGACTGGACGATGCCCGGCACGCTCTCGTAGTACTTGTTCGCGGCCTCGCGGGCCTGGAAGTGGGTGTCGGGGTTCTGGGCGGTGCCACGGATGAACGGGTGGGCCGGGGACAGGGCGCGCTCCCGGTGGGCGTGGACAAGGTCGTCAGTGATGAAGTGACGAATGTCGTCGTCCGACAGCATCTCGAGGACGTTGAGCTCGTGGGAGGTGCGGAAGCCCTCGAAGAAGTGCATGAAGGGCACCCGGGAGTGCATCGTCGCGGCTTGGGCGATGAGGGCCAGGTCGTGGCATTCCTGCACCGTCGAGGAGCACAGCATGGCGAATCCGGTCTGACGACAAGCCATGACGTCCTGGTGATCACCGAAGATCGACAGGCCTTGGGCAGCCAGCGACCGGGCGGCCACGTGGAAGACCGTGCTGGTGAGCTCACCAGCGATCTTGTACATGTTCGGGATCATGAGGAGCAGGCCCTGGGAGGCCGTGAAGGTGGTGCTCAGGGCGCCACCCTGCAGAGCGCCGTGCATGGCGCCGGCGGCGCCACCCTCGGACTGCATCTCCATGACGGTGGGGGTGTCGCCCCAGATGTTCTTCCGTCCGGCGGCGGACCACTCGTCGGCGGTCTCGGCCATCGGGGAGGACGGGGTGATGGGGTAGATCGAGCACAGCTCGTTGCAGCGATAGGCGACCGAGGCGGCGGCGGTGTTGCCGTCGGCAATGGTGCGGACGCGGGAGTCGGAGCTAGTTGCCATGGTCAGTCCTCCTTCTCAGTTCTCGGAGTCGACGGTGAACTTCATCGAAGCTGACCGTTGTGGATTGGGTTCAGGACGCACTGCCCATCCGGGGGTGGGGTTGCCGGACCCCTGCACGGTTGCCGGATCGGTGCCTTCGGGGATCATCTCGATGGCATGGACCGGGCACTGGTCAAAGCAGGTGGCGCATCCAGTGCACTTGTCGTAGTCGAACTCGTAGCGGTGCCCCTTGCCGAGCTTGATGATGGCGTCCTCGGGGCAGGAGCCGTAGCAGCCGTCACACTCGAAGCAGTTGCCACAGGACAAGCATCGTCCGGCTTCGAAGTGGGCCTGCTCGTCGTCGAGGCCACCGACGACCTCGTCGAATCCGACGCGCTGGGTCGGGTCGAGCTCGGGCTGGTGACGACGCAGGTGGTCGCCGAAGTACCACAGGTTGAGGTCGTTGAAACCGACCGTGGTGTTCTTGGGGGCCGGATAGCCGGACTCGCGGTTGAGCCACAGATGGATCTGGCGGGCGGCACGCTTGCCGTGGCCGACACCGATCGTCACGGTGCGCTCGGAGGGGACGGTGTCGCCACCGGCGAAGATACCGGGAACATCGGTCATGAGGGTCGAGGGGTTGACGTCGACGACGTCGTTGCGGAATCGCATGCCGGGCATCTTGTGCAGGAAGCCGGTGTCGGCGTCCTGTCCGACGGCCAGGATGACGGTGTCGGCCTCGAGCTTCTCGTAACGTCCGGTGCCGCGCGGCTTGCCGTTCTCGTCGAGTTCCATGACCTCGACTGTCAGGTCGTCACCGACGTCGGTGATGGTGCGCAGCCAGTTCATCTGGACGCCCTCGCGCTCCGCCTCCTCACGCTCCTCGGCGTGGGCCGGCATCTGCTCGGCGGTGCGGCGGTAGACGACGATGGACTCCTCGGCACCCAGTCGCTTGGCCACCCGAGCGGCGTCCATGGCGGTGTTGCCGCCACCGTAGACGGCCACGCGACGACCGATGAGGGGCTTCTCACCAGCGGCGACGTTGTGCAGGAAGCTGACCGCGTCGACCATGCGGGAGGCATCCACGGTCGGGATGTCGACGCGCTTGGACAGGTGGGCACCGATGGCCACGAAGACGGCGTCGAAGCGTCCCTTCGCCTTCTCCTCCATGAGGTCGTTGACGGGGTGATTGAGGACGATCTTGATGCCGAGATCGGTGAGACGCTCGATCTCGGCATCAAGGACCTCGCGGGGTAGCCGGTATTCCGGGATGCCGTAGCGCATCATGCCGCCGACCTTGTCGCCGGCGTCGTGAATCTCGACGTCGTGGCCGAGCATGGCCAGGTGGTAGGCGGCGGACAGGCCGGCGGGGCCGGCTCCGATGATGAGGACGCGGTGTCCGGAGGCATTGACGGGCTTGATGAACTTCCAGCCCTTCTCGATGGCGAGGTCACCGAGGTAACGCTCGACGGAGTGAATGGACACTGCGCCGTCGAGGTCTGCGCGGTTGCAGGCCACCTCGCAGGGGTGGTAGCAGACACGGCCGTGGATGGCAGGGAAGGGGTTGTCGGCAGTGAGCTGACGCCATGCCTTCTCCTCCTCATGAGCCTTGATGAGACGCAACCATTCCTGGATGTTCTCGCCCGCCGGGCAACCGGCATTACAAGGAGGGAGCATGTCGAGGTAGACGGGTCTGCGGGTGCGGGTCGGGGTGACGCGACCTGTCGTGCGGGCGAGGTCAGGACGTGCGGCGATGTCCTGGTTCTCCCTGATGACGTACCCGTTCTGGTCGTCGGTGACGGTCGTGTCACTCGTCGTGGTCTCGGCGCTCATACCTGGCTCTTCCTGTTGGAAATGCGGCATTTTGGATCGTGAATGTGGGGGTTCACAAGCGAACCTGCAGTCGATGTTAGACCACGTATGAAAGGTCGTGCACGGCAGGGTATGAGGAATGAGATTTGGTGCAGGAATGTTTTCCTAAACCATGTGGCAATGACGTAATAACGCACGTTTGGCGTATCGAAAATTGATGGTGTTCACGCTCTGCAGTGCTCGGTGTGGTGTTCCCGACGAGGTTGGCTGGGTGGTGGGTGAGCGGTGCAAGACTGGGGGCATGATCGTTGCCTTCAGTCTTGTACCCAGCGGTGGCCGAGCTTCGCGGGAGGACGGTGGGGTCTCCGATGCCGTGGCTGCTGCCGTCCGCGTCGTCCACGAGTCCGGTTTGCCCAACCACACCTCGTCCATGTTCACCGAGATCGAGGGCTCGTGGGACGAGGTCATGGGCGTCGTCAAGGAAGCTACCGAAGCGGTTGCCCAGTACGGCACTAGGGTGTCGCTGGTGCTCAAGGCCGACATCCGCCCCGGACGCACTGGGGAGATGGACGCCAAGCTCGAGCGCCTGCAGGCTCAGCTCGACAAGCAGCAGGGTTGAGGACACTTGCCGGGTGGGGCTGGCTTGGCGTCAGTCCCGTCCGAGCAGCAGGGTCTCGTAGGCGTTGCGAATGTGCGCCTCGGTGACCTCGGCCGCCCGAACCGGGTCGCCGTTCTCGATCGCGGTGAGCATCTCCTCGTGGTCGCAGACGAGGCCGTCACGCCAGTTGTCCCACCCGATGAGGGAATGCTCTGCCTCCAGGATGGGCAGGTGCACCGCTTCGCGGATGGCCATCGTTAGGTCGCTCATGAGGCGGTTGTCCCCAGCCTCGGCGAGGGCGACGTGGAAAGCGGTGTCGAGGGTGTTGAAGGAGTCCGGCTGCATGGCGTCGTGCATTTGCCCGAGGAGGTCGGTGGCTCGTGCCAGCGGTCCGGGGGCGCGGACCTTCGCCGCCGCAGCGCAGGCCGCCATCTCCAGGGCCACGCGGGTTTCGGTGAGGTCGGCGAAGGAGACGACGTCGAGGGCCAGTTGCAGGCGCAGGATGCGGCCCATGGCGTCGGAGGGGTGGGCGTCGACGCGGGTTCCGTTGCCGCGTCCTGTGCCGGAGGTGAGAATCCCCTGGGCCTCCAGGGCTCGAATGGCCTCCCGGACGGCTCCCCGGCTGACGCCCAGAGAGGCGGCGAGTTCGCGCTCCGGGGGGAGGCGCGAACCATTGACCCAGGTCCCGGTGAGGATCTCGTCATCGATGTGATGCATGACGACCGAGAATCCGCGGGATCTCGTATCAGTGTCAGCGCCTGATTCTGGGTGCGACTCTGACACCCAGTGTCCGGGATGTGCGCCTGGCTGGCTGGCGTCCGCGTCGCGGGTCTGTGTCATGGCTGAGATCCTCATCGGTGAGTCGCTTCATTGTCACCGAACATGCATGGTATGCCCAACAACTTTATGAAGCGGGTTGAGTACATGAAAGGACCCTGAAAAGGGTCCAAAATTAGGCAACCCTCATTTGTTGCACAGATGGTTGATCGTCCGTTCACCAATTGAACGGGAGTTCTTGACGTTTGTAAGTAATGGTCCTACCGTACTATTGGTCGGACCAAATCGGCCCGACCTTGCCGACGGTTCGCCGACCGGAGGCAATGGTTGAACAACGGAGTTCTTCGATGGTTCTTCTCCAGACCTTCACCCCATCGGCCAACCCGCTGGGGTCGCAGTGGCTCTCGGCCCTCCTTGCCGTGCTGCCGGTGCTGGCCATGCTCATCACTCTTGGTGCGCTGCGCTGGAAGGCGCATCTGGCTGGCCTTTTCTCGTGGGGCGTCGCCCTCATCGTGGCAATCACCGCATTCCACATGCCGATCGGTATGGCAATCTCCTCGAGTGCTCAGGGATTCCTCTACGGTCTGTTCCCGATCTCGTGGATTCTGCTGGGCGCTATCTGGATGTACCAGGTGACGGTCATCTCCGGTCGTTTCGACGACCTGCGCCGCACCTTCTTCCTCATCAGTGACGATCCGCGCGTCCTCGGCATCCTCATCGCCTTCTGCTTCGGCGGTCTGCTCGAGGCCCTTGCTGGATTCGGCGCCCCGGTCGCCATCGCGGCTGCCATGTTGATCGCCATTGGCTTTGGCAAGCTTCGCGGTGCCGTCACCGCCCTGGTCGCCAACACCGTCCCGGTGGCCTTCGGTGCCGTCGGTCTGCCGGTGCTCATGGCTGCCAAGACCGGCGGCTTGGACGTCTCGATGGTTGCCCCGGTGTCCGCCCGTATCTGCGCGGTTCTCTGCCTCGTCGTCCCCTTCCTCATGCTGGCCATCATGGACGGCCGCAAGGGTGTGCGTGAGTGCTGGCCCTTTGGCCTGTTCGTCGGCATCGTCTTCGGCGTCACCAAGATCATCGTCGGTGGCACCCCGGTCTATAACCTGACCGAGATCTTCGCCGCAGTCGTCACCGTCGCCCTCTCTCTGCTCTTCCTCAAGGCCTGGAAGCCGAAGGGTGGCCGCGAGGCCGCCGAGCGCATCGGCATCCCGATGGACCCGGCCGTCGAGACCGAGCCCGTGGAGGCTCAGGAGGTAGACACCTCCGACCTCACCGGCAACCGCATCTTCATGGCTCTGGTGCCCTACATCCTCGTCATCGTGGTCTTCGGCATCGCCGCCATCCCGGCCGTCAAGGAGGGCCTCAAGACTGCCGACACCAAGATGGCCTGGCCTGGCCTGTCCGGCCTCATGACCACTGGTGGCAAGGCATCGGCCCACCAGTCCTACACCTGGCAGTGGCTGTCCCAGCCGGGCTTCCTGCTGGCCGTCGTCGCCATCCTCGTCGGCCTTATCTACAAGGTGTCCCTCTCCGACGTCTTCAAGGAGCTGTGGGTCAACACCAAGAAGATGAAGTTCTCGATGCTGACCATCGGCCTGGTCGTCGCCCTCGCCTATGTCATGGGTGACTCCGGCCAGACCCTGGCCCTCGGTATGTTCATTGCTGGCGCTGGAGCGCTCTATCCGTTCCTCGCCCCCATCCTTGGCTGGATCGGCACCTACGTCACCGGATCTGACACCTCCGCCAACATCCTGTTCTCCGGCCTGCAGAGCAGCGTCGGTCAGCAGATCGGCGCCGGCTCTCACCTCGGTGTCGAGGGCATGCGTCACCTGCTGGTCGGTGCCGGTGCCTCCGGTGGTGTCGTCGGCAAGATGATCTCCCCGCAGTCGCTGACCATCGCGGCCACCGCGATCGGCCTGGCTGGCGGCGAGTCGGTCATCCTGCGCAAGGTCTTCAAGTTCTCGATCATCCTGCTCGTCCTGATGTGCATCATCGTCGGCCTCATGTCGACCCCGGTGCTCGGATGGATGGTCCCCTGATTCTGCTGACGGTTGACACCGCCTGGCATCCGTTCATCCTCAATGGAGGTCACCATGACAACCACTACGAGCCCTGGTATCAGGGCTGCCTCGCCCGGCTTGCCGGGGGCGGGCATCACCGTCGGTCTGTTCATCACGTGCATCAATGACGTGATGTTCCCCCAGACTGGCGTGGCCGTCACCACCCTGCTGGAGCGTCTGGGCTGCAAGGTCGAGTTCTCGCGGGAGCAGACCTGCTGCGGCCAGATGACGACCAACACCGGTTACTTCGACGAGGGCATTCCCACCGTCCGTCAGTATGTGCGGGCCTTCGGGGATTACGACTACGTGGTCGCCCCGTCGGGATCCTGTGTCGCTGCCGTCCGCGACCAGCACCCGATGCTCGCCGAGCACGCCGGCGACTCCGGACTGCTGAAGGAGGTCGAGCACACCAGCCAGATCACCTACGACCTGCCGGAGTTCCTCGTCGATATCCTCGGGGTCACCGACGTCGGTGCGTACTTCCCGCACCGAGTGACGTACCACCCGTCCTGCCACGGCAAGCGTCTGCTCAAGCTGGGAGATCGTCCCTACCAGCTGCTCAAGAACGTCCGCGGCATGACCCTGGTCGACCTGCCGATGGCCGAGCAGTGCTGCGGGTTCGGGGGAACCTTCTGCATCAAGAACCCCGACATGAGCGCGGCAATGGCCAGCGACAAGGCTCGCCACGTTCGTGAGACGGAGGCTGAGTACGTCGTCGCCGGCGACAACTCCTGCCTCATGAACATCGGTGGTGTGCTGTCCCGTCAGAACTCGGGCGTGAAGCCGATTCACATCGCCGAAATCCTCGCCAACACTGAGGAGGACTGACCCATGAGCACCGAACTACGTCGCGTCACCTACGGAAATCATGGTGTCGCCCGGCTGACCCCGGCCCCCGACAAGCCCGGTACGTACATGGGTATGCCGAAGTTCTCGAAGGCCGCCAAGAATGAGCTGAATCTGTCGGTGCAGCGCAAGAACATGCGCAATGCCACCACGACGATTCGCAACAAGCGCGCCCTGCGCGTCTCCGAGTCCCCGGACTGGGAGGATCTGCGCAACGCCGCGGAGGCCATCAAGAACCGCGTTGGCCGTCACCTGGATCATTACCTGATCGAGGCTGAGAAGAACCTCACTGCCAACGGCGTCCACGTCCACTGGGCCCGTGACGGCGAGGAGGCCAACCGCATCGTCGCCCAGATCGCCAAGGAGAAGGGGGTCGACGAGGTCGTCAAGATCAAGTCGATCACCACCCAGGAGACCGACCTCAACGAGTACCTTGAGGAGCAGGGCATTGCGACCTGGGAAACTGACCTGGCCGAGCTCATCGTGCAGCTCGGACATGACCGTCCCTCCCACATCGTGGTGCCGGCCATTCACCGTAATCGTGCCGAGGTCCGCGAGATCTTCCTCCATGAGATGAAGAACTACGGTCGTCCGGCACCCGAGGACATCTCGGAAAACCCGCCGGAGCTGGCCAACGCTGCTCGTCTGCACCTACGCGAGAAGTTCCTGCGTGCCGAGATGGCGGTTTCGGGTGGCAACTTCGTCCTTGCCGACACCGGTTCGCTGGTGATCGTCGAGTCCGAGGGCAATGGCCGGATGTGCCTGACCCTGCCCGACACCTTGGTGTCCGTCGTCGGCATCGAGAAGGTGCTGCCGAGCTTCGACGACCTCGAGGTTTTCCTCAAGCTGCTGCCGCGCTCGGCCACCGGTGAGCGGATGAACCCGTACAACTCGGTGTGGAGCGGCGTGACCGAGGGTGACGGTCCGCAGGAGCAGCATGTCATCTTCCTCGACAACGGCCGTACCAACGTCCTGGCCGACACCCTCGGCCGTGAGGTGCTGCGGTGCATCCGTTGCGCCTCCTGCATCAACATCTGCCCGGTGTACGAGCGGGCCGGCGGTCACGCCTACGGCTCGGTCTACCCCGGACCGATCGGTGCGGTGCTCAACCCGCAGCTGCGTGGCGTCGAACACCCGGTTGATCGTGGTCTGCCGTACGCCTGTTCCCTGTGCGGCGCCTGCAACGAGGTCTGCCCGGTGAAGATTCCCTTCACCGACATCCTCCTCGAGCTGCGCAACAAGGTCGTCAAGTCCGAAAAGGCCGACAAGGTCCCGCAGGACTACGAGGTTGCCGGCGAGATGGGGCTTATGAAGACCGCGTCGTGGGCGTTCAGTGACTACAAGCACTTCGAGGCTATCCAGGTCGGCTCGCGCGGCGTGGGACGTGTCCTGCGCGGAAAGAAGATGGGACCGGTTCCGGTGCCGGTGGCCGAGCGGTGGCTGAAGTACCGCGACGTCGATGCGCCGCCGACCGACACGTTCCGTACCTGGTGGAAGAAGAACAGGGAGGAAAAGCGATGACCACCATCAGCACTGATCCGGTGGCGCGTACCGAGATCCTTGCCCGGATTCGTCGCGCCAGCTCGGACATCACCAATTCCGACCCGGTCGCTGATGTGCCGGTCGAGTGGAAGTACGGCACCGGCATCGAGATGGACGACGTCGTCGGAACCTTCGTCGAGAAGGTTATCGACTACAAGGCCACCGTCGTGCGGGTTCAGGGGGCTGACGTTCCCAAGGCCGTCGTTGAGGGGCTCAAGGTCACCGGCGCCGAGCACAGCACCGTCGTGCCGGTTGGGCTGGACGAGTCCTGGGTCGAGGCGATCAAGGGAGCCGGTATCGACGCCCGCGTCGACGAGCCCCAGTTGTCCAAGGAGGAGCTCAACGACACCGACGCCGTCGTCACCGCCTCGGCGGCTGGAATCGCCGACACCGGTTCGATCGTCCTGACTCATGTCGAGGACCAGGGACGTCGGGCCATTACCCTCGTTCCGGACCGCCACGTCTGCGTCATCAAGGCAAGCCAGGTCGTCTCCGACGTCCCGGAGGCCATCCAGATCGTCAAACCAGCGGTTCATGAAGGCCACCCGTTGACCTTCGTCTCCGGTGGCTCGGCAACCTCCGACATCGAGTTGGCACGTGTCGATGGCGTGCATGGGCCCCGTCAGCTCTACGTCATCGTCGTGGACGATCAGTGATTCGGACCCTGGCGTGATGAGGCACGCCAGGTAGTTCACACGCGTCCAGGCCAGGCGGTCCCGGTTTGACCGGGGCCGCCTGGTTGTGTGTCGGCGTGTGGTGATGCGGGTTCTGCGTGCCGGTGGTGCCATCTCTCGTGGCACGGGTCCGTGTCAGGAGCGCGAATACCACACGGGGGTGGGAGCAGGGCAGGGCCGTGGGGTGGGGGCGTATTGCGTGCGGGGCTGGCGGGAGGCGCTTGCGTCAATGAGAGTCCGAGCTTCTACTACGTGCGGTGGCAACATGAATGGCCCCTGACGCGAGGCCGATCACAGCGAACGGGATGTAGATCCACCAGTGCGTGCCGTGGGTGAGCGCATCGGTGATTTTGACGACGATGAAACCGGCGACAAGCCAGCCTACCAAGGCCAGGAAGGCGTTGCGCCAAGAGCGTTGAAACATGGTGATGAATCTCCTTAGCCTAGAACAGGCAGCCGCTGACAGCGTCGCCAACGCGGACCCAGCCGTGTGCGTCGGAGCGGTACCAAGCCCAGCCAGCTCCCGCAGCACAGAGCACAACGGCCCCCGGTCCGACCTTCTTCGCGAGGAACTTCCCCGCTTTGAGTCCCTTTGGGGCCATTACCTTGACGCCTGACCAAGTCTTGCCAACGACCCATCCAGCTTTTGAGCCAAGCCACTTGGCTGCGCTGGCGACCTTCGATCCGCCATGCTTGATTGCGGACCAGATTTCCGACCACGATGGGTCGGCGACGATTGGATAGGTGTAGCCACCGCTTCTGTGGTCGACGACCTGGGTGAGCTTACTACCATGGATCTCGTAATGCGTTGGCACAGGCTGGCCGATTGCGTCGCGAGCCCATGCACGTTCGACGTGGCCAACTTGAACGAGTTCGTCGTTCAAATCCGCATAAAACAGATCAGCGCCGCCATGCCCGTCGCTGCTGATCCGAGTGATGTTGTGGAAGGTGTAGGAGAACGTTTGAGGAGCGCTCTCAGTTAGGAGGATTGAGTGGACTGTTGCTTCACCTTCAGCAGGGGTGGTGATAGCTAGTGTAAAGTTGTCTAATCTGGCATCGTCGCCGAGAGTTGCGACTGTGCTATCGCTGCTCCTCGTGACGTTGCTGGAGGACCCGGGTAGGGAAACTGAGAAAGACTCATTGTTTGAGAAGTGAGTAATCGAATTACCGCTATTAGAGGCACGAACTTCAGTACGTTCGGTGTCCGGAGCTGTTGATGCAGTCGTAGGACTATCACTAAAGAATTCTCGGTATGTTGTTGGTGCGACACTGGCGGAGGCGGCTGCATTGCGGGTGAGTGCTGCACTGTTGTCTGCACTGAGGATGGTCGTGGAATGTGCAGGGGCCGGTGTGGTTGTTGCGAGAAGGCAGACGGTAGTGAGACAGGCGAAGGGGATCTGAGGTGAGGGTCGTATGGACGACATAGCCGAAACTATAACAGTGACGGTATCACAATTAAGTAACGACTATGTAGATTCCAGATTTAGTCTCATTTGTGCTGAAGGTCGCCACTGCAGCTGATTCGTGAGGCTGAGTGACGTTCGTCGTTGGCGGTCCCCGGCGAGTTTGCTGCGTAAGTTAGCCCACGTCCCACACCCGGTCACATCGGGCCATCACGAGCGGGTCGTGGGTGATGACAAGTTTGGCGGCTTTGGGGGTGGACGCCCACAGGTCATCCATGATGGCGGTGGCCGTCTCGACGTCGAGGTGCTCACTCGGTTCGTCGAGGATGAGGACATCATGGGCCGAAGGGTCTTCGGATGTGTCGTGGTTGACGAGCACCCTAGCCAAGGCGAGCCTTTGTGCCTCGCCACCGGACAAGGTTCCGCCGTCTTCGGCCACGACCCTTTCCGGCGGGATGGTCAATCCGGCTCGGCCCAAGGCCGTGACGACCTCCGACTCGGTGGCGTCCCTGCACCCGATGCGCACGTTCTCGCTGATCGAGGTCGCGAAGACATGAGCGTTCTGGGCCAGGTATCGCACCCGTCCGGTCGTCGTGACGGAACCGGCCAGCGGCGGGATGAGTCCCATGATGGTTGCGGCGAGGGTCGTCTTGCCTATACCCGACCGCCCGACGACGGCCACCGACTCCCCGGCAGCAACCGTCAGATTCACATCGGACAGCACGGGGTGGCCACCCAGCCACCCGACCGTCAATCCGTCGATGACGAGGGAGGGCTCCTCCTCAGATGCCCCGGCGGTGGGGGAGTCTCCTGTCCCGACTTGCGGGGCGTCCAACACCTCGACGACCCGCAGTAGTGCTGCCTTGGCCCGGGTGTGGGTCTGGGCAGCCCCGGTGAAGGCACCGAACACCTCGTGGAGGGCCAGCGGGGTCAGGACCAGCACGGCCAATGTCCGTCCCCCAATCTGGCCGTCCGCAACCGCATTGCCACCGATCCACAGAGCGGAGACGACGGCCAGACCGGCTGCCAGGATCTGTCCGGCCGTGCCGAGCCCGCGTCCCCAGGCTGCCTTGCGCTCTGCCGCTCGCAGCCGGGAGTCGACCTCCAATACATCGGCCAGGATCGCGTCCTGGGCTCCGTAAGCCACCAGATCAGGGGCGCAATGGGCCAACTCGCGAGTGCGGTCGGCCAACTGACCACGCAGCGGCACCAAGGAGGAGTCGGCAGCCCGGGACAGGCGTTGGGTGATCGCCGGCATGACGACGGCCGCCAGTAGGGCCGACAGCAGTAGGACCGCAGCCGAAGCCAATGAGAACCGGGCCAGCAGGACCGTCGTGCCAATGATGACGAGGCTTGACGCGCACGCCGGCACGATCACTCGCACGACCATGTCCAACACAGCGTCAACGTCGGCGGTCACCCGGACCAACAGGTCACCACGTCGGCGCCCCAACAGGGTGGTGCGCGACAGCCGGTCGTAGACCCGCATCCGTAGCGCCCCCTGCATCCGTAGGGCCAGGTCATGGCCGATGAGACGTTCGGCGTAGCGGAACACTCCTCGGGAGATACCGAAGAACCGCACCCCGACAGCCGCGGCCTCCAGATACAGCACTGGCGGCATCTCCGCGGCCCGTGACAGCAACCACGCTGACACACCCATGAGGGCCACCGATGCGCCCGATGCGCAAGCGGCGAGCACGGTGGAGAGCACGAGCAACCAACGGCCGCGCGGGACGTCCTTAAGGAGACTCGTGAGTAGTTGGGTGGTTCGCGTGTTCATGCGTCCACCTCCGCCGAGAGCTCGACGACCGTGTCAGCTGCCTCGATGACGTTGCGACGATGGGTCACGACGAGCACTGACGCTCCCGAGGCGCGCACCGCGTCAAGGACCGTGGCCTCGGTGGTGGCATCAAGACCTGCGGTTGGCTCGTCGAGGACTAGCAAACCGGCCCCGGCCTGTTCGACTCTGACCAGGGCACGTGCCAGGGCGACGCGACGTCGCTCGCCGGCCGACAAACCCTCGGCGTCGTCGTCAACCCGCTTGTCCAGCGGGATGGACACGGCACCACAACGATTCAGGGTATCGCGAAGCACGGCGTCGGGGGCTTCTGGGTATCCCAGCTGTACATTCTGCGCCACCGTCCCGGCCATCATTGCGGGAGCCTGGGGCACATAGGCCAACTGACGACGCCACGCCTGCCAGACGGACTCGTCGGCCCCGACGAGCTCGTGGTCACCGACGAGGATCGACCCGGAATCGGGGTCGATGAATCCCAACAGGCATGACAGGGCGGTCGTCTTGCCACCACCGGAGTGTCCGGCCAGGGCGACGAGGTTCCCTGGATCAATCCGCAGGGACAACCCATCCGGCGCCGGGCGATCGGCGCCCTCGTAGGTGTGAGTCAACCCACTGACGACCACCGGAACATCCCTCGGTGAGGGCATGTCGACGTCGCTGCCAAAATCCATCGGTCGTCCCGACTCGATGAGACCGAAGGACACCTCGGCAGCGGCCATGCCGTCGGCGGCGTCGTGGAAGAGGGCGCCCACCTGCCGCACTGGGAGAAAGACCTCGGGGGCGAGGATGAGGATGAAGAGGGACGTGCGCAGGTCCATGCCACCGGCGGCCACCCGGAAACCGACGGTGACGGCCACCAAGGCCACCGACAGGGTTGCCAGCAACTCGAGGGCGAAGGAGGACAGGAAGCTGATGCGCAGGGTGCGCATCGTCTCGCCGCGGTTGGCCGCCTCGGTGCGGCGCAGGCCCTCGAGCTGGGCGCGGGCTCGTCCGAAGACCTGCAGAGTCGGCAGCCCAGCGACCAGATCAGCGAAGTGGTTGGCGAGTCGGGTGGCTACCTTGAACCGTTTCGCTACGGCCGCCTCAGTGCGCCAGCCAATGAGGGCCATGAAAACGGGGATGAGCGGGATCGTCACGACGACGATGACGAGGCTGGTGAGGTCGTTTAGGCCGATAGCGGTGGCTAGCACTACTGGCACGATGACGGCCAGTACAAGCTGGGGAAGGTATTTCGAGTAGTAGCCGTCGAGGGCGTCCAGACCTGTTGTCACCAGGCTGATGAGGGTTCCCGATGGCATCGTTGCGTCAGTGGGACGCGACAACCTGGCTTGCAGGATGTCGCGCCGCAATTGCGACTTGACTGACGCTGAAGCTCGATGAGCCAGGGACTCCTGCAACCATGCCAGACCAGCGCGGCCACAGAACACCGCGGCGAGCAGTCCGCACCAATCAGCCACGCCGTCGAGACGGTGGGTGGCGAAGACCGACGAGACACCACGGGACAGCAACCAGGCCTGTGCGAGGATGAGCACGGCCGTGGCCACGCCCACCACGCACAGACCTGCGAGGAAGGGAAGAGTGGCCCGCGCCCGGCGAATCAGGCGCGGGTCGAGCGGAGCCGCCACGGATCAGGCGGCCACCGCAGTGTCCGGAATGGCCTCACGGGTGAGGCGCTTGCGGAACACCCAGTAGCTCCAGATCTGGTAGGCCAGCACGATCGGCACGAAGATGCAGGCGCTGATCGTCATGATCTTCAGGGTGTACGGTGTCGACGAGGCGATCCACATGTCGAAGGGGATCCCCGACGGGCGATAGCCGAGATTGCCGTACATGGCGATCATGGAGGCAACGATCATGAGGGCGATACCCAGACCGGTGCACAGGAAGGCCAAGCCCTCGCGTCCCTTGGCGACGACGGTCGAACCGGCAGCCAGCAGCACGACGACGAGCAGGCCGAGGATCCAGGTCAGCACCTGGCGTCCGTCGTTGGTGACGTACATGATGTTGAACATCAGGGCCCACACCAGAGCAACGGCGGTCGCGATCCACCCCAGCTTGGCCGAAGTCTTGCGAGCCCGGTCGTGCATGTCACCCAGCGTCTTGAGGGCGACGAAGTTGGCCCCGTGGGCGCAGAAAAGCACCACGAACAGGATGCCGCCGATGAGGGCGAACGGGGTGAACAGGCCCCAGAAGGAGGTTGTCACCAGCGGGGCGACGCCACCGTCAGGAGTCGGGTGCGGACCGACGGCCAGGCCGCGGACGAAGTTCGCGAAGCCGACGCCGAGCACCAAGGTGGGCAGGAAGGATCCGATGGTGGCCATCCAGTCAAAGGTGTTGCGCCACTTCGAGGACGGGTGCTTCGAGCGGTACTCGAAGGAGACACCACGGATGATGAGGCCGAGCAGCACCAGCAGCAGCGGCAGGTAGAGGCCGGAGAACATCGTCGCGTACCAGCCGGGGAAAGCCGCGAAGGTGGCACCACCAGCGGTGAGTAGCCACACCTCGTTGCCGTCCCAGGTCGGGCCGATGGTGTTGACCATGAGGCGACGGTCCTTGTCGTCACGTCCCATGAAGGGAAGCAGCATGGCGACACCGAAGTCGAAGCCTTCGAGGAAGAAGAATCCAACCCACAGGACGGTGATCAGGATGAACCAGACGATCGTCAGGGGCGAATGAGCAGCAGTTTCAAGCACAGGAAGCATGTCGGTGACCTCCTCAGTATGCGAAGGACAGCGGAGTGTCCTCGCCCTCGACAGCAGGTTGACGACGTTCTGGCAGTTCAGGCAGGCCCTTCTTGAGGGTCTTCCAGAACAGACTCACCTCGACGACGGCCAGGAGACCATAGACGACGGTGTAGGCGATGGTCGAGAAGAGCACGCTGCCGGCGGAGACACCGGGGGAGACAGCCGCCGTGGTGGGTAGCACACCCGCGACGATCCAGGGCTGCCGTCCCATCTCGGAGAAGATCCAGCCGAAGGAGTTGCCGAACAGCGGCAACAGCGGCAGGCAGATCATGACGAAGGTCAGCCAGCCGTGCGGCTTCGGGTTGCGGTCACCGCGCATCGCGATGAGCATGATGAGGCCGACGAGGCCGCCGATCATGCCGAGGGTGATCATGATGCGGAAGGTCCAGTAGGAAACCGGGATGTTCGGCTCCAACTTGATGCCGTTGGCGTCGATCTTCTGGCGCAGCGCATCCTGGTAGGAGGACTGCAGAGAGGTCTGCGTGCCGTCCTTGCGGTGGTAGGTGTACTCATGAACCTGGTAGTTCTTGAGCTCGTTGATGCCCTTGATCTCTGAACCCCACTTGCCGTTGCCGAGGAAGCCGAGCATGCCGGGGATCTTGATGGCCCACACCTCTTCGGAGCCGTCCTGGTTGCCGATGGTCAGCACCGAGAAGTCCGAGGTCGTCTCGTAGGCGCCTTCGGCAGCGGCCATCTTCATGGGCTGGGCGTCGGTCATGACCTTGCCCTGGTAGTCACCGCTCAGCACGATGCCGACGCAGGCGACGATGAGGACCCAGGCGCCGAACTTCGAGGCCCAACGCCAGGTGCGCACGGTCTCGGCCTCCTCGGCGTCAGAAATCTGAGAGGTGGCGCGACCCCTGGCGACCTTGGCCAGGTGCCAGAAGGCGATTGCGGCGATGAGGGCACCTGCGACCATGTAGGACGCGGAAATCTGGTGAAGGAAGGTTGCCTTGAAGACCGGGTTGGTGAGAACGGCACCGAAATCGGTCAACTCGGCGCGATGGGTGGCGGGGTTGTATGTGGCACCCACGGGGTTCTGCATCCACGAGTTGGCCGCGAGGATGAACACCGCGGAAACCATGGTGCCAAGGGCGGTCAGGTAGATGCAGGCCAGGTGGACTCCCTTGGGGAGCTTGTCCCACCCGAAGATCCACAGGCCGATGAAGGTCGACTCCATGAAGAAGGCGAGGAGGGCCTCGAGGGCCAGCGGGGCGCCGAAGATGTCGCCGACGAATCGCGAGTACTCCGACCAGTTCATACCGAACTGGAACTCCTGCACGATTCCGGTGACGACGCCGAGGGCGAAGTTGATGAGGAAGAGCTTGCCGTAGAACTTGGTCAGGCGAAGATAACGGTCGTTACGGGTCTTGAGCCACACCGTCTGCATCACTGCCACGAGCATCGACAGCGCGATCGTGATCGGGACGAAGAAGAAGTGGTAGACCGTCGTGATCCCGAATTGCCATCGGGCGATCAGTTGGGCATCCATGGCGCGCACCCTACTATTCGGCGGCCCAGGTTTTGGCGCTCAGGGTCGCGTTGCGCCAAAACGGATGAAAATCCTGTACCAACGTCCGTCGTCACGGCGGTGCTGGTCGATGATTTGCCCGATGGGTGAAAATGGGTAGCGTGAGTCGATCGGGTCGTCGTTGGGGTGCTTGTCCTGCTCGTGGTCGCGGAGGTGCCGCTGGCAATCGGGGTCCTTCGGCCACGCCTCGAGCCGGTCCCGAGGAGGACTGACGTTGTCTACGCCATCGGACCGGCGGATTTCCACATGGCCCAGGCCCGTAACCTCATGCGCCGTACGGGGGCCTCGACACTCGTCGTGACCATCAGCGTCGACCCGAGGACCGGCGAGGAGTACCGCAAGGATTTCTGCGACCCGTCCCCCCATTGGAAGGTCATCTGCCTGGTGCCCGACCCGTACACCACCCGAGGTGAGGCGGCGACCCTGCGTGACCTGGCGGCGCGTCATCACTGGTCCGACGCCGTGGTGCTCACCGATCCCCCGCACGTCACACGCACGCGCATGTGGATGGACAGGTGTGCGGCGATCCCCGTCACCGTCGTCGAGTCGACGGACCGGGCCTCCCGGCACGTCAACCTTCGGAAGGCCGCCTACCAGTCGGCTGGATGGGTCGTGGGGCAGGTGCAGAGCTGTCCGTGAACCGGTCGCCGCGGAGGAGCCTGCCCATGATGACGATTGAAGCGTCAATCAGTCGGGCTTCTCGATCGGAGGATCCCATGTCCGCGACTCCACGCATCGGCATCATCCTCGGTTCCACTTGCCCCGGTCGCGTCCGTGACTGGTGCCCTGACTGGAGATATTGGTCAATCGTGAGAAGGGAGGCTGGTTCCCGCAAGCTGTGTGGGGCCGATGATGGTTGTCGAAATGCAACCAGCCATGAAGCTCGCCGCGCCGTTCGGTCTCGGAGGTATAGCAGCGGATGGAGGCCCAGCCGTCAGCCAGAGTGCGGTGAAAGGGCCCCACCTTTCCATTGGTCTGCGGCCGACACAGCCTGGTGGGCTTGTGTTTGATGCCGAACTCTGCGCAGGTGTCTCACCACAGGTGTGAACGATAGACGCCACCGTTGTCCGACAGGCCCCGCTCGACGGCGACACCTCCGGTGTTGAACCACTCGACCGCCCTCACCAGCACAGCGATCGCAGTTACAGCAGTTTCATCATCGTAGACCTCGGCATAGCCGACACGGGAGTGACCGCCGATCACAGTGTGAACGAAAGCCCCGCCCATCAACGGATCCCGGTACTTGTTGCGGGGTTGCCCGGTGCGGCCACCCGATTCTTCTCGCCCTGGCGCCGGCCGACGTAGCGCCAACCCCCGCCCTCAAAGATGCTGCCGAGCTTCTCCACATCACCGTGCAACATCACCCCAGGGCAGTCATGCTCGTAGCACCGCACCAGCTCACCCGTTGTCCGGTCGACATGCGACAGACGGTTCAAGTGGGCGTCTGTCAGGATCCGGTGGACCGTCGACGGGGCGATCCTGAGCTGGCACGCGAGCTGCACCGGCCCCTCACGCAGACGAAGCCGCAGGCCGACACAGGCCGGGCGGTCTGCGGTCTGGTCTTGTTCGGCAAGCGGTGCGGCCGGGATGACCTGTCCTGCATGGACTGCCCGGTAGTGGTTGGCCCAACGCTTCACGGTCGGCCAGGAAACCTGGAACCGGGCAGCGACCTCACCGACCAGCCAGCCGTCCTCGACGACGAGACGAGCGACGAGCAGGCGGCGGCGCGGCATTGGCGTGGGACATGTGCAAGCTTTCTGGACGAGCCCCGCGCTCGCCCAGGCTCACTTCGGGTAGTGCTCGTCGGTGTAGCGGTGCAGTGCCTGGGCGGCGAACGCGGCGGCTTCGGCGCCGCCGAAGGCGGGATGGAAGTCAGAGCTGGTGGCGTAGAGGTTGGCCATGCCGTGGAGCATGGCGCGTGTCTTGGCGGTGTCCCCCACATGGGCGGGGGTGCCGGGGATCTGGGCGAACCAGGCTGTGTGAACCGCTGCGTGGTCTTGGGCGGTCGTGTCTGTTGGGGCGATTCCTTGGTCATACAGCTCGCCCCAACGAGCCAGGAGCCCTTCGGCGTCGGCCTGGAACTGTCGTTGCTGGTCGATGCTCTTGGCGTGCCACCAGCGGTTCGACTGCTCAAACACCTCGCGGCCCCACCGCTGGGCGACCTCGTCCTCGTAACGGTCGTTGAACCCTTCGAGCACCATGTCCACCCGGGGCTGTCGACCTGCGCGACGCATCACCAAGGTGTGCTCGACCGCAGCGATGCGCCTCGCAAGGGCATCCTGGTCCCGGCGTAGCCGGGTCAGGTGAGCTTCGAGAGCTTCGACTTCGACACCATGGTCAGCCTCGTCAGCCAGCACCGCCTTGATGTCGGTCAGGGACAGGCCGGCATTACGCAGCAGCAGGATCCGTTGGAGTCGCGCGACTGCGGTGGGTCCGTAGTGGCGGTAGCCGTTGGCGCCGATCCGGTCCGGGACCAGGAGACCGATCTGGTGGTAGTGGCGCAGGGCCCGTGGGCTGATGCCAGCCCGGTCCGCGAGTTCGCGGACAGTCCACTCCACCATCGCGCTCCTCCTGTCAGCACTTGTGTCGCGGCAGGCCCAATTGTGGCAGGGCGACGTCGAGGATCTCGGAAGCCGGCGTGGTGACACACTCGGCTGCCTTGCGGCCGGTCGCTTCCAGGTAAGCCTGGGCAATGCGGGCCCCGGCCGCGTATCCAGCGCCGGTGGGCAGTCCGACCGGCGTGGAACCGAACAGGCGAGCGCTCGCGTCGCCGAGGACCCAGGCGGCGAAGTCTTGCATTCCTGTCACGTCCAGACCCTTGACGACCTTGCGCAGAACGTCGTCGCTGCGGCGGGTGTGATCGGTGACGAAGTGCGTGTAGCCGCGCCGTCCATAGGACTGGGCAGCGAACAGGTCGGCCAGCCCCTCCGCGACGACGTGCTCCCCAACCGTGACGGTCTGCGGGTTCCACACGATGCCACCGGGCGAGTAGCGCACGTTGTGGTGAAGCTCGTGCAGCGCGATCGCTTCCAGCCGGTCGACGACCTCGTCCGTGGGCCAGACCGTGATCGCGATGTAGCCACTGATACCGCCGAAGGCCGACAGGCCACGGATCTCATCCACGAAGTGCCGATTGGTGGGATCACCCAGGACCAGCAGCACCGTCAGGTCGGGAATCGTCGCCCCAGGACAGGCCGTCCCCAAGTCCTGAGTGCCCTGCGTGAGGGACTGCTCTATGCGGCCCCAAGCGTCGGCCTGCTCCAACCGGTGGAGGGCATCGACCATTTCCTGGCGCGGAGCACCCGACCCGAAGCCGAAGTTCTGCCCGTGAACTGCGGCCATGTCGGGACCACCAGGAATGAAGAAGTACATGCCGGCCATCGGCTCCCACAACCGGCGGGCCGCCTCCGGCCACTGGCCAGGGGAGCTGTGGAGCATGGCGCGCATGCCTGCGGCGCTGTCGAGCATCGTGATTGTCATGCCTTGGAAGCTAAACATTGACGTAACGGCAAGGTCAACCCTGTAGGTTGATCAACGTGTCCGGTCAGTGCACCTAGGGCAGGACAACTGCACCGGCCCCTCCCGCAAGCGCAGCCGCAAGGTGATGCAGCGCCGAGTGGTCTTCTGACTGGTCTTGTTCGGCGAAGAGTGCGGGCGTGAGCTGCAGTCTTGCATCGGCTCGCCGGCTAGGTAGCGGTCTATCCACCGCTTCACAGTCGGTCAGGACACCTGGAATCGGGCAGCGACCTCACTAATCTGCCAGCCCTGGTCAACGACCAGACGGGCGTCGATGAGCCGGTGGCGGGGCGTGAGAGCTGCGTTGGCATGGGGCACTGGTTCTCCTCATGGGGGCGGGCGGCCTCCTCGAGGAAGCCGCCCGCCGGGGGGTTGGTCACTGGTCTGGTCGGTCAGAGCGCAGGGAGGAGCTCGTCGTGGATCCAGCTGGTCAGGGTTGTGGGTGTCGTCGTGGTGAGGTTTCGCGGCTGCTCGAGGTGGAAGTCGTCGCGTAGTCCGGTGCTCATGCCGAGGACGGCGTCGGCCATCATGGGCGGCATCCCGGCGGCGAGGTAGTTCTGGCGCATTGCGGTATCGCTGATCTGCTCCACGTGCACGGTGTGGCCGACCTGCTCTGTGAGGGTCTGGGCCACCTGTCGCCAGGACAGGTCTTGTGGTCCGTGGACGGCTTGCACTCGGTGGCCGTGCCACTGGGTGTTGAGCAGGGTGAGGCTGGCGACCTCGGCGATGTCGCGCGGGGCCGCCCAGGCCATGGGCTTGTCCGGCGGCAGGACTGTCGTCAGGCGCCCCTGCCGGACGGCGTTGACGTCGAGGAGCAGGTTGGTGAAGAAGTAGCCGCAGCGCAGGTGGGTGACATCCCCGTCGAGTGCATCCAGTGCGACCTCGGTGCCCGCGAGACCGTCGATCTCGCCGGCGCCGTGACGCTTCTCGGCGCCGACGCTGCTTTGGAATACGACGCGGCCGATTGCGTTGGCAGTGGCCGCCTCCACCAGTGCCTGTGTGGCCAGGGCATAGTTCGCGAGGGGGTCGGGTGACATCACGCTGGGATCCACCCAATAGATCGCGTCCACGCCCCGCGTCGCCGCCCTGACCTGATCGGGGTCGGTGGAGTCGGCTTCGACGACATCGGCGTGGTCCCGTACCGCCCGGGGACGTTCTTGGGGCTCCGGGCCAAGAGCAGCGGGCGCACTCCGACTCGGATCAGCATGGTGGTGACGTGGCGCCCGACGTGGCCCGTCGGGGTCGTGACCGCGATTCGCACGTGAGTCTCCTTTCAAAGGGTCTCGTTCAGCGACGCTAGCCACAGATCCGGCCTGTTCTTGTCCTCGTTTCGGGCGACAATGGCCGCATGGAGACCCCTTCATCGCGCGCTGCTCCTGCTGTCCCTCTTGCAGACCGGGCGTGACTGGACCGCATCGGAGCTCGCGCAGCACCTCGACATCGCTGACCGGACCGTCCGCCGTGACATCGCCCGGTTGCGCTCCCTTGGGTACGACATCCGCTCCGCGCCCCGGGCCCGGTGGCACCTATCGGCTCGTGCCGAGCGTCAAGATCCCGCCGCTCCTGCTGGACGCCGACGAGGTCTGTACCCTCGCCACGGGCCTACTCGTCCTGGAAGCGGGTGGAGCAGACGCGTCAGCGGCGGTCGTGCGCGAGGGAATCTGGTACCTCATTGCCTACGACACTCAGCGGGCAGACTGGCGGCTGTTCCGCCTCGACCGCGTCCAGGATGCCGCTTCTCAGGCCGCGCCTCTCGATGCCACCATGCCCGACTTTCCCGCCGCCTCCATTCAGGAGTGGCTTACCACTGACTTCAGACGATCGCGGACTCACGACAACTAACGTGTCCGGTCAATACACCTAGGAGACTTGGAACCGGGCGGCGACCTTGCTGATTGGCCACCCGTCCTCGACGACGAGCTGGGCGACTTTGAGACGATGGCGTGGAGTCAACGCAGCGTTGGCGTGTGACACAGACCCCTCTACTGGAAGTGGGAGCAGGCGATGGAAGACGTTCTCGGGGGCGTGGGACGACGCCTGCGCAGTGTCCGGACCGCTCGCCGCATGACTCTGGATGACCTGTCACGAATGACGGGAATCTCCGTCTCGACCCTCTCGCGACTGGAATCTGGCGGTCGCAAACCAACCCTGGAACTGCTGCTGCCGCTGGCTCAGACTTTCGGGCTGCCGCTCGATGACCTTGTCGGAGCGCCCCCGATAGGAGACCCGCGGGTCCACCCCCGGCCAGTCCGCCGCAACGGGATGACGGTTATCCCGTTGTCACACATCCCGGGCCCCCAACAGGCACTCAAAATGGTCATCCCCGCCACGAAGGACGCTCCAAGGCTGACGCGGCACGAGGGGCACGAATGGATGTACATCTTGTCTGGCGAGCTGCGGCTGATCGTGGGTGACCACGACTCGGTCCTGCTGCCCGGCCAGGCGGCAGAGTTCGACACGCGCACCGCTCACTGGTTTGGCAGCACCGGGCGTGGACCAGTCGAGATCCTCAGCTTGCTGGGCCTTCAGGGGCAGCGCGTCCACGTCGCTGACCCCGCATCTGGCAATGTCACGCCGTCATGCGCTGCCGGATCTGCTTGAGTGCCACGCCGGAGAGCCACAGGCCGATCCCGTAGGCGCTGTGAGCCCGCAGACTGCCGAGCCGCGCGTGCGACGGGCTGGGAGTCTTCGATGCCGCCACGCCGAAACCGAACGCCGGCTGCATCACGAACCGCGGATCATCCAGCCATTTTGAGTCGGCAAACGCCAAGGCCACCGCGAAGCCAGAACCAATCGTGTAGTGAGCACCCCAACCCAAGGCCCTCTCACTTGGAACAGGTTCGGCCGTCATGATCGACTCATGTCGAAATCGGCCAGCGGGCATGTGCCCGAGCCAGCGCCCGACCAAGGCGTAATCCAGCGAGCCAGTACCACGAGTACGCCGCAACACCTCCGCCGTCAGGTCCATCACTGCCGTCGCGCCGACCCCCACGACAACGCCCTGAACGACCCGACTCGCTGATAGTCTCATGTTGCACCTCTCCCGACCGACGATGAGCTTCTATGAGACCAGTACGCGTGTCGACCCAGCAAGAGAATTTGCCACATCAGCAAATCAATCAACTTCTCCGGTCAGTACAGGTAGGTCGCCACGTGGGACTGGCCATCTCGCCCCAACCGTCGCCATCAGCTTCGCCAGCGACTTCGAGGCCGTGACGACCACCCCCACGATCCACCTCGTCACCTCCTTGGAGGCTGAGTTAGACGCCGTTATCGCCTGGACGAACGCGCTGGCTCCGCTGCGCGCCAAGGGCTGATCGTCGCCAGGGGGTTTCCGGAGCAGCGTCCGATGGTCGTGGGCCCCGGCCCCTCACACGTCGGCCGGTGCCGCCCCGTCGGCGTCCGCCGCGTTGAACTGCGACTGGTAGAGGTCGTGGTAGTGGCTGCGCCGCTCGAGGAGCTCGGCGTGCGACCCCTGCTCGACGATGTCGCCGTGTTCCATGACGAGGATGAGATCCGCGTCACGGATGGTCGAGAGCCGGTGGGCGATGACGAAGCTGGTACGTCCCTTGCGCAGGTTGGCCATGGCTTCCTGGACGAGCATCTCGGTTCGAGTGTCCACCGAGCTGGTGGCCTCGTCGAGGATGAGCAGGTCCGGGGCGGAGAGGAAAGCCCGAGCGATGGTGATGAGCTGCTTCTGACCGACGGAGACGTTGGACCCGTCCTCGTCGATGACGGTCTGGTAACCGTCAGGCAGGGTGTTGACGAAGTGGTCGACGTGAGCGGCCCGGGCAGCGTCGAGGATCTCCTCCTCGGACGCCTCCGGACGGCCGTAAGCAATGTTGTCGTGGATCGTCCCGCTGAACAGCCAGGTGTCCTGCAACACCATTCCCAGTCGAGAGCGCAGTTCGGTGCGGGGGACCGTGGAGATGTCGAAGCCGTCGAGGGTGATGGCCCCGCCGTCGATCTCGTAGAACCGCATGAGCAGGTTGACCAGCGTCGTCTTGCCAGCACCGGTGGGTCCGACTATCGCCACCGTCTGGCCCGGCTCGGCGACCAACGAGAGGTCGGCGATGAGAGGTTTGTCGGGGCTGTAGGAGAAGCGCACGTGGTCGAAGACGACACGTCCCTTGGTGGCAGGGAGACTGCCGTCGGCGTCTGTGGACATTTCGTCGGCGTCGAGGACCTGGAAGACGCGCTCTGCCGAGGCCACTCCTGACTGCAACAGATTCGCCATGGAGGCGATCTGGGTGATCGGCTGGGTGAACATTCGGGAGTACTGAATGAAGGCCTGGACATTGCCCAGAGGAATCTGGCCCTTGGCCACCCGCAGACAGCCGATCAGCACGATGACGGCGTAGTTGGCGTTGCCGAGCAGGAACATCACCGGCTGGATGAGTCCGGAGATGAATTGGGCCTTGGCGGTGGCTCGACGAAGCTCCTCGTTGCGTTCGTGGAATTCCTGGGCAACGGCTTGGGTGCGGCCTAAGGTCTTGACCAGAGCGTGGCCCGAATACGCCTCTTCCACGTGGGAGTTGAGTTCTCCGGTGGCCTTCCACATCTGGGCGAACTGCCCCTGCGCCTTCCTTCCGATGGCTCCCGCGATGACTCCGGCAACCGGAATGATGACCAGAGAGATCACCGCCAGCAACGGGGAGATCCAGAACATCATGATCAACACGCCGATGACGGTCAGCAAGGCGTTGAGGAGTTGTTGGAGGGTCTGCAGCAAGGTCTGCGAGACGTTGTCGATGTCGTTGGTCATCCGGCTCATGAGCTCGCCGTGGGGCTGACCGTCGAAGTAGGACAGCGGCAGTCTCTCCAGCTTGGCACTGACCTGACGACGCAGGTCGTACATGGATCGTTGGATCGCGGTGTTGAGCAGGAATCCCTGCAGGAACATCAGCAGGGCGGCGCAGGCGTACAGGCCCAGGGCCCAGGCCATGATGACGCCGAGTCGGTGGAAATCGATGCCGGAACCGATGATGACATCGGGGTACTGCTGCAGCAGGGTGATGATCTTCCCGCGATCGCCACTCTGACCGGCCTGGCCGAGCTTGTCGATGAATTCGCCGGCCGTCATGCCACGCGCTTGCGGGACGTGTCTGCCCAGCTGTTTTCCGACAATGCCGCCGAAGATGACGTCGGTGGCCCGGCCCAGGATCTTGGGGCCAATGACATTGAAGCTCACCGAGATCACAGCCATGATGACGACAATGGTCAGGACGAGGCGATGAGGCTTGAGCTGGCCGAGCAGCCGCCTGAGGGACGGGCCGAAGGAGATGGGCTTCTCAGCGACCCGGCCGCCGCCTCGCCGTGACGAGGCTCGGGCGAGCTCGGCATGCTCGTTGCGGGCGGGAGCTTTCTCGACCTTGCCTCTCATGCCGCCTCCTCGGTGGAGAGCTGGGAGTCGACGATCTCGATGTATGTCGGGCAGGACTCGATGAGCTCGTCATGGGTTCCCTTGCCGACGATGCGTCCGGCATCCAGGACGAGGATCTGGTCGGCATTGCGGATCGTCGAAACTCGCTGGGCGATGATGAGCATCGCGGCACTGCCTTGGTGGGCCTCCAGCGCGGCCCGGAGCCGGGCATCAGTGGCGACGTCGAGGGCGCTGAAGGAATCGTCGAAGACGTAGATTTCGGGGGCCTTGACCAAGGCCCGAGCGATGGACAGTCGCTGTCGCTGGCCGCCGGAGACATTGGTGCCGCCCTGGGAGATGGTGGCGTCCAACTCCCCGTCCATTCGGGAGACGAAGTCGTCGGACTGAGCGATGCGCAAGGCGTCCCAGAGCTCATCGTCGGTGGCGTCGGAGCGGCCGTCGCGCAGGTTGGAGGCCACCGTGCCGCCAAAGAGGTAGGGCCGCTGAGGCACCAGCCCGATGCAACTCCACAGGATCTCGGGGCCGTAACGGCGGACGTCGACACCCTTGACGAGGACCTGCCCGTCGGTGACGTCGACGAGGCGCGGGATGAGGTTGACCAAGGTTGATTTGCCCGAGCCCGTCGAGCCGATGATGGCCGTCGTCGTTCCGCGCTCCAGCTCGAAGGAGATCTTGTGGAGCACCGGTGCGGAGGCTCCGGGGTAGCTGAAGGTGACGTCGCGGAACTCCAGCAGGGTGGGGTTGTCGGGCAAGGTCGTCACCGGTTCGGGGTCAATGTAGAGGGACGACGAAGTCTGCAGCACTTCTGCGATGCGGTTGGCGCAGACCGAGGCTCGTGGCCACATGACGACGAGGAGTACGGCCATCATGACGCTGATGAGGATCTGCATGAGGTAGGTGGTGAAGGAGGCGAGGACGCCGACCTCGGTCTTGCCGCTGTCGATCTGGTGGGCCGCGAACCAGAACACCGCGACCTGGGACAGGTTCATGATGAGCATGACGAGCGGGAACATCGCGGCCATGGTTCGTCCGACACTGACCTGGATGTCGCGCAGGGAGGAGTTGGTGGCGTCGAAGCGGGCCGCCTCATGGCGTTCCCGTGCGAAGGCTCGCACTACGCGGATGCCGGTGATCTGCTCGCGAACGACGCGGTTGAGGTCGTCGATACGTTTCTGCTGGCGTTTGAACAGCGGACCCATCCGGGAGACGATGAGCCCCGCTCCAATGCCCAGCAGCACGACGGCGACGGCGATGATCCACGACAGGGAGACCTCGGCTCGGATCGCCATGACGACGCCGACGACCATCATGATCGGTGCTCCGATGAGGACGGCCAAGGTCATGAAGACCAGCATCTGCACCTGCTGGACGTCGTTCGTGGTGCGGGTGATGAGGGACGGAGCTCCGAACTGGTTGACCTCACGGGCCGAGAAGTCGAGGGTGCGGGTGAAGACGGCGTCGCGGATGTCGCGTCCCATTCCCATGGCGACCTGGGCGGCCAGGAACACTGCGATGACCTGGCAGATCGTCTGTCCCAGGGCGACGGCCAGCATGAGGAGGGAGTGTGAGGTGACGTAGCCGGTGTCGACGCGGACGACTCCCTGGTTGATGATGTCAGCGTTGATCGTCGGGAGGGTCAGCGCGGCGATCTGGGCGCAAATCTGCGCGACGACGATGACGATCACCTGCAGGCGATAGGGCCGAAGGTGTCGGGCCACGAGTTGTGTCAGCACGAGTGCTCCTCGGACAGGGACATGTGCAACCGGCGTCAGAGGATCTGCCGGGCGGCCGCGAGCGGCACGATCGACACCCTAGAGGAGATGGGCAGTGTTGTCCGCATGTCGTCAGACGGGTCGGCCTTGTCGGTAGGCTGTGAGACACTGAATCTGCTGTGTCGTGAGAGGTGACGATGAGACGCAAGCTGGCCCTTGTGGTGGCGGGGATGCTTCTCGTCGGCACAGCTGCGTGTTCACAGACGTCGACACCACTTGCCAAGCCTAGTCGTGACGATTCGGTCGAGGTCTGGCATCGGATGTCCATGGCATCTGACCTGCCGAGCTTGGAGAGCGCCGGTGACGGGTACCAGCGTCGTAACCCTGGTGTGACACTCAATTTGCACGCGATCTCCTCGACGACCGACACGTACCTCAACACCTTGGAGACGTCGGTTGAGGAGGGCAAGGCTCCCTGCATGGCTCAGGTGCCGAGCACGTCGGTGGCGAAATTGGCCCATCACGGGGTGCTGGAGGATGTCACCCAGTACGCCGAGCAGTACCGCGACAAGTACGACCGCGGCCCGATGTCGCGGGTTGCGTACCAGGGGCGGACATACGGACTTCCGATGGACACCTCCCCGATGGTCCTCTTCTACGATTCCGACGCCTGGTCCGAGGCCCATGTGTCAGCTCCCAAGAACTGGGAGGAGTTCCGCGCCGCGGCCACGATTCTGGCGTCTACGGGCAAGGCGGTGTCAGATATGCCGGTTGAGAAAACCGGGTGGCTGGCAGCGATGTCCGACACCACAGGATCGCCATGGTTCGTCCCGCTGAATGACACGACCTGGCGGGTTGGGATCGATTCTGACGGGGTGCGCAAGCTCACCGACGAGTTGCAGCGGATGGTCGAGGCCAAGCAACTCGTCGTATCTCATGGATGGGAGTCGGTGCAGACCGATTTCTCCTCCGGGAAGATTGTCGGACACATTGGCGCTCCCGCTGATCTTCCGGATCTCACGACTGTCGTCGGGGCTGGGCGGCACCATTGGAAGGTCACCACCATTCCTCCGCTCGAGGGCAGTGATTCACGGGTGGCGTCGTATCAGGGCTCGTCGTGGGTGGTCCTCAAGGGATGCAAGACGCCGAGTGAGGCATTGGACTTTGCTGACGCCCTCGACGACCAGCCCGAATTGCTGACGGGGCGTGGTCTCATCCCAGCTGGTAAGGCCGAGAGAATGACGACGCCGACGTCCTTCAAGACGTTGGTCGGCAACGAGGACGTCGTCGGGGACCTGGCTGATCTGGGTCGCAAGATTGACGACGACTCCTCGATCTCGCCGGTGTGGGACGAGGTCGCGGCGGCCTGGCGCCCCAGTGCGAAACTCTGGGCGACGAAGACGAAAGTGTCTGGGACGTTGCCTGCGTTGGCATCGAGGGCCAGAGGTGCCTTGGTCGCTGGTGGGTTGAAGGTGGCTGAGGGATAGTTTGATCCGTCATCATTGTGTCCCGAGGGGATGCACGAAAAACATGGCTTGGCCAAATCGTTCCCTCCCCTCCTCTTCGATAGGATTTCCCGGTGAGTTCTGACACCGTTTCCAGCCAGTCCCCTGAGGTCTCCGAGCAGATGCAGGTTCGTCTCGACAAGCGGGCCCGGATCATTGCCGACGGAGGCCAGGCCTACCCGGTTGACCTGCTGCGCGACCACACCCTGGCCCAGATCCGTCAGAAGTACACCGACGACCTCGGCGAGTTGACCCTGGCCCCCGGCGAGGAGACCACCGACGAGGTCACCATCGGCGGGCGTGTCGTCTTCGTCCGCAATACCGGCAAACTCTGCTTCGCCAGCCTCCAGGATGGGTTCACCGAGACTTCCAATGGCGAACGTCTGCAGGTCATGCTCTCCAAGGCCGAGGTCGGCGACGAGGCCCTGGCGGCATGGAAGTCCGACGTCGACCTCGGAGACCACGTGTGGGTGCGTGGCCGTGTCGTCGTTTCCCGCCGTGGCGAACTGTCCATCATGGCCTCGGAGTGGCGGATGGCATCGAAGGCTCTGCGTCCCCTGCCGACTCTCCACAAGGAGCTTTCGGAGGAGTCCCGGGTGCGTCGTCGCTACGCCGACCTGGTCGTCCGCGACGAGTCCCGTCAGATGGTGCGCACCCGCGCCATCATCACCCGCGCAGTGCGTCACGCCCTCGATGAGCGTGGCTTCCTGGAGATCGAGACCCCGATCCTGCAGCTGGTCCACGGTGGTGCCGCGGCTCGTCCGTTCAACACCCACCTCAATGCCTTCGACATCGACATGAGCCTGCGCATCGCCCTTGAGCTCTACCTCAAGCGCGCGATGGTGGGCGGCACCGACCGTGTCTACGAGATGGGCCGTGTCTTCCGCAACGAGGGCATCGACTCCAGCCACTCGGCCGAGTTCTCGATGCTCGAGGCCTACATGAGCTGGGGTAACCAGTTCACCATCGCCGAGGTCATCAAGGACATCATCATGGAGGTGGCCGACGCCCTCGGCATCCACCAGATCGAGACGCCCAAGGGCACCATCGACCTTGATGGGGAGTGGCGCTGGGTCAGCGTCTACCCGGGCCTGTCGGAGAAGTTGGGACGCGAGGTCACCCTCGACACTCCGCTGGAGGAATTGCAGGCCATTGCTGCCGAACACGAGATCGAACTTGATCCGTCCTGGGAGGCCGGCAAGGTCGTCATGGAGCTCTTCGGCGAGCTCGTCGAGCCAGAGCTCATCAACCCCACCTTCGTCTGCGACTACCCGGCCATCGCCCAGCCGCTGGCCCGCCCGCACCGTGACGACCCGCGCATGGTCGAGGCCTGGGACCTCATCATCGGCGGCATGGAGCGCGGCACCGGATTCTCCGAACTCGTGGACCCTGTCATTCAGCGTGAGGTGCTCACCAAGCAGTCATTGGCAGCTGCTGCTGGCGACCCGGAGGCCATGCAGCTTGACGAGGACTTCCTTGAGGCCCTGGAGTTCGGCTGCCCGCCCATGGGTGGTCTTGGGCTCGGCGTCGACCGTCTGGTGATGTTGTTCACTAATGCCGGTATCCGCGAGACGATCCTCTTCCCGCTGCTCAAGCCTGAGCGTTAGCATCTTGTTGCGGATTCGCATTGAAGCGCTGACCGTCGTAACCAAGTTGGTGGGCATAGCTCGATCGAGAAATCGACAGAAGGATGGTACATGACTCGAGTATTTCATAATGAAACAAGTTGGGAACTTGAAATCTATAGCGATGGCCATGATGTGCCATCTGTAATTGAGACTATAAATTCAGAAAAAGCAGGTATAGAATACGATTTTGTGGCACCACTGATGATCCGTGTCATGTTTTCAAGAAAAGTTAGTTAAACCTCATGGGCTCCATGTTTGAAGGATTTTCGATGCCGATGATGGAAGCTGCTTCGTGCGGGGTCCCGACCGTATCCACACCTTCGTCGCCTGGGGTCAGAGAGTTGTTCTGTGGTACATGCGGCTACGCCTCATGTGACGGCAGTGTTGAAGCACTGTCAACAGAACTCTTGCGTGCGATGGCCGACGAGCAACTGCGATACAAAAGGAGCGTTGATTGTACGCTGGCAGCCGCGACGCATGCGTGGACCGCTGTCGTGAGTGAGGCCTGGACCGCGCGGCGCAGATGGAGTGGGGCGCTCGGAGACTGAACTCCTCGAACACACCTCGAACTTCTCATCTGGACCAAGACTGCGAACCAAGTCTTAGAGTCTTATCCGCTCTGGGCTCCATGAGATCTCGGCCCTGCCATCATCGCGCCGAAGTACATCTCTGGCGGTTTCGTTCACTACGGCATGAATCAATGAGCGCCCACCATGAGTCCATGATAGGTTTAAGGTCAAATTCGCGTCCAACCTCGAAGCATGCCAAGCGCTTTGCGGGCGAGATGATGATCTCATCCATGGCCTCTAGCATCACGGTAGAGATTGTGCGAATGTCATCCCCGTCACACAGGAAGCCGCACCTAGTGGTGATTTGCGTGGTCGCATCCGAACAGCGAGTAGTAATCGGTGGCGTGCCACATCGGATTGATTCAATGAGTGTCATTGGCAAACCTTCAAAAGACGATGCCAAGACAGAAAGATCGGCCCCACAAAAGACCTGCTCAATATTGTCGATAAGGCCCATGAAACGGATATTAGTAGCGTAGTGTGATTTATCTCGCACCTGAGTGAGATATTTAGCGTCCACGCCGGCGCCGTAAATTTCAAGAACCCAAGACTTGCGGATATCTGGCCGTTTGGCGAGCGCTGCATCGAAGGCGGATATAATAAGGTCCACACGCTTTTCACCGCTGAGTCGTCCAACGAAAACCATGCGATGCGGCTTGTCGGTTTTTTTAGGTTTCAGAGAGCGCTCGTAGTGTATTGGTATGGTGCAAGGATTTGGAATGACAGTGCACTTTGCTATGCCCATGCGTGAAAATGCATCACTGTCGGAATCCGATAGGAGTACAAGCCTGTCTGTGACATCAAGTGTAGCCTTGAGAGGGCCCGCGAGGTCCCAATGGTTTGTTATCCCGTCAAGTGAAGAGTGGAGTTGCTGGAGCACTATCGGGGAAAGCTGGAAATGCTTCAGGGCCTTTAGGTGAAAGTGTAACGATTTGACGATTTCAGGAGTAGTCGAAATAATCACACCGTTTGCGCCGAGGCGGATAAGGTATGCAAATATGCGAACATGTCGCCAAAGTTTCCATATCGGCGTGTGAAGGCGCTTTAACCCGTACTTGATTCCGAGTGGCCCCGGATAGTCCGATGCGAACCGATGAAGTGAAGTAGAAGACTTTCCTCGGTTGATGACGAATGCGTTTTTGAAATGACCTACAGGTTCTTCCAGTGAGGCAAATTCAACCGGTGCGTTTTGTGAAGAAAAGCCGGAGTGTAGAGCGCGCGTCACCGTATGGATTCCACCGAAGTTTCCCAGGTTTTCCTCAAAAAGAACAATTCGTCCACATTTTGGCCGCTTCTGGTTCACTGGATCACTTCCACAGCGTCGCGACGCCGAAACCGGCGGCCATGAGGCACATGCCGATGAGGACGTTCCAGTCGCCGAGATCCTTCATGCCGGGGATCTGGTTGCCTGCGATGTAGTAGACGATCAGCCACAGCACACCGAGTAGGAAGAGGGGGACGAACACCTTCGGCACCCAGGAACGATCAACCGGCGCAGCCTTCTTCTCGGCCCGGCGCTCCTCGACCTTGGCCCGGTTCTTGGCCTGGGCCTTCTTCTTGGCTTCCGGTCTGACCTTGGATTCGGGCACGGTGACTACTCCTGGGGTTTCGAGGACACGCCCACCGAGCGTGATTGGGACAAGTCTTACGTGACTAGCCTAGAGGACGATCGCCAATTCCGGCGACACAGGTCGGTCTGCGAGGAGGGGACGATGAGCGACGACAACGACGCCGGGCATCCCGACCCTGCTCCTGCCGCCGAGCCCGAGAAGATGGCGGAGGACGCCGTCGGTGACCCCCTCATCCAGGACATCCGCTCGGACTCCCGTCATCCACGGCTGGCCAGATTCGCCACGGTGCTCGTCATGGTGACGGCCGGATTCATGATGACGACGGCCGCGGTCAATTCGCGTGGTCATGACCTTCGTCCCGAACGAGACACTGACATGGCCACCCTCGTCCGTAATCAGGCCAGTCACAATGCCGCCCTGCAGAAGGAGGCAGCCAGCCTGCGAGCCCAGGTTGACGAGCTCTCCAAGGCCGATCAGACCCCGGGCGCCGCCTCCTCGACCGTCCCCTCGGCGTCAGCCTTGGCGCCCTCGGTGGGTCTGGGAGCTGTCAGCGGCAAGGCACTGCGGGTCACCCTCGATGACGCTCCCCTCAGTGAGAATCCCGATGGGGTCGACGCCAACATGCTCGTCGTCCACCAGCAGGACATCCAGATGGTCGTCAACACCCTCTGGGCTGGGGGAGCGGAAGCCATGACCATCCAGGGACAACGAGTGACCTCCACTACAGCCGTGAAATGTGTCGGTAACACCGTCGTCCTGCACGGAGTCGCCTACGCCCCGCCCTACGTCATCGAGGCGATTGGGGACCGCGCCGCCATGGAGCAAGCTCTCGACACCTCCGAGGCGGTGCGCATCTACAAGGGGTACGTGAGTGCCTACCAGCTCGGATGGTCGGTGGAGCGGGTCGGTACGGTCACGATGCCGGCCTACACCGGCACCGTCGCCATGGGCCACGCCACTCCCCGCTGAGTCGGTGCGCCTGACACAACCTGAGCATGATGGCGTCTCGACGCCGGCCTGCGACACAATGACCCCATGACAGCCAGGATCCTCGTCGTCGACAACTATGACTCCTTCGTGTGGAATCTCGTGTCCTACTTGGGACAGATCGGGGCAGACACCACGGTGGTTCGCAACGATGATCCTCTCTTCGAGGATCCGCAGTGGTGGGTTCCTTTCGACGGCATCCTGCTGTCGCCTGGCCCCGGACACCCCGAAGACGCCGGAGTGTGTGTGGACATCCTGCGTGGTGCCCGCCGACCGGTTTTTGGCGTGTGCCTGGGCATGCAGGCCATGGCTGTCGCGTGGGGAGGCCATGTCGGACGTGCAGAGGAGCAGTTGCACGGCAAGACCTCGCCGATTCACCACGAAGGGGCGGGAGTTTTCGCTGGCCTGCCAGACCCGCTCGTCGTCACCCGCTACCACTCCCTGGCCGTCGATGAAGTCCCGACCGAGTTGGAGGTGACAGCACGCACGGACACCGGTGTCGTCATGGGCCTGCGTCACCGCAGTCTGCCGGTGGAAGGGGTGCAGTTCCACCCCGAGTCAGTACTCTCCCAGCACGGTCATCAGATGCTCGCCACCTGGTTGGTGGAGTGCGGGGACCCGGAAGCCCCCTTCCGCGCCAGCCAGATGAGCCCGCTGATGAGCGCGGCGGACCGCTGATTCAGCCGTGAGATGACGACGGGCTGGCCGTCGATGTCGGGACCGGTGCGATCGACGTCGAGGGGTCGTCCTCGCTCGGAGTAGGGCTCGTCGGGGCCTCGTGGGTCGGTTCCGGTGGTGCCACGGCGACGAGCACCCTGATGGCAGTTGACCGCTTGGCAGTGGCGCCGTAATCCGGGTCCTGGCCGAACACCGTCCCCGGAGCGGCCGAGGACGTCGTCTGACGCTCCACGGAGATGGAGAATCCGTTCGAGCTGGCAGCGGCGTTGGCCTCTTCGACGCTCATGCCCTTGAGGTTGGGAACGATCGACTTACCGGTCGCGATCGTCAGGGTCACCTGCTGTTCGGGGGTCAGCGACGTCCCCGCAGCTGGGCTGACGGAGTCAACCGTGCCCGCCTTGGCGGTATTCGGCTCGGTCTTCGGATCGTCGTCGGTGACCTTGATCTGGGTGTCCGAGAATCCGGCGTCCTTGAGGGCCTTGACGGCATCCGACCTGGACATCCCGACGGTGTTCTGGGGGATCGTCAGCTTCTTCGGCCCGTCATTGACGGTGATCGTCACCTTGCTGCCCTCAGGAACCTTCTGATTGGCAGCAGGATCCTGGGAGACGACCTGGTTGGCAGTGGACTCATCCTTCTGGACGTGCTCGACCTTCACCTTGAGGCCGGCGTTCTCGAGGGTCGAGGTAGCTCCCTGCCGACTCAGACCAGTAACCGCCGGGACATCCACCATCTTCACGGTGCTTGACGGCGTCGTCGGAGACGGCGAGGGGTCCGAGGAGGGGTCATCAAACATCTTGTACAGGCCGAATCCGAGCAGGGCGACCAACGCGACGACCAGGATCGTCACGAGGGCGATCGGCCAGCGCTTGCGCCGGGGTTCTTCAGGCTCCTCGGGGCTTTCGGTCCGAGCCGGAGTGACACCATCTCGCTGAGCAGCGGCAGCTGGGGCGGGACGAGTCGCGGCGGCAGTCGCCGCAGCAGCCGGGACGAGGTGGGTCTGCTCCTCCGTGTCAGCCTCGGGATCGGCGTGAGTCCGTATTGCCAGTGGCTCGCGTCCAGACAACAGGCGATCAATGTCGTCACGCATCTGCTTGGCAGTCTGGTAGCGATCGGTCGGGTCCTTCGCTAGGGCCTTGAGGGTGATGGCGTCCATCTGTTGAGTGATCTCGGAATCCAGCGAGGACGGCGGGGCCGGGATCTCCCGGACGTGCTGGTAAGCCACTGAGACGGGGGAGTCACCGATGAACGGCGGGCGTCCGACCAACAGCTCGTACAGCAGACAGCCGGTGGCATAGATGTCGGCTCGGTTGTCGACTGTCTCGCCGCGAGCCTGCTCCGGGGAGAGGTACTGGGCGGTGCCGATGACGGCTGCCGTCTGGGTCATGGTGGCAGAGGTGTCGGCAACCGCGCGGGCGATGCCGAAGTCCATCACCTTGACGTACCCCTCACGGGTGAGCATGACGTTGGCCGGCTTGATGTCACGGTGGACGATGCCGGCGGCGTGGGAGTAGCTCAGCGCATCGAGCACACCCTGGGTGAACTCGAGGGCGCGGCGGGGAAGGATCTTGCGGCCGTCGCGCAGCACGTCGCGCAGGGTGTGACCGTCAATGAGCTCCATGACGATGTAGGGCACCTGCAGGCCGGTTGTCGGATCCTGCGTCTCACCAGTGTCATACACGGCGACGATGTTCGGATGGTTGAGGCGTGCAGCAGACTGCGCCTCACGCTGGAACCTGGCCTGGAAGGTGTCGTCGCTGGCGAGGTCGGCGCGCAGCCTCTTGACCGCGACGTCGCGGCCGAGACGGTGGTCGCGGGCCTTCCAGACATCGGCCATGCCGCCACGACCGATGAGGTTCTGCAGTTCGTAACGCCCGGAGAGCCAACTCTCAGTGCTCATTGAGGGATCTCCTTTGTGGTGAGACGTGGTGGAATGTGCTGGTTGTCTGTCTAACTGTCATCTCATCGCCTCGATGACATCTCTGGCGATGGGAGCCCCGAGTCGGCCTCCGGAGACCTCGTCGATGGCGGTGTCTGAGGATTGGACGAAGACCGCCACTGCGACGTGTGGCTTGTCCGACCACCCAACGAACCACGCGTAGGGAGCCTTGCCCTTCATCGTCTGCGCAGTACCGGTCTTTCCGCCAACGGTGACCCCGTCGATGCGTGCCCTCTTACCAGTGCCGTTGTTGACCACCGAGACCATCATCGACTTCAGCTGCTCGGCCGAGTCCTTCGTCATCGGCTGCGACATCTGCTTGGGATGATGCTCGGAAACCACCTGAAGATTCGATGCCCGAACCTGCGTGGTGAGATAGGGGGTCATGAGCTTGCCACCGTTGGCGATTCCGGCGGTCACCATCGCCATTTGGAGCGGGGAGGTCGCGACGTCGAACTGGCCGATGGAGCTCTGCGCCAGCTGAGCGTCGGTGAGGTCTTCGGGGAACCTCGAGGCGACCGACGAAATGTCGGAGTCGACAACCTTGCCAAACCCGAATTGCTTGGCCTGATCACGGATCTTGTCCTGGCCTAGGCCCACCCCGAGCTTGCCGAAGGCGGTGTTGCATGAGATGTCGAGGGCATGGGTCAGAGTGATCTGCTTGCCCCCGCAGTTGGTTTCGTTCGTCAACGGAGTGCGGGTGCCGGGCAGGATCCAGTTCTCCGGCGCATCCACTGTGGAATTCGGGGTGTAGCCGTTCTGCAGAGCTGCAGCGGCCGTCACCAGCTTGAAGGTTGAACCGGGTGCGTAGATCTCTCGGGCGGCGCGGTTGGACAGCGGAGACGACTTGTCCGCAACGAGTTCCTTCCATGCCTGGCTGGTGTGGTCGAGGCGATGGGAGGCCAGATCGTTGGGGTCGTAGGAGGGGGAGGATGCCATGGCAAGTACCGCGCCGGTGGTGTAGTCGAGCGCAACGACGGCGCCCTTCTTGCCCTTGAGACCTTCCCATGCGGCGTCCTGGGCCTTGGCGTTGATCGTCGTGGTGATCGAGCCGCCCTCAGGCTTGTGACCGGACAACGTCCCCGTGATTCGGGAAAGCCACTGGGTGTCGGAGGTACCCGTCAGCTGGGCATTCTGGGTCTGCTCGAGCATGGAACGCCCGTAGTAGTAGGAGTAGTACCCGGTGATGGGAGCGTACTCCGGCCCGGAGGGGTAGACGCGCTGGTAGGCGAATTTGCCGTCGCTTGACTTGGTGGTCGCGATGGGCATCGAACCGACGAGGATGTCACCACGGTTCTGGGAGAACTCGGCGTCGCGCACTCGAACGTTGCGAGGATCGTTGTTGAGGCTGGCCTGCCGGAAGATGGCTGATCCGGTGAGATTGGCCATGAGGGCCAGGAACATCAGCCCAGCGAGCAGGGAGACTCCGCGAATCTGCTTGTTCATCGCGTGCCTCCATTCGGGATGACGGCGGTGACGTTCTGGGCCTGGGGGTCGGCGGGAACAGTGGCGACGAAGTCGTCGTCAGGTTTTCGGTTCCGGTGCGACACGATCATGATGATCGCGACGATGATCCAGTTGGCCACCAGGGACGACCCGCCTTGGCTCATGAATGGCGTCGTCAGACCGGTAAGGGGCAGTAGCCGGGTGACGCCACCGATGATGGCGAAGACCTGGAGAGCAAGGGTGAAGGACAGTCCAGCGACCATGAGCTTGCCGAACTCGTCGCGACAGCCGAGGGCCGTGCGCATGCCGCGAGCAGTGAGGATGAAGAACATCACGATGACGGCCATGAGGCCGGTGATGCCGAGCTCCTCGCCGATCGAGGTGGCGATGAAGTCGCTCCATGCCAGTGGCACCATGCCAGGGCGGCCGAGCCCCCAGCCGCGACCGGCGAGACCACCCCACGCCAATCCGAACTGGGCCTGGATGATCTGATAATTCTGGCTGTAGTCAGTGAAGGGGTGCAGCCAGGAGTCGAAGCGGATGCGGACGTGGCCGAAGAAGGCGTAAGCCAGCGCAGCACCGCCGACGAGGCTGGCCGCTCCCAGAATCGCCCATCCGACACGCTCGGTCGTCATGTACAGCATCACGACGAACATGCCGTAGAAGAGCATTCCGGTGCCTAGGTCGTTCTGGTAGACGATGACGAGCATCGTCGCAACCCACATCACCGCGATCGGGCCGAGGTCACGGGCGCGCGGCAGGGTGATGCCAAGGAATTTGTGGCCGGCACGGGAAAGCACATCGCGGTTGTCGACGAGGTAGGCCGCGAAGGCGATGGCCAGCAGCACCTTGGACACCTCGGCGGGCTGGAAGCTGTAGGAACCGACGTGGATCCACACTCGCGATCCCAGCACCGACATTCCCAGGCCGGGGACCAGCGGCAACATGAGGAATCCCAGTCCGACGATGAACAGCACGTAGGGGTACTTCTGCAGCTTGCGGTGATCCCGCAGCATGAGCAGGGTCGCCACGAACAAGATGATGCCCAGAGCCGTCCACAGGGCCTGGGTCTCCATCCGGTGATAGTGCGGGTCGGGGATGAGGTCGATGCGGTGAATCATCGCGAGCCCGAGCCCATTGAGGGTGAAGACGATGGGCAGAATCGCGGGATCGGCGTAAGGAATGACGATCCTCACGATGATGTGCGCGATGACGGTCATTCCCAGCCAGACGCCGCCGACCATCATCCAGGTCTCGGGCAGCTCATGGTTGATGTTGAGCTCGGTGAGTACCCAGCCGCCGAAGCCAATGGCCCAGGCGATGAGAAGCATGAAGAGTTCCGTCCAGCGTCTCTTGGACTGGACGACGACGGTGCCGTCATCGAATTCCGGTACGACACTCATCAGCAATCACCCGAACTGACGGCGGGGAGGTCCACCTCATGCCCCGAGGCGCTCGGTGAGGGCATCGCGGGGGTCGGTACTGCGGACGGGTGAGGAATACCGGAACTGCTGGCGGACGATTGGGGTGATGCCGACGGGGTCGTCGAGGGTCTGGTCGGGGCAGCAGGCGGGGTCGTCGCCATTTCGCGCACGGCCTTGCAATGCTCGGCTCCGGTACGCAGCTCAGCAACCGTGGAGTGGGCGGACTCCATCGAGGAGACGCGGATGTTCTCCGAGACTCGATTTCGGTAGTAGCGCGGAAGATCAGTGGTCTTGACGTCCGTCGTCTCAGCGACGTGGGAGAGCTGGATCCACGCCAGGCTGTCCGGTGATCCCTGATAAATCGCCACCGCATTGCCGTCGGTACCCACGTAGTACTGCGTGTCGAGGTAGGCGCGAGTGCCAAAGATGCCGCCGGCGACGACAACGGCGACGGCGAGGACGACCACGGGCCACAGCCAGTGGCGACGACGGCGTGTCCGGGAATCCACGGGCGCATAGCGCATCGACTCCTCCGCCTCGGAGTCGAAGAGCACGGTCGACGTGCCGTCGTCCTTCGTCGCGGAGGACGGTTGCTCGACGGAGAGCGGAGCGGTGACCTCGTGCTCGGGAACCTTGCGGGTCGTCGCTGCCCCGATGATGTGGGGCTCGGAGGCGTCCAGGACGGGATCAGCCTCGACGACCTCGGCGACGACGATGGTGATGTTGTCGGTGCCGCCACCGGCATGGGCGTCCGTCGTCAGCAGGTCGACGACGTCGTCCAGATTGGTGGTGTTGAGGTGCTCGGCGATCGTCTCGTCGTCGACGAGACCGCACAGTCCATCAGAGCAGAAGAGGATGCGGTCTCCCAACCGAAGATCCACGATCTGGGTGTCCGGGACGTGCTGGGGCTGGCCATTGAGCACCTTGAGAAGGAGGGACCGATGCGGATGAACGGCGGCCTCCTCGGGGGTGATCCGACCATCATCGATGAGGGACTGCACCCACGAGTGGTCGTGGGTCATCCGCTTCATACGGCCCTGACGCAGCAGGTAGCCGCGGGAGTCACCGATGTGGACCACGCCGAGCTGGGTGCCTGAGAACATCGCTCCGCAGAAGGTCGTCCCCATGCCCTCCAGGGAGGAGTCCCACGCCACGAGGTCGGCCAGTTCGTCATTGGCGTCAGCCACTGCACCAGCCAGAACGGTGAGCATCTCCTCTCCCTGCGGGCGGCACGGGGAGTCCTCCCCGGAGAACCTCTCGTCAGCTCGGGTGACGTGACGCACGGCGACGGTGGAGGCGAGGTCACCTGCGGCGGCACCGCCCATGCCGTCGGCGACGACGAGCATCCTCGGGGAGACGTACCCCGAGTCCTGGTTGTTGCGTCGCACCAGGCCAATTTCGGAGTGGCATCGAACGTCGAGGGAGAAGGTCATCGCTCACCGCCCGCCGGTGACGGTCATGACGGTCCTGCCAATTCGCACCTCGTCCCCCACCGACAGGCGCGTCGGGTTCTCGATGCGCTCACCGTTGACATGGGTGCCATTCGTCGAGGCCAGATCCTCGACGAACCATGCGCCGTCGATGCCGGGGCTGAACTCGGCATGGCGGGTGGAGGCGTAGTCGTCGTCAATGGGAAGGGTGCAGTCGTTGCCCCGCCCCACGGTGACGCCGTTGGCCAGCGGGACATATGTGCCGGCCCCACTGCCGGAGATGACCTGCAGACCAGTCGGTGCCGGGGCGACCTCGCGACGACGAGCCTTGCGGCCCTTGCCACCTCGCCCAGAACCCACGGCAGCGGCCTCAGCATTGCGAGGCACCCGGTGACCGTAGATGTCGGTACGAATGACGTTCGTGACGAGCAGGATGAAGATCCACAACACCGCCAAGTAGGCAATGCGTAACAGTGTGACGAGGAATTCGCTCACGATCACATCCCCGTCGGAGAATGGACCAGCATCCGTGTGGAGCCGATCTCGATGCGTGACCCGTCGCTGATCTCAGCGCTGGAGACCTTGACTCCGTTGACCGACACCCCATTGGTGGAGTTGAGATCCTCGATGGACAGGCCAATTCCGTCGCCCTGGGGCCAGACGTTGACACGAGCATGGAGACGAGAAATGCCCGGATCGTTGATGCGAATGTCAGCATCGGAACCTCGGCCGATCGTCAGGCCCGGGGGAGTGAGGGGATGACGCACCCCGTTGACCTCCAGTACCAGCGGCGCACGACGGCCAGCGGTGGCCTTGGCGTGGTTCTCGCCCGTCAGAACGGTGAATTTGCCGACTGGTAGGGAGTCGTCCAGGTCGTAACGGATATGGATGGGCCCGTTGAAGACGTAGTGACGCTCGCTGGCGTGGTCACGCAGGGTCGGGATGATCTCGGCATTGAGGGTCTTGGTGTAGGGGACGAGACGCTCGTAATCATGGCTGGACAGCCGGACCACGAAATCATTGGGAACCAGTGACTTGTCGCGGGACAGGATCTGCGCTTCGGAGTCGAGCTCGCGCTGCAGCCGACCGGCGATCTCCACCGGCTCAACCTCGCCACGGAAGGCGCGCGCGAAGACGCCACTGACGGCGCCTTCGATCGACTTCTCGACCTTGTCCAGGAAACCCACCCGGCTCCTCCTTCCGGCTGACATGTCAGGCTGGGCGGCCCGTTTCACACGGGCTACCACCATGCGAGTGTACCCAGAAGGTCCGACGATACCCTGTGGCGGTCGTGTTCCGCGTGGCGGACGTCGCACTCGAAAGCGGCTTCGGAAGCGCCACCGGGGCCGGTGGGAAGGTCAGCGGCGGCTGCGCCCCACGGTGAACATGAGGTCGAGCCATGCGTCACCGATCTTCGAGCTGCCATGGTCGGAGACGACATCGGCCGCAGACTCGCGCTGGATACGACGCAGCGGGGCATCGGCCATGCCCTGGGAAAGAGCGCTGGCCAGTTCCTCCATGTTCGTGGCCGGATATCCGCTGCGAGAGAGGATGTCAGCTGCCGCAGGGGTGTCGGCGTAGGCGATGGCGGGCAGTCCGGCACCAGCAGCGTCGAGGATCCGGGAGGCGAGGTCCTCCTCGCGGGTCAGGACCAGGGCCAACTCGCTCTGGTTCATGATGGTGTTCTCAGATCCGGTCGGATGGATTCCGACGTCACGGCGGGCGGCCACTGCGGAGTGGACGCGGGTCTCGTCGTCGAGGCAGACCTCCAGGGACCAGCCGGGGACGACCTGGCAGGCTCGGTCGAAGGTGGCGAGGGCTTCCGAGAGCTCCTCATCGGTGCATGGGCCGAGCAGGGCGACTCGCTTCGGGCGGTCACCAGGGGCCGGGCTGGAGCCTGCGGCCGGCACACCGATGGAGTGCACCGGAACACCGAGATGCTTCCAGGGATTGGTGTCGGGGTTCGGGGTGACGACGAGGTCGACGAGCTGGGGGAGCTCATCAGGAGCCTTGTCGGGGTCGGTGGCGAGCAGGACGACGACCGGACGGTCGGCCTGGCCAGCGACCGGGAGATCAGCGACCTCGTCGAGACGGTTGGGATCGGTCACGATGATCGCGGATTGGTGGTCGAGGCTCTCGCCGAGGTCTTGGCGAGTTTTCTCCTGACGGTGGAGTGACCACTTCTTCAAGACCTTGCGGGCCGGGGCCGGCACCGACGAGGGGACCGTGATGCCCTCGGATCCTTCGATCGGAAGCTGTGACACCTCGATTCCACGGCGGGAGAACTCGTCGGTGAGATCGGCGACGAGGCGATCGGGACGGTTGTCCCCGGTGGCGGTCACCATGACGATGCGGCGGAATCCGCGGGTGACGTGGGTTGCGCGGTTGATGGTCTGGGCGAGGCCGAGATCGAGGTGCATGGTGCTCATTCTGCCGCGCGACGGGGCTTTACGGGGGTCAGCATGTGTTCTAGATCCTCAAGAAGTCCGTCCAATTCGTCGGCGCAGGCCCGTACGACCTCACTGCTCTGACGGTACGGATCCTCGATGTCGTTGGTCGCGCCGGCCGCAGAACGATTCTGAAATGCCTTGTCAATGACCAGTCGAGGGTCCATCGTGGGGTCGCCCCAGGTGAGCGCACTGGCGATGGCGACGAATTGCGGCAGGGTGAAGGTCCGTTTCATCACTTGCGGCCACCATCCGACGATGGCGTCCCGTTGTCCGGCCGTCATCGTCAATATGAGGTCGGCTTCCACCGCGTCGTCGATCTCGATCTGGTGGGAGGAGGTCGCGGTCGCCTCGGATTGATGGCGTTCGAGCTCGCGGCGCATCCGCTCCCACATCGGCAGGCCTTCCTCGGCCTGGATGCCTGAACTGGAGACCTCGAAGCGCGAGGGATTGAACAGGTGGGCTGCCCGGGCATGGCAATACGCCGAGCGGCAGATATTGGCCGTGCAGACGAAATGGATTCGCAGCGGGGCCGTCGACTGTGCGTGTTCGGTCATGATCGTCAACCTCTCGCGATCACGGTACCGAGTGATTCCAGGTGGTGGAGGTAGCTGATGACGTCCTCACAGATGTGGTCGGCAGGCACTTGGACCAGGGCGGCGACGTCCGCGACGATCTCCTCGGTCGTCGCTCCCGGGCGCTCGGCGACGGCGTCCCAGATGATTCCGCCGCTGCTGTCGAGGCGATACACCTGGGTATCCGGGACGGTAGCCACAGCTACGCCATCCTCGTCGTACGTCCAGGCCACGTTGGGGCTGATCCGCCACGTCATCGGCGTCCCTTTCGACGTCGGGAGTCCAGCTGCTTGCACACCTGTTCCCGGGCGACGTGAAAGACCTCCTGGGAGGCCCTGACGGTGCGGTCCCAGTAGCCGCGAACGATGTCGGCGCGGGTGAGGTCATGGCCGAGGTCCATGCGGAGGTGCGGTCGATTGAGAGCGAGGGAATTCAGAACTACCTTGACGGCTTCCTTGCGGGTGGGGGCGGCGCGGACTCGAGCGCGCCACTCGTGCAGACGACTGGGGTCGCCGGTCGAGAACTGTCGCCACAGGTCATAGGTGCGGTGTCCGCGGTACTGCTCCAGTTCGCCGATGGCGGCGGCCAGGGCGACCTGGGCGTCGAGATCGCGGGCCAGGGTGCGCACCGTCTGGCGCTCCTGATCGCTGGCGTCGTCCCAGCATCGCACCTTGTCGGGATGGTTCGGGTTGCCACTGCGGGCGGCATGCAGCAGGAGGATGAGGCGCTGGTCGGTGACGCTGGGAGTGTGGATGGGGGTGTGGGCGATGTCGATTCCTTGACGACGGGTCCACAGGGCTTGGAATGCCGGTGAGGGCGCGATGTCGATGCCAGGGAATTGACGGTGGACGTCGACGTAGCCGAGGAGCTCGTGCCAGTAATTGGCGGCGTGACCGAAGGCGGATCCCTTGCGGAAGTCGGCGACCTTGTGCCAGCCGTGATTGACCAGCATGGACTCGAACTGGGCGAGGTGCTCAGGACGCACGAGGACGTCTGCGTCCGTGGAGCCGCGTGGGATGACGGTGTCCTCGTCATTGACGATGCAGTGCTCCAGAAATTCTGGGGAGACAGTGGGGCCTTTGATGTGTAGCACGTCGGCGCCGCATCGGTCGGCCAGCCGTTGTAGGACGCCATGTGTCAACTCGATGCGACTCGCGGTGCGAAGTGTCCCCTCGATTACGCCAGTCATCGCTCTGGAGCTTATCAATGAAGTGGCGTCATGTTTTCATCAATATCCCGTTGCGGGTCATGGTGCCGACGAAACTCGTGAGCGCCTCGGTCAATGTACCGTCGGGCGGTGGCCCGACAAGGGCCTCGAGTTCGCGACCCAACTCGTCGAATTCGAGTGGGGTCTCGAGGATGTCCCATATCGCGACGGCGAGGGGGGAGAGCCGGAAAATGGCATCATCGACGATGACGAGTGCCTCGTCGTCCTCGAACCAGATGTCTGTGACGTTGGCACGCTGAATCAGCATGGTGCCCCCAAAAGGTCCTCAATGAATGGTCCGAGGGTGTCGTGCTCCGCGTATTGGGCTTGCCAGACCCCTCCGGCGTGCGAGATGAGATCGGCCAGCAAGCACAGTGGGTTGGGGAGTTTGTGGAGGGACGAGGACTGTTCGGCCATCGTCACCATGGCGTCAAGACGCCGCACGGGGGTGGTGAGAGTGTCGTGGGAATCGTCTCGTGCCAGCAGCACGAGGTGGCTGACGTGGGGGTCGGGGTGGCAGGGCTGCAGTCCCAGGTCGTCGGGGCTGAATTCTGCCTTCTCCCCCAAGAGGTCGGGACGACGGGTAGACAGCGGTTTGGGGTAAGGGAGGATCCGCCAGGTGTCGGGCTCGATGGCAACCGTTTCGTCGCTGATGTATCCATATCGTCGCCCCAGGTACGTGGCAAGGGTGGTTTTCCCGGTGCCGCCAGGGGCGATGAAGACAACTGAGTCCCCAGTGGCTGGGTGACACACCGCGCCGGCGTGAAACATGAGGAGGCGGCCAATCTGACGTGAGATGAGTTTCCGGGTGATCTCTTGGGTCAGGGAGGATGCCGTCATCGGGCCGGGGGCGAGCAGGACCGGTTCGGGATCCGGGGCGCTGAGGCAACGTGCCCACGCGTGGCGGAGCTCCCCCTGGTCCAGCCCGGTCTTGGAGACGTCAACCTGCACCGTGGTGCCGAGGGCTGCCAAATCCATCACTTGGTCACGCCCAGGTGCTCGCGCAGCCGATGAGCAGTCGTGGCTGGGGTGAACCCGCTGGCCTCGATGCGGGACAGGTCGAGAGTGGAATGCTCGGGACGCGGTGCCAAGTCCTTGCCCTTGCCCCATTCGGCGGCGGTCGTCGGGGTGACGGTGCCGTCGGCTCCCAGCAGGGTGAAGATCTCGTTCGCGATGTCGAACCAGGTCTGCGTCGGTCCCTCGTTGGAGATGTTGTAGCTGCCGAAAGGTGCCCCGGTCGTCAGCAGGTGGATGATTGCGGCGGCAAGGTCACGGGTGAAGGTGAGACGACCGTGCTGATCGGAGACGACCTGAGGACTGATGCCGCGACGGGCCAGACTGGCCATGGTGTTGACGAAGTTGTTGCCTTCGCCGACGACCCAGCTGGTGCGTAGCACGTAGTGGCGGGGGTACGCGGTGACGATCTCGTCGGCGGCGGCCTTGGTGATGCCGTAGATGCCCAGCGGGCTGAACGCCTCGTCCTCGTTGTGGAGGGTTTTGGTGCCGTCGAAGACGTAGTCACTGGAGACGTGGACCAAGGTGGCGCGTCGGTCAGCGGCAATCCGGACGAGTTGGGCGACGCCGGAGACGTTGGCGGCCCAGACTGTGGCACGGTTGGCCGGGTCTTCGGCGGCGTCAACGGCGGTGTAGGCGGCGGCGTTGATGATGGTGCCGACCCCACTCCAGTCGAAGGCGTCCAGACTGTCCGGGTTGGACAGGTCGAGGGTCTCTCGGGTGGTGAACTCGGCGTCTGGCAGCAGCGGCCGCAGTGCCTTGCCGAGCTGGCCGTTGGATCCCAGCACGACGGTGCGCGGTTTACGGAAGGGGATGACCCCGCTCAGCGGTGGGTGATGACGGTCAGCCTCGGACAGCTCGGCTTCGTCCAGCGGGATCGGCCACTCGATGCCCAGTGCCGGGTCGGCAAGGTTGACGAAGGTGTAGGACTTCTTGGCCTCAGCCGACCAGTGGTCGTTGACGAGGTAGGTGTACGTCGTGCCGTCCTCGAGGGCCTGGTAGCCGTTGGCGACGCCCCGGGGGACGAACACGGCGGTTTCCGGACCCATCTCGACGGTGACGACGTTGCCGAAGGAGTTCCCGTCACGTAGGTCCACCCAGGCGCCGAGGATGCGCCCAGTTGCCACCGAGACGAGCTTGTCCCACGGTTCTGCGTGCATGCCTCGGGTGACGCCTGCCTGGGCGTTGTGCGACACGTTGTTTTGTACTGGTCCGAAATCCGGTAGGCCGAGAGCGGTCATCTTCTCGCGTTGCCAGTTCTCCTTGAACCAGCCGCGGTTGTCACCGTGCAGGGGCAGGTGCAGGACGAGAAGGCCCGGGATGTCGGTGGTGTCGATGCTCAGGTCACTCATCACTGCCCTTTCGCGGCGTAGGCGGCCTCGGTGGTCTCCTTCTGGGGGAGCCACCACGACTGATTGCCGCGGTACCAGTCTATTGTCGCTGCCAGGCCGTCGCGGAAGTTCGTGTACTCGGGCTGCCAGCCGAGTTCCTGGCGCAGCTTGGTGGCGTCGATGGCGTAGCGCAGGTCGTGGCCGGGGCGGTCGTTGACGTGGTCGTAGCCGTCGATGGGCTGGCCCATGAGTTCAAGGATGAGTTCGATGACGGTTTTGTTGTCGAGTTCACCGTCGGCTCCGATGAGGTACGTTTCGCCGATCGTGCCGCGTTCGAGGATCGTCCACACGGCCGAGTTGTGGTCGTCGACGTGGATCCAGTCGCGAACATTGAGACCGCTGCCGTAGAGCTTGGGGCGTCGTCCCTCAAGGATTTCGGTGATCTGACGGGGGATGAACTTCTCGACGTGCTGGCGTGGGCCATAGTTGTTCGAGCAGTTCGAGATGGTGGCTTGGACTCCGAATGAGCGTACCCAAGCACGTACCAGAAGGTCCGAGGAGGCTTTGGAAGCTGAGTAGGGCGACGACGGGTTGTATCGAGTTTGTGCGGTGAACTTGGTGGGGTCGTCGAGTTGAAGATCGCCATAGACCTCGTCAGTGGAAATGTGGTGTAGCCGCTTTTCGTGTTTGCGGACGGCTTGTAACAGGGTGAAGGTGCCGACGATGTTGGTTTGGATGAACGGGGCCGGGCCGTCCAAGGAATTGTCATTGTGGGATTCAGCGGCGAAGTGGACGACGGCGTCGTGATGGGAGACAAGCTCGTCGACGAGATCAGCATCACACACCGATCCACGTACTAGCTGAAATCGGTTGCGCGGCAGTCCTTCCAGGGAGGCCTCACTGGCGGCATACGTCATGGCGTCCAACACCGTCACTGTGGCGTCAGTGTTGTTGATGATCCAGTGGGCAAAGTTGCTGCCGATGAATCCGGCTCCGCCAGTGACGAGAAGGGAGTGCATAACAGGCAGTGTAGAGGAAGCAATGCTTGATGGCTTCACTCGTGGCAGGGGCGGCATGGTTTCGTGGTGGAACCGTCCTCACATCAAACCGTCTTCATGCAGTACCACGTCCCCCGTTGGTGGCCCGGCACGTGAGAGCCAACATCGCCATCCCGCCACGAGGTGCTTGACATTCGCTCGCTGACTGTCCTTTGCGTCGTGAGCAGGTGTCAGTCGTTGGTCAATCCCTCGAAGATCAGGGAGGGGAAGGTGAATCAGATTCACCTTCCCCTCCCTGTCACGAGGACATCCGAGAATGCCTCAGCACTTGTCGGTGTAGTCCCTGGGTTTTGAAGACATGTCCTCGGGGACCCAGAAACTGATCGTGACGTTTCCGGGCTCGCCGTAGTTCTTCGGCAGACTGGGTGCCATGTGCACTGTGCCATTGGTGCGCACGCCACCAGTGTCGGGGAAGTCGATCTCCCCGGTCGCGCTGAAACCACCGTCCAGGCTGGGTGCGAGGTAGCTGCTGCCAGCGCCGCCGGCACCAATGGCCCCCAACTGTCCAGGGACGTCGCTGGCCGCCCACTTCAAGATCGGGTTGCGCGAAATGACGACGAGTGCCCCGGAACCACCGCCGGCGTAGCCGCCGCCACCCGCAGCCGAGGACAGCGCGATGTAGTCATCAATGTGACCGTCCCCCCTGACGCTACGCCTGCGCTCGAACTTGACAGGCGCACCCCCGTTGCCACCACCGTGGTTGCCGCTGCCGTGGTTGCCGCCGGCCTGGCCCGCAATGATCTTGTCGAACTCGAGGTCTTTGGGGACGTACGAGGTATTTGCCGTGCTACCTCCGTTGCCGCCCTGACCGCCACGGGCTCCCGAACCGCCGGCTGCAGTGACCTGGGCATATTTCGTCTCGTAGTGGGACTGGCCGCCATCGGCGCCGTCCCAGCTCTTGCCTCCGTTGCCTCCGTTGCCTCCCTCTCGGACGGGCCAGACGTTGGGGCCCATATTCGCCGCCTCACGCGAATACGTGCCTGTACCGGCGGCTCCACCGCCGCCGGCCACCGCCACGAGCTGGCCTGGCCCCTCGGGGTCACCGCCGATGGCTATTGCCGAACCGGCGCCGCCACCGTGGCACCAACGTTCAGACCATTGCTCAGTTGAGACGGTACTGGCGTGGTAGGGCACACCCATTGACGGACCGCCGTTGCCGTAGCCGGTTGCGAACTCGACGGCATTATCGTTCCATGCGGCCGTGGGCCCGTAGCCACCGGCCACACCCCAGATGGTGAACTCCTGTGCGGCGGCCGTACCTTCGCCGGGCCGATGAATCTGGCCTTGTACTTCGGCACCGGATCCGCCCCGTTCGCCCCAGCTGTCCTTGGGGCCTGCGCCGCCCGCTCCGCCGCGGATGGAATAGCGGATGTCGGTGGCTTCGGCTGGTACCCGTACGCACTGGATGGTCTCTTTGTGTTTCTTTGCGTCGAAGGTGATGGTGACCTGCTTGCGCTGCGCGCTGGCCGCAAAGGCTGGCACCAGAGTCATGCTGGTAATCGCCGGCACTGCCCATGCAGTGCCCTTGGCCACTGACCTACGCGATACTTGCGATGGCCCAGTTGCGTGGGCTTGCCTGTCTTTGCTGTCCATGTCTGCTCCTTGAGAAGTGGCAAAGGTTCTGCCGAGAGTTATGGGGGTCTGTCGGTAGCTACGGTAGAATTGGTCAGAATATAGCACGTGCACATGGTCCACATGAAGCGCGCCGGCCACAGTGTGAACAGCTCCCTCATGCAGTTGTTCGGTTTGTGCTCTGACGGTGTCGCGTTCATCCGGTTGCTCATGTCGATGATGCCCGGAAAGAACGTACGGCCGGTGTGACCTGCGCCGTGTCGTGTTCATCATGTCTGGCATGATGGGGGCATGCGAGGCATCATCTTGGCCGGTGGTACTGGCTCCCGACTCCACCCGATCACTCTGGGGACGAGTAAACAGCTCATGCCTGTCTACGACAAGCCGATGATCTACTACCCACTGACGACCTTGATCTTTGCCGGCATCCGGGATGTCTTGGTCATCACCACCCCTCATGAGGCCGAGGCCTTTCGCCACTTGCTCGGCGATGGTTCCCAGTTTGGAATATCCATCGAGTTCGCAGTGCAGCCCGAACCCAAGGGTCTCGCTCAGGCGTTCACCATCGGGGCCGAATTCATCGGGAGTGATTCATCGTGCCTCATTCTGGGGGACAACATCTTCTCAGGGCCGGGGTTGGGAACTCGCCTCCAGGCCAAGGCTCAATCAGTGGACGGAGCCCTCGTCTTTGGCTACCGGGTTGCCGATCCGAGCGCTTACGGCGTCGTCGAGATTGACGATGATGGGTTCGCACTGTCGATTGAGGAGAAGCCGGAGCATCCGAAGTCACATTGGGCGGTGCCTGGGCTTTACTTCTATGACAACGATGTCGTTGAGGTCGCTCGTGGTCTCAGACCCTCGGCGCGTGGTGAACTGGAGATCACCGACGTCAATCGGACCTACATGGAACAGCGACGTCTGCATGTCGAGCTTCTGCCGCGCGGCACCGCCTGGTTGGACACTGGGACGTTCGACTCCCTCAACGATGCCGGGAACTTCGTGCGTGCCATTCAAGCCAGGCAGGGTCTTCAGGTGGGCTGCCCAGAAGAGGCTGCATGGCGTTGTGGGTTCCTGTCAGACGATGATCTCCTCGCCAGGGCGGGGAAGTTCGAGAAATCTGGATATGGTGCTTACCTGCGTAGCCTGTTGACCAGCTGAGATCAGGTCCAGGGGTTTCCGATCTGGCGAGTGCCTTCGGTCATCGGCTCGAGCAATTCCGTGACGAAGTGGATCCTGGAAGTGCGGGAGACTCGAACCAGCCGTTGGCGTGGACAACCTCGATCTTGATGGAGGGAACATGACGGTTGTCATGTTCCCGGTGCTGATGGCGAGGAGCTCGCCGTTCTTGGCTGTACGGGACTGTGGGGCAGGCTGTTCAGCACGCCGGGCTCTTTTGATGAGGGGTCTTGCCTCCAACTCGCTCGATGTCACGCCAGACTGTAAGCTGTCCGTGCCGGTTGAGAGGCATCACAGCGCCTGCAGCCCCAGAATTGGAGGAGTCCAATCCCCGTGACAGTCGTTGACGTAGTCCGCGTTCTGCGGCGCAATCTTGCCCTGTTGATCATCTGCACCGTGATAGGAGGATTGATCGGCGCGGCATATCAGTTGACCCGCCCAGAGGTGTTTACGGCCAAAGCGACAGGCATGGTCGTGGCTGGTGACTCTGCCTCCGTCGGCGGAGCCATGTCGGGCAACACGATCGCCCAGCAGCGCGCAACGACCTACACGAAGCTCGTCGAGACGCGAACCATGTCTCAAAAGACAGCCGAGATCCTCAGGAAACAAGGTATCCCAGAGGCTGCGAGTGGCCATCTGACAGCATCCGCGCCAAGTGACACTGCCTTTATCGACATCAAAGCGACTGGCGACACTGCCAAGAACGCTCAAGCCCTTGCCAATGCGGGGTTGGAGGCGCTCATTTCTGAGGCCCTGCGAATGGAGACCTATGGTCAGACTGCCGGGTCGGGCAACAAGAGCGATGCTCAGTTGGCCAAGATGACCTCGGTGCATGTTCTCGGCTATGAGTCCGCCGGCCTTCCAGCCGGTGACCGTGGGAAGTCGCTGGCACTGTTCCTTGCAGCTGGTTTGGTGATTGGATTCCTTATCGGTGCGGTCATCGCAGTTGTTCGGAAGCAGTTCGACGTCAAGGTCAGGGACCAGGCGACGGTTGAAGAGCTTACGGGTTCGGGAACCCTTGCCGTCGTACCAGATGACAAGAAGCTTGCGGAACAGCGTAAGAAGTCGATTGTCCATCTCTCCGGCGTGACTGGTGAAGCGTTCCGTCAGCTTCGTACGAACCTCAGATTCGCTAATGTTGACAACCCTCCTCGTTCGGTCGTTATCACCTCCGCGAGTCCGGGAGAAGGTAAGTCGACGATCTCGACTCACCTCGCGGTGGTAATGGCCCAAGCTGGCGAGAAGGTTGTCCTCATTGATGCCGACATGCGCCGTCCGGTACAGCACAAGGTTTTCGGCACTGAAGCGGGCGTCGGGCTCTCGCAGGTACTTGCCGGTGACGTAAGCCTTGATGACGCACTGATGCGAACCGAGACCAAGCATCTCCAGATGTTGGCCGCGGGGCGTATCCCGCCGAACCCGTCCGAGCTGCTTGGCTCTCAGCGGATGAAGGATTTGCTGACCGAGTTGCGCAGGCAAGGCTATTTCGTTGTCATTGACGCTCCGCCGTTACTGGCCGTCACGGATGCCGGCTTGCTCGGGACGATAGCGGACGGCACGATTTATGTGGCTGTGGTTGGGGAGACTCACCGCGATCAGGTGTCCTTGGTGGTCAAGCGTCTGGAGCAGGTCGGAGCTCCGCTCCTGGGTTCGGTGCTGACTCGTGTTCCTCGTAAGAAGATGGGCGACGTGCTGTATGGTTATGGTGCGGCCGGTTATGGGTATGGGTCGTACTACGGTGATTATGGAAAGCATGGCTACTACGCGTCTTATGGCACGGAGGAGCAGGACAGCCAGGAATCAATTGCCGTTGTCAAGGACGATCGTCAGCCGAAGGAGAGGCTAGTCCGAGTCCAGAAAACGGAACCCGTTGACACGGACCCAGAGCCCACTCCACGTCGAGCCAAATGATCGAGCTGGTTGCTGAAGGGCACACCGGGTCCGCCGCTGTGGCGGGCCAGGGTAGGGGTATGGGCACCAAGGTCCGTAGTCTTGCCGATCGTGTCGGCAGTACGCGGGTTCCTGACTTCTTGTTGGGGTGCAGCCTCATCCTGGGTAGGTGGGACGTGGGTCTGCCGGTTCCCATTGACGTCATTCTCACTGCAGGTACGATCTTTGTTTTTGCTTTCGTGCGCCCGACCATCAAGGTGCGAGGTTTTGGTTTCTATTTGCTCTTATGGGTCACGGTGCTCACATGGGTCATCGCGGTCTCAATCCACGAGGGTGAGCCATGGCTGCAAAGGTCGTTCCGGTGGTTTCTCCTGGTTCTGTTTTCGGTCTGCCTGGCGCAGCGGCGGCTGCTGTGGCGTTCCCTCATCGCTGGCTACGCTTTCGCCCTGATCTTCATCAATATCCCGGCGAACTTCACATCGCTGCGAGGCACTGCATACGAGGGCTTTCTGCTTGGTTTCCTCGGCGACAAGAACGTGGCCGGGATGGTCTATGCGGTGATCGGCATCATGGCCTTGGCCGTCCTGCGGACGTCGACGATCCGCGCGATTACATTCGTGGTATTCAGCGCGGCTCTTTTTGCGACGGGATCGAGGACCTCAATGATGGGGTTTGCAGCAGGCTGCGTCTGGGTATTCATCCGTGACCGTCTTGGTTTAACCTTGCGCCTGGTTTTGGCGTTCCTTGGCTGGATCGGAATTCACTATGTCGAGGAAAACTTTGCCGAGGCCGGTATCTTCGCCGGCAGGGCCGGGACCGACTGGTTCCGTAGTGTCATCGACGTCGCGACGGTGGCCAAGGCGCATGCAGCTCCTTGGTACGGCGAGGGTCTGGGCACAGCATGGGTGTGGGTCTTCGACGACCGCCGGATGTGGTTTCACGACTCCTATGCGGCCCTCCGGGTTGAGGGTGGTATTCCGCTGTTGGTCGCTGTCGTGGGTCTGTTCGTCCTCGTGGTCTGGGGCCTCATGGACCAGCGAACGAAAGTCTCTGACGAGCAACGGGTCGTGGAGGGCGCAGCAATCGCCATCCTGGTGTGTGCGTGGAAACTGGGTGAGGTGTTCTTCACTGTCCCGGCCTTCATCGTCATCGGGGTTGCGCTGTGCGAGCGATACGGTTCGCCCATCAAGGCGCAGGAGCAGTTGTCTTTGGACACTGGCCAAGGCATGGCTGTGATTCCCATCGCGAAGGACGCGCAGTGATGACCGACTCGCTCGATGTCGTGCAGCCGTCAAAGAGTCCGCTTGGGTGGACGCGAAACCGAGATGATTCCTTAAGGATGGTGAAATGATGCGGCTCCTCGTCGTAACCCCCAGTTTCCATGGCTACGGGGATGCCATTGGTGACGCGTTCGAGAGGACCGGTTACGACGTCGTCGTGCATCGGTACGATGCGGCGCCGCGCGTCGAGAAGGCGTGGAACAAGCTGAGGTATGAGTTGCCGGCCAAGATCCGCGGCACCGAGGGACACCTGTCAGCCGAGGTCGTGACGGCCAGGGCGATCGAGCGTCTTCGCGCCGTCCACCCGGACCTGGTCCTGACGGTCCGGGGTGACGTCCTCGGAGCCGACTACTGGGGCGAGGTCAACCGCATCACCAAGCACTCGGTGACGTGGCTCTATGACGAGTTGCGACGTATGACCCTGGACATTGAGATGGCGTCGACCGTTTCGACCATCATCACCTACAGCCGCGGCGACACCACACAGCTGCAGGCCAAGGGGATCGATGCCCACTACGTCCCGACCGGCTTCAACCTTTCGACGAAGCCCGAGGGTCGTTGGCCCAAGAGCGACATCACCTTCGTCGGGTCCAGCCTGCCCGGTCGACAGAAGCTCTTCACGTCCTTGGTGAGTGCTGGCCTGCCACTCGTCGCCTACGGGCGCGACTGGTCCGATCATCCAGTTGATCGGTTGCGAACGTGGCGTCTGAGGTCGACCGGGATCCCCTTCCACCGCGACGTCAGCTTGGGGGAGGCCTACGGCATCATGCGGGACTCGGCCGCGACGCTCAATGTCCACGGTGACCAGGATGGCTTCACCATGCGTACCTTCGAGGCGTGTGGTGTCGGTGGGGTCCAGATCGTCGATCGTGACGACGTCAGTGAGTTCTACGAACCGGGCAAGGAAGTACTCGTTCAACACAGTGCTGAGGAGACGATTGATCTCGCCCGACAGGTCCTTGCCGATCGGACCCGCATGATTGCCATGCGCCGGGCTGCGAAGGCCCGCACGTTGGCCGAGCACACCTTGGACCGGCGTGCTGCTGTCATCGAGGAGCTGTGGTCATGACAGGCCCAGGACTCGTCTTCCCCGACGATCTCGACGCGTGGTGCCGGTGGTCCGACAGCCGGAACCGGGTGCGGTTCGGACTGGCAGCTGCCAAGAGGTTCGTGCGACATCAGCCGTCCGTCCCTCCGGCGAAGCTGTACCTGCCGGTTGAACGTCCCACGACCTTGGTCGTGCTTGACCAGGTCTCAGCGAGTTGCCGTTACGCGACCTTCGACCCCTTGGAGCACCTCGACCCTGATCGTACGGCCGTTCTCTCGGCGCATCCCGAGGCCCGCGAGGCCGCGACCGGAGCAGTACGCGTCATGGAGTGGAACGAGGGTGGGTGGCTGCCACCATCGATCGAACAGGTACTCACCCTGGGAACCTTCAATCATCTGGCTCGCCAGGTGAAGCCCTGGGCTACGAGACACAATGCTCGGTTCTGTGTCATCCAGCACGGATTGTTGACGCCCTGGGCTCCTCCGCTGAGCCCGGGGGATCACTTGTTCGCGTGGTCCGAGGCCGACGCCGAATACCAGTGCGCGGGTCGCTCCGACGTCACCAGTGAGGTGACCGGCTCCCAGATGCTGTGGAAGGCTTCGAGGTTGCCGAAGGTGGAGGTCCTTGACGAGACGCCCGTGATGCTGGGACAGCTGCACGGTGCCGAACTGGGCCGAGCTGCCAAACAACGGATGTACACACAGTTCTGCACCTCGACCGGTGCGATCTACCGCCCCCACCCCAACGAGGCGGACGTCATGTCGCGTGTCCAGCATCGCATCATGGCGAGGGCTGGCGTCATCATCGAGGCATCAGGCAAGTCCTTGGTCGAGGAGGGGCGGCCGGTCGTCTCCATCTTCTCCACCGGAACCCTCGAGGCGGCGTGCCGAGGTCTGCCGGCATGGGTTCACCATCCGGCCCCACCGGCCTGGATCGAGGATTTCTGGAGTCGGTACAACCTTTCCAGGTGGGGCGACGAGCCGACGGCGCCGATTGATTCGTCGAGGGACGAGCCCGCCTCGATCATTGCGAAGGCGTTGTCCGGTCAAGGAAGGGACGCAGGCTGAGGCGACTGTCGGCGCTGTCGAACCCACACGGGTCAGTGACGGGCCGTTCGCATCACGCTCGCACGACGGAGGTTGAGTCATGGTGAAGGACACACGGATCGCGCAGGGACCTCTTCCCACTCTGATCGGTCGCGTACTGGACAAGGGCCGGGAGTTCCTGAGGAACCACCGCCCCGGAACCGGTGTCTCCGCGTGGAGGCCGGTCCTGGGTGCCCGAGGCAACGCCAGTGTCGCGGGGGAACAGGGGTCGGGTTCGCATGGGCCAGCCATCGTCTTCATGCCGTATCTGCAGCCCGGCGGTGGAGCGGAACGCTACGCCGTTGTGACTGCGGCTGCACTCGCGGAGCGCGGCCACGACGACGTCATCCTCGCGAACGCCGACGTCACACACACCTGGCTGGAAAACCATTACGGCCTTGACCTGTCCGGGGTGAGGATCCACCGAATCAAGGACTTCAGCCGGATGGAGCCGCAGGTACCGGTCGCACTGTGCCGCCTTATCGAGGACTGGATCTGGAAACTACAGCTCCGTCCACTCCATGCTGACCTCTTCATCAACTGTGCTTCCAGCAATGAGACCCCGGGGACGGCGCGAACGAACATCTACGTCTGTCACTTCCCGCACAGACGGGACTACCAGTGCACGACCTTCCTGCACCGCCTGTACATGGGTCTCATGACCGTTGCGCGGAAGGTCCTCGTCACCTGGACGCCATTCCCCCACAATTACCAGATGGTGGTGGCGAACTCCCACTTCACCTCCGGACATGTCAGCCGGCTTTGGAACGTCGACTCGATGGTTCTTCCTCCTCCGTGCCCGACCATGGCGGTTGACGGTGTGGCGAAGGGACGCGACATCATCACGGTCGGGCGCTTCGAACCCGTTGTTCCGAAGGTGCCAAACAAGCGGTTCGACGTGCTCATCGATGCCTTCGCGGGCATGGAGGACCTCCATCGCGAGGGTTGGAGACTCCACGTCGTCGGAGCGTGTCCACCGGCCAAGCAGCAAGTCTTGGACGGACTTCGCAGGCGGGCTGGTTCGGCACCCGTCGAGTTCCACCCGAATGTTGACTTCCAGGTGCTGCGGGAACTTTATTCGCGGGCGACGATGTACTGGCATGCGCAGGGCTACGGCGAGGACGCTGATGCCGATCCCAAGACCCAGGAGCACTTCGGGATCACGACGGTGGAGGCCATGTCAGCCGGATGCGTACCCGTCGTCTATGCGACGGCAGGACCTCGCGAGGTCGTGGAAGGACTCCAGGACGCCGGCCTGTGGCGGACGGTCGAGGAGCTGCGGGCCGAGACGGTCCGTATTGCCCACCTCCCCGAGGACGATCAAGGGGCTGCGTCCCGGGCCGCTCGGGAAAGGGCAACCGAGTACGACCACGAGCATTTCGGCGATCACCTCATGGAGGTCATCGATCGCGCTCGGACACAGAACTGACGTCGTCTCGCGCGGGTGGGTGCGTCCGTGACTCGCGTCAGCCCTGTGCGCCGTGCCTGGCCCAGTAGTCGAGAACGACACGGATGCGTTCGACCTTGATGACGACCTGTTGGGCCCACACCTTGAGGTCCGGCACGTTCGTCGGCCACCTCTTCGGGTTGACCACCGTCTTCACCAAGTCGGACGTCAGGTCTGAAAGGCGGACACCGCGGCCGCCCGCCTCGACGATGAGATCGCGGTACCCCGCACGCAGGAGCGCGTCGTAACCTGCCCATCCGATGGACTGTCGCACCTGCTGCCAGTACGTCTTGCGGGAACGATAGGCAACGGTGCAGTCGGTCGGAGCGACGTCCCAGCCCGCCAGATGAGCGCGAACGCACAGGTCGATGTCCTCGGCGATGGGCAGCCGGGTGTCGAACCCGTCAAGAAAGTGGAAGAGGCCGGCATCGATGGCCATGTTCGCCGCCGCCCCGGTCGGGCACAGGTTGTTCCACACCTGGAAGTTCGGGAGCTGCGGAATGTCGGATTTCTCCGGGTCGTCGATGAAGGGGCTGAGCGGACCGACGACAAAGGGGTGACGGTCGAGGGCCGCGATCAGCGTCTCCGCCCAGTTTGGGGGAACGATGTCGTCTGCATCGCAGAAGAGCAGCTTGTCGCTCGAAGCGCGCTCGGCGCCCGCGTTGCGCGCCGCCGATGGACCGTGCGGCCCGTCAGGACTTGTGGAGATGACGTCCAGCCGGCCGTCGATGGTGCTCCCGATCTTGGCAGCACGCGACCTCGCCGTCTCGGCGGTCGAGTCGGTCGACCGATCGTTGACGACGATGACCTCCAGGTGTTTGTCCGTCTCCTGCGTGCACAGGGCGTCCAGTTGGGCACCGAGAGTCTTCGATGCGTTGTGTGCAGGGATGATGACGCTGGCGTCAAACATAGATACTCCCATCGGTGTGTGCTGGCAGCTGCGCGTTGAACGAAGCGATGGTTCACCGTGGGTCCGGGGACCGTGGCGAGGCCAGCGACCATCGTTCGTCACGGGGGACCTCACGATCGAGAGAGCCCAATTCGACCAGCCGTGCGAAGGATCTCGACGACTTCTGGACCTCGGAGAAGGTTCCCCGAGCGGCGATGTGCCCGTCCTCGAGGTAGATGAGCTGGTCGACGTCGCGGACGGTGGACAGTCGATGTGCCACCAGCACGGTGGTGACCTCTCCCTGCAGGGAGTGGATCGTGTTGCTGATGGCAGCCTCGGTCTCGTTGTCGAGAGCCGAGGTCGCCTCGTCAAGGACCAGCACCGACGGGTTCCGGTACAGAGCCCGAGCGATTCCGATGCGCTGACGCTGGCCTCCCGAGAGCCTGGCACCACGTTCTCCCACGCTGGCCAGACGCCCGCTCTCGAACTCGCTGGCGACGTCGGTAAGCTGGGCTGCCTTGATGCACTCGACGATGCGCTGTCGGTCCCACGCGTCCTCGGGGATTCCGAAGGCGATGTTCGCGTCGATCGACGAATCAAGGATGTAGACGTCCTGTGGAACGTATGCGACATGGTCGTGCCACGACCTCATGTTGTTCTGGATGTCGACCCCGTCGAAGGTGATGACTCCGTGGCGGTACGGGATCAGGCCCAGGAGGATGTCGATAAGGGTCGTCTTGCCGGACCCGCTCAATCCACACAGTGCAAGGGAGGTGCCGGCCGGGATGTCGATCGTGATGTTCTGCAGCACCGGGTCCGTCCCGTCGGGGTAGGTGAAGGACAGGTCGGTTACTGAGACGGGAACCGGATGCGGCTGTCCGTATCCGATGCGGCGCACCTGTTTGATGACGTCCTCGTGCGTGGGCAGGGGGCTGTCCGACCGGAACTCCTTGTTGTCGCTCATGCTCTTGAGCGTCCTGACGGTGATGTCCAGGCCGGAGGAGCCGAATCGGATCAGGCCGATGGTGGCCGTGATGGCGGACATGTTGGGCAGCAGTTTGATGGCAGCCGCGACGAAGACGGTCAGCGTGGCCATTGCCGACGAGGGATCCGAGGTCATCGAGACGATGGTGAGGACAATCGCGATGAACATGATCGTGAGGACTTCCAGGATGATCTTCGGAAGACCGGTGTAGAAGTTCGCCAACCTGCTGGCATTGGCGTTCTCGGCGTTCTTCTCAGCGTACCGCGCGATGAACTGGGTGTCGCACTCCTGGACGTTGATCTCACGGAACCCATTCATGGCCTCGACGAGAGCCTTGCCGGCCTCCCACGCCGTCTTCTGGGCGAGATGTCCGGCGTCGGCATTGCGGCGGCCGAGGGCCTTCTGGATGAAGAGGATGAGAATGCCGAAGTAGATGATCGCGAGGAGCGTCGGGAGCGGGGTGATGATGAGCAACAGGATCATCACCGTGACGCTGGAGAACACCAGTCCGGAGAGGTTCATCATTCCGCCCAGTGACTGGATGTGCGCGGCCTGTACGGCCGGACCGACATTGCGAATGACCTCAGCGACGTCCCTCCTCTTGTGGGTGAGGTAGTCCTCGTGGAGGAAGGCCCGCAACAGGCGGGAGGAGGTCCCTACGTACAGTCGTGCGACGAACCCGGTGGACCACCACGACAGCCATGTCCCGACGACCGCCTTGACGAGGAAGGCGAGCACCATCGCCACGCAGAGTTCAATCGTGAACGTTCCGGTGGACGGGTTTCCCAGCATTCTGTGGGCCACTCCCAGGTAACCCTTGTCGAGGTCGGCCCCCATGAGGACCTGGGTCACGGGCAGGACCATGGCGATTCCGACCATGTCCATCAGCGAGATCAGGGCCTGCGCGCACAGATAGAGGACGAGCTTGACCTGGGTCGGGCGGGAGAACGTGGAGATGAGGAACCTCAGGTTCTTCAGGACGCCTCCATGTTTGGGAGCGGTTTCGGTCTTGCCCATGTGTCAGAAGTCTCTCTCCGCGGTTTCGGTGGTCTCGTATCCCGCGATGCCCGACGCCTCGACAAGCAGCGCAATGGCCTTTCGTGCGACCGGGGCCGGGAGACCGGGCAGAGCAGCGTCGAGGCTCTTGGCCAGGGCCTGGATCCGGCGGTAGGACAGGTGGGGGGCGGTGGAGCAGACAAGCTGGTTCCACCTGCTGTCCTCTACCGGACGGACGGCGCCGGAGGTGCCCGGTCCGTGAATCTCGTCGAAGGTCCGACGGGCCTGACCGGAGCGATAACTTCGGCTGACGCGGGCAAGCGTCGAGACCGCCGCTGCGTGGTGCCTTGTCGCGAGGGCGGGATCGACGACGATGGGGATGCCGGCCTGGTGGAGACGCCAGCCGTAGTCGACGTCCTCCCACCCGTAGGCCTGGTAGTGGTCGTCATAGGGCCCGACTTGCTCCCAGATGGCCTTGGTGATGGAGACGTTTCCGGCCCAGTAGCGCCAGGTCTGGTCGTCATCGGCCCGGTAGGCGCCGGCCCGGACCCGCTCGTCCGCCTCAGCTCCGTACACGGCGGTGTAGCGGTTGTCGAGAAGGACGTTGAGGCAGATGCCGATGGTTCCCTGCTCGCGATCGGCGTGGTTGGCGACGTGACGCTCGACGTAGTCGGGCGCCGGCTCCAGGTCGTCGTCACAGCGAATGAGGACGTTGCCCTCGGCGGCCTCGTGGCCGGCGTTGAGAGCCGCGACACGGCCACGATTCTGCGGGAATACCAAGGACCGGATCGGCAGATGGGAATACGTGGCGACGATCCCCTCCGAGCCGTCCATGTCCCCGTCAATGACGACGATGGCCTCCCAATCCTTGGCGGTCTGTGCCGCCAGTGCGCTTAGCAGGCGCGGCAGTCGCTGTGCCCCCCGATACGACGGGATAATGATCGATGCAGTGGTCATCTCAGTCCTTCTGGTTCTCGAGCGGCTGGGCGCTGATGACCTCGGGGAAGTGCGGCGAGGTCGTGCGGTCATGGTTGAGGGGCTCATGACAGGACGGACCCCACGTCCGGCGATCGCCACCGTGGCCAACTTGAGGTCCTCCTTGCCGGGGAGCGATGCAACCCGGTGCGGGAGCGGTGAAATCGGCGCAACGGGGCATCATACACCCAGACGAGAATACGCTGCCTGGAGTTGGTTGTTCCACCTCGTTACGACGCCACTTCCGCGGGGCCGACGTGGACACTCGGATTTCCGTCATCTCTGCTCAGACGCGGCCGCGCCACATGGTCAGGCCAATCTCACGTGCCACGTTCCGGACAGTAGAGGTCCTCCCGGTGCGGACCACCAAGGCCTTGGCGAGATCCTTCCGGGAGCGTCGGAGGTCGTTCTTCACGCGATTGACATCATCGACGTCCGGTGACGCCGCAAGGTCCTCGAGCTCCCGGAGGTTGATGGTGCGGGTGAGATCAGCGCGACGCTGGTCGCTGGCCATCGTGTGGTAGGCCGTGTGATAGTCGTTGAACTTGAAGCCCCCGGTGTCGGACTGTGCGTCGGGACGTCCCCAACACGCCGGGATCTCCAACGAGTCAGCCACGATCAGGCCGTGCAACGACGTGGTGAAGATGTGGGAGCAGCTGTTGATGGCACTCACGACCTTGCGGGGCTCTTGGCAGACGTCGATCGCGATCGTGTCGTCGTGCGTGGTGAGTTCCTTGATGAACGGGTGACGCTTGTCCTCGAAGCGCGAGACGATGCCCCACCTGTGCCTACGTGCCCGTGGCAGTCTGATCCGGTCGGTGTACAGCAGCCCGGGATCCCCCAACGGAGTGGTCTCGGGGAGTCCGGCCACGTCACGGGTGAGACAGCCACGGACACCAAAAACCTTGCGGTTCTTGAGGACCGGGGCGTCGGGAGTCAACATGCCCGAGCCCCAGATCCAGGGATGGGGCCTGGTCGGACGGTGGTTGAAGACCGATCCGATGCACAGTAGGGCGGCCTGGGAGAGACGCCTGGAGAACGCGAGGATGCCGCCGTCGGCGAGGACACGGCACGACATGAGGTCGCCGAAGTTCTTCACATGGGTCCACTGGTACTCGGTGGTGCAGGGTGCCGAGGGATGGAGTCTGCTGTTGGCCGCCGTCATCGCAGCGGACCTCGAGGCGTGTAGGCGGCGCTGAATCCCGGTCAACTTGCTTGGTGCCATGAGGTGAAATCTTCCGTTTGTGATGGGATGTCGGGGCGACATCGTTGGTTGAGTTCGGTTGTGGGTGACGTCCTCGACCGCAGGGGAACCCAATGGGGTCCTGGGCTGGGGGCGCCCGTCTACACCTGGTCGTGGCAAGGACTGGGGCCGCGCTCGGGTGCCGGTCGTAGGTGCAACCTGATGGCCCTCGCGAAGGTCTCTGGGGAGAACTTCCCCGCGTGCTCCAGTACGGTGCGCTCCTCGAGAGGGTTCTCGCGGAACTGGCGGATGGCCTGCGTCACGGCTCCGGGGGTTGCGGAGTCGAAGAATCGTCCGGAGACGCCGTCCACGACGGTGTCCAGGTAGCCACCGGCATGTAGCCCCAAGCAGGGGGTTCCGAAGGCGAAGCCCTCCACGGGGGTCAACCCGAAGTCCTCCTTGCTCGGCGCGATGACCGCCGACGCGTGGGCGTAGGCCCAACGCAGCTGAGCGTCACTGATGCCTTCGAAGAAGGATACGTTGGCCGGGGCGAGATCGTGCAATTCATCGCGCAATGGCCCTGACCCGACGACGACCAGATGCTCATCGGGCAGATCCACGAAGGCATTCAGCACGATGTCGACATTCTTGTAGGGCATGAGGCGGCTGACCACCAGGAAGAAGGAGGGATGATCCAGTCCCGGTAGTGGCTCCTGGGGGCCGGTGGGATCCAGGGAGTACGGCGGATGCACGACCGCTGCCTCGATCCCGTACACGTCACGGATACGGTCGCGAACCACTGTCGAGTTGCACAGGTACTCGTCCGCGGACGCGGCGGCCCTGCGATCCCAACGTCGTAGCGGTGGGGTGAGGGCCTTGAGCACGATCCCCTTGGGAGATCGCCACCACTGTCCGCCGAGGTAGTCGTCGGCCAGGTAGAGGAAACGGGCGGGGGAGTGGCAGTAGACCACCTTCCGGCAGTTCGGTGGGGTCTTGACCCCGTGCGCGAAACCGGTCGTCGAGACGAGAACGGTGTCCGTCCCCGCCGGCACCTCGGTGTGGTCGAAGGCCCAGTCGTAGAGCGGAAGACCGGCTCGAAAGTGGCGACGGAGCCATCCGATCCTGTTCAGCGGAGAGGTGATGACCTCATGAGTGGAGAACTCAGGGTAGGTGAGGTCCGATTCATACACCGATGTGATGATCGGGGCCTCCGGGAACATTCTGGCGAACTGGGTGACGACACGTTCTGCACCACCTCGTTGCGTGAGGTAGTCGTGGGCGATGGCGACGTGCGGGGCGCCCTGGTCGGGCTCCGGATCGACGTCAGCCAGGATCTCCGCGAGACGGGTGCGTCCGGCCTCGGGGGAGAAGTTCTCCTGCCAGCGGTCGTGAGCTGCGTCCAGGAGACCCTTGTCGTAGCCCTCGGCGGCCCTCTCGATGGCATCGGCCAGGCTGGTGGCGTCGTCCGCTCGCGCCACGAAGGGATGATCGGGGCCGGCGACCTCCTGCAGTGCCCCGGCATCGGTGAGGACGAAGGGGCAGCGCGCCGACATTGCCTCGGATGCCACCAGTCCGAAGGATTCGGGAAAGACCGACGGGAAGACGGCCAGGTCCACTGCTGAGAAGAATTCGTCGCGGTCCATCCAGCCACGATGGTCGACAAGGTCGCCCAGATTCGTGATCTGCTTGGCCACTAGCCGGGCGTCCTCGGGGTCGACGAACCTGGACTCCCCTGCCAGCAACAGACGGTGTCGACCCGGTTGGCGTCCCTCTAGCCCGGAGATCGCCTCGCAGAGACGTGCCACTCCCTTGCCGGAGGACAACCGGCCCAGGAATCCGACCGTCACGGTCTCTCCCAGCTCGGTGAAATCGCGGGTTCGGGCGGGCGGATTCCAGTTCCACATCACTCGTGAACCGGGGACTGCCGCGGCCATGTATGCCGACGGGACGACGGTCGCCAGTGCGCCGCGACGGGCCACGACAGCCAGGGCGCGCAGCTTGCCGGTAGGACGTTGATGCAGGTGGACGACCCGGTCGGGGTGCCCCGAGGTGGCGAAGGCCGGGCGCAGCCCGTTGCACCACAGCAGCCCGGTGCGCTCACTCGCGTCCCAGCGACGCAGATTCTCCAGGTACTTCCCGGTGGTGTCGCCGTGGATGGCGATGACCCGGAAACCCCGCTTGCGGGCTTCCGCAACAACGTCGCCGGGAGTCTGGGGTGCAACGATGGTGACGTCGCGTCCCAATTCACGGGCGGCCTCGGCGATGGCGAACATCATGACCTCACCGCCGCCCATGGTCCCCTGGTTGGAGGCGATGGTGAATGTGGTCATCCCACAACCTCTCGGTAGACCTCAGAGATGCCCTCCGTCATGCCCGCCACGGTGGGAATGGCATCGGTCAGGGTGGGGCGGTTGTCCAGGCGGAGCCCCTGTCGGATGGCCACTTCCGCCAGCGCTTCGACATCATCGGCCTCGGCGATGCACCGGGGAGGAAGGATCTCGGGATTGCCGCCAACCGGGCTCGCGGCCACGCCCATTCCCTGCGCGAGGGCGTCGAGCAGGGTGTAGGAGCAGTTGTCCGACTTTGAGGGCTGAACGATGACGTCATGGTTGGTCATCGCCTCGCCGGGACGGACGAAGCCGGGGAAGCTCACCTTGTCATCGAGGCCCAAGCGGCGCGTCAGGGTCTTGAGAGAGGCTTCCTCACTCCCGGTCCCAGCCACCGTCAGGGTCGCCTCCGGATGCTCACGGGTGATGTGCTCGAAGGCGCGAATCGTCGCGGAGATGTTCTTCTCCTTCGACAGCCGCGCCAGGGACAGCAGCCTCAGACCGGGCTCGCGGGACGGCAGGGTGGCGGGACGGTCGACACCGTTGAGTATGACCGTGATCGGTACCTTGGTGTGCCACTGGCGACGCATCTCGCGTTCGGTGGCCGCGGACACCGCGATGACCCTGGAGAACCGGGTTAGCCGGAGACGGTGTGCAGTCTCCATGGTGACGGCTGAGGCACGGTTCGGGTGGTACATGAACCGGTCCGTCGGGATGGTGTGTTCGGTGGACACGAGCTTGACTCCGGTGCCCACCGAGGCCATCGTTGCCAGAAAATCGGCCTTGGCCAGGTGGGAGTGGACGATGTCAGGCCCGAGTTGCTGAATCGTCGCGCGCAAGGATCGGACCGCGGTCCCGGTCTCGAGGGGAAGGTCGACGACCTCGACGTCCATCTCCCGGAGCCTGTCGGCGAGAGGGCCGGAGGGGCATGAGACGACCATCCGCCAGCCGGGAATCCCGACCTGAGCGACGTCGAGGACATGTCGGGCGACCCCGGCGAGGCTGCTCACCGGGGACACCCACAGGGCGGTCGGTCGGTTCATCAAAACCACTGCTCCAGGCGCTCGAGGGCCGTCCAGAATCCCTCACCGTTGTTGACGTGGCCCTGCCAGATCTCCGGGATGAAGGTGACCTCGGGGGCCAGCTCGTCTAGCTGTTTGGCAGTCACCGGCCAGTCGATCTCGCCCTCACCGATCTGCGGGCCCTCGCCGTCGACCCCCTCGGCGTCGACGATGTGCAGGTGGTCGCTGAGCGGTGCCAGTTCGGCGATGTACTCGCTGAACGGGATCTTGTTGAAGTTGGCGGCCAACTTGGAGTGGGACAGGTCGAGGGTGAGACGACGTCCGTACTGGTTGCAGAACTCGACGGTGTCGTCGAGACCCATGAACAGGTTGTGGTGCTGCTGTCCACCCATGAGCCACGGGTAGGGCGGCAGGGTCTGCGAGGTCAGACGGACCCCGTCCTCGTCGATCCGATCGAGGGCCTGGGCGATCCGGGCGTACATGGCCGGACGCTCCTCGGGGGCCACGAAGGCGTCCTTGGTGAACCCGCCCATGGTGCAGATGACGACCGGGGGCTCCTCGGCGTCGAACCACGTGTCGAGGTCACGGGCGATCTGGATGACCTTCTGGACCTCGGCGATCGAGCGCTCCCAGATGTCCTCGTCGGGGGAGGCCAGGTTGATGATGAAGTCGCCGGCGTAGAGGTCGGGGCAGTGGACGGTGTAGGTCATCCCGTCGAACTTGCGGTGCTCGAAGGCCTCGGCGATCTGCTCGGCCGTCATCTCCACGTCCTTGTAGGACAGGTGGAACTCTAGGAAATTTGGGTTGGTCTCGGAGTGGGACAGCAGCTTGCGGGCGTCGTGGTAGCGCACCGGCAGGCCCCACGGGCGACGGAAGGTGTAGTTGCGACCCTGGGCGACGGCGTCGGTCAGGTCGGTGTCATAGAAGAAGTCACCGGCGTCGATGTCGCGACGCATGGTGCGACCGACCAGCTCGTCGAGGTGGTTGGGCTGCAGCCCGCGGCCTGGGGACTTGACGGCCACGGCGTCCCGGGTGATGACCTCGCCGTTGTGCAGGGCTCGGGTGGACACCAAGGACTTGGCGAGGTTGGCGCGGTTCATCATCTCGCCGGTCGACACCGAGCGGGCCTTGTCGGAGCCGAGCGCCAGCTCGACCTCGCGGATGCGGTCGACCATCTCCGCGAACTCGTCGGGGAGCAGGGAGACCTGGTGGTCGTTGCCCTCGAGGGTCTTGTCGATGGTGAAGTGCTTCTCGATGATGTGGGCGCCACGGGCCACCGCTGCGATCGGCACGTGGTAGCCGCGCTCGTGACCGGAGTAGCCGACCGGGCAGTTGCCCAGGACGGCCAGACGGTCCATGTAACGCAGGTTGACGTCCTTGAAGGGTGCCGGGTACGTCGACTGGCATTGCAGCAGAGCGAATTGAGCCCCGGCGCTGCGCAGAACGCCGACTGATCCGAGGATCTCGTCCTCGGTCGACATGCCCGTCGACATCAGCATCGGCAGGTGCTCAGCGGCACAGGCCCGTAGCAGGGAGTGGTTTGTCATGTCAGCACTGGCGATCTTGAGGGCTGGGACGCCGTAGTCGGCCAGCACTGTGAGACTGGGGAGGTCCCACGGCGTGCAGAAAGCGTCAATGTCGACGGCTTTGCAATGGTCGAAGACATCGATCATCTGCTCGGGGCTCAGCGAGAACCGGGACAGGAGGTTGAGGGTGTACTGAGCGCCGAGATCCTCGCCCGCGGTGGCACCGTCGGCTTGACGGTACAGAGCATTCAAGTCGCGCAGCTGGAACTTGACGGCGTCGGCCCCGGCCTCCTTGGCAAGGTCGACGAGGTGCTTGGCCAACGCGACGTCACCTTGGTGGTTATTGCCGATCTCAGCAATGAGAAGACAAGGGTGGCCATCGCCAATGGTGTGACGACCGATGGTCATCTCGGCGGCACCCTCAGTGGCGACCGCCGTGAGATGGCCACGCTCGTCAACGAGGGGGATCACCTCCACGCCGGGGCGAAAGAGTTGGGAAATAGTCGAAGCATCGGCATCAAGAGGTGCATGGATGCACTCACGATTGGCAGCTGCCTGCACCGGCGTCGTCATGTCGCCGTCTGGTTCGGAGGTGATCCAGCGGCGGAAGTCGCCGTCGGAGAAGGACCCGGTGAGGATGCCGTGTTCATCGACGCAGAAGACGATGCCCGACTTGTTGTCGGTGATCTTTGTCAATGCGGTGAGGATGGTGTCCTCACCAAAGACGGCGAAGGGTGTGGTCTGACGATTGACGATCATGAAATCGGGATTCCTCGTTCAGGCGTTGGTGGACATATGGGTGGTGGTCGGCTGGGATTTCATGGCGAACCTGGCAGGGGGGAACCCGAAGATCCGGTAGTACACGGATCCCCACAGATTCCCTGCGGATGCTACGGCTTGCGAGACACTGTTTCGCGTCACAGAGGTAGGTTGATGGCTGATGACGGAGCGGGCGACCACGACGTTCCACTTGGCGAGCTGGGACAGGCATGCCGTCGGTGTGTAGGAACGTGAGTCATAGTCGGGGTAGCGTGATGCCATCAGGACTCGCCCCATGCCCAGCAGGAACTTCTTTCGCAGGGCTTGCCGTGGAGGGGAGAGTGTCATTCTGACGGTCGCGTCGCGCACGTAGACAAGCGGCCTTCCGGAGATTTGGGCACGCCACGAGAGGTCGACGTCCTCGTACCCGTAGGCGGGCAGGGACTCGTCGTACCCGTGCAGCTGCTCCAGCAGCTTACGATCGATGGCCATGTTGCCGTTGGCCGCATAGGGTAGAAATCCGTGCCCGTTGAGACCGTCGGGGAACGTGTCCGTCCTCGGGTCTCCTTCAGGGGAGACTGCGAGGAAGCGGCCGCCGGCCATACCCCCCCTCGGGGTGTGCGCCGCCATCTGGGCGATCCAGTTCGGATCAATTACATCATCGGCGTCACAGAAGGCGACGATGTCACCTATGGCGAGTTCGGAAGCCCGATTGCGGGCCTGAGGAATGTTCGGCTTGGCGCCGCCGTCGACCAGACGTATCCGGGAGGCAAGGTGGTTGCCGGCGTCCATCCATGCCTTGACGACGTTCCAGGTGCCGTCGGTGGAACCGTTGTCGCAGACGATGACCTCGTGCTCCGGGGCGTCAACCTGGGTATCGAGGGCGCGCAGCTGCTTCGGGATGGAAACGGAACCGTTGCGGACACAGATGATGACACTGATCATGTCAGTGCTCCCGTTCCGACTGAATGCGGGTGAGCTCGGCGGCTGCGATGTCGAAGTCGTGCAGCGAATCGATGTCGATGCCCTCGAGCGGATCCATCACGAGCAATTCGATCTGGCCGCCAAGACGGTTGTGGGCGTTCTGGTAGACCTCGGTTTTCGTCAGGTAGAGCGAGCCAGTCTCGCGGTAACGCAACTGGTCAGGCGTCATGTCCTGGCGACGGGGACGGTTCTCATACGGGTAGTGGGCGACGACCTTCGGCTCCTTCTGCCAGATGAAGATCGGCTCGGGAACGACGCCCACCATGGAATCGGCGCCGGAGGATGCGAACTGCGTCAAGGCGCGTCCTATCGTGTCGGGAAGACGCAGCGGGGAGGTGGCCTGCAAGAGCATCACCTGGTCGGGACGTTGCCCTCGCGTGGTCAGGACCTCAATGGCGTGCTCAACGACCGGCTCGGTTGCGGTGGTGTCCTGGGCCAGCACGGCGGGACGGTCAATGACACCGGCGCCCACGCGCCGGGCCACCTCGGCGATCTCGGCGTCCTCGGTCGAGACGTAGACGTCGAGGCCTGGGGTGGCGAGGGCCTGCTCGATCGTCCATGCCAACAGGGGTTTTCCGGCTAAGTCTTTGAGGTTCTTTCGGGGGATCCCTTTGGACCCGCCTCGGGCAGGGATAATCGCAAGGGTTGTCGGGCTCACCGGTCCTCCTGTGAGTGGTTAATAATGCCATGCTTCAGGTGATGAAGGCAAGTAGCAAGTGCAGCTCCCATCCAGCCGCCTGCGGCGTTCTCGACGGCGTTCGACACCAGAGGGCGCCGACCTAGTTGGGAAAAGGCATACTGAATTGATTCAGAGCCAGCCCCGATAATCGTGGCAGAGATACCCCATATCCACCAATGTACCTGTGGCCACCCGAGAGTTGCCAGAAAGGTGAGGGGAAGGAGCATGAACGCGTTGAGGGCGTGATCCCCGATTGCCGCGACCTGTTCTCCGCTGAGTGGACGGTTGCTGATCGGAACGACGCCGCTGGTCAGTCTGTTCCCGATGCGCCACTTGAGGGTCCCGATGTGGGTACCCATCGGGACAAGCACTCCGACGCCGACAGTGACAACGTAAAGACACGTCAGGGCCCGGGCAACCTGCTGGATTCGTGCGACCATCAATACGCCCCTGAGGAGGTGAATACTGCGCCGAACGTCTTCGCGAGAATACTGACATCCTGCAGTACTGACCAGTTGTCGACGTAGTAGAGGTCCAGTCGAACGGTGTCCTCCCAGGACAAGTCGGAGCGACCGGACACCTGCCACAGACCCGTGACGCCGGGACGAACGTCCAGGCGCCTGCGAACGTGAGACTCGTAAGCGGCGACCTCGTTCTCGAGAGCGGGGCGCGGTCCCACCAGCGACATGTCGCCACGCAGCACGTTGTAGAACTGGGGAATCTCGTCAATGGAGTAGCGTCGGTGGAACTTGCCGCATTTGGTGATTCGAGGGTCGTCCTTCATCTTGAACAGGACACCGTCGGACTCGTTCTTGTCGGCCAGCATCTTGGCCTTGATCTCGTCGGCGTTGACAACCATCGAGCGCAGTTTGTAGCACTCGAAGACTCGGCCTTTGCGTCCGACTCGACGTTGCTTGTAGAACACAGGACCGCCATCCTCATGTTTGATGGCGATAGCAGCGAGAAGGACAATCGGGGAGGTGAGAATGAGTAGAAGCAGCGATCCGATGATGTCGAAGGTCCTCTTGAATCAGCCACTTGCACGTTCGGCCTGAGGCTTCTCGATATGCACCAGAGGCAGGCCGGCCACTGGGCGGATATGCATGCGCTGTGTGGAGATGTCGGAGAGAGCGGGAATGATGATTAGTTCGGTGTCTTGGCTCTCGAGAGTGCGGGCCAGCCGATTGAACTGGTAGGACCGCGAGAATGATCCTTCGGTGAAAATCACCGCCGCAGCGCGAGTGTATTGGCACGCGGCCACGACATCCTCAGGCGTCCCCAGGACTGGCACGTTGACATTGTGACACCTTTCTTGCCCACGGGTTAATACGCCAACGATGTCATACCCCAGCCATTTCTCACGCTGGAGTACTTTGGCCAGATCGTCAATATGAGTGCAGTCACCGGCGATGATGATGCTGCTGCGGAACCGGCCACGGCGTCTTTCGTGGTGCAACCAGCGCCTCATGAAGAACCGTTCGAGGAGCAGCGCGGGAATGCTGAAGAGGAACAGTAGGAAGTAGAAGCCACGGGGCAGTGGATACATGAACAGGTATGCTGAGACCCCGAGCAGGGCAGCTGTGATGGCCGAAGCCTCAAAAACGGCGCGGTACTGCGCCGCGCCTGAATCCAAGTATTTTGTCCGGTACGCGCCGACGAGTCCCATGATGACCAACCATGCGAAAATGATCCCCCCGGACCATGGAAGGACATTGTCCTGCACGTCGGTGTTCTTTGGGAATATAGTCATTGCCGTTCGTGCTCGCACTGCGATGAACGACGCCAAGGCGATGATGATGAAGTCGGCAACGACGATGCGCACCCGGTACTGACCAAGATTGTCTCGGCTGTGGTGTCGCTGTCGTGGACGGGGACTACCGGCTGGATGCGGAGCGACTGCGTGTTTGGGAGGGAGGAGGCTCGGTGATGACATCAGCCAAGAATCTCCTCTCTGATGCTGTGGACGGGATTCGTGATGGGCACACCGTTCGGGGTGTCATGTGCTGCTGGCAGCACAATTCCTCTCAGGCGCAGAGTATCACCTGGCTGCTGATCATCATCATATGTCGATTTTCCACAACTCTGCTTGAAGGCTGAGGCCGTGCGCCGCGCGCATCAGGACCAGGCTTCAGACCTGTGTGTAGCTGGTCTGAGAGCTGATAGTGTCAACGGGGATCTCTCGTGACGGGTCCGATGGAGAGTTCGGCTACCAGTTTCGTGTGCAGTAAGCTAGCGGCCAGCAGCTGTCACTGAGCACGTGACTTGACAGTCACGAAACGGCCATGTGAAGATTCTTTCAGTTACGTGGTGCGTCGAGTCCGACACCCATCTGATCTCATCAGCGTTATCTCGCATTCGTGGGGAGAGAAATGAACAACAACCTGAGTCGGCGTAATGTGGTCAAGGGTGCGGCGTGGGCTGTGCCTGCAGTAACTGCCTCGACTGCGCTGCCCTCGGTAGCTGCCAGCCAGGACTGCGTGTACACGGGGGCGCATTGGGAGAAGAGCTTCGTTACCCCCGAGCTGGTGGCACGAAGGGAAGCACGCCCGGGTGCGAAAATTACCACCGCCGGTCTCAATGCGTCCAATTTGGATGGCGACATCATTGACCCGGGGAGGCTTGTCAAGGTCAACAGTGATTACCCTTGGGTCTCTGAGATGATTGCCATTGCTCAGAATGGTGACGGGACTGCTGGTAGTTTGCTGCATGTTAACTTCCCTGACCCGGCCAGTTGTGTGCAGTTCTTGCTTCACGACATTGATTCACAGGGTTCAGGCGAAAGAGATCACTATCGGGATTCTGTGACCGTTACCACTGATGGTGCACCGATCACGGCGTCGCCTCTTGAGCCAGGGTACCTGCGCGTCACTGGCGACGGAAGTAATCGTGTCAAGGTTGAGTCTCCTTTCGAGCACAAGCTGTTTGACAAATCGCATGAGTGGAATATGGACCACGACACCAAGGGGACCGTGCTCATCAAGATCAAGGGCCCGATCAATCGGTTTTCCATCCTGTACTTGAATGAGGACACTCTCGAGGGCAAAATTCATAATTACCAGCAGATTGCTCTTAGTACCATCCGCTGGTCGAAGGATCCCTGCGGCTGCGAGGTGTGAGAAGCATCGGGCCGACATCATTGATCGGGGATGGCCCCGGATATGAGAATTGGTGCCAGAAAGACGAGGGATGCCCTCGTCTTTCTGTCTTTGTCCTGTCGTTGCGGCTGAAGAGATTCGCTCAGTACAGGTAAAGCTCGCGCATGGCGATGATGGCTTCGCCCGCTGAGCTGGGATGTGGTTCTGCGTCTCGGCGTCACAGGGTGAGCTCACACTGCCCACTGGGCATGGATCCCCAGATCAGTCTGGACGACGCACCCTGGGCCACGCAGGGTGAGCGAGCTGTCTTCGACGTCGCAGCTTCCCCCCGCCACAGTGTGGGCTGGATCGTCAACCAGACCCGCGACCGTGACAGGAGCATCGCTTCGATTCGCCACGACGATGACACCGGGACGCCTCATGACGACGGCATCGGGGGAGACCACGGTCATCGTCGTGGCCGTCAGGCTATGAGCGACGTGGGGTGGAAGTGATGCGCGGATCCCTAGCAGAGTGCGGTACCAGTCGAGCATCCGTGCGTGTTCTGGGTCGTGACGCTCATCCCACTTCAGTCGCGCTGACCGGAAGGTCATCATGGCTTGAGGGTCTGGGATGGCCCCCTGCCACGCCATCTTCTGGAATTCTTGACGGCGTCCAGCAGTGATCAAGGGGCCAAGATCAGGGCCCAGGTCGCTGAAGAATGGGAATGGGGTTGAGGCCGCCCATTCCTCGCCCATGAAGATCATGGGAGTGAAAGGCCCCAGTAGGTACAGTGCGGCGGCTGCCGCTTGAAGATTCGGGTCGGCTCCGTTGTGGCCCAGACGGTCTCCGATGGCGCGGTTGCCGACCTGATCGTGATCCTGGATGAAGCTCACGAAAGACGTAGCGTCGTAGGAAGCACTGCTGACGTCAACCGGGGCTCCCCAGTTCTGCTCCCGGAACGACGACCAGCCGCCGTCGTGGACGAAGACGCTGGTGAAGGCCTTGGCCAGCGTCTCGGCGCTCCCGAAGTCGGAGTAATAGCCGTCAGTCTCCCCAGTGAAGAAGGCATGCAGACTGTGGTGGATGTCGTCGTCCCACTGCATCGTCATGCCGCGAGCCGCCTCGGTGACGCCGACGGGAGTGACCATGTCGGCCTGGTTGAGGTCGGACTCGGCGATGAGGGTCAGTGGGCGACCGATCTCCTCGGACCACTCGGCGACTTTTGTGGACAACTCGGCGAGGATATGGGTCTCGGAGTCATCGACGAGGGCATGGACGGCATCCAGACGGAGCCCGTCGACCCCGTATTCGACGAGCCACTGGTGAGCGTTGTCGATGACGAATTGGCGGACGGGCAGGTTGTCGTTCCCGTCGAAGTTCACTGCGTCACCCCACGGGGTCGGGTGATGGTGGTTGAAGTAGGGCCCAAAATTGGCCAGGTGGTTGCCCACCGGTCCGAGGTGGTTGTAGACGACGTCGAGGATGACCCCGAGTCCCTTGGCATGGGCAGCGTCGATGAACTGCTGGAAGCTGGCCGGGCCGCCGTAGGTGTTCTGGGTGGCGTAGAGGTCGACCCCGTCATAACCCCAGCCGCGGGTGCCGGGAATCTGGGCGACTGGCATGACCTCGACGGCCTCCACCCCGAGTTCGACGAGGTCGTCGAGGCGATCGATGGCGGCGGTGAAGGTGCCCTGCTCGGTGAAGGTGCCGATGTGCATCTCATAGAGCACTCGTCCCTTGAGATCCATGCCCTCCCAGGGGGCCGGCTTGCTCGGGATGTACACCTGCGACGGTCCGTCGACCCCCTCGGGCTGGTACCGGCTGCGTGGATCGGGCAGCGGGTCCCCGCCGTCCAGGACGAACTGGTAGCGCTGACCGGCCTTCACTGGTCGGGGGAGTGTCCACCAGCCCCCGGCTCGGGTCATGTTCAGGAGGTCTCCATCGAGAAGGGTCTGAACCTTCGTGACAGCGGGGGCCCAGACCGTCAACTGATTCGTCATCACCTCTCCTCCTCGACCAGCAGCGCAACTGGCATCTCGTCCAGCAGATCGGCGAGCTTCACCATGCCTCCCTCAATCGTCTTCCCGGTGATGACATCAGTGAACGTCCCCTCGGGCAGCACGACCTGGTGGCCGGCCCAGCCGCCACGCCCCTCCAGAGCTCCAGCCAGGCGGGTGGCGACGGTGATGACCGTCGGGGGCTCATCGTCAATTCCGCGGGCGAAAGCGACCGCGTGACCGGTGGTCGTCGCGACCGGGCGGTAGCTCGCAGGCTCACCACGGAAGGCGTTGGCACGGCGACGGCGAACGTCCAGGGCTCGATGGACCACCAGCAACTTCTCGGCATCCAGACGATCCTCGTCAGCCACAGCGTCAAGGCCATTGGACGCCACCACCTTGAGCAGCCGAGCTGACCGGTCATGATCGACCGGGCGACGGTTGTCCGGGTCCACCAAGGACAGATCGACGACCTCACAGCCCTGGTAGGTGTCGGGCACCCCAGGCATCGTCAACTGCACCAGAACGCGTCCAAGGATCGCCGCACGGACCGCCGTCTGAGTCGTCTCGGTGAATTCGTCGAGCGCCTCAGCCACCGACTCGTCACTCAGACAGAACTTCGCCAGATCCGTCAGCGCCGACTCGTAGTCCTCGTCGGGATGGGTCCAGGTGGTGTGGGACTTGGCCTCGCGTACCGCCTTCGTCAGGTAGGAGACCAGCCTGTCCGCACTGATCGGCTCGGAGCCAGCGGCGGTCCCGGGAAGCCGCCACGTCCCCGCCAGGGTCTGCCACAGCAAGTTGATCGTCGCCCCGTCGAGCAACTCCGAACGCTGGTCAGCGGTGACGCTCTCCAGGGCCGCAACCGTCTGCTCCCACTCGCGCGGGAACTCCGTCAGGCTGGCCAGGCGGGCGCGGACGTCGGTCGACCGCTTGGTGTCGTGGGTTGACAGGGTTGTCATCGTCGTCGGGAATTTCTCGCCCAGATTGGTCGCGAAGTCGTGGAAGTCATCGACCGAGATCCCGGCCAGTTCTGGGTCACAGCCCACCTCGTTGACCGCGGTGAAGCGGGTGTAGCGGTAGAAGGCGGTGTCCTCCTTGGCCTTGGCCATCACTGGCCCGCAGGTCTGGGCGAAACGGACCATGAACTCATCCCGGCTGGCTTGTGCCACCGGGTCACTCGAGGGCCCAAGGCGTCCGCACACCATGTCGACGATCAGTTCGAGGGTGTCGTGCTCCTCTTCGGACAACTCCAGACGAGCCAAATCAGCCGCCGTTTCGACGACCTTGATCTCGCAGGGCCCAGGAACTCGGCCCGGTTCCAGGTAAGCGCGGTACCGGTCCATGGCCACCAACAGTTCGGTGATTGCCCGAGTGAGCTGACGGCGGGTGTGGTCACGCAGCATGATGTCGGAGGCGCAAATGTCCATGGCAACATTGGCCAGCCGGTTGAGTTCGGTGACGAGCATGTCGTCAAGGATTTCCCGTTTGGCCTTGTTCAGCTCGGCGGGGAAGGATGCCCTCGAATCGTCGTCAGCGCAGATACGGTCGTAGAGCGTGCTCAGGGGTACCAGTCCGGCCGGGTCGATGAACAGCCCGTCAACGCGCAGCAAGGAGTCATAACCCGTTGTTCCTGCGCACGGAAGTTCGGCGGAGAGGGTCTCGGAGGGTTCCAGGATTTTCTCGACGACAACCCATGCGCCATCGGTGGCTCGTTGCAGATCCGCCAGGTATGTGCGTGGGTTGGCCAGACCGTCCGGGTGATCGATGCGGAACCCGTCGATGAGCCCGTCACGGTAGAGCTGCAGCAGTTTGGCATGGGAGGTGGCAAAAACGTCGTCATCCTCGACGCGGATAGCTGCCAGAGTGTCGACATTGAAGAAGCGGCGGTAGTTGAGCTCCTCGGTGGCGACCTTCCAGCTCGCCAGCCGGTACCACTGCTGGTCGAGCAGTTCGGCCAGCGGCATGGACTCGGTGCCGGGACGTACCGGGAAGACATGGTCGTGATAGACGACGACGTCCTCGGGATGGGTGGTGCCGTCCTGGTCCGGGATGTCCCGGGTCTCGACGTGGATGGTGCCGGCTGTCAGTTCCGTGCCGATGCGATCACCGAGGATGGCCATGAGGATCGACAGGGACTTCGAGACGTCGACGTCGAACCAGGTTGCGTACGGGGAGGAAGGGCCGTTGCGCAGCACACTCCACAGCGCCGAGTTGTGCCACAGCGGGGTCGGTACCGCCATGTGGTTCGGGACGACGTCGACGACGATGCCCAGTCCAGCCTGATGGGCCGTCTCGCAGAGTCGACGGAAGTCGTCCTCGCCACCGCATTCATGGGAGATGCGGGTGTGGTCCACGACGTCGTAGCCATGGGTGGAACCAGGTGCGGCCTGCAAAATGGGGGAGCAGAACAGATGGCTGACGCCCAGGGCGGCCAGGTGGTCGATCTGGCCGAGGGCGTCAGCGAAGGTGAAGTCCCTGTTGAATTGCAGACGGTACGTTGAGGCGGGTGCGGCGGACGGGGGAGTGGAAGTCGTCACATCCCCACCTTAAAGGGGCTCTCCGACAGATCGGAGCCCTTCCGTGTTCTGAACTGAGGGGTTGTTCGGCGATCACGCGAGATGTTCGGAGGCCCACAACCAGGCGCGCAGCCTGCTCGCCCGCTCGCGCTGGAATTCGCGAAGTTGCGGCATTCCAGCGGGGTCAGGCTTGCGGCATTCGCGCTCTGAGATCCCTAAGACGGCGACGAGAAGGTCGACGATGGGTTCGACGGCTGGTTCGCCATGAGTGGACGGGGAGAACTCGGCTGCGACGTGTTTGACGAGGGCGTCGGCGCGATTCCACCGCGGGGCGTCAATGGGATCAGTGTGAATGATGTCGACGATGAGCCCAGCGGCATCGACCCACGCAGGGCCGATCAGAGCGTGGGACCAATCGACGAGGACTGCTCCGTCAGTGCGTAGCAGCACGTTGTCGGATCGGACGGCACCGTGGATGACGGTGTCGCCGTTGGCGTGACGGGTGAGTCGCTCGACCCGCCCGGCGAGGTCGGGCAGGCGCTCAATGAGCCAAGGGTCGAGGTCAGCTGGAGCGTCGGTCATGAATTCTTCCCACACAGATGGTGTGTTGTGCAGGCGTGCCGAGAACGACTCCCACGGCTGGAAGAAACCAGCCGTCACCTCGGCCAAGCGGGACAGGCTCGCCAAGGCGGTGTCGATGTCCTCGTCGGACCAGGGAAGCTGGGGGTGGGGGCCCTCGATGTCTGAGGTGACCAGGCCTACCCAGCCGTCAACGTCGATGCGGCCGAGTAGGCGCGGGGATGGTGCAGTGTCGGGGAGCAGGGACAGCAGGGTGGCCTCGCGACGGTTGAGGCCGGGAATGTCCTCATTGATGGCGCAGTGACCAACCTTGACGAACGCGTGGGAACCGTCAGCGGTGACGACGCGCGATGCCACCCCAGGGGTGGTGCCGTGGGTTTGGAGGGTATCGACGGAAACTGGGGACCCGAGGATTTCAGCGACTCTGTGGTGAACTGAGCCGGGTAATTGATCCCAGCGGACTCGTGACGGTTTCATGGACGCCTCCTCATGACCCTGCCCCTTACGGTAGTTCACGGCGCGGTCGTTGTGGAGGTGACGGTACAGCTGCGTCGAGCGGTGGCAGCCAGCCGACAAAACGACGACTGAGAAGGCACGGACATCAACCGAGGCCAGCGCGCGAGACGAATGAATCGCCACTGCGGCCCCGGTTGCCTCAGCTCAGTATGCCCAGCCTTGCGCCGGTGGTCGGACGAGGGTGTTGAGCTGGGCCAAGGCGTCAGGGTGCGTGGCGTAGTAGCTGGTGTGGTTGTCGTAGATGGCGGTCGCGAAGATGTTGCGCCAGTGTTGGGCCCAGGTGGGCCAATCGGGATGGTCGGGGGAGCCTTCGGGAAGGTCGATGGGTCGGGTGTGGAGAGTGACCAGAAGGTGGAGGACTGCCCGGTCGACGTCGTGAGCTCGATGGTTCACACGCACCCGGTGCCCCGACTCGTCGGTGATGACGTAGCAGTTGGGTGTGATGGCCAGCTTCGTGATGCGATGGGCGTCGACTTTGCGACGGAAGATGCCGATGTGAACGGCGATGGTGTCGTCATCGATGTGGGTCCGATACAGCAGGCGGTAGAAGATCATGATGTAGCCGGGAAGCGTGACGGCTAACTGACAGCAGGTTGTGAGAATGGGGTGACTGATGGGTTTGGCAATGACGCGCCACATGAAGGGCGTGGTGATGACGGCGATGATGAGTCCCCACTTCAGCCATTTTCGTGGGGGACGCAGGTGCTGGGGGCTGGCCGGATCCTGGGCCGACGTGTCATCAGGCATGGAAGTGTCAGGCTGGCCCCAGGGCTGCGAGGCCCATGGTTGGGAGAATGTGAGGGGTTCGGCGGTCATGGTCATCCTTTTGTACGAGGCAAGGCGCCTCCTGCGTGACAGATCTGTTAGTCGTCGTAGTGGTCGGGTGGGCCGATGAGGGTGTTGAGTTGTGCGAGGTGTTGGGGGTGGGTGTCGTAGAAGTCGCGGTGGTCGAGCCATGCGTCGGCGGCGAGGACGTTGCGCCAGGTTTGGGCGTGGTTTTCCCAGTTGGGGTCGGTGATGTCGGCGTCGGGGAGTCGGAGTTTGCGGTGGTGGAGTTCTTCGAGGAGGCGTATGTGGAATAGGGCGTAGTCGAATCGGTCGTATCCGATGTTAATTTTGGTTTTTCCGGCCCAGACTTTGTAGTGTTCTACGCCGATGTCGAGTCGGGTGATGTCGGTGAATCGGATTTCGCGGTGGAAGGGTCCGAATCGGGTCCAGACTTTGTCGTGGTCGACTCCGGGGTGGAGCCAGAGTCCTTGGGATATGGGTATGTATGCTGCGGTGAGGGCTCCGATTGCGACGGCCCATCCGGAGAAGCTGTCTCGGATGCCGTCGCTGTTGTCGATCAGCATCGAAATGAAACCCCATGTGAGGCCGGCTGTCAGGGGTAGGAATACGGGGAGCATGAGGTAGGCGAGGGAGAAGACTCGGGGGTGGTGTGGGTTGTGGCTCATGCGGCGTTCCATGCGGGCGATGCCGTAGATGCCTTCTTCCTCGTATTGGAGGGGTGGGTTGTCCATGTCTGCTGCGAGGTAGCGGGGTTCAACGTTCATATTCATCGGCCTGTGTGGTGTAGGTGGGGGACGGTCCAGTTCTCGGCATGTGCACCGGAGAATCCGGCGTTGATGGACTCCCCAGTTGTTTCGGCGCCATTCTGAATAATGGTACTGGGGCTAATGTCTTCATGGTCCATCAGGCTTGACAGACAGTCTCTGGTGACGTTACCCGCTGCCGACCAGGCTGCCTCGCGGGGCGCCTCCCCCAAATGCCGGGCGAACCGGTGAAGCTGAGGATGGGCGGCGGTAGACACTGTGCTTCGCGTGGGAACACTGAGACGTACAGCCAGCCGTGTAGAACCCGGCAGAAGAGCCGAAAAAACGCTTGCTGTGTTAGCTGTCATGAGGCCGGTCATGGTGAACTTCTTGTGGTTGATGACAGAATCAGAAATATATTCTGCGCCAGATCCTAGTGGCTGTGCCACAAGATCTTCAATGAATTCATTGGAGATGTTTTCCGAGATGGCTTTACCCCAACCGTCTTCGACGGCCATTTTGAAAGCATGTTGAGCCTTCGATGCTCCGTTGAGTTGGGACCACAAACCGCTGCCTGCCTTTTGAATTTTTGCCTCGCTTGCAAAATTCGTCAAGGCTTTCTCGGTTGTCATGGAGAGTTTCAACATCTGGGAATTGACAAAATTTCCGGCACCAGCGGTCGCCGCACCAGCGATAGCTCCGATAGCGGCTTGTTTACGCACGTCGGCCCAGTTTACATCGCCGGTGGAATATTGTTCGATGGCCATGGTTGATCCTCCGCCGATCAAGGCGCCGCTGGATGCTGCTGCGAGGAGGGCGAATCCAGTACCAGCCCCGATGCCGGTGGCCGTCAACCCGATACCGAGGGCAATGGCAAGGACGCCTACGCCGAATCTCCAGGACAAGATGCGGTGTTTGTGGGTGGCCCACCAGTGCCTCACGGGGTGGGTGAGGCCTGCGAGTTGGTCATCTGTGACGGGGTGGGTGCCAAGAAGGTCGGTGAGGGTAAGAGGGTTGTTGTTGGCGTAGTCGTAGGGATTGTTGGCCCATAGCGCTCCGGCGGGCGGAGTTTCTGGGTCGGGGGTCAGGAAGGTGGTGGTGGCGGGGTCGTAGAGGCGTGCTCCCCACCAGGGATGGCCATCAACGACCAGAGTGTTCCCGGCGAGTCTGATGGTGTCGGGGACTCCCTCGATTGCGGCGCTGACCGGTTGGTATGGGTCTTGGGGCTTGACGGGTGTGGTGGCTCGCCAGTGGTCGACCTCATCGACGGGTGTGGTGCCGAGGGTGCGGCCTGCTGGCAGGGCCAAGACGGGGTGGCCATCAATGGAGGTGGGAGCTCCGGTGACGAGGTCCCAGTCAACATGCACGTGCTGGTCCTGGGTAGCGACCCGGCTGGGATGTCCGAGTGCGTCGACGTGGGTTGAGACGGTGGCGGTGTCGGTGGTGACACCGGACAGCCAGCCCCTCGTGTCCCAGGAATATCGTCGATCACCGCTATCGCCTGTGGTGCTGGTGCGTCGTCCTGCCGTGTCGTAGCCGTAGTGCGTGGTAGCGGTGTCGCCATGTGCACAGGTGCGGGTGTCGATGAGACGGCCGTGAGCGTCCCAGCGGAATACCGTTTCGCACCGGGCAGCGCCTTCAGAAGTGGTGTGGCTCATGAGCCGGCCGTAGACGTCATGGGCCCAGGCGTGATGGGTGCGAGGCCCGATTGCTGTCATCAGTGACCCCGCCTGGTTGTAGCTGTAGGACCACACGCCGTCGGGCGTATCCAGCCCGGTTACGCGTCCCTGGTCGTCGCGTGTGATGCGGGTCGTGCGCCCATCATGGGTGTATCTGCACAGCAGGCCGCTGTCGTGGTCCCAGTGGTCGTGGTGGCCGGGTGTGGTGATGTCGGTCAGGCGCCCTGCATCATCCCATGTCAACGTCGCGGTACCCAGTGTGGAATGAGTGATACGGGCTGGCAGTCCATCATCGTGGTAAGCATAGGAGACGCTGGTGTGGGTGTCGTCGGCCCGGACCAGACGACCTTCACGGTCCCAGTCCCAGTGGTGGTGGCTGATGACCTGGCCCTCGGCATCGGTGGTGGTGTGGTCGCAGATCAGCCCGCGTACATCGACGCCAATCAGGTGATGAAGCGGGGCTGCAGGGTCGGTGTGATCGGCAATGTGAAGTTGGCGGGCATCACAGTCTCACCACTTGCGAATGGAGACGCGCCCGTTGATCGTAACCGTTTCTGCCCCGTCGGTCATGGCATAGGTGGTGACGTTCTAGGGTTTGATCGGGAGACCATGGACGCGTCCACCATTGTCGAATCGTGGCAGCGATCTACCGGGCCGGATGTGCCACTCGGCGTATGTGACGATGGCACGTTTGTCTTCGATCTCGTTGCGGATGTCCCACACGGTCTGGTGGGCGGGACCACCGGTTCGGGCAAGTCTGAATTGCTGCGGTCATTGGTCGCGGGATTGGCAGCCCGAGTTGATCCCCAACATCTCACTTTCATCCTCATCGACTTCAAGGGCGGTGCCGCATTCGCGACTCTTGACCAACTGCCACATACGATCGGTACTTTGTCAAACCTTGAGCCTTCCCTCGCCTTTCGGGCATTGCAGGCTCTGAACGCTGAGCTCAAGCGTCGTCAGCAGTGTTTTGCCGACGCAGGAGAAGGCATCGACAATATCGATTCCTATCTGGCCACGAAACCGGCCGAGCCAATGCCACGTCTGCTTCTGGTTGTTGACGAGTTTGCCCGGTTGGCGAAGGAATACCCGGACGTGCTGTCCGGGCTAGTGTCGCTAGGGGCCGTCGGCCGTACTCTGGGTGTTCACATGATCTTGGCCACCCAGCGTCCTGATGGTGTTGTCAATGACGACATTCTCGCCAACACGAACATGCGTACGGCATTGCGCGTCCAGAGTCGGGAACAGTCATCCAACGTGATCGGAGTTCCCCTGGCAGCCAGTATCGGGCGAGACCAGAAGGGACGCGCCTACATCAAGCTGGGTGAAGAGGACATCACCCCAATCCAGACGGCCCTGGTAACTGGTGTGAGTGGGGCTAGTGGTTCTCAAGATCTCCATGTGGATCCAATGGTTTTGGGAGACACTCCTGAGGAGCACGCCATCCGGTCCAATAGCGGCGAGGCTAGTGACATGGATGTCCTCATCCGATGGATTGGCGAGGCCAATGACAAACTCGGATTCGGTTCGGCACGTAGGGTGTGGCCTGAGCCGCTTTCCGACCATGTCGAACTCGCCCTGGAACATTATCGTCCCGCGAGCCATCGGGGACAGCGAGTGGTCCCTGGTCCAGAGTCGACGGTCCTTGACGTTGCCCTATTTGATGACCCTGAACACCAGCGTCAGTACATCTCCGGGTGGAGGTTTGCCACCGAGAATCTTGTTCTAGCGGGTATGCCAGGGTCCGGCACGTCCAGTACGTTGACCTCATTGGCATTGAGGATTGCTGACACCTGTGCCCCCGGTGATGCCGACATCGTCATACTGGATGTCTTCACAGCATCGCTGGACAATTTGGAGAAGCTTGCCCACGTTCGTGGCTATGCCGGACCGGGCAGCACCAGTGAGAGCCGTCAGCTTCAGAAACGAGTGTTGCGCTACATCGCGACAGAATTGGAGCGGCGCAGTTCCCGTCCTCATGACACTTTCCCGCAACTATTCGTCCTCGTCGACGGATTTGCCACATTACGTGAAAGCTACAGCGATGTGGCCGACATGTCGTTACTTGAGAGTTTTTATCAGGTCTGGGCCAAAGGTCCGGCAGTGGGCATTCACTGCGTTGCGACGACGACGCGTCTTAAGGCGCTACCGCCAGCCATCAGTGACCTGACCGGCCAGAAATGGCTGTACCAACTAGCCGATAGTTCTGAGTATCACCCGACTGTGGACAAGGACAACCGTCCAGCCAACCTGCCTGGACGGTTCGTCTCGACAACCCGGGCGCATCACGGTCATGTCGGGCTTCCTGACGACATCGACGCTGTCATAGCGGCGATCAACGAGTTTTGGGGAGCCGACGGGCTACCTCCCTTGGTGCAGGAGTTCCCGAAGCGCGTGGAGCCCGAACAGGTGGTCAGCCACCTCGCCCTGGGTGACGAAAAATGGCAGATACCCGTCGGAATAAACGAGAGTGACCTCAATCCGTATGTTCTGGAAGCCTTCGCAGGAGAGCACGTGCTCATTAGCGGACCGGCTCGCAGCGGCAAGTCCACGATGCTTGCCGCAATCCACCAAATGTTGGCGAAGCAGTTCCCAGACACCAAAATTCTCGTAGGGGCCCCGCGTCGCTCGCCATTGCACCAGATGCTGCCTGGCGTCATGCTCCCCGAGCAACTCGTGGATCTGGTGGCAACACAGAGCGCTAAACCCGAGCCGTGCATCGTCATTGTCGATGATGCTCACCTGGTCGCTGACGAGAGCCAGACCTTGGCGCGAGTATTGGCCGTTCCAGACTCGTCTTTGCTGTTTATCGTGGCAGGTCGCAACAACGATCTGCGCACCCTGTACAGCCACTGGACCGGGCAGATTCGCAAGTCTCGGCTGGGAGTCCTCCTTGTGCCGGATCTTGATTATGACGGGGACCTGCTGGGTGTGCGCCTGCCGAGACATCCAGCAGCGACGATGAGTGAGGCACGTGGGTACGGATGCCAAAATGGTGCTGCCACTCTCATCCAGGGCGTCACGGTGAATACAGGGGGCCGCCGGTGAGAATTCTTCTACCCTTCGATTTCGGGTCACGATATCAGGCTATTCGCAAAATTGGCCAGGGTGCTTCTGGGTACGTATTTGAGGGAATCGATCGAGCCAAAGAGGACCGTGTTGCGATTAAGATTTTGCGTTCCGGCCTTGACGATGATGCGCAATTGGTCCAGCGGTTCGTCAACGAGTGTCATACCCTCACCGAACTCGAGCATCCGCGCATTGTTGCCGTGCGTGACCTCATCGTTGACCAGGGCATGCTCGGAATCGTCATGGAGCTGGCGAGCGGGCCCACTCTTGGTGAGCAGTTAGTGACGACCGGATCAATGGCACCCGGCGCTGCATTGGCGGTGACCCGTCAGGTGGTTGAGGCCTTGTCTTACGCCCATGGGCGTGGGGTCGTCCATCGTGACATCAAGCCGGACAACATCATTCTCACCAATCCCGACGGCATCCAGAACCCTGGGGTGAAGGTTGCAGATTTCGGAATCGCGAAGATCCTTAGCGAGTCATCGACGGCTACGCACCTGGTCGGAACAGCGCACTACCTGGCGCCTGAACTCATCAGTGACAATGTGGTGAGCCCGAGTGCCGATGTGTATGCCTTGGGCGTGACGCTTTACCAGATGGTGTCAGGTCAGTTGCCATTCGGCACGGGCGATGACAATCCGTACTCCGTTGCTGAGCGCCATGTGCACTCCACCCCGGCGGTGATTCCGGGGCTAGACGGCCAGGTGTGGGGCCTTGTCAGAGGGATGCTCGCCAAGAATCCGGTCGATCGCCTGTTAGACAATGACGTCGTCAACCTGGTGGATGACATCATTGTCGACGTTGAGGGGCAGCCGCCGCTAGCTGTGCCCGAGGGGACATTGGCTCCCCATACCATGACCATGCTTCGGCAAGCGACGTCACTGACGACTCCAGGGAGTGACGAGAAGTCGCTCGCCAAGCTCGACGATGGACAAGCCCCCATCGATCTGGAGCATCTGCGCACCCTTGGTATTTCTGCCTCGGCCACTGTGCTCAAGGCCGGTCCGGGGATAGATGGGGAGACGCTTGATGACCTGCCGGTAGAAGAGGCGACCGAGAAGTCGTGGTGGTCGAGCCGCACACACCGAATCATCATCTATGCCGCAGTAATTCTCGTCATCGCGGCAGTGGTCATCGTATGGATGATGGCTGGCAGCGGCTCGGGAAACGCCGACAAGCAGGGGACGAAAGTGGTTGACGGACTGAGCGCCTCGTTGCCGATGCAAACGTACCCGTCTGGGCTGAATGTTTCGCGAGCAGCGACAGTCAGCAAGGGGACTGTGAAGTACACTCTCACCTATCGCACGATCAAGAAGCCCGTGAGGGGAGATGTGCTCGAGGTGGTCAGCTCAGCCCATTCATGCCCCGATGCAACATGGGACGACACTGTCAAGGTTGCGTCACACAGCCCGGCCCTGACTTCCATCGACGCCAAATGTGGGTGGACAATCACGCTGGAGGCTCTTTCACAGGAAGAGCCGGTGACGGTCACAGCGAAATTTTCGGCAAAGGAAGCCGCGATCAGTAATCAGGAAAACCTGCAGACGTGGCTCCAAGATCAGCAGCAAGCTACCGACAAGGCGTTAAATGATGACGCTGACACCTCGACCTCGTACTCTTTGCAACGGCTGCAGACCATGAGGATCAAAATACCTTCGCGAGTCAAAGAAGGATCGGCGATACCAGTGACGATTCTAGGAACGTGGCCGGCGGGTGAAAATAAGATGACGCCGATCTACACGACGCCTTTCAACTCAAATCCGACGAGCATCCTCACCGACATCACAGGAGGCAAGTTGGAGAACGTTCGGCTCACGGATCGTTGTTCGGGCGCAGTGTCCATCACTCCGGACGGCCACGACGTGAGTGCTCTGCATCCGGCTTCGTGCAGCATCGGTGCAGAGATCGGGAATTATCAGGTGCAGGAGAGCCCGATCACCATTGTTGCTGGTGGATCGTAACGAGGCCGGCCGAAACATGAAGTTTGTGGTTTTTGGGAAGGGTTCCTACGGGCATCGTTGTTGGTATTGATCTGAGAAGCCGTGGCGATTGTGGGAAGCTGGCCGAACCTGATTCCGTAGCGGCTGGGGGGATTGCGGCCAAAATGTGACGCAAGTCCGTGCGAGGCTCTGTGCGGTATCTTGAATTGTGCTATATCGAGGAATTCTCCTTGACTGCCGGTTGGTATATCGGCTCTTCCCAATCATCGGTGGAAGGCGGGTCTGAAACCGCCGGTGTCGAGTATT
>OJWS01000002.1_pt1 | contig 230754 bp, 196 predicted proteins | sample 1600491 | NCBI WGS metagenome assembly OJWS01 (sample SAMN04436976, study PRJEB24849) | human gut metagenome | biome: human gut; feature: NICU; material: stool | host: Homo sapiens | place: USA: Saint Louis, MO | collected 2010-08-02 | reverse complement strand
TTAGGGTGCGAGTTAAGAGTCCGCACGATTATCCGCACGGGTCTTCAACATTGATGCCACCACCGTTATGAGCAGGGTGCCGCCAATAAATCCGAGCGAGGCAGGAATACCGATTTCGGGAACGTTAAACGGCATACCCGAGTTGATGAACGGCAGATTGTTCTCGTGCAGAGCGTGCAAAACCAGCTTCACGCCAATGAATCCCAAAATCGCAGCGAGACCAAAGTGCAAGTAAACCAGACGCTCAAGCAGGCCATCGATCAAGAAGTACAGCTGGCGCAATCCGAGTAGCGAGAACGCGTTCGCAGCGAAAACTAAGTACGGCTCTTTAGTAAGACCAAAGATAGCGGGAATCGAGTCGAACGCAAACATGATGTCCGTAGACCCAAGAGCAATGATGACCAGAAGCATCGGCGTCAGATAAGTGCGTCCCGCGTGGCGGTGAAGCATCTTATCCGAAAGGAACCCATCGGTAACTGGGAACACCTTGCGCACCAAACGCACGAATCCAGGCTCCTTGTACTCGTCCTCTTCCTCGTCCCCCTGGATTCCTTCGCGCACCTGCGAGTAGGCCGTGTACAACAACCAAATACCGAAAATGTAGAAGACCCACGCGAACTTTTCGATAATCGCAGCACCGATCAAAATGAAGACCAGCCGCAAGACCAGGGCCATCACAATGCCGTAAAGGAGAACCTTCTGTTGGTACTTGCGCGGCACTCGGAATGCCGAAATGATCAGCACAAACACGAACAGATTGTCCAAAGACAGCGACTTTTCAGTGATGTAACCGGCCCAATACTCGCCGGCATACTGCAAATCCCAGAAGAACCAGACTACAAACCCAAAAACTACGCCAAGAAGGACGTAGGCAATCGACCAGACCGCCGCTTCTTTAAGTGTGGGCTCATGCGGGGTGCGGACGTGCCCGACAATATCGATGATAATCAAGGCAAGGATAATAATGGCCAGCATGATCCAGCCAAGAGCATGAACGTGCAATTGAAAACTTTCGGTAGTCCAAACAGGGCTTATCCGAAGGTCTTCTCCACCACCTTAGTGGCCACAACACCGGGTTTTCACCGTGCTGACGATGCTGTGATTCTGGGAGTACTCCCCCTCGACAAGGCCATTCTATCCAAAATCGCTCACTGCGCCGAGATGCCTGCAGTGGTTCTTCTCACCGGCTAGTTTGCATCGCGCATATGGCGAAGCTCCTGCTTAAGTTCCTTCAGCTCATCGCGCAGCCGGGCAGCAACCTCAAACTGGAGATCCTCAGCAGCCAGGTGCATCTGCTTAGTCAGCTCATCAATCAGACCGGCCAGATCGTCCTCTGCGGCAGCCGCCAAACGAGCTCTTGCCGACAGATTCACCTCGCCTGCTCGACGTGAATCCGCAACCGCCTTCCGGTAGCCGCCCTCCAATAGTTCTTCGGTATCAATGTCCTCACGCGCAAGCATATCGGTGACATCCTGGATCTTTTTGCGCAGTGGCTGCGGATCGATGCCGTGTTCCTGGTTGTAAGCAATCTGCTTCTCGCGACGTCGTTCCGTCTCATCAATCGCACGCTTCATCGAATCTGTAATGTTGTCGGCGTACATGTGGACCTCACCGGCAACGTTTCGGGCAGCACGCCCAATCGTTTGGATGAGCGAGGTAGTGGAGCGTAAGAATCCTTCCTTATCTGCATCCAAAATCGCAACCAGTGAAACCTCGGGCAGATCCAAGCCCTCGCGCAAGAGGTTAATACCGACCAGCACGTCAAACTTGCCTTGGCGTAGTTCGCGCAAAAGCTCTACCCGGCGAAGCGTATCCACATCCGAATGTAGGTATTCCACGCGTACATCGCGAACCGACATGTAATCCGTCAGGTCTTCAGCCATCCGCTTGGTCAAAGTAGTGACAAGCACGCGCTCGCCCCGATCGACGCGCGTATTGACCTCACCAAGCAGGTCATCAATCTGCCCCTCCGTTGGTTTAATAACGATTTTCGGATCCACGAGGCCGGTGGGGCGAATGATCTGCTCCACCACACCCGAAGCTTGGGATAGCTCATAGGGTCCAGGGGTTGCAGACATGTACACCGTTTGGCCGATCCGCTCGAGAAACTCATCCCACTTAAGCGGTCGGTTATCCATTGCCGAGGGCAGACGGAAGCCGTGGTCAACCAGTGTGCGCTTACGGGACATATCCCCCTCGTACATGGCACCAATCTGCGGCACAGTCACATGCGACTCGTCGATAATCAGCACAAAATCATCCGGGAAATAATCCAGCAGCGTATGCGGCGGCGTGCCCGGCCCGCGCCCATCAATATGACGCGAGTAGTTCTCAATGCCCGCGCACGTGCCAATCTCGCGCATCATTTCCAGGTCGTACGTTGTGCGCATACGCAACCTTTGAGCCTCAAGAAGCTTGTTCTGTCCTTCAAACCACCGAACGCGCTCATCAAGTTCCTCTTCAATGGTTTTAAGGGCGCGCTTCATGCGTTCCTCACCAGCAACGTAGTGCGAGGCTGGGAACAGGTACACGTGATCCGTTTCGCGAATCAGATCACCGGTAAGCGGGTGCAGGTACGCTAGGGCGTCAATCTCGTCCCCAAACATCTCAATGCGAATCGCAAGCTCTTCATAAACGGGAATGATCTCAATAGTGTCACCCCGCACGCGAAAAGTGCCGCGCGTAAACGCCATGTCATTGCGCGAATACTGCATATTCACAAACGCGCGCAACAGGTCATCTCGCGAGACCTCCATGCCAACGCTCAGTTCCACCATGCGCGCAACGTATTCTTCAGGCGTACCCAAACCGTATATGCATGAAACCGATGCTACGACAACCGTGTCGCGCCGAGTAAGCAAAGAGTTCGTTGCTGAATGACGCAGCCGCTCGACCTCATCATTAATCGATGAGTCTTTTTCGATGTACGTGTCGGTTTGGGGCACGTACGCTTCCGGCTGGTAGTAGTCGTAGTAGGACACGAAGTACTCAACCGCATTGTTGGGTAGCAAACTGCGTAGTTCTGCGGCGAGTTGCGCGGCGAGCGTCTTGTTTGGTGCCATCACCAGCGTGGGGCGCTGGATCTGCTCAATCAGCCACGCGGCTGTAGCCGACTTACCGGTACCCGTGGCGCCGAGCAAGACGATGTCTTTTTCACCAGCGTTGATCCGTTCGGCCAGCTCCTTGATAGCCGTCGGCTGGTCACCCGACGGGGAGAACTCAGAGACAACCTCGAAAGGCGCTTCTTGGCGAACAACAGTCTGGTTTTCCATGTCTTCTAGTCTAAGCTTCACGGCCTGCAGTAAGCATTTGGTAGAGTTCGCGGGCCACGAAAACGAGATCTGCCAATGACCCCTCGTTTTCGATGATGATGTTTGCATGTTCGCGCCGCTGCACATCGCTCATCTGGTTCGCAATCCGTCGCCTGGCGTCCTGCTCGTCCATTCCTCGCATGCCCGTCAAACGCGCTACACGGTCCTGCTCATCAGCCACAACGACTGCAACTGCATCAACCATGTGCGTCATATTTGCCTCTATCAAAACAGCTGCGTCATACACTGCCAGGCCGTCTCTTGGCGCCGCCTCTAAGATCTCTAATGCGCACGCGCGGATGAGCGGGTGGGTTATCTCATTCAGATCTGCAAGGGCCTTCTCATCGTAAAAAACAATGCTGGCTAGGCTTGCCCTGTTTAACACGCCGTCCGGAGCAACCTCGGATCCGAAACGCTGAATGATGTGCGCTAGACCTTCCGTGCCCGGCCCGGCGATCTCGCGAGCAATCACATCGCCATCAGCAATCGTTGCGCCCATCTCGCGCCAAACGTTCGTGACCGCAGACTTACCCGCCCCAATACCACCCGTAAGTCCGATCCAAAGCGGACGGGTATCACGTGGGTGGGCACTGGGGATCGAAGCAGACTTCAATACTGGCACTTTGATAAGAGCGTGCGCTCCCCCGCGCTGGATCTCTTCCCAAGCCATACAGACCTCCCAGTTCCAAGCAGCTTTACATGCCAAAACAGGATTGAACAGTTTGACTATAACTCGCAATAAAGAGGTGGCCGAGTGGTTTCCCACTCGGCCACCTCCTGAACGTCTAGTTCAAGCGCCTGACGGCAACGAGACTATTAGTTGTTCGTTAGCTTCTCGCGAAGAGCTGCGAGCGCCTCGTCAGAAGCGAGGGTGCCTTCCGACTCAACCGGGGTCGAGTAGGATGCCTGGTCCTCAATCTTCGGAGCAGCCTCGGCGTCCTCTTCCATCGCACGAGCAACCTGAGCCTTGTGGGACTCCCAACGAGCGTGAGCTTCAGCGTACTGGGACTCCCAAGCAACGCGCTGCTCGTCGTAGCCTTCCATCCACTCCTGGGTCTCCGGATCGAAGCCCTCAGGGTACTTGTAGTTGCCGTTCTCATCGTACTCAGCGGCCATACCGTACAGCGACGGATCGAAGTCGGAAGAGTTCGGGTCCACGCCTTCGTTAGCCTGCTTCAGCGACAGCGAGATGCGGCGGCGCTCAAGATCAATGTCGATGATCTTAACGAAGACCTCATCGCCCACCTTCGCGACCTGCTCCGGAGCGTCGATGTGACGCTGCGCGAGCTCAGAAATGTGAACGAGGCCCTCGATACCATCCTCAACGCGGACAAACGCGCCGAACGGAACGAGCTTGGTGACCTTGCCCGGGACAACCTGACCGATAGCGTGGATGCGGGCAAATGCCTGCCACGGATCTTCCTGGGTGGCCTTGAGCGAAAGCGAAACACGCTCGCGGTTCATATCGACGTCGAGAACCTCAACGGTGACCTCGTCGCCAACTTCAACAACCTCGGACGGGTGATCAATGTGCTTCCAAGACAGCTCAGAAACGTGGACGAGACCGTCTACACCGCCAAGATCAACGAACGCACCGAAGTTAACGATCGAGGAAACAACGCCGGAACGAACCTGGCCCTTCTGGAGGGTGTTGAGGAAGTTGGTGCGAACCTCAGACTGGGTCTGCTCTAGCCAAGCGCGGCGGGAAAGAACAACGTTGTTTCGGTTCTTGTCCAGCTCAATGATCTTAGCTTCAAGCTCGCGACCAATGTACGGCTGCAGGTCGCGAACGCGACGCATCTCCACGAGGGAGGCCGGTAGGAAGCCACGCAAACCGATGTCGAGGATGAGGCCGCCCTTGACGACCTCGATGACGGTACCGTTTACGACGCCATCTTCTTCCTTGACCTTCTCGATCGTGCCCCAGGCACGCTCGTACTGGGCACGCTTCTTCGACAGAAGCAAACGGCCTTCCTTGTCTTCCATCTGAAGAACAAGAGCCTCAATCTTGTCGCCAACCTCTACAACGTCGTCAGGATCGACGTCGTGCTTGATCGACAATTCGCGCGAAAGAATAACGCCCTCGGTCTTGTAACCGATATCTAGCAGGACTTCATCGCGGTCAACCTTGACGACAGAGCCTTCGACAATGTCGCCTTCCTTGAAGTACTTGATGGTCTCGTCGATAGCGGCGAGTAGATCCTGTTCGGATCCAATATCGTTGACTGCAACCTGCTCGGGCTGCGGGGTTGAGTTGGTCATAAAGTTTAAATCCCCGAATACGGATAAATAGTAGTGAATATGGACAATTTGGCGCCTATGCGCACAGTTTCAAACTGTAACCACAAAGAGCACCAAAGGCAATGCTATCAGTGAAGCTCTGGCCCACACGTAATAAATTCGAGACTCTGGGCGTGAGAGTTTGGTCGCATTTTGGGCCAAACGCTCATTCGCGCCACATTTTTGGGACTAATGGCCGGCACTGCGCCAGTTATCGCCAATACCCATAGACACGTCCAGGGGCACATCCAAGGCAACCGCGTTAGACATCGCATGCTTCACGAGCTTTTGAATCTCGTCCTTCTCACTGTTCTTAATCTCAAGCACAAGTTCGTCATGCACCTGTAGTAGCACGCGTGAACTCAAACCCGATTCGGCTAGGGCACTATCAAGATGAATCATCGCAACCTTGATGATGTCAGCTGCAGATCCTTGAATTGGCGCGTTGAGCGCAGCGCGCTCGGCCATCTCTCTTCGCTGGCGGTTAGTCGAAGTGAGGTCCGGTAGGTAGCGACGCCTCCCAAACAGAGTGGTGGTATACCCCACCTTGCGAGCGTTCTCCACCAACCCTGCGAGGAAATCCTGTACTCCCCCAAAACGTTCGAAGTACTTATCGCGTAGCTCTCCGGCCTCGGCAACGCTGATGCCGAGTTGCTGGGACAGGCCATAGGAGGATAGGCCATAAGCTAAGCCGTAGGAAGTTGCCTTGATTCGGCTACGCAGATTCGAATCGACCTCATCAACGGGCACGTGGAACACCATGGCGGCCATGGTCTTGTGCAGATCCTCACCCGAGTTGAAAGCCTCGATCAATGCCGCGTCTTCAGACATGTGCGCCATGATGCGCATCTCGATCTGTGAATAATCTGCAGTGAGAAGGGCGTCGAAACCATCCGCCGGAACAAATGCCTCGCGAATCCGCAGTCCCTCTTCCGTACGGGCCGGAATGTTTTGCAAGTTCGGCTGGGTTGAGGACAGACGGCCCGTGGCGGCCTTCGTCTGCTCGAATGTGGTGTGAATGCGCCCATCGGACCTCACCGAACCGATCAGGCCGTCAACCGTTTGGCGCAGCTTAATCTTGTCGCGGTGCTCCAGCAGGTGTGCAAGGAAGGGATGCTCCGTTTGCAAGAACAGCTTTTCAAGAGCATCCGCGTTTGTGGTGTATCCCGTTTTAGTCTTCTTGGTCTTGGGCATATCCAATTCGTCAAACAGTACCGTTTGCAGTTGCTTTGGACTGGACAGGTTCACCTCGTGTCCAATCACCTCGTAAGCGGCATCGGCGGCGCGGCCCACCATGCTGTCAAGCTCATCTGACATCGCCCGCAAAGTGTCCATGTCCACACCAATGCCCACGTGTTCCAGCTTCCACAACACGTTTTGCACCGGTAGCTCCATTTGCTGGAATAGCTCCCACGCGTCCTGCTTGTTCAGCTCTGCCCTCATTGGCGGTTCCAAATCGTACAGAGCTTGCGCAAGGATCACTTTCTGCGAATGATCGGTGAGCAAAGACAACTGCCCGTCAGACTCTTCGGCCGCAACAGTGCGGTCCAAATATCGTCGCGCTAGAGCCGGCAGCTCATAGCCTCGCTGGTCGGGGCGCAAAAGATAGGCGGCTAGCTCAGCCTCAAACCAAATATTTCCAAAGTCAATACCTCGCTGGCCAAACAGGTGACGCCACTTTTTTGCCTCGTGAGTAATCACGCGTGCCTTGCTAAACAAAGCTTGGAGTTCATTCGCAGCGGCCTCATCAAGATCAACTGGATCTACAACCAACGCCCTTCCAGGGGTGTACAGCACAAACACTTCGATATCGCTACCAGCCAGCGCCGGCAGCACCGCCAAGAGGTCACCCTCCTCTACCGGTTGTGCCCACGCTTCGATTCCAACCTGCGGATACGTTGATGTTTCAACCTGCACGGCCTCACTTGCCGATGGTGTGGGAGCCTTGTCCTGATCAGCTACATCTACAGCAAAAACTCGGGAGCGAAGCGTTGCGAACTCAAGGGAATCGAAGAGCTCCTCAACCCCATTGCGGTCAAACGGCTTACGTTCTAAATCCGAAAGCTCCACTGCCAAATCGACGTCACGAAGCAGTGCATTTAGGCGGCGATTACGACGCACATCTTCTAAGTGCTCGCGTAGCGCCTCGCCGCGCTTACCGCCGACCTTGTCCGCATTCTTGATCAGCTGATCAAGGCCGCCGAACTTCTTCAACCACTGTGCTGCCGTCTTATCACCCACACCGGGAACGCCCGACAGGTTGTCAGCCGACTCCCCCACCAGCGCGGCAATCTCCGGATACTGCGCCGGCACTACGCCGTACCGATCCGTCACCGCCTGCGGATCCATCAATCTCAAGTCAGACATTGAACGTCCCGGATAAATCACGAACGTAGAATCGGTGACCAACTGGAAGGTATCGCGGTCTCCAGATGCCAAATACGTCTCCATGCCCGCTTCTTCTGCCATTGAAGAAACCGTTGCGAGGACGTCATCGGCTTCTACGCCCTCTTTCACAACCACGGGGATGTCTAGCTTCTTAAGCACCTCTTGAATGAGCGGAACCTGGCTCTTAAACTCATCCGGCGTCTTCGCACGCCCCGCCTTATATTCGGGATATTCATCGGAGCGGAAAGACTTCTCAGCGGCATCAAAAGCTGCCAACACGTGCGTTGGTTCGTAGTCGGCAAGCATCTTCACAAGCATCGAAACGAAACCGTAGACCGCGTTAGTGTGCTGCCCCGTGCTCGTAATGAAAGATTCCACGGGAAGCGCGTAGAACGCGCGAAACGCCATCGAATGGCCATCTAGTACTAGAAGTCGTTTTTCACTCACGCCTTCAAGCCTAGAGCAGAGGGGCACAATTCACAGCACCTACGCTGTTGGCAAGACATAACCGAACGCCTATTACACCCCTCGGTACACGTGCAAGCCAGGAGGAACGTAAGGTGAGAACTAGTTATTTAAGAAAGGAACGACGGTGCCTCACTTCGATAAGCAGACCCTCATGGCGCGCACCGAGATGGAAGTTATCAAGCTTTCGCCTACAAACTGCGTGATGCGCATGCCGGTAGATGGCAACAGGCAGACAGCGGGTGTACTGCACGGGGGCGCGAGTGCTGCCTTAGCAGAAACTGCGGGCTCCTTAGCTTCGCGTGAACATGCCCGCACTATTGGCGATGACTTCGTTGCGGTTGGCGTGGAACTATCCATCCAACATATTCGACCCGCTAAAGCCGGCTACGTTACCGCCGCGGCAACCGCGATGCATTTAGGGCGCACCCGCTGCGTACACCGGGTAGATATAACAGATGAGGGCGGCAGATTAATATCCACCGCCCTGATCTCAAACCAGATCATTAAGAAACCGTGAGGGCTACTCTCCCACCTGATCTACAACCGCGTCAGCGACTTCGCGCATAGAAAGGCGCCTATCCATAGACGTCTTTTGAATCCAGCGGAATGCCTCCGGCTCCGTCATCCCCATGCGCTCCATGAGCAAGCCCTTAGCGCGGTCAACAACCTTACGCGTTTCGAAACGCTCGGTCAGATCGGCAATCTCATCTTCCATGGCGAGCATCTCAGCCTGCCTCGAAACGGCGATCTCCACAGCAGGAAGCAGGTCCGTAGGCGAGAACGGCTTAACAACGTATGCCATCGCTCCTGCATCGCGTGCACGCTCAACAAGCTCAGCCTGCGAAAATGCGGTTAGCATGACCACGGCGCAAGAGAGCTCCTTCAAAATGCGTTCCGCTGCGGTAATGCCGTCCATCTTCGGCATCTTCACATCAAACACGCAAAGATCAGGTTCTAGTTCAAGCGCCTTCGCAACTGCGTCCTCGCCATTATCTACCTCAGCAACTACGTCGTATCCAGCACCTTTAAGGGTTTCAACAATATCCAAGCGGATTAGAGCTTCGTCTTCAGCGACAACAACCCTGCGCGTTTTACGTTCAGTGTCACTCATAACATTCCTAAATTTTGGTCCAACTTAAAACTATGGCTATTCTAGACCTTGGTTCCGTTCAAACGGTAACAATGCCCCGGTGGCCCAACTGGCAGAGGCGGTCGACTCAAAATCGGCATGTTGTGGGTTCGAATCCCACCCGGGGTACTTTTTAATTTCTGATCCTCATCAGATGCGCAGTCATATAGAGAAAATGGGAGCTTGATAGCTCTTCATAATCTATCAAGCTCCCGTGAAAACACCTACAGAACCAGATGTTCTAATAGGCGCTGTCTTCCCTCATGCAACCTGGACAAGACTGATGCCAAGGTAATCAGCTGCCTGCTTACGCGTTGCCGGTACGGCCAACGCGTCAATAGCGCGCCTTACCTGCATCGAATCGACATCCTTAAACCATGGGCGCACAGCCTCTGCAATGTTCATCTCGCTAAGGTTGCGGGCCTGACGGCTTGTGTGCATGTCGTAAATGCTAAACATCTGCATAGCTATCTCCTTCCTACTATCCGGCCGGATATGCGCAACGGCAGCGCAGGTAATCCAGCCCCACAAAACTGAAATGCTTCATCCGCTAGGCGTCTGGGAAACCGGAGAAACCGGCCTGTAGCAAGTGCGCTACAACGCCTTAACCATTTACGGCGAATAATATAGTAAATCATATTAATGCCGGGGCTGCAAGTAGCAACCCCGGCATTAATATTCGAATGCGAACTGGACTAGATTCCGCCACCAATCGAATAATCGACGTCATCGCCAATCGTATGGATACGAAGCGAGTTAGTAGAACCCGGGGTGCCCGGCGGCATACCAGCCACGATCACCAGCACGTCGCCCACGTCAGCCAACTGCGAAAGCCGCAGGACCTGGTCGACCTGCCACACCATGTCATCCGTATGCTTCACTTCCGGTACACGATAAGTTTGAATACCCCAGGACAGGGCCAACTGGTTACGCGTGGTTTCAAGCGGGGTGAACGCCAGCATCGGGATCGGCGAACGCAAACGCGACATCTGCCGCGCTGTTGAACCCGACTGGGTGAAGTTCACGAGGAACTTAACATCCAAACGCTCACCAATCTGCGCAGCTGCCTGGGTCAAGACCGAAGAGTTCGCAACGTTAAACGCGCCGATCGGAGCAATACGCTCACCGCCGTTCTCCTCAACGTTTTCAATAATGCGGTCCATTGTGCGAACGGCCTCAATCGGGTAGGCGCCAATCGACGTCTCACCAGAAAGCATTACCGCGTCAGCCCCGTCCAAAATCGCGTTAGCACAGTCAGATGCCTCAGCACGCGTTGGCCTCGGATTCTTAATCATTGAATCCATCACCTGGGTTGCAACAATAGCCGGCTTCGCGCGGCGGCGAGCAAGCTCAATCGCACGCTTTTGTACCAGCGGGACCGTCTCGAGCGGCACCTCAACGCCCAAGTCGCCACGGGCGACCATGATGCCGTCAAATGCTTCCACGATCTCAAGCAGATGCTCAACGGCCTGCGGCTTCTCAATCTTGGCAATTACCGGGCGGTAAATACCAACCTCTTCCATGACCGCGTGAACATCGTTAATGTCCTTGGCGTCACGCACAAACGACAGGGCAATAAAATCGGCACCAATGTTAAGCGCCCAGCGAAGATCTTCCTCATCCTTTTCCGTCAGTGCGGGCACCGAAACAGCCACACCCGGAAGGTTAATGCCCTTGTTGTTCGAAACATTACCGGGAACCTCAACGCGAGTCTTCACGTCAGTATCAGTTACCTCAATAACACGAACCGCCACGTTGCCGTCGTCAATCAACAGACGATCACCGGGGCGGCAGTCACCTGGAAGTCCTGCAAACGTGGTTGACACCAATTCCTTGGTTCCCGGCACGTCGCGGGTGGTGATGGTGAAAGTATCACCCACGTTCAAGTAGTGCGGGCCATCCTCAAAACGTCCCAAACGGATCTTCGGGCCCTGCAAGTCAACCAGCACGGCGATCGCACGGCCTGAAGCGCGCGCAGCCTTCCTCACATGCTTAATAACTGCTTCGTGGCCCTCTACATCGCCATGGCTCCTGTTAATACGAGCCACATCCATGCCGGCATCTACCAAGGCTTGAATCTGATCAGGACTCTCTGTTGCCGGGCCAATAGTGCAAACAATCTTAGCTCTACGCATATAACTACTCTACGTTCTCCTCAGTGCGTTCGGGAGCTTCCACGCGAGTCGATGCTCCCCGTTTACCCGCTATTAAGAATCCAACAATCCCAATAATAATGATTACGAGTGCCGACCAGGCATTCAAACGCATACCTAAGAAAATCTTCGCGGGATCAATCCGAAGATTCTCAATCCAGAATCTGCCAATCGCGTACAGGCTCATATACAGGAAGATCAGCTGACCGCCCTTAAACTTAAACCTTTTATCAAGGGCAATAATGATGAAGGCCATCGAGAGGTTCCAGATAACCTCGTACAAGAACGTCGGGTGGAACAACGTACCAGACGCATACCCAGCGGGCAGATGCCGATCGTCAATCTCCAAACCCCACGGCAGCGTCGTAGCCTTACCGAACAGCTCCTGATTAAACCAGTTACCAAACCGCCCCATTGCCTGAGCAATAAGTAACGTAGGCGCCACCGCATCCGCAAACGGTCCCATACGCTGGCCCGCGCGATGAAGAGCAATTGCAGAACCGATCACGCCGCCAATAACGGCGCCCATGATCGCTATTCCGCCTTCCCAAATTCGGAAGATCTCAAGCCACTGTCCGTTAGGACCAAAATACTTGTACGGCGAAGTAATCACGTGGTACAGCCGAGCACCCACAATCCCAAACGGGATTGCCCATAGGGCAACGTCGTAAACCAGTTCTGGATTCCCACCGCGTTCCTCGTAACGCTTCTTGGTTAGCAAAACCGCTACCACCATTGCGCAGGCGATAATAATTCCATACGCGCGAAGAGGAACCGGCCCCAAATACCAAACGCCCTGAGGCGGTGACGGTATTGAAACCGGGAGCAGGGAAATAACACTCATGGATACAAGTTTATCCAGAACCTACTGCGATACGTAGTTGAGAAACTCAGTGCGCTTGGTAAAGCAGGGCCTGACGCTCGTGAATTCCCTGCTGAATACGCTTTTTGCGATCTGCAAGTAGCGCCGGATGTTGAGCTGCCGAAACCATTTCGGCCACCAAAGCGCGCGGGTCACTAGCTGAAACTAAAGACTTTCCAACCAGGACCGAATCTGCTCCTGCCCTCGCATACACGAACACATCCCGCGGATCACGAACGCCAGACTGAGCAACCGCGATCACATCGGAGGGGATCACATCAACGATCTCATCAAAATTCGAGCGGTCAATCTTCAGATTGTGCAGATTGCGCGCATTGACACCAATCGCCTTCGCACCCGCATCCAGGGCCCGTACCGCCTCAACCCGCGAATCTACTTCCACCAGGGCAGACATTCCCAAAGACTCGATGCGTTCTATGAATCCTCGCAAATGAGGCTGATCCAATAGAGCCGCGAAAAGGAGCACCATGTCGGCACCGTAGGCCCGAGACTCGTGAATCTGATACGGCGAAATAATGTAATCTTTGCGCAGTATTGGCAGGTCAATAGCGCGCCTTACAGCCTGCAAATCTGCCAACGAACCATCGAAATGACGGTTCTCTGTGACGCAAGCAACCATGGTTGCTCCCCCATCAACGTACTGGCGCGCCAATGCACCAGCATCCGGGATCGGAGCAATATAACCATCGCGTAAATTGCGACGCTTGATCTCCGCCATAATCGTTACCGCGCCAGGACCTTTGAGGGCACCAAGAGCATCACGTGGCGACGGGGCTTTCAAGGCGCGGCGCTTCATCTCATCCAAACTGACGCGCTGCTCGCGATGGGCAAGCTCTGCCCGCACATCCGCAAGCACAGAGTTCAGGACGCTCATGGTCTCCTCCTTCCCACCAAGAGTGTCGCAAACCGTGGCGCCGATCACCAAATCCGTTCACCTAGCAGACACCGACTTGACGACAAAAGCGGACAGGACCGAAGCCCTGCCCGCTCTTGCTTAAACGTGAGTTCTAACCCTGGATGGCCGGTAAGGTGCCTCCCTCAAGGAAGCATGATCGCTTACCCGTATGGCACGCGGCGCCCACTTGATCGACCTCCACCAGGAGGGCATCGCCATCGCAATCGAGACTAACCCGCTTTACAAACTGGAAATGCCCAGAGGTGTCTCCCTTGCGCCAGTACTCGCCCCTAGAGCGAGACCAGAACGTAACCCGCCCCTCCGTCATTGTACGGTGCAAAGCCTCGTCGTTCATCCACCCGACCATGAGGACTTCCCGGGTATCAAACTGCTGAATAACCGCGGCAAATAAACCGTTCTCGTCTCGTTTCAATCTTGCTTTGATAGCAGGATCGAGCTGCGATTGCGATGGTGCCTTCACTTGTCCCTAGAACTTTCCTGAAACTTTGAAACCGGCATCGGCCAAGGCGCTCTTTACCTGCGCAATCGAGACCTTGCCGAAGTGGAACACCGACGCTGCCAGAACCGCGTTAGCACCCGCGCGTGCGGCCTCCACGAAGTGCTCCACTTCGCCGGCACCACCTGAAGCGGTGATCGGCACGTCCACGGCCTCACGAATCGCGCGCAGCAAATCCAGATCAAACCCGGTCTGCACACCGTCTGCGTCCATTGAGGTCAGAAGGATTTCACCAACACCTCGAGCCGCGGCGTCCTTCGCCCAACCCACAGCATCGATTCCGGTGGACTTTGAACCACCATGTGTAGTTACCTCATAGCCAGACGGGGTAGAAACACCGTCCGCGCAGCGGCGCGCATCCAAAGCCAAAATGACCTTCTCGGTGCCAAAACGCTGCGCCAGTTCATCCAATACATCCGGACGATCAATCGCTGCAGAATTGACCGAAACCTTATCCACTCCCGCTTCAAACAGACGCTGAGCGTCCTCCACATTGCGAATACCCCCACCCACAGCGAATGGGATTGAAACAAGACCCGCAACTTTGGCAACTAAATCGACCATCGTGTCACGGCCCTCAGTTGTAGCCGAGATATCAAGGAACGTAAGCTCATCGGCGCCCGCATCAACATACGCCGACGCAAGCTGCGCGGGGTCACCAGCGTCCTTCAGATGAACGAAGTTAACGCCCTTCACCACGCGCCCGTTCTTAACATCCAGACAAGGAATAACTTTAATGAAGTCGTTCATGAGGTGACCTCCTCTGATTCGGTAGTTGACGGCGTCAGTGTACCGCCTTCACGCTGCGCCGCGATAATGTCGATCACCATAGTTACAGCACCGTCACCCAACGCCATCTCGGATGGAATGGTCAGAGCAAGACGCGAGCCCACCCGCTGATCGGTTAGTGCAACCCGCACCCCGGGCATGGCTTCGGCTAAATTAATGGCTTTTGGGATGCCTTTCCACCAGGTTGAATCTTGCACCACGGAATCGGTCCAGTTAGCACGCACAAATTGAACCAAAACACTGTCCGTATTTTTAACCTGAATTCCGTCGCCGCGTACCAGCATTTGGACTTTCAGATCGTCCGGCGGATCACCGGGATCGTGTGAGATGTTCGGACCGGTGTCGGTCATTGTCACCTTGAGAGGACCGCCCTGTTCCTCTACCACTTCACCGGACGCGGCCGAATGGAGGACGTCCACCACATTCACCTCCGTTCCCAGCTCAGCGCCGCGTGAAACGGGCCGAACAAAAAGTACTCGTGAGCCCTCGGGCTTGCCCACAACGCCAGCCAAGAGTGCCTCGTCGAAAGAATCTGGCGAAGCCAGTCCAACCTGGACCGATGGGTGGCTCGATTCATCCACCGCTCTTCCCGTTGCACCATCAAATGACCATATCGCGACGATAAGCGGTGAATCAGCAGTGATTTCCCGTCCAGATCCCTGTTCCAACAGCTCTACTTTTTCCGAAGAGACCGATACTGAACCGGATATAGAAAGAGTTGGGATGCGACCAACCGTTCCCGACACCTGAATCTTGTCGCGCCACGTCTGTGCGGGCTGAGAGTCTTCATCGGTCCGGTAATGCTGCACGATGAAAATGGTTAACGCGATCACTAGCAGAACAAAAACGCCCAGTGCCTCACGCCAATAACGCAAGATGCGCCGATGTAGCTTATTGCGCTGCTGCATACGGGACGGTAGATGCTTCGAAGGTTTTGCTTTTTCAGCTTGGTCTTTACTCATGCGAAACTCGCTAACCCGGTGTCCTGCTCGGCGATCAACTCCAAAATCCTATCCGCGTCCCTATCGGCAACCGCGAACGGATCGGATAAAACCACGTGAGGTGCGCGGTGGTCATCCAAGCGCAAGTGAAGCCAGTCCGCCCCAAGCTGTCGTTTAGCGTCCTCGGCGGCCGCAATCACCTGGCCGCGAATATTCGCGCGCGTAGTAGTAGGAGGAACAGACTTCGCCTTCTGTACTTCGCTGGGATCGGTAAGACGAACCATCTGACCCGATTCCTCCAACCGCCTGCGAAAATCCGCTGTGATGTCGTGGTAAGCAAGCTCTAGCCGGGCCACTCGTGGATCATCCAGGCCACAGTTGGAACGCTCAACAAACCTGGTGAATAGGCGCTCCTTTATGGCCCAATCCAGTTCCGTTGCTACACTGCTGTGATCGCCGGACTCCACAGCATCGAGCGCGCGATCCCACAGGTCCAGCATTCGCAAAGTAAGTGGGGAGGCATCCGCCGTATCAACCACCGCAAGGGCCCTGCGCTTCAGTTCCCGCTGAAGCCGGGTCACACTCATCCTTGTTCCGTCTACCAGCTCCACCTCGATATTCGAGCCCAGCTGGAAGTCAATCTGGCTGATCACCTTCATCGGATCTTTGAGCGCTAAATCGGCGATACGCACGCCCGCCTCAACTGCGGACAAAATGAGGTGGGTCATCACTACTTTTACCGCGGTTGAACACTCCGCAACATTCGTATCACCCACGATCACGTGCATTCTGCGGTATTCGCCGGGGTTAGCAAGTGGCTCGTCTCGCGTATTAATAATCGGGCGAGAATTAGTAGTAGCTGCAGAAACCGGGTCATCCATAAACCGCGCACGCGGTGAATACCCTAGCCGCGGCACTCCATCGCGATGCACGTGACCAGCACCCGTCACAATCTGCCTCGTCACGAAAAACGACACCAATGCATCGGCCACATCCCTAAAGTTGCGATTACGGCGAAGCAGATAATTCTCATGGCAGCCAAACGAGTTGCCCGCGGCGTCCTCATTCGTAGAAAACAAATGAATGCGTCCACCCCTCCCCCGCTGCTCAAGAACCCCGTTTGCTACATCGGCAAACTCGGCGAACAGCGACTCGCCAGCTCTTACCTGCAAAAGCAGGTCCTCAACTCGATCACACTCCGCGGTAGCAAACTCCGGATGCGCGCCCACATCCAAATACAGCCTGCCTCCATTGCGCCAAAACACATTGGTTGACCGCCCCGCCTTAATCAGCGGTTCAAACAGAAGATGCGCGGCCTCCTCGGCGGACAGCGGAGCATCCCCGCTACCCGTTGGAGCACAAGTAATACCGTATTCCGTCTCTATCCCAAAAATTCTACGATTCAAAACAGCTCCAGCCGACCCGGCCTACTCGCCACCCTTTTGCACAAAACCCTGCACGAACTTCTGCGCATCCGTTTCCAAAACCGAATCGATCTCATCCAAAAGGTCATCAATGCTAGTGCCCTGAGCCTGCACTTGACCAGCCTCCTGAATCTCGTCCTCATTATTGCCGCCCGCTGGCGCGAACTTCTGTGCCATGATTACTCCTTCCCACCATCAAATAAACTAATAAAAGCCTGCGCGCCCTCATCTAAGGCACGGATAAAATCCTCACCGCCAGCCTGATTTGGATCTGGCAACGGGATCCGTACCAAACGATCTTGGCCTGCCTGATCTACCACCAGCGACGTCCACGAAGCCTTCACGACCTCTGGAATCAAACTAATTGCTTTGCCGCGAACCCAAGCGCGCGTATTACGCGGAGGCTCAACCAAGGCACGTGCTACGTCATGAGGTGAAAATAGCCGTCGTACGCGGCCCGCTCGATCCAATGCCGCTACCAGCGACCTTCCCGGACGCAAATCCGCCCACTGTAAATCCATCGCGCGAAGGCGCGGATCGTCCCATGTGGTGCCTAAGCGTTCCATCTGCCGTTCAAACAAGAGGTACTTCGCCACCCACTCAACGTCAGTAGCTATACTTTCCAAATCAGTCTCCAGGCCATCCAGAACGCGTTCCCATTCCCTGCAAATGGCCTCACCGCCCTCATCTAGCTGAAGATGAGAGCGCACGAAATCCAAATACTTACGCTGCAGCTGGGGCGCAGTCACCGCCTCGCCCGACTTCAAACGAATCAACCGGGTCATCGAAACATCGTGAGAAACATCCCACGCTGTCTGCACGTCATCTTGATCCAGTGCAAGCGAATCAATGGTGAGATCAAGATCGCACTCGAGTGCGCGCAAAACCAACGACGTAGTGCCCAGGCGCAAATACGTTGAAACGTCGAACTGATTCGCGTCTCCATTAATGACATGGAAACGACGGAACTGGTGATGATCGGCGTGCGGCTCATCGCGAGTATTCACAATCGGACGGTTGAACGTGGTCTCAAGACCAACCGAATTCTCAACAAAATCTGCACGGGCAGAAATCTGGAAACCAGGCTTTTGTGAATGCTGACCCAGGCCCACGCGTCCCGCTCCGCAAATCACCGGGCGCGTCACCAAAAAAGGAATCATGGCGCGCGTAATGTCATCAAAATCAACGTCGCGGCTCACCTGATAGTTCTCATGAGTGCCGTATGCCGCGCCCTTTCCATCCGTGTTGTTCTTATACAAAACCAGGTCCGTACCCGCCTGCGCGCACACCTCCATCACGCGAGTTGCTAGTAGGTCACCCGCCCTGTCATAAAGCACCGCATCCAACGCAGAGGCAGTTTCTGGACTCGAATACTCCGGGTGCGCATGATCCACATAAAACCGCGCGCCGTTTGAGAGCACCACGGAAGTTGCACGCTGCATAAAGCGTTCATACTCGCCCGGACGATCCTCAAAGCTCACGCCTGTCGGCGGCGCTAACCGGTAGGGATCGTCCGTAAGCATCGAAGGGTGCGCCGCCGCCCTCTCCAATCGGTATCCGCGCGCATCATTTAGCGGATCCTCACCGGAATAATCCCAACGCACCACCTCGCCAATAGATATCGAAGCGGCGTATTCCTCAACAGCAGTAGCTGAAAGTACCACTGGATTAGCGCCCGGATCATTCGCATCCGTTATCCCGAACTCGGTTTCTGTACCTAAAACCCGGTTAGTCATTCGCTACCTCCCTCGCTTGAAGCGAACGTACCGCAACCACGTCGTCACCACGCAAGCCTGTAATTCTCGCCCACTCTCGCGGCGTGGTAGTTGCCGCCAAATCCCAGGTCTCCATCAGCTCTTCCGCGAATGCTAGCTGCAGGTGCTCTGGCGTGAGCCCCGGGCGTCCGTGTATCGCGTCCTTAACGGCAAACTTTTTTGCGCGCTCAACTATAGATGCAATCATCGCGCCAGATACCAGATCTGAAGCGTATACGACCCTTGACTTCCCATTAGCGAGGGAAAGCTTAAACAGAGCCGTCTGTCCACTATTCTCATAGAGCGCATCTACCAGTTGTTTCGTCAAATGCTGAGTTGTCTCTTCTCGCGAACCGAACCGGCTGAGCGTGGACTTTGAATAGGGCAGATCCGGAACCAAATACTTTGCAAAGACATCGAGCGCTCCGGCGCGATTGGGACGATCAATCCGGATGCGAACATCCAACCTACCGGGACGCAACACCGCGGGATCAATCATGTCCTCACGGTTCGACGCGCCAATAACAATGACGTTATCGAGTGCCTCCAAGCCATCCATCTCCGCCAAGAGTTGCGGCACAATCATCGTCTCAACATCGGATGATATTCCCGAGCCACGCGTGCGGAACAGCGCCTCCATCTCGTCAAAGAAAATCACCACCGGAACGTTCTCAGAAGCGAGCTGGCGGGCCCGACCAAAAATCGCACGAATATGGCGTTCGGTTTCACCCACGTACTTGTTTAGGACCTCGGGACCCTTAATCGAGAGGAAGTACGGCTGGCCAGTAGCCCCTGCCAAGGAGCTTGCCACTGCCTTCGCAATCAGCGTTTTACCGCATCCGGGAGGGCCGTACAAAAGAACACCTTTGGGGGCGCGCAGACCGTATTCGCGATACAAATCCGGATTCTTAAACGGCAATTCGACGGCGTCACGCACCTTCAAGATCTGTTCATCAAGGCCGCCGATATCGTCGTAGGTAACGCCCGGAATCTCGGGTTGCAACAACTGCTCCACATCGGAGCGCACAACCTTTTCCAACGCCATGTGTGCCTTCGTATCAACGAGTAATGAATCACCTGACCGGACTCCCCCGTGTCGCAAAGAACCGGCAAGCAACACCATCTGAAGTACGCCCGCATCGGCGCTGACCAGCGCCCTATCCGCCCCCACTAGCTGTACCACCGAAGCCATCTGCCCTACCCGAGCGGTGGACAGCGGCGCGGACACGATCATGTTCTCACTCACCCGAACGCTCTGCCCCACCCGCAGACCAAGTAGATCCACCGAACTTGCAACCGACAACCACATTATTCTGCCGCCGAGGGAGACTTCGGCCTCGCGCGCCTGAGAATCGATCGACAACACTGTGCCCACCTGCGCAGGTGGTTTACTAGCCGCTTCGATCTGGGCGCGCATCGAAGCAATCTCTTCGCGCGCAACCATGAGAGTGCCCTTGAGTCGTTCATTAGCGCTGCGCAGCTCGGTGATTTCGACCTTCAAATCCTCAGGTGAATACGACACTAAACGTTTTCTCCATCCTCATCGTGAGCCAGCCAAACCCTCGTTTTCCCCGCCACATCTCGAATAGAGCGACGCACCTTTTTTGGCGAAACAACGGGGTTTAACTCGCCGTTTTCTTCCCACGCAGTCTCTTCGTCCCACTGGCCCGCCAGCCCCTCGGCAGCCTTAGCCGGGCGTCCAGCGCGGCGCTGCGGAACTGAAGCACGCTCCACCTTACGGGTGGTCATCAAGAACCCGGTGTGTGCCACCATGCGATGTTCTGGCCGCACCGCCAACCCATCCAAATGCCAATCACGGATTGCAGACTCCCACGCCTGCGGCCTGGTAAACCTTCCAAAAGTATTTAAATCCTCGCGCATTCGAGACAATTGCGTCACCGTAGCCACATACACCGTCAATACGCCACCAGGAGCCAGAACGTGTTCCACCGCCTCAATGCATTCCCACGGGGCCAACATGTCAAGCACCACGCGATCTGTTGACTCCGCGGGTAAACTCATCGCAACATCAGCGAAATCACCAACCGAAACCTGCCACGCAGGATGGCGTCCACCGAACCAAAGATCCACATTGCCCTGCGCTATCTTCGCGAAATCCTCCCGCCGTTCAATGGAATGCAGCGAGCCTGTGGACCCCACGGCTTGAAGTAGAGACATCGAAAGAGCGCCGGATCCAACTCCAGCCTCCAGCACGCGAGCACCGGGGAAGATATCCCCGAAAGCCACAATTTGTGCAGCGTCTTTGGGATAGACGATGGCTGCGCCCCGAGGCATCGACATCACGTAATCGGTGAGAAGAGGGCGTACGACCTGGAACTCACGCTCCCCGTCATACATGGTCACAGCCTCCGGCTGGCCAATGATGTCATCGTGGCGTAACGAACTCCGTGAGGTCTGGAAATAGCCACCAGGGACCAGCATAACCGTATGTAACCGGCCCTTTGGGTCTGTAATCTGAACAAATTCGCCCGCCTGTAGCGGACCACGGCGAGACGCCATGCCCATCGGGTGGGCCACTTGGCTTGGAATCGGATACTCAAGGGAAGAAGTCACATGCACAGTCTAGTTGGCACGAGCGGTCATCTTCGAGTTCACTCCCTTTTGCTTTGCCCCCCCTGGTGACACCACAAACATTGTCTTCCCATCGCGATACGGTATACACATGAGCGAGACAAGCAAACGCCGAAAAGCACTATCTGCAACCTCCACCAAGACATGGTTGCAGTGCCCCATGAAATTCAGGCTCACGCAAGTGGACGGTTTCAAAGAACCACCCTCACCAGCCACCACTCGGGGGACGCTTGTGCATGCCGTGCTTGAAGACCTGTTTGATCTTCCTGCGGAGCAACGCACCGCCGAAACGGCAAGCGAAATGATTGAGCCACTGTATGAAAAAACCATGGCTCAAGACGAGCAGTTCTTATCCTTGTTCGAAGACGACGTTCTACTGGATAGGTGGAAAGAGGAAGTCCGCGCGCTCGTACGTCAGTACTTCGCCATGGAAAATCCCACGCGCCTGGAGCCTTATGCACGCGAAAGGTTTGTCCGCGTGGAAATTACCAATCAGATTGCCATTCACGGTTTTATTGACCGCATCGATAAGGCGCCCAATGGAGCTATCCGCGTCGTAGATTACAAAACCGGCAAATCGCCACAAAAGCGCTTTGAAGAAGACATGCTTTTCCAAATGCGGTTCTACTCGCTACTTCTTCGCAACACAGACCTAGGCCTGCCCGCCCGTACTCAACTTGTTTTCCTTGGAGACGGACGCACCCTCACGCTAGATCCAACGCCCGAATCAATAGAAGCGTTTGAACACCAACTCGTTAGCATCTGGCAAGACATCGAAACCGCGGCTCACCGAAAACTATTTCCACCCAAAAAACAGGTCCTTTGTAACTGGTGTGGCGTGCAAAATCTCTGTCCTCTCTATTCATCGAATCCACCTGAGATATCAGAAGAAGGACTTGAAAGACTACTCGAAATTAAAGGGTAAATGCACCCGCCTGCATTAACTCTTCAGCTGTCATGACCTAACAGATTGTGGCCAGGTGATTCCTCACCTGGCCACAACACTAGAACCCAACAGCGCGTCAAGGTTCTGGGAATTAACCCGTCACATCACGGCCGTACCCATCGGGCTCAAAATTCCTCCCGCAAGCAAAAGACCAATCACGATCGAAATCACAATGCGGTAAATGACGAACGGCTGGTAAGACTTAGTTGAAACGAGCTTCAAGAACCAAACGATAACGGCGTAACCAACACCGAACGCAATCAGTGTGGCTACAACCGTTGGGCCCACATCCACGCTATTGCCACCAACAGCTACCCGGTAAACCTTGTACAACCCGGACGCGAACACCGCCGGCATTGCAAGCAGAAACGAGTAGCGAGCGGCTGCCTCGCGCGTATATCCCAGTAAACGACCCATCGTGATTGTTCCACCCGAACGTGATACGCCCGGAATCAGCGCCAGTGCCTGCGCGAAACCATACAGAATCGCATCCGACCACCGCATCTTGTCAAGCGTCATTCGCTGTGGCATCCACTTATCGGCCGCGCCAAGGAACAGGGCAAACACAGCGAGCATCGTCACCGTGATCCACAGATTTCGAAATGATGTATCAATCCAGTCTTCCAAAAGCAGGCCAAGAACCGCGATCGGGATTGAACCCACAATAATCATCCAGCCTAAACGCGCATCCGAGTCCCCCGCGGATATACGGCGCTGCGCGCCAACCCAGGGCATCGAGCCAAACCACTTCTTGATGATGCGGACAATGTCCTTCCAAAAGAAAATCAACACGGCTGTTTCCGTGCCGAGCTGTGTGATTGCAGTGAAGGCTGCTCCTGGATCATCCATGCCAAGTAACTCGCCCACAATACGCAGATGTGCCGATGAAGAGACCGGCAAGAACTCCGTAAGCCCCTGCACCAGTCCTAAAATTATTGCTTCAAGCCAGTTCATAGTTTCAAACACTATCTGTTAACAACGTGCGCTACTGTATGAGACATGCGACATCGACTAGGTAACACCGGCCTGAAAGTATCCCCCGTTGGAATCGGTACACTCACCTGGGGGCGCGACACCACAGTCACCGAAGCTGAAAACATCTGGAATACCGCGGTTGAAGCAGGCATAAACCTAATCGACACCTCACCCACATATGGCGAAGGCAATGCTGAATCCACAGTTGGAACCGTACTTGAAGCCACCGGTACCGCGCGTGACGACGTAGCCATTGTTACCAAAGGCGGTTACATCCCCTCCGAAACTCGCTTTCGCTACTCCGCCTCGAAGAGCGCAATTCTTAGTTCTATCGACCGCTCGCTTGAGGCGCTGAAAACCGACTACATAGACGTTTATCTCATTGCCCGCCCCGACTCTGAGACGCCATTCGAGGAGAGCCTAGAAGCGCTCAGTATGGCATTGCGCTCCGGAGCAATCCGCTACATCGGAGTATCCAACTTCAGCGCGTGGGACACGGCCAAAGTGCACTTTCTTGCCAAGGAGTTTGGCACAAAGCTAGCTACCGTCAGCGCAGAATACTCCCTGCTACAACGCGGCGTAGAACGAGAACTCCTACCCGGCCTGCGCAGAGATACCATCGGATTCATTGCCTGGTCAGCGTTAGCGCGAGGAGTCCTCACCGGAAAATACCGCCACACTACTCCACCAGATTCGCGTGCGGCCTCGCCAATTCTCTCCGGATTCGTGCAGCCCTACCTCAGCAATGAATACAGCGCGATAACCGAAGCTGTCCTGGCCGCAGCCTCCGGACTCGACGTATCTGCAACCACCGTGGCGCTCGCATGGCTCACAAGCCAACCCGGTGTAACCACCGCTCTGGTCGGCCCACGCAGCGAACTCCAAGCAAAACAAATAGCTGAGGGAATGCAATTTGCACTCCCCCAGCCAATAATTGATGCACTTAACGAAGTATCCGCGCTGAGGCGCAACTACCCCGAAACGGAAGGAATCTAATCGTCCTCGTCATCTAGATCAACAAAATCTAGATCATCCTCATCAGACGCATCGCCTTCGTCATCGTAATAGTCGTCGAAATCGTCATCGCCGTCATCAAAATCTGAATCGACAATGTCAAACGGCAAATCGACCCCGTAGTTGTTAAACAACACGTCGTCATACGTGAAGAAAGCATCGCGCAGGCGCGCCTCAGCGGCCTCAACAATGCTCGAGTCGGCCATATCGGCCGCACGCGCAGCCTGAGCGTGCGCTTCGAACGCTGCGATAAGACGATTCAGTGCGTCTGTCGGATTCATACCCATGCTTATACTCTACAGGCCTCGACGAGAAAGAATAGCCTTAGCCGAAGCGTCGTGACCGATCAATTCCCGGAACGATTCGCGCGGATCACGCGACGAGCCACGCGACAAGATCGCGTCCGTGATTCGGCGACCTGCCTGACGGTTCAAACCTCCGTCGCCGTCAATAGCTACCACGGTGCGGAACCAGTTCTCACACTCAGCAACTAAGGCCTCCGCCCACATGTACGAGTAGTAGCCAGCGTCGTATCCCACCGTGAAAGCGTGCGGGAAATAGGTAGAACGATAGCGTGGTGGAATCAAATCAGAAGCAACACCAGCCTTTTCAAGTGCCTCGGCCTCAAACTGAGCAACGTCCTCATCTTCGCTAATTTCGGAGGAATACCAGGCCTGATCCAGTAGCGCTGAAGCGCAGAACTCTACGGTTGCGTGAGCCTGCCCGAAAGTCTTTGAATCACGAAGCTGGGCACGCATCTGCTCTGGCATGACCTCGCCGGTCTCGAAGTGACGCGCGAAATTTTCGATAACCGTCGGGTTGTAAGCCCACATCTCATTCAACTGGCTGGGGAGCTCCACAAAGTCACGCGGCACAGCTGTGCCCGCAGTCGAAGCGTAGCGAGTCTTCGACAAGAAACCATGCAGGGCATGGCCGAACTCGTGGAACAGGGTCTCAACCTCATCCCACACCAGGAACTTCGGACCATCCTCAACCGGTTCAAAATTCGCGCAGTTGATAATAATCGACTCGTAATCGGTTGCTAAGTAGCCCTGCACCAGCGAATCCATCCAGGCTCCGCCGCTCTTACCTGCACGCGTAAACGGATCGATCAGGAAGATACCAAGCGACTTGCCAGCTTCATCCTCAATCTCATAGACACGCATCGACGGATCCCAACCGGATAAGTCAGTGCGGCGCTTTGCACTCACACCGTAAATCTTATTGGCCGCGAAGAACACGCCATTTTCTAGCACGTTCCACATCTCCAGATAAGGCTTCAACGCCTGCGCCGACAGGCCGAGAACGTCGGCCTTCTGCTTCTCCTGGTAGTAGAGCCAATCCGAAGCCGTAAAGCGCTCCAAGCCGTCAGCCTGCGCGCGACGGGTAAGCTCCGCTTCATCGACCTTGGAGGCGTCAACAGCTGCCTTTGATACGTCGGAGAGCAGCTGGTAAACCGCGTTGGTGGAGGGTGCCATTTCCGTCTCCAGCACAACCTCGGCATGATTGTTAAAACCTAGAAGCTTCGCGCGCGCATTACGCTGCCTCGCTATCTCGGTCACAATACCCCGAGTGTCAAACTCACCACCAAAGCCGCGCTCCATCGACTTTGCCAACAGCTGGGCGCGGGCAGTCGGATCATCCAACTGGGCAAGCGCAAGCTGGTTCGTGAAGTTGTTCAGCGTGTATTCTCTGCCGTCAACACTCACGGGTGTTGCCAGCATCTTCGAGACAATTTGGCCGTACCTTGTTGCAAGCTGTGAGATCTTCAGATCAGCTTCTTCAAGCGCCTTGCGCCCATTCGCGTCAAGGTCAATACCGCCAAGCCTGAACTCCTTAATCTGCTCACTGACCATGTAAGCCGACTCTGCGTCCAGGTCCTGCTTCGAAAGCTCTACGAACTTCGCGTACAGCGCCTCATTCGTCATCATCCACGTCTGGAGCTTGGTCAGCGGCTCATCAAGCTTTTCTTCCAAAGCGTCAAAGTCGGGACCTCCAACCGCGCTGATAAGCGTGTACACGGGGCCAATCGCGCAGTCGAACTCAAATTCCGCCTCGTCAAACGGGATTAGAAAGTCTTCGATCGAAGCGGGCGCTTCCTCCAACGCGGTTATCGCACCGCGATACGTGTTGATAGCTTCAAACGCTACACGCTCACACTCAGCAGCGTTGTACTTACTGAAATCAGGAAGCACCTTTTCGATTTTGCTCATTTACCATCTTCGCTTTCTAGCCCGAGAACGCGGGCAATATTCGGATTGAAGAAGCCGGGGCCCTTCAAAACTTTCCCATCTTCACGGTAAATCGGTTTACCATCAGCGCCTAATTTGGACATATTCGAGGCCTGAACTTCACGCAACACCTCATCAAGGTCAATGCCGCACTCCAACGCCATACCGTAGGCAACATACACGAGGTCAGCCAAAGCATCCGCAACCTCAATCGTGTCGCGAGTACCGTCATCTGCCTCGCGCGCGGCGGTTACGGCTCGTCCAATGATCTGGCCTGCCTCGCCTCCGTAGAGTGCGGTCGTTAGTTCCGTGAACTCTTCGGACACGAGGCTCATGCGCATATGTACGCGCTCCGTGTCAGCAGTCGGCTTCTCGCCAAGCTTGACGGGTAAGCCGTAGACCTCATGGAACTGACGCACCAGAGCCTGCGGTCGTCGCGGGTCATACGGGCGCTTGGCGACAGGCAGATCGCAATGATCAGAAAGATCAAAGTAGTGCGGCAGGTTGGGATCACAAGCCGGCTCCATGGATTCGCCGCGCAGAAGGCTCGCCGCCCACATATCGACCACACGACCATTTCGTTCCCTTACGCGTCGCTCAACACCCTCAAAGATGAAACCAAGCTTCCACGCTAGTCTCCATGAAGCGTCATTACCCACGTGTGCATGCCACACGATCTTATCGACGTGGGATCCTTCAAATACGTGTTGGATTGCTAACCGCGCTGCCTCGGAAATATAACCCTTCCCGCGAGCGGCCTCACTAGCCCAATACCCAAGCTTCAGTGAGCTTTGCGCCTCATTGTAATCTTCGAGTCCAACACAACCCACCAGGTCAGAATCGGCCCACACCAGCCACGTCGCATTAGGTTCCTCAAGTTGCCTGGAAGTATTAATCCACCACTTTGCATCCTCTAGCGAATATGGTTGGGGAACCGTGGTGTACTTTGCGATAAGAGGGTCATCTAAAACCTCTGCCAGCTGCTGTGCGTCAGTAGCTTGGGGCCTGCGCAGCACAACCTTTTTACCTTCTAAAACGTTCATCTCTACTCTCCCACCGGGCTATCTAGGTTCGCGTGATTCCATGCGGTATTCAAAGCGTTTTCAAACGCGATACGCGGCTGGGCTCCCTCCATCATCAACGCCTTATCGAAAATGAATACCGGCACCGCGCCGATGCCCATCTGCACACCAATCTGGAAATCAGAAAATACCTCTCCCGCGCTATCTTGCGATTCGAGCGTGGCGAGCACGCGGTCTCCCGGAATATCGAAATCACGAGCGATTGCGATCAAAGACTCCGGATTAGACACGTCCATGCCGAGCTGGAAGCGGGCCCGCTGCAGCGCCTCATGCACCTTCAGCTCCAATGTGTCACTACCCATCGTCGTGTCGCGCTCCATGTCAATCTCACGGGCCAGACCAACCAAACGATGCGCTGACGTTGTGGGAGCGACCTTCACGCCCTCCCAATCAATATCAATGCCATCCTTGCGGGCAAGTTCCGTAAGTGAGGACAGCACCTGATCCACTTCCGCCCGAGACATTCCTTTTGTGCGCGCTAAATAATCGGGTTCTGACTCATTCAGCGTCTGATCCAGCTCCGGCTGCAATAGGTAGGCATGCAGGCGTACAGAGACTTCCTCCTTGCGCTCGAAAGTAGAAAGAGCCTGCCGCAAATGCCGCACCCCTAGGTAACACCAGGGGCATGCAATATCAGTCCAAACGTCGATGTGCATACACAAAACCCTTTCTATAGATTCAGGGCTACCCTCCTGCCTTATTGCACCGGTTACTGCCGCAAGGGCACCGCGTGGGACAGCAGAAAGAAAACGCCTGTCAAGCACCACCAATAATACCCGGGCAGACCATGCCCGCGAGATACAAGTGGGCTCCCCGAAAGTCGGGCACTGCACGAACCTAACTTTCGGGGAGCGTTAGCATTTGAGGCTAGTCTTCTACCAGCACAATCCGAAGATTGCGGGGGCCGTGCACGCCATCGACACGCACGAGTTCAATATCCGAAGTCGCCGAGGGACCAGCAATCCACGTGGTAGGGCGCGTTGGATTCTTGGCCAGCACAGCCACAGCCTCGGGTAGCGTGGCCTTAATCGCATCACTGCGAAGCACGATCACGTGCGTATCCGGCACGAGGGTGATAGCGCGGCGCCCCTGATCTGCGGTGCCGTCCAAAATAATGGTTCCCGAGTTAGCCACCGCCACTCGGGAGGCAGTTACAACCGCATCGGTCTTATCCAGTTCCTCATTTGTGAGGGCCGGATCATCCACCTTCACTTCACGACCATCTCGGCCAGCTGCTTCCACCCATTCCTCGGGCAGACCGGCAGGAACCACAATGCTGTGCGTATCAGCCAAGAACTGCTCAATCGCGTCCTCAATGCCATCTTCGTTTACACGCTTAACCTGCGCCGTGTAATCGACGAGGGCATCAACCATCTCATCAACCACCTCAGAACGCGGGGCGTCACTACCGAAACGGTAGTCGCGCGGGATTTGCGGAGCGTCAATGCTACCTGCGGCGCGGATACGCCTAAAGATTTCACTTTTTGCGCTCACTTGCCTTCTCCTTCATTCTTGCCTTCGGCTTCCCACCAGTCTCTAAACGACTGTGCAGGTGGTGCGGGCACGTCACGGGTACGAGTCCAATCCTTCACCACCGGGAACGGCAGGAAGCCAATCTTGCGATCAGGTCCGGCTACAACGCGACCAGCGTTAGCGGCCTTTCCGCCCATCTCCATGCCCTTACCAGAAGACATGACCTTCGAGCTCACCTTCATAGCCACATCCCACTTGTCAGGTATACCGCCCCGATTAGCTTCGGTGTACTTGTGGCGCAAATGCACCAAAATGTCTGGAATGTTGATCTTCACGGGGCACACATCGAAGCATGCGCCGCACAATGATGATGCAAACGGCAAAGATGCAGCCGGATCCCTGCGGTCCTTCGCATTGAGCAGCTGCGGCGTCAAGATCGCACCAATCGGACCTGGATATACCGAGTTGTAAGCATGTCCACCAGCGACCCGGTACACGGGGCAAATATTCATGCACGCCGCGCAACGAATGCATTTGAGGGCTTCACGACCCACCTCGTCTTGAAGCACATTAGTGCGGCCGTTATCCATCAAGATAATGTGAAATTCCTGCGGGCCATCGCCTTCGGTTACACCGGTCCAGAATGAGGTGTACGGATTCATTCTCTCACCGGTAGCCGAACGCGGAAGCAACTGGGAGATCACCTCAATGTCTTGGTAGGTGGGAACCAGCTTCTCAATACCCATAACTGTCACCAGTGTCTCCGGCAGGGTGAGGCACATGCGGCCGTTGCCCTCGGATTCATAGATTGCAACCGTACCGGTCTCCGCAACACCAAGATTCGCACCAGAGATAGCGACCTTGGCCGAAAGGAACTTCTTACGCAGATGCGCACGAGCCGCCATTGCGAGCACACGCGGCTCATGTGTCAGGTTGTCTGGCACGTCCTCCATCCGCTTTTCGAAGATAGCCTTCACTTCAGCACGGTTGCGGTGAATAGCAGGCACGACAACGTGAGACGGCATGTCTTCAGACAGCTGCACGATCATTTCTGCCAGGTCCGTCTCCCACGCCTGAATACCTCTTTCGCCCAGGTACTCATTCAGGTTGATCTCCTGAGTTGCCATGGACTTCACCTTGACAACCTCATCAACCTGCTTCGACTTAACGATCTCGTACACAATCCGATTCGCTTCAGCAGCGTCACGGGCCCAGTGCACGATACCTCCGCGCGCCTTTACGTTCTTTTCAAACTCTTCGAGCAGATCCGTCCAGTTTGCCGCCACATTGCGTTTGATATTCGAGGCCGACTCACGCAAGTCCTCCCAATCAGGCATCTCCGAAACGCGCACATTTCGCTTGGCGCGGATCTTTCCTGTTGCGTAACCAAGATTGCGACGCATTTGCGTATTGCGTAGCGTCTCTTTTGAGCCGTCAGTAAAGCTCTTCCCCCAGCGCAACGGATCCTGCGGTAGCGGGTGTCCCGGTACCCAACCCAGCTCCTGCTCTTCAACATCATTCTTAGACCATTCAGCCGGGTTCAGACCCAACTTCGACCCAAGCTGTTCAATCTTGTCAAACATCTAGGCACCTACCTTCGTGTTCGTAGCGGGAGCAATCCACGGATCTTCCTGACTACCAGCCAAAACCTCCGCAAGATGCATGGCGCGAATACCTGAACGAGTTCGAGAAAGCCCGCCGGCGATATTCATCAGGCATGAATAGTCTCCAGCAACAAGAATCTCTGCGCCGGTGGATTTGATGTTGCTCATCTTGTCTGCAAGCATCGCGGACGAAACCTCCGGGTTCTTGACCGAGAAAGTTCCGCCAAAACCGCAGCAGACATCGGCTTCTGGTAGTGGAATGTACTCGATGCCCTCAACCGCCTTGAGCAGCTGGAGCGGGCGATCCCCCACCTTGGTAATCCGCAGCGAGTGGCACGTTGAATGATAGGTGACGCGGTGCGGGAAATACGCGCCCACATCAGTGGTGCCAAGCACGTCTACGAGGAGCTCAGTCAGGTCATACGTGCGTTCAGCAATCTGTTCAGCCTTGCGCGCCAAACCTTCATGGCCCAGCTCGCGCGCCACCATTGCCTGTTGGTGACGAATGGAACCAGTGCAAGACGAAGATGGAACAACTATCGCATCCCACGTCCCGTCAAGAACGGGCGCGAACGTACGAACGTGGTTCTCAATAAGAGGCAACGCCTCCGGGTAGTAGCCCGTATTGATATGCATTTGTCCACAGCACGCTTGGTTCTTTGGGAAGACCACCTGATGCCCAAGACGCCTGAGCAAATGAACTGTTGCCTGTGCGGCCTGCGGGAACATCGCGTCATTGATGCAGGTTGCGAAGATCGCGACTTTCATTAAGGATTCCTTTCTTTAACTTGCGATAAGGAATCCGAGGATTCCATTGGAAGCGAGAACAGTAATGAGACCTAGGAGTACCAGCAGTCCCAACGAGTAAGGAGCGGCTTTTCTCAAAATCTCAGACTCAGAGCCCTCCGACTTCACCGCACCGGCGGCGATAGCAAGGTTTTGTGGTGAAACAATCTTGCCGATGCCGCCGCCTACCTCGTTTACGCCCAGGAGAAGACGAGCGGGGAGGTCAGCGGTTTGTGCAGCGGTTGCCTGCAAGTTGCCAAACAGTGCACCAGCCGAGGTAGCCGAGCCGGTAACAGCCGTGCCGATACCGCCCAGGAACGGAGATAGGAACGCGAAGGCAGTACCTGTGGCCGCAAGCCACGCGCCAATAGCTACGGTCTGGCCCGAGAAATTCATTACGTAGGCCAACGCCATCACCAGGCATATTGTCAAGATAGCGATGCGCAGGTTGTGGACCGTGGATAGCAACGTCCTCATTCCCTGTTTGAAGGGCAGGTTAAAACGCCCGTCCGATGACCTACGCGAGTACACGGTTGCAACCACCACTCCGGTAAGTAGCAACATTGTGCCCGGCGAGGAAAGCCATGGGAGGGTGAACGTTACAGACGCATTCGGTTGACCGTCCATCCCTAACACACCCGACAAACCTGGCCAGGTGAACTTAATATCGGTTGCGCGCAGCGCTGCTGGAATGTTCACGCCGAACTTCCACAGCTTTGCGACCGCAAAAACGATTACGACCAGCCAGTACGGCAGCAGGCCAAGTGCGACTCGGGAACCAGACAGCGCTTCAGTCGGCTGAGGCGAGCGGAATTCTTCCGGCGTTGCTGGCGTCCAGAAGCGAAGCAGTAGCGCCAATAGCGCGAATGAAAGTAGCGAGCCCACAACGGCAGCCAACTCGTAGGACAGGAAGTTGGACGTCAGATACACGCCCGTCCCCATACCGACCCAGGCGACCAGAGCGGCCAACCATCCCTCTTTTATTCCGCGCCAGCCATCGAGGATGAACAGCATCAGGAATGGAACTACGCTGAGCAGAATAGGAGTAATACGCCCCATCGTGGCGCCCACCAAGGCGGCATCGTCGCCACCCAGCTTGGCAACCGTTGTCACCGGAATGGCCATGGCCCCAAAACCGACGTTGAGGGCGTTGCCCACCATCACCGCGATTGCCGCGCGGATGGGATGCAGCCCCAGTGCCCACATCATCGTGCATGCGATCGCCACCGGAGCGCCGAATCCCGCTAGCCCCTCAAGCAGGCCACAAAATGCGTATCCGATGAGTAGGCCTTGGATACGCATGTCTCCCTTGCCAACGGTAGAAAAGACCGCCTGCACGTCCTTTGCGCGGCCCGAGCGATCCGTCAGGTTGTACAGCCACACTGCCATCACAACGATATAGATGATTGGAATGAGGCCAAACGCTGCGCCTTCAACAGCTGACATGCCCGCCATAGAAAGCGGCATGTTGAACCCAACGATACTTACTAGCAGCGCGATTACTAGCGCACCAGCGGCACACCAGTGGGTAGGTAGCGAAAAAGCTCCTAGCGCAACAAAGAAAAAGATAAGTGGGAGGAGGCTGACCAGGGCAGTCATCGTCAGTGACCCACCGATCGCAGTGATAGACGGGATAAAAGTTCCCGCCAGCGGCATAAGCATGGAGCAAAACCTCGTTGTTGATCAAAGTTGCATCTCAACTTATCTGACATCGGAGTTTTCTCAGAAACCGCCTCGTAGGACCGGCGACAATGCGCTATAAGTCAATGAAAGCAGCATTAGTTACCAGCGCAGCCGTGGGGCGATTTTCAAACCGATGGCGTTCCCAAATGCCGGTTTGTACTAACGACACCTTTAACAGGCCCGCTCACACGCTTACTTTTACCGGTGTTGCCGAGGAGCGCGAACACACCAATTCATTCGGATAGCACGACGGCAACCACTTGCCAGGTAATACCCCTCGGGGTATGTTCTTCTTGAGCATAACTTTCGTTCATTTCTACAAAACAAGAGGAGATAGCATGTGCCGTCCAGTTGAATGCAAGGTCTGCCACAAAACCACGTGGGCTGGTTGTGGACAACACGTTGCGCAGGTCAAGGCTTCAGTGCCCGCAGGCCAGTGGTGCAACGGCAAACACAGCGCTGAAGAAATTGCCGCGGCAAAATCCGAACGCCGCGGCTTCTTCTCCCGCCTTTTCAAGTAAAGACTTCATGCAAGGCTCCCTGAGCAACACTTCAATCTTGAAGCGTGCCCGCACACTGTGCCACAAACGCCATTGGTTTGAACTGACCGAGGGAGCAGAAAAGGTCGGGCAATATAATTCGCAGTGAATGATTGCCCGACCTTAATCTAGGTTGAAGAGGATCAGCCCTTCATGCGGCGTACCCTCACCATCGCGGTGCCCGCTGCTGCAAGAGCTAGGACGGTCAACGCGAGTGAAGTGGTAGCCGTTCCAGTGCTAGCTAGCGACTTGCCACCATTTGCCTTGTTCGCCGAATCCTTCGGATTCTTCGGCTTTAGCACCGAACCGGATTCACCCGGCTCGCTTGGAGCAGTTGCAGCGTCCAATGCGGCCTGAGCTTTGCGGACAGCTTCCTTCGCTTCCTTCACCTTGGCTAAAGCGTCCTCGTAGGCCTGCGCTGGAACCACCAGCTCGTCACGAGCCGCCTCTGCCGCTTCCAAAGCTTCGGTTGCGGCCTGCAGCGCTTCTTCAGCATCCTTAACCGCCTGAGCTGCAGCTTCTGCAGCTCCTTCAGCTTCCGCCAACCCCGTCGTCGCGTCAGCTACAGCATCTGCAGCCTCACCCGCCTTCTTCTGCGCAGCCTCAGCCTTCTCCCTCAAATCATTGAGTTCTGTGGCTGCGGCAGCCAGTGCGGCTTGAGCTTCTTCAAGAGCGGACTGAGCAGTCTCGATAGCGTTTTTGGCCTTCTCAGCTTCTTCCTCCGCAGCAGTCACCGCAGCGTCCTTTTCGGCCTTATCAGCCTGGGCAGCCTCCAGAGCCCTCTGCGCGTCATCGCTCTTTTGCGAAGCATTCTCAGCGGCCTGCTTTGCCGCTTCTGCCTGCGCCGCCAGCTCGTTGAGCGTCTTGTTTGCAGCGTCCAGGTTCTCCTGGGCTTGGGCACGCTGCGCTGTAGCGGTAGCACAAGCTTCATTAGCCGCAGCCTTGGCCTCCTCAAGAGCCTTCTGTGCCTTCTCGACATTTGCAGTAGCCTCATTCAGCGCGTTCTGCGCATCCTGAAGTTCCTTCTTGCCGTTCTCAAGGTACTTTTCATACTCGCCGATCAGCGCGCCGTACTCCGCAGTAGTGTAAGAGGGAGCTGTGGAGTCTGTATAGTAGCGAACATCGAGGTCAAAGACCTGGCCGTGGGCGATACCGTGTAGCGTTCCTTGCTTGTCAACGACAGCAAAACCCGTAAAAGCGTAGGTATCATTCATGAGGTTTTTGTAATGCCCCGTGCCCGACTTGTGGCCGACGGGCTCCTGCTTGTAAAGATTCTTTTCCTTGGTGTACCAACCGTTATAAGGGTCAGAGTGTCCCCAGGCGAGGTTTTCAGCCTGAATGACCTCTGGCCGATGGCCGATAACAGTATTCGCCGCGTTCGTCTGAAGCTCTGATCCCGCCATGAGCAGCGAATTGATCTTCAAATCAGCACGACCGGGGAAGATGTCGTCGTTACGACGTAGCTCATTGCCTCTATCGATGTGCGGAAGCGTTGCCTTGAGATTCTTCAAGGTGGTCGCATCGCCCGTCTTATTTAGCTCCGTCTCAGCGAAGAAAGGACCATAGTCGTCAACTTTCGTGCTGACGTCGTACGAATTTCCACTTGCGTCCGTGTACTTGCCGGTGGTTAGAAGTTCATAGGCACGCGTGGCATCCGGGTCATTCTTTTCGACTCCAAGCCAGCGGAAGAATCCCGCAGTTCCCTGCTGCTCATCTTTGAGTACCTGCTCGGCATTCTTCTGTGCAGTGTCAACAGCCTTTTGCTTCTCATCCTGCTGGCTACGCGCCTCGTCGAGTTTCTGCTGCGCTGCCTTCACTGCAGGATCGTCTTTCACAGGAGCGCACGCCTCAGTCCGCTTGGTTTCAGCTGCCTGGAGAGCACCCTCGGCCTGAGTCACAGCCTGCTGCGCGTCATCACGCTGCTTCTCTGCCTCCTGTTGCTTAGCGGCCGCTTCATCAGCAGCCTTCTTAGCGGCATCGGCCTTGGCCTGAGCATCGTCAACAGCCACCTGAGCCGCTGCGGCGTCCTTCTTAACGTTATCAGCCTTGGCCTTAGCATCCTCCGCCTTCTTCTTTGCGGAATCCAAAGCCTCCTGCTTGGCATCAACATCCGATTTCAACGCCGCAATTTGCTCGTCGCTCGCCCGCTCAGCGACGGCATCGTCGTACGCCTTTTTCGCGGCGTCACGCTCAGAGGTAGCCTTTTCTGCCGCAGCAGTTTTGCTATCAAGATCTTTCTGAGCCGCTTCTTGCTTCTCAGTAGCCTCGTCAAGCGTGCTCTTGGTATTTGCCAAAGCTTCCTCAGCGGCTTGAACGGCAGCCTGCGCGGCGTCAACATCCTCCTGCGCCGCCGCGAGTTTAGCCGGAGCCTCCGCGTCTTGCGCTGCAAGCTCTTCTTCTGCCTGCTTGAGCGCCTCCTGTGCCTGAGCTAAATCATTTTCCAGCTGAACCACTTCAGCGGTCTTCGCATCCGTATCGGGCGCAGACTCTGCTGGAGCAGCCACGGCAATACCACCAAATGTCAAACCGCCGATCAGCATGCCGGAAGTAACGGCAACTGCAAGGCGCTTGGTCATCTTCACTGTTATTCCCCTTCGGAAACATTTGCAACGACACCGTGTTGCAGGGCAACGTAATGCACACAACCTTGTGCTATAGGGACATAGTCCTTGCATAGACCCTGCACGCAAGGCATCTCAAGAACTTTCCATCATGCTAGCAGAGGTAGATACAGCAATATGTGTCCCGGCACAAATTGAGATACGTCGCATTAGAATCGCCTCAAATGCTTCCGAATTTCCAGGTTGTACGCGATAACGACCGCGCCAGCGTATACAAAAGTGAGGCAACCTTTCGGCTGCCTCACTATCTGTGCGCGAAGCGGGACTTGAACCCGCACTCCCGAATAAGTGGGAACTAGCACCTCAAGCTAGCGCGTCTACCAATTCCGCCACCCGCGCATCGGGGCTCTTTAGAGCAACGAGGAAAACTCTAGCATGAGATCCACATGCGGTGTCAAATCACCTCCTTGCACGCCAAATAAAGCCTTTTCACGCCGCGCGTTAGCGTACTAAACAAACCACTGTGCTTAGATAGGGTTAAAGCATGAACACTAACATCGTGCTTTTTGACTTTGATGGAACGATCGTGGACTCCGCCCCGATCATCATGCAAGCAGTAGTAGACACCCTTGACGAGCTGGGGCTACCACCACAGTCAAATGAACAACTGCGCGCCTGGGTTGGCCCTCCCCTATTTCATTCCTTCCGTGACTTCGCGAAAGTAGACCCCGCCCATATTGACGACGCCATCGCCACCTACCGCCGTTACTATCGCCAAACCATGTACGACGCCCCGTTCTTTCCCGGCGTTCCAGAAGCCATTGAAGAGCTTCACAAACTTGGCTTCCCCCTGGCCATTGCAACTTCAAAAACCGAAACCATGGCAAAACCGATAGCTACCCATGCCGGACTCGATCCCTACTTCAAATACGTTGTCGGTTCTACCAACGACTCCACCCACCAATCCAAAGCGGCAGTCATCGCAGATGCGCTAAGCCTCCTAGAAGCCGACGGCTACAATCGTGAAGGCGCCATCATGATTGGCGATCGAATCCACGATGTTGAGGGTGCGCACGCCAACAATCTCGATGTAATCGGCGTCCTATGGGGAGGGACCGACCAGCGCGAATTCGAAACAGCGACCGCAGCGGTTGCCACACCGGCAGAGCTAGTTGAAACAATCATCGAGCGAGCAAAGAAATAATCACCAAAACGAACTAGGCTGAAACCGTGAGTAAAGACGAAGACAGCGGCAAAATCAGGCGACTAGCATCCCGAGCAGGGGCAACCGCTCGCTCAATCATGTCGCGCAACACTACTGCAAAACACGTTGGAATACCGGCGGAGACATCGCGGCCCCTCTCCCAAGAGGTCCTGCCGCGACAGCACCGCAGAAACCAAATGCGCGGATCGTCGAGGGGCGTTCCCCCACGATTCTCCAAAGCCCACGCTCGCGGAAACTCAGACGACATTCCCACCTGGCTACGCAAGGCCGGCACCTCCGCGTGGATGATCCTCGGCATCCTCGTCATCGTAGCGCTCATCGTGTGGAGCCTAGCCGAAGTGGCCGCCGTCGTAGTTGCAATCTTCGTTGCACTCGTAGTCACCTCGATCCTGAATCCCATCGTCACTTGGCTCGAGCGCTACATGCCAAGATGGCTAGGCGAAATACTGGCCCTACTGGGTAGCACAGCAGTTTTTGGTGGCCTCATCTTCTACGTCATCACATCCGTTACCGGACAGTGGAACTCACTTAGCAAACAGTTTGGCAATGGCATAGACCAGATCATCGAGTTTGTAAGAACCGGGCCGTGGGCCGTAGACCTCACCTCCGACGAGATCTACAACTGGATCAATCAGACCATTGAACAAGCACGCAACTACATCGAAACCAACGCGGGCCAAATACTCCAAGGAGCACTTTCAAACCTTGGGTCCATAGCAATCGGATTCACGATCATGGCGCTCGCGCTGTTCGCCACAATCTTCTTCCTCTACTCCGGCAAAAGCATGTGGATCTGGTTCCTTAACCGGCTACCCGCAAGGCACCGCGAATCTACACACAAAGCCGTAGCCGCCGGGTGGTACACGTTCTCTGGATACGCTCGCGGCATCATGATGGTTGCACTAACCAACGGCATATTCGCGTTCGTATACCTAACGGTTCTCGGAATTCCACTTTCCGCACCGCTCGGAGTACTGGTATTCATCGGCTCATTCATTCCCCTGATCGGCGCACCCACCGCCATGGGCATAGCCATGATCGTGGCTCTTGCGTCTAAGGGTGTTTGGATGATGATCGCCGTTGGCATTGGAATCGCCCTCATCGGACAGTTTGAAGGCCACGTCCTCCAACCACTCATCATGGGCGCACAGGTTTCGCTCCACCCAGTGGTTGTGGGCATCGGCGTCACCGCGGGAACCCTACTCGCCGGCATCTTCGGTGCTGTACTTTCCATTCCACTAATCGCTTCGGCGTGGGCTATCTACCAACAGCTCCACGAAGAAGACCCACCCCTTGAAGGGGATCTTCCAAGCCCCAAAGAAATCGTTGAAGGACCCTCTGCAAGCTAACCGGATTTAACACTCGAGGCGCTACCTGAAATCGCGGGACCTGCCCGCCACTGGAACAGGTAGCGCCTCAAGCTTGTCCGCCACCAAAGCGGACGCGCCGCCCGGTGCCCGCTCAACAACCCCACGCACCACCAGTGCGGCCTCAGTCAGACCAACTTTGCGGAACCTCTTCCAAAGCCCCGGCGCGCAAACCACATTCACATAACCCGTTTCGTCCTCCAACGACAAAAAAATCGTCCCCCTAGCCGTGTGGGGACGCTGCCGATGCGTCACCAATCCCCCAATGCGAATACGCCGTCCTGCCTCCACGCCCGCGATTTCTCCGCACGACAACACGCCAGCTGAGTCCAGATTCTGGCGGACTAACTCCATCGGATGACAATCCACACTCACGCCACTAGCCTGATAGTCCGCAACCACTGCCTCCGCCGATGTCAGTGGTTTCAAATCTGGCACGCTTCCCCACTCCAACGGCAATGTAGGTTGATAGGCTTCCTGCCCCACAAACGGAGCCACCCACATGGCCTGCCTGCGCGAATCCGCAATCCTCCCAAGCGCGCCAGCCTTTGCGAGCCTCTCCACTTCCTTCGAACTGAGCGTAGCCCGCCTTGCCAAATCCTCCACCGACGCGAACTCACCCTGCTCGCGGGTACTAATAATCCGATCAATACTCACATCGGACATGCCGCTAATAGTTGCAAGACCCAGACGAACGCGTTTACCCGCCTGTGGGGTAACCGGAGGGATCCTCCGGGTCGAATTTGTGCCCTCGAATCTCTCTACACCGGTATCCCGCAGCGAATAGTTGACATCTGCGCGCTCCACCAACACGCCGTGCCTGCGCGCGTCTTCCACCAGCGAAGAAGTCGAATAAAAACCCATTGGTTGCGACGAAATTATCGCAGCGTAAAACTCCTCTGGGAAATGTACCTTCATCCACGCCGACGCATACACGATATAAGCAAACGAAAATGAGTGAGATTCGGGGAAACCAAACTCTGCGAAACCTTGGAACGAGTCAAAAATCTGATCTGCAACTTCTCCCGTAATCCCATTCTTCGCAAACCCCTCGTATAAGGCCGGCCGCAGGCGCGCCATCATCTCAGCGCTACGCTTAGACCCCATCGCTTTGCGCAATTGATCGGCCTCGTAAGGTTTGAACCCAGCCGCGTCTATCGCTATTTGTATGAGTTGCTCTTGAAAAATTGGAACCCCCAGCGTCTTCTCCAGCACCGGCCTAAGAAGTGGGTGCCAATAAGTAACCGGTTCGAGGCCCCGCCTGCGCCGCAGATACGGATTCACTGCCTGACCCTGGATTGGCCCCGGGCGAACCAAGGACACCTCAATCACAATGTCGTAAAAACAGCGCGGTTGCATTCGCGGGAGCGTACCCATTTGGGCGCGAGATTCAACCTGGAACACTCCAACCGTATCCGCGTTGCACAGCAGGTCATACACCAACGGGTCCTCGCTCGGCAGGTTGTACAGGTTGAAAGGTTTCTCATCAGTTCCCACGTGTCCTGCATCGCGAAGTGAATCAAACATTTTTCTAAGCGCCGTGAGCATCCCCAGACCGAGCAGATCAAACTTCACGAGCCCAGCTTCCCCGCAGTCATCCTTATCCCACTGGAGCACGGTTCGCCCCTCTTTACTGGCCCAGGCGACGGGACAGATTCTTGAAACCGGCTCGCGAGTAAGCACCATCCCTCCAGGATGAATACCCATATGACGGGGCAGCTTTGACATCTGCGTCGCAATACCTACCACCTTTGGATCCGGCTTAACCCCCTCTAAATTCTTCACCCAAACAGCTGCCACCTCACCCGGATACCCAAACGCTTTTGCCGCATCTCGAAGCGCTGAGCGAGGCTTATAAGAGATCACATTCGCCACCTGAGCTGCATACCGACGCCCGTAACGCTCATAAATATGTTGAATCACCACCTCGCGCCTACCCGCCTCAATATCGATATCAATATCGGGAGGTCCGCTACGCCCCTCTGATAAGAATCGCTCGAACAACATCTTGTGCTTAACCGCATCCACAGCCGTAATGCCGAGCGCAAAACAGACAGCTGAATTAGCTGCCGAACCGCGACCTTGACACAAAATATTTTCAGTTCTACAAAAATCAACGATCTCTTTAACTATCAAGAAATAGCCTGAAAACCCCAGCCTTGTGATCAAAGAGAGTTCGGAATCAATCTTCTGCCACGCCTGCGGATTGCGTGCCCTACTGCCGTATCTTTCTTTCGCACCTTCATACGTTAAGTGGCGCAACCAGCTGTCATCATCAAACCCATCGCGAACGTTTGCGCGCGGCAGGTGCGGAGCAACTAGCCGCAGATCAAAAGCAAGCTCTTGCGCTAGCTCGGCCGCATTCTCTACCGCCTGCGGATGGTGCCTGTGAATTCGCAGCATGTCTCTAGCTGAACGAAGAACCGGAGGGAAAGCCTCTAGGTAAGGCTGCGCCTGCTCTAACGTGGCTCCAAGTCGTATCGAGCGGAGCACGTGAGCAAGTTTCAAAGAACTAACGTCCGCGACTCGAGCTCCTGTTGTTGCCACCAACCGCAGTCCCATGCGCTCAGCAATACGCGCCAGATAATGGGCTTCGCGTTCTTCTTCATCCGGAGTTGAAAGAGCTGACTCTATGACCACATTCCCAAACAAATCACGAAACCTACCTGCCAGCATGGCCGCTTCATCTATACCGCGGCTGTTCAAAGCTTGACGGATTGGGCCTCGCGCAGTTCCTGTAAGGATCGTCCAGTTTCCCGAAGAAAACTCTGCGAGCTCATCAAGGGTTAAGACCGTGTCCGTGCGCCCTGTTTTAGACAGTTGGAATGCCGATATGGCATCACAAAGCTCGTGATAGCCCTGCACATTATTAGCGAGGATTGGCAGATGATATCCGCCTGCAATCCTGATTTCTGTTCCCTGTACGCTCGCGATCCTGTTTTCTCTGGCGGCAACACTAGTTTGTACTGCCGAAAACATGCCGTCATAATCAAGGATTCCAATGGCATCCAAACCCAGTTGCGCTGCACGCTCAACCATCACTTCAGGCAGATTTGCCCCGTGAAGGAACGAAAATGCGCTATGCGCGTGAAGTTCTGCGTAGGATGCCACCCACCAATCATATCGAACAAATGTTCGACACTCGCATCTTGCCTCACCTAATGATCGGAAGAGAGGCGACCCCTCGACTCTTCCAAATAGCAGTTTCCACACAACGACTCGTAAGTAACCGCTACCCCATCAATCGCTACCTGGTCTCCGTCGAAAACGAATTGATCATCCACTTTGCGACCGTTAAATACTGCTTTTTTACCGCAGCGACAAATAGTTTTAAGTTCTTCAACCGAGTGCGCGATCTCCAGCAAACGCCGAGCCCCTGGGAACGCTATGGTTTGGAAGTCAGTTCGAATGCCGTACGCAAGAACTGGAACGTTATCCAGCACCGCGATGCGAAACATATCGTCAACCTGTTTTGGTGTGAAAAACTGAGCTTCATCAACAAGTAATGCCGACACGGGCTTGGCTGCCAAATTCTGCATCAGAGCGTTAGGATCAACCCCTGAGGCTATATTCAAGAAAACGTGACGCAGATTCTCATCTTTCCCAACCAGCATGTCTACTTCGCGCGTAACACCTAGCCGAGAAACGATCTGTGCATCCCCCTTGGTGTCAACCGACGGCTTAGCAAGTACTACCCTTTGTCCGCGCTCTTCATAGTTATAGGCGGCCTGCAGCAACGCGGTTGACTTTCCGGAGTTCATCGCCCCATACCTGAAATAAAGCTTAGCCACAGCACGCACCTTCCTCTTTCCTCTACTGAACTAATACCACAATGCAGCGAGCATCCACTCACCCGATCCCCATTTAATAAGCACACGCGGCGCCCCTAGGGGCACCGCCACGAGCCACGCCCTAGGTGCAGACACCTCATCCTGCCCATCCCACCACCTACCAAGGATGGGCCATGGGCCGCGCACGTCAGAGAGAACGACCTCCTCTGCCGCGTGCAACCCAACATCTAATTCCGCTACTTCCTCAGCATTAATAACCATGCTTCGAGGCGTGGCGTTCAGCGTTCCATCCAGCCGCAGCTTGACCGCTCTTCCACCTTCATCAAACAGACGCGCAGGCAGAGGTTTTTCAAGCACCGTAGCGGGAGACTCTTCTTTCAAACCCCCGACCCACGCATCTTGGAACGAAGCGTGATTCTGCCATTTTTGAGGCACACTCCACTGCTCCCACGCAGCTGTTTCCAGGGCGGCGCCCCACTCGGTTTGCGCCACCCTGCTAAGAGGATCAAATCCTGGCCGCACTCGCGGCTGTAGCACCCCATCCAAACCAACTAACGCCTGAAGCCTGAAGGCCACCGCACCAGCGCGAACATCGCCCTCACTACGGTCTGACCACAACTGCTTCGCAAGATGATCTATCGGAACCAGATCTTGGGCGGTCAGAACAATTTTTTCAACCCCAAATCGTTCTTGCGAATACTCGCCCTCCGTGGATGCTCCAGATCTAGCCAGCTCATCAATCCAAGATTGGACTTGCCAACGAGTTCGATCAACCAAATCGCGCGGCGCCGGGAAATCCACTATTGCCCAACGCCTGGTTCTCTCAACTCTTCCCGTAGCCCCCAAAATAGTTGCGGTGATATCTACCTCATTTGTAGCTACCTGCTTTGCTACCAGTTTTTCAACCAGACTTGCGGATTGCTCCAACAAATACCCCAAAGCCACCCCCAAATCTGCCACCGGGGTCGGAAACACAACAGTTTGCTCAACAAATTCTTCGGGTGCACGATCAGCTTTATGAAGCGCGTCAGTCTGCCACAGCAACCTGTACAAGCTCTGTCCGACCTCGCCAAAACGAGCCAGAACATGTCCCGCGCCAAGGGCTCGCAAATCACCAACCGTCCTAACCCCCAGGGCAGCGAGAGAATCCAACGCTTGATCCAGACTGCTTTCCTTTTGGGACATAAGTGGCTTTAAGTGCCTTAGCGACAAATCGCTCACGCGAGATTCACCGGGATCTACAACGCCGTGCAGAGCCCCTACCCAGGCCTGCAACAGCCCTTCACCAATCCCCACATAGCATTCACTTCCTGTCTGCTCCGCGATCACGTCGACCACTCGTTCACACAGCGCCTCCTCACTACCAAAAGTGCGCGACGCAGAAGCCGGAATCCAAGCTATTCCGGGCTTCACCATGCAAACGGTTGCCGACACTTCTCCCAAAGCATCAAGCACGACGTTGAATGCCCGTAGTGAACGCCCCGGATCACTTGGCATAACTAAAAGTCCGTCACACAAATGCTCTGCAAGGACTCTTCGCATTCCCACTGCTACGCCCATCGCACGAGCTTCGCGAGTCACGCGAGTTATTCTCCCCGAGGCAGACACCAAAGCAGCCGGCGCCCCCGGAGGACAATCGATTGCCAGCGCACCCGTTTCCCAATCTGGGAAAAACACCACAGCTAAACGAGTCATACTGCCCTCCTGACCAAACCGAGAGAGCCACCGGACTCGCCATTTCTCGACTGCACGTACCAGGGTTTAGAAACCGAAAACCAGGGCACGGTAGTCAAAACAGACGACCTTCTTGACCTAGCGCGCCCAGCAAGTGCTCTTTGATTTTGGGCTGACAACGGAAGCGGCCCTGCAACCACCAGATCAACCCCATCGATCAAAGCCGCCAACACTTTAAGAGGCTTCTCTTTTACCCGCGGAACAAAAATAACCTTTTCGAGCGGGACCCCCTTCTCTAAAGCCGCGCACCAACCAACGTTTTTAATACCAACAATGCCTGTCCACTGATCGCCCTTGCGAAGGCTTAGCATCGCTTCAAATAAGGCCTCATTTCCACCACGCACATGCCACACGTTGCCCGCGCGTAAAGGCGCAGGCGAAACGCCCACCGCAGTTTCCGCCTTAACAAGACTCAATCGCGCTTTTTCTAAACGCTGCTTCCGCTCAAGTGTTTGAGCCTCCACCGTTTGCTCGCTTCCTCCCCCAAGAGTTTTCGAACATCTGTTCGATAGTGTATTGCAGGGGTGGGACAAGAAAAGTGGAGATACTTCATTTCGGTTTCGACAAACTTCAAAATTGACGCAACAGCCCATATTTATCGCACAAAAGCGTCCGTAGAGATAAATTAAAAGTGACCTTGGCAACAACAATAGGAGTTCCAAATGGACCTTGATTCACGCCCAATAGCACCCCATCCCGACGAGGCCCTGCCAAAACTTCCAACTTTCACGCTCAAGTCCAACGCTGCGAACGACATGCAGGTTATGCCCGCGGCCCAAACCGCCCCGGGAGGGTCCGTATCACCCCATCTTTCCTGGAGCGGATTTCCTGCCCAAACCCAGTCTTTCTTCCTCTATTGTTTTGACCCCGACGCGCCTACTCCGGCCGGATATTGGCATTGGGGAATTGTTGATATCCCCGCTGAGATCACCGAGCTTAATGAGGGCGCGGGAGAATCCGATCTACATCTAGAGGGGCCGGCTTTCCATCTGCTAAACGACGCGGGGCAAGCCAGCTATTACGGAGCCAACCCGCCCAAAGGTGACCGCGAGCACCGATACGTATTCACCGTATATGCGCTCGATACCCCCTCTCTAGGACTGGACGACGACGCCACTATTACCACGGCGTCGTTTAACGCCCTATTCCACGCGCTTGCAAAAGCATCATTGACTTTGACTTTCAAGCAGTAAGTTTCCCCGGCTTTCCTATCGTGGAGCACGCACCTAAAATGATGGGCGTGCTCCACGTAATATTTTTTGAACCCAGAATCCCGGGAAACTCTGGCGCCGCAATACGTCTGTCCGCGTGTACCGGATCCATGCTTCACCTAGTTGATCCGCTGTTCGACATGGACGACACGAAGCTTAAGCGCGCTGGACTTGACTATCACGATCTGGCTCATGTTCGCGTGTACGAAACTATTGATGAAGCCTTGGAGCACGTGCCCGGCTCGATCTACGCTTTCACGGGGCATGCCACCACGCATTACAACGACGTTCAATACCAAGATGGGGACGGACTACTGTATGGCCCCGAACCAACGGGCCTGCCAGAAGAGATCATGGATCACCCACGCGTAACTGAACGCGTGCGCATTCAAATGACGCCGGGAACCAGATCGCTAAACCTTGCAAACTCGGCTGCTATCGGACTCTATGAAGCTTGGCGCCAGCTCGACTTCCCGGGGGGAATGTAACCCCCGCATCCCTGCACACGGAGAGGCTTCTTCGCACCCTACCGGACAGGCGCTCTCTACTTGCGATCAAAAAGCTCCGCGATCTCCACAATCCTGCGCGGGTTCGTAAACCAAATCCACACCATACCAATCACAGGAAGGATCAGTGGCGCGTAATAATAGCCGGCACCAAAGTTCGCCCACATGTTTCGAATAGCACCAATATCAGCAACGCCAAGACCAATGATGCCGGTGGATAGAGCACCGGCGAGCTCAACTAGCAAGGCCGTCCAACCGATGATGCGCATTCGCCTGCCGTTGTGAGTGATCGCTGTAGCGATCAAAACATAGCCGAGTGCCGCAATAAGGGACAGCACGCGCGGGCCAATTGGTTGACTTGAAAAGCTAACGAAATCAACGAAAGACGTGTAAGTGAAATAGATGGCGAATACCCAAAACACGGCCATAACAACTCGTCCGCCCCCGTAGGAAGCGCCCCGGTTATCCGTTGCTGGCCGCGGCCCAGTTTCTGCCGCCCGCGCACTATTACGCATCCAAAACACCTCGTCTTTCGGTGCTATTTTAGCGAAAACCAAGTTCTTGCGTCGATTTACCTTGTAGATACGATAGAGCCATGACAAATATCGAATTCATTTTTGACAACGCAACAGACGTTGAAACTGACCTCCTGGTTGCCTACTACCTTGAGGATGGGACCAGCATTGAGGTTCCCGGCCTTAACGAGGCGGCCAAAGCCGTAGATGCAAAGTCTACTACCGGAGCAAAGACCGTACTTCCAGGCAGTGGAACCAAGGCGCGCAAGATCGCCCTTGTAGGTGCTAAAGCCGACGAGCTTCACTCACGGCGCAACTCCGACTTCTCTAATGGCATAGAGCTTGAAGGCACCGGCATTCACCGCCACCTTGCCGCAATTGGCACCCGTGGCGAAAATGTAAAAAACGTGGTTCTAGCCGGAAAATATGAAAATGAGGACGATGTCATCCAGGCGGGCATCGGTGCGCTACTGGGTAGCTACACCATTCAAAAGTACGGAGCTGACAAGGTAAGCGGACTCGAGCAACTCACAATCCTGGCGCCCAAAGGTCTTGACACCCACGCCGCAGCAAAGCGCATCAAAGTTCTTGCTTCTTCCATGATGATGATCATGAACTTAGTCAATCGCGCCCCCAACGATCTCTACCCCGCAAAGTTTGCTACTTACGCACAAGACGCCGTTGCAGACCTGCCCATCGAGGTTGAGATTTGGGATGAAAATAAGCTTGCTGAAGAAGGTTGCGGCGGTATCCTCGCGGTCGGCTTGGGCTCTGATCGCGGCTCCCGACTGGTCAAGCTCAGCTACGCGCCGAAAGCCGCGAGCAAGAAGATCTCTCTGATTGGCAAAGGCATTACGTTCGACTCCGGCGGTATTTCCATTAAGCCTGCCAAGGGCATGGAAGCCATGAAGTCTGATATGACTGGCGCGGCTACAGTACTCGCAACCACCGTTGCTGCCGCGGTTTTGGGTCTGAACATTAAGATCGACACCTACCTCGCCCTCGCAGAAAATATGCCCGGTGGTCGCGCCCAGCGTCCTTCCGATGTCATCACTATGCGCGGCGGAAAGACCGTTGAAGTGATCAACACTGACGCCGAAGGCCGTCTGGTGATGGGCGATGCCCTCGCGCTTGCGGCAGAGACGGACACCGACGCAATCGTTGACGTCGCTACCCTAACCGGAGCGCAGATCGTAGGCCTAGGCGAACGCACCGCCGGCGTCATGGGTAGCGCCCACGTGCGCGAGGCGATCGTATCCAGCGCCGCCAAGGTGGGTGAAGCCATGTGGAGCGCCCCACTTCCGTCTTATCTGCTCGACTCATTGAAGTCGGACGTAGCTGACATTGCGAACTCGGGGACAAGAGCAGGCGGAATGATGGTTGCGGGCATATTCCTGCAGGAGTTCGTAGCCGACAAGCCATGGGCTCACATCGACATTGCTGGCCCGTCCTACAACGACGGCAGCCCGTGGGGCGCCAACAACAAGGGCGCAACTGGAATGAGCATGCTCACTCTCGTCAACTGGGCTGAGTCACTCGCCTAAGATAACGACCCTAAAATTCCACCTCGCCCAATCTAGATTAACTTCTTTTTAATCGCGATTGGGCGAGGTTTTTACGTGTCTATACCCCGCTCCGTTCTTGTTGCATAAGGCACAAAACAAGGGCCGAAAATTTGATCACAAAAGAGGTAATCGTAGACGATCAGTGCGAGAATGAGCGGTAAGTAATGACTCTAGGTCAAAACTCGCATAAGGGGAGAATCACGTGAGTGAAGAAATGTACGATTTGGTCATCCTCGGCGCCGGCTCCGGCGGCTACGCAGCCGCCTTGCGCGCTAGCCAGCTTGGGCTAAAAGTAGCTCTAATCGAAGGCGACAAGCTTGGCGGCACCTGCCTGCACCGCGGTTGCATTCCGACAAAGGCATACCTGCACGCAGCAGAAGTTGCCGACACAGTTAAGGAATCCGCCTACTTTGGCGTGAATTCTAACTTCGACGGAATCGACATGAACCGCGTCGCAGAATACCGTGACCAGACCATTAACCAGCTCCACAAGGGTCTGCAGGGCCTCATTAAGATGCGCAAGGTCGACTACGTGCAGGGCTGGGGCAGGCTCACGGGAAAGAACACCGTTACCGTAGATGGCAAGGAATACCGCGGCAAGAACATTGTCCTGGCCTCCGGCTCCTACTCCAAGACCATTCCCGGCCTCGAAATCGAAGGTAACGTGATTACTTCCGAGCAGGCCCTGCAGATGACCTGGGTTCCGTCTAAGGCAATCGTGCTTGGCGGCGGCGTCATTGGCGTTGAGTTCGCGTCCGTATGGGCATCCTTCGGCGCTGAAGTAACCATCATTGAGGGCTTGGACCGACTCGTTCCTGCTGAAGATGAGGCCATCTCGAAGAACCTTGAGCGCCAGTTCCGCAAGCGTGGCATTGACTTCAAGACCAAGACCATGTTCGAATCCGTCACTCAAGATGAGTCCGGTGTTCACGTAAAGACGAATGACGGTAACACCTACGACGGCGACATTCTGCTGGTAGCCATCGGGCGCGGCCCGGCCACTGCAAACCTCGGTTACGAGGAGCAGGGTGTCAACATGGAGCGCGGCTTCGTGCTCACAGATGAACGCCTGCGCACCAATGTTGAGGGTATCTACGCGGTTGGCGACATCGTCCCCGGCCTGCAACTGGCACACCGCGGCTTCCTACAGGGCATCTTCGTTGCCGAAGAGATCGCTGGTTTGAACCCCGAACCAATCGTCGAATCAGGTATTCCTCGAGTAACTTTCTGCGAGCCTGAAATTGCCTCCGTTGGCCTGACCGAAAAACAGGCTAAGGAGCAGTACGGCGGCGACAAGATTGCCACGCAAGAGTTCAACCTTGCCGGCAATGGTAAGTCCCAGATCCTGAATACCGCTGGCCTGGTAAAGCTCGTTGCACTCAAAGACGGGCCTATCGTTGGCTTCCACGCCATTGGCGCCCGCATGGGCGAGCAGATCGGCGAAGGCCAGTTGATTGTAAACTGGGAAGCGTACGCTGAGGACGTGGCCAGCATTATCCATGCGCACCCAACTCAGAACGAGTCCATTGGAGAGGCGGCTCTGGCCCTCGCTGGCAAGCCGTTGCACTCAGCCTAAGACCCACTACTTAAGGAGATACGTAAAGTGGCACAAGAGATTAAGATGCCAGCTCTCGGTGAGTCCGTCACCGAAGGCACTGTAACCGAATGGCTTAAGCAGGTGGGTGACACCGTCGAGGTAGACGAGCCCATCGTCGAAGTTTCTACCGACAAGGTTGACTCTGAAGTTCCCTCCCCCTACGCGGGCAAGATCGTCAAGATTTTGGTTGAAGAGGACGAAACTGTTGAAGTTGGCTCCGTCATCGCCCTAATCGGTGACGAGGGTGAAGCAGAGGCTCCCGCACAAGAGCCGGCTCCGGCCGAAGAAGCACCGGCTGAAGAGGCCCCGGTAGCTGAGCCGGCACCGGCCGCACCAGCTGCGCAGGAGTCCCCGGCCCCGTCGCCAGATGGCGAACTTATCGAAGTTAAGATGCCGGCCCTTGGCGAATCGGTAACCGAAGGCACCGTTTCTGCGTGGCTAAAGGCAGTTGGCGACAAGGTTGAGGCCGACGAGGCCCTACTGGAAGTTTCTACCGACAAAGTCGATTCTGAGGTTCCCTCCCCCGTCTCTGGTTTCCTCGCTGAAATCAAGGTGGACGAGGACGAGACGGTGGACGTTGATACCGTTGTTGCGGTCATCTCCACCGGCTCGCCTGTCGCGGCAGATGCGGAAAGTAAACCCGAGCCGAAGGCTGAGCCTGCTCCGGCACCGGCCCCAGAACCCAAGCCAGAACCTGCGCCTGCTCCTCCGGCTCCAGCTCCTGCCCCTGCTCCTGCAGCACAGCCTGCACCTGCCGAGGAGAAGAAGCCCGAACCAGCCCAGCCTGCTCGCGCTGACATTTCCGCCTCCGGCAAATACGTCACCCCTATTGTGCGTAAGCTTGCAAAGGACCTCGGTGTTGATCTAGCTGATGTAACCGGTCAAGGCATTGGCGGCCGTATCCGCAAGGAAGATGTCTATGCTGCCAAGGAAGAGGCAGACAAGCGCGCTGGCGCCGCCGCTACGCCAGCACCTGCTACTTCGAAGAGCAAGGTGGTTGAAGACACCACGCTACGCGGCACCACGCAGAAGATGACTCGCATGCGTCAGGTTATTGCCGATCGTATGATGAGCTCACTGCAAGGATCGGCTCAGCTAACCACCGTCGTAGAGGTTGACGTGACCCGCATCGCGGCGCTACGCAAGCGTGCGAAGGCATCGTTTGAGGCTCGCGAAGGCACCTCGCTGTCGTTCCTCCCGTTCTTTATCAAGGCGACCACGGAAGCACTCAAGATGTACCCGAAGGTCAACGCCGAGATTAAGGGCAAGGAAGTTGAGTACTTCAACTACGAGCATATCGGAATGGCAGTTGACACCGAACGCGGCCTAATGGTTCCAGTTATCAAGGATGCTGGCGACTTGACGCTCTCGGGCATTGCCCGAGCGATCAACGATCTCGCTGCTCGCTCGCGTGACGGCCAGATCAAGCCGGAAGAGCTCTCTGGCGCAACCTTCACCGTTACGAACACCGGTGCGATCGGCGCGCTGTTTGACACGCCGGTACTCAACGCGCCGCAGGTTGGCATTCTTGGCGTTGGCCGCATCGTCAAGCGTCCGATGGTCATCAAGGATGCGGACGGCAACGAAACCATTGGAATTCGCTCCATGGTCTACCTTGCCCTCACCTACGATCACCGCCTCATCGACGGCGCTGACGCAGGCCGCTTCCTCACCGCGATCAAGAACCGCCTCGAAGAAGCAGAGTTTGAGGCCGAGCTTGGTCTCTAACCTCAACTAGCTATGGGGCAGTCCGATTATCATCGGGCTGCCCCATTTTTATGCCAGGACTAGTTTGTGTTGATTGCGCCAAAGCGCATTTGAGAAGCCTCCCCCTCACCACTTAGAGCTGTTCAGGATCCATTGAGGTAACATCACTTACACGCCAAGGCGGGCCGGTGAACGTGAGCTTCAACCGACTAGCTGGCTGGGCCTCAACCACCTCGCAGATATCTTCCTGACACCGCTCATGTTCGTTTTGGGTAAAGGTTGCCAGCACTTCTAACGGGGAGCATTCCACGACCTTCACATCTGTTACCGCAGTTGCTAGGTTTCGGATCTCTATTCCCGACTGCTCGATGCTCTCAATCAGCTCAGCATCTTTTTCAAAAACCTTGCTGTCGGTATCGACCACGGTCTCTAGTAGTGCTCTATCAGATGTCACTATCGCCCTATTTCGTTTTGTAGTCAGATCCGAGACGACCGACTGCGCCTCACCAGACGAAGGGCAATGGACCACGGAGGTCTCCGCTTCCTCAACCGATGTAGCCACGGGCACTGGCGCCACCGGCCGGAGCCACCAAAAACCAAGCGTGGCCATACCTACAATCACAAGCGTTGAAGCAACCGTGATTCGCGCCCGCCCCTTTCTTCGCGCTCGCGCATGCCGCCCTCCCGGACGCTCATTTAGAACCGTTTGCGCCATAGAGGTCTCTTGGCGTAGCAGATCTCCCGCGTCCAGCATGGACGCATCGGACTCCACCGCAAGCACAGCGCCTCCGTCGTATCCCTTAAGGTCCGGCGATTCCAAAATCTGTTCTATCGAGAGCCGAGTAGCGGGATTTGCGTCCAACGCCCTCTCCACAACCGCTCCAGAAAATCCCAGTTCGCGAGCTAGAGCTCCCCACGCCCAGACATCGGCTGCCAATGGGTCTGTACCCTGCTGACCCTCCAGCTTCTCCGGCGCAGCAAACCCGGGCGTGAAACCGGTACCCAGCAGGTGGTCAACCAGCACAGCCCCTGCAGTTCCCACAACCACGTTCGCACTTGAAACATCACCGTGAGCCAATCCCACCTCGTGCAAATCCTTCAATCCTGAAGCGACGCTACGCAGCAGTGTGCGCACCCGATTCTTTGTATTAGCTCCCGGCAGTTGTATCCACTGGTTGAGTGGCACGCCCTCGACCAGCGAGGTGACAAGCCCAACTCGCGCCCCGTCGGGGACAACATCAATCAATCGCGCAACAAATGGACTTTCCAAGCGCGAGAGAATCTCCAGACGGTCAGCAAGAGAGTCCGCCTCATCCCGTGCAACAAAACGGATCAGGCAGGCTTCACCGGTTTTTGTAGTTGCCTGCCATATCGTGCCCGAGGACGACACGGTGAACGGCTGAATAATTTCATAGCCCTTGATGCTCATGAGATAACTCAACCACATTACGCCAATCCCCTCACGCACAGGGGCGCGCCTGTGGATTACTTGCGGTAAGCTTGGAAAGCTCACGCGAAAGCGTGACGCCCATCTGCTTTTTACTCAATGGGGACCCCACTGTTTTAGTGAGTGCCGCTTTGGCCGGTTGGATGAGTAAAAACCCGGGTGGGTAAGCAACTTCGAAATCTAGAACAATGCATTCATCCCCTTTTAGAGCGCTCGGACATTACCGGGTACTCCCCCAGCTAACGGGCTGGAAAACACTCGTAATCGCTTTTGCAGCAAGAGCCCCTTACGCAATGCTTCCCCTGGGTGTCATGACCGCAGTCACGGCCAGCACCGGATCCGTTGCACAAGGCGGCGCCGCCACGGCATCCACCGCAATCTCCACCGCAATCGCGGGACCTTTGATCGGTAAATGGGCTGACCGTAAAGGTCAGTTTTTGCCGCTACGGATACTCACTCCTATTAATGCGCTGGCGCTTCTACTTCTATTTCTCGCGGTACAAACCGCTACCGCTGGGCTTCCCCTGTTCCTTGCCTGCATGGCAGTAGGATTCACGTCTCTTCCCATCGGATCTTTCACCCGATCCCGCTGGATCCATCAGACCAACACGCCACGAGAACTCGGTGCGGCCTTATCGTATGAATCCATGGCAGATGAGCTCGTATTCGTACTTGGCCCCGCCCTCGTTGGTATTGCAGCCACAGCCGCATTCGAGTCCGCACCGCTATTCCTCGCATTCCTGCTGGTTGCAACCGCAGGAATCGCCTTCGCGCTCCTTGCTCCAAAAACAAAGCCGGCCGCGCAGGCCGCGGACAAACAGGGCCCTGGAGTTGGCAGAGTGATACTTGCCGTCACTCCCGCCATCATTGCCATGACCGGTATTGGAATGCTGTTTGGCACCACCCAAGCTGCAACCACGGTTCGGGCCGAACTGCTGGGACACCAAGGGATCGCTGGCCTCGTATACGCAGCAATGGGAGTCGGCTCTGCCATCATGGCCATCTTGACCGTTGCCATCCCTGAACGTATAAACCTGCCCACTCGCCTGCTTATAGGTGGCCTGGGCATTGCGGCAGCGATGAGTCTGGTGGCACTGGCGGGCGACCTTTTATCGACTGCATTTCTACTAACCCTTGCAGGCTTCTTTATTGGCCCGGCGATGGTTACCGCATTCACCTTGGCGGAATCACTTGCTCCCCGAGGGGGCATAGCGATAGCGATGACGTCGATGCAATCATCAGTAGTAATTGGCGTTTCCATCGGGTCCAGCTTGGGTGGCATTATCGCCCAAAACTTCCATGACAAACCGACATTCTTAGCCTCGGCTGGAGCGGGAATCTTGGTTGCGTTGGTAGGCTTTATCCTGAACATTCGTCAGCTGTCCAAAAGAGGGTAAACTGGGGCCATCATGGCTAAAAAAGAAAACGAATCACGCACACCTGTTGCGGAGAGTAAACCGAAAAAGCGCCGGTGGTATCACAACCTCTACGACGCTTACAAGATCACCAAACGCACGTTCCCGTGGGTAAGCTGGCTGATACTCGGAGCAACCATTGGTGTAATTGCCCTATTCGTGGTCTTGGGCATCTGGACGAAGATGAATATTTATATTCTCATCTTCTTGGCCGCCACGCTCGTTGCATTCGTGCCAATGGCTATCCTTGCGACACTCGTGAAGAAGGCAATGTACCGGCAGGTCTCCGGCACGATTGGTTCCGTTTATGCGGTGCTCTCGCAGATCCGCAGAGGTTGGATAGTTACGCAAGAACCCATCGCCGCCAACCGAAACCAAGATATCGTTTGGCGTCTGGTTGGACGGCCCGGTGTTGTCCTCATTACCGAGGGACCAAACGCACGTGTTCGCGATCTTGTTGAGCGCGAGCGCAAACTGGCCCAAAGGGTTGTAACCAACGTTCCGGTACATATCATTCACGTAGGCGAGGGCGAGAACCAAGTGAAGCTCGAGAAGCTTGAGGCTGAGCTGCGCAAGCTCCCCAAATCGCTACACCGTAAGGAAGTTCCCGAGGTTGCTAACCGCATTCAAGCCGTCTCCTCTATTGCCAAACAGGGAGGCATGCCTCACGGCGTAGATCCGACGAAGGTAAAAATGTCTCGGCGCGCACTGCGCGGGAAGTAATCTTTTTGGTAACTGAATATTTTTTATCTGCCGCCGAGGTTCTCGGCGGCAGATATCATTTCTGATGCGTATTACAAGTCACATCAAATAAACATTCACCAGCTTGCATATTCATTCACTAATGGCAATACTTATACATGTTGAAAGTTTTACATCTAGGAGTTTTGCCGTGAAGACACAAAAGATGCTCAGCCTGGTTGCGGTAGCCACACTTGCTACTCTTTCCCTTGCAGCCTGCTCTGACCCAGACCAGCCCAGTGAAGAAGCGACTGCACCTTCCGATTCGGTTGCCAAGTTCTACGACATCGACTCGATTGAAACGCAGGCTGACATTGCCGCTCTCGTGCCCGAGGAAATCAAGGCTCGCGGCGAGCTCCGCAACGGCGCTTCAACCGACTACGCACCCGCAGAATTCCGCGACACCGACGGCCAAACTCCCATCGGTTACGATATTGAACTCGTCAAGGCACTAGCCAAAGTAATGGGTCTATCAGAAGGAACCACTACCCACGCTGAGTTTGCAACGATCATCCCCGCGCTGGGCACCAAGTTTGACATCGGCGCCTCTTCCTTCACTATCACGCCCGAGCGCATGGAACAGGTCAATATGGTTTCCTACGTTGAAGTGGGATCCTCCTACGCTGTAAAGGCCGGTAACCCGTCTGGATTTGATCCAAGCATCCCGTGTGGCAAGACCATTGGCGTTCAAACCGGTACCTACCAGCAAACCTACGTAACCGACCTATCCGCCGAGTGCGAGGCAAAGGGCGAAGCCGCTATCAAGATCATGCCTCACGACCTCAACACCGATAACGTGACGAAGCTTGTGGGCGGCCAATACGACGCGGTGCTGTCAGACTCGACAATCACAGGTTGGGCAATCGAATCGACGAATGGCCAGCTTGAGCAGGTGGGCGAAGTAATCGAGTCCGAACCGCAAGGCATTGTCATTAACAAGGAGGATGCTGCTCTTACCGAAGCCATACAGAAGGCACTGCAATACCTCATGGACAACGGCATTCTCGAGGACATCTTGAACCTCTATGGAGCCGGCGACGCGGCACTTTCTAAGGCCGAGGTAAACCCGGGTAAGTAATCCATGGACAACGTAAACCTAATCCACCCCCGGCCGGTACGCCGGCCGGGGCGCTGGCTATCCGCAGCAGTAGTAGCCATCCTCGCCGCGATGGCGATCAACTCCCTGGTTACAAACCCTAATTTCCAGTGGCCCGTTGTTGGACAATGGCTCTTTTCTAACACGATCATGACGGGCGTGTTCTACACGCTCATCCTCACCATTATTTCCATGACGGTTGGCACGATCCTGGCGATCACCATGGCAATCATGCGCCAATCACCAAACCCCATCCTGCGTTACGTCGCGTGGTTCTACATCTGGTTCTTCCGTGGCACCCCGATCTACACGCAGCTGATCTTCTGGTCGCTACTTCCCACGCTCTACCCGCGCCTATCACTTGGTATTCCTTTTGGCCCGGAGTTTGTTTCTTTCGAAACCGCAACCGTGTTTACCGCGTTCTGGATGGCGATTGTAGGCCTGTCCCTAAACGAGGGCGCTTACCTGGCAGAAATCATCCGCTCCGGTCTTAATGCTGTGGACAAAGGACAGTGGGAGGCAGCTACCGCGCTCGGCATGAAACGCGGCCAAATTCTGCGCCGCATCATTTTGCCCCAAACCATGCGGGTAATCATTCCGCCGATTGGCAATGAGACGATCTCCATGCTGAAAACCACCTCTTTGGTGGCGGCTATCCCGTTCACGCTCGAACTTACCTGGGCAGCGCGTGACAAGGGCATCCAGCTGTTCGCCCCCGTTCCACTGCTCGTAGCAGCCGCCATCTGGTACCTGTTCATCACCTCCGTCCTCATGATCGGACAGATGTATCTGGAGCGCTACTTCGGTAGGGGCTTCGACGAGCAAGCGGGCAAGAATGCAAAAAGGAAGCCAACCAAGCAAGATCTCATTGGCAGTGCACAAACCACGCAGAACAACCCATTTATGGACGTGACACCATGACAGCAATGATTGAGATCAAAGACGTACACAAGTTTTTTGGCGACCTCCACGTGCTCAAAGGTGTCGACATGACCGTGGACAAAGGCGAAGTGTGTGTGCTTCTCGGCCCCTCCGGGTCCGGTAAATCGACTCTTCTTCGCTGTATCAATGGGCTGGAGAAGATCTCCGCTGGCCGCGTCTACCTCGAAGGCGAACTCATGGGCATGCGCGAGGTTGAGCGCCGCGGCAAAATCGAGCTCCACGAGCTACGCGACAAGCAGGTGACCGCGCAACGCTCACGCATTGGCATGGTTTTCCAACGCTTCAACCTGTTCCCGCACATGACTGCCCTCGAAAACGTCATGGAAGGCCCCGTGCAGGTTCAGCGCGTACCAAAAGAGCAGGCAAAAGCTGAAGCTTTGGAGCTCCTTACGCGCGTTGGGCTGGCAGACCGGACGGACCACTACCCTGCCGAGCTCTCCGGAGGACAACAACAACGCGTAGCCATTGCTCGCGCTCTGGCAATGAAACCTGAGCTCATGCTGTTCGATGAGCCCACTTCCGCCCTCGACCCCGAACTTGTGGGCGAAGTTTTGGAAGTTATGAAAGACCTCGCAAAAGACGGCATGACGATGGTGGTTGTCACCCACGAAATTGGCTTCGCCAAAGAGGTGGCGGACCACCTCGTGTTCATGGATGACGGCAAGATCGTCGAAGAAGGCGATGCTCGCACCATCATCGAAAACCCGCAGCACCCCAGGGCGCAAGAGTTCTTTGGCAAAGTCCTCTAAGATCCTCGATCTGATACAACAAAACCCGGTGGCTTTTCTACGCGCCACCGGGTTTTGTTGTTTAGTTAGATCGCAACCCTGATTCCTTTGGGACCACCGGGCCACCGGTCAACTCATAGGAATCCAACGGCCTATCCGACCAGGTCACTGCCTGCCATGGGGCTCTATCTTGCATCCAGTTTTGGTCCGCGCCCTTCCATTCCAACACTGTGGTTGCAGCGTTTTCCATAGGATAGCGGGCCACCAGCTCGCGGTTATAGTCCCCCGACAGCGTTGCAGAGATCACGCGAATAATAGCCCCGTGAGCTACTAAAACCACTGTTGCCTCGGGCCCGAACTCCTCACGAGCCAAGCTCAGCGCCTCGGTGATTACCGAACCGAAGCGCGCCCGCGTCTGCCAGCCGTCCTCGCCGCCTGGCATTTGCCAGTCGAGGTCTCCATCGATCCACGCGAGTACCGCACTCAAATAGGTGCGAATATCTTCGCCCTTTGTAGACATCTCGATGTCGCCAGCAATCACCTCCCGGATACCCTCACGTACCAACGGTGTCAGCCCGTACTTTTTTGCCAGCGGAGCTGCTGTTTGCAAAGTCCGGTTCAGCGGCGAAACGTAAATCACCGACGGTTTTGACCCCACGAGTTGCTCAAAATTATCCGCCAGCTCCTCAGCTTGCGCCGCGCCCACCTCATCGAGATCAGCACCGGGCATCGCGGTATCTAGAGCATGCGAAATATTGGAAGGAGTCTGGCCATGACGGACCAAAACGAGACGCAATTATCCTCCTAGAGATAACCTTCTTCTGAAAACTAGCTTTCTTTACCAGTGAAACCAGTAGAGATTGCGCTGAGCGCTGCAGTCAGCTCGGTGGGCACAACCCACACCTTCGAGCCCTCGCCCTTCGAAAGCTCTGGAAGCATCTCCAAATACTTGTATGCGAGCAACTTCGGATCAGCATCACCGCGGTGAATAGCTTCAAACACCTGCTGGATGGCGCGGGCCTCACCCTCAGCTTCAAGCACTCGAGCCTGCGCGAAACCCTCCGCACGAAGGATCTCAGACTGCTTTTCACCCTCGGCTTTCAAAATCTGCGACTGGCGTACACCCTCCGCAGTCAAAATAGCGGCACGCTTATCACGCTCCGCACGAAGCTGCTGCTCCATTGCCTGCTGAATCGAGGGTGGCGGATCAATCGCTTTCAGTTCAACGCGATTGACTCGAATACCCCACTTACCGGTGGCCTCATCCAACACACCGCGCAAGCGCGAGTTAATGTCATCGCGGGAAGTTAGCGTCTGTTCGAGGTCCAGCGATCCAATCACGTTACGAAGCGTTGTAACCGTGAGCTGTTCGATTGCTGAAATATAGTTCGCAATCTCATACGTTGCACTACGAGGATCGGTCACCTGGTAATAGATAACAGAGTCAATCGAAACAACCACGTTATCCGCTGTGATCACCGGCTGCGGCGGAAACGAGGTTACCTGCTCGCGCAAATCAACCTGCGAGGCAACACGATCGATGAACGGAACAATGAGATGCAAACCTGCGTACATTTCCGTGTGGAAACGACCGAGGCGCTCAACTACAAGTGCGCGCGACTGCGGGACAACGCGGATTGCCCGCACGACAATCACGACCACCAGCAGTAGCAAAACTATAGCTACATAAGGCATGGGTGCCTCCTAAAAGATCAGGATTTCAAATCTACAACGGCAGTAGCCCCATCGATCTCAGTGACGATGACGCTCGTACCAACGGGAATCTCCCCAACATTCGTGCGCGCCGACCAGATTTCACCGTCCAGGCGGATCCTGCCATCGTGCTGATCAACAGGCTCCAGCACTGTAGCGGTTTGTCCCACCAGAGCGCGAACATTGGTTTGAATATTTGGAGTGTGACGCTCCATGAACGACTTGGCCCACGGCCGCACCAACAGTAGGAGCAGGACGGCCACCACGCTAAACGCGACCAGCTGCCCCACCAAACCAAAACCGGCGTAGGAAATCAAGCCCGCAGCAACAGCTGCAAACGCAAGATTTATGAAAATAAAATCGACGGTTAGAACTTCGACCACGCCAAGACCAAGCGCGATAACAAGCCACCAAGCAAGGGTCATATGCAATCCTTAGCTATCTAGTAATCTGCCCTAGCACTCCACCGACCATCAGTAGAAGAGACTTTTAGCGGCAATCCGAACGCCGAGGACACAACGTCATCAACAAGGACCTCTTCAATCGGCCCAGCCGCAACAATCGAACCTGCGTTCATTAGCGCTGCGTGGGTGAAGCACCGCGGAATCTCTTCAACGTGATGGGTTACCAAGATCATGGCGGGAGCATTCTTATCTTTACCGATCTCCTCCAACGCCATCATCAGCAATTCACGAGCGCCAAGATCTAAGCCCGCCGTTGGCTCGTCAAGAATAAGAACCTCCGGATCCGCCATCAACGCACGGCAAATCAATACCCGCTGGCGCTCCCCCTCGGAAAGAGTGCTAAAGCGCCTCTCTGCCAGATAGCCCACTCCCATGATGTGAAGCAGATCCGAAGCGCGGCTCAGATCCTGTTCCTCGTACTCTTCTCGACCACGGAAAATCTTGCCGTAAAGCGCGGAAAGCAACAGGTCTATAACTGCGAGCTTGCTACCCACAAGGTGTTCTTCCCCCGAGCTCGCCATCCCCACGATCGTACGAAGATCCTTCAGATCCACGCGGCCAAGCCGGTAGTCAAGCACCTTCGCAGTGTACTCAGAATCTGGCGAAATGGAAGGGAATACCCGACCGGTAAGTAGATTCACAAGCGTCGTTTTGCCAGCGCCGTTAGGGCCTAAAATCACCCAGTTCTCACCGGCATTAACCGTCCACGTGACATCCTTCAAAATCGGATTGTTATCGCGACGCACTTCGACATTATGCAAATCTACAACGTGTTCCATGTAATAAATCTTACCTTGCAAAGGTTCTGCGCGCGGCACGAGATTGCCCGGACCGATACAGCGTTCGGTCCGGGCAAAAGGGCTTAGAAGCTAGCCCTGCAAAATCTTCTTGTACAACTCAACGGTGCGCTCACCGATGGTTGTCCAAGCAAACTGTTCCTCTGCCCGGCGCCTACCGGCCTGCCCCATTTTTGCGGCCAGCTCCGGGTTTTCCAGTAGCTTCGTTAGCCGCTCAGCCAGATCAGCGTGGAATTGCTTCGGATTGAGCGGGGTTCCCGTACCGTCCTGCTTTTGCTCTATTGGCACGAGGTATCCCGTCTCACCATCAACAATCACGTCTGGAATGCCTCCGGTAGCGGTACCCACCACGGGGAGGTTCACAGCCATGGCCTCCAGGTTCACAATGCCAAGCGGCTCATAAATCGAGGGAGTCACAAAAACTGTTGCGGCATCGAGAATCGCTACGAGTTCAGCACGCGGGAGCATATCCGTAATGAAGAATACTCGATCGCGTTCTGCCCGTAGTTCATCTACCAAACCGGTGACCTCATTCATGATTTCCGGAGTGTCAGGCGCTCCAGCGCAGAGCACAATCTGTGCATCCTTAGGAATGTCGCGTAGTGCACGAAGCAGGTGCGGAAGACCCTTCTGCCTCGTAATACGGCCCACGAATACCACGGTAGGAATTGACGGATCAATGCCCAGGCGCTCAAGCGTCTGGCGAGCCGCCTCCTTTTCTTCTTCCGTCTTCGGTTTTGCCCACTCGCCCAAATCAATGCCGTTGTGAATTACGTGCACGCGATCGGGATCAATGTTCGGGTAAGACCTCAAAATATCTGCTCGCATACCGTTCGAAACAGCAATGATGCCATCGGCAGCCTCATACGCGGTCTTTTCTGCCCAGGACGACAGGTTGTATCCACCGCCAAGTTGCTCTGCTTTCCACGGACGGAGCGGCTCAAGCGAGTGCGCTGAGATCACGTGCGGGACTTCGTGCAAGAGTTTGCCGAGGTGACCGCCAAGATTGGCATACCACGTATGCGAATGCACCAGATCAGTACCCTTCACACCGCTGGCCATTTGCAGGTCTACGCCAAACGTTCGAAGCGCGCTGTTCGCGCCCTCTAACTCAGGAAGGTAGCTGTAACCGGTAACGCCATCCTCACCACCAGGCTCGCCGGGAGTGCGCGGGCCGTCAAACGTGTGGACACGCAAATCCACCATCGGCCTTAGCACTCGAGCTAGCTCATTCACGTGCACACCAGCACCACCGTAAATATTTGGCGGATACTCGCGGGTAAGCAAATCAACGCGCATATTAACCATCCCTTAGATTTAACGAAACGAGTGAACAACATTCGCTATCCCCACAATATCGAAGCGAATGTGCTGACGAGAGCGGTTCGTCACGGATACCCTTAAGACATGGCTAAACACGTACTTGCAATTGTTCTTGCTGGCGGCGCAGGCAGCAGACTTCGCCCCCTCACCGACGACCGCGCAAAGCCGGCCGTACCTTTTGGCGGACATTTCCGCCTCATTGACTTCGCACTGTCGAATATTGTGAACTCCGGTTACTTGCGGATCGTGGTTCTAACTCAGTACAAGTCTCACTCCTTGGACCGTCACATAACCAAAACGTGGCGCATGTCCACTCTTCTTGGCAACTACGTGGCACCCGTCCCCGCCCAACAGCGACGTGGCGAGCACTGGTACCAGGGATCGGCTGACGCCATCTACCAGTCCCTCAACACCATCGAAGACGAACGCCCCGACTATGTGGTGATCGTTGGTGCGGACAACATTTACCGCATGGACTTCTCCCAGATGGTGGATCACCATATTGCGTCTGGCCTTCCGTGCACCGTTGCAGGTATTCGCCAGCCGCTCGAACTCTCTCCCTCTTTCGGCGTAATCAAATCCGAAAATGGTCGCGTAACCGAGTTCTTGGAAAAGCCTGAGACCACCGAGGGCCTACCGGATGACCCGAACAGCTTCCTGGCCTCCATGGGCAACTACGTGTTCACCACCGAAGCGCTGGTGAAAGCCTTGCGCGAGGATGCGCAAAACCCCGACTCCAACCATGATATGGGCGGTGACCTCGTCCCCTGGTTCGTGAAGAACGGCGGTTGCGGCGTTTATGACTTCATCGACAACGTGGTTCCCGGATCCACTGAACGTGACTGTAACTACTGGCGAGACGTTGGTACTCTCGACGCGTTCTATGACGCGAACATGGATCTGATTTCGGTTCACCCGATATTCAACCTCTACAACCTCGAGTGGCCAACCCTGACGCAAATCCAGGGCCACCTTCCCCCGGCCAAGTTTGTGTATTCCGAAACAAGCCGCCTCGGACACGCCCTCGACTCGTTCATTTCGCCGGGCGTAATCATCTCCGGTGGCGAGATTATTCACTCAATTCTCTCCCCCGGCGTATACGTACACTCCTGGGCCAGAATCCTGGACTCCGTGGTGATGGATGGATGTCGCATCGGCCGCAACGCTATCGTTTCGAAAGCCATCTTGGATAAGAACGTGATCGTCGAAGATGGAGCCGAAGTGGGCGTCGATCTGGACTATGACCGCGAGCGCGGCCTAACAGTTACAGAGTCTGGTATCACCGTGGTGCCTAAGGGCTATGTGATCAAGAAGAAGGCGTGAGCGTAAAAGTGGTGGAGAGCGAAATGCTCTCCACCACTTTTATGTCTTGATATGCGGGCCGCCTATGAGGGTCCAGCCGCTGCTATGTGGATCGTCCTATCAGATAGGACCGGCTACTTTTTGCGCTGATCCCACTTTTCTTGCTGGCGATCCATAAAATTGGATTTTGACTTCACTGCTTCGCCCGGTGATGCGCCACCTGCTTCAGTAGGAATGGCGATCATGAGTACGCCGAAAAGCATCAGGGCAAAGCCAACTACGCCAAGCAAAACGGCTAGCCACGTGGGACCAACCGAGATGCCTACCAACGGAAGGATCAATCCAACCATGGCTAAAACTATGCCCGTAGCAACTCGGCGAGGAGAATACGTTTTACGTACTCGAATAGCCTTAGGCGCTGACTGCGAAGACATGGTCGATGCGAGATCTGGATCTTGGATGCGAAGCTCGCGTTCCATTTGCTCGAGGATCTGACGTTCCTGGTCTGAAAGTGCCATTTTTCACCTCCGTGTCATCGCTAAAACGATCAGCTCTGATTGTCTAGTCCAATACTAAAGTGTGACCGCGGCATTTACTAACTGAAGTTGCGGGCAACGATTATTCACGGTTCGGTTTTAGTGCCGCCAGTATCACCTCCGCGAGGTCGTTTTTCAATCAAAGTGGCGGGGCGCAACGCATCGATTCCAAACTTCTCCTTAACCGCATCCATGGTTCGCTCCGCTGTTCTGGCCTTGCCATCATCGTCTAGTGTGACCGCGACTCCCTGCGCCCTCTCCTGCAGGTTTTCGGTACGCACTCCGATCAGGCGCACACCTCCATTTGGTACTCCATATGCGCGAAACAGGTTGCGCGCCGCCCTCGCTATGTCCATGCCTACATCTGTTGGACTCGATAAAGTTTGTGACCTCGTGGCCGTGTGGAAGTCAGCTGCGCGCACCTTGATAGCCACAGTCCACGCAACCATTTTGGCTGCCCGCAAACGCCGCGCATTGTCGTGAGATTGTTCGAGGAGAATCTGCTCTAAGATCTCAGGATCTGAAATTTCTTCCCCAAAGGTGGTTTCTGTACCTATCGACTTTTCTGGGCGGTGCACGTGCACCTTGCGCGGGTCGATCCCCCACGCGAGGTCATGTAGCCGCCTCGATGAAGCTACGCCGAGAAGCTTATCCAAACGCGTGAGGGAATAATTCGCAAGGTCAGCCACCGTGTCTATGCCATTTAGGGAAAGCACCTGCTGAGTTCGCCCTCCCACACCCCACAGGGCGCCAACTGGTAGCTCGTGCAAGAAGTCAACCGTTCGATCTTGCGGAATGAGCAAAACACCATCGGGCTTAGCATGACTCGACGCAATTTTTGCAACCGACTTGATATTGGAAATACCTACGGAAGCTACCAGACCGATCTCGCCTCGAACGCGCTCGCGAATCAGCTCCGCTATCATTGTTGGTCTTCCTAACCGGCGAACCGACCCGGAGACATCAAGAAACGCCTCGTCAATACTAATCTGCTCCACAGCCGGAGTGACGGAACGCAAAATCTTCATAACCCGAGCCGAATACTGCGAATACACTTCCCTGCGGCCGGGCACCACAACCGCCCCGGGCGCCCGGCGACGCGCCTGCGCCATCGGCATTCCCGCATGCACCCCAAGAGCTCGCACATCATACGTTGCGGAGGTAACGACGCCTCGATTACCCCGACCTCCGACAATGAGTGGCTTGCCCCGCAAGGCGGGATCTTCCAATACCTCCACCAGTGCGAAAAAGGAATCCATGTCAACGTGCAAAATATTGCAACCAGTATCATCACTACCCCAGTCCCGCTTCGCAGCGGCGGAACGTGGCGCCTTCGACATGGCCCTCCCTCAAAATGTTGTAACGTCTACAGCATGGCGAAAAAACGCGGCGTCCAAAACCATGAGGCCGAAAAGCTCACTCTCAAGAATGGACTAACTTTCGAGGCTGGCGGAACCGAAGTTGAAATCGTTGTCGACCAACAACTCGCAACCGTCTACCTGGACACCTACGAATCTTCTTCTATCAACCTACTCGATCCAACACTGCTTGAGTTCGAATACATGCAGCAAATGACCGCGGCCATCGACGCATTTATGCCCGGCCGCCCTCTCGAAGCCCTCCATCTGGGAGGCGCCGCATGCGCCCTTCCACTCGCATGGCATCACCTGCGACCCGGATCAAAACAAACCGTGGTGGAACTAAACGAGCAGCTCTCTACCGCTATGCGTGAACTTTTTGACCTTCCGCGCGCCCCGCACCTCAAAATTCGCGAGGGTGAAGCCTTCCAAGAACTTCAAACCATGCGCCCCGAACGCTTCGACGTCCTCGTGCGCGACGTTTTCACCGGCGCGCATACCCCCACGCCTTTACGCACGCTAGAGTTCTATCAAAAAGCCCACGAGGTACTTCGGCCCGGCGGTCTCCTTCTTGTCAACTGCGTGCACGGGGGCGGTGGAGATGATGCGCGCAACGACCTTTCCGCAGCGCTCGCAGTTTTCAGCCACGTCTCTACCATCACCGAAGGGCGCATCTTCACCGGAGGCAGGCGTGGAAACGTAGTCATCGTTGCCTACAAACCCGCGGATCCGGACGAGGACGTCGCCTTGAAATGGAGCGAACTACAGCGCCTCATCCGCCGCCTCCCCCTCACCCCGCGTTTCTTCAGCAAGAAAGACAGCGCGCACTGGGCCCGCAACGCGCCAATACTAAAGTTGCGGTAGGGCCCAGCCCTACCGCAACTATCAAAATAAACATCGCGTTTCGCACGCAGGCTACAGGCCGCGAAAACTACGCTTCTTTCTCCCACGGTTTCGGGGCGCGATGCCGCGGCTTTGGAGCCGACGTATCTTCCTCTACCTGCACGGGCGCATCAATGTTCTCGGTGCGCGCCAAAAACTGTTCGATAGTGGCCGCTAATGCGTCTGCATCTACAACCTGGTCAGAATCCGTGACCGACTCGCCAGAGCCAAACACAAAGTCAGACGGCGTAGGGAAACTGCCGATCTTCTTCACCGAGTCGTCAATCTCCTCGTCATATTGCTGCTCTAGCTGACCTACCAAGCCAACTACTTCCTCGCTTTCTACTACGAGATTAGCGAGCTGGTCATTCACGACCTGGGTACTAGCTTCAATATTTCCGGTAGGCAACGTGAGACCAAACACTGACGACATGCGTTCAAGCAAAGCCAGGGAAGCCTGCGGGTACTCCATGTTCGCCATGTAGTAAGGCACAGCCGCGAGGAACGACACGCCCTCGATCCCCTCTTGAGACAAAGAATGCTGCAAGAACGTGTTTATCGACGACCGGAACTGCATCGGTCCGCCCGCAAGCTTTGGCTGCCCTCCAACTAAATCAGCATCCGTAGACTGCAGGTGCACCATAGTTGGGCGGGTGTGTGGCACCGCCGCCGGCATGCCCGTTAGCGAAACCAAAATCTCCACCCCGGCCTCGCGCGCAAACTCTGCGACCTCACCCGCAAACGCCTGCCACTTCGTGTCAGGCTCCGGCCCGTGCAGCAGCAAAATGGGCGTTCCCTTGTCATCTTGCACAAGGTCAATGGCGATCTGGGGCACGTCGACAGCGCTAACATGCCAATTGTCTATAGTCACCGTCGGACGGGTAGAGCGGTAATCCAGCAAGCTGTCCGCATCAAACGTAGCAACGCGCGTAACCGGCAAAGACGCAAGCATCTGAGAAACCACCAGACCGCCGGCATCCCCAGCATCCGTTGAGCCAACAAGGTGGCTGAGCAAAATCGGAGCATGGAAATTCACATCCGGCTCAAAATTCAGCAACTCAAAATCCCTATTACCCAACATTGCCCTCCTTCCTTCTTGACGACCCTAGACCTAAGCCTAGCAACTGCCACCAAAAATCGTTTCCACAAACTACTAACGCGTTTCGCCCGCGAATATTCCCCGATAACTGACACACAAGTTTAGCTAAACGCGTAAATGACGAAGCCCACGCCTCAACAGAGGGAATTAAGTCGAAAATAGCTCCAAATTGAGTGATAATTATCTAACGCCCAAATCAGCACCAGGTAAGGACATCGCGTTGCAATCTGATGCCTTGAACGAGGAACTTCGCAAAGAACAAGACTTCGTAGACACCGCCTACGAAGTTCTCGACGAACTGCGCAAACGCTACCGCGAACACCAGCGCACTGCAGAAGCCTCAAAATGGCGTAACACGCCACAAGCCCTTACCGAACGCGACGCATTTGCCGCGCACTGGGGAGACGAAGCCAGCCGCCTCGAATCCATCGTAGACGGACTCGTTTTTGGACGCATCGACAACACCGATGATTCCACTCACTACATTGGACGCATCGGGCTACGTGACCAGGGCGGGGACCAAATTCTTATCGACTGGCGTGCCCCAGCCTCGCGTCCCTTCTATCAAGCCACCGGCGCTAACCCGCAGGACGTGGTACGGCGCCGTCACATCCGCACCCGTGGCCGCGCCGTGATAGGCGTTGAAGATGAACTGTTAAACACAGATTCCAAACCCGATGGCAAGCTAGTTTTTCAAGGCGAAGGCGCCCTCATGCAAGCGCTATCTGAAGCGCGAGATGGACAAATGTCCGACATTGTATCCACCATTCAGGCCGAGCAAGACGCCATCATTAGGCGAGGATCAGACGGCCTGCTCGTGATCCAAGGCGGCCCGGGCACGGGCAAAACCGCCGTCGCACTACACCGCGCAGCGTACCTGCTCTACGCTGAGCGCGCCCGTCTAGAAAGCTCCGGCGTGCTCATCGTAGGCCCCTCCAACATTTTCTTGCGCTACATAGACCAGGTACTGCCCTCTCTTGGCGAAAATGGCGTTGTGTCCACCACTATCGGACGTCTCCTGCCCGGTTATTCCGCGATCGCCCAAGATTCCTCCCAAGCGCGTGAGATCAAGGGACGCATGGCGTGGGTGGACATTGCAAAACGCGCGGTGCGCAGCTTCGAGCGCGTCCCCAACGACACTCCGCTTAGCATTGCTTCCTACCGCGTGACCCTGCGATCCGAAACTGTTAAAGCCGCCCGCGCATCTGCCCGCCGATCAGGTAAACCCCACAACGAGGCGTGGGAGGGCTTTGCACTCGAACTGATGGATGATCTTGCCCGCCAGATGAACGAGCAGGTGGGTGCGAGCGAGCACCTCTCGTGGTATCACGACTACATTCGCGGATCCAAGGAAGCGCGCCGCGCAATCAACCTTGCCTGGCTCCCCGTCTCCGCCCTTCAAGTGTTAGAAAAGCTGTACGCGAACGAAACATTCCTTGAACAAATGGCACCGGAGCTGACCGAAAGTGAGCGAGCCACGATTCGTCGCCTTCGAGGATCAGCGCTAACCGAAAGCGACATTCCCATCCTCGACGAGCTAGAAGAATTGCTTGGAGCACTGCCGTCAGCCTCCGCGAGTGCGAACGCCCGCGAACAGGCACGCAAGCGAGAAATCGATGCGGCCGGTGAAGCCATCGCCGCCATGGGACTTGGCCACGGGATGGTGTCTGCCTCCATGCTTGCCGAACGTGCAGCCGGCGAAGGCTCCGACCTTACGCTCAGCCAACGCGCCCTACGTGACCGCACGTGGGCCTATGGCCACGTGATCGTAGACGAAGCCCAAGAGTTAAGCCCGCTAGCGTGGAACTCACTCCTGCGTCGCTGTCCTTCACGTTCTTTTACCGTGACCGGAGACCTCGACCAGCGATCCTCCGCAGGCCGCGCAAAGTCTTGGAGCGACGTCCTTGGCCCCGCCATGCGTGCATACCAGGGCGAAGAGATCCTCACGGTGTCTTACCGCACTCCGGCCGCAATCCTCGACCGCGCCAATGCGTTAATGGATGAGCTTGGCACGCCTGCGCACTATCCCCTCGTGGCTGCAAGAGACGTGGTTGACGCGTACGCGAAAACAACGACCGGAGGTAGCGTCCAAGAACTCCAAGCCGTTGTCAAGGCCGAGGACGCGATGCTTAGCAAACGGGTAGGCGCAGGAAACGGTCGGATTGCAGTCATTGCCTCCCCTACCAGTATTCGCCATCTGCGCGAAGCCTGTGGATGGGGCTCGAGCCTGGATGAGCGCATCTGCCTAATCACCCCGGTTGAGTCCAAAGGCCTGGAGTTCGACACCGTGATCCTGTGGGAACCAAACGAGATCATCGCTGATTCCCCCGGAGACATCTATGTGGCCCTCACGCGCCCAACCTACCGGTTGCACGCAGTCTCATCCTCGCCACTTCCAAATGCACTTGTATAACGTCCATCTTTCGGCACTTTCTGTCAACCGGTTTCTTAAAGTGTCAAGATAGGAACATGAGACGCGCACTTCTACTTGAAAACCCCCATGCGGTGGCCAAAGAAATTCTTGCGGCCCACGACATTGAAGCTGTTTTCCACACCGGAGCCATGGATGAGGACGAACTCGCATCCGCACTCAAAGACTTCGAAATCCTGGGCATCCGTTCCAAAACCAACGTCACTGAAAAGGTGCTGAAAGCAAACCCGCAGCTGTGCACAATCGGCGCATTTTGCATCGGCACTAACCAAATAGATGTCAAGCAAGCGTCTGCACAGGGCGTCACCATTTTCAACGCGCCCTATTCAAACACGCGGTCGGTAGTTGAACTAGCCATCGCGGAAATCATTGCCCTCACGCGCCGACTAACCGTTCGCAACTCTCTGCTTCACAAGGGAGTTTGGGATAAGTCAGCCACGGGATCCCACGAGATTCGCGGCCGCACGCTCGGCATTATTGGCTACGGAAACATCGGCACGCAGCTTTCGGTACTTGCTGAGGCTCTGGGCATGAAAGTCATTTTCTACGACATCGCAGAAAGGCTTGCCCTTGGCAACGCCCAACCTATGGCCACTATGGAAGCGGTGCTTCGCGAAGCCGATATCGTCTCGCTGCACGTGGATGGTTCGCCGCAAAACACCGCTATGTTTGGCAAACGCGAATTCGACATGATGAAGCCAGGATCCCTGTTCATCAACCTGTCGCGCGGTTTCGTATCCAATATTGACGACCTTGTAGAGGCCCTGGAAAGCGGCCATCTTGCCGGAGCCGCAGTGGATGTCTTCCCGGCTGAGCCCAAAAAGAACGGTGACCCATTCTCAAGCCCGCTTGTAGGCATGGATAACGTTATCCTCACGCCGCACGTGGGCGGATCTACAGAAGAGGCACAGCTAGACATTGGCCGCTTTGTTGCCAACAAGATCGTGGACTACGTGAGGTCTGCATCCACCGACATGTCGGTAAACATGCCGAACCTCGTCCTGTCTCCATCGCAGTCCTCCCGCTACCGTGTTGCACTCATTCACCGCAATACGCCGGGCGTGCTTGCCCTGGTGAACCAAACATTTGCCGAGCACGGCGCAAACATCAACGGTCAGATTCTTGGCACCAACGCAGGCATCGGTTACGCGATTACCGACATTTCTTCCGAACTTCCAATCGAAGCTGTTCGGTCTATCGATGAAATGGACGACACGATCCGCATGCGCGTGTTGCGTAGACCAACGCAAGATGTAGCACCTGCGGCAAACGCTTAGAAGACAAACCAGCGGGGCGGGATTATTCTCCCGCTCCGCTGTTCTTTTGCTCGTTTCATCTCAAGCTCAACCCAAAGTTACGGTAACGTAAGTAGAGACAGTGTTGGCAAGGAAGTTGAGCAATAATGAATCTGACTGAACAGCTACGTAAACGGTATCCGGCAGGCGTCGCCTACACCGTACCCGAAGCGACCCAAACTTTGCCCGAGGTATTGTTTGCCACGGCTGCGCGATACCCGAACCGGATTGCCCTCGACTTCCTCGGCGCCACAATGACCTATGCTCAATTGGCTCGTAAAGTGCGCCAGGCCGCACGGGTATTCACCCGTAGCGGCGTGAGGCGCAACGACCGTGTAGGCATCACCCTTCCAAACTGCCCGCAGCATGTCATAGCAGTATTTGGCGCCCTCACCATTGGCGCGATCGTTGTGGAGACCAACCCGCTTGCCCCCAAAGCGGAGCTATCTCGCCAACTTCGCGACGCCGGATGCGACGTGTTGGTGATTTGGGAGAACTCTCTCAAGTCCATCGACATAGAAAGTGTTGCTCCCCACCACGTATTCACCGTCAACCTAACCAAAGCACTACCTTTTGGGCCGCGCATGCTAATCAACATGCCGATCGCCGCCGCCAAGCGCAAGAAAGCGCAAATGAGTGCTAAAACCCCAAGCTGGACCAAAGATTTCGACGCTACTGTTAACAATGTTGTTCCGCTCCGTTCAGCTCCTGCAGCTCAGATCGACGACGTCGCTGTCCTCATGCACACCGGAGGCACAACGGGCGTACCGAAAGCCTCAATGCTCACGGAGCGCTCGATCGTTTCCAACATGATGCAATCACGAGCCTGGGTCACCCCTCTACACGACGGCTCCGAAGTTTTCTACGTTATTCTCCCCCTATTCCACGCCTACGGATTCACCATTGCGATGTGCTCGGGAATACTACTCGGCGCGACCCTTGCACTCTTCCCCAAATTTGACGTGGACATGGTTTTAGACGCCCAAAAGCGCCTTCCTTGTACGTTCTTCGTTGGCGTTGCACCCATGTTTTCAAGGCTTCTTGCCAAAGCAGAACAAACTAATGCTGACCTAACCTCCATCCAATTCACGCTCTCTGGAGCCATGCCCTTATCGAAGGAACTTGCAGCGCAGTGGGAGCAGGCCACCGGTGGCTACATGATTGAAGGCTACGGTATGACCGAATCATCACCCGTAGCCGTAGGCTCCCCACTCTCTTCAGCGCGCCGTCCCGGCACGCTCGGCCTGCCTTTCCCCTCGACGCAGGTGCGAATCGCGGACCAAGACAATCTCGACGTCGACGTTGCTGAAGGCGAAATTGGCGAGCTGCTCATCCGCGGACCGCAAGTGTTCAAAGGCTATTGGAACAACCCAGAAGAAACCGAAACTGCTTTCCATAACGGTTGGCTACGCACCGGGGACCTGGTCCGCGTTGAAGACGGCTTCATTGTCATGTCCGATCGCAAAAAAGAACTCATTATTTCCGGCGGCTTCAACGTATTCCCATCCCAAGTAGAAGATGCGGTGCGGGGAATGCCAGGCGTTGATGACGTTGCCGTTGTGGGATTGCCAGAAGCTCAACGCGGCGAGGAAGTAGTTGCCGCGCTCATTCTTGAAGCCGGCGCCACCGTCACGCTCGACGACGTGCGCAAATGGGCAGAAAAATCACTAGCGCACTACGCGCTCCCCCGTCGCATCGTAGTAATGAGCGAGCTACCCCGCTCGCAAATCGGCAAGGTCATGCGTCGCAAAGTTCGCGAATACCTTGAAGAAGCAGGCGAAAAACTCGACTTTCCCAGCCAGGATCTAGTTGGACAACTACGGGAGGGCGCCGCCGTTGCCTCAACGGAGCTGAAGGCCCTCTCAGAACGTTTGGAGTCCCAAACTAAAGAAGCCGCGGATCGCCTGCGTGAACGCGTTGAGAACCTGACTTCTCCATCCACCGATGAGCCTAAAGCAAAAACAGAGGGCGAAACCAAGGAAACTAAGCGAGACTAATACAGTTGTTGCTGGCGGCCTAGGACTCCAGCAACATGAAGAAGCAGCAAGTATCAGATCCGTTTACCTAAGATGACGGCGTAATCCCTACTTACCCTCAGCGCGAAGAGAATCAATAGCTTCCTGGAAGTCATCTAGGGACTGATACCCCGAGTAAACCGACGCGAAACGCAGGTAGGCAACAACATCGAGCTCCCGTAAGAACGGCAGGATTGCTTTGCCAACCTCCGATGCTTTAACCGTGGCTCGACCCGATTCGCGAAGCTGCTCCTCAACCCTTTGCGCAAGAAGAGCAAGTGCGTCACTATCTACCGGGCGCCCCTGGCAAGCCTTACGAACCCCAACGATAACCTTCTCTCTAGAAAAAGGCTCAACTACGCCAGACCGCTTTTCCACCAGAAAGCTGGATGTTTCAAGAGTTGAGAATCTGTGTTTACACTGCTGGCATTCCCGGCGCCTACGGATCGAAGCACCGTCCTCTGAGACGCGAGTATCAACCACTCGAGTGTCGTCATGGTGACACAGCGGGCAGTGCATAGGCGTGTTCCTATCAGCTAGACCAGTAGAACTACTTGCCCCTGATCATATAACACGCAAGTGTAAACGCTCAGCCGCTCATCTTTGGAGACGCACCACCCCGCGCGCCATCATTTGGTTGGTACGGTTAGCATCTGCCCTGGAACTACCACATTTGTCTCAAGACCGTTCAACATGCGAATGTCGGTGACCACATCTTCAACTGAGCGATCGGAAATGCCCAGCCCGCCCGCAATAGACCAAAGCGAATCACCCTGCTGAACCGCAGCGACCCGAGTGTCTGCAGGATCAACCGACGGTTGAAACAGGACCCCAACACCCGCACCTATTCCTGCGAGCAACGTAGCTACAGCAAAATACGCTGCTGCCTTAATGACACCCACCGAACGAGTGTCCGCTAGACCCGTGGCGCTTGCCTTGGGGGATCGCATTGCCCCGGGCCTAGCGGAAGATTCAACACCACTATCAAAAGACTGGACAGATTCTTGAGGAAGATCTGGCACAACGTATAGGTGAGGCCGCTTTGGGGCCTCAGTACCGAGAATCGGCTCGGGCTGGATCTGCAATGCGCTCATGTCACTAACCTTCCATTCGAACATCTGTTCGTCGAACACTTGTACGATACCGCAAAACAAGAGCGGTGTCGAGACGCGCTCGAACATATGTTTCAAAATCGTTATTTTTTGTTTAAACTGTCTACAAGTATTCGAACAGGCGGCACGGACATTTATTTTGAACAGGAGAACCATGACTAGCGAGAACACCCGCAAATCAAGGGCTATTACGGATCGTCAGCGTCAGGTTCTTGAGGTGCTAAAAGAGTCCATAGCTACGCAAGGCTACCCGCCTTCGGTACGCGAAATTGCTGAACTGGTTGGCCTATCGGCCCCCTCATCTGCAAAGCACCAGCTAGACGCACTTGAAAAGCTCGGATTCATTCGCCGCACCCCCGGACTGCCTCGTGCGATCGAAATCATCACCGACGAAGACGACGATGCTACGCCAACGAAGGCGGACACCTTGTTCATCCCGATTTCCGAATCAACCGATGGCGACACTACAACCGCTCCCCTGGTTGGACGCATCGCAGCTGGCGCCCCAATCACCGCCGAACAGAGCGTGGACGACATCTTCACTCTGCCGGAACGACTAACCGGACGCGGTGAACTTTTTGCCCTTGAGGTATCCGGCGACTCGATGGTAGAGGCCGCTATTTGTGACGGCGACTTCGTGGTGGTGCGCAGGCAGCCTTCGGCGGAAGATGGCGAAATCGTTGCGGCGATGATCGACGGTGAGGCCACCGTTAAAGTGCTGTCTCACGACAAATCTAATGTTTGGCTGCTACCTCGAAATAAAGACTTTGATCCGATCCCGGGCAACAGTGCCACAATCCTGGGCAAGGTAGTAACAGTCATTCGCGCCATCTAGCGAACAAGTACGGACTACGAAAAGTGGGCGGATCATTTAGATCCGCCCACTTTCATTCGTTATCGCCGCACATGCAACGCAACATCAAGCTAGAGTCCCAAGCTCTTTGCTACCGAACGAAGCTGCTCTGCAGACGCCGTCAGCCCGTCACGCTCCCGAAGTGTTAGCGGCGGCTCGAGGACACGACCAGCACCATTGCGATCAACCAGCGTTGGGGCGGCCATCACAACATCAGAGATACCGTGCCAATCCTCAAGTAGTGAACAGATCGTCAAAACCCGATTCTCATCACGCAAGAACGCAGTAGCAATATTCGAAGCAGCAAGACCAATCGCGTAGTTCGTTGCGCCCTTACCCTCGATAATGCGGTACGCGGAGTTAACGACCTCATGTGCAATCTCGTCGCGCAGATCAGCATCAAACAGGCTACCGTCCACGGTTGGCCCCCAATGACGAAGAGGTACGTTGCCGATCTCTGCAGAGGACCACAGAGCGACCTCAGAATCGCCATGCTCACCAGCAACATAAGCGTGGATATTCTTAATGGCCACGCCCGTGCGCCTAGACACCAAGTAGCGAAGCCTGGAAGTATCAAGCACTGTACCCGAGCCGAACACACGATTGCGCGGCAGACCAGAAATCTTCAAAGCCGCGTAAGTCACGATATCCACCGGGTTGGTGATGTACATGTGGTACGCATCCGGGGCGGCCTCAAGGATTTGCGGAACGATTGTGTGCATGAGGTTAACCGTGGACTCAGCCAAATCAATCCTGGTCTGGCCCGGCTTCTGTTTTGCCCCGGCAGTTACGATGACGAGGTCAGAGCCGTGAATGATCTCAATATCATTCGAGCCCTCAACCGATCCGGCAGGCGTGAACTGAATACCATGCGCAATGTCCAGCGCCTCGGCTTCCGCCCTCGCCTTATCAATGTCATACAGGACGATATCGCGCGCATCGCCACGCATCGCACAAGCGTACGCAACCGCGGTGCCCACCGCGCCGGCACCAATAATCGCGATCTTCGAAGGACGCCCGCCACCTGAAGTGGGGTAAAGGGATTCAACCGCTGCGTTCAAGGTAGTACCTTCCTTTAAAGCTCTTCTTAGCCAATATTCAAACACAGTTAATTCAAACCTGATAGAAGAACCAATAAGAGTGAGCCTAACGGCACACAAGTTCTCACCCTTTATTGGGCGTAAAACCTATTGGCATGTTCGAAGATTCTCTAAACTCTTTCGCGCTATCTCCCCATCGCGGGTAGGCCACATCTGCGGCAAGGATCGCATCAGATAGCTGCCATACGAGCGCGTTGCAATACGCGAATCGAGGATTGCCACCATTCCCCTATCATCAGCAGAACGCAACAGCCGGCCGGCGCCCTGGCTAAGCAACAGTGCCGCATGGTTCAACGAAACCTCGCGAAACGCATTTCGACCCGCCTTCGCCACATGTGCAGTTCTTGCCTGAACAACCGGATCTGAAGGAACCGGGAAGGGAATCCGATCAATCGTGACGAGCCTGCAAGCACGTCCCCGAACATCAATGCCCTGCCACAGCGATAGCGTGCCTACCAAACAAGAATCAACATCGTGCGAGAACTTCTGCAAGAGAGTGCCCAGCTGGTCCTCACCCTGCAAAAACACCTCCTGGTCGATTTGTTCGCGTAGCACGCGCGCACCCTCAATCGCGGCCCCGCGCGACGAGAACAGGGCGAGCGCCCCTCCCCCGGACGCCTTTACCAGATCCACCAGCTCGTCCAAAACCTCACTATTCACTCCACCTCGCGAAGGCGGTGGCAAGTGCGCGGCAACATACAAGATTCCCTGGTTCGCTGGATCGAAAGGACTTCCAACGTTTTCGCTACGCAGATCCCCGCCCGCAAATGCCGCGCCCGTCTCATACGCAATGCCGTCGAAAGATCCTCCCAGCTCCAACGTAGCCGAAGTGAGAATCGCGGGTTTCTCACTAAGCAACCGACTTGCGATTGGACCGGCTACGTCCAAGGGCGCACAGTTCAAGAACGTGCGCGCGTCATCATTTCTCGAAATCCATGTAATAACCGCCTGCGGATCCATGTCCCAACGGTCCATAAACTGCGACAAGTCATTCAGTGCGGCCAGCGCCAGCTTGCGTTCAGCTCCCGTAACCGTTGACTGTTCTAAATCCGACAGTGCGCCGCGAATCCCCGAGTCCAACACCCGCATAGTCTCAAGCAACTGCTCTGGACGAGCACGAATCAGCCCCTCGTCAAGGCCATCCAGTACTGCCTCGAGACTGTGCGCGGCCTCTTCCAACCGTCCCGTATCAATCTGGGCGTACCGCGCTGCTCTACGAGCTCGATAATTCACCATAGCGCCCGACAATGAAAGAGTTGCCTGCCCCCTAATAATGCGCGCGAGGTCGTGGGCCTCATCAATGATTAGCGCATCAAACTCGCCGCACACCAGGTTCTCCGTGGCCGCGTGAATGCCCAGCATCGAGTGGTTTGTTACCACGACGTGCGCTTCTTCAGCCTGCGCGCGAGCACGCGCCGCGAAGCACTCCTCGCGCATCGGACAGGTTTGTCCCAAGCATTCGAGGGTATCCACAGAAACCTGCTGCCACGCCCTATCAGACACGCCCGGAACAAGGTCGTCACGGTCACCCGTTTCGGTCTCTTCCGCCCACGCGCGCAACCGCACCACCTCGGCCCCGGTATCAGAAGCCACGTCAGCCTCGTCAAACAACCCTTCATCGGGGTAACCGCCCTGCGCCTTTTGTAAGCACAGGTAGTTGCGCCACCCCTTCAGCACCGCAACGCGAACCTCACCGTCCAACTGACCATTTACCTGCGGAGCATCTTTTGTAAGAATCTGGCGTTGAAGCGCAAGAGTTGCCGTGGATACCAGGATGTGCTCATCATTCTCCCGCCCACGCCGCATTGCGGGAACCAGGTAGCCCAACGATTTACCCGTTCCCGTGCCCGCCTGGATTAGCAAAGTTGCATCATCTTGCAGGGCATCTGCGACGGCTTCGACCATGGTTCTTTGCCCCTCGCGAACGTCGCCGCCAAACGATTCGATGACGCGAGACAGGAGCTCAATATCTTGTTTCACGACACATCAACAAGAGAAAGCTCATACGCAAGATCCGCATCTACGCGTCCAACCAGATGAGTGCCGCCAGGTAGATACTCCTCTTTTTCGATCTCGCCCATCTCATGGAAACGATTCACGAGGTCACCATCGGCATATGGCACAACCACGTCCACGTATTTGCTTGGGCGCGGCAAGGTGGCAGAAATGAGTTGTTCAAGCTCCGTAATGCCAGCGCCAGTTTTGGCGGAGACTGCAACGGAGTTTGCAAACTTTGAACGCAAAACTGCAACCTGTTCCGGGCTTGCAAGATCCGCCTTATTCAAGGCTAAAACCTGCGGGATGTCACTAGCTCCCTCGATCTGGCTAAGGACTTCCATAACGGTATGAACCTGACCAATCGGATCGGGGTGCGCCGCATCCACCACGTGCAATATCACGTCCGCCTCAGCGACCTCCTCAAGCGTTGACCGAAACGCCTCAACCAACTGGGTGGGAAGATTACGCACAAAACCAACCGTGTCCACTAGCGTATAAACGCGATTATCCGGGGTGATCGCTTGCCGCACGGTTGGATCCAAAGTGGCAAACAGGGCATCTTGGACCATCACGTCAGCGCCCGTAATGCGATTTAGCAGCGTCGACTTGCCGGCATTCGTGTAGCCCACGATCGCAACCGAAGGAACCCCGCCTGCGCGGCGCGAATGGCGCTGAGTCTCACGAGATGGCTTCATCTCTTTGATCTCGCGACGCAGCTTTGCCATGCGCGTGCGAATACGACGCCTATCGAGCTCGATCTTCGTCTCACCCGGACCGCGCGAGCCAATTCCCTCACCGCCGGCAACGCGTCCACCAGCCTGGCGAGACATCGACTCGCCCCAACCGCGCAAACGCGGAAGCAAATACTCCAGCTGAGCGAGCTCAACCTGGGCCTTACCCTCCCGGGACTTGGCGTGCTGGGCAAAGATATCGAGAATCAACGCCGTGCGGTCAACCACCTTGACCTTCACCACATCTTCCAGAGCGCGGCGTTGAGACGGGGCAAGTTCGCCGTCAACAATCACCGTATCTGCACCCACCGACTCCACTATCCGAGCCAACTCTTTAGCCTTACCAGAGCCCAAATAGGTTGCCGGATCCGGAGTTGCCCTGCGCTGAAGCACGCCATCAAGCACCGTCGATCCCGCTGTTTGCGCAAGTGCAGCAAGCTCATGCAAAGAGTTTTCCGCCTCACCCGCATCAAAATCAAAAATACCTATTAGTACCACACGCTCCAGACGCAACTGGCGGTACTCAACCTCAGAAACGTCCTCAAGTTCCGTGGACAAAGACGCCACCCTACGCGTGCCTGCCCTCGCCTCACGCTCTAAGGAGCCAGCACTGCTTTCTGCCTGGCCCCGCGTGGATTGCAGCGATGTTGCCCGCTCCGCGAGACTCGTGCCCTCAACCCGTTGTATCTCCGGACGCCGCTTACTGCGCGCCAGCACCCTCGCCACAACGTCTTCGGCGCGCTGCACATCCAGATCTTGATCGCGTTCTTTCACATGTTCTCCCGTTAGCCTCACCGCCATTTTCCCATTACGCTCGCCAATATGCTACGCAGTTTCCACAAGGCACCCCCGTCCCTTACGCTATAAGCGTGACTAAGCATTATTTTTCGAACAGCCCCGAAGCAACCGTCGATGAGTTGCGCCCCTTGACCCTGGACGTGCGCGGCGTACACCTTGACATGGTCGTATCAGATGCGGTGTTCTCTTCACACAAGCTGGACCTCGGGACCAAAGCGCTACTGCTCGAAGCTCCAGAGCCACCCGAAACCGGCACCTTTCTTGACCTTGGATGCGGGTGGGGCCCCATTGGTGTCACGCTTGGAAAGCTTAGCCCAAAGGCCACCATCTGGGCGGTAGACGTAAACCAACGCGCCCTCGATCTCACCCGTAAGAACGCCAAGCGCAACCAGGTCAAGATCCGCACTGAGCTTGCCGATAAAGCCTTTGAAAAGGCCTCCAGCGACGGCATTAAGTTTGACCTCATATGGTCAAACCCGCCCATTCGGATTGGTAAGCCCGCGCTTCAAGAAATGCTCACCAAGTGGCTTGGTCTGCTTTCCGACGAAGGCGAATCCTGGCTGGTAGTGGCACGTAACCTGGGCGCTGACTCGCTTATCAAATGGCTTAACGAGCAGGGATGGCAGGCCGAGAAGGCTCACTCAAAGAAGGGCTACCGCATTATTCGCGTTTGCCGTTAGCCCTCCTGCGCGACAGCCAGTGCCTGCTCAAGGAGTTCGCTAGAACTACCCTCGATCCATTGAATCCGCTCATCCCTGCGGAACCATTTCATTTGTTTTCGCACTAACTGGCGGGTTGTTAGCTCAATTAGTTCGCGTGCCTCATCCAGCGTTATTTCCCCGCCCAAGTGACGCATAATCGGCTGGTACCCGGTTGCCTTCACCGCGGTTGGCGTATCCGCAAGGCCTTGGCGCATTAGCTCTTCTACCTCGCTCACGAAACCAGCCTCGAGCATCTCTTCTGCTCTTGTGGCGATACGCGCGTCGAGTTCATCCAGACTCCTGCGCACTCCCAACAAGATCGAGGGCCGCAAGAACTCACGCTTGGGCATGGTTGCGGAGAACGGCCGGCCGGTCAACTCAATTACCTCTAACGCGCGCACTGTCCGCCGCTGATCGTTCGGATGAATAGATTCCGTTGCCTTCGGGTCAAGTTCGCGCAGCTTGCGGTATAGCGCCGCCTGCCCGTGCTCCTTCAGGCTTTCCTCCACTCGCGCGCGCACCACCGGGTCCGTTCCTGGAAACTCCATCTTGTCAAAAAGAGCGTGGATGTAGAGCGCGGAACCACCCACTGCGATTGCGCGGTTGCCTCGCTTCTCGATCGCGTGCACGTCCTCACGCGCGCAGACCTGATATTGCGCCACCGAGGCTTCCTGGTGAATGTCTAGCACATCAATCTGGTGATGCGGGATCTCGGCCCGCTCCGCGGCTGAAGGCTTCGCGGTGCCAATATCCATGCCTTTGTAGAGCGAAAATGCATCCATCGACACGATCTCAGCTCTTCCCAGCTCGCGCGCAAGATCGAGCGCCAAACTAGATTTGCCCGACGCCGTAGCGCCTACAATTCCTATCAGCACAGCCTCGCCCTATCGCAACATAGGAATGCCCAGGCTTACCCGATTAGCCATGTCCGGGTTCTCTTGCCGCTCATGCCACACTTGGCCCGCACGAGTTGGAATGATCTCAAACATGCCACCTTGTGCGCCCGAATCTGCAACCAAATGGTGTGGAGCCGCGTGCGTCACCACTGCGCGCACCATATCTCCCGGACGTAGCTCCCTGCCGTACTTAATGCCATCGGGAAGCGATAGGTGGACAAGACGGTTATCGCGGGCGCGACCCGACACACGATTACGCACCCCATCCTTACGGCCGCCATCCTCTACGATCAATACCTCAACTTCGCGGCCCTCAAACTTCTTCGAGTCCTCAGTTGTGATTCGCTCCTGTAGCGCAACCAGGCGCTCGTAACGGTCTTGCATAACATCGTGGGGCACCTGATCTTCCATATCAGCTGCAGGGGTGCCGGGGCGCGGCGAGTATAGGAAGGTGAAGGCGGAACTGAACCGCGCCTTTTCAACCACCTCTAGCGTCTGCTGGAAGTCCTCCTCCGTCTCACCGGGGAATCCCACAATGATGTCCGTGGTGATCGCCGCGTCAGGAATGGCCTCACGCACGCGCTCCAAAATACCTTCAAACTTTGCGCGCCGGTACGAGCGACGCATCATTCGCAGCACACGGTCTGATCCAGACTGTAATGGCATGTGCAAGCTCGGCATAACCGTCGGAGTTTCGGCCATAGCCGCAATCACATCGTCAGAGAATGCCGCAGGGTGTGGGCTTGTGAAGCGCACGCGCTCCAATCCCTCAACGCGCCCAACTGCACGCAACAGATCGGCAAACGCACCGCGCTCACCAAAGCTAACGCCGTAAGAGTTCACATTCTGTCCCAGAAGCGTTACCTCAACCGCGCCCTGGGCTACTACCGCCTCGACTTCCGCCAAAATCTCCCCCGGCCTGCGGTCACGCTCCTTGCCGCGCAAATGCGGCACGATGCAGAAAGTACAGGTGTTGTTACAACCCACCGAGATCGAAACCCATGCTGAATAAACCGATTCGCGTTTAGTGGGCAGTGTGGATGGAAACACCTTGAGCGATTCTTCAATCTCCACCGCAGCCTTGCGGTTATGCTCAGCGCGGCGCAGCAACGCAGGAAGCACGTCAATATTGTGCGTGCCGAACACCACATCCACCCACGGAGCGCGCTCAACTACCTTTTCACGCATCTGCTGCGCCAAACATCCACCCACAGCGATCTGCATGTCGGGGCGCTCACGCTTAACCTGCGCAAGCTGACCAAGATTACCAAACAGGCGGTTGGAGGCATTCTCGCGAACCGAGCAGGTGTTAATCACAACAACATCGGCTCCCCCATCCCCCGCTTCAGTGGCGCGCGCCGCCGCCTGCGGAACGGTCTCAACTGGAACGTACCCCTCGGTCTCAAGCAGGCCGGCCATACGCTCTGAGTCATGGACATTCATCTGGCATCCGAGCGTGCGAATCAAATAAGTGCGTGGCGTAGTATTCATCGTTCAAGATTGTAGTTAATCAGTATGAAAGTAACGAACCGGCCTGCGCGATTGGCTCAAAGTCACCAAGCATTGCGCGAGAACACCGATAGGATTGTTGCGGATCACGAAGGAGAGACATGCACTCGGTTCAAACTGTGTACGGCAAGGTTGCCGGCGGCCCGCATCCACTTGATGAAAATGTCTACCGATTCTTAGGTATTCCATATGCGGCAGCTCCCGTTGGCGATCTCTACCTTCAGGCTCCCGCGCCCCACCCCGGTTGGGATGGCATACGAGACTGCACCACGCTTCCACCTACACCTCAAAAGCGGCCTTACTCTGACGACGCGATTTTGATTGATCCATCCATCACGGGCGACGAGATTTTGAACCTCAACATTTTCACTCCTAAGAACGCGCGCAATCTCCCGGTTCTGGTGTGGATTCACGGCGGCGGGTTCAAATCTGGCGTTGCCGCTTCACCAATAACGGACGGACGAAAGTTCGCCGCGCGAGGAGTAGTTGTAGTCTCAATCTCTTATCGACTCGGATTCGAAGGATTTGGTTGGCTGAAAGACGCTGTCCCTAACCGCGGTTTCTTGGACCAACAAGCTGCATTGAAATGGGTCCGCGAGAACATATCCGCGTTTGGTGGAGATCCCAGCAGGGTAACCATTGCGGGACAAAGCGCAGGCGGCGGATCTGTTCTTGCCCATTTGACAGCTCCGTCCTCACAACGACTTTTCGACCGGGCAATCAGCGAGTCCGGTGTGCTTCCCCCGATGAGTGAAGCGCTGGCGCAAGATCGAACCAAGCTTGTTACCGATTACCTAGGCGTGGAGCCAACTATCGCAGGGATTATAAGCGCCAAGGACCGGCTTGTTGAAGCCGAAATAGAAGCAGAGCGTCGAATCTACGAGCAGTGGCCAGGGGCGGCTCGATTTGTTACCGCCCGTCTGGCCGGCAAGCCTATGTCAGACCTGCCTTTCACCCCTTGGCAAGAAGAAACTGTGCTGCCGTACACGATCGACGAAGGCGTGGATCTCGGAGTTGGCGCAGACAAGCCGCTACTCCTCACGGTGACAAGCGAGGAATTTACTGACATTTTGACACCCATGGCCAGCGAGCTTGACCCTCTAGATGCAGTTGGCGTGCTTGTCGAAGGCGGATTGGAGGACGCTCGTGATTACGTGCAGAAGCACCCGCGGGCAAACACCACATCACTCATCATGGGTCAGTTAGTTAGCGACGCGATTTTTGTGTGGCCGGCGCAAAGCATTTTGCAACGCCGTAGAAAATCCGGCGCAGCCCATACCGCCCTGTACCTTTTTGACTGGTGCCCTGCTGTAGATGATCCGAGCGTGGATCAGGTGCAACAGTGGTCTAGGCACTGCATTGATATGGCTTTCGCGTTCGACCTGTTGGAGGAGCCGATGGCTAGGTCTCTGGTAGGGTCTACTCCCCCGCAGCACCTGGCCGATGATTATCACGGTCAGTGGCTTGCCTTCATCAAGGGTGAGGACGTACCCGGAACTCGAAACTAGAGGAGCTTCAAAAGCTCTGCTAGAGCGGCCTCGGCCGCCTGAGCTCTCACGCTCGCTCGACCTCCCTCAAAATGGTACAAGACTGCGTTAGATCGGGCGGGCGACCACACCGCAACGTACACGGTTCCGGCCGGGTGCCCTTCGGCGGGCCCTGGCCCAGCAACACCGGTTGTTGCCACGCCGTAGGTTGAGCCAAATAGACGCGCAACTCCAGCTGCCATTTGGAGTGCGACACCCGGATCTACCGGACCATTAGCCTGTAGCAGACCATCATCAACGCCAAGAACGCTTGCCTTAGTATGCGTCTGGTAGGTGGTTACGCCCCCACTCAGACAGTTAGATGCACCCGGTATATCTGCAATGGCCGCACTAACTAGACCAGCTGTTAGCGACTCGGCGGTGGCTACCGAATGGCCTTTGGAGGTGAGCTTTTCAACTATCTGAGAGGCAAACGCCATACTGTCTGGGTGATCACCTGATAGGTCCGCGAGAACGCCATCCGTACCGCTAATCGCACTTGCATCTAGAAGATCTGGCTCCGAGAGAGTACTTGCGCAGCTCTCGCGGAGTTCTGCATCATTCATATTCATCTGCATCTAGCTCCTGCAAAACCTGATTCACTACGGAGTAGCACACATTCAATGGGTAGCCTTTACGCGCCAACATGGAAGTGAGGCGACGCACCTGCTTTTGTTTTTCTAAACCTAACATCGCCCGGGCGCGGCGAGCGGCAATCTCACGTGCTGATTCTTCTAGTGAAACGTGTTCAACTTCTTGAAGAGCAGCATCGATAATCGCAGGCGGGATCTGTTTCTTGCGCAACTGCTCTACAAGAGCTCTGCCAACGAGGCCACGCTCATTGAACCGGGTGCGTACCAGCATCCTCGCGTAACGTTCGTCATCCACCAAACCGGCCTCTTCCAGCCTGTCTATAGCAACTTCTATGGCTTCAAGTGGAAAACCGCGTTCTTTAAGTTTGCTGACCAGTTCTCCTCGAGAGCGATCCTGCCTGTCCAATTGCTTTAGAGCGGCCTCTTTTGCCGCCGAAACAGCATGCTCGCCTTCCAGGTTCGCGGCCCATTCACGTCGCTTCTCGCGACGCTTCCGGGCCGCCTCACAGTCCACACGCTTCTTCTTGCGACCCTCATCCGGATCGTAAAAAGAGACCATTAGAATCCGGCGTCTTCAGCTGGATCGATTTTTGCGCTGGCCTTCTTACCACCTTTATCAGCCTGCGCGTCATCAGACTGAGCATCTGAAGATGCGGGGACTTCCTCTTGCCTGATACCGAGCTCCACAAGGATGCGATGCTCAATTTCGTCAGCAAGCTCCGGATTATCTTTCAAGAACGTACGAACGTTCTCCTTACCCTGCCCAAGCTGATCCGAACCGTATGTGAACCAAGAGCCCGACTTCTTAACAATGCCGGTCTCCACACCCATATCAATAATGGAACCTTCACGCGAAATACCGAGGCCGTAGAGAATGTCGAACTCCGCCTGCTTGAATGGCGGCGCCATCTTGTTCTTCACGATCTTTGCGCGCGTACGGTTACCAACCGGGTTGCCCTTCTCTTTGAGTGTCTCGATACGACGCACATCGATCCGCACCGACGCATAGAACTTAAGCGCCTTGCCACCCGTAGTGGTTTCTGGCGACCCGAAGAATACGCCAATCTTCTCGCGCAGCTGGTTGATAAAGATAGCCGTGGTTCCCGTGGCAGATAGCGCACCCGTAATCTTGCGTAGCGCCTGCGACATGAGGCGAGCCTGCAAGCCCACGTGCGAGTCACCCATCTCGCCCTCGATCTCCGCCTTCGGGACCAAAGCGGCAACAGAGTCAATAACGATGATGTCAATACCGCCCGAACGGATCAGCATGTCAGCGATTTCCAAGGCCTGTTCGCCAGTATCCGGTTGCGACACTAGGAGCGCATCGGTATCGACCCCAAGTTTCTTTGCATATTCGGGATCTAGAGCATGCTCCGCGTCAATAAACGCAGCGTTTCCACCGGCCTTCTGCGCAGAAGCAACCGCGTGTAGCGCCACCGTGGTCTTACCAGACGATTCCGGACCGTAAATCTCGATTACACGGCCCCGCGGAAGACCGCCAACACCAAGCGCCACGTCGAGCGCCAACGAACCCGTAGGGATAACTTTGACTGCTGGACGGTTATCATCCCCCAGTCGCATAACTGAACCCTTACCAAACTGCCTATCAATCTGGCTCAGAGCAAGTTCCAATGCCTTATTTCGATCGGGTGCAACGGCCATTTAAGCTCCTTCAAGATCCTGCGCTCTCCGCGCGTTTTACCGGGCTGGTCGAAAAAACGTGTTCCCTCTCCGGGTACGTAAATCATGCTATGGCCGACCACGGACATCCTTTTTGAAAGGCGCCTGGATGTGGATGCATCCAAGCGAACATGACCTGTGCACAAGCTTAACTGCCGAACACGTGTTCGACACTTCGACGCGCGAGAATGCATTGGGATCTATCCCACTATTTGCCCGCTTGCTGCGCGGCTGCGTTGCCGGATTCCTCCTGTCCGAACTGCCTCAGTTTGCTTGAAAAGCCGGCGGGATCCCCCAGCTGCACGGCAGCGCTACAGACAGCGCATTTGACACAGTATCTACGCGTACACTGTCCGCAAAGTAGCCTTCCCCATCCAACGTAAGCACCAGTTCGCTATCCACAGCCTCGATGAAGACAGACGAAGCCTGCTCGTACGTGGCAATGTCAGCAGGGATCGTTTCTCCACGTCGGAACTTACCCAGCAACTTCGCGATCTCAAGAACCTTTAACGGACGTGCAGTCAGGATGTTCGCAAGGCCATCATTTAGCTTCGCATTCGGGTGCGGCAAGAACCCGCCACCGTAATACTGCGCGTTACCGATGGCGCACAGCACGTAATCACGTTCTACCGTATCCTGCTTTCCATCTCGTTCCACCGTAGCTCGCATGCGCCAAGAACGGTCAGAATAAAGCGCATTCGCAATCCCGATCATGTAGCTCATACCCAAGGTGTTCGGGATCTTTCGCTGAATCTTATCCGCCGTGATTGCAACTTTGGAATCGAGTCCTATCGAAATGACATTCACGCTGAAGTAAGAAAATTTAGGCACCTGCGCCCCGCGGCTATCCCTCACACTTCCCGAAACATGTAATGCGTCCATTGGAGCAGAAAACGCGCCTTCCTGTTTGAACGCATCCAGGATCATAGTTGGCGTCACCGTCCGCCTACCATAAAGCGTGCGGGCGAGGTCATTTCCGGATCCGAAAGGCAAAACCAACATGGACGCCGCGGAGCCGATCAGACCATTGGCGGCCTCAGATACGGAGCCATCGCCACCCGCAACCACAACGAGAACGTCACTTCCGCTCTCTTTTGCTGCCGCGCGCGCAAGATCCGTTGCATCTCCCGGTCCAGTAGTTGGGTTTATACGAACATGTGAGTACGGGAAAATCTCAGCAAGCTTACTAGCAACAACGCCAACATTGCGCCGAATTAGCCGATTGCCGGCCTGCGGATTGTAAATAAACTCAATGCGGTTCCACGACCTGTTTTGTGGAGCGTGCAACTATGGACCCTTTCGAGTACAGCTCGGGCTAGTTACCTTAGGACCTTCTCACGCCTGTGTACCCAGCGGGCTTCGTCGCCCATGTCAGTTTCTCTGATCAACTCATCCCAAATAACTTCAGGATCCAAACCGCTCATCAGCGCCTGCTCGGCAGTACCACCCAGTTTTGGCAGGAAAAGGTCACCAACGATAGACCTGCCGTAGCAGGATCCGAAGACGGCTTCGATGCTCTTCCAAAACTCCGAGACAGTCATGCAATCAACTCAACAGTGTGATCCGGTCACTCAAGCTACCATCCACCAGCGCAGCCGGAGTAGCCGTTGGAACATCTACAAACTCCAGGGCAGCAATACGGCTGGCAACCTCGCGCAACACCAGTGCAAGTGGTACGCCAAGAGCCCCGCAAATCGCAATCAGGAGTTCCGAAGAGGCTTCCTTCTGGCCCCTCTCAACCTCTGACAGGTATCCGAGTGAGACTTTCGCATCCGCGGAAACCTCCCGAAGGGTGCGTCCTTGGGTGCGGCGAATTTGGCGCAAAACGTCACCAATCTGCTCCCTCAGGAGCGGCTTGGTATCACTTTTGTTCTGCATACCTGTACCGTACCTTGCTTCATCCCTCTCCCGCAGTAAGGGAGCCCTCATTGTGGATGCGGTACTGCCCACACTACCTCCAAGCATCGAATGCAAAAAGCGACTATTTACCGTCATATCAAGGTAAACCAGATGGCGCGAAAATATATTCCGAACCTAAAAGTGGCGTATACCTCTTTGCAGTTTGAAACGCGAGTTACTTCTTCATCTTTACCGCAGCAATCACATACTGCAGGCCTGACCAGACGGTTAGGAATAGAGCAATAGTGATCAAAACCCAGCGCACCACCGCAAGACCCGTAACATCAAATAGGGCGTTGCTAACCCCCAATACGGAATCCCAAGGGAACACAAGGAACACAATCAGGAACATTTGCGACACGGTCTTGGCTTTACCACCCGAATTCGCGGCAACCACTATGCCGCGCTTCAACAACCTGGAACGCATCCATGTAATCCCAAGCTCACGCGCCGCCACTACAACCGTGAACCACCAAGGAACAAGACCAGCGATTGATAAAACCACGAAAGCGCCGAGTGTTAGCGCTTTATCGGCAATCGGATCCCAAATCTTGCCCCAATCAGTCACGAGGCCGCGCTCGCGCGCAATCTTGCCGTCATACAGGTCGGTAAATGCAGCAACGACGAACACCACCAGGGCCGCCCACATCGCTCCAACCGAGCCGTTCAGAACCAGAATGATAAAAATCGGCACCAAAACGAGACGAACCATTGTCAAAACATTTGGCAGATTCCAAATGTTCTCGCCCTCGTGTACACGTGAGACGTTGTCATCCATCTGCGCCCTATTCATCGCGCCCCCCTACGCTCTCCCTGTCAATTCCCAGGCATCCTCTGATTCTTCTTCAATAGTATCGGCAGGAACGTCCTCGCCGCGTAGCATGGCCAACACTCGCGGCAACTCTTCTGGCGGCACCAGCACCTCACGCGCCTTTGACCCCTCTGAAGGCCCCACGATTTCGCGCGACTCCAGTAAATCCATCAGGCGGCCAGCGCGTGCAAAGCCAATCCGCAACTTGCGCTGCAACATCGAAGTAGAACCAAGCTGAGTCGAGATCACCAGTTCTGCCGCCTGCAACAGATCTTCGAGGTCGTCGCCAATGTCGTCCGCAATCTGGCGCTTCTTCGCAGGAACAATCACGTCCTCGCGGTAGACGGGCTTCATCTGCTCCTTGACGTGTTCAACAACGTCGCGAATCTCCGATTCAGTCACCCACGCACCCTGCACGCGCTTTGGCTTGCCCGCCCCTTGCGGAAGATAGAGGGCGTCACCCTTACCGATCAGTTTCTCGGCGCCACCCTGGTCTAAAATGACGCGCGAATCCTGCATTGAGGACGTGGCGAACGCGAGGCGTGACGGAATGTTCGACTTGATAAGGCCGGTAACGACATCCACGGACGGCCTTTGCGTAGCCAGAACGAGGTGAATACCCGCGGCGCGTGCCAGCTGCGTGATTCGCTGAATGGAGGCCTCAACGTCGCGCGGGGCCACCATCATGAGGTCGGCAAGCTCATCCACTACAACAAGCAGGTACGGGTAGGGCGCGAGTTTGCGCTCTGAGCCTGGGGGAAGCTCCACCTGACCGGACAATATTGCTTTGTTGAAGTCATCGACGTGCTTAAATCCGAACTTTTCCAGATCGTCGTAGCGGTGATCCATCTCTTTCACCACCCATTCGAGGGCTTCGGCAGCCTTCTTCGGGTTGGTGATCACGGGAGTTATGAGGTGGGGAATACCCTCGTAAATAGTGAGCTCCACGCGCTTAGGATCAACCAAAATCATGCGTACCTGCGCGGGAGTTGCACGCATCATGATCGACGTGATCATGGAGTTAACAAACGAAGACTTACCCGAACCAGTAGCACCTGCCACCAGTAGGTGCGGGGTCTTGGCAATGTTGGTGACCACGTATCCGCCCTCGACATCTTTACCAACGCCAACAACCAGCGGATGATCATCACCACGGGCAGCGCCAGACCGGAGAACGTCACCAAGTGCCACGGTCTCGCGATCCGTGTTTGGAATCTCCACGCCAATCGCTGACTTACCGGGGATAGGCGATAGAATGCGTACTTCCGAAGAAGCAACCGCGTAGCGAATGTTCTTCTCCAGCTGCGTGATGCGTTCCACCTTCACGCCCGCGCCCAGTGTCACCTCGTACCTGGTAACCGTTGGACCGCGCGAAAAACCGGTGACCTTCGCATCCACGCCAAACTCGTCTAACGTGCTTTGCAGAGCGCCCACAACCCAATCGTTCGCAGCCGAACGCTTCTTGTGCGGTGGGCCTTTAATCAATAGATCATCAGGGGGAAGGTTATAAACCGCACCGTCTTCCAGCTCCATCGCAGTTGTGGTGGGAAGATCACTGGAGCCAGCTGGCATGAGGGTCGTTTCATCTGCGCTCTCGTAGGCCTGCGGTTCGATGAGCTGCGTCTCGTAAGACGGGGACTCCTCGTAGAAGTCAGATTCTTGCGGTTCCTCAAATGCTTCAAGGTCCGGCGAAGAAACGTTGGGGCTAACAAACGGCTCATCCGCGTCGTAAGAGTCGATTCGGCCGTTCTTTTTGTTACCTTCGCTCCGGCGCGAAATCCGGTCGAAGAGGGCCTGGATCCGCTGCGGAACTTCCTTCACCGGCGTTTGCGTATAAACCAAGATCGAATAGGCAAACAGCAACAGCAACATGATTGCCCCGCCCCAGGCAGACAGCAGTGTTGCCAGCGGATAGCCCATAAACCAGCCGAGCACGCCGCCGGCCTCTTCAATCAAACTAAAATCTTGTATCCGCGGATTTCCGCTAGTTACATGCACGAGGCCGGTTAGAGCAATCGATATTCCTAAACTTCCTGCAAACCGGTGCGGCAAGCGGTTATGCGTGCGGGCACGGAAAAGCTCAACGGCCCACCACACGAGCGCAATCGGCACTACCACCGAGAAAATACCCACGGCACCCGCCGCAGCGTGGTGGAGGAAGGCACCCGCGCTACCAGAAATGTGGAACCACTCGCGAAGGGCGAAAATCGCGGCCAAAGCAAGTAGCACAAACGCAAGACCGTCGCGGCGCAACTGCGCATCAATCGACAAGAAACCGCGCCACGCGTTCGCCACACCTCGCCCCATCGAAACGAACATTTCCATCAGAGGCGAACGACTCGAAGCCGTTGACTTCGTAGCCTTACTTGTTTTGCGCGCGGAACTGCCCCCGCGATTTGATGCTGGACTCTTAGGCATAGTAATTCCACGCTATCGCAACGACGGTTTTTGCTATGACGACTCGCCGCCGTTATGCCCACCAAACGTCATGACGTCGGCAATCTCACGCATTGTTGGCACAGGGAAGGCGTAGGCGTGCGAGACCATCACGGCACCAGCGGCGTTTGCCATTGATAGTGCGCGGTGCATGTCCTGGCCGCGTACCAAAGCGCCGCACATCACTGCGATGTGCACGTTACCAACACCGGAGGTATCCACCGCCTGCGTTGCGTATGCCGGTACCTGTTTCAGCTGACCAGTCACGCCCTCGCGATATTGACAACCGAGCGAACCCATTCGCGTGACTTGAACACAATCCGGCTTCAAGTAGTCTTCCAGCATGCGCGCAGGATCAACTTGCTTCAAGATACGTGGCAGGAGGCCAGATTCGCGCAAGTTCATGGTCAAAACGTCAGCTCGCTGAAGCAACGGCTGCCACAAATGCGGCTCAATCGTATCGATCATTGGCGAGGGCGCCAGCACCACTTTTACCTTCGGATCAATACTGTTCACCCAGTTTGCAAAACGCTGCCCGGCTTCGCCGCTGCTGATCACCGATCCGTGCACTAGAAGGACGTCCCCATCTTCCAGCTCGATCTGCTCAATCTGGTCCAGCAGCAAGTCAGATTCAACGCCTGCGGAGACTATAACGGTATTGTCGCCCTCATCCTCAACCAGCTGGATTGACACGCCAATGTCACCCATCACCTCGCTGGTCAGAATCTGAACCCCATTTTCTTCAAGATCTCTACGGATCATGTAGGAGTTCGGGCCTGTGCCAAGCATTGACAACATGCCTGTAGCAACTCCCATGTTCGCCACCGCAACCATGCCCAGGTAGCCTCCACCTGGACTGGAGAGCACGGAACGCGCGGGGATCATGGAGCCGCGTTCAGGCAGTTTCTCAATAGCAATCGGCAGGTTCAAAACCACCGGCTCAGTTGATAAAAAGCGCGCCAACTCCCCTCCTACTGTTCTACTACGACGGGGACAATCATTGGACGCCTACGCAACTTACGACCCACCCAGCGGCCAATCACGCGGCGCATGGCCTGCTGACACGAGTACGTGTCCGCCTCAGGATCTTCGAGCGCCCTAGCCAACGCGTCCCTAACGTCCTGTTCGATCTCCTCAAACACGGAATCTTCTTCGGCCATACCCACCGATTTGATAGTTGGACCAGACAAAATCATTTCGTGTTCCAGATCCACAACCGCGTAGATTGAGATGAAACCTTCAGAACCGAGGACGCGGCGATCTTGTAGCTCCGACTCGTCCAGGTCGCCCACACTACGCCCATCCACGTAAATGTAGGAGCAAGGGATAGCTCCAACCACGCTTGCTTCCCCATCTTTCAGATCAACCACCACACCATCCTCAGCCAGCATCACGTTGCTGGCCGGCACGCCGGTTTTCACCGCCAAGGCACCATTGGCAACCAGGTGGCGGACCTCTCCGTGGATCGGCATAACGTTCTTCGGTTGAATGATGTTGTAGCAGTACAGGAGCTCACCTGCCGCAGCGTGGCCCGACACGTGCACCTTAGCGTTTGCCTGGTGCACCACCTTTGCGCCCAGCCTGGTAAGCCCATTGATCACGCGGTAAACAGAATTCTCATTACCCGGAATAAGCGAGGAGGCAAACACCACCGTATCGCCGGGACCTACCTCAACAAAACGGTGCGTGCCACGCGCAATCCGCCCCAGGGCCGCCATCGGCTCACCCTGCGATCCCGTAGCCATGTACACCCGCTGTTGCGGTTCAAGCTGTGCAATCTGCTTGCTGGTGACGATCACATCATCGGGAATATCCAAGAACCCAAGTTCCGAGGCGATCCGCATGTTGCGTTCCATGCTCCGCCCGATCAGCGCGACCTTGCGGCCCGTCATCACAGCGGCGTCGAACACCTGCTGTACGCGATGCACGTGGGACGCGAACGAGGCCACCACGATCTGTCCCGTGGCGTGCAGGAAAACATCTTCTAAAACCGGACCAATCTCACGCTCCGGAGTTACAAAACCAGGAACCTTCGCGTTGGTTGAATCAACGAGGAACAGGTCCACGCCTTCCTCGCCAAATCGGGCGAATGCGCGCAAATCCGTCAAACGACCATCGAGAGGAAGCTGATCCATCTTGAAATCGCCGGTAATCAAGGCGGTTCCTGCGACTGTGCGGATGAACACCGCGAGGGCGTCTGGAATCGAGTGCGTCACAGACACAAACTCGAGGTCAAATCCGCCGAGTTGCACGCGATCACCCTCAACAACCACGTTCAAATCAAAGCCCTCAATGCGATGCTCATCCAACTTAGGCTGCACAAAAGCAAGGGTAAGTTCAGAGCCGTAAATTGGAATATCGTTGCGTAGCTTCAGCAGGTACGGGACCGCTCCAATGTGGTCCTCATGCCCGTGAGTTAGCACCATCCCCACAACGTCATCCAGGCGATCCTCAATGTAGCTGAAGTCCGGCAAGATCAGATCCACGCCAGGCTGGAGCTCTTCGGGAAACAGCACACCGCAATCAACGATCAAGAGCTGCCCGTTCAGCTCAAAAACCGTCATATTACGGCCGATGTCCTTCAGCCCTCCCAAAGGAACAACGCGCAAAGTATCAGGTTCGAGATTCGGCGGCTTCGGCAGAGCATCGTATAAAGACATCATGCTTCAATTGTGCCACGAGTTAGCCGAGGCGGCTATCTACTCACAAAAGCTCCAGGTCCTCCATAACGCGACGCATGCGGTCCAGCTCTTCATCCAAGGCCGGGACGAGCGGCAAACGCAGGCGATCACTTTCAATGATTCCCATCATGTGCACCGCGGCCTTCGCCATCACGGCTCCCTGACCTCCACCCATAATCGAATCAATGAGCGGCGTCAGCAAGCGTTGAATGTTCCTTGCCGTATCAATATCGCCCTCGTTAATTGCATCAATCTGTTGCCTAAAGAAAGCACCTGCAACGTGGCCAACCACCGAAATAATGCCCGAAGCGCCCTGTGCCATCAGCATGCAGTTCAAGCCGTCATCACCCGAATAGTAGGCGATCCCAGTGCGGTTCATCCGCTTAATCGCTTGCTCCGGCTTACCGGTGGCATCCTTCACCGCTACGATACGTTCATTGTCTGCAAAGTAGTCCAGCGTTTCATCTGAAAACGCGAGGCCTGTGCGTCCCGGAATGTCATAGAGGACCACGGGCAGCGTAGTTTCGCTAAGGATTGCATCAACGTGTGCGCGCAACCCCCTCTGCGACGGACGGTTGTAGTACGGGGAAACCACCAACAGTCCATCCGCACCGTGTTCCTGCGCATTCACCGCCATACGCACTGCGTGAGCCGTATCATTTGAGCCCGCACCTGCAAGCACAAATGCGCGCTCACCCACGGCTTCAACAACCGCGTCAGTCAGCTCGTTCTTCTCCGGCTGATACGTTGTGGGGGCCTCGCCGGTAGTACCGGAAATGAGAACACAGTCGGTACCTGAATCAACCAGGTATTTTGCCAGACGTTGCGTGGATTCTATATCCAAAGAGCCGTCTTCGTGGAACGGCGTAACCATCGCTACGGACTGCTGACCAATCGGGTGCTTAACTTCGCTCATGATGCCATGCTAGCCATCGCGGTTTCGAAAGCCAGCAGGTGTCCGCTACTTGAACCAAAGATTACAATTTTTGGCTAAAACTTTGCCCACCATAGGTGTTCAACCACGCGGTGTGGACCAACCTCCAGCTTGCGCAAAATGCCGGCCGGCCCAAAACCGGCCTCCTGGAACAAACGAATCTTCTGGCCATCTCCGGCCACAATCCACACGCGGATGTTCTTCGCACCATCGTATTGTGCCAAATCTGAAAGCGCCGCCAGGAGCCTCGACCTATGGCCTTCTCCCCTATGATCAGGATCCACCTCCAGCGCTATGATCTCTGTGCCCGGCTCATCCAAGCCCTCCACACCCGGCACAGGCTCGGCAGGTACAGCCGCTGCAAAACCGGCCACGAGATGGGCATCCAGCGCCGTGAGGATCCTAAATCCGGGCGCGGGAGGAGACGCTATCGACTCCTGCCATGAGGCCGCCATTGCTCCCTCATCCAACGTAGCCCCAATCTGGGGATCGAGCTTCCCATCAACGCCCTGCGCTAACGACTCCAGCATCCCTTCAGTCTGGATGCGTGCAATAGCAGGGGCGTCGTCCACAGTGCTTGGACGCACCGACCGGTCCGCATTGAGCGCGCTCTTGTGGTGAAACCTATCCAAAATTCGTACCCAATCTACAGGTCAAGCAAATGTTCCAGGCCAACCGTTACGCCCGGGGTATCGGCAATCTTACGCACCGCCAACAACACGCCCGGCATGAATGACTCACGGTCAAAAGAGTCGGTTCTAATCGTTAGCACTTCACCGGGATTGCCTAGCAGGACCTCTTCAGTTGCCGTCATTCCTCTCAAACGCAAAGCGTGCACCGGCACGCCGCTGTAGCGCGATCCGCGCGCACCCTGCGGGTCAGTTTCCGTCGCATCTGGCATTGGCTCACAGCCCGCCTGCTTCCTCGCCTGCGAAATCTTCTGCGCCGTTGCAACCGCAGTACCGGAGGGAGCGTCTACCTTATTCGGGTGATGCATCTCCACAATCTCAACGGACTCAAACAGGGGCGCTGCCTTGGCGGCAAACTCCATCGCCAGCACCGCCGACAATGCGAAGTTCGGGGCAATAAACACGTTCGCGCAGCTCGTCTGCTGAGCCGCACGCACCTGGTCTAGCTCGTCATCGGTCCAGCCAGACGTGCCCACCACCGCGTGAACACCCGCAGCCAACAAGTCAAGAACGTTTTGCAACTTCACGCTCGGAACCGTAAAGACAACGGCGACACTGGCACCAGCCAACGACTGCTCATTTATCGCATCACCCGCATCAAGCCGGGCAACAACTTCCAAATCGGAGGCAGCCTGAACCGCCGCACACACAGTAGAGCCCATCCGGCCCTTTGCACCAATCACCGCAACTTTAACCATGACAACACCCTATCTTTGCGCCCAAACTTCCTCGACCACAGGTCACTAAATGGGCATCACAACGGATCTGCACGCGGGCTGATCCAGCAAGAACTGAGCAAGATCAGCCACATCAGCGCCCGTAATCGCATTAATACGCGACAGAGTCAGCTCCAGCGGAATAAATCTGCCGTGAACCACCTCTGCGCGCCCCAAACGCGCCATGCGAGCACCAGAGTCTTCCAATCCAAGTGCCATAGCCCCGCGCAACTGGCCCTTCACTCGGGCAAGCTCCGCATCAGTTGGGCCGGCAGTGGCAAGATCCACCAGCTGCTCACGCATCAGCTGTTCAACTAAATCCACATTTTTTGGCGCGCATCCCGCATACATCCCAAAATGACCGTAATCGACGTACGCCGTGTCAAACGCATAAGTCGTGTAGGCAAGCCCGCGACGCTCGCGGATCTCTTGGAACAGGCGGCTGGACATCGACCCGCCCAAAATGCTCAGTAGCACGGCCATCGCCGGGCGGCGATCATCATTAACGGTAATTGAGCGACCTCCCAGAAGAACATGAGCTTGCTCCCCCGGCTTTTCCTTTTGGACCTCACGAACATCAAAAACCGGTGCCGGTTGATTGCCGATGCGCGTAGATACCGGCACCGCGGCCGGATCCAAATCCCAGCCCGCCCCAACTAGCGCCGCACCAACCAGTTCGCACAGCTCCGCGTGATCCACAGCTCCCGCCGCAACGATCACAAGCGAGGACGGCCTGTATTTCTCATGATAGTAACCCACCACGGCATCACGCTGGGCAGCCGAAACTGTCTCAATCGATCCACCTATGGGACGGCCCAGAGGGTGATCGCCATAAATCGCCTGCGCAAAATTCTCATGCACGATCTCCACCGGATCATCATTACCCATAGCGAGTTCGTCTAGAATCACGCCCCGCTCGCGCTCAAACTCGGCCTCGTCCAGCAATGATGAGGACATCATGTCCATCAGAACTGCCACAGACATCGGCAAATCCTCAGCCAATGTCCGCGCCCAGTAGTACGTGTATTCCTTCGTTGTCGCCGCATTGGACTCGCCCCCCACCTCGTCAAACGCGTTCGCAATATCCTGCGCCGAGCGCGTGGGGGTACCCTTGAATAGCAGGTGCTCCAAGAAATGCGTAGAGCCAGCCTGCGCAGGCTGCTCATCACGAGAGCCCACCGGACACCACGCAGACAGCGAAACGGAACGCTGCGCCGGCACGTGCTGCGACAAAACTCGAACACCGCCAGGCAAAATAGTTCGCTGAATCAAAGTTTCATCATCAAGCAACGTGATCGCTGCGCGCTCATCAGCAGAAGAAACCAGCGGAAGATCAGAAACCTCAAGCACCCGCGAAATCCTATCCAACTATTACAACTACTACTTCAACGTCTACAGGCCCGGATTGTCCTCGCCTGGATCGACGGCCTCGTCATCCCCGCCAATCACCTTGCGCGGCGAGGCGCTCGCAGCTGTTCCCGGAGTTTGCATGCGCGGCGCGGCGCCGCCCTCATTTGGACCTGCCGGGTCATCGACCTCGTGATTCGGGGAAGCTGCAGGCGTTTTCGCAACCGAGCTCGCAGTCCCGTTACTCTTAGTGGACTCTTTCAGCGACGCGCCCAGCACCTTCGCGGTTGGAACTGCCCCCGTTAGCCCCAAGATCAAGCCAACCAAAGATGCGACCGCCAGTACCACCATCGCAAAAACTGCGTTGCCAAGAGAAACCACCACATCTGCGCCTGCCAGTGCCAACGAGGCGACCCAAGTTAGGCCTGCTGCAAGACCCGCGCCCACCAGCACCACCAAATAGAACGAGCGTGGCGCCAAATTCCACGTGGCCCTTCCAAGAGCCAGCCCAGCGGCCATTGCTATACCTGGAATCGCAATCAACGTTAGGCTCATGATCATGTACGCCAGCGATGTCGAACCAGGATTCAACGCATCATCCACGGTGTTCCACATGATCACCGCAATCAAGAAATCAAGTACCAGCAGTGCAAGCATCACGAACAAATCTGTATAGCGGCGCATTTCGCCCTCCCAAACAAGACAACAAACCCAATCATATAGGGAATAAAAAGAGGCATAAACAAAGCGCGGGGAATGCAACAGCACTCCCCGCACTTCGCTAGATGCTATTAGTCGTCCTGGCCCTTACGCGTACGCGTGCGGGGGCGACGACGGTTGTTGTTCGAGCGGCGACGCTCCGAGCGCTTCTCTTCGCGCTTTTCGCCATCTTCCTCGGCCTCATTAGCAGTCTCAGCCGCTTCGCCTTCAATAACCGCGTGTAGCGAAAGCTTGCCGCGATCATCAACCTCAGCGATTTCAACCTCAATCTGCTGGCCAACCGAAAGTACGTCATCAACCGAGTCAATGCGCTTGCCACCTACGAGGCGACGAACCTGGCTGATGTGGAGCAGGCCGTCCTTGCCCGGGGTGAGCGAAACGAACGCACCAAACGAAGTAGTCTTAACGACCGTACCGACGTAACGCTCGCCAACTTCTGGAAGCTGCGGGTTTGCAATGGCATTGACCATGTCACGAGCCGCATTTGCAGCCTCGCCGGTCTCGGCGCCAATGTAAACCGTGCCGTCGTCCTCAATGGTGAGGTCCGCACCGGTGTCTTCCTGAATCTGGTTAATCATCTTGCCCTTCGGGCCAATGACCTCGCCGATCTTCTCAACCGGAACCTGAACCGAAATAATGCGTGGTGCAAACGGCGACATCTCATCCGGCTCAGAAATAGCCTGGTTGATGAGATCAAGGATCACGAAGCGGGCCTCACGAGCCTGCGCCAATGCTTCCTTGAGCACCTGCGAATCGATGCCATCAAGCTTCGTGTCGAGCTGCAGGGCCGTGATGTAGTCGCGAGTACCCGTCACCTTGAAGTCCATGTCGCCAAAGCCATCCTCAATACCGAGGATGTCGGTTAGCGTAACGGCCTTCTGCTCACCATCTACCTCACCGGTAATAAGTCCCATTGCGATACCCGCAACCGGGGCACGCAACGGCACACCGGCCTGCAGGAGCGACAGCGTGGACGCGCAAACCGAACCCATCGAGGTCGAACCGTTCGAGCCGAGCGCCTCCGACACCTGACGGATCGCGTACGGGAAATCTTCACGCTTTGGAATAACCGGAACGAGGGCGCGCTCCGCAAGCGCACCGTGACCGATCTCGCGGCGCTTCGGCGAGCCCACACGGCCCGTCTCACCCGTGGAGTACGGCGGGAAGTTGTAGTGGTGAATGTAGCGCTTGGACTGTAGCGGCGACAGGTTGTCCAGCTGCTGCTCCATGCGGAGCATGTTCAACGTGGTAACGCCCATAATCTGGGTTTCACCGCGCTGGAACAGAGCCGAACCGTGAACGCGCGGAAGCACCTCCACCTCGGCTGCGAGCGAACGAATCTCCGTTGGAGTACGTCCATCAATACGCTGACCGTGACGGAGCACGCGGTCACGCATGAGCTCCTTCTCAATCGCGCGGAAGGCGGCCTTTAGATCCTTCTCTTCCTCTTCCTCGAACTTCTCTGCAAGGTCCTCAAGCATCTTCTGCTGGATCTCGTCGATGCGATCCTCGCGCTTGAGCTTTTCTGCAATCGTGAGAGCCTCCGACAGATCAGACTCAACAGCGGCCTTCACAGCATCGTAGTGCTCATCCTGATAGTCGAGGAACAGCGGGAACTCAACGGTTTCCTTACCGACCTTCTGCGCGATCTCAAGCTGGGCCTCACACAGCTGGCGGATGACTGGCTTCGCGGCCTCAAGGCCGTCAGCAACAACATCTTCCGTCGGAGTAGTGCCACCATTTTCGATGAGGTCGATCATCGAGTCGCCGCCACCGGCCTCAACCATCATGATCGCAACATCGCCATCAACAACGCGGCCTGCAACCACGATGTTGAACGTGGAACGTTCCATCTCGGAATAGCGCGGGAACGCAACCCACTGACCATCAATCAAAGCCAGACGCGTACCACCGATCGGGCCGGAAAACGGTAGACCCGAAATCTGGGTGGACAGCGAAGCCGCGTTGATCGCGAGGACGTCGTACGGATCCTGCGGGTTCACAGCCAGCACTGTACCTACAACCTGAACCTCGTTACGCAGGCCCTTCACAAACGCGGGGCGAAGCGGACGGTCAATCAGACGACAAGCCAAAATGGCCTCCTCGCCCGGGCGACCCTCGCGGCGGAAGAAACCACCCGGTATACGACCAACCGCGTACTGGCGCTCCTCCACGTCAACCGTCAACGGAAAGAAATCAAACTGGTCACGCGGGTGCTTACCAACCGTCGTGGCCGAAAGAATCGTGGTCTCATCATCCAAGTACGCAAGCGCGGAGCCTGCGGCCTGGCGAGCCAAACGGCCCGTTTCAAAACGAATCACGCGCTTGCCGAACTTACCGTTATCAATCACGGTTTCGACTGCGGTGATGTCATCTCCCTCCATCATGGGAAATCTCCTTTTCATTAGAGACTGCCCCGGACCGGCCTTCGATTGAGACCCACGGAAAACAAGCTCCGGGAGCCACTACCGAGGACCGCGCTCCAAGCGGCAGTCCAACCATCTTCAAAATGTTGGGCGCTAAGCGCGCCAAAATATCCTAATACGGAAAGATGGCCCGGCTCCCTGCGGGAGTCGGGCCACCCAACGCTATCGACGCAGACCCAAACGGGCAATCAGCGCGCGGTAACGCTCAATATCAACATCGGCTAGGTAGCCGAGCAGACGACGACGCTTACCAACCAGCAGCATAAGACCGCGGCGGGAGTGGTGATCGTGCTTGTGCGTCTTGAAGTGCTCAGTGAGGTCACGAATACGCTGTGTCAAGAGCGCAATCTGGACCTCGGGCGAACCCGTGTCGCCCTCGTGAGTTGCGTACTCTTTGATGATCTGTTCCTTGACATCCTTAGAAAGGGCCATGGGTTCTCCTTAATAATCTCGTTGCACGGCGCTCCGGGGCCTATTCTCCCGGGCATAACGCGTCCGTGGCCGATTCACGGCAACCTTTACGATACCATGCGCCTGGGCAGCATCTTGCGTAAGCCCCATATTCTGCGCCTTTTACGCCGTGATATTAGACACCTAACCGGCCGTAACAGCACTTGGATCCACCCGGCCCGCAACCGCTACACCCAAAACGGATGCGGATTCGCGAATGTCCTCATCCATTTGCTCAAGGAGCTCTTCCACTGAATCGAACTTCTTCATGCCGCGCAAACGCTTAACAAACGAAACCGCGATCTTCTCGCCATACAGGTTCAAATCCGAACGGCCTAGCACATGCGCCTCAACGGTGCGATGAACCCCATCAAACTGGGGATTCGTGCCCACCGAGATAGCCGCCGGCAAGAACACGCCTGCGGGCGCATCCGCCACCTGACGAGTAAGCCAGCCGGCATACACTCCATCTGCCGGGATCACGCCATCGCAGTCTTCCTCCAGATTTGCAGTTGGAAAACCCAGCTCGCGGCCTCGCTTATGCCCATGCTTCACAACGCCTCGAATTCTATGCGGACGTCCGAGAACCCGAGCGGCCTCGGCCACCTCGCCCTCCTGCAACAGCTCACGCACCCAGGATGAAGACCAGCGCGTGCCGTTCTCATCGACTATGTCGGGAAGCGCTATCACGTCGAAGCCAAACTCTTCGCTCAGACTTCGCAGGGTTGAGATGCTGCCGGAATTACCGGCACCGAACTTCATATCCTCGCCAACCACAATGCCCTGCACACCCAGAGCCTTGCTTATGTTCGAGATGAACTCACGCGGGGTTTGTGAATAGAGAGCCTCGTTGTAGTCGAGCACCAGCGTTGCATCAATACCGTACCCGGCAAGCGCGTCAAGGCGGTCTACCAGCGTAGTGATGAGCTTCAGATTACGCCCCGGACAGTGTACCTGCACCGGATGTGGGAAGAAGGTGATAGCCACTGCCAGCGCGTCCTTCTTGCCTGCCAGATCCGCACACATGCGAATCAGCTGTTGATGGCCGCGATGAACTCCATCAAAATTTCCGATCGTTACAACCGTGCGCAATCCTTCGGGTACTTGTGCAAGACCACGCCACACACTCATCACCATGAGCTAAAGCCAACTCCCCAAAATGGTAGGAAAACTAGACTACTTTGCCTGTTCTGGTTGCTTGCGACGTCCGCATCCGCAACCACCGCCACCATGACCGTGTCCACCACCGTGGCCATGCCCATGACCGCGACCTTTACCACCGCATCCGCAGCCGCCACCACCGTGGCCTTTACCACCGCATCCGCAGGTCTTCTTCTCTTGGTCCGCGGCAGAGATGTCGCGTAGCCCCAGCTCGTTCATCGGATTATCCATGGGTTTACCTCCATCGGTTTTCACAGTGGGTCCGTGGAAAATACAAGCACAGGTTGATACTTCTTTCCACTTCTCTTCAAAAGTGCCCGCACTTCTCCCTTCCACGTGCAAGCAGTGATCTGTCCGTCGGGAGTGCGCACTTCGACCTTTGTCGCGTTACCGTGGCGCATCGCCTCGGCCTCGGATTCGGTAAGTTCTATGCTCTCAAACTGCTGACTTGCTGCTTTTGTCAAAGAAAGCACGTCAATCGGATGCGGGTCCTCTTCGCACTGGTTGGAGACGAAGCTGGCGAGCCGATCTAACGTGACAGCATCATCGAGCGTCCACTTCCCCACCCTGGTGCGTCTAAGCACGGTTAGATGCGCTCCGGTTCCAAGTATTTCTCCGAGGTCCCGGGCAATCGCCCGCACATAAGTGCCGCTCGAACAGTCAACCACCAGATCGAACTCCAAAGCGGGTGTGCCGTCACTAAGCCGGGTTGGCATCAAATCCGAAGTGCGTTGCAGGCGCGAAATCACAACCGGGCGCGCCTGTAGTTTCACAGTTTTGCCCTCGCGATGCAGAGCGTGAGCACGCTTGCCGCCAACCTTGATCGCCGATACCTTAGCCGGCACCTGCATGACCTCGCCACGCATGGAGGCAAGCGCCTCGTCAACCCTCTCGGCGCTCAGATCGCGAGCCCCCTGCGCAGAAATAATCTGTCCGTCAGCGTCATCCGAATCAGTTGCTGCGCCAAGCAACACGCGCGCGCGATACTGCTTGTCTGCCCCGGTAATGAACGTCAGTAAACGGGTTGCCTTCCCAATTCCCAGTACGAGGACGCCCGTGGCCATCGGATCAAGAGTGCCCGCGTGCCCGACCTTGCGCGTTGCTGCCAAGCGGCGCACCGCCCCAACCACGTCGTGACTTGTTACGCCCCGGGGCTTGTCCACGATGAGGAGCCCATCAGCCGCGCTTACCTGGGCGCGAGGCATATCCAGCCGCGGTTTCACTCTTCCTCAGCGCTCTTGTACGGATCCTCTTCGCCAGCGTATTTGGCGTTCTTAGCGGTTTGGGCAAGCTCTTCGTCAGCCTTACGCGCCTTTAGCAGGGCCTCTTCAATATCGGCTGCCGCCTGCGGCAAACTATCAGCCTGGAAATCGATGGTTGGCGTGAGTCGAATACCGAGGGCCTTGCCAACCTCCGAACGGATAAGCCCCTTAGCAGACTCCAGTGCCTTTGCGCTCTTCGCCGCCTCGTCCGCCGAACCGAGCACCGTGTAAAAAATCGTGGCGTGCTGCAAATCGCCCGTCACTCGAACATCAGTTACCGTCACAAAACCCAAACGCGGATCCTTAATCCGACGTTCAAGCAAACGAGCTACCGTCTGCTGAATCCGATCCTCCACCTTACGTTGGCGATTAATATCAGCCACTGCGGCCTCCTCAAAAATAGAACCGGCCTCAAATTTAGCAAAATAAACCGGCTCCCACCTTTTAGGCGGGAGCCGGCACTACTTGGAAATGGCGCTAGTCGCGTGGTTTCTCGCGCATCTCCCAGGTTTCGATGGTGTCGCCAACCTGAATGTCTTTGTGGCCAAGCGTGATACCACACTCGTAACCCTCGCGGACCTCGGTGACGTCATCCTTCTCGCGGCGAAGCGATTCGATCTTGAGGTCTTCTGCAACCACAACACCGTCACGGACAAGCCGTGCGCTCGTGTTGCGCTTGATGATTCCCTTACGAACGATCGAGCCGGCAATATTGCCGAACTTACCGGACTTGAACACCTGCAAGATCTCGGCACTGCCCAGCTGAACCTCCTCGTAAATCGGCTTCAGCATGCCCTTGAGTGCGGCCTCGATCTCTTCAAGCGCCTGGTAGATGACCGTGTAATACTTGATCTCCACGCCCTCTTCATCGGCCAGGCTTGCAACCTGCTCATTCGGACGAACGTTGAAGCCAATAATGACAGCGTCATCAACCGTTGCGAGGTTAACGTCGTTCTGCGTAATCGCACCGACACCGCGGTGGATGATGCGCAACTGGACCTCTTCACCCACATCAATCTTGAGTAGCGAATCTTCAAGCGCTTCAACAGCGCCCGAAACGTCACCCTTGATGATGAGGTTAAGCGTGTCAACCTTGCCTTCCTTGAGGACCTTATCGAAGTCCTCAAGCGTAACGCGCTTACGCCTGCGAGCCAGCTGAGCCTGACGCTCCGCAGACTCACGCTTATCCGCAATCTGACGCGCCGTACGGTCATCCGGTGCAACTAGGAACGAGTCACCAGCTCGCGGCACGGACGTTAGGCCAAGAACCTGAACCGGACGTGCCGGGCCTGCCTCCTGAACCTCATTACCCCACTCGTCAAACATCGCACGCACGCGCCCATAGGACGAGCCTGCAACAACGGCATCACCAATGCGTAGCGTTCCACGCTCAACCAGCATCGTTGCAACCGCCCCTCGACCACGGTCAAGGTTCGCTTCAATCGATACACCGCGAGCATCCGTATCCGGATTCGCTTCTAGGTTGAGGGCCGCATCAGCGGTAAGTAGAACCGCCTCAAGCAGGTCGCCAATCCCCTTGCGCTGTTTTGCGGATACATCCACGAACATGACGTCGCCGCCATACTCTTCAGCAACGAGGTTGTATTCGGTGAGCTGCTGGCGGATCTTATCCGGGTTCGCAGTATCCTTATCAACCTTGTTTACCGCCACAACGATAGGTACATCAGCGGCCTGCGCGTGGTTGATCGCCTCAACGGTCTGCGGCATAACGCCGTCGTCGGCTGCGACAACCAGGATCGCAATATCCGTTACCTGAGCGCCACGGGCACGCATTGCCGTGAAAGCCTCGTGACCGGGCGTATCAATGAACGTGATCAAACGATCGGTGTCGTCATGCTTCACGTGCACCTGGTACGCGCCAATGTGCTGGGTGATGCCACCGTGCTCGCGGTCCACAACATCCGTGTGACGGATGGCGTCAAGGAGCTTGGTTTTACCGTGGTCAACGTGACCCATGACGGTTACAACCGGCGGACGCGGGGCGAGGTGCTCCACGTCGTCAAGCTCTTCAGCTTCAAGATCAATGTCGAACGACTCAAGTAGCTCGCGGTCCTCATCCTCTGGGGAAACAACCTCAACCTTGTAGCCGATCTCTTCACCCAAAAGTGTGAAGGTGTCTTCATCCAGCGACTGCGTTGCGGTTGCCATCTCGCCCAGGTGAAGCAAAACGGTTACCAGCGATGCGGGATTCGCATCGATCTTCTCCGCTAGGTCGGCAAGCGAGGCACCCTGACGGATGCGAATAGTCTGGCCGTTGCCGCGTTGAATCTGCACGCCGCCAATGACGGGCGCGTTCTGCTGTTCGAACTCTTGCCTCTTCGCGCGCTTCGACTTGCGTCCCCGCTTACCGGTTCCTCGACCAAATGCGCCCTGCGTTGCCCCACGGCCACCACGACCACCGCGCGGAGGCGCGGACATTGGCGGCTGCTGGCCGAAGCTAGGAGCCTGCGACTGGCGCGAGCCGGAACGGTTAGAACGCCTGCTTTGACGGTTTCCACGCTCGGGAGGGTTGTTTCCGCCCGGCTGTCCCAGTGTGGAATGACCCGGCATCATCATGGGCGATGGACGAGGCCCGCGCCTCTTACCACCGCGTGCCGGAGCCGCCTCGGATGCGTTGCGTCCGCCCCGCTGACCGCGTTGCGGCTTATCATTGCGGTCTGCGCCGCGGCCACCACCCGGACGGGGCATTCCCTGCTGCGAAGCGAATGGGTTATTGCCTGGGCGCGGTCCCGGACGGGGCATTCCCTGCTGGGTTACAAACGGGTTATTGCCCGGACGCGGTCCCGGACGGGGCGTTCCCTGCTGCGAAGCGAACGGACTATTACCGGGGCGCGGCGTTGCCTCATCCTTAGGCTTTGCCTCTTCTGTCTTCTTCTCAGCTTCAGACTCTGCAGGCTCAGGCGTTGCCTTCTTCGCATTCGGCTTAGTGGTCTTTGCCGGACCGGGGATGACATCTGCCGGACTTGGCGCCGGCGTTTCAACCTTCTCGGTCTTTGAAGTCTTAGCCTTGGGCTTTGCCTCAGCCTTCTTAGCCTTTTCTTCCTTGGCTTCAGTCTTGGGCGCAGATTTAGTCGATTTTGCCGACTTTGCCGGCTTATCGGCCTTAGCTGGCTCCTTGCTTTGCTCAGATTCGAGCTTAGCGCCAAGAGTCTTGCGAACTCTTCTAACAACCGGAGGTTCAATAGTCGACGAGGCCGACTTTACGAACTCACCATTTTCCTTCAAGTGCGCAAGAAGTTCTTTACTCGTGATTCCGAGCTCTTTCGCGAGCTCGTGTACACGCAATTTTGCCACAACTCTCCTGTTCAGGTCCGCCCCGAACAGGACGGACGTCTATTTCTGCTGGCAGCTCATCGCTGGGTACTCATCGGGTGCCCATCAGCTTCCAACCCGCTTCCATTTACTCGTCCACAACGCGCTCCCTGCGCGCTGGTTGGTTTTCTTCTCGAGCGGAAATATCTATCGAGAAGGAAACACGGCTTCTGCTCCCAGGCAAACGAAGCGCGCGGTTAAACGCCTTCTTCTTCACTGCCCGATCTAGACAGGATTGCCGAGGATGAATCCAGGCTCCTCGCCCGGGCATGCTCCGGCGCGAGTCACTAACAACACTTCCAAGGGCCTCACTGTAAACGCAGCGAAGCAACTCGTTAGGAGTTGCTACTTCCCGGCACCCTACGCACGTTCGCCGCGGTGCATCCGCAAAACGGCTACGCATAAGCATGCTTCCTGTTAAGCCTATCGTTATTTTCAGTCCGTTGGTTCGATATTTTCTGAGCCCTGCCTCACGTCAGGGCGCGAAATGTCGCCAGTCATGACCCCCAGGCCGGCCTCGGTATCAGAATGAATGTCGATATGGAAGCCGGACAGACGCGCGGCAAGACGCGCATTTTGGCCCTCCCTACCAATAGCGAGGGAGAACTGGAAGTCAGGCACAATCACTTCCGCATTCTTACCCTCGAGGTCGGTAATTGTGACCGAAGATACTCGCGCGGGAGACAGAGAGTTAGCAACGAAGCGAGCCGGATCAGAAGAGTAATCGACAATATCGATCTTCTCGCCCTGCAACTCCGTCATCACCGCACGCACGCGCCTACCCATGGGACCAATGCAAGCACCCTTAGCGTTCACACCCTCACGTGTGGCCGCAACCGCGATCTTGGTGCGGTGGCCGGCCTCGCGCGCAACGGATTTGATCTGCACAAGACCCTGCTGAATCTCTGGAACCTCGCGCTCAAACAAGCCTTCAACCAGGCCGGGGTGGGTGCGCGAAACCGTGATCGCAGCCCCCTTCTCTCCGCGAGAAACATCCACCACGTAAGCGCGTAGCACGTCACCATGGTTGTAAACCTCGCCCGGGACCTGTTCGGACTGGGGAAGGCGAGCCTCAAACTCGCCCACGCGTAGCATTACGAAAGCCGGATTACGCTGCGCCTCCACGGTGCCAACCACAACTGAACCCGTACGGCTACGGAAGTCACCGAGTACCTTCGAATCCTCGGCCTCGCGAAGCCTCTGCGCAATCACCGAACGCGCGGTAGCGGTAGCGATACGCCCAAACTCCTTGGGAGTGTCATCAAACTCGCCGATCGGATTGTCTTCCTCATCAAGCTCGGTTGCCATCACGGCAACCTTGCCGGTGCGCTGATCAATCTCGATGCGGGCCTGATCCATTGCGCCGGGCATCTTGTGGTAGACCTTCAGCAGGGCTTCCTCAATTGCGGCAACTAGCGTATCGCCATCAATTTCTAGCGAGGCACCCACTTCCCGGAGTGTACGCATATCGATTTCCACGGGGAGCCTCCTACTTACCTAACGAACCGAAGTCAACGCGCGAATGCGCCTTCGTGATCTTATCAAGAGCTACGGTCTCTTCGCGCTCAGGCTTACCTTTTTTACCCGCGATGCTAAGCGTCACACTTTGATCGTCGGAGCTGACCACTCTACCTTTTAAGCGTTCACCATCTTGCGTTTTGATCTCCACCAAGTGACCGATGCAGCGTGAGAAGTGCCGCGCAGTTTCGAGTTTGCGCTCGGCGCCCGGCGTTGAAACCTCAAGCGTGTAGGCACTTTCAATCGGATCGGCCTCGTCCATAGCCGCCGAGATTTCACGCGAGACCTGGAGCATGTCGTCGGCGTCCACCGACCCCACGCCCTCCTTCAAATCAACCGTCACCCGCACCAAGGGTTCCTTACCCCTAGTTACAGTTACCGATTCCAAGAACAGATCTGCACGGCTCACAATCGGAGCTACGAGCGCCTCAATCCGAGCCTCGATGGCTTTTGACATCATTCTCCTTAAAGAGCGGGACTGGTTCGAGCCTGAGCCCTCAATCAGACTATTATGCACACATGCCTTCAATAACGCACGAATCCGCGGCTGACGCGAAGAACGACACGAAAACTCAAGCTCTCGCTTCGAAACGAATTGTAGTCCCAATCTTCGCCGCCGGAATCGCCGCCGCGTCTCTAACCGGCTGCACGGGCGTTTACATCGAGCAAGACGGACCGCAACTACCGAACGTCCTGGAGTCCCAAGAGGTGTTCCAACGGCTTGTTCGCAACGAAACCGCGGTACTCGATAGCCTCGCACAACCAGGCGAGGACTGTAAGCCCTGTATGGCTTTCGCCGCTGATCTGGGTGAAAAATCGAAACAGCGTGCCGAACTGCTTGGTGGATTGTGGGATCCGTGGGGAGAGAATGTGCCAGATGGCGCTCCCCTGCCCGATCCCGTGCCCCGGGCAAGCCACACGTGGGCCGAACTCACCGACTTCACCATCGGTACCGCCACCGCCGATCTCGCAGCCGCCACCGAACTCGACTCCAAAGACGATCAGCTGGCCGCCGCCTCCGTGGCCGCCGGAAGGCTGGCCGATGGCCTCAAATTGGCGAACCTGCTTGAAATCCAACCCACCCTCCCGGCTTTTACCACCCCTAAGGCTGAACCTCGCAAAGACGTAGCAGGCCGCTCCGACCTCAAGAATCTTGGTGAAGTTGCCGCACAATGGGACTGCGCTGCGCAGTGGATCGCTTATTACGGGGCCGGCGATGACGCGGATGGGCCTTCCGCTACCGAGGTAACGGCCCGCGCGCAAGTAGACGACCTCGTTGCTTTTTCGCAGCGTGCAATCAACGCTGGAGCGCCGGATCAGCGCACCCTGTCATGTTTAACGCCTGCTGACGAAGGGGATGAGACGGGGCTTAGCGGCGCGGAGAACGAACTATTTGCCACTAACCTGGCGTTCTTGGTTGACCGCCCCTACCTCGTCCTGCCTGGCGAGGATGACGCACAGTATCCGCTTGCGTTCGAAGCACTCACCGCCCAGTTGGCGTCGTGGGTAAGCATTGGGAATGTTCCTGCAACGCCGGGCATCACGAAAACCGATGTTCCAAAAGAAGCGCCCACGGAGCCCACGCAGTTTGCCCCGTTCTACAACAGCAGTGGAGCAACAAAGTAAGCGCGGGGCGCGGCCATAAAAAGTGCCCCGACCGGGGCTCGAACCCGGGACCGACGGATTATGAGTCCGCTGCTCTAACCGACTGAGCTATCAGGGCCTGGGTAAATCATGCCAGCTAGGCGACTGTGAATCAAACCAATCTAAGCATCTACCGCGCACCGTTTCACGAGCGCTGATGAGAGGAGAGCGTGGTTATCGTACAGTGAAGGCTATGACTTCAGCTACGAAATTTAAGCTTCCAAAAGCCATTGCGAGCTCACTTCAAGCGAGCTTCTTAACGAAGGCGGACAGCAAACGTCCTGCCATTGAGCTTGAGGGTGGAGCTTGGCTACTACTCGCACAACTTGGTCCTGTGGTAATTAGTGACGAGGACGTGGCATTTGTTGCACACTGGCACGAGATCCAGCACGCCGTTTGGGAGGCGGGTAGCCAGATGCTCATTATCCGCTGGGTAGATCCTACCCGTGAGCCATGGCACGGCGTTACGCTGGAAGACGATGTTCGCCGATTTATGTCGCAGCTCGAGGAGTTCATCGAGTACACCTATATTTCTACCACCTCGCGTAAAACTGCAGATGGAACGTGGATCCGCGCATCCATTCGGCGCTCTAGCAACGGCAATCTTTTTTCAACGCTAACAGCCGGCGGTGATCTAGATAACGAAGGCGAAAAGCTCGCATTCGAACTGGAACGAAACCTGCGTGAATCTGTTGGATTAGAGCGGTAAATAGACCGGTTCAATCCCGATTTGGCACGGGGCAAAAAAGTATGTAGAGTGTATTTCGCGCTAAGCAATCCCGCGTAGCTCAACGGCAGAGCATTCGACTGTTAATCGAACGGTTGCTGGTTCGAATCCAGCCGCGGGAGCAAACAAGAGCCCGTCTGAAAAGACGGGCTTTTCCTATCGCCTGATTCTGACCAGTCGTTGCGAGACTTCTGTCTTGCGAATCGACTGAGTTACATAGCGGGTTTCGGCGGGTGCGACGATCGAGCCGATCGATTAAAGATCCTCTGTGAGCGAGCGGCGTTTTTCTTCCAGACGCAGTAGCTCACTGAACGCCGCCTGATATTCGTCAGAGTCAAACGAATAGCGACCGAGCGAAGCCTTCAGCGAACCGATCTGACGATTAAGCCCATTGCGTACCAACGCGCGAACCACGCCAAAGCAGTAGTCGCGGAGGCGTTCCGGATCATCCTGCGGTAGTGGCGCCACCGCAAGCTGCGTGATTACCTTCGCAACCACCTCACTACCCGACTCGATCAAGCTCTGATTCCAATGCGCTGTAGCTCTGCGCGCGGCCTCATCGCCAACCCCAACCTCGGCCTCGGTGATTTGCAGGTAGTCCATATAGGAGGCCAGTCCGCCGCCTGCTCGGATCGCGTCATGGACCGCGCGGTAGGCCGGCGTTGAGAAAGCATCTCCATCAAGTTCGTCGAAACCTGAGCCCGAAACGTAGCCCGGGTGCTGCACGATTGCCTCCAGCGCCTGCCTCTCCAGACGTACAATCGGATCAGCCTCATTACCAACGCGCATTGGAGCGTCTTGCGCCGGCGCGCCATGGCTGCGCTCAAGCCGCGGGTCGAGGCGACGGGCTCCCCTGCTAGCCACCGACACGGCGTGCAAGACCTCGCGCACATCCATGCCCAGCCAACCGGACAGCTGACGCGCGTACTCACGTTGCAAGGCGCGATCGCGAATGCCCGCCACAATCGGAGCGCTTGCACGAAGCCCGTGAACACGCCCCTCCGCAGTAGTGAGGTCAACCGAGGCAAGCGTTGAGCGAATGACAAACTCGAACAGTGGCGCGCGCGACTCGACCAGCTCGATCAACGCCGCATCGCCCTTGTTCATGCGTAGATCACAAGGATCCATTCCGGTGCGTTCCACGGCAACGAACGTTTGCGTAGCGAAACTTTGGTCCTCGCCAAATGCTCGCAGAGCGGCCTTCCGGCCTGCCTCGTCCCCATCGAAGGTGAAGATCACCTCTCCCCCCAGGCTTAGGCCCGATGAGAGTTGTACCCCCGCAGCCGGATTAGCCACGTCGCCCAGTAGGCGGCGAATGATCTTCACGTGCTCTTCACCAAAAGCCGTGCCACAGGTAGCCACGGCAGTATCAATGCCAGCTAAGTGCGCGGCCATTACATCCGTGTACCCCTCCACGATCACTACCTCGCGCTTTTTTGCAATGTTGCGCTTAGCGAGATCTAGCCCGTACAGCACCTGAGACTTGTGATAGATGGGAGTTTCTGGCGTATTTAGATACTTCGGCCCCTGATCGTCCTCATGCAATCTACGCGCACCAAATCCGATGGTCGCACCTGTTAGGTCCCGGATTGGCCAAGTTAGGCGCCCTCGAAAACGATCATAAATCCCGCGATTGCCGTTACTTGCAAGGCCCGCCTTCACTATCTCTTGATCCTGGAATCCGCGAGAGCGAAGCAGATTTGTGAGGTTGTTCCAGCCTTTAGGTGCATAGCCAATGCTGAAGGTAGCGGCCGCGTTTTGGTCAAAGCCGCGCTGGGCCAAGAATTCGCGGGCAATCTGAGCCTCTGGCGAGGACAGGGAGCGGATGTAGAACTCCTCTGCGATCTTGTGCTGATCAATCAGACGTTGGCGTCTGCCGAACTCGCCCGGCCCCTTCGCCCCTTCCTCATAGTGGAGCGTGATGCCAGTCTTTTGCGCAAGGTGTTCCACGGCCTCGGTAAAGCTTAAATGGTCAACCTTTTGCAAGAACGCGATGGCGTCACCGCCCTCGCCACACCCGAAACAGTGCCACAGGCCCAGGTGGGGGCGGACATGGAATGAAGGCGTCTTCTCATCATGGAATGGGCACAGCCCCTTCATTGATCCAGTTCCCGCAGGGCGAAGAGTCACGTAATCATTAACGATGTCCTCAATTGCGGTGGCCTCGCGAACCTTCGCGATGTCCTCTTTCCGAATCAGCCCAGCCATGCCTTTATCCTAATCATTCGCGCGGAGGGGCGCTTACAGGTGAAGCGTATCGAACATGCCACAAAGTGAAGCGTGCATGCGCGCCGCCGAAAGATCCGTGAGTGAGGCCACCTGATCAATCACAATGCGCAAACGAGCGTTATCATCCGGCGTCTGGCGCCAAAGTGAGGCAAACGGCTCTTGCAGGTGGCGTCCCGATGATTCATACAGAATGTGCACGAGGTCCACCAGCACACCGCCCTGGTGGTGATACGACCCCTCCATCTCGCGCGGAGCCATCACGTAGTGCGCGGCAATCCCCTTCAGCAGCATGATCTCGGTTGCCGTCTCGTCGGGGACAACCAGATCCGCATCATACCTTCCCAGCCCCTCCCCTCGCTGGCGACCAGCCGCGCCGCGCGTGGCCTCAACCGCCTCGGAACAAAACTTTCCGATTAGCTGTGACGTCATGTCCTTCAAACGCGCGCTGTCCGCATACGTTCCATCGAACGAAGTGAGCCAGTACGGCATCGCCAACAAGCGTTCGCGCGCCGTCTGCAGGTGCGTTTCTTGTAAATCCTTGTCGTACCATTCGCGCGTACGTTCCACGACGTTCGCGAACGCGGCGTCATCGCGCAACTCTTCGAGGGGTAGCTTGCCAGTCATAACTGCATCCTCGATGTCGTGCACCGAGTATGCGATGTCATCTGATAGATCCATAATCTGCGCTTCCAAGCAGCGACCCATCGCTCCCGAACGCATCCAGTCAAATGACTCCCGATCATCTTCGTAAACCGAATACTTCCGAGTTGAATACTTTGGATCTGGCCCTTCCGAGCGAGCCCACGGGTACTTACAGATCGCGTCCAACGACGCACGCGTCAGATTCACACCGCGCGGCTCGCCAGCCTCTCCAACAACCTTCGGCTCCAAACGAACCACCAGGCGGAAGGTCTGCGCGTTACCTTCAAAACCGCCCACGTCCCCAGCAATCGAATCGAGCGCCTTCTCGCCATTGTGTCCGAATGGCGGATGGCCTAAATCATGCGCCAGGCATGCAGCATCCACAATATCTGGATCCGCCCCCAACTCCTTGCCGATCTCTCGACCAACCTGTGCTACTTCCATCGAATGTGTAAGCCGGGTGCGAACAAAATCGTCCGAAGCTGGGCCAAGAACCTGGGTTTTCTCGCCCAACCGGCGAAACGCGGCCGAATGCAAAATCCGCGCACGATCGCGCTCAAAATCGGTTCGATTGGGCGACTTCGGACGCTCTTTCACAAAGCGTTCGCGATCAAAGTCAGAATACGCATGTCTGGTAACACTCACGGGCCAATCATATCGACAACAACAAGCAACCTTTTCTAACCAACGCACTTCTTTGGCACAATAGAGCCATGAGCACTGAGCAGGCACCTTCACATATTCAGAAAGAAACCGCGAGAGCGGTTCAAAACTCGCGGTATGTGCGCACGCACCTCATTCACAGGCGCTCACCTCTACCCGGCTCCTGGTGGCACGCTCCCGTCATAGCTGAGATTCCCGGCATCATCGACAAAGCCGGCGCAAAACCTCTTGCCTCCATCATGCCCACCATTAAAGAAACCGGTTTCGACGGCGTAGTGTTTCGCCCCGCTCTACTCGACTTTTACACGTCCAAGGTCTACCTGGATCAGATCATCGAAGCTGGCAAGCAAGCCGGACTGCGCGTCATTGTGCGCCTCTCTGGTGGCGACTACGCTCCTGACCTGACCCCGTCTCTCAAACCCTTCTACGGGGCCGAAGAGTCTACCGCCACCACCATCACGAGAGCCCGCGAAGCGCTCAAGAGCGGTGCGGATGGCATCGACCTGGGTCGTATCGCAGAAAACCCGAATCTACCTGGCGCGAAAGAGCGTGACAAGGAGTTCTCCGATCTCGTTCGCCTCCTCATGTTCGAACTGGCAGATTTCTCTGAAGAAAAGATCCTTGTTGCGGAAGCGCGCACCGAACTGCACGAGCAATACCAGTACCACTTGCAGGAAGACTGGATCCACAACTTCATAGATAACCGTCTTCAACGCGCGCCATTCTCGGATGCAGCCATCATTGAGGCAATCGAAGAATCCCTCTTTGAAAGAGACAAGATTGGTGTTCCCCCCGTCTGGAAAGCCATCAACTCCCGCCTCATCATGGAACCCGACCGGCCCAACAACTACCCCGGTTCCTGGGAAGATGGCACCAACACCACAAGGCGCTCTTCGATGCGCATCATCATGGCGTCGTTGCCCGGTGCTATCTACCTGCCTTTCGGCTTTTCTGGCGGGCACGTTACATACAAGGGTGTAGCTGTGCGGCCCCTACCTCCGATTAACTCCATCGAAGAACGCCGCCTTGCCCACACACAGCTGGCGTTACGGCTACGAAAGAAATACGACCTGGGCAACGCCAACCTCGCGTGGGTCAGCGGCCTGCCATGGCAAACTCCAGGCGTCGGTGTATTCACCAGCGGTAGCGTCATGTGTGTATTCAACACGTCAAACGAAGACGTGTTCGTACCCCTAGAAAACGAGCTATTGCTCCGCTCAGATTCCACTCGCGAGTGGGCGTTGCCCGGCGCCGAAACTGTTCTAAGGACCGGACCGCCGCAAATTTTCTCCACCGCTGAACGCGAGGAGCAAAACACCCTCACACCCGGCACCACCGCCTGGTTTATACCACCCGTTGTAAAAGCCTCCAACAGGTAGGACAAAGAACGCGGGCGCCTAGATCAAAAGCGGCGAGGACACTAGTGCGTGCTCAAGCACCCCGTTGCCGCATCGAACGCCACCAGCGCATCCAAGCCGATCTGCCCCGGTGCGGAATCATCACCCAGGGAACTAAACGTTGCTGCAGACCCAAACTTTGCAGCAAACGCCCGAGTGAACACGCCCGGCTCCCCCATCGAAACCGCAATCACGGGCACCTGCGCAAACGTATCCACAAAATGACGCGCACATGCCGCCAGTCGCAATGAATCCATCACCGAACCCGGCATGTATGCGACCTTCACTAAGCCGGCGCCGCGACTGCGAACATCTGCATCTTCATCAGCGTCATCTAGGAACTGCTCGAACCACTCCAACAGCTCACCCTGCATCTGGCGCATCCTAGCAACAAGCTCGTCTGCACCTGGCGTAGCCCCAAAATCATGGTTTGATATCACCACTGGAACCCCCGCTTCGAAAGCGCTGAACGCCACGCGACGAGGCTGCTCCAAGCCATACTCCACGTCAAGCAGGTCCGCCGCCTCGGCCTCCAAGACCGCGAGCGCCACGCGCTCATAGTCTGCAACCGCTCCGCGTCCTCCTTGCTCTTCAGTACGGAATGTAGCGAGGATCGGCAGGTCTGTCTCGCGGCGAAGGACCTGTGCGCACCCTGCGATTACCGGGTTGGAAATATCGCTTAGGTGGTCTACTCTCCACTCCACCAGGTCCGCACCACTGTCTGCAACAGCACGGGCTTCCTGCGCAAGCTCGGATGCATTCTTGCCCATCAGCGGCGCGATAATCGCCGCCCGATCTCCACCCAATTCAACGTTTGCGGCACGCACCTTCATTTGCGCCATCTCAGCCCCCATCTGCAACCGCCTCATCAGCTACAACCTGTGCACGTTCTGCGTCTTGAATCACCTGCGAATCCAGCCAACCGTGCGGCAGATGAGGACGCCGTTCGTGTCCCTTCCGGCCACGCGGCCCCTCCGCTGACTTCGGGCAGGGCTGATCCAAGTCCAAGCTGTTCAAAAGCTCATCGAGCTCATCCAAGCTACTCACGCGCCCCAGCTTCAACCGGGACTCGCCACCTACTTTGTAGCCGCGCAAATACCAGCCAATGTGTTTGCGCATGTTCCTGCACGCGTCAAACTCAGAACCAAGATGCTCAGTCATCAACAGCGCATGCTCACGGATAATCTGTGCAACGGTACGCAAATCCGGGGCCATCTTAGGAATACCCGCGCCCGTTAAGTCCGAAGTGATGTCTGTGAAGAGCCAGGGCCGGCCCTGACAACCGCGGCCGATCACCACTGCGTCGCACCCCGTCTGTTCCATCATTGCGCGCGCGTCCTCGCCCTTGAAAATATCTCCATTGCCCATGACTGGAATCGAGACCGCTTCTTTGAGGGCGGTTATCGGCTGCCAATCAGCCTTGCCCGCGTAATACTGGGCCTGTGTGCGACCGTGCAAAGCAACTGCGGCCACGCCGCTGCGCTGGGCAATAATGCCTGCATCCATGTATGTCGAGTGCTGATCATCAATACCGATACGCATCTTCATAGTCACGGGAACGTGGCGGCCAACCAGTTTCGACCCTCTTTCAGCGCCGGCCACAACTGCCTTCAAAATGTCTTCCAGCAAGTCCCGCTTCCACGGTAGGGCTGCTCCCCCGCCCTTGCGAGTAACCTTTGGCACCGGACAACCAAAGTTCAGATCAATATGATCCACAAGGTCGCGTTCTACAATCATCTGCGCGGCCCTACCCATCGTGTCTGGATCAACCCCGTACAGTTGAGCCGAGCGCACCCTATCGGACGGGTCGGGCTCAACCATGCGCCAAGTCTTCGGTGAACCTTCCACGAGGGCACGCGCGGTAATCATCTCGCAAACAAACAGTCCTGCAGGGGCATCAACGCCCTTCTTTGCCTCATCAAGCTTGCTTGCCAGAGCCTCACTCAGCCCGCGCTCAGAGTACTCCCGACACAGCCGGCGAAACGGAACATCCGTGACGCCGGCCATGGGGGCTAAAACAACCGGGGTCCACAGATTGATAGGACCAATCTGTAGACCACCGGAATACGTACTTGCTACCAAACCTGTGTCCGTTAGCTGATCGGCAGACGCTGCGCGAGGTATGCCTCGACCTCGTCTAGCGGAATACGAACCTGTTCCATGGTGTCGCGGTCCCGAATCGTCACCGCGTTATCGTCAAGCGTGTCGAAGTCGTAGGTGATGCAGAAAGGTGTCCCGATCTCATCTTGGCGGCGGTAACGACGGCCCACTGCGCCCGCGTCGTCGTACTCAACGTTCCAGCGGCGACGCAGTTGCATAGCGAGCTTACGAGCCGGCTCCGTGAGTTGCTCCTTGCGCGAAAGCGGCAAAACTGCTGCCTTCACTGGAGCCAAACGCGGATCCAGCTTCAACACCGTGCGCTTGTCAACGCCGCCCTTAGTGTTAGGAGCCTCGTCCTCGCAATAGGCCTCTACTAGGAACGCCATAAGCGAACGGGTGAGGCCAGCAGACGGCTCAACGACGTAGGGTGTCCAACGCTCGTTCTTCTGCTGATCGAAGTAGTCAAGCTTCGCGCCCGACTCCTTCGAATGAGTACCAAGGTCATAATCAGTGCGGTTTGCGATACCCTCAAGCTCGCCCCACTCCGAGCCCTTGAAGCCGAACGTGTACTCGATGTCTACAGTGCGCTTTGAATAGTGCGACAGCTTCTCTTTCGGGTGCTCGTAAAGGCGCAGGTGATCACGGTTGATACCAAGATCTACGTACCAATTAATGCGCTCATCAATCCAGTACTGGTGCCAATCCTCATCCGTGCCCGGCTCTACAAAGAACTCGAGCTCCATCTGCTCAAACTCGCGAGTGCGGAAAATGAAGTTACCCGGCGTGATCTCGTTACGGAACGACTTACCAATCTGCGCAATACCAAATGGGGGCTTCATGCGCGAAGTAGTCATGACGTTCGCGAAGTTTACGAAAATGCCCTGCGCGGTTTCTGGACGCAAGTAGTGCAGACCAGTCTCATCATCCACGGCACCCAGGTAAGTCTTCATGAGGCCCGAGAATGCCCTCGGCTCCGTCCAGTTACCCCGGTTACCACAGCTTTCACACGCCACCATGTCGAGCGTAACGTCAGCCTCTTCAACGCCGTTCTTCTCGGCATAATTCTCGATCAGCTGATCCTCACGCTGCCGCTTGTGGCACGAAAGGCACTCTACAAGTGGATCGGTAAAAGCCGTCACGTGGCCAGAAGCATTCCACACTGCCGTTGGCAAAATTACCGAGGAATCCAAGCCAACAACGTCGTCACGCTGGCGAACCATGCGCGACCACCACTCCCTCTTGATGTTTTCTTTGAGCTCGACGCCGAGCGGGCCGTAGTCCCACGCTGAACGCGTACCTCCGTAGATCTCACCGGAAGGGAACACAAAGCCTCTACGCTTAGCAAGGTTGATTACGGAATCTAGACGCGACGGGTTTGCCATTTTTCTCCTTGAGTCATGCGCACCTGGCTGGTGCGTTTCACTATTCGCAATCACGAATCATCTCAAGTTTAGTTGGGTTTGCTGAAATATCGAAAGCACCAACTCCGGGCGGACTTGCATTGTGTCACATTGGGCGCTCGCGCTTGATCCACAACAAAGCGATAGCGATAATGGTTGTCATGAACATTCGTAAGAGTTTGATTGCAGTAGGCGCCGCGTCCGCACTGGCCCTTGCTGGTTGTTCCTCCAGCGCGACCAAGGACAGTGGCATGAAAGAAAGCGGCGACCCGCTAGTTGTTAAAGCATCGTTTTATCCGCTTCAGTACCTGGTTGAGCAGATTGGCGGCGACCTAGTATCCGTCGATTCGCTTACTCCCCCAGGAACCGACGCTCACTCCCTCGAGCTATCTCCAAAAACCGTCTCCGAGCTATCCGGCGCCGACGCCGTTGTGTACCTGCGCGGCTTCCAGACCGCAGTTGACGAGGCTGTAGACCAGGCGAAGCCAAGCCACGTCCTCGATGTCACCGAAAGCGCCGAGCTGATGGAAACGGGTGCGCACCACCATCACCACCACGATGATGAAGCCGACCACGACCATGAGGGCGAGGATCATGACCACGAGGCGGAGGGGCACGACCACGAAGCTGAAAGCCATGAAGGCGAAGACCACGACCACGCCTCAGAGCCGCACGAAGCTGATCACGATCACGAAGCCGGTCACGAAGACGAAGAGCACGACCATGACCATGAGGGCGAAGGCCACGATCACGAACACAATATGGCTGGCGATCCGCACTTCTGGCTGGACCCGGCACGTATGGAGCAAGTTGCCAAGCAGATCAACAAGTTCCTAGCTGAAACCGACCCCTCGCACGCGCAAGAATACGAGAAGAACACGAACGAAGTAGTTTCCAAGCTGAAGGATCTGGATAAGTCCGTGACGAATAGCTTCGGAAACTGTGCCCTCGACACCTTCGTGGTTTCACACGAAGCATTCGGATACCTTGCAGCCAAAACGGGACTACACCAGGTGGGTGTTTCTGGTCTTGAGCCCGAAGTAACCCCCTCGCCCCAACGTCTGAAAGAAATCAGCGACGTTGTGAAAGAAAACGGCGTGAAGGTTATCTACGCCGAAGCCAATGTATCCCCGAAAGCCATTGAAGTTCTGGCGCACGACCTGGGCATTGAAACTCTAGTGCTCGACCCGGGTGCCACACAGAACGATCCGGACGTAGACTACTTGCAGATAATGACCAAGAATCTTGAAAACCTCAAGAAAGGCCTCGACTGCAAGTGAGTTTGCAAAACACCACGCAAGAGTCGCACCACCCAGGTGCGGCTCTTGCCGTATATACCCACCATCTGCACGTCGCGTATGACACGAACGTGATCCTGCACGGCCTCGATATCGAAATCCCCGTAGGCCAGTGTGTAGCAATCACGGGAGCAAACGGATCCGGCAAATCCACATTCGTGAAAGCGCTTATGGGTTCGGCTCCCGTAACCGAAGGCGATCTGCAAATTTTTGGCAAGAACGCGCGGGGCAAAGGCCTGTTTAGTCGAGCCGCCGTACCGTGGAACCGGATCGGATACGTTCCGCAACGCCCCTCTGCTGCCTCTGCGGTCTCATCCAGCGCCCTTGAAGTTGTGCGATCCGGACTGCTTGGGCCTAAACAATGGTGGTATGCAGCCGGCTCCAAGAAGATTGCCGAGGATGCACTTCGACGCGTCGGCCTTTTGCACCGGGCACAAACCCCCGTACAGGAGCTCTCCGGCGGCCAGCACCAGCGCGTGCGTATCGCAAGAGCACTCGCCCGTGACCCTGAACTACTAATCCTTGACGAGCCTCTAGCCGGCATCGACCGGCACTCTCAAGAAAAACTTGCCCAACTCATCGGGCAGGCCAAAGAACGCGGCAAAACCATCGTGCTAATCCTGCACGAGCTCGGCCCCATCGAACCGCACATCGAGCGGATCATTAACCTTGCCTCCGGACACGTCACCTTTGATGGTCCCGTTGGCGAGGCGCCTCATATACACGCTGAAGAACACCACCACTTCCCGCATCCAGAAGACATCGAGATCGACATTTACAGTGGAGGCAACGATGAATAGTGCAATCGCTCCCGGCCTCATCAGCGAACTGGGCACCATGCTGTCCTCACCACTCATGCAACGCTCGTTCATCGCAGCTATTCTCGTAGGCCTTGCCGCCCCCGTAGTTGGCACCTACCTCGTGCACCGGCGCCTGGCCATGCTTGGTGACGGCATCGGTCACATCGCCCTTACCGGTGTGGCTCTCGGCTGGCTTGCCGGAACGGCAATGGGCGCCATGGAGCCTGAAAGCTACGCCCTACCAGGCGCTTTCATCATCTCCATACTCGGAGCCGTCACCCTCGAAGTGATCCGCATCGCCGGACGCACCTCATCCGACGTGGCGCTGGCCATGCTCTTCTACGGCGGTATCGCCGGAGGCGTGCTCCTCATGGGTATAGCCGGAGGAACATCCTCACAGCTAAACTCCTACCTCTTTGGCTCCATTGCAACCGTCACCAACTCTGACATTTGGGCGATCACCATCCTCACCATCATCGTGCTCCTGGTAGGCATCGGCCTAGCTCTCGCACTGTACTCCGTATGCAACGATGAAGAGTTCGCGCGTTCCACAGGTCTACCGGTAAATCTCCTCAACCTCATCATCGCGATCATGGCCGCAACCACCGTGGCCGTGGCCATGCGAGTTGTGGGAGCACTGCTCGTCTCCGCCCTCATGATCGTTCCTGTTGCAATATCGCAAATCCTGGTACGCTCATTTAGGTCAACAATGGCTCTAGCAATGGTGATAGGCATGCTCACAACGGTCAGTGGACTTACGATCACGTACTTCTATAACCTGTCTCCCGGCGCAGCCATCGTTGTACTTGCAATCCTCATCTACGCCATCGTCTTCCTTGCCCGCCCCCTCATCGACCGCGTTCACGGCAAACGCAAAGCCGTAGCCAAGCCGCCCACCGTCATGCACCCCGAACGCCAACAACAAAGGTAGACCCATGGAAAAGCCCAGACGCAACACGCGCCAGCGCCAAGCCGTAATCGAAGCGATGAGCGAGGCAACCGAGTTTCGATCCGCCCAAAAAATTCACGCCGACATGGTTGCTGCCGGCGAATCGATTGGCCTTGCCACCGTCTATCGAAATCTGCGCACCCTCGCCGAAGAAGGCTCGATCGACACCCTCATGGCCCCTGACGGAGAATCCCTGTACCGCGCATGCGGCCACGAATCACACCACCACCACATCGTGTGCAGGCGTTGCCTATCCAGTATCGAAATCCACGAATCCGACCTAGAGTCGATACTGCAAGTACTCGTCAAAAAGCACGGGTTTTCTGACGTGGAACACTCAATCGAGATTTTTGGGCTCTGCCCCCAATGCCAAGCCAAGGAAGGTAAGTAGAAAAATGCCTGGAGTTCCCCAGTGGATCGCGGATGGGCCATTCATTGGAATCGCTCTATTCCTCACCATCGTGGTTTTTCTACGCTCGCAGGGCACCTACTGGCTTGGCCGCCTCGGAACCTGGGGTTTTCTCGCTAAATCAGAGCATTCGAGCAAACCGTGGGTGCGTAAAGTTCGTGCATGGCTTGAAGGCGCCTCTGTTCAAAAAGGCATCGACGCTGTAGACAAGTGGGGACTGCTCATCATTCCTCTGTCCTTCCTCACCATTGGTTTCCAAACCGTGGTTCACGCCGGTGCCGGAGTACTTCGCCTGCGCTGGTTAACCTACACTCTTGCGGCAATCCCCGGTTACATCGCATGGGGTTGCCTCTACGCATCCATCGGCATCGGACTATTCAAAACCGGCCAAGCCGCAACTGCTGGGAAAACGTGGGCGCTCGTACTATGCACTACGATGGTGGTCATCATGGGCCTCACCATCTTGAAGCGACGCCACCGGGCCGCAGAAATCGTTGCCGATTAGCTCTCCACCCGATCCACAGCGGAACCAAACCTGCGCTCACGGCCGGTGAAGGCCAGCACATCGTTCCACAGTTCCTCGCGACAATACTCCGGCCACGGCACGGGGTTGAACGCAAACTCGGCGTAGGCGCACTGCCATAGCAGGAAGTTCGATATGCGCTGTTCACCACCCGTGCGGATCAGTAAATCCACATCTGGCGACGAAGGTGCATACAGACGCCGCCCAACCGTGTCTTCCGTAATGCCAGCCGGCTTCAGTCTGCCCGCCTCGACCTCACTCGCAACTTGTCGCATAGCATCGGCAATCTCGGCCCTTCCCCCGTAGTTCACAGCCATGTTGAAATGCAGCTTCGAATTGGCCTTGGTGAGTTCCTGCGCCACTTCCAACTCGGTGATCACCGATTTCCAGAGACGAGGCCGCCTCCCCCACCAGTGGATTGCCACACCCCACTCGTTCAACTCGTCGCGGCGCCGGCGAAGCACATCGCGCGAATAACCCATGAGAAAGCTAACTTCCTTGGGTGAGCGTTTCCAGTTCTCTGTAGAAAACGCGTACACGGTCAGGTGCTGCACACCGATTTCGAGGGCGCCCGCAATCGTGTCCATTAGCGCAACCTCGCCGGCCCGGTGCCCCTCAGTGCGCGCCAAGCCACGCGCATTCGCCCACCTTCCGTTGCCGTCCATAATGATCGCAACGTGACGAGGCACCCCGTCAATCGTTGGAGCCAGATTCTTGCCAGCCCCTGGCGGTGCAACCTTCATACGTCCCCCAAATGTGAGTTGATCAAACTATATGACTTGATACGCCGCTCAACATGCCATTGCACCCACGCGGCAACCAGCCCCGCAGCCTCACGCCGCGCAAAATCGGGCGCCGCATCTGCGCTTTGCCAATCACCCGAAAGCAAATCTCCAAGCAACTGCATCGCTTCCCGCGAAGGCGCTAACGATCCGGGCGGCCTACAGGCCTCGCACACCGTGCCTCCGGCCACCACATTGAACGAGGATGACGGGCCGGGCCTGCCACACACCGCGCAATCCCAAAATGAGGGAGCCCAACCACTCATCGAAATCGCGCGGAGCATAAACGAGTTCATCACCAAATCCGGCGAATGGCGCCGATTTGCGAGGGCGTGCAAAGCCCCCAAAAGGAGCAGGTACATAGAGGTATGCGCTTCGTCCTCCGACAACCTCTCCGCGGTTTCCACCATCACGTTGGCACGAGTATAAAGCTCAAAATCACTCGCGATTTGCAGACCGTATGGCCGAAGCGTTTGTGCCTGCGTTAATACGTCAAGGCTACGCCCCTTATAGAACTGCGCGTCCACGATAGTAAAAGGCTCGAGGCGGGCACCAAACTTCGACGACGTGCGGCGAACGCCTTTGGCGACAACTCTTTTCAGACCGTTCGAGCGGGTGAGCGCCGTGACGATACGGTCGGCCTCGCCAAGGTCTTGCGTACGCAAAACGATGGCTTCATCACGGTAAGTCTTCACACCTTCTATTATCCCATAACCGCGCCAACCACGGCCTAAACGCTTGGCTCTAGAACCCTAGCCGTCCCAGCATCTTCGGGTCCTTTTGCCAATCCTTCAAAGTACGAACATGCAGGTGCAGGTATACCCGGCGCCCCAGGTATTCCTCAATCCCGCGGCGCGCCCGCATCCCAACGTGCTTGAGACGAGATCCGCCCTTGCCGATGATGATTGCCTTTTGCGAATCTCGTTCCACAAACAGGTTCACGTGAATATCAAGCATCGCCGGGTAGTTTTGTCCCGGCTTTTTCTGCCTCTCGACAATCTCCTCAACCTGAACAGCCAACGAGTGCGGCAGCTCTTCGCGCACCCCCTCCAAAGCGGCCTCGCGAATAAGCTCTGCAATCATGGTGTCACGAGACTCGTCCGTAACCATGTCACGCGGATACAACGGCGGAGACAGCGGCATACGGCGGGAAAGCAACTGCTTCAACCTATCAATCTGATGCCCCTTGATTGCAGATACCGGAATGATCTCTTCCCAATCACCCAGCTTGTCGATATCCAACAGGTGCTTCATGACTCGCTCGTCAGAAACCGCATCCACCTTCGTTGCCACCGCAATGATTGGCGCCTTAATCCCGCGTAGCTGGCGCGCAATGAAATCATCACCCGGTCCCACCTTTTGGTCCGCCGGCAAACAGAACAAGATCGCATCCACGCTAGAAAGCGTTTCACGAACCTCGCTGTTCAAGCGTTGGCCAAGAAGTGTGCGCGGGCGGTGATACCCCGGAGTGTCCACCAGGACAAGCTGGTAATCCTCCCCCTGCACAACGCCGCGCACAGCGTGGCGCGTGGTTTCCGGCCTCATCGACGTAATCGCAATCTTCTGTCCAACAAGAGCGTTCGTGAGCGTGGACTTACCCACGTTAGGACGGCCCACAATGGCGATGAAACCAGCCCTAAACTTTTCGTCGTAGTCAGCCCGAATAAGTCCCGCATCGCGCTCATCAGTATCAGAGGGGTCGCGTTGCTCGTTAGGATCATCCTCAATCAACTCAGCGTCTTCAAAGTCTTCATCTTCGAAGCCTTCAAACGCGTTCGGGCCATCCATTAGCTCATCATCAGAGGGGAAACGCACGTTTAACTCTCTTCTTCTGGTTCATTTTCTAATCTAGTGGCAAGAATAGTGCCCACCTGTCGCCGGCGACCAATCGCTTCCTCCGCCTCAAGCTCAAGGCCAAGCGCTTCAGCCTTCGCTCCGGGCAGAGGAACCTTTCCAAGCGCCTTTTGAAGCAAGCCGCCCACCGAATCGACGTCTTCATCCTCGATGTCCAGCCCCATGAGTTCACCCAATTCGATAACTGGGAACCTGGCGGGCACGCGCCAAACGCCCGGTTCAACCTCTTCAGGCTCCACGACCCGTCGGTCGTGCTCATCCATCACTTCGCCAACGATTTCTTCAATCAGATCCTCGATTGTGAGCAAGCCGGCAATGCCGCCCCACTCGTCAACAACCATCACCATGTGAACGCGAAGTTGCTGCATATGGCGAAGCTCGTCATCTGCATACAGCATTTCGGGAACAAAATGCGCCTCACGAGCAACGTCTCGCACTGGCTTTTCACGATTCTCCGGCCTATCAACAACGCGGGTGACCAAATCCTTGAAATACAGTATGCCCACGATGTCGTCGGAGGACTCCCCAATTACTGGAATGCGCGAGTAGCCCGAACGAATGAATAGACGAATGGCTTTTTCAAGTGTGGTGTCCGCTTGGATAGTAACCATATCGGTACGCGGCACCATGACCTCACGCACGAAGGTGTGGCCCAGCTCGAAAACCGAGCGGAGCATCTCGCGATCCTCGTCCTCAAATCCTTCGGTCTCACCAACCTGGTCAACCACCTCGCGCATCTCTTCGGTCATCTCCGCCCGAGCCTGCGCCTCAGTTTGTTCGGGAGCGGGGAAGAACTTGCGAAGTGAACGCAGGGCCGGCGCGCCCAAACGTCCAATCGAGGTGGTGAGCTCTAGCAGTCCAACCGTGCGCAAAGCCGTTCTTTCCGGATTGCGCCACGCTACCTGTTGCGGGAACACAGAGATGACCGCAAACGCGATCAGCCAGTTTATAGCTAGCGAAGCGAGTAGCACAGCCCACCAGCGCCAACCAGTCTGCGCGAACGCGATGGTAATAGCCACGGCGGCGCCGGTTTGCATCGCAATACGTCCTGCACGTGCAGCTAGAACGCTACGACGCCGTTCCTCCACAAGCGCGAGCAAGCGTTTAGCGTTCTTATGTCCATCTTCAAGCAGATCATCCACTGCTGCCCGAGAAAGCCTCGCCACAGAAGATTCTGCGGCCACCAGTACCGCGGCAGTAATAACAAAAAAGACTGTTAAAAAAGCTAGCAGTCCGATTGGAATACTACCCATTAGCACGTCCCACTGGGTTCGTTGCCAAGAAAGTCAGCAAGAGCTTGCGCTGCAAGCTAAACATCACCTGTTTTTCCTCTTCCTCCGCGTGGTCAAAACCGAGCAGATGAAGAAGACCGTGCACAGTCAGAAGTAACATTTCCTCAACGGAGGAATGACCCGCCTCTAACGCTTGCTTATGCGCAACCTGCGGACAGATAACAATGTCACCCAAAATTCCCGGCGGTGTTTCCTGGCCTTCCTTACCGGGGCGAAGCTCATCCATTGGGAAGCTCATGACGTCCGTTGGCCCCGGCAGATCCAGCCACTTAACGTGAAGTTCTTCCATCGGCTCTGGATCAATGAACATGATCGAAAGCTCAGCATCAGTAGAGACGTGTAGCTGGGCCAGCACGTACTCTGCTATGTCGCGAAACTCTGCGATTTCAATATCAACGCCGGTTTCGTTAATGACTTCTACGCTCACGCCTGCCCCGCCTAACTTGCTCATTTGCTTCGTCGAAACGCTGGTATGCGTCGATTATCTCACCGACCAAACGGTGACGAACCACATCAGCCGACGTTAGCTGACAAAACTCGATTCCTTCAATGCCCTGCAAAATGCTACGCGCGCTTGCGAGCCCCGATGCCGCTCGGTTAGGTAAATCCACCTGCGTAGCGTCACCCGTCACCACAACTTTTGATCTGAAACCAAGACGTGTCAAGAACATTTTCATCTGCGAGGGCGTGGTGTTTTGTGCTTCATCCAAAATGATGAACGCGTCGTTAAGCGTGCGCCCGCGCATGTATGCAAGAGGGGCAACCTCGATGGTTCCAGCAGCCAGCAGACGCGGAAGTGCCTCCTGATCGACCATCTCGTTCAGCGCGTCATACAAAGGCCGCAGGTACGGATCAATCTTCTCAGTCAGCGTACCGGGCAAAAATCCGAGTGACTCTCCCGCTTCTACAGCCGGCCTCGTCAAAATAATGCGCCTTACCTCACCCGTAAGAAGCGCATTAACGGCCATCGCCATAGCCAGGTAGGTCTTGCCTGTACCCGCTGGACCGATCCCAAACACCACAGTGTTTTGCACAATCATGTCCACGTAGCGCTGTTGCCCCGGCGTTTTCGCGCGGATATCACGGCCGCGTACATTCAAAATTGTTTCCGCACTTGCACTTGCCGTGCCTGTTTTCGCCAACAAACCGACCGCATGTTCAACCGTTTGCGCATTCAAATACTGCCCGGAACGTGCTAGGGAAACCAGTTCGCGCACCAAATCTGATGCGAGCGTTACCGACTCGGCCTCCCCTTCAACCGTTATCTTATTGCCCAACACCGATACGCGGATCCCGCTGAAACTACGTTCCAGACTTCTTAAAACCTCATCCTGGGCTCCAAGGACCGTCACCGGATCAAGATGTTCCGGGATAGTTATCGTGTTCGCCAAGGCCGTCTGCTCATCCGTTTGTTGCATGTTTGAAATACGAGGCTCCTTGCTAGCTCTTTCGTTTCAAATCCTACCGGTTGCAATGTTAAGCGACGTGAGGCCGGCGGCGACGGCTGTGGATACGCGCATAACGATATCGCCCACCAGCACTATGTTCGCCCCGGCTTGTTTAAACTGTTCGAGTTCCGCATCCGTGATTCCACCCTCCGGGCCAACAACCAGGGCATACTCTTTAGCACCGAGATCGGTAAGGCCAGTTATGGGCTCGGTAGCGCTCTCATGCATGACGATCAGTTGCGCTCCTTCCACCTGGGCGATAGCGGCAGCCGCATTTGCGGCAAACTCCAAGGCGGGAACGCGAGCACGCCGAGACTGCTTGGTTGCAGCCTGAAGCACGTTTACCCACTTCTGCAGCCCCTTTTCCTGCTTCTTGCCCTGCCAGCGCACGATCGATCGCTCTGCTTGCCACGCGATCACTCGGTCAACACCAAGCTCGGTAGCCATCTCTATTGCCAGCTCGTCTCGCCCATTCTTTGCCAGCGCCTGGATGAGGGTGATGCGTGGGCTGCCCTCTGGTTCAAACGTCACCTCATCAATCTGAACGATCGCCAAGCTAGATGAGGCTTCTACCAAACGCGCACGCGCCCGCGTACCTCTTCCGTCTACTAGATCTAGACGCTCCCCCTTTTCAATGCGCTTCACCATCACGTGCTTGGCATCCGGCCCGGTAAACTCAAACCGCTCTGCCTTGCGGGCGTCGTTTAGGTCACTGACGAAGAAAACCGGTGCGGTCATTTACTGAACTTTTCTTTCAGATTGCTAAAAAAGCCCTGCTGAGAAGATCCGGTTTTGGCCTCCACGGTTTCCTCTCCGCGCATTTTTGCGAGCTGCTCCAACAGCTCTCGCTGCGCGCTGGTCAAACCGGTTGGAACTTCCACATTCACGCGTACGCGAAGATCGCCGCGTCCTCGTCTATGGATACGGCCCACACCAAGCCCCTCAACCTTGACTTCCTGGCCCGGCTGCGTGCCCGGCTGAATCTCAATATCGTGAGCGCCATCAAGGGTTTCAAGCGAAATCGTGGTTCCAAGAGCGGCGGATGTCATCGGCACATACAGATCGGCCACGAGGTCATCGCCTTGGCGGCGAAATACCGGATGTGGCTTCTCGCGGATCTCAATATAGAGATCACCGTAGCCTCCTCCACCCGGACCGGCCTCACCCTGACCCGACATGCGGATACGCGTACCGTGTTCGATACCGGCCGGAACATCCACAGCGATAGTGCGCTTGGAATGCACGCGGCCCTCACCGCTACATTCTTCGCAGGGCTCAGGAATAATCGTGCCGTATCCGCCACAAGCCGAACACGGCGCCTGCGTCATGATCTCGCCAAGGAGTGAGCGCTGCACCTGGCGAACTGTGCCCGCCCCGTGACACGCAGAACACGTACGCGGCGAAGTGCCGGGCTTCGCACAAGAACCATCACACGTAGGACAGCGAACGGCCGTGTTAATCGTTACCTCTTCGCGCGATCCGAATGCAATCGTTTCAAGATTTACCTCGAGCGCGGTCAGAATATCTTGACCGCGCCTACCACGCGGAACCGGGCCTGATCCTGCACCAGCGGCAGAGAAGAACGTTTCGAACAAGTCACCAAAGCCACCAAAACCGCCCATGCCTCCAAAGCCGGCATTGGCAGAACCGCCCATGTCGTAAGCTTGACGCTTTTGCGGATTCGACAAGGTCTCGTAAGCCACGGAAATCTTCTTGAACGTTTCCTCATGCTCAACTCCCGCAATATCCGGATGGTATTTACGGGAAAGCTTGCGGTACGCCTTCTTAATCTCGTCTGCACCGGCGTCGCGCGAAACCCCGAGGATCTCGTAGTAGTCTTCGTTCACCAAAATTCCTTTAATCTTTTCGACTAATTATTACTGTGCAAAAAGTGGGTGAGGTACACACCTACCGCGCGCACCGCTGTCATCGCCTTCTGATAGTCCATACGCATTGGTCCCACCACTGCCAAGTGGGCGTTGGTTCCTTGCGATCCGTAGGCTCCTGCAATCACAGCGGTTTCCGCCAGGCCCACGTGCGCATTCTCTTCACCAATCGACACTGTTACGTTGCCTTGCGGGACCTCAGAGAATAGGCGCAAGAGCGTAACTTGCTCTTCCAACGCATCCAGGACGGGCACAATAGAACGAGTGAAATCCACGTCGGAGCGGGCCAAGTTTGCCATGCCGGCAACAAGGATCCGTTCTTCACCAGTTCGGTTAGTTAGGTCCGCAACCGTCTGGCAAACAGCGGCGCGGAACTGCTTCTCAGTTGGGCCGCCAAGAACAGACAGCGGTGAAAGCAGACTCGGCAAATCGCGTAGGTCCTGGCCGTGGCACACCTCGTTGATCTGGTCGCGTACCGCATCAATCTCAGCGCTCGTAGCCCCAAAATCAGAAATTACGCGCTGCTCGATAGTGCCATCGTTCATTATGACTACAACAAGCGTGCGGTCAGGCCCAAGGTCAACCAACTCTACGCGTACCAGCGTCGCAGAGTCATAGTGCGGATACTGCACGATAGCCACCTGCCGAGTCAGTTGTGCCAGTAGGCGAACCGTTCGCTCAACTACATCCTCAACATCCACTGCTCCGGCAAGAAACGATTCAACAGCACGCTTTTCTGGACCTGACATCGGCTTAATCTGCGTGAGTGAATCAACGAATACGCGATATCCTGCAACCGTTGGAATACGACCAGCGGACGTGTGCGGTTGATAAATGAGACCCGCCTGTTCAAGTGCGGCCATGTCGTTGCGGATAGTCGCTGGCGAAACGCCTAAATCGTGACGCTTGGCAAGCGCATTAGAACCAACGGGCTCGCGAGTTGCAACGTAATCAGACACGATTGCGCGAAGCACGTCAAAGCGCCTTTCCGCTGTTGCCATGCCTGCTCCTCTCGCCGTCGCCCGCCGCTTGTAGCACTCGAACTATCTGAGTGCTAACTCTATTACTTTCAGCGTTCATCTTCCACAGCTGGCGGGTGAATCGCGGCACTAGACAAAGGCGGATTTCACCCTGCCCTCGTCATTCTGGATCCTCTTACAGATACAGCGAAAGCCCACCGAAGTGGGCTTTCGCTACGTTTCCGAATCAGTAGTGGCTGACCACTACATTGCCAATCTCACCCCAGTCGTAAAGCCACTTGGCTTCACTAACGGGCATGTTCACACAGCCGTGCGAACCACCCGGACCGCTCCATCCAAAGCTACTGCGCCACGGGGCTCCGTGGAAGGCGTAGCTACCAACGAAGTAGGTAACCCACGGTACGTCTGGGGTTTCGTACCTACTTCCGTCTAGATTTTGGCCGCGCATAGTTTGCGACTCGTACTTCAAGTAAATACGGAACTTACCGGTTACGGTTTCAAGCCCCGGAGCGCCGGGAACCATGGGCACCGGACCGCGCACCACAGTAGCACCCTCAAACGCTGTCACCGTGGCGTTCGAAAGGTTGATATCCACCCATTTCTCTCCTGGAGCAGCTTGGTATGCCAAACTTTCCGCACCCGGAGCAATGAGACGCGTAGAGAACTGCTGCGGCGTCTCATCGTAGGTAAGCAGACCCTCGTAGGGCTGACCCGCCTTCAGCGATTCGATCAGAGCATCGGCAATCGCTTCCAGATTGTTCACGGTGTAGCCAGGCGAGCCCTCTTCTGCGGTAGACACCACATCACCGCGAGTGTTCACGTTGTGGATGCCTTCAACCGGCTCATCGTTGGTAGATGCGGCGGTGTTAACCAGCCACTCTCGCGCCGCTGGATCGTTCAATACCGGATCCTGAATCTGCTCCCCATCGGCCTCGATGTCCACCCACGCGGCACGTTCCTTGGCTTCCGGAAGAATCTCGCGATTGCCAGTGGAAATGACAACCGGAATGCTGATCATCTCGTTAGCCTTATCGGCCACCTGCTGTGCGCGCTCCGTCGCAATCTTGGGGGCCTCAATACTAGATTCGAAGGATACTGGCTGCGGGTTCAGTGACTTTGCAGTTGCGAGGACGTGATCGGCAATACCTTGGGTATCTATGCCATGGCCTTCGACCGCCGGTACCGAAGCGAACTTCTCGGCACCCTCATCGAACTTTACGGAAGCATTCTGCACCGGATCCCCCAGCTCTGCGATTAAAGAATCGGTGAACTGCGCAATCTTGTCATGGTTCACCTCAACGCTGAGAGGGACATTTGGAGCAGAAAAGAGGCCCTGAATACGCGACCACACGGTGGCCGATGGAGTAAGCGCAGCCGAGGCCGTAGCATCCTCGTCGAGAGATACGCCCAGTTGCGCAAGGCTAAGCTCATGATCCCGACCATCAACCGTGATGTTCGTCTTGAACTCATCGAAACGCTTCTGTACGTCTTCGGCGACCTCTTTAGCGGTCATACCCGACACCGACTTGCCAGCCACCTGGGTGCCGGGAACCGCACGATCAGCGTAATAGGAAGCGTAAGCCGCCGACGATCCTCCTAGAACCACAAGAACGGCCGCAACCGCGGCAAGAACCCACTTCAACGTGCGAGACATAAACGAAACCTCACGAAGCCTCACTCAATTTTCCACAAACATTCTTTATTGTCCGATGTAAATGTATTTCTCTCAATCGAAAAACACTTGTTTTATGTTGGTGTTGATCACCTTTTAGCTCTTCCTTAGCGCCGCGCGCATGCCTTCCGCGAATTCTGAGTGATTTTCGCTTAGTCTGCCGGTGTGATTGACCGCTATGGATCCAATGTTTTAGCTTCCGACCCTCACCGTGAGGGACCGTTTGCGACCCGCCCTCGACAAGTTCCTATGCCGGCCGAGCGCGGCCTGGTAGTAGAAGACCCCGTTTCAGGGTTTGTAGGTGCTGTTATACGAGTGGAGAAGTCTGGCGGAATGCAGATTGTGGAACTGGAGGACAGGCGAGGAGCGCGCCGCTCCTACCCCCTCGGCGGCGGTTTTTGGGTTGACGGCAAGCCAGTTGAGTTAGTTGCGCCCGCGCCCAAAGCGGCTCCAGAAACAAAACTTACCGCCTCGGGCTCGAAAGCAGTGAAGCTAAAGAGAGCTCGAGTGGCTGTGCCATCACGTATTTTCGTGGAGGGCACGCACGATGCCGAACTGGTGGAGAAGGTGTGGGGCGATGATCTACGCGTTGAGGGCGTGGCCGTGGAGTACCTCGAGGGCGTGGACAACCTAGAGGATGTGCTGGAGGTTTTTGGCCCCTCGCCTACTTCTCGAGCAGGCGTGCTAGTGGATCACCTCGTGAGCGGATCCAAGGAGTCACGCATTGCGAGTGCCGCTATGCAGCGTTGGCCGGGCGATGTCCTGGTGGTTGGACACCCATTTGTGGACATATGGCAGGCGGTGAAACCAGCGCGTGTAGGGCTGAAAGCCTGGCCGAACATTCCGCGCGGCACCGATATTAAAGTGGGAACGTTGCGCGCCCTGGGATTGCCGCACGAGACCCGCGAAGACATTGGCCTGGGTTGGCAGGCGATTTTGGCGCGCGTGCGAGATTATCGCGACCTCGAACCCGCACTACTTGGCCGCGTAGAAGAGTTGATTGACTTCGTCACTGTTGGCGGCGCCGAACAGATCTGAGGTAGCCGGAAAACCTAAACCGTGAGCTCACGCGTCACGTAGTCTGCCAGCAAACGACCTTGGAGCGTTAGCTTCACGATCCCTGCACCCGCGGCCGCCTCTTCAATCAAACCTTCATCTATGAGGACAGGCACGCGCCCACGAACCTGCGGGGAAAGGCTCGAGATTGGGATCCCATCAGCGGTGCGGATGCGCAGCATGACGGCCTCGAGGACGCGATCAGACTCCTCCAAAATCTCCCCTGCCTGCGCAGGAGATGCGAGTGGTGCCAAAGGGCGGGGTGCGGCTGCGCTGTCTAAACCTGCAGCGATGCCCGCTTCCGCGCCAGCGGAACGCGCCCCAAGATTTGCAGAGCCGCCCGCGAGCGCATCAGCCCATGCGCGTGGATGCTTGCGATTCCACCAGCGAACGTCACCCACGTGCGAGTGCGCTCCGGGCCCAATCCCCCACCAGTCCCAGTCGAACCAGTAGGCCAGATTATGACGCGAAGCGTGTCGTAGGTTGGTGCTTCCCGCCGCCTCGCCATCCTCTAGCTTTGCCCAGTTTGAAATCTCGTACCACGCGTATCCGGCCTGCGCCAAGAGAGCGTCTGCAAGCTCGTATTTTTCGGCTTCGTCATCCGGGTCGGGCATGGCGAGTTCGCCGCGCCTCACTTGAGCCCACATTTTCGTGCCTTCTTCAATGACGAGGGCGTAGCAAGAGATATGATCGGGCTGCAGTTCAATAGCGGCTTCAAGCGATGTCTTCCAATCGGTAAGCGACTCGCCCGGAGTGCCATAAATGAGGTCGACGGAGGCATCTAGGCCGACCTCACGCGCCCATTTGACCACGCGCGGAACCTGCTGCGGAGTGTGGCTACGGTCCAGGGTTCGAAGCACGTGCAAGACCGCTGATTGCATTCCGAAAGACACGCGGGTAACGCCGGCTCGGGCAAGCTGTTCGAGGCCGGCCTGGTCGATTGTGTCCGGGTTAGCCTCTACGGTCACTTCCGCGCTTGGGTCAAGGGCAAAGTTGTCTTTCACATCCTGCAGGATCTGACCGATTTGGCCTGCCCGCAACAGTGTTGGGGTGCCTCCACCAAGAAAAATGGATTTTACCGGTTCGTGGTTGAAAGGGCGGAGCCGATCTGCGGCAAGCCTTACTTCTTTATTTACCGAGTGGTGATAACTGTCCTTGTCAGCACCTTGACCAAATCCAACGGTGTAGGTGTTGAAATCACAGTAGCCGCAACGAACCGTGCAAAAAGGTACGTGAATGTAGAGGGCCAAGTTTTTACTCGGCGTCCCAACCAGATGCGGGTCAAGGTAACCATCGCTTGGCCATGCAACACCGTCGGGTAGCTGCGGGCTCAATTGGATTCCTCGCGCGGCAAGCGACGTACCACGAGGTCGTGGGCGCCGCGCCCCTCCATCTGCCCACGTTCCTCGAAACGCGTTAAGACACGATCTTCAAACCGAGGAGCAAAACCGCCTCTTTCCGGCTGTGGATCTTCTGGATCCGGACGCTCACCCAAGTAGAGATTCTCGAAGTATTCGCACGCCTCGATCACGTCACGCATCTGCCACGCGTAGTCATCCCAATCGGTGGCCAGGCGCCACACTCCGCCGTCTGCCAGCAGATTCGCGATGGTCAAAGCAAAAGCGTCATTGACCAGGCGACGCTTACGATGTCGTGCCTTCCGCCACGGATCAGGGAAGAACGTCCATACCTCAGTAGCGCTCGCCTGTGGCATCATGATGGGAAGAGCCTGCGCGGCGTCAACCTCGATAAAACGGATGTTATCTACACCCTGCGAAACGGCTCGTGAAATACCTTTCGCAATGCCTTGCGCCCACACTTCCACACCCAACAGATTGACCTGCGGATGTTCCTTCGCATAGGCGACGATCTGTTCACCATTGCCCGTGCCGATCTCAACGATCAGAGGCGCTTGCCTCCCAAACTCGCCGGCAACGTCAAGGCGGTAGGACTCGTCAATAGTTGTGTATCCCCCATCGCGCGGCACCTCGATCACATACTTATCCGCATGCTTTTCGAGGGTGCGCTGGGTGGATGCGTGCAACGTGCGACCACGGCGGGCAAACGACTTAGTGCGCGCCATGTAAGGCGTGTTTTGCGCCATCGGCTCTCCTACGGCGCCTCGGAAGTAAGAGCAGAGATGAACGCCTCTTGCGGAACGTCCACGCGCCCGATCGACTTCATGCGCTTCTTGCCTTCCTTCTGCTTTTCAAGCAGCTTTCGCTTACGCGAAATATCGCCGCCGTAACACTTGGCAAGCATGTCCTTGCGCAACGCCTTGATCGTTTCGCGGGCAATAACTCGCGAACCGATCGCCGCCTGAACCGGCACCTCAAACTGTTGCCTTGGAATCAGTTCCTTGAGCTTCTTGGTGAGCTGCACGCCGTAAGCGTAAGCAGCGTCGCGGTGCACAATCGCAGAAAAAGCGTCAACCTGCTCGCCGTTCAGCAAAATATCTACTCGCACCAAGTCCGAAGCCTGCTGGCCTGCCGCCTCATAATCGAGGGAAGCGTAACCACGCGTACGCGACTTGAGCGAATCGAAGAAGTCAAACACGATCTCGGCAAGAGGGAGCTTGTAGTGAAGCTCAACGCGATCCTGCGACAGGTAGTCCATGCCACCCATCTGGCCGCGGCGCTCCTGACACAGCTCCATAACGGGCCCCACGTAGTCCGAGGGGGTGAGAATCGTTGCCTGCACCATGGGCTCGCGCGTCTCCTGCACCTTGCCGTCAGGGTATTCGGATGGGTTGGTCACTTCAATCACGGTGCCGTCTTCAGCGGTGACCTCGTAGATTACGTTCGGCGCTGTAGCGATCAGGTCCAAGTTGAACTCGCGCTCAAGGCGCTCGCGCACGATCTCCAAGTGCAGCAAGCCAAGGAAGCCGCAACGGAAGCCGAACCCGAGAGCGGCGGAAGATTCTGGCTCGAACGTCAAAGCAGCGTCATTTAGCTGGAGCTTTTCAAGGGCCTCGCGCAGGTTTGTGAAGTCCGAGCCGTCAATCGGGTAAATACCCGAATACACCATCGGCTTGGCATCCTCGTAGCCCTCCAAAGCTTCGGTGGCGCCGCGGATAGCAGTTGTGACCGTGTCACCAACCTTCGACTGGCGCACGTCCTTCACGCCCGTGATGATGTAGCCTACCTCGCCCGCGGCAAGCCCCTCAGTTGGGATAGGTTCTGGCGAGATTACGCCGATTTCGAGGATTTCGTGGTTGGTGCCCGTGGACATCATCGAGACTCTCTCGCGCGGCGACAAGCGCCCATCCACCATTCGCACGTACGTGACCACGCCGCGGTAGGTGTCGTAAACAGAGTCGAAAATCATGGCGCGAGCAGGCGCCTCTTCAACGCCTGAGGGGGCAGGAACCTGCTCGACAATCGCATCCATCAGCTCGGCAACGCCCTCGCCCGTCTTTCCGGACACGCGGAAAATTTCGCTCTCATCCACGCCCAAAAGTCCAGCGATTTCAGCTGCGTACTTTTCCGGCTGCGCGGACGGCAAATCGATCTTATTTAGCACGGGAATAATGGTGAGGTCATTACCCATTGCCATATACAGATTTGCCAGAGTTTGCGCCTCAATGCCCTGCGCAGCGTCGATTAGCAACACAGCTCCCTCACACGCCGCAAGAGACCTGGAGACCTCATAGGAAAAGTCGACGTGTCCGGGCGTGTCAATCATGTTGAGCGCATACGGCTCTCCATCAACCTGCCACGGAATGCGCACGGCTTGCGACTTAATGGTGATGCCGCGCTCGCGTTCAATATCCATACGGTCGAGATACTGGTCTCGCATCACGCGCTGTTCCACAATGCCACTGTTTTGAAGCATGCGGTCGGCAAGCGTGGACTTACCGTGGTCAATGTGCGCAATGATGCAGAAATTGCGGATTCGAGACGGATCGGTGTGAGCCGGCTGAATCAATTTGTTTTGGGCTTCTAAGATCTTGGCCACCCGGACCTAACCTTTCTGAACTGCAGTTACTCCCAATTGTCGCACTATTGGGGGCGCCAGCCGAATTATCGGGCGAACATCACTAAACTAGCGGCATTCCCCGCCGCGATCTAGCGGTTACCCGGGCCGCGCATCGGACTGTTCTCGCGAAAGCGTTTCGCTGCGTTCAAAATCTCGATCTGGCGCTCGTTGTACGCGGCGGTAGGTGCCACCGGAATAGGGGCATTTAGGTCCATGAGGCCACCTGGCCCCGGCTGCGCCAAGAGCACCCAGTTGGCGTAGTTCAAGATTTTTGCCGAGGAGGTGAAATGCTCCTCCTGCCAAATAGGAAGTTCAGCCTCTTCCAAGTTGGCGTGACGGTTCGGAACTTCTACACCCACGCGGCGCGCCCGCACGGCTATCACCGACGGCATCAGTTTGGTTCCAATCCATGCGAGCACGAGGATAGCTGCCACCACGCCCGCAACCAGTCTGATTGTGGAAGCCACCGGCCCGGTCAACCCTCCCGTTGAGAAGAACGCGAGGAATCCAACCATGAACGCCACTATTAAGAACCACTGGCCGTGGGTTTCAAAGGTCCAGTTAAGGTCCACCATTCGTTGCAAAGTTGGATCAACCGGGGCGTCTTCTGCTTCGTCTTGTTCGAACGCCTCTTCGACGATCTGCAAAGCTGCGGCCAGAGGTAGTGCGCGATCACTCCACTCCCGAAATGCCGCTCCTCCCTCACTCTGCTGCCACTGTTCGAAATCACGGCGCTCAAACGGCGTCATTTGCGCCACCGCTCCCTCAAAATCTATGCGAAACTGCGAACCCATGTGCAAGATGGTGGCCGTATGTGGATCGTTGCGCAGGCCGATTGGGCGCGCCAGCGTAATGGCCGGCGTGTAAATCACTTTCATTGCCGAACGCACTGCCGACATTGAGATTAGATTCAGGTTCTCCAAGTGTCCTCCCAGACAAGAGGGCTTAAAATACAGGCAACACAATCAATCTAAACCATTTGCGAAGCGGGAGTACAAACCACAATGGCCGATCAAAATCGCCCCGAGGGTTGGATCCACAATTGGGAGCCAAATAGTGACGATCGTGGCTCCCGCCCCCACATTTACGAGGCTCAGCAAGCCCCGGACGGTAGTTTTCATGTCAGTGAGGATGAGGGCGAGGACAACGTGGCTCGCACCGAGAGAATGACACGAAACATCGTGACTGTTCCAGGCAGGATCCTGGTTGATCTCGCGCTCCTTTCTGCGGGGAGCACTACCTTGCTGGGCTTCATTGGAATATTTGCATACGGATCATGGGGATTTTGGATCCCCGCCATCCTCGGTCTTGCTGGGCTGGGGGTGACTCTGTTTTTCGCGGCGCGCCGCAGGCAACTGCAAGAAGCATTTGCGAGGTCTGGCCCCAAACAGGTTCTTCAAGAAAGTTCTGTTGTAAGCCGCCCTGGCTCAAAAGCCGATGCGTATGCGGACCTACAAGATATGGCGGCTAAGGAAGGCGCAAAAATTAAGCGTGCGCGAGAAGAGTTTTCTTCCCGTAGCGCCCGGTTCTTTCCGCGCATTGAAGCGCTACAACGCGCCATGCGGCAAATGGTTGACCCCAGCTACGACGCGGTTTGGTTACAGATCGATATTCGCCCCACTCTCGCGGCTTTTCTTGGGACTGTCCTTGTTATTCCCATTGGAGGATTCCTGATTGTGGTAACGGCAATGGCCCTGCTACTGGCAGGCTAATAGTTCGACCCGCCAGTTCTGCACTTAAGGAGTTTCTAGTTGCGGCAAGAGCGAACCGTGTGCATCATCACCTTGACACGGTGAAAACACGCCTAGTTTGAGTGAGAAACACCTGGTATTATGACTAGTTGGTTCGCCCTGGTCGGGGCGTTCCAACGCTGAGCTGTTCGCAGTCGAGTGTCCCCCACTTTTGTCCAAGGCTCAGCAACCCCTCACCGACCTTGTAATCGAAAAAGAGAGTGTAAAACTGTGGCAAATATTAAGTCCCAGATTAAGCGCAACAAGACCAACGAGAAGCGTCGTCTACGCAACAAGGCCGTTAAGTCGGAGTTGAAGACGTACGTACGCCGCACTCGTGAAGCGATTGCTGCCGGTGACCGCGATAAGGCTAACGAGGCACTGCAGGCTGCATGCCGCAAGCTTGACAAGGCAGTCAGCAAGGGTGTTATTCACCGCAACCAGGCTGCTAATCGTAAGTCCAAGCTCGCTAAAGCTGTAGCGAAGATGGACTAGCGGATCGACCAAAAGATGGAGGCTACGGCCTCCATCTTTTATATCTAGATCAGGGTTTCATCCAAAAGGGTCCGGCAGAGCTACTAGGGTTCTTGGCAAGGATTGACCGAAAATGTTGTTTCCTGCCAGGAATGCGAGCAAGAGGAGAACTACTTCCCTGCTACCGTTAGGACGAGTTTTTCAAGGGCATATTCTGGGTCATCTGATTCGCCTTTAACGGCGGCATCCGCACTTGCAACAGCCATGACCGCTCGGCGAAGTCGCGCCTCGTTCCAGCCGCGAGCATCCCGGCGCACACGGTCGATCTGCCAGCTCTGCATCCCCAGCTTGGAAGCCGGCAACGGCGGGCGAATAGAAACTTTTGCGATCTGCCTAACTTTAAGTGCAATACCTCCAACCAAAGCGGGAGCGCTTGCACCTGTGGCCAAAGCATGACGCAAGAGCGTTAGGGCCTCACCAGCCCGGCCCGAAACGGCTGCGTCAGCAACCGCAAACGCAGTTGCCTCCACCCTGCCCGACTGATACCGGTGCACATGCTGGCTGGTGATAGTTCCCTCAACGTCACCAAGCAACTGCGAAGTCATAGCCGCAAGCTCGGCCAAATCTGACCCCAAAGCGTCCACTAGGGCCTGCACAGCTTCGGCTTCGATGCGGCGCCCTGCCCGGCGGACCTCCTCGCGCACAAAATCCATTTTGTCGCCCGGACGCTTCACCTCATTAGCCACAAACGTTGCCACATTCAGTTTTTGCGCGGCGGTGAGCACCTTGCGTCCCGCGTTTCCTCCGTTGTGACGTAGCACCAAAGTCACGTCCGGCTCGGGATGTTCCATGTACTTTGCGAGGTCATCGAACAGGGCAGGTGATCCGGCTTCTAACTCGGGGATGTACACAAAGCGAGCCTCGCCGAACAGGCTTGGCGACGTGTGAATAGCCAATTGGCCCGATTCGTAAGAACCTGCCTCTAGACGGATCATCTCTACAGCAGGATCCGCTTTACGCGCCAGATCACGAAGCTTCGAAACTGCGCGTTCAGCAAGAAGTGGCTCCTTGGACTGGATAAGCACCACGGGAGCCAGAGCTGCCTCAAACCACTGTTTGGGGGCCTTACGATTTTGCGCCATACGTACAGAGTGCCACAGGGGACGGACAATTTTCATCCGCCTGCCCCGCTCCGGTTTCGCCGCCACGCATAGACCTCTAGTCTAGAAATGAAGAAAGGGGTAGCAATGGCAGATATTCCAACATTGGAACTACTTGACGGCGGCCGTATTCCCGCGATGGGACTGGGCACTTCAAAACACAAGGGCGTGGAGGGCGCGGCGCTTTTTGCTCGCGCGATTGAAGACGGCTACCGGCTGATTGACACGGCCGCGCAGTACGGCAACGAGCTTAGCGTGGGTCAGGGTGTTAAAGACTCGCGGGTAGAACGCGAACAACTTTTTATTACCACGAAGATCGCGGGCGGAGATCAAGGAACGGGTGCAACCACGCACGGTTTGGAAGGATCACTGCGAAGGCTTTGCGTTGATTACGTTGATCTGACGCTGATTCATTGGCCAAACCCTTCGCGCGGCCTCTATTTGCAGACGTGGGAAGAGCTCATCAAGCTACGTGAGCGGGGCCTGACTAAGCACATTGGAGTTTCGAACTTCTTGCCCCACCAGATTGAAGAACTAGAGGCGCAAACGGGCGTGCTTCCCGTGTTAAACCAGATTCAGCTCAGCCCGATCATTGCGCGCAAGGACCTGCGCAGTTTCCACGCCAGTAAAGCAATAGTGACTGAGGCGTGGCGCCCCCTCGGACCGGTGGAGAACCTGCTGGGACAGGTGCTCGTTGAAAATATTGCGAGTGAGGTCGGAAAGTCGCCGGCACAGGTGGTGCTGCGCTGGGCGGTGCAAAGCGGGATTCTTCCCATCCCGGTTTCTTCAAAACCACAACGTAATGCCGAGAACTTGCAGGTGTTCGATTTTGAACTCAGTGATGATCACATGCGGGCTTTGGATCTCCTGGATACGTCAGACCGGTTTGTGTGGGATCCGATGAGCCACGAGGAGTGGTAAAAGTCTCCACCCGATGTAGGTGACTGTAATAAGTAGCATCACCAAAACTGTAGCGATTGCTCCCGGGCCGATGATTTGTGCGCCCGGGAGCTTTGCAAACCAGGTGGTGATCGCAATGATCCCTTGCGCAAACAACGCGGCGAGCAAAGCTACTTGGCTGGCTTTTCCGATTTGTGCGAGGACAGCGGTTGCCAGCGAAAGTAGGGTTGTGGGCGCAACTAGAGGTGCCAGTGCAACATTTGTAAATACTGCGTAGAGTGCAACGCTTCCGTTTAAACACAGGAGCGCAGGGCTGGTGGCTATCGTGGCCGCGAGCGGAACGGAGCCGGCATTCCACAGCTTTTGAGCCAAGCGACGCAATTTGGGCCAGCCTGGTGGAGGGTTTCTTTGCCTTCCTGTCGTGGCGATGAGCACGCCGGCCGTGGAGAGGGTGGACAGTAGAAACCCTACGGAGAGGGCGAGCCACGGGTTCCAGATGATCCAAGCTAAGACCACGAGTGCGAGGGAGTTGAAAGGCTGGCCGCGTCGACCCAAAACACCGCTCCAAGTTGGGATTGCGGCCATTGAAACGGCTCGGATTATGGAGGGGGTGGGCCCAACTATCGCAACCAGGCCGGCCACGATCGTGCTGACCAACGCTATTTTGGTGGTCCCTCTGCCCGGCAGTAGCACATTGATTGTGCCTATCAGGATAGCCAGGTGAAGTCCCGAGATGGCGGTTAGGTGGCTGGTTCCTGTTGTGACCATGGCGTCGCGTGCCTGTGGCGGTAAATCGGAATAGTCACCAATGCTCATTCCTGCAATGAGGCCGCGAGACTCAGGCGGGAGGGGCGCGAGGGCGGAGTGGAGGTTTTTACGAAATGCCACGCGCCAGCCGGTGGCCTCGCAAGTTTCGATATTGGCTGGTTTGAATACGCCAAGCATGGGCGGGGTAAGACCGGCCTGCAGACGGCCTGAGAGTATAACCTGATCCCCCGCGCGTGCCTCGATCCGACTGCCGGCAACAAGGATCTTGCCGCCTGGAACCGCGAGGTGGGTGATCCAGCGACCTTGTGTGGCCTCACGGCTGGGGCGTTCAACGGATGCGGTAATGACACACCTGGTTTTGCATGCTTCTTTCATGTCGTGACGTGCAAACATGTGCGCGTGGGTGGCAGCAGAAATAACCGAAATAGCAAGGACAAGGCAGAGCAGTGCCGTTGCGGATACGAACGAGCCCGGGTCTTGGCGAGCGTGCGCCGCGCGCCGCGTCTTCTGCACGATTCCAAGCAGCACGAGAACAGACGTGAACGCCAACGATACGAGGAGCACGCCAAGCGTGCTGCCTGAAGAGTTCGCTACCTGCAGAACAAGCGCGGTGGACAGCCATGCCAGTATCGCGGCCGGCACTAGACGCAGGTCGAGTGGCGCGCGATCTAACTGCTCGTTGGGCACATTTTGAGCTACTGACACAGCTGGTCCTTGAACCCCGCGAACGTTTTTGGACCTATCCCAGAAACCGCGCGGACATCTTCGGGTTTAGTGATGCCGTTTTCGGTGCGATAAGCGATGATGCGTTCGGCGAGCGCGGCGCCAACTCCAGGTAAGCGTTGGAGGGCCTGACTATCTGCCACCGCCAGATTGATACACCCACCCGCGCCCGCCCCAGCATTTGTGGAACCCCCTGCCCCAGCCGTGCCCGCGCTTGGTACGCCCAAGCCGCCGGCTGCGCCACCCTTTTCTAGTTCTTCATTTGTGAGGACGTGAATATGCTGCCCATCCGCCACGACCTGCGCGAGGTTTACCGAGGCCAACGCGGCATCCGCGGTCATTCCTCCAGCAGCCTGAACGGCGTCCGCTCCACGAGCGCCGACGCGCAGCTGAACCACCGAAGGCTTATTGACCGCTCCGGTGACCTGCACGAAAATTGCGCCACCGTTACTGGGGTAAGGTTCCGATTCAGCCTCGCTTGGTTGCAGGGCGCGCGGGTCCTCCCCCTCAGCTTTTATACGTTCACGTAGTTGGGAAGTTCCATCCTCTAAAATCGCATCAGTCGCGGGTGCCGCAATGCCCAGCCGAAAGAGTGAGAACGATGCAACTGCAACGAGTGCCACGGCGAGAGCCACCATGGCAAAAGGAGAGGGCAAAAGTCTAAGAATAGGCGGATTCGACTTTTTGGCGCTTCTACTAACCGCGTTATCAAAAGCGCGCTGCCTTAACCGGGCCGGCGAGATTGCATGCTTCATGACGCCAGTGTGCCGCTAAGAAAGCCTTACCATTCTGGTCTCTAGCGCGGGCGTGGATAACCCCCGGCGCGCTAGGCTTGTGGATAGGAAAGGAACGCTATGAAAATCGGTTTTATTGGCGCCGGCAATATGGCGAGCGCGATTGTGCGTGGCGTGGTAGCTGCGGGTTTGGATGCAGATGAAATCTACTTGACGGACAAATCAGGAAAGTCTGCTCCTGCACTTGCAACCGAGGTTGGTGCCCACGCACTGGCCGACAACCGCGAGCTAGCCCAAACGGCAGACGTAATCGTGCTAGGTGTGAAACCACACGCGGTTGAAGATGTGCTCAAAGAAATCACGCCAGAAATCAGCGACGGCAGCAAACTCGTTATCTCGCTTGCGGCAGGCAAGAGCCTGACATCACTGCAGCAGGCAACCGAAACCAATGTGCCTATTGTGCGCGTCATGCCTAACGTAAACGCGGCCATCGGCGAGTCCATGACCGGTATCGCGCGCGGCGCGGCCGCCTCTTCAAAACACGTGGAGATGGCCAAGAAGATAATGGTGCCCGTGGGCCGCTGCCTCGTGATAGATGAGGGGCACTTCCCTATTTTTTCTGCTCTCGCCGGGTGTTCCCCCGCGTGGATGTATCAAATCGTGGACGACTTTGCCCGCGCAGGCGTTAACCACGGCCTTACAAAACACCAGGCAGTTGCAATCGTTGCCCAATCAATGCTGGGATCGGCACAAATGATTCTTGACGAGGCCGCCACTGACGGTGCAACTCCGGCAAACTTGATAGACCGGGTGACGTCCCCGGGTGGTACCACGATTGCCGGTTTACTGGCCGCGCAGCAAAGCGGACTGTCCGCCGTATTGGGCCTTGCGGTGGACGCGGCTGTGGCCCGAGATGGTGAGCTCGGCTAAGTTTCCGCCTCCCCTTCCCCAAATCGTGTACGATTTTGCCTAACGGTACCGATTCCGCGTGCACGCGCGCCGGCACCTGGCAGCAATACAGACTCAAGGAGGCGTCATGCTGGACCAGAAAATCCGCCAATCTATCGCTAAAGAGCTTGTTAAAGCCAAAGAAACACGCACCCCAATCCCCCTGCTCACCGCTCGCTACCCACAGATGACCGTAGAGGACTCCTACGCTATTCAACGCCTGTGGAGATCAGAAAAAGAGGCGGCCGGATGCGTGCTAAAGGGCCGCAAAATCGGACTCACATCTAAAGCGATGCAGGACGCAACCGGCATTGACGAGCCCGACTACGGCCTCATTTTTGACGACATGATCTTCGAAACCGGTTCCGTATTTGCGTGGGACGAGTACACGCATCCGCGTATCGAAGTTGAGCTTGCATTCGTCCTCGGCAAGGACATTAAGGGCCCGGGCGCCACAATTTTTGACGTTCTAGACGCCACCGAGTGGGTGGTGCCAGCCCTCGAAATTCTCGATTCGCGTATCGAAATGAAGGGACGCACAATCGTAGACACAATAGCTGACAACGCGGCTATGGGGGCGATGGTTATCGGAGGACGTCCCGTGCGCGTTGACGAAGTGGACCTGCGCTGGGTCAGTGCCGTGCTGTACCGCAACCAGGAAATCGAAGAGACGGGCGTGGCCGCCGGAGTGTTGAACCACCCGGCCGCAGGCGTACACTGGCTGGCAAACAAAATCGCCCAGCACAAGGGATACCTGGGCGCAGGCGAAATCATCCTCGCCGGGTCATTCACTAGGCCCATGTGGGTCTACAAGGGCGACTCGGTGCTCGCAGACTACGGACTGCTAGGGACAATCACATGCCAATTCAACTAGACCCACCCCGCACCCTCATTCAGCATATTGACGAGGCCGGCCGCGCCCTCATCGGAATTTGGGCGTGCGCTGCTTCGCCTATTACCGCAGAAATCTGCGCCTCCTGCGGGCTTGACTACGTGCTCATTGACGCCGAGCACTCCCCCAATGATCTGACCAGTCTGCTTCACCAGCTACACGCCACCTCCTCATACCCGGCGTCCACGATCGTGCGTGTACCAATCAATGACGAGCGTTTGATCAAGCAGTACCTCGATCTTGGCGTGCGCAACCTGCTGGTCCCCATGATCGATAGCGCCGCGGAAGCTGAGCTTGCCGCAGCCCGCGTTAACTATCCTGACAAGGGCGTGCGCGGTGTTGGATCCGCCCTCGCACGTGCGTCTATGTGGAATCGAATCCCGAACTATCTGGAGCGTGCACGAGAAACGATTACGCTAATCTGCCAGATCGAATCTGCCCAGGCTGTGGAGGACGTGGAGAGTATCCTCGGTGTTGATGGCGTAGACGCCATTTTTGTTGGTCCTGCAGATCTTGCAGCTGACTTAGGAATCATCGGACAGGCCGGCGATGAGTCAGTCAAGTCCCGCGTCATCCACTGCATTAAAGCTGCGAAAGCCGCGGGCAAGCCGGTTGGCACCAACGCCTTTGACCCGGCTATTGCTCGCGAATACATCGATGCGGGTGCAGACTTCGTCCTCGTGGGAGCAGATGTCACCATCCTCGCACGCGGCAGCGAGGCTCTGGCTGAGAAGTTCCTCGAAACCAGTAACTAGATTGGCCGCGCCACTCTGAAATTAAAACGAGGCAACTATTAGTGATCCTGGCGCGTTTGGCGAGCTGTCTCATCCAGCTCCTGAACGCGCCAGTAGTCTTGGTGCACCTCAAACTGGTCAAGTACGTCATGGATTAGCGCCTCGGTGGAATAGCCCATCACGTCGTAATCCTGTTCGCCCTGGGGCATGTGCACTTCCAGCCTGGTCGACATGTGGCTTGCACTGCTCATCTGACCGCCGTACACGGTGGTTGGAGCGTCAACTGCCAGAATGCGATACACAAACTGTTCTTGCCCAACTCCCGCAACAAACTTAAGGCGGTCGTGAATACAGATCGACTCGTCGAGGTCCTCAACTGGCTCATCGCCGCCCCGAATGACCTCTGCCTGATAACCCTGCGCGGCTAATTCCTTCGCAATCAGACGTAGAGCGGGTTCAGCAACGCGGTCCAGATACCTCTTTGCCTGGATCGGTGAGACCTGTTCGAACGTGCGCGCCAGACGATCTCGCCAAGACGGGTTAACCAGCTCCGCACCCGCCCCCGTTATGGTGTTTCGCAATGAGCGTTCCCGCAGCCGAACGCTGCGGTCGTCCTCACGAAGCGCCTTCATCAGACCAAACATGACCAGAACCATAACCACGCTAAATGGTAGCCCCATCACGATGGTAGCGTTTTGGAGAGCTGGAATACCGCCCACAAGTAGCATTCCGATAGTGAGGACGCCGGTGACCGCGGCCCAGAATACGCGTAGCCAGCCGGCCGCATCGTCTTGTACCGAAGGTAGGAATGATGACAGGTTTGCCATGACCAGTGCGCCCGAGTCCGCTGACGTAACGAAGAAGAGCAAGCCCACAAAGGTCGCCACAGCCACGAGGAGCATTGGTAGCGGAAATTCCTGCAGCAGCGTGTAAAACCCGTATTCGGGGATTTCAACCGTCTTTTGCGCGTATTCCAGATTGCCGCCTGTGCGGATGTAGTCCAGGGCAGCATTACCGAAGATAGAGATCCACATGAGAACGTACAGGAACGGGATGGTCATCGTTCCGGCCACAAACTGCCTGATGGTGCGCCCGCGCGAGATTCGGGCGAGGAACATTCCCACAAAAGAGGCCCATGCAACCCACCATGCCCAGAAGAACAGTGTCCATGCAGCTTTCCACGCCGAGGCGTCGGAGTAGGCAAAGGTTTCCAGGCTCATCGCTGGGAAGCGAGTGACGAAGTCCCCCACATTCATGATGATTGCGTTTAGCAAGAAGTCGGTGCGTCCGGTGATCAGCACCCACCCAGACAGTGCCACGGCCAGTACAACGTTGAGTTGGGAGAGGAAGCGGATGCCCTTATTGATTCCCGAGGTAGCCGAGATCGTGGCCACCAAAACGGCAAGCACCACCAGCGCGATCTGTGCAGGTAGTCCTTGACCAATGCCGAACAGAATTTCAAGCCCCACGTTCAGTTGCACCACGCCAATGCCCAGGGTGGTTGCGATACCAAATATCGTGCCAAGGACGGCCGCCCCGTCAACCACGTGGCCGAGGGGGCCGTTCAAGCGGTCTTTAAAGATTGGAGAGAGCGCCGAGCGCACGGCAAGCGGGAGGCCGCGCCGGTATGCGAAGTATCCTAGGGCAATGCCCATGAGGGCATACATTGCCCATCCGGTAATACCGTAGTGGAACAGCGTCCACACGGTTGCCTGCCTTGCCGCTTCTATCGTCTGGGCCTCGCCGATGGGAGGGTTCATGTACTGAGCGACAGGTTCGGCAACGGCAAAGAACATGATGTCGGTACCAATGCCGGCAGCAAACAGCATTGAGGCCCAGGCAAATGTGGAGAACTCGGGTTTGGCGTTAGGTGGGCCAAGTTTAACTTTGCCGAATCGAGAGATAGCTAGCGCGACCACAAACACCACCATGACAGTTGCCATGAGGATGTAGAACGGACCGAACCAGGTGGCAATCCAGTCTACTGCGACGGTTAGCACGCTACCGGCGGTGGCCGGCGAGATCACTGCCCAAAGCGCGATCGCGATAATGCTTATTGCGGATCCGGCAAACACCGGCCAGTTAACCGGGATTCGCGCCGTCTTGTTACTCACGTGTTCTCTCCAATGTAGTTTCGTGCCCGCGCTGAACGCGCCTTCGCGAATTGTGACACGTTTTAAACCGTCTTGCATTTTTCGGGCGACCGAAATATCTTATTTACATGACCGAAAGAAAAGAAAAGATTGCGGCGAAACTCGCTGCCCTTGGCGCCGTTATAGCGCTCTCCATTCCGTTGGCCGCATGCTCGCCAGAGACATCCGAAGACGCAAAGCCACAGGTTCTAACCACATTTACAGTGATTGCAGACATGGCTCAAAACGTTGCGGGCGAGCGCCTCGACGTCCACTCCATCACCAAACCCGATGCGGAAATCCACGAGTACCAACCAACTCCCGATGACATCAAACGGGCCGAGAGCGCGGACCTAATCTTGAACAACGGCCTCGACCTCGAACGCTGGTTTGAAAAGTTTGTGGCCAACACCGACGCGCAAACCGCAGTGCTTTCCGAAGGCATCACACCCATCCCTATTTCTGAAGGCGATTATGCAGGCCACCCCAACCCACACGCTTGGATGTCCCCCGCTGCCGGCGTGAAATATGTTGAGAACATCGTGAAGGCCTTTAGCGAGCTCGATCCGGAGGGTGCCGATTACTACGAAAAGAATGGCAAGGAATACGCCGCCAAGATCGAGGCTGTGGGCAAGCAGATGGAAGAAGAACTGCAAACCCTGGAGCCCGACCAGCGCGCGCTGGTGACTTGCGAGGGAGCGTTCAGCTACCTTGCCCGGGACGCAGGTCTACAAGAAAAGTACCTGTGGGCCGTAAACGCTGAGGGGGCGCTCACCCCCGCTCGCGTGGCTGATGTTGAGAATTTTGTTAGGACCAACAAAATCCCGTCCGTATTTTGCGAGTCCACGGTTGGCGACAAGATGAAACCAATCGTGCAGGCTACCGGCACCGAGTACGGGGGCACTCTTTACGTTGACTCACTAACCGGCCCGGACGGGGACGTGCCCACCTACCTCGACCTGCTACGCTACGATGCCGAGCTGATCACGAAGGGACTCAGCAAGTGACAATGACAGCAATGCAGGTGGAACAAAGCACGCCTTCGGCCGAGCCGGGCGTTGCCCTTACCATCCGCGATTTGCATGTCTCCTACGGCAAGGTTCATGCCCTTACCGGCGTGGATCTTGCCGTAAGGCAGGGCACGATCATGGCGGTTGTAGGCATGAACGGCTCGGGCAAATCTACCCTGTTCAACTCGATCATGGGACTAGTGCCAACCAGGTCCGGCGAAATCCGCGTGTGCGCAAAAAGTAGTTACGAGGCCCGCCGCGCCGGCCTCATCGGCTACGTTCCCCAAAATGACGGCATAGACAAAGACTTCCCCATCACTGTAGGAGAAGTCGTGATGATGGGCCGCTACGGAAAAATGAACTGGCGTCGAAAGCCGCGGCCATCCGACGTGGAGGCCGTAGCGAGCGCCCTCGAAATTGTGGGGCTTACCGACCTGACTGATCGCCCCATTGGGGCACTGTCTGGAGGGCAGCGAAAGCGTGCCTTTGTAGCGCGAGCCGTAGCCCAGGGCGCGCACGTGATACTCCTCGATGAGCCCTTTGCTGGCGTGGACTACACCAGCGAAGCTTTGATCACCGACCTACTTAAACAGCTGGCCATCGCGGGCACTACCCTGCTGATCTCCACTCACGACCTCGCCTCAATCCATAAGTTCGCAGACGAGGTAGCTCTGCTTAACCGAAAGATTTACACCGTAGACACTCCCGAGCGCGCCCTCGTGGAAGAAAATCTGCTCCACGTTTTTAGCGAGACAAAATGAACATAAGTACCTGGCTGTGGCTAACGTTTGGCGAGATGTGGACGCATTCGTTCATGGTTCGCGGATATGCGGTGACGCTGCTGGCTGCCATGGTGTGCGCACTAATGTCATGCTGGCTGGTTCTGGTGGGATGGTCCTTGATGGGAGACGCGCTCTCTCACGCCGTTGTTCCCGGCATTGTGGTTGCATACATTGTTGGCATCCCATTCTCACTGGGCGCCTTTCTCGCTGCCCTCGCCTGCGTTGGCCTGATCGGCGCCTTGAAACACACGTCAAAAATCAAAGAGGACACAGCGATGGGCGTCGTGTTCACCACCATGCTTGCACTGGGGCTCACTCTCATATCGATATTCCCAAGCCACATCGATCTGCAGCACATCATGTTTGGCGACCTGCTTGGCATAACCAATGAGGACATGTTGCAGGTTATGATTCTAGCGCCGCTGGCCGGCATCACCGTGTGGCTGAAACGCCGTGACCTGACCCTGTTCGCATTCGACCCGGCGCACGCCTCCACAATCGGCCTGTCCACCAAGCGACTTTCCGCACTGCTACTTTCTTGCCTTGCGATCACGGTTGTGGTTGCTATGCAGGCGGTAGGCATGATTTTGATTGTGGCTCTGCTGATCATTCCGGGCGCCACCGCATTCTTGCTCACGGATAGCTTCCGCACCCAGCTATGGGTATCACCCCTGATTTCCGCAATATGCGTAACCATAGGCATTTACCTGTCCTACTGGTTCAATATGGCATCGGGCGCAACCGTGGTAACCGTCTCCGGCTTCGTTTTTGCCCTCGTATACGCTTGGTCCACGTTGCGCGCACGAGCGTCACTACATCGCGAAGCTCGTTCGACTTCCGAGGCTGTTGCCGCGTGATTTCAAGCAGAAGGCTACTGCGTTAGCCCCCTGCTGCACACGTCCATGTGGGCCAACAGAGAGTGCGGGACGACCAGAAACTAGCGTCCCGCAAAGAAGCGTCAACACGCAGTGAGGGCGTCCGCATTTGGCGGACGCCCTCTTTTAAAGCGGCTAGCTATGCGCGCGGAGTACCGAGGTAGATGGTTTCCAGGTACTCCTCGATTCCCTCAACACCGCCCTCACGACCAAGCCCGGAGGCCTTTACCCCACCAAAGGGAGCGGCCGCATTCGAGATTGTGCCCGAGTTTACGCCGATCATGCCCACCTCAAGCTCTTCACCCAGGCGAATGATCCGCTGCATGTCCTTGGTGTAAACATATCCGGCCAGACCGTACTGGGACTTGTTGGCCAGTTCAAGTACTTCCTCTTCACTCGCAAACGAGTAGACGGGCGCAACCGGGCCAAACACCTCTTCTTCCAGCAGTGGGTTGTCGGCGCCTTCCACCGTAAGTACCGTGGGCGGGAAGAAGAAACCGGGCTGGTCCAGGCGTTTGCCTCCAACCTCGATTTTCGCGCCTGCAGCCACGGACCTTTCCACCAGCTCTTCAACCGACGCCAGCTGCCTTGCCGACACGATTGGCCCTACGTCCACGCCTTCTTCCATACCGTTGCCGACCACCATCTTGCTCATGCCCGCAGCAAACTTTTGCGTGAACTCCTTGGCTACCGACTCGTGCACGTAGAAGCGCGAGGCCGCGTTACAGGCCTCTCCCATGTTGCGCATCTTTGTTGCAAGAGCCGCCTTAACGGCAAGGTCAATATCGGCGTCCTCAAATACGATAAACGGCGCCAGACCACCCAGTTCCATGGAGGTGCGCAAAACATTTTGCGCAGCCTCACGCAGCAACGCTCGCCCAACCTGGGTGGAACCGGTGAATGACAGTTTGCGCAGACGCGAATCTTGGATCATCGGGCCGGTCATAGCCGGCGTTGACGAGGTTGGAACAATGTTCACTACGCCGCGGGGCACCCCTACTTCTTCCAACACGCGTACAAAAAGTAGCGAGGTGAGGGGCGTTGCCTCGGCCGGCTTCAAAATAGTGGTACAACCTGCGGCAAGAGCCGGAGCCACTTTTCGGGTAGCCATAGCGAGGGGGAAGTTCCACGGCGTCACCAGCAAGCACGGGCCCACCGGCCTCTTGATCGTGACTACCTGAATGTTGCCCTCCGGCGTCGGATAGTAGTTCCCCATGGTGCGCGTAGCGCCCTCTGCAAACCAGCGGAGGAACTCCGCGCCGTAGGCGACCTCTCCATACGCCTGATCCAGGGGCTTGCCCATTTCGGCGGTCATCACGGCCGCAAAGTCATCTTTCAACTCGACTACGCGATCAAACGCGTCCCACAGAATCTGTGCGCGCTTTCGCGAGGGGGTCCGGGCCCATTCACGTTGGGCGGCAACCGCAGCGTCAAGTGCAGCCATCCCATCTTCGGGAGTTGCGGAAGCCACGTCGGCAAGCTTTTCTTCGGTAGCCGGGTTAATAACGGTGAAGGTTTCTCCGTTGGAGGAATCTCTCCACTCGCCATTGACGTACAACCGAGTTGGAACTCTTCCAATAACTTCGTCGACCTTAATATTCGCCACGGGTAGCTCCTTTGCTCTTATTTCCACTCGAGCTCTCTGCAAAGCGAGTGGGTAACGCCCATTTTTAGGCCTGGTTTTCACGAACTGAAACCAACACTAAAATCATATACGTTTTTGCAAACAGATCCGACTATTTGCCAAAGTCTCTCAATATTAGAAAATCTATTGACGCACATCACACTTTGCCGTACTGTTTCGCGTAGATCATATACGATATTGTAAGTGTTGACTAAAAGGGGCAACGAAGCCTCAAGTGGATAGCCGCTGAAGAGCAGTAAGAAGGTTTCATTTCATGGACATTATTACTCAAACACTTGGAAAGCGACCGGGCAAGATTTTTGCCGTCCACCTTTCCTACAAGTCACGCGCCAACCAGCGCGGCCGCACTCCAAAATACCCCTCCTATTTCTTTAAGGCTCCATCGTCGCTGACCGGTTCTGACGTTGTCGTGCGCCCAGAAGGCACCGAGCTTCTTGGTTTCGAGGGCGAAGTTGCGGTCGTAATCGGGAAAGAAGCGCGCAATGTAAGTGTTGCTAACGCTTGGGGTCACGTCGGCTGGATCACGGCTTCCAATGACCTCGGTCTGCATGACATGCGTTACGCGGACAAGGGCTCAAACGTGCGCTCCAAGTCCGGCGACGGCTACACGCCGGTTGGCCCCACCCTCCTCGACGCGAGCGAGCTGAGCGAGGATCGCATTGGCGTACGCACGTGGTTGGATGGCCAGTTGGTATCAGATGATTCCACAGCGGGAATGCTCTTCTCGATCTCCACGATGGTTGCCGACCTTTCACGCCTGCTCACCTTAGAAGAGGGCGACGTGATCCTCACCGGCGTTCCGGCCGGCGCATCCGTTGCCGAACCCGGCCAGGTGATCGAAGTTGAGGTGTTCGACCTGGATCGCCCCGAGGTAACCACGGGCAAGCTGCGCACCGAAGTGAAGTCCGGCCCCGCTCTGGCCGAGGTTGGTAATCCTCCCAAGGTTGATGACAAGCAGCGCTCTGACGCGTGGGGCTACCCCATCGGCGAAGAGGCCGAGAAGGCCGCCCAGACCGCACCTTTGGACCCGCAGCTTCGCGCCCGCCTCGAAAATGTTGCGGTAGCTACCCTTTCAGTACAGCTACGCTCGCGGGGATTCAACGAGGTTTCCTTCGACGGCGTGACGCCGCTACGTCCCGGTATGAAGATCGTTGGCACCGCCCGCACGCTTCGCTACCTGCCCTACCGCAAAGACTTGTTCGACAAGATGGGCGGCGGCTTCAACCATCAGAAGCAGGCAATCGACTCTGTGGGTGAAGGCGAAGTTCTCGTCATGGAGGCGCGCCGCGACAACACTGCAGGCACGCTCGGTGACATCCTGGCCCTACGTGCCAAGGTACGCGGAGCGGCCGGCGTCATTACCGACGGTTCGGTACGAGACGCGGCAGCCGTAGCAGAAGTTGGTATTCCCGTGTTCTGCGGGGGCCAGCACCCGGCCGTACTCGGCCGGCGCCACGTGCCCTACGAGCACGACGTGACCATTTCTTGCGGCGGCGCAACCGTCATGGTTGGCGACGTAATCGTTGCAGATGACGACGGCGCGATCGTGATTCCCCGCCACCTCGTGGAAGAGGTGGTTGCGGCCGCAGAAGACCAAGAGCACCGCGAAACGTTCATCGCCCAGATGGTTGCCGAGGGCGCCAGTGTTGACGGCCTTTACCCCATCAAGAAACCCGAATGGAAGACGCGCTACGAGGCATGGCTGCAAGACAATCCGCTGCCGTCCTCGCTTCGCGAGTCAAAGTAACCTCACGTTCAAAGGAGAAACATGACGAAGCGTCCAGCAAACCTACCCGAGCGCATTCAGCACTACATTGATGGCCAGAACGTGGACTCGGTAAGCGGTGAAACCTTCGACGTAATCGAACCCACCACCAACGAGGCCTACATTAAGTGTGCGTCCGGCGACAAGGCCGACGTGGACCTCGCGGCCGCGACTGCCCGCAAGGCGTTCGACGAGGGCGAATGGCCGCGCATGCTACCTCGCCAGCGCGCCCAGGTGCTCTACCGCATCGCAGATGAGGTTTCTAAGCTAAACGAGGAGCTCGGCGCAATCGAGTCGTTTGACTCCGGCCTACCGATCCGCCAGGCCAAGGGCCAGGCCAACCGTGCGGCGGAGAACTTCCGCTTCTTTGCCGACCTAATCGTTGCCCAGCACGACAACGCGTTCAAAATGCCCGGCCGCCAGATTAACTACGTTAACCGCAAGCCCAAGGGCGTTGCCGGCCTCATTACCCCGTGGAACACGCCGTTCATGCAGGAGTCGTGGAAGCTTGCCCCGGCCCTTGCCTCCGGTTGTACAGTCATTTTGAAGCCCGCTGAGTTCACCCCGACCTCGGCCTCGCTATGGCCGGGAATCTTTGAACGTGCCGGCCTTCCCAAGGGCGTATTCAACATGGTGCACGGCTTTGGTGAAACCGCTGGTGATTCGCTGGTGAAGCACCCGGACGTGAACCTGATTTCGTTCACCGGCGAAGTTGGAACCGGCAAGATCATTTACGGAAACTGCGCTCCAAACATGAAGTCCATGTCCATGGAGCTCGGTGGCAAGTCCCCTGCCGTAATTTTTGCTGATGCAGATTTCGAGGCCGCACTCGACTCCACCTTGTTTGGCGTTTACTCACTGAATGGTGAGCGCTGCACCGCGTCCTCGCGCATCCTCGTTGAGCGCCCCATTTACGATAAGTTCGTAGAGGCATATGCACAGCGCGCCAAGAAGGTAGTGGTGGGAGACCCGGCAGATCCGACCACCGAGATCGGCGCTCTGGTACACCCCGAGCACTACGACAAGGTCATGAGCTACATCGAGATTGGCAAGAGCGAAGCTCGCCTGATTGCCGGCGGTAAGCGTCCCGAGGGCCTTGACAAGGGCAACTACGTTGAGGCAACCGCATTTGCGGACGTGCCGCGCGACGCGCGAATCTTCCAGGAGGAAATCTTCGGCCCCGTCGTTGCAATCACGCCATTCGACACGGAAGAAGAAGCCCTGGAACTGGCCAACGCAGTGGAATACGGCCTCGCCGCATACGTGTGGACCAAGGACGTAACGCGCGCCCACAACTTCGCGCACGGCATTGAATCCGGAATGGTCTGGATCAACTCGCATAACGTTCGTGACCTGCGCACCCCGTTTGGCGGCGTGAAGTCTTCCGGTCTTGGCCAGGAAGGCGGATACCGTTCGCTGGACTTCTACTCTGACCAGCAGGCAATCCACCTCACCCTCGGTGACGTGCACACCACCAGGTTTGGCGCAACAGGATACGCCGATAACGACCTCGGGCTCGGCGGCCCCAGCGCATAACCCACCAGCTTTGCCGGCCTTCAAACCGGGGTCGGCAAAGCAGATTTCAATGACGAAACCCTTAACCACCCCGTAGCCAAAGGAGCCTAACATGTCCCAAATCAAGCCGATTGAACTACCTGATCTACCCGCACCTGACATCTTGCGCTGTGCATACATGGAGCTGATCGTCACCGACCTTGCCAAGTCGCGCGAGTTCTACGTTGACGCTCTCGGCCTGGTAGTCACCTACGAAGATGATGAGGTCATCTACCTGCGTAGCTTCGAAGAGTTCATCCACCACAACCTCATCCTTCGTAAGGGCAACGAGGCTGCGGTGCGCGTGTTCTCTTACCGCGTGCGCACGCCCGAAGACCTAGACAAGGCCGTTGCCTACTACGAGGCGCTTGGCTGTGACGTTCGCCGTGAGAAGGAAGGCTTTGTGAAGGGCGTTGGTGACTCGGTGCGCGTGCTCGATCCGCTGGGCTTCCCTTACGAGTTCTTCTACGAGACCGAGCATCAAAGGCGCATGTGTTGGGATTACGACAAGCAGGGTGCGGGCGCCCTGGTGCGCCTGGATCACTTCAACCAGGTGTTCCCCGATGTGGAAGCTGGTGCGAAGTATCTTGAGCATGGCCTTGGCTTCAAGCGCACCGAGGATATTGAGGATGAGGACGGCGTAACCTACGCAGCTTGGTTTGCTCGCAAGCAGACGGTTCATGACACCGCCTTGACCGGCGGCAAGGGCCCGCGCATGCACCACGTTGCTTTCGCTACCCACGAGAAGCACAACATTCTCTACATTTGCGACAAGCTGGGCGCAATGCGCATGTCGGACCAGATTGAGCGCGGCCCGGGACGCCACGGCGTTTCGAACGCGTTCTACCTCTACCTGCGTGATCCGGATGGTCACCGCGTGGAGATCTACACGCAGGACTACTACACGGGTGACCCGGACAACCCGCTCGTTACGTGGGACGTGCATGATAACCAGCGTCGCGACTGGTGGGGCCACCAGGTTGTGCCGTCCTGGTACACCGAGGCTTCCCGCGTTGCAGACCTGGATGGAAACCTCGTTCCGCTTATCGAGCGGGAGGCGCCGAAGGAGATGGACGTGACGATTGGAGCCGACGGCTTCTCATACACCCGTAAGGGCGATACGGAGAAGGGCTTCAAGGTAGGCGAACAGCTCTAGAACGAACAAAAGTTTTGCCGGCCCAAAGCACTTTAGCTTTGGGCCGGCAAATAATTAACTTATTTTTTATGGATTCTTTAGATATGATAAATAAAGAGAACGCTAAGAAATCTAAGGGTCTTGGTGCTTCTGGCACTTTAGAAAGCAGGCACGATGACGGAACATGCTGGGGGATCTATTTCGAAGTCCGAAAGGGTTTATCGGACTTTGCGCCAAGGAATCCTCTCCGGTCGGTATTCGGCTGGTTATCGTCTGGTTCTTGACCGTATTGCTCGCGAAATTGGGGTGTCTGCTGTCCCTGTAAGAGAGGCTGTTCGCCGTCTAGAGGCTGAAGGCCTCGTGGAGTTCCAGCGAAATGTTGGCGCGATCGTTACTGGTGTGGATAAAAAGGACTATGCGGTAACGATGGAAACGATGGCGGTTATGGAAGGCTACGCCACCGCTTTGTCCATCCCCTACCTGGCTGAAGAAGACCTGAAAGAGGCTCACGAACTTAACGATCAAATGCGCGAACTGCTGGTTGGAGAGTTTGATCCGCGCAAGTTCACCACGCTCAATAACAGGTTCCACCGAATCTTGACTCAGCGCTGCCCTAACCACAGGCTTTTTGATTTGCTTGAGCGCGAATGGGACCGCATTACGATCATTCGCAGATCTGCATTTGCATTTGACCCAAGCTACTCGACGCGGTCAGTGGACGAGCATGAAGAGATCTTGAAGTTGATTGAAGAGGGTTCACCTTCGGTTGATGTAGAGCTTTTGGTTCGCGAACACAAGATGCGCACGATGCGCAAGTACATCGCTACAGATCACAAGCCCGCCTATTAGCGAGGTCTCCAACTATAGGGACGTGACCACTATTCGGTCACAAAGCTAAGCCCCCGATGTTCGCTCTGCTACGAAAGAGCTACATCGGGGTTTTTGACGCCTTGGCGATTTCCTTGATGTAGAAGGGTTTTGAGGCGCCCTCGGCGACGTTGCACGTTTTTCCTAAGTGTCGGCCATATTTGCGGGCGGGAAGCATTGCGAAGATGCGTAGCTCAACTAAACTGTAAATCGTATACGACGATGTATATGTTTTCCGTTTTGAGTACTGCAATGCCGTAGCTTAAGACACCTACCCGCTTGTCGGACACCCACCAATCGTCCCGCCCACGCACAGGAGGCCACCGTGGCAAACAATCGCCTCATTCTTAGCCCAAAGAAGAAGGAAGATCGCAAGGTTGCAGTCGCAACCCTTGTAGGCACCACCGTTGAGTGGTACGACTTCTTCATTTACTCCAACGCAGTCGCCTTGATTTTCGGCCCGCTGTTCTTTGATCCCCTGGCACAGGACAACGCTTTCCTAGGACAGATCATTGGTTTTGCAACCGTTGGCATCAGCTTTTTCTTCCGCCCACTGGGGGCGATGGTGGCGGGCACACTCGGTGACAAGCTTGGCCGCAAATCGATGATGGTAGCAACCTTGATCCTCATGGGTCTTGCAACCGTATTGATTGGCCTGCTGCCCACCTACCAAACAATCGGTATTTGGGCTCCGATCCTGCTTGTGTTGCTACGAATCGTTCAAGGATTCTCGGCCGGCGGCGAGTGGGGCGGAGCCGCCCTCATGGCAGTAGAACACGCACCTGCCAACAGGCGCGGCTGGTACGGCGGCTTCCCCCAGGTTGGCGTGCCACTGGGCATGCTCACTGCCACGGGCGTCCTCGCTATCGTGCATGCTATTTCTGGCGATGCCTTCAATACCTGGGGATGGCGAGTACCGTTCCTCTTCTCAATCGTCATGATCGCCATCGGCATGTTCATCCGCCTAGGCGTAGCCGAATCCCCCATCTTCGAGGAGGTCTCGAAGGACGCCGATCAGCTGCGCTTGCCCATCGTGCAGATGTTCAAGTACAACGGCAAGCAACTGGTACAGGGCGCCCTCGCATTCATGGGTAACGGAGTGGTTGGCTACATGATCACCGGAGGGTTCATCCTGGCCTACACTTCCGGACCCAACGGCATGGGCCTTGACGGAAACAAGATGCTGAACATCATCACGCTGGCCTCCGCCTCCTGGATTGTCACCACCCTGTTTGCGGCCTGGATCTCAGACAGGATAGGCCGCGTGCGCACCTTCCAGATCGGCTTCGTTCTAAATCTGGTCTGGGTATTCCCCCTCTTTATGCTGATCAATACCGGCGAGTGGTCAAACATTATGCTTGGCGTCTTGCCGTTGACGATTGGCCTAGGCCTCACCTACGGACCACAGTCTGCAATGTTTGCCGAGATTTTCCCGGCCCGAGTCCGTTACTCAGGAGCGGGCCTTGCGTACGCGATTGGGGCGATTCTAGGCGGAGCGTTCTCGCCGCTCATCTCCACCTTCTTGTACGGCAAGTTCGGAACCTCCACGGCAATCTCAATCTACCTATTTACTTTCACGGCCATTGGGTTGATCGCGGTATCAACTATCAAAGACCGCACGGGGCTACCGCTGGGTAAGGAAGCCAACGACATTCCCGGCAATGCGCAGCTAGAGGCCGCGGTTGCGGCGCAGAAGGTTTCCGGTACGCCAGCAACGTTTGAGCACGGCGCTGGATACTAACCGTTAAAGCCGTAGAGCCCCTCGGAACGTCCACCCCGAGGGGCTCTAGCACCTGTGGTTCCAGCCCAACCGCACACACCTGGTAGATTTGTATACGATCTTGATTTTTTAGACCGGATTTAGGTGTGTCCAATGTGGACACCGCTACTTCACAGGTGGGGAGGCTACCGATGGCGGCACGCGCAGATATCACCCAAACGCTGTCTCGCGGTATATCGATTCTCGAAGTACTTGCCCAGTCCCCCGCACCCCTGTCCACCACAGACCTGGCCGACTACCTGGATGTACCGCGCACCAACGTTAACCGGCTACTAAACACGCTGCTAGCACACGACCTCATTTCTGGATCTTCCAAGGGGTGGCGAATCGGTGCTGGCATTCACAAGCTAGCCGACACCAAGTCGCAGGTGGTTGATGAGACCCCGGATGTGCTTAAGCGCATCGCGAATCGCCTGGATATGACGGCGTTCCTCGTCCACGCACGCAACGAAATGTGCGTCACGTTGGCATGCGCAGAAATTCCGCGTGAGGGCGCAACCCTGGTACAGCGGCCCGGAACTGTTCACTCCTTGCAAGTGGGAGCACCTGGTATAGCCCTCCTCGTCTCAATGGGAGACCGAATGGGATCGGCAGAGCTCAAAGAGCTTGCCGGGTCCAAGTTTGAGGAAGTCAAACGCGCCCGCCGGCGCGGGTGGGCCTACTCTAAAGATGAAGTAATCCCGGGTCTCACCTCCGTTGCCGTGCCCGTACGGGGCACGTACATGGAGCCCACCGCCCTCGCCATCGTCACTCTCACCGAACCGAACATTGATGAGGTTGTGGCTGTACTGCGCGCGGAGATCCAAACTCTTTAACGTGATCCCTCCCACCCAAAAGGCGGCGAATCGCGCCTGGGAATTTCGTAGCTGATAGCATGAGCGATAGCCTTAAAACAGACGTGTAAACTCGTCTATTTATCGTTATCACCAGGAGACTAAAGCATGTCACCATCTGCGCAAGATACCGGACACAACAAGCTGCCAGCACCGGTTGTTCCGGATCGCGTGAGCGCTGACGGCCTCGAAGAAAAATGGATGGCCAAGTGGGATGAGCGCGGCGTTTACGCGTTCGATCGCGAAACCACCCGTAAAGAGGTGTATTCGATTGACACTCCCCCACCTACGGTTTCAGGATCTTTGCACGTAGGCCACGTGTTCTCCTACACCCACACCGACACGGTTGCGCGTTATCAGCGGATGCGCGGCAAGAACGTGTTCTACCCGATGGGTTGGGATGACAATGGGCTGCCCACCGAGCGTCGCGTGCAGAACTACTACGGTGTTCGTTGTGACCCGTCACTGCCCTACCAGCCAGACTTTAAGCCGCCATTTGAGGGTAATGCGAAGTCGGTGAAGAACCGCGACCAGGTACCGATCTCGCGGAAGAACTTTATTGAGCTGTGCTTGAAGCTGACGGCCGAGGATGAGAAGGGCTTTGAGGAGCTGTGGCGCCGGCTCGGCCTTTCGGTTGACTGGGATCACAACTACCAGACCATTGGTGAGCGTGCGCAGCGAGTTGCCCAAGCTGGTTTCTTACGTAACCTCGCTCGCGGCGAGGCATATCAGGCGGAAGCACCTGGCCTTTGGGACGTGACGTTCCAGACCGCTGTGGCCCAAGCCGAGTTGGAGGCGCGCGAGTACCCCGGTTTCTTCCACTCATTTGCGTTCCACGGTAAGGACGGCGACGTGGTTATTGAGACCACCCGCCCCGAGCTTTTACCCGCATGTGTTGCGCTGATCGCTCACCCGGATGATGAGCGTTACTCCGGCCTGTTTGGCACCACGGTGAAGTCCCCTGGCTTCAATGTTGAGGTTCCCGTCCTGCCGCACCCGATGGCGGAGATGGATAAGGGTTCGGGTATCGCGATGTGCTGTACTTTTGGCGATCTCGTTGACGTGCAGTGGTGGCGCGAGCTCGACCTGCCGATGCGTTCGATTTTGGAAAAGGATGGCCGCATCCAGCTTGGCGTTCCCGAGTGGATTGAGGATGAGGCTGGTGCACAGCTGTTCCACGAGATCGAGGGGAAGACTACGTTCTCAGCGCGTGAAGTTATTGTGAAGCATCTGGCCAGTACGGGTGAGATGATTGGCGAGCCTGAGCCAACGATGCGTAACACTAACTTTTTCGAAAAGGGCGATAAGCCGCTTGAAATTGTGACGTCCAGGCAGTGGTACATCCGCAACGGTGGCAAGGATTTCACTCGCCCCGGCGCGAAGGCGAATTTGAACACGGAACTGTTGGAGCGCGGCGAAGAGCTGGCGTTCCACCCTGATTTCATGAGGGTGCGCTACGACAACTGGGTGCAGGGCCTCAACTCTGACTGGCTTATTTCGCGCCAGCGTTTCTTCGGCGTTCCCCTGCCCCTTTGGTACCGCATTGATGAGGACGGGCAGGTACATTACGACGACGTGCTGGTTCCGGATGAGTCACGTTTGCCGATTGATCCCACTATCGATGTGCCGGAAGGCTACGAGGAGTCCCAGCGCAACCAGCCGGGCGGTTTTGCCGCTGAGATCGACATTATGGACACGTGGGCAACCTCGTCTCTAAGCCCCCAGGTTGCTGGCGGCTGGCTGTCTGATGACGAGCTGTTTGAGCGAGTTTATCCAATGGATCTGCGCCCGCAGGGTCAGGACATCATCCGCACTTGGCTGTTCTCCACCCTGCTTCGTGCGCACCTGGAGTTTGACGGTTTGCCGTGGAAGCACGCTGCAATCTCGGGTTGGATCCTCGACCCGGATCGCAAGAAGATGTCGAAGTCTAAGGGCAACGTGGTAACCCCCATGGGCTTGTTGGACAAGCACGGTTCAGATGCGGTGCGCTATTGGGCGGCATCGGCTCGCCTGGGCACCGACGCGGCGTTTGACGAGGGCCAGATGAAGATTGGCCGCCGCCTTGCGATCAAGCTATTGAACGCTTCGAAGTTTGCGCTCACGATGGGCCAGGGCGCGGATCTTGATCTGCGTCCGCTGAACGTTACGGAAGACTTGGACCGCGCGGTGTTAGCGCAGTTACATGAGGTTGTGAAGACCGCTACCGAGGCAATGGAGAACTACGACCACACACGCGCACTTGAAGCCACGGAGAAGTTCTTCTGGACGTTCTGTGATGACTACTTGGAACTGGTGAAGGAACGCGCTTACAACCGTGACGGTAAGTGGACGCCGAGTCAGGCGATGTCTGCCCGCTCTGCTCTGGCTATCACGGTTGATACGGTAGTGCGCCTATTTGCTCCGTTCTTGCCGTTTGCGGCCGAAGAGGTTTGGTCTTGGTACCGCCCCGGTTCGGTTCATAACGCGCAGTGGCCAAGCCCGCTAGATCTGCAAAACGTTGACGGTAACCCGCACATTTTGGAGGCCACATCCCAGGCTCTGGTTAAGCTTCGCCGCGTGAAGTCAGAAAACAAGGTTTCACCGCGCACCCCGTTCTTGCATGCAACTCTTGAGGTTCCGGCCGGCATGGTTGATTTGCTTGAGCTCACGCGTGATGATCTCTCGCTTGTAACTCACGTTGAGGGCCAGTTCGTCATTAGCCCATCGGCAGAAGATGAGGTTGAGGTAGTCGATTACGAGCTCGGGGAACCTCCTGCTCGCAAGCCGCGAAACTAAGGTGATCGCATGAGTACTGAGAGTAACGCTCCTAAGCCCGCGCCAGATTCTGCGCCAGAGGTCCTGGAATGGCACGCCCCGGTGCTGGTGAAAACTGAGGAGCACGAGTCTGTTCCTACAGTGTTTCGCGAGCGTGTCAAAAGAGGTCCGCGAGAGCCTATGATCGCTCGTAAGGCGCAAATGGGTTCCACTTGGCGAGAAATTTCCGCGCAGGATTTCTTGGACGAAGTGAACCTTGTTGCAAGAGGCCTTATTGGTTTAGGCCTGCAGCCTGGCGATGCAATTTCAATCATGTCGCACACGCGGTATGAGTGGACGCTTGTTGATTTCGCCGCTTGGAGCGCAGGTCTAGTGGTTGTGCCCATCTACGAGACGTCTTCAGTCGATCAGATCAAGTACATCTTGGAAGATGCTGACGTGAAGATGGTTGTGACCGAGACGATGGTCATGGCCCAACTGGTGCAGGCAGCGCGAGTAACACTTGAGCGCTCCGTTCAAGTTCTATCACTCGATAACTCTGCGATTATGCGGATTACGGAGGCCGGAGCCGAGGTCGACGAGGCGGAAGTTGACGCGTGTATTGCTGGCCTTAACATCCATAAGCCAGCCTCGATTGTGTACACATCCGGTACAACGGGGAAGCCAAAGGGAACCGTTTTGACCCACGGGAACTTTGTGACCCTGTGCAAGAACGGACACAAGTGGATGCCGGAAATCGCATACCGGCGCTCTTCACGCCTACTGCTGTTCCTGCCGCTTGCTCACGTGTATGCGCGCATGCTGGAAGTTTTCCAGATTACCGGTCACGGAATCATGGCGCACACGCCGAACACGCGTAACTTACTTTCTGATCTAGAGAGCTTCCGCCCCACTTACCTGTTGGCGGTCCCCCGAGTCTTGGAGAAGATTTACAACTCGGCAGATGCGGCGGCAGGTAGCGGTGTTGCGCTAAAGACGTTCCGTTGGGCTGTCAAGACCGCCATCCAGTATTCGAAGGCTCTGGACACTACCTTGGGGCCATCACGCACGTTGTCGGCTCAACACCAGATGGCTGATGCCATGGTGTATCGGAAGATTCGCGCCCTGCTCGGTGGGAATTGTAAATACATCATTTCGGGTGGCGGCCCGCTGGGCGAAAGGCTGGGGCACTTCTTCCGCGGTGCCGGTATTACGGTTCTTGAAGGCTACGGCCTAACCGAGACGCTTGGCCCCATGTCGGTTAATACGCCTACAGTTTCAAAGATCGGCACGGTTGGCCCGCCGGTTGCAACCGTGGGTGTGCGCATTTCAGATACGGGCGAGATCCTGATTAAGGGCCCAACTGTTTTCTCTCACTACCACAACATGCCGGAAGAAACGGCAGCAGCGTTTGATGAGGACGGCTGGTTCCACACGGGCGACATTGGTTCTTTGGACCGCGATGGTTACGTAACGATCAGTGGACGGCAGAAGGAAATTATTGTTACTGCTGGCGGCAAGAACGTTGTTCCTACCGTTTTGGAAGATAAGTTGCGCGGCCATCCTCTGATCTCACAGGTGGTTGTGGTTGGCGATCTGCGCCCGTTTGTGGCCGCTCTTGTAACTTTGGACGCGGAGATGCTTCCAGGCTGGTTGAAGAATCATAATCTGCCTGCGATGACGGTCTCGGAGGCGATGAATCATCCGGAGATTCTTGCGGCGCTTAACCGCGCGGTTGAACGCGCAAACAAGGCTGTATCCCGCGCGGAGTCGATTCGTAAGATCAAGGTGTTGTCTACGGACTTTACCGAGGCTAACGGAATGCTGACCCCGTCGATGAAGGTGAAGCGCCCGGTTGTTTTGGAAACGTTTAAGGACGAGATCGACGAGATTTATGGCGGTCCCGTACACGAGGCGGGCGAGTAACACTTGAGACAGTTGTGGCGAGCACTTCGGTGCTCGCCACTCTTTTATTTATTTCCCCTATGGGCAATGAGGTCTACTCGTTTCGAGCTTCGTATCCCTGTTTGATGTCCTCGTGGTGACGGATCACTTCGGTGACGATGAATTGCAGGAATTTCTCGGCAAATACGGGGTCTAGTCCCGACTCTTCAGCGAGGGCACGCAGGCGCCTCACTTGTTCTTGTTCACGCGCGGGATCCGCGGGCGGAAGGTTGTGTTGGGCTTTGATGTGTCCAACGGCCTGGGTACAACGGAAGCGTTCGGCAAGGATGTGAACGAGGGCGGCATCGATGTTGTCGATAGTAGCGCGGGCTTGCGCGAGTTCTTCAGGGATGTCGCTCATGTTTGTCCTTCGTTGAGGTGCAATTAAGCGCTCTGGCTTTTGTCGGAGTATTGGCGGGGCCCGTATTCGGGGTCTGCACCGTCGGTGACAACCGCGGAGGTGACGGTTACCTGGCCAACTTGGGGCATGGATGGGACTTCAAACATGATGTCCGAAAGCGTTTTTTCGAGGATTGAGGAAAGCGCGCGAGCCCCTGTCCCCCGCTCGTTAGCTAGCTTCGCGATTTCGTGTAGCGCTTCGTTGGTGAACTCCAGCTTCACGTCGTCCAGGTCAAACAGGTGCTGGTATTGACGAACGAGGGAGTTCTTCGGTTCGGTTAGAACCTTGATGAGGTCAGCTTCATCCAGTTGCTTGGTAGAGGTAACAACGGGCAGGCGGCCAATGAATTCGGGAATCATGCCGAACTTGTGCAGGTCTTCCGGAGTTACTTGCTCGTACAGGTCACCGTATTCCGAAGCCGATTTGAGGTCGGATCCAAACCCCGTGGTGCGCTTGCCCAGGCGGGCTTTGACGATGTCGTCCAGGCCGGCAAAGGCACCCGCTGCGATGAATAGAATGCCGGAGGTATCGATTTCCAAGAACTGCTGGTGCGGGTGTTTGCGCCCGCCCTGCGGTGGTACAGACGCAACGGTGCCTTCAATGATTTTAAGTAGGGCCTGCTGCACGCCCTCACCTGATACATCCCTGGTGATGGAGGCGTTCTCGGCTTTGCGTCCAATCTTGTCGATCTCATCGATGTAAATGATGCCGCGCTGGGCTTTTTCAACGTCCTCGCCCGCAGCTTGAATGAGTTTCAGAAGGATGTTTTCCACATCCTCGCCAACGTATCCGGCTTCGGTTAATGCGGTTGCGTCAACAATGACGAACGGCACGGATAGTAGCTTTGCAAGAGATCGCGCCAGGTGGGTTTTACCTGTTCCCGTGGGACCTAACAGGAGGATGTTGGACTTGGTCATTTCCATGTCCAGCGGTTCGCCGGTGCGCATGGAGGCGTGTAGGCGCTTGTAGTGGTTGTACACGGCTACGGCTAGGGCCCGCTTAGCTTTGTCTTGAGAAATGACGTAGTCGTTGAGGAACTCGTAGATTTCCTGGGGGCGCGGCGGCTGGGTTAGTTCAGCTTGTTTGGTTTCTTGAACTTCTTCTTGGATCAGGTCGGCGCATAGGTCTACGCATTCGTTGCAGATGTATACGCCAGGTCCGCCAATGAGCTTGACAACCTGTTTTTGGCTCTTTCCACAGAATGAGCATTTGAGTAGTTCAGTTGAATCCGTGAACCGCGTCAAGGATGATCCCCCTTTGTTGGCACTGTGTGCCTGAAAAAGCTACGCCCAACAGCTCTACTTTAGAAGAGGTTGGGCGTAGCTGCGAGCAGACGCGCAGGCTAGTTGCCTTTACGCGACGTCAGTACTTGGTCGATTAGTCCGTATTCGAGGGCGTCTTGCGCCGTGAGGATCTTGTCGCGGTCAATGTCGCGGCGTACCTGTTCGGGCGTGCGGCCAGAGTGCTTGGCCAGCGTGTCTTCCAGCCAGGTGCGCATGCGGTCGATTTCTTCCGCCACGATTTCAATATCCGAGGCTTGTCCCTGCATGCCCTGCATCGCGGGCTGGTGAATGAGCACGCGCGCGTTGGGAAGAGCGAGACGCTTGCCGGGTGTTCCTCCGGCAAGGAGGACGGCTGCAGCTGAAGCAGCTTGGCCAAGGCACACGGTTTGAATCTGCGGTTTGATGTACTGCATCGTGTCGTAGATTGCGGTCATGGCCGTGAAGGAACCGCCGGGGCTGTTGATGTACATGGTGATCAGCGAGTCCGGGTCTTGCGATTCAAGCACCAGTAGCTGAGCCATGACATCGTCAGCGGAGGCGTCATCTACCTGCACGCCAAGGAACACGATGCGGTCTTCAAACAGTTTGCCGTATGGGTCTTGGCGCTTGAAGCCGTAGGGCGTGCGCTCTTCAAACTGGGGCAGGACGTAGCGGGCGCTAGGCATTTGGTTGCTCATAGTTGATTCAAATGGTGTTCTCACGGTTCCTCCTAGGCCCCTGCGTTCTCGGTGCCGGACACGGTTGACGCGTTGGTGACGATGTGGTCAAAGAACCCGTATTCGCGGGCTTCTTCCGCGGTGTACCAGCGGTCGCGGTCTGCGTCGAGGTTGATTTGTTCTACGCTCTTGCCGGTGCGTTCAGCGGTGATTTCGGCTAGTTCACGCTTCATTTTCAAGATGAGGTCGGCATTAATGCGGATATCCGCGGCCGTGCCGCCCACGCCACCGGAGGGCTGGTGCATGAGAATACGCGCGTGCGGGGTTGCAAAGCGTTTGCCGGGCGTGCCCGCGGTGAGGAGGAACTGGCCCATGGAGGCTGCAATGCCCATGGCGACGGTAACAACGTCAGGCTGGATGAACTGCATCGTGTCGTAGATAGCCATACCTGCAGTGACGGAACCGCCCGGGCTGTTGATGTACAAGTAGATGGGCTTTTCCGGGTCTTCAGCTGCTAGTAGCAGCATTTGCGCACAAATCTGGTTGGCGCTCTCGTCGGTGACCGGCCCGCCCAGCCAGATGATTCGTTCTTTTAGTAGACGCCCGTATACGGCGTCTCCCATCGCGGCGGGCTTAGTGTCTAGGTCCATGCTGACGCCCGTTGAAGTGGTGGTCATTACTTCTCCTACTTCTTGTCTTAAGCTTTCTTCAGCTTAGTAGGACTCGCGCGCATTTTCTTCGCCGGAGCCTGTTTTTCGCTGATGGCGATTAATAAACAGTTTGAGGGCCTGGAACAACTGTTCCAAGCCCTCAAACTATGTGTGATTATTCTGCGGACTCAGCCGAAGCGGAGGAGGCAGAAGATGCCGACTCGTCTGCTTCGTCAGCGCCGGCCTCAGCGAATTCCTCGGCGGACGGGTCACGCGTGAACTCGGAGAGGTCAACGGCCTCGCCCGCGGTGTCCTTCACTGTGACCTTGCCCAGCGTGAGGGCAAGGGCCTTCGTGCGGGTAAGTTCTGCAACCATGAACTGGATCTGGCCCTGGTCAGAGAACATCTGGCTGGGGTCCATGCCGTTCATCTGGGCGGTCTGCATCATGAAGTCAAACAGTTCCTGCTGGCCAATGTTCGGCTTAACCTGGGCTGCAAGTTCTTCAAGCACAACCTGCTCGCTGATGCGGCGAATCGCGTTTTCCTTAGCTTCCTTCTTCTTCTTTGCGGAAGCGCCTTCTTCAAGGCCCTGCTTGGCCTGCTCTTCAACTACCGACTTCGGAAGCTCAAGCTTTACAGCATCGATGATGTGGTCAAGGAGGCGGTCGCGGGCCTGGAGGGCTTGGTCTGCGCGCTTGCGCGTGCCCGCCTGGGTCTTGAGGTCTTCGCGCAGCTCGTCGATGGTGTCGAACTCGGAAACCATCTGGGCGAAGTCGTCGTCAGCCTTGGGCAGTTCGCGAGCCTTCATTGCGGTTACGTTAATGGTGACCTCGGCCTCTTCACCGGCGTGCTCACCACCGGCAAGCTTGGTGGTGAAGGTGGTTTCTTCATCAGCCTTCATGCCGGTTAGGGCCTTGTCCATACCATCGAGCATGGACTTGGAGCCGATCTCATAAGATACGTCCGAGACGGAGTCGATCTCTTCCTCACCGATCTTGGCAACCATGTTGATGGTTGCAAAGTCGCCCTTCTTAGCCTTGCGCTTGATGGGCTTTAGGGTAGCGAAGCGGGTGCGCAGCTCCTCGAGTTCCTTCTCTACGTCCTCTTCGGTGACTTCAAGGGTGTCAACTTCAAGTTCGACGTCGTCAAGCGAGGGCAGTTCAAACGGGGCGATAACCGGAACTTCAGCTACGAAGGTAAGCTGGCCGCCGGGCGTGCCGGTGGCGTTTGGAATTTCGGTGACTTCAACGTCTGGCTGAGCCATGACGCGAAGCTCGTTCTCGGCGACAACCTGGCCGTAGAAGCGGGGCAGGACCTCGTTGATTACCTGCTCGATAACGGCTACGCGACCAAAACGCTGATCGATGACGCGCGCGGGCACCTTGCCGCGGCGGAAGCCGGGGACGTCAACATTCTTCGCGATGTCACGGTAGGCCGCGTCCATATCCTGCTTGAGGTCTTCGTAGGGAACCTCAACGGTAACTTTCACCTTAGTGGGTTCAAGATTTTCGACAGTGCTCTTCACGTAAACGCACTCCAACGTATATCTAGACTCTGACGGCCTACTTGGCCGATTACAACATGTAAATACTACGTCAAGGCAATGGGTTTTGCGGAACTGCAATGAGTAAAAGGTGACTTACTGCATGTCTTGTATCGGTTTGGCCGAACATTTACAGTTTTCCCGCGTAAAGCTTGCCGGCCTAAAGCTTTGAAGTAGCATTTTTGTATGAGCGTTGAAAATGATGAGTGCTTTTGCCTGCCTGATGATGACCGCTTGTACGAGCCGGATTACGACTGGCTGTGGACGTACCCGCCTCACAATGATGGCTCGGAGGCGCGCCTGCGCATAACGTTGCGCCCGGCTGATGACGGGGCTGCTGACTCCTCGCTACCCGATCTGGTTCATAACTGGTTGGACACGCTCCTAGTTTTTGAAGAATCAACTTGGGGCGCTGGCGGCTGGGCGGTTCGTATAGTTAGCGAGGCAGATGATCAGGTTGTGTTGGAGCTGTGGTCTGCGGGCGAGGACGTGGCTGACAGTCTCCAAGCAGGTACGGAGTCTCTTTTTGAGGGTGTTCTGCAAGATACTGACCTGCAGGTAACCTACGAGCAGTTGCCACGCATATCAGAGGAATCTTAGTTCCTCATTAAGCCATACTCCTCCTCAAACTGAGCGATTGTTTTGGCGTGCGCGTTAAACGCACTGGCAAAGCTCGCACTATCCGCTAGGCCGCGGCATCGCAGCCGGAATTTTCGGGTAGGATGTGGCGTGTGCGCGGACTTTTGATTGTGAATTTAGGCTCGCCGGACAGTCCGGCTCCGAGCGATGTTCGAACGTTTCTAGCGAAGTTTTTAAGCGACCCGCGGGTGGTTGATTTCCCGCGCGCGGTGTGGTTGCCGATTTTGCATGGCATTGTGTTGCGCGTGCGCCCACGCAAGTCGGGGGCTATTTATAAAACGATTTGGACGCCCGAGGGCTCCCCTCTGGTGGTTTATACAAAGCGCCAGCACCAGTTGTTAAAAGAGGCTTTGCCGGACTGGAATGTAAAGTACGCGATGACGTACACCAGACCCTCGATAAATTCGGCTTTGCGCGCATTTGAAGATGAGGGTGTAGACGACGTCACCGTGCTCCCCCTCTACGCACAGACAACGCCGTCTTCAACTGGCGCCGTGGTGGATCAGGTGCTCGACTTTTATCGCAGTCAGGAGCACCACCCGCATCTGCGGATTGTGGGCAAGTGGCCCACTCAGCCCGATTACGTGAACTGGCATGCGAAGCAGATAGCGGATCGGGTCCGCGGAGAAGGTCCTGCTCCGCAGATGATTTTGTTGTCTTATCACGGGGTGCCCCAGCGGGCGGCTCACAAGCCGGAGGGATACCGGCAAGAGTGTTTAGAGACTTCCTCGGCCATCGAATCGCAGCTGCGCCAGTTGGGCGTCGACGTGCCAGTTTTGACCACGTTCCAGTCTAAGTTCGGGCCGGGAAAGTGGCTTGGACCGGCTACGATCGACACGATGGCCAGCCTGCCGGGCCGCGGAATCACTTCGGTTTTGATTGCGACCCCAGCGTTTATTTCAGACTGTATTGAGACGGTTGACGAGCTGGACGTGCTGAATCAGAACGCGTTTAAGGAAGCCGGCGGCCAGCATTACCAGCGAGTGGCTCCCATAAATGACGATCCGGTGATTGTAGACATTGTGAAGGACCTACTGGGCGAGTAAGCGCCTATTCTTCCGTGGCCGCGGATGGCTTCGATGCAGGCGCATCCGCAGGCACTTGTGCGTCGCGGGGCGCGCCCGCTGGGCGGCGGCGGAACAAGAGGGAGCGGAACCGAACGCTACGCAGGCCCAGTGTGACGGCGCCGGGCAGGATCCATTTGAAGCGGCGTGCTACCAGGCCGAACACGGTTGAGAAGATGATCGCGAGCGCCATGCCCAGGTTGTAGTGGCCGGAGGTCTGCATGATTACCATTAGCAGGCTAGCGACAATTGACCAGGTGGCGTACAGGGGTGCCCCTCCGAAGATTAGGGGCTGGCGCCGGGCTAGGAGGTCTCGAATAACTCCTCCACCCGTTGCAGTGGTGACTCCTAGCAGGATTGCGGGCGCCCAGTCTAGGCCCGCAAACAGTGCCTTGGATGCCCCGGTTGCAGACCAGCAGCCAAGGGCGAGCACGTCAAAGACCGCGATTGAGGCTACCGCGAAGCGTGATTTGAACGGGAAGATGTATGCCGCGACGGCGGCAAGCACAGCAAAGGCAAGATAGTACGGGTCGGTGAGGGCGATGGGAAATCCTTGTTGGAGCAGGACGTCGCGGATCATGCCCCCTCCGAGCGCAGAAGATACGGCTAAGAAAAGGAAGCCGATGAGGTCATAGTTCTTGGTGCGTGCAAGGACGCCTCCAAGGAGCCCGTTTCCTAGTACACCAACGAGGTCAACAACGCGAAAAACGAGGTATGGATCCACACGTGCCCCTTAATAATGACAGCCTTGCTAGCCCGTCCAGTTTGTACATGGGTCATCCTAGTGCAAATTTTGCTTGAAACGGCATGCGTCTATTAGTCGAAATGCAGACCGTTATCTTGAGCCTGCGCGGGCGCCCTAAATCAAGGCAGGGCTCGCACAATATATAATTGTATTCATCTATCCACAGTTGTTTTCTGCGCTCTAAGAGGTTCGCTATGCGGCGTGTTCTAGGTTTAGTTTTATCACTCGGTGTTGCCCTCTCGTTCCTGGGAATCCAGGAGGTAGCGTGGGCCGAAGAATCGTTGAACGATGGAAACGTTGCAACTGACACTGATGGCGCGGGACCTACCTCTGGTAGCGAGTTCGGTTCCCCCTCACAGACGCAGCCCGAGTCTACGGAGCAAAATGAGCAACCGGAACCAGGTTTAGCTCCCTCGGGCGAAACCACTGAGACTTCGCGCGATGAGGGCACATCCGCAGATGAACAGACCACAGCTCCTTCAGAGAGTGAGGATGGTGCGCCTACTGAGGAGCTTGAGCTGTCCGATGAGGAAATCCCCGAAGCGGTTGGCGCACCGGAAAGTTCAAATACCTGGCAGATCGGCTCACCGCGTCGCATTGGATTTGGCTGGAACGGCTCGATTTACAACGCTGGCAACTTTGATCGTTACGGCGCCGATGATGTATTCCTTGTTCGCCCTAACGGCGACCTCCACTTTTACCCGCGCACAGAAGCCACCTGGTTTAATGGCACTCGCAAGATTGGCCGTGGCTGGAACAATATGCGCATCTTAATGACGGGTGCAGATTTTGACGGCGATGGCTACACAGACATTCTGGCGATTCGCTACGATGCAGACCTTTACCTCTATCGTGGTAACGGCGATGGAGGCTTCAAAAGCAGTAAGATAATCGGCTACGGTTGGCACGCATTTCAGTCAGTTGTAATGGTGCCGAAAGGCCCGGGAGGCAACCCTGCTCTGATTGGTCAGCGAGGTGACACTACTTGGGTTTACCCAACTAACGGGTCTGGAACGTGGGGCACTCCGTATACGGTCGAGCTACCGGGAGGAATTACCTCATATACGTTTTGTGCGGGAGATCTAGCCGGAACTGGATATTCAACGCTGATGAGAGTGAACGGCTCGAATCTAGAGGTGTTATCGACAACCGATTACAAATCTTTTTCCGCTATGGAGCCTATTAAGCTGAACGGCTTGCCGGTTAAGTACGCAGCTATTAACGGGTTCTCATCGGGCGCGTCAGGCTACCTCGATGTGGTTAATTCTGACCGTGATTTCCTGCAGTATGAGGTGACACGCAAAGTAAAACCAGCCGATCAGGATTCCCCGCCGCTACCGCGTTCGCGAGACATTTCCTTCTCTGCTAGCAAACGAGCTGGCAGTGGCTGGCCAGGTTCTGGCGTATATGGGCTTGGCGATTTTGATCGCGATGACAATCCTGACCTCGGCATCATTAAGAGTGACGGCAGTTTCATGTTCTACCGTGGGAGTGGAACAGGAGGTTTCCGCTCGCCGTATCCCCAGATAGGTTGGGGTTGGGGCTCTCTAACAGTATTGTCAGGTGTTGATGCAGACGGGGATGGTACCCCCGATGTGATTGCCCGTACGACCTCCGGCAAGTTGCTTCTTTATCCTGGGTCCGGCCGGGGTGGGTTCAGCTCGTCGTATGTTATTGGCTATGGTTGGCAGAACTTCACCCACATGTGGCTGGTCCGGCAAGGGCCGGGAGGATCCCCTGCTATTTATGTTCGCAATCCTGATGGAACTGTAGGAGTGTCAAAGTCGAATGGAAAGGGCACGTTCTACTCGGTAGTTCCAACCACAATCCCCGCTTCGATAGCTTCAGATATGCCTCGCGCCTTTGCAAGTGATGACTGGAATAACGACGGGCGGAGCGACCTGCTGGTAATCAGAAGTAATGGGAACCTGGTTATGCTACCGCAGCTATCGGCGGGTGGTTTTGGTGAGCCTCAGGTTATCGGTTGGGGTTGGCACCGTATGCGTTCGTTGCATCCAGGGGCCTTCTCTGCCTCCTCCAAACAGGTTTATGCAGTGCATGAAGATGGCACGCTCTACTTGTACACCGCAACATATAGGGGCTCGAACCGCGGCTTTTCCACGCCTGCTGGTTATGCGCCTAGGGTACAGGTGAACGGATCGTGGCTGACTCATCCAATTAGTTGGACTGGCCAGCCCGATGGGTCAACTTGTGGCCCTACCTCTATGTACATGACGCTGCGGTATCTGGACGCTGGAAACTCCCGATATGATGGTAAGCCTTTGACGGTTTGGAATCTGGCCGGGCCCTCTTACGCGAATGTGGGTTCGGGCTATACCGGGGGCACTTCGTGGGAAGGTAAGCGTCTGTCAGTCGGTTTGAACCGCTGGCGCGGAACCAATGATTATCAGCAGTGGACGTTCCCGTCTGGACGCGATTTTGACGCGAAGGTGAAGAACTCGTTCTATACCGGTCGCCCCGTGCTCGTAGACACGATCGAGAACTATGGCGGGCCGCATTACAACGGCCATGTGGGGACCTCTTCGCACATCATCGTTGCGTACAGGTACCACTCGAGTGGAACGGTTGGGTTTGTGGATCCGGGCGGTCCGGGCTCTGCGATTTCGGGGTATTCTGCTAATCGCTACTTTGATTACCACAACGCCGTGCAGTTTGGGAACAACTTCCTGGGCAACTACGGCGGTGGCGGGCACGGCATGGTGTACTGATGAACCGAAGCAGTCTCCCCTACGCCCTTATTGCAGCATTAGTTTTGACGGGGTGCACCACGTCAGTTGACAGCAGAGTTGAAAAGGGCACGGATAACCCCGTCCCTTCTGATTCTCAAGTTGCCTCGCAGCAGATTGGCGAGGTGGATTTTAGGGATCCAGAGCAGTGCGCTGCCTTCGCGGATAAGCCAGCTGATCTTGCAAAAGCTGTGATCTCGGTTAACGGCTCGCCCGTTTCGGGCACAATTCACGATTTTGCGGCTGACCGCCCGGCTGATTGGTCTGGAGAGTTCAGTGCGAGTAGCGCTGACGGGCAACGCCTGCAATTCATCGGCGCGGGTGCGGACGGTGTGGTAGCGAGTTTGCAGATTCTTCCCGAGCCCCGACCAGCCCCGCCTTCGAATGCAGGGATTTGGCAGGCTGGTGTTTTCAAACCCTTCGAGAACACCGAGCTGCTCAGCGAGCAACTTCCAGAAGCCGCGGCGCCGGCGGCTCTTGCTGGCACTTTGAACAATGGACGCGCTACTTGGATTGAGCAGTTGGTTGATCCCAAGCAGCCGCCGTTTGCAGGCGAGATGGCCTGGCGAATCATGACGGCTGATTCTGCGGGTGGCACGGCCCGCGAGGTGACCTCGTCTTGGGTGTTGACGGGTGAGCAAACAGTTCCTGCCCTTACCCCATGGTTTGCCCCAGTGGCGACATCCAGCCACGTATATGCAGAAACCTACGTTCATGAAGGGGACGTTTGGACCCAAGCGGTTGTGAAAGCCAAGGTGGATGATCCTTCCAAGGTCGAGATAATCAAGCCTGCACGCCTTCCAGTTGCGGTTGGCGAGCAGGTGGCTTGGGTTGAGGACACTACGAATAATGGTTTGGATGCCGATCGCGATGTGTTCACAATCCGCTGGAATGATTCCAGTGATCCGGTGAAGCTCGAGCTGGCAGATTATTTTAAGGTGCAGTGGCTCGCCGCTGATGCGAACAACCTGGTTGTTACGTTGCAGGATCGTTGCTCTGCCCGCACTTGGACGGGCGCTTTTGACCGTGGTTCCAATAGTTTCAAATCTTGGGTTTACACCCGGGCTGACGGCGTGGCTGCGTCGTTAACAAACGGCGTATACGCGTGGGGTAATGGTTCAGGCAACGTTAATGGCGATATGTACGTGTGGGATATAGCCGCAGATACGGCCCAGTATCTGGGTTCTACACCTGGATTCTCAGTTCCATTCGCACTCGTCGAGGGTATTGCTAAGCCAGGTTTCCCTGAGCATTCAGAGGTGCCCCTCGTGGCTTGGCAGGTAGGAAAGTAAAGCTCAGCCTGCAGGCAAGCTCAGCCTGCGGGGCCTCGTCCGAAGCGGGCACCAAACGCGCAGCGCACGATCTCCTGCGCTGCGCCGGGCATCGCCCCCCCCCTATCCCCCGTGGTATAGGCGGGCGTGCACGCGAATCATCGCTCCCTTGGGTATCTCGATGTCGCAGGGCATGGAGAATATGCGCGCTGGGTGGTTGATAGTTTCTACCGCGCGTCCCTTGTCATCTTGCAGCCCCTGCGCAGGAACTTCCATGACTACGGGCGCGCGCCCGGGGAATAGAATCTCCATTTCTTTGCCTGGTGCAAGCTTGTTCTTGGAGTGCAGGTAAAGCCTGCGCTCGGCCGCGTCATAGTCGGTGACGATACCGCCCAGCACCCATTCGTTAATGTAGCCGCCCCGGTTCACGTCTTCACTAGCCGGGTTTTCCGGGTAGTAGAAGCCCGTGGAATAGGTGCGGTGAGTGACCTTGTAGGGCTCGTCCGCTAACCAACCCGGGTATTCAACAGGCACCACGGGCCGCGGGTTTTCGGGCAGGTGGATTTGGTCATGGAATGGCGTGAGGATATTACCGACCTCGTCTTCGAATCCGCGCTGGATCATGTATTCATTCACCGCTGTCTTATAGGCGTTAGTCATGGCGGCAACGTAGTAGGCGCTTTTGGCGCGGCCCTCGATTTTAAGAGAGGTAATGCCGGCGTCAAGGATGTCGTGCACGTGTTCGATGGTGTTCATGTCGTTGGAGTTGAACAGGAAGGCGCCTTGGTCGGTGATTTCAACGGGAATGAAGTCACCGGGCCGACGCTCTTCCACAACGTGGTACTTGTATCGGCATGATTGCGCGCAGTCACCGTGGTTGGCATCGCGGCCGGTGGTGTGTTGCGAAATGAGGCACCTGCCAGAAAATGCCATGCACATGGATCCATGTACGAACGCTTCAATTTCGAGTTCATCTGGAGTGTGCTTGCGCAGTTCGCGAATGTCTTCGAGGGATAGTTCGCGGGCGAGCACAACACGGCTTGCGCCTAGCTGAGCAAGGGCGTTGGCGGCCTGGTAGTTGGTGACGCCGGCTTGGGTGGAGATGTGCACTTCGGTGTTGGGAGCAACTTCGCGGGCGGCCATGAGCACGCCTATGTCGGTGACGATGAGGGCGTCCACGCCGATATCCCCCAGCTGCCCCATGTAGTTGTTCATAGCTTCAACTTCGCCGGAACTGGGCAGGATGTTGCAGGTGACAAACACGCGCCCACCACGCTCGTGCGCGTAGCTCACGGCCTCTTCGATGTCTTCGAGGGCGAAGTTCTTGGGCGCGGAACGCATGCCAAAGTCCTTGCCGCCCAGGTAGACGGCGTCGGCTCCAAAATCGAATGCGGTTTTAAGGGTGGCGAGGTTTCCGGCTGGCGCGAGGACCTCTGGGCGGGTGCGGCGGCGTACGCCTTCAAACAGTTCAGTCACGTGGCCAAGTGTATCGATATCCGCGAGCAGGCGAAGAACGTAACAAGGCGGCCCGTCTTGCGCGCTCCCAAATCCCAAAGCAATCGTGTTTGACAGCCGCATCAGATCAGTCGAAGGAAGGTTTCTCCAGTTCTAAGAACTCCTCACCTTTTGGTGTCAAAGCGAATACTAGCGGACGCCTACTGACTTCTTCGATCAATCCTGCTTCAGTCAACTCTTTAAGCATCGGACGCACGGTGCTCTTCGATCTTTTGAGAAACTTGGATATCTCATCGAGGCTTCCACCCCTTCTTGGACCGAACAGAAGAATCTGGCCGAGCATAAACAATGTTTGTAGGTGATATGGCGTAAGGCTCTTGAACTCCTTATCAATCACATCGATGCGTTGCGATAGATTCTCAAGATTCACCAGCCGTATACGCAATGATTCCACCAATCGCATTTGAGCAGCTAGCAATATATCCATCATGTTGCTGATAAAGAACGTTACCTCGCCCATATTCATGGGATCTTCTACCTGGAGGAATGCTTTGTAGTATTTCCTCTTTTGCCGCATAACCTCTGCAGAAAGAGATAAAGCCGTTGGCGCAGACAGGATGTTCCGTAAGTTCAACGCAAGCAAGAAGCGCCCAAACCGCCCGTTGCCGTCGTAGAACGGGTGAGTATGCTCGACCATAAAATGACCGACCAGGGCATTCACGAGCATGGGCTTTTTCTCTGCACTACTGACATCAAGCGCAACGCTTAGCCGACTCTTAATTTCCTCTTCCCCCAACACGCCTTTGTGTATGGATTTCGAACCGCCTGTTACGTGCACTTCGCCGAGACGAAACAGGCTACCATCCAATTTATCTTCGCTGGAAACTTCGGCACCAAGGAGTTGGTCGTAAAGCGCACGCAAATCAGTCAGCGTTTGGGGAAAGGTGATCGTTTCGCCGCCGCTATCACCAATGAGTAGCTTGAAAGTACTAGCCATTTCTTGAAAGCGCTTCGGCTGCCCGGGCATATTCTTATCTATTGCCACGTTGAGTGCCTCAGTTACCTCACGCCGAGTTGACTTAACATTCTCAATCTCATTTGTGGATTGTATTTCTTCAACCAGGAGGGTGTAGAAATAGTGATTTTGTGCCACGCCGGGCAACACATTCCACGCTTTCTGGATTTCCTGCTCGGTTTTCCATATGGTTTCCGACAACTCATAGATGTCGCGAGTGATAACAGCGAATAGGGGGTTATTTCCAACGTGGTACGGGTACTTTACGGTCGCAGGACTATTTAGACGGTTTTCGAGTTCCACGTTGACAACGCTACTAGCGTCCAGATTCGTCTTATGGAACAGAACACGTAGCGACTTGTAGGTTCCCATCATCTTATGCCTAACGCTTCAGTGACCATGTTTTGAAGTTTCAAAAGAACAAGATCTTTAGCAAATAGCATACGCTCAACTAAACCCTATTTTGCAAAATTTGCATTTTTTGCGAAATAGACCCCGATTAAGAGGCTCTTATTTGCAAAATTCGCCATTTTTGCAAATAAGCCTCCCTTCTTATCGTGGCAAAATGATCATGCGATCACTCTGCGCCATTTATGGCGTGATTTCCCTTGTATTTCGCGGGCTAAAGCACAAACAGACATGCGCATATCGTAGGATCAAATTATGCGCACAGTGTCAAAAGTTTTCATCTCTTTAGCAGTGGTACTTGTCCTTGCGATTGCAGGGGTGTTCGGGCTTGCACAAACGTACAGTGCTAAGGCCCTACCCCGCACGACAGTTGCGGGTATCGACGTGAGTGGCAAGACGGCAACCCAGATCGAACAGCAGGTTGAGGCTGCCGCGAGCGAACGCACCGTGGATCTCACTATTGAGGGCCAGACTATTAGTACTCCCCTAGCTGATACGGGCTTTAGTGTTGACGCAGCGCAGAGCGCGCAGGTGGCTCTTAAGCCTTCCTCCTCGATTTGGAGCCGGGCTACAGGCCTCTTGTCATCCCACCACGTTCCTGCTTCGATGAATGTGGATGAGCAGGCATTCGCCAAGTTTGTTGAGTCGTTGAACGCAAAAACTCCTTCTCCTACTCAAGAGGCATCGGTGTCGTGGAACGGCGAACAGTTTGTAGCCTCCCCTGGCCAGGCGGGCACGGCTGTTGATGCGGATCAGGTGCGCACGATTGTTGAGAGTGCTTCGAAGGATCTGAAATCTTCGGCGCTGGCAGATCTTTCAGTTATGCAACGAGAGCCAGAAAACAGCGGTACGCAGGCTGAAGCCGCGGCTGTAAAGGCCAACGAGCTGATGAGCGCCTCCGTTGAGTTGGGTGACGGCATCGAATCATTTGAGGCTACGGCCGATGACATTGCGAAGTGGATTGCTTTTGACCCTGCCGACGGTTTGGCTCCCTCGTTTGATGCGGCATCGATTGAGGGGTGGGTTTCGCAGATTGCAGATAAGACAAACGAGGAAGCCCAGCCGGGCATTCAAAATGTTGATGAGAACGGCAAGGTGCTGATTAACGCGCGTGAAGGCAAGAAGGGCTGGAAGGTGAATAACCTTGGCGCGATTGCCAACCAGGTGGTGCAGGCTGTCCAAGCAGGTGAAGCGTTTGCAGGGTCGTTTGATTACGACGAGGTAACACCCACCTATGAGCAGCGCAAGATTGCTCCGGGAGCTGAGAATCTTCCATACCCTGCAGCTCCGGGTGAGAAGTGGATTGACATTAACCTCACCACGGCGCAAATGACGTGCTACGAGGGTACGGAGGTTGTGCGCGGCCCGATTCCTGTAGTGCCGGGCAAGCCTTCCTCGCCAACTGTGGACGGGCATTTCAACGTGTATTTGCAGTATGAGAGCCAAACAATGCGTGGGCTGAATGATGATGGTTCGCGCTACGTTGAACCGGATGTGCCATGGGTATCTTATTTCCACGAGTCTTATTCGATTCATGCGGCTCCTTGGCAACGCACGTTCGGTTGGACGGGACCGGGCGGCTCACATGGTTGTGTGAATACGCCAACGTCCGACGCGGAATGGGTCTACCATTGGGCTGACCTTGGCACCTCGGTGATGTCTCACTACTAGAGGCGCCTGCCTAAAGAGATCTTCAAATACTTATCCCCGGAATGAACCGGATGCATTGGTTCATTCCGGGGACAGTTTGTAAGCAGTGTACAGGTGCGTCAAATACGCTTGTATCCCTTAAATCCTGGAGGACTCAACTCTTTCTTGATACGGTCAATATGGTATTTCCATCGAATACAGGAGGAATAATGAAGAAATGGTTGCGCGCCACAACTGCTTTTGCAGGAGCGGCAGCACTGACACTGGGAGGCGCTGTTGCCGCTGTAGCAGCAAACAGCGTGGATGACGGTAGCAACGTCAAGGCCTTCAATGTTACTTGGAGTGATGACGTCAAGCGGTACGACCCGGCGCTTGAAGGCACCAAGGTTGACGTGCTTCTATACTGTCCGGTCTCCGAATTCAAAGACGGTGAAGCAACGGGTAAGGTGCTTGGTTACGAGTGGCCAAGGCTAACGCTCACCGTTGGCAAAGATGAGCAGATTCCACTCGACGTGAACCTCAAGGACCCCAAGTACGAGGGCGTTGACAAGATTGGTGTTAGGGACTGTTACCAGTATCGCGCCGGGCGCGATGGACACAGCCAGTTCTCTTTTTCAACCGGCTATAGTGATGGCGTGAAAGAACTGGCTATGGACCAGCAGGCCAACACCGATTTCAAGTTCGAGTTGGTTGAAGGCGAGTGGGATGGGGAAACCTACCTTGGGGTAATACCTGATGGCAAAGCTCCGAAAGTAAGCATCGGACTAAAGTTGACTAAGGAAGGTAAGACCACCACTCTTTTACTTAAGAACAGCGAACCTGCGGTAAACAACTATGTTTTCGCTGATGGAGAAAGCTACAGACCTTCCGCTGAAATAGATGACAGTCGCGTAGACACTCGCATTACTCGGGCATCCATCGGCAACGATCTGAATCTCTTCTCCGGTTACCTAGGTCGTTATAAGGAATACGAATTAACTGCTTCCATTGACGATCCCGAGGAGGCCAAGCTCTTCCGTATTGAAAGCGTTGAGGGAAACGAGGACGATGGCTGGACCGTGAAGGTAAGCTCGGCTGTTCGTACGATGACTCCCGAGGCGCCAGCTCTAGTAGAGGCTAATGAGTGCGGCGTTGAGGGCACGGTACAGCTTCCCGAGTCCAAGTACTTTGACTATGAAGTTGTCACCGAAGGGACCGCAGTTTCGGTAGCAGCTCTAGTGAAGCAGGAGTACAAGAGCAAGATCGAGGTTGAGGGCGACACCGAGTGGGAGTTCAACGTGGCTTCCAAGCCGTGCACGATAGCTCCAGCTGAAGAGTTGGCAACTCCTGCGGCTCCGAAGCTGATCAATCCTTCTGCTGACGATCCTTCTTCTTGCACCGTCGAACCGTACGTGACGATCCAGGAGACCGAGGGCGTTGCCTACACTGTTACTGCAAACGGTGTTGAGCTGAAGGCTAACAAGGACGGCAAGTACATCTACCCGTACAACTCGAAGGTAGAAGTAAAGGCCTCCGCGCTAGAGGGTTACTTCTTCGCTGAAGACGCTGTAACTGCGTGGACCTGGGATAGCCACGATACTGCGATGGACCCAGCATGTAAGCCGGCTCAGCCGAAGAAAAAGCTTGCTACAACCGGTGTTGAGGTCGCTTCCCTAGTTGGCCTCTCCGCAGTGCTGCTTCTTGCAGGTGGCGCGCTAACCGCACGCAGGTTCATGTAACCAACAAGCAACACGCAGCCTGCCACAGGCATTAGTTGCAAAGAACCCCCGGAGGGCAACTGAGATCACTCAGCTTCCTTCCGGGGGTTTACTTTACCCATATAACCTAGGCTTATTCGCACCTAGTCATCATCGTCGAGTTCAAGCTCCGGAGTTTCCGCGCGAGCTTGCTCAAACACTTCTGCCGCTGCCGAGAGATTGATGACGCCGATAACAAGACCAACCGCAATGTCTGGCCAGGGGCTGAACCAAAACGCGGTGACAACGCCAGCGGCAAGGATTAAAAGGTTTGCGAGCACATCATTGCGCGCCGCCAGCCAGGCACCTCGCACTAACGCTGTATCGTGCTTACGCAGTTGCAGCAGCAGTAGCGCGCTGGCGAGGTTGATTAGCATTGCGATGATGGCGGTCACCGACAGGGTGAGTGGCTCTGGCGGCTCCCCGGAGATAATCTTCCATATCGCGGTGCCAAATGCTGCCACGGCGGGAATCAGGATGAGGCCGGCAAGGCCGTAGCTGGCTTTCCTCCTGCTGGCTACCGACCAGCCCAGGGCGGTGAGCACAAGCATGTTGATGAGGAAGTCTTCAAGGAAGTCGGCGGCATCTGCAAAGAGTGCGGCTGAGCCAATGATCGAGGCGATCACCAGCTCAATAATGAAGCCGATGAGGTTTAGGATGGCAACCCAAGCAACGATTCGCCGGGCACGAGTGTCAAGATTCTTAGCGGTATACACGAGCATCGATTGTAGCTAATATCCTCGGATGCTTCACGCGTCATCCTTTCCTCCGTGATGGTTCTTATTGGTGCGCGCTGGTTCCCTGTGACGGGGCACTAATCGAACAGAGTTAATGTGACCGGATAGCAATAACAAAACACCTCCCAAGCATTAGCTGGGAGGTGAAATGTTTTGCGTGAACTAGCTACCTAAATAATGAGGAAGCCAGTTACTGCTAGCCGGGTAGGCCCGCCGTCTAGCGGGCCCACCCGCACTTGCTTATGCGCGGCGGCGTTTGGATACAGCCCAAATTCCCGCAACGAGCAGGGCCACGCCCACTACTGCCAGGCCTTGAACTGCCACGCCGGTGCGAACCAACGGAGGCGGGGTGTCCTTTGTGTTGGTAACCACGAAGCCGTCGGCTGCGCTACCGCTAATAGAGGAGGTGTAGCCAGGAACTTCTACCTCAACAACCGTGTAAACGATCTCAGTCTTTTCACCATCAACCGTTACATACTTCGGCAGGTCCTTGAAGGTGCCCTTCCACTCGTTCTCAGCGGTCAGCTCCAAAGACTTATCCGTCTCCTTACCATCAGCCAACAGCTTGATAGTCACAGAGTCAGGACGGTCAGCCTCCGCATCACCAGACCACTGTTTTTCAACATCAATCGACGTGGGAGGTTCGTTAACTATCTCGACCTCGATGGTCTTATCTTCCTCGTTTTCCTTTGTCACTGCGCCGTGAGACATGTAGCCATCGACCTCGTGCTCGACGAAGGTCAGCTGGAGTCGCTCTCCTGTCGCGGCGTCAATGAGCGTGCGTGGATCTGGATAGTTGGTTCGTTCAGCCTTCCAACCGTTGTCTTCTGTGAGTTCGATGGTCTCCAGTGTCTTGTCACTAAGTTTCACGTCCACCAAAATGCTCTCGGGGCGATCCGCTGGATCATCATTAGCCCACTTCTTAACCAACTTCAGTTTCCACGGATCAGGATCGCCGAAGGTTAAAGTACCGTTGTTCGCGATGCCAGCTCCGGAAATACCAGTGCCGGTGGCCACGTTATTGGTGATCTTCACAGTCGCGAGAGTCTCTGCAATCGCCTTAGCATCCTTAGTTGGAACAGATTTGAAGGCAATGTTGTTTGAGACCGTCACATTTGGTTCGATTGGCGTGTTCTCTCCATCGGCGGAGTAGCGCGGAACCTTTCCCTCAGCAGACCAGTTACCGTGAATGCCGTAAATCGAACCGTCCTGGTACCAAGCGCGAGGACTTCCACCAAGCATGCGTTCGGTGACAACGACCGGTTTGCCTTCCTTTGGCTCATCAAATACGTGCTTGATAATGCTGGCGAAATCATCGCCGGCACCGGCGTTTTGCCCCTTGAAAACATTGGGTGCCACATTGTCAAAAATCGCCACGCCACGTGTTACGTGCATAACGGTTGAACCCGTGGGACAGTTCCACACACCGCCGCCCTGAGCACTCACAGGGTGATTGCCGGCTTGAATTAGAAAACCGGGCTCAATGACGTTGTCACGAATAAGACCGTTGTAAATCGTCACCTCGGCTTTGGTGTCGCTGTACATTGCTCCGCCACCCCAGAAGCCTTGCGAGGTGTTGTCGCTCAAAACTGCGGCGTGGATCACGGCTTTTGTGGTCCCACCGAAGGAGATGCCTCCACCAGACCTGGCAGCGCGGTTAGAAGTTATCTCGGCGCCGGCAATATCTACCTTTGCATCACCCTCTGTGTAGATCGCACCGCCGGAACCAGTGGATGCGTTCTCGGTAAACGTTGCGCCGCTGATGTTGAGCGTGCCTCCACTTTGATACAGGCCGCCGCCAACACCTTTATAATCCCCATTGTCGTTGCCTTGAACAGCAACGCCGCCTGATAGCGAAACGTCACTATTGACAAAGGCCAGTGCCGCTCCGTGTTCCGTGGTGTTCTCGTTCAAGGTGCCTCCAGTGATATTCACTGAGGCTCCCTCACCGTAAACTGCACCGCCTCGGCCATTGTATTTGGGGTGGCTGATAACATTTCCGGTTAACGTTCCATCCGCCATCTCGAAAGTTGGCTGTCCGCCGTCACGCGACCATAGGCCAATCGCGCCGCCGTAACGCAAACCGTTGTTACCACTTACCGTTCCACCCTCTACTCGAACAGTGCCGTTGTAGGCCGTGATTGGCGAGTAGTTTTCTTTTTCAACCCCTGCCGGGCGAAGTTCGCCGGACTCACCCGAAACGTTGTTGCCTGAGAACTCGGCGTCTCCACCGATCGTCAGAGTTCCTCCGTTAACAAAAATGACCGGGCCCGTTACGGCAGTGTCGCGGATCGCGCCGCCCACAAGACTCATATCTCCCGCGACGCTAAACTGCGCGTTGGTAAAAGTCGGGCCGGATAGGGTTAGCGCCCCACCCTCTTCGACCGTAAACAGTGGGGATCCATTTCCGTTGATCTTTCCACTACCCGTGAGGGTAACCTGCTTCCCCGCGGGCACAACCAGCGGCTGCGCTCCATCCTCCACAGTTATTTCTGATGCGATTGAGAGTTCTGTTGACTCTCCGTCACCAAGACCATTAACCGCAGCAATAACGTCGTCCCAGGAATTAATATCGGATGCCTGAGCTACTCCCGCAGACAATCCCACTGTTGCCAGCACTGTGGCCAGCAAAATTCCCAAAGACCGCACCCAACGGCCCATCATTTACTCCTCTCACAAGAGCGACCTCTGGTCTGCTAAACAACGGGCCAGATTACGCGCAACGTTACTTCGAGTCTTTCACATTTAGGACCCAATTCCCAAGCCCTTCGCAACCTTTTGGGTTAACAAATTGGGTTAACAAAATCTCTTATGTTGTCAGCCACTTTTCACGCTGCACGACACGCCAAATCGTATACGCCGATCATGCTCTGCGCGGACTCACGTTGCGCTTATTTGTCTACGTAAAGTTGTATCTTGTTTCTTCGCGATTCCTCTGACAGTATGGCTTTAGTCCTATAAGTTCCCCGGCCGTTTTCCGAGGCTCTTGTTGCACTCTAAAGAAAGTGGAAAAGTGAAAAGCATAAAGCGCTACAGGTTTCTCCCAGCCTTGTGGGCAGCATGTCTAACAGTATTTCTAGTGGTAATGGGCACTGGCCTTCCTCCGGTTGCCGAGGCCGCGCCAGAGTCCCCGGACCGGCAAGTTCTGAAGTGCTATGAAGAGGGACGCATTCTGTACTGCGAGCCGGACCATCTGGAAGAACTCATCGCGCAGGCGGGAACAACTCCGACCAGGATTGAGATTGGTAACGGTACCGAAACCCTGCTGACGAAGACTATTGTCATTCCCGCTGGCGCAGATATTGAGCTAGTGGACACAGACATAGTTGCGTGGTCATCAGGAACCAGGATCATTCGTGATGACGGCGATTTCACCGGAAGTCTGCTAAAGGTTGAGAAGGGCGCAAAGCTCACGCTCTCTGATGGCACCGGAAAAGGCGAGGGCATCACTATTGACTCGCGCGCACAATACGAAAATGTTGTAAAAGGATCGAGCTTCTCCCCCACCATCCTCGTGGAGGGCGAACTGGTGATGAACGCTGGCACCATTACGGGTGCACGCAAGATGAGTAGCGGCGGCGAGGGCGCAGTTACCGTCACGGGTAGGGATGCAAGGTTCACCCTAAACGACGGTAAGATTACCGACAATCAGCGAAAAGGCGGCCAGTTTGGTGCGGCGAACGTGGCATTGACTAACGGCGCCACAATGGTGATGAACGGCGGCGAGATCTCAAAGGGTCAATCCGACTACAGCCCATACGCATACGGTGAAGCTGGCGGCATCGGCGTCTTTAGTGGCGCACACCTAACTATCAACGGCGGCACGCTGACTGAAAACACGGGCTGGGCCGGCAATATCAATGTAAGCAATTGGCTAATGAATGAAGACAGCATTAAGCCCGGTGATGACACGTCAGACACTCGCTCAACACTAGTGTTCAACGACGGTGAGATCTCGAAGGGCAAAGCGGCCTTTGCCGGTGGCGGCATTGACATTTTCGGAAATGCTGACGTCACGATGAATGGTGGCACCATCGCAGACAACCAGGCGGCAAACGGCGGTGGCGTAAATGCTATGGATATGTATATTCAAGGCGACGCGCGCAGTTACAAAGAGATCGATTCGGACGGTAGCCGATGGACCAAAAAACACTTCGGCGAGGCTAAGCCTGAAGAGTGGACCAAGATTTCTCCTGCTCGGTTCGTCATGAACGGCGGTAGCGTGGTGCGCAACAGCGCTACTCGCACCGGCGGCGGCATAAACGTGATCTCGAACGCAGTGAACCTAAATGCTGGTTTGATTGAAGGAAATAGCGCGGACCAGCAGGGTGGCGGCATCTACGTCGCAACGAAGTCGTATACCGCTCACTTCATGGACACCCTCATCACCGAGAACAACACAACCAATGGAGATTTTGTTGCAGTCGGCGGAGGTATTTGGCTCTGCCCCACCGGTAGCATGCTGATACATGTAACGAACGGCGTAGCAGTTTTCGACAACGAGGCCTTAAAGACTGCTGCGGATCATCACTGGGGCGACGACGTTGCGCATGACGCCTATGGAGGCTCTACTTCCGCACGCATGCTTATCGATTCGCGCATGCTAGGTGGCGGTGAACCTACCCTCTACAAGGACGGCGGATACAACCAGCCTCGTTTCGATGCCGAGAATCCTGGTAAGAAGCAGGTATTCGACGGTGAGGAGAGGGAATCCGACGAAACCAGTGATTACCGAACCTCGCTTCACAATGCGGGCCTAAAGACGATCACTGATCAGAACGCGAAGGACAACGCGAAGTCCTGGGCAAGGTTGATCATCACGAAGAATCAGGCTCCACGTGGTGGCGGTATTGGCTCAAACGGTGGCCTTGAGTTTGGAACCCCCGAAACGACCGAGGTAAAAGTTTCCAAGGCGTGGAAGGACTCTGAGGGCAACAACCTTGACGAAGCGTCTAAGGTTGCAGTCAAGGTACAGCTGGTGGGAGCAGTTGGCGAGGAGAAGTTCAACGTTGGCCAGCCGGCAGAGCTGAATGCTGACAACGAGTGGACGCATACGTTCAAGGACCTGCCCAAGACCAAGACCATTGACGGCGAACAGGTGGAGATCGAGTACTCGGTTGAAGAGCTTTCAGTTGATGGCTTCACCTCTACGGTTTCAGGCGATGCGAAGGATGGTTTCACCATCACTAACGTGCAGAACCCGCCGACGGAGACCACTCCAGAGCCAACCCCCGAGACAACACCAACACCGGGGCCTACTCCAGAAACAACGCCAGGGCCTACCCCGCACAAGCCCGAGAAGCCGCGTGAGCCGATGCCGCACACAGGTGTTGAGATTGGCTCCGCTATTGCCCTCGCACTCGCCCTGCTTGGCGGCGGCGTAGTGCTAGTAAGGCGCAACCGGGCATAACGCACCAAATGCGCAGCCCAACAAACCGGGCAGCGCATAGCCCGTAACAGTTTGGCCGGTCACTTCAAGTGAAGTGGCCGGCCAAACTCATTTAACGCATGTTTCGCACAGTCCTAGCTCTACTCCCCGTACAGCGCAAAGCTCTGCGGGACCGTGACGGCTCACAATAGCAGCAAGCTCGCCTAAAGCGCGGCTAGACCGGCCTCGTAGGCATTCACATACTCACGCAGGTCTTGGGGCAGGTATTCGAGGGCGGTATCGGACATCAATCGCATCTGGGGATCTACTCCCCCGCTGTGCTTGTAATACGCCCAGGCGATCGAACCGGTGATGGCCCCCATGGTGTCGGCATCACCACCCAGCCAGATGGTGTTACGGATTGCCTGTTCAAAGTTTTCAGATTCCAAGAACGCCTGGATAGCCTGCGGCACGGTTTCCTGGCAGGATTCGTAAAATCCGTAGGTGGGTTTGAATTGTTCGATGGTGAAGTTGAGGTCGTAGAAGTTTTCGCGAATGTAGCCTGCTATCTCCTGCTGTGTTTTACCTGTTTGCGCTAGGTAGATCGCGGCGGCTACAGCCTGCGCCCCTTTAATACCTTCCGGATGATTGTGTGTGACTTCCGCACTGGCCTTAGCTAAATACAAAGCCTCGTCAAGGCTGGCGGCGAGTTCTGCCGCTGCGCAAACCCGCATTGCGCTTCCGTTGCCCCATGAGTTGTAAGGCTCTGGATTTTCTTCGCCTAGCCACATCCCAAAACTGCCGCCGTATGCGCCTTTCGGGTCTGGAAACCTCCGCCCCATCGTTTGCATGTGAGATACGAGGAGGCCGTGCAGGTTCTGCTCCGATCTGACTTGCTCATCGAGTGCTTGGTAGTCGTTGATGGCCACGGCAACCGCGATGGTCATCAAGGAGTCATCAGTGAAGTCCGTTGCTTGAGGAAACAGCTCAAAGTCGTAGGTATCAACGGGCTGGAACTCATCGTCTGAGCCCACGATGTCACCAATAATCGCGCCAATCATTCTCTGCTCCCTGTTCAACTATTGTTGGCTCGGATAGGCATTCTGTATCCAGCTTCGGCAACTATCTTTCGCTTTGCAATCCACTTAAACCTAATTTTGCAAATTATGCAGTTTTGCGAAGTAGCACGCGCGCAACCCATTGATGTTAAGGACTGAGTGAAAGGCGTGTATGAAGCTTTCCGGTCGAGTTGGATACAAATTGGCGGCACACTCGCGCTCGCGGCGGGAACGTGTGACAGCTCTATTTCTTTAGGGACGGTAGTAAACCAGAAATCGTTTAACCGCAAGTTGAACCGGCCTAGGCGGTTCTATAAACTCAGGATCGGATCCTAACCCAGTTCGGCTGGGCACCTTGAAAACTAAGGAGACAATTTGTCAGATCCAGCGGCTCTTGAAACCTCTTCAGGTATCGATCAACAGGGCATTGATCTCGTCCCACCAAATCATCGACACGGAAAAGCTATCGACTTATTCTTCCTCTGGGCCGGCACAACCACGAACATCTTCACCGTCTCTTACGGCGCGCTACTGGTGATTCTTTTCGGCCTCAGTTTCTGGCAGGCTATCGCGGCGATCTTCGTCGGCAACCTAATCGCCTACCCGCTGCTGGCGCTGGCCTCGTTGCAGGGCCCCAAGACCGGCACGACCAACATGACGATCAGCCGCTCTAGCCTCGGTCCTCGAGGCGGACGAGCAAACGGCCTGTTCTCGTGGCTGATGCTGCTCGGCTTCGAAGCTACCGGTCTGGTGCTCGTTTATTACGCGATTGCCGCGCTACTAGGCATTTTCGGCGTAGATATCTCGGGCGTTGCGCAGGTCGTGCTCATCGTGGTGCTCGGCCTTATCCAAATGCTGCTGCCGCTGATCGGCTACAACTTCCTGATGGCAGCGCAGAAATTCGCCACGATCATTTTCGCCTGCGCGTTCGTAATCCTGGCAGTGCTGATCCTGCCCAAAGTAAACATCGCGACGGGCGAGGTAGGCGCCGACATCAACGCGATGATCAGCGCGATCAGTCTAGTAGTGGTCTCCGGCGGCCTGAGTTGGGCATGCTCCGGCTCGAACTTCTCACGATATTTGCCCGAAGAAACCAGCCCGTTATCGGTTGGTACCTGGGCCGCGCTGGGCGGTTTTGTGCCGTACCTCTTGCTGCAGAGCCTAGGCGCCGCCATGGCTACGGTCGCAGTCGGCCCCGACGTTGACCTCTCCGACCCGCTAGCCGTTCCCGCGATCTTGCCTGCGGGGTTCTCTGTGCCGTTTCTGCTTCTAGTTGGCATCGGCCTGATGGTACAAAACGGCACCAACCTTTATTCGTCGTCACTTAACCTGCAGACCGCCGGCATCCCCGCAAAGCGCCCGGTGGTTGTCGTCACTGACTCGATCATTTGCATCTTGATCACTATCTTCGCGGTCGCCCAGTCGTCGTTCTACGCGCTGCTGAGCGCCTTCGTCGGCTCGCTGAGCATCTGGCTAGCACCTTGGATCACGATCTATCTCGTCGATTGGGTCATGAGACGCGGCAATTACGATCTCGCTGGCCTGATGAACGACAAGGGCGGGGTCTACTGGGGCGTCGGGGGCGTGAAGCTGCCCGGATTCGTCTCGCTGATTGCCGGAATGATCGGTTCCGCGCTATTTGCCAACACTGGATATTTCATCGGCCCGATTGCAGCTGCGATCTCGCCGCAACACCCGGAATATGCCCCTGACTTGGCGATTCCCGCCGGGATAGTGGTCAGCGGCGTCCTGTTCATAGCACTCACAATCACCAATAAAAAGAAGAACTTAGGGATCGCGTGACCGCGCGCCCGTAAAACTAAGGAGTAAAAATGCCTAACCGGCGCGTAATGGATGTGGCCTACGGCAGGGCACATGCTGACAAAATCATCGAAAACGGCAAGCTGGTTAATGTCCTAACTGGCGAGATCTATCCAGCAGACGTGGCCATCGCGGACGGCCGTGTGGCTGCCGTCGGCGATGTGTCTGCGCAGAAGGGCCCCGATACCGAGATCATCGACGCCGAGGGCCGCTACCTGACCCCGGGTCTGATCGACGGTCACTTGCACATCGAGTGCTCGAAGCTCTCTGTGACGATGCTCGCCGACATGGTCGCACGTTATGGCACCACCTCCGTCATCTCCGGACTCGATCAGGTGTTGGTCGCCGCAGGCATTGACGGCGTCAAGGAGTTCCTGGCGGAGGCCGCCGACTCGTCGGTACACGTCTGGTGGGGAGCACCGGCTAAGGCGCCCTACACCATCCCCGAGTCCAACGTCGGTTGTGCGTTCAAGGCCGAGGACCACAAGATAGCCCAGGAGATGCCCGAGTGCGTCGGCCTGTGGGAGACGGTTCAGGAGATGGTTGAGGACGGCGACGAGGACGTTCTGGCCGCGATGGACATGGCGGAGAAGAACCGACTGCACGCCTTCGGCTGCGCGCCTCTGGTGGACGCCCGCAGGGTGGCTGGATACGCCTCTTCCGGGGTCGTCCTATGTCACGAGTCTTACTCGCCTGAGGAAGAGCTGGAGAAGATGCGCAACGGCATCGACATCATCATCAGGGAGTCGACCGCGGCCCCGATGCTGCGCGAGAACATCAAGCTGGTCACCGAGATGGGCGCCCCGAGCGACCGTGTCGGTTTCTGCACCGACGACATAACCTCGAGCGATGTGCTTGGCCGTGGCCATCTCGACTACGTGGTTCGCCTGGCCATCGAGTGCGGCGTGACCCCGATGCAGGCAATTCAGATGGGCTCGATCAACACCGCCCGCATGTACAAGCTCGATCACAAGATCGGCTCGATCGCGCCCGGCCGTTTCGCCGACATCCTGTTCGTAGACGACCTGAATGACTTCCGACCCGCACGCGTGATGACCGCTGGCCGCATCGTCGCCGAGAACGGCAAGCCGGTCGTAGCTCCGGTGGCGCCCGAGCGCACCTCGGTTGTCGCCGACACCTTCAAGCTGAAGGAAGTGGACGCAAGCCGCATCAAGGTCGAGGCCGAGGGCTCCAAGGCAGTCGTTCAGGCGATAGTGCTCAGCAAGGACGTGGCCTTCCGCCGTCCCGGCGCGGAGATCGGGCTGGACATCGTCGACGGCGTGGTTCAGCCCTGCACCGAAAAGGACGCAATCATGGTTGCCGTCGCCGAGCGCTACGGCAAGACCGACAACCTGCCGGTTGCCTTCATCAACGGTTTCGGTATCAAGAAGGGTGCGATCGCGACCTCCAACTCGCCAGATGACAACAACGTCGTGGTGGCCGGAACCAATGCGGCAGACATGGCCCTAGCCATCAACGAGGTGACTAGGCTTGGAGGTGGCCAGGTGGCTGTTGCCGATGGCGAGGTCATCGGCAGGCTGCCACTGCCGGTAGCCGGCATCGTAGCTGACATTCCAGCTGAGGAGATGGCCGCTGCCGAACAGGAGATGGATCGCATCGCCCGCGAGGAGTTGGGCAGCGACCTGCCGTCGCCGTTCGGCCAGCTGTTGTTCCTGTCGATCACCGCAATCCCGGAGTGGGCGATCACCGATCTGGGCCTGATCGACTGCGTCAAGTTCGTCGTCACCGATCCCGTAATTTCCAGCAACTAGGAGTCAAAGTGAAGATTTCACCCTTCGTTCAGAAACTGCCCAAGGTTGAGCTGCACCTACACATCGAGGGCACGCTCGAGCCGGAGCTGAAGTTCAAGCTCGCCGAGCGCAATGGCATCAAGCTCGCCGAGGAAACCCCCGAGCAGGTTCGCGAATCATACGATTTCGACGATCTGGCGTCCTTCCTGGCTGCGTACTACGACGGCATGAACGTGCTGCTGACCGCCGAGGATTTTTACGATCTAGCCATGGCATACCTGAGCAGGGCAGCCGAACAGAACGTGCGCTACGTGGAAATGTTCTTCGACCCCCAGGCGCACACCTGCCGTGGCGTCTCGTTCCACACCGTCATCCATGGCCTGCACCGCGCCCAGGTCGAGGCCGAGAAGAAGTTGGGCATCAAGTCGGCTCTGATCATGTGCTTCCTGCGCGACTTCCAGGCCGAGTACGCGATGGCCACGCTGACCCAGGCCCTGGATTACAAGCACTGGATCATTGGCGTCGGGCTGGACTCCGACGAGACTGGCAACGCGCCCGAGAAGTTCGCCGAGGTCTTCGCTCGCGCTCGCAAGGAGGGCTTCCTGCTGACTATGCACGCCGACGTCGACATTAAGAACTCGATCGAGCACATCCGCCAGCTGATCGAGGAGATCAAGGTTGACCGCATCGACCACGGCACTAACGTCATCGAGAACCCCGACTATGTGCAGTATATGGTGGACAACAAGATCGGCCTGACCAGCTGCCCGATTTCCAACACCTGGGTTTCGGACGGCTCCAAGACTCAGCTGATCAAGCAGTTAGCTGACAAGGGACTTAAGATCTGCATCAATTCCGACGACCCTGCATACTTCGGCGGCTACATCGGCGAGAATCTGCAGCTAGTTGCCGATGAGTTGGACGCAGACGAGGACTTCCTCAAGCAGCTCTGCCTGAATGCGGTGGATATTTCGTGGGCCACCCCGACGCTCAAGCAGCAGCTGCGGGAAGAGATTGCCGCCTGCTAAACCTTTCCAGCAACATAATTGGAGCCTTGGCTCCATGAAGCTGCTCCTCCGCACTTCAACTCGGAGGGGCAGCTTTTATCTTTAGACGCCGCTGTCTGGCGGAGGATCCTTCAGCCGATCCTCCTCCCAGGCTGCCTTCTTCGCCGCGAAGCAACGCGAACAGAAAAGTTCGAACTAATGCGACAGGAGAAGGCAAACTACAGCATCAAACGCATGGCACACGCTACTGTATTGCGCTCAACCGTAAGACTGTAACCAAGCGGATGCGGCTGATGGGGACTACCCGGTATGAGGCTCGCAAGGCGGCGGCCCGTTGGATTGAGGTGGTGTACAACCGTCGGCGTCGTCATTGCGCACTCGGGATGATCAGCCCGGCCAACTTCGAGTGCCGCATCACTCAGAGGGCGGCTCAGAAAGAAACAGCTGCGTGACCACCAAGTAGTTACATTACGTGTCCACGACTTGCGGGCAACTTCAAACTGCTTTAATGCATGTTGCGCCCAATCTTTGTCCTACTCCCCCGTTATCCTTATGAAAGCAGCCCTTCGCGGCGTTAAAACTGGTTAGTGGTATCGGGGGTTTGTTGTGGGTAGTGAGGCTCAAAGACAAGAGCTACATCGGACTATCTGGCGTATTGCTAATGATTTACGCGGGTCCGTAGATGGTTGGGATTTCAAACAGTACGTGCTTGGGATGCTGTTTTACCGTTTCATTTCTGAGCGTTTTGTTCAGCACGTAAACCGGTTGGAGCGTGAAACGGATCCTGATTTTGACTACGTTCAACTTCCCGACGATCTAGCCGAGTACGGTCGCGATAGTTCGGTTGCAGAGCTAGGCTTTTTCATTCGCCCGTCCGAGCTTTTTGAGAACGTGCGTAAGAACGCGGCGGCTGACCCGGACTTGAATGAGCGGCTGGAGCAGGTTTTTCGCAATATTGAAGGATCTGCCGTTGGTTCCCAGTCAGAGGGCGATATTAAAGGCTTGTTCGATGATCTGGATGTGAACAGCGCGAAGCTCGGCAATACTGTGGCGGCTCGTAATGCGAAGCTGGTGCGGATTTTAAATGAGATTGGGAATCTGCCGCTCGGTGATTTCAGCTCTCATTCCATTGACATGTTTGGGGACGCTTACGAGTTCTTGATGACGATGTATGCGTCTTCGGCAGGTAAGTCCGGTGGCGAGTTCTTCACCCCGCAGGACGTTTCTGAACTGCTGGCCCGCCTAACTTTGGTGGGAAAAACCAAGGTGAACGGCGTGTATGACCCGGCTTGTGGTTCTGGTTCGCTGCTACTTCGGTTTGCCAAGATTATCGGGCAAGAAAACATTGATCGCGGCTACTTTGGCCAGGAGATTAACCTCACCACGTACAACCTGGCACGCATCAACATGTTTTTGCACGGCGTTGGGTTTGAGGACTTCAGTATTGCTCTGGGTGACACTCTTACTGATCCGAAGCACTGGGATGATGAGCCGTTTGAAGCGATTGTGTCTAACCCTCCGTATTCCACGAGGTGGGAGGGGAAGAATTCTGCGATTTTGGTAAATGATGAGCGTTTTGCTCCGGCGGGCGTGCTGGCTCCCCCGTCAAAGGCGGACCTGGCATTCACGATGCACATTCTGCACTGGCTTGCAGAAGACGGTGTTGCGGCGATCGTTACGTTCCCAGGTGTTCTGTACCGCGGGGGTGCTGAAGGCAAGATCCGTAAGTACCTGGTGGACAACAACTTTGTGGATGCGATTATTCAGCTACCTTCGGATTTGTTCTTTGGCACAACGATTTCTACGTGCATCATGGTGTTAAAGAAGTCTAAGCAGGATCCTTCGATTCTGTTTATTGATGCTTCCGCTGAGTTTGAGCGTCGAAGCACTAAGAATCAGCTTTTGGATGAGCATCGCGAGAAGATCCTGGAGGCGTTCACTGCCCGTAAGGACGTGGATCATTTCGCACGCCTAGTGAAGTATGAGGAAGTCGCGGAGAATGACTACAACCTCTCGGTGTCTTCCTATGTTGAGCCGGAGGACACTCGTGAAGTCATCAACATTGAGGAGCTGAACGCCAACCTAGTAAAGATCGTCGCCCGCCAGCAGGAGCTACGCACGCAAATCGACCAGATCGTAGCCGACCTGGAGGACACCAAATGAGCCGCATCGATGACCTGATTAAGGAACTGTGTCCGGATGGGGTGGAATTCCGTAACCTAGGCGACATTGCCCGGCTAAAGAACGGCAAGGATCATAAGCCCCTAGGGGATGGTGACATTCCTGTGTACGGTAGCGGCGGCATCCTGCGGCATGTGAACCAGCACATGGCATTTGGCCCTTCGGTACTTATTCCTCGTAAAGGATCCCTTGGAAACATTTTCTTTGTTGAAGGACCGTTTTGGAACGTAGACACAATTTTCAGCACCGAAATAGATGAATCTGCAATCGAGCCACGGTTCTTATTTCATCTGTTATTGCACTTACGACTTGATGAGATGAATCAGGCAGGCGGAGTCCCCAGTCAGACACAACGTGCCCTTAACCGCCTGCGTTTACCGGTTCCACCGTTGGAAGTGCAACGCGAGATTGTTCGGATTCTTGACGCATTTACGGAGCTGGAAGCGGAGCTGGAAGCGGAGCTGGAAGCGGAGCTGGAAGCTAGGAAAAAACAATACGAGTACTACCATCACTTATTGATAGATTCGAGTAACGACTCACGAACCTTGCCTCTTGGTACAGTTGCAGCCTACTCAACAGAACGGGTCGATTCCGTTCTGTTAGACGAGAACAACTTCGTTGGAGTCGATAATCTCCTACCAGAAAAACGAGGTAAGAAAGCCGCAGAATACGCGCCCAATACGGCGACGCTAACTAAATTTGCCGAAGGGGATGTCCTAATCGGCAATATTCGCCCCTACCTGCGAAAAATATGGCTGGCAAGTAATACAGGCGGGGCGAGTGGCGATGTTCTAGTACTCCGAATTAAAGAAGCTTTTCAAAGTGAGCTTCTGGATGAATATTTTTATTACTTGCTTTCCTCGGAAAATTTCTTTCACTTCAACATCGCTAATTCCAAGGGATCAAAAATGCCGCGTGGAGATAAGAAAGCGATTCTGAGGTACAACCTCGTGATTCCACCGATCGATCACCAACTGCGAACAGTCGAAATCCTCAACTACTTCCAAACACTTGTTAACGATATTTCTTCTGGTTTGCCGGCTGAGATTGAGGCTCGACGTAAACAGTATGAGTACTATCGAGATAAACTCCTGACGTTTAAAGAGAAAGCTTCCTAACTGTGGAGACGCGCAAGTTTGACCCCGTAGCCCTGTCATCCCAATCAACCGTCGTGGCCCAGTACGTGCCTGAAGGCAATGATGCCAGCGGCTACCAGTCCGAAGCTCAACTAGAAGCCGAATTCATCCGCCAGCTCCAAGCACAAGGCTACGAATACGCTGATATTCGAGATGAGCAGCACCTCGAAACCAACCTGCGCGCCCAACTGTCAAAACTCAACGATGTTGACTTCACAGACGCCGAGTGGAACCGCTTCTACAAAACCAACATTGCCAGCGCCAATGACACCGTAGAAGACAAAACCACGCGCATCCAAGAAGACCACATCCAACTACTCGAACGCGAAGACGGCACCACCAAAAACATTCGCCTAATCGACAAAGACAACATTCACAACAACCACCTACAAGTCATCAACCAATACGCCGTAGACAAAACAGATGGAGCGAAACACTCCAACCGGTACGACGTCACCATCCTCGTCAACGGACTCCCCCTCGCACACATCGAACTCAAACGACGCGGCGTACCCCTACGCGAAGCCTTCAACCAAATCAACCGCTACCGCGACGAAAGCTTCAGCACCGGCGCAGCCCTATTCGACTACGCCCAAATCTTCGTTATCTCCAACGGCACCAGCACCAAGTACTACTCCAACACCACGCGCCTAGCCCACGTCAACGAAACCAACAAAAAAGACAAAAAATCATTCGTCTTCACCTCCTATTGGGCCGACGCGCAAAACCAACCCATCGAAGACCTCATCGCATTCGCAAAAACCTTCTTCGCCAAACGCACAATCCTCAACATCCTCACCAAATACTGCGTCTACACCGAAAACCGGCAACTACTAGTAATGCGGCCCTACCAAATCGTGGCCACCGAAAGAATCCTCACCCGCATACTCACCTCCACCAATGCGGGCACACTCGGCACCACAGCCGCCGGAGGCTACATCTGGCACACCACCGGATCGGGCAAAACCCTCACCTCGTTCAAAACCGCCCAACTAGCCACCAAAGTTGAAGGCGTTGAAAAAGTACTGTTCGTAGTAGACCGCAAAGACCTCGACTACCAAACCAAACTCGAATACGACCGCTTCCAAAAAGGCGCAGCCAACGGTAACACGTCAACCGCGCAACTCAAACGACAACTTGAAAGCACGGATCCGGCCAAGAAAATCATCGTCACCACCATTCAAAAACTTGCAACATTCATCAAAGCCAACCAGGGCCACACCGTTTACAACGGGCACGTAGTCCTCATCTTCGACGAATGCCACCGCTCCCAATTCGGCGACATGCACGTAGCCATCAAACGAGCGTTCAAAAAATACAACCTCTTCGGATTCACCGGAACGCCCATCTTCGCCGAAAATGCGGGCTATGGAAAACACGTGAACCTGAAAACCACGGCGCAAGCATTCGGCGAAAAACTCCACACCTACACGATCGTGGACGCCATCACCGACAAAAACGTGCTGCCCTTCCGCATCGATTACATCAACACCATTGAAGAAGGTAGCTTCAAAGACAAAGACGTGCGCGCCATCGACGTCGAAAGCGCCATGATGCACCCCGAACGCATCCGGCAGGTAGCGCAGTACATCCTCGACCACTTCGACCAAAAAACAAAACGAAACTCCGTTTACATGGTGGGTGGCAAACGCAAACAAGGATTCAATGCCCTCTTCGCCACGTCCTCCATCGAAGCAGCCCGCGCCTACTACGGCATGTTCAGCAAACTACAGTTGCACCTGCCCGACGAGAAAAAGCTGAAGATCGGCATGATCTACTCCTACGGAGCTAACGACCAGCCAGAAGACGGAATCATCGAAGACGAAAGCTTCGACGCTGAGAAACTATCCGAATCAGACCGTGGATACCTTGAGGACGTAATCAACGATTACAACGACATGTTCTCAACCAACTTCGACACCTCCGGCTCCAGCTTCCAGGACTACTACGAACACCTATCGAAACAGCTCAAAGACCGCGAACTTGACCTCGTGATCGTTGTCAACATGTTCCTAACCGGCTTCGATGCGCCAACACTAAACACCCTGTTCGTAGACAAGAACCTGCGCTCACACGGACTCATCCAGGCCTACTCGCGCACAAACCGCATCCTCAACACCGTCAAAACATACGGGAACATAGTTTCGTTTAGAAACCTTGAGCAACAAACGCAAGACGCCATCGCACTATTTGGCAACAAAGACGCATCCGGCATCGTCATGCTACGCCCCTACCAGGAATATCTGGACGAGTACCAGGCCAAGCTAGACGAGCTTCGGGGCGTTTACGCCGACCCCACAAACCCCATCCCCGCGAGCGAAACCGCGCAAAAAAAGTTCATCAACATATTCGGTGCAGTACTACGACTGCAAAACATTCTGTCCTCATTCGATGACTTTGAAGGTGACAACCAGTTCAGCGAGCGCGAACTCCAAGACTATAAGTCGCGCTACATGGACCTTTACGACCAGTGGAAACCGCGCACGGATAACGATCGTGAAGACATTCGCCAAGACGTTCTGTTTGAAATCGAACTCGTCAAACAGGTTGAAATCAACGTGGATTACATCCTCATGCTGGTTGAACAACGCCACGAAGCCGGCACAGACAGCGAAGACAAAGAGATTCGCGCAAAGATCGACAGAGCGCTATCCTCGTCCCCCTCGTTGCGTCCAAAGCGCAAGCTCATTGAAGAGTTCGTAGACACCGTGTCTATCAACACCAGCGTGCAAGATGAGTGGCGTGAGTACGTAAACGGCAAGCGTCAAGAAGAACTAACCGCAATCATCAACGAGGAACGGCTCAACCGAGACAAGGCCGAACAGTTGATTTCAAACGCGCTGCGCTCTGGTCACGTGCCCACCGCGGGACAATCCGTGGCAAGCGTCCTGCCACCCATCTCCCGCTTCCGCCCCGACAACGCGCGCGGAGCAACCATGCAACGCGTCTATGCCAAACTGCAAGAGTTTGTAGACCGCTTCCGCCCGCTCCTGCGCAGCGACTTTGAGGACTGATTAAAAGGTGTGGCCGCTGGAAACCAGCGGCCACACCCCAACATTCAACGCCCCTTAGGGCACTGTTCTACTTCTCCAAGTATTCGGTGATTACCTCGAAAATCATTGCCAACGAGGTTGCGCCCGCATCTGGCGTTCCCAGGCTCTTCTCCCCCAGCGGGCGGGCCCTACCAACCTTCGCCACCAAATCCTTAGTGGACTCAGCACCCTTACGGGCAGCATCCGTAGCCGCGTGCCAGTCGCCCTGCTCCTGCAGAGCCTGAACGGCAGGAACAAACGCGTCAACCATCGTCTTATCCCCCACGTGAGCGCCACCCAAACGAGTCACCGCTTCAAGGCCGGCAGCCGTCGCGTCCACCAGATTCGCGTCTCCAGCCTCGTCGCCAAGCACGCGGCCAAACGCCGTCAGCAACGCGCCCCACAGGGCACCCGACGTGCCACCCGCCGAAGCGGACCAAGAATCACCCGCACCCGCAAGCACAGTGGCCGCGCCACCGCCCTCACCAGCCAAACGGCGTGCCGTCTCCACAGCTGCCTTCGACCCGCGAGCCATACCAATACCGTGGTCACCATCGCCCGCAACCGCGTCGATCTTACCTAGCTCGGGTTCCTTCTCGTGAAGCAGATCAGCGATCCGCTCCAAAACGCTCACAACCTCGCCAGCCAGCTTCTGCGACTCCTCACTGCCAGGCTGCTCAACGCGAACCTCCTCCGCAGTCACATTCAGCTCACGGTCATCAACCTCTGCCGGAGCCATATTGCCCACCCGGAAAGCCGGCGTATCCGCAGGCGCCTGCCAGAACTTGAGCAGTTCGTCATCAACCCACACCAGCGTTAGGGACACGCCAGCCATATCGAGGGAGGTCACAAACTCGCCAACTTCCTTACCAACCAGCTCAAGACCGGCTGCGCGAAGACGCTTTGCGATGTCCCTCCACAGGACGAACATCTCCTCATACTTGGTATCGCCCAGGCCGTTCACAATCGCTACAACGCGGTTATCCGAGCCCTCCGGACGCTCATTAATCAAGCCGTCAACCAGGAGCTGCGCAATTTCATCCGACGTGCCGATCTCGTCCTCACGCACACCCGGCTCGCCATGAATACCCATGCCGACGCCCATACGACCCGGATCCAAGTGGAACAGCGGTTCCTTCGCGCCCGGTAGCGTACAGCCGCTAAACGCCACGCCAAACGAACGCGTGCGATCATTCGCCTTATCAAAAACGCGCACAACCTCATCAATATCTAGACCGGCCTCCGCTGCTGCGCCCGCGATCTTGAACGTGGGTAGGTCGCCAGCAATACCGCGACGCTTCAGATGATCCTCTTCACTAGCCGAGGCCACGTCATCTGTAACTACCAGTGTGCGAGCATCAATGCCCTCACTGCGCAAACGCTCTACTGCTTGACCGAAATGCAGGACGTCACCCGCATAGTTGCCAAACCCGATCAGTACGCCGCCGCCACGCTCGGCAGCCTTCGCCACCGAATACGCCTGGGCTCCTGAAGGGGACGAGAAAATATTGCCCGCCACAGCGCCATCAGCCATGCCCGGGCCAACCCAACCAGCAAACGCCGGGTAGTGGCCACTACCTCCACCAACTACGATGGCAACCTTGCCATCCGGGGTTTTAGTACTGCGCACCACGCCACCATAGACGGGTTTAACCCAGTTGCTGAACGCGTCAGCAAAGCCCTCAATAGATTCGGCCGGGAACTCCTCGGGGTTATTAACTAGACGTGTCATCTGTATTCCTCCTCGAATGACTACTGACACCCCTTATACTAAACTGTGTTGTAAGTAACACGCCAGACGTTAGGAAAAGATCAATGCGAGCTGCCGTTCTCAACGCCCCTCAAGACCTACAACTAACCGAAAAAGACGTTCCCGTAGCCGGCCCAGGCGAAGTTGTCCTCAAGATTGAAGCGAACACCCTATGCGGTACCGACTACCGGCTCTACACCGGTGCAAAAACCGCGGGCGTTCGCCCCGGCGTTGTTCCCGGCCACGAAATCGCCGGCCGCGTACACCAAATCGGCGAAGGCGTAGACGCCTACTACCCGGATCTTAAAGTAGGACAACAAGCCACAGTCTCGATCGTCGTATCCTGCGGTGCCTGCCGCAACTGCCTGCACGACCGCGAACACCTTTGCGAAAACCTCGAACTGTTTGGCTACGGCTACGCCGGCGGCCTGCAAGAATACATGCTCGTTCCCGCCAACGTAGTTGCGCGCGGCAACCTCTTCCCCGTTACAAAAGAGCTCTCCCCTAAAGCTCTGTGTCTGGCCGAGCCGGTTTCCTGCTGCCTCAACGGCATTGCTAACTTCGGTATCAACCAGGCCGACACCGTGGTCATCATGGGCGCTGGCCCCATTGGCCTGCTGCACGCGCAACTAGCTAAGCACGCGGGTGCGGCAAACGTGATTGTTTCTAACCGCGGGCCAGGCCGGCGTGAGATCGCCACCAAGCTGGGCGTCACTGCGGTTCATTCTGACGACCTTGTTCAAACCGTTAATGATATGACGGCAGGGCGCGGCGCTGACGTAGTCATCGTTTGCATCGGCGTGCCAGAACTAGCCAACCAGGCGCTAGAAATTGCTGCCGACGGGGGCCGCGTGAACTACTTTGCGGGATTCCCGAAGGGCTCTACCTCCACGATGGAGCCAAACCTGATTCACTACAAGGAACTGCAGGTCACGGGAGGTTCGAACGCTCGCCGCCGCGACGTAGCCAAAGCCATTGAGCTACTACAAGATGGCGTGATTGACGTGGACGCGATTGTGACTCACGAGTTTGCACTCAGCGACGTACATTCTGCTTACGATGCTCTACGCGACCGCATCGGCGTAAAAGTAGTGGTAATCCCAGACTAGACCGGCAGTTTTCATGGGGCCAGTTCAACGCGAGCTGGCCCCATGAAACATCTACAGATAAGTAGCGCTGCGCTAGCTGTCCCTCGAATCTCCACTTTGTTGATTAATCGCATACTGATAAACAGCACGAACCAGCGGCTTAGAATGCCAGCGCTTGAACATTCCTGAAGTATTTTGCCGCATCGCTTGCAACGCGAATTTTCTAGCTCCGTCAAGAACCTCGGGATATTGATTACAAAACTGTTCGAGGTCTCCTACCGCGTAGTTAATCGCATCCGAATCCGCTGACGGATACGTAGCAGTGAACGCCCAGGCATCCAAGAACCCTCCATAGGAAGACTCATACTCAAATCCCCAATAATCTTGTGTCCTGCCTGGCAAAACAGTTCCTGGAACCGTATTCAACCAACCGACGCCCTCCATTAGTTCCAACTTTTCCGCCTTCGCATCTGGAAACTCACAAGCGCGAGGGAAGAACAAAAGCTCAATAAAGCCCGTACTCAACGTAGCCCAACGGCCTCCACTGGTGCTTGGGCAATCTGTAAGAGTCCAGTACTTCCCCTCAAGCTCAACCGCACTTGGAACCAGCTCCTTCAACGCAAAAGCAAGATCACGCAAAATCAGTTCTTGATACTCCTTGGGAACCAACCTTGCAAACTTCGTGGGTTCACTCCCAAAGTCTTCCAAATGTTGCTGTGCCCCTCGCAAATCATAAGGACCATCACCAAGGGCCCACGCCTGCTGATCCTCAACCGGAATCACCAAATCCAACCCAGACGGTTGGTCATGCCCAACATTCCACATACGGTTACGCAAACGTCTACCGCTCGCCCGGAATCGTTGGATCTCTTGATATTCAATCGAATCCAAACTCATCGCCTCAGGCACCGGCATGAACCACAGTTTCTCCACATCAGTCCACGGATCCACATGATTAGTGTTGCCGTGCCGATGCTGAGCAAAACGCGTCACCACATTCTTTGCCTGCCCAACATAGAACTCGCCGTTAGAAAACTCGAGCACGTAAATTCCTCGCCGGTTATGCGGGATAAGGGCTGATACGGAATCCAGTTCTCCCACTGGAAACCGCGCGTATTTGAGTTCAGAGGGTACCTCATTCGCGCCCGCACCAATCTTGGCAAGCGACATCGTTTCAAGTTCATCCAAAGGCGTGCGCGAAGCACTTTGAGAATTGCGATCCATCTTGTTCCACCTCTACGACGCTAGATAAACCAAACAACTCCAGTATTTGAAGGCACTATACACACAATTGCAACCCGCCAAGCAGGTTTCAAAACCTGCTTAAATATTGTGCGATTGCCGCACTTCACAGAAAACCACTCACGAAAACTTGTAACAACCAACTGTCTGTTCCTGCATTTTGCGCGTGGTTCCAGGCTTGCAGCTGTTGGTCAATAGCGTTATGCAAAACAGCTTCAGCATTTCTGAGGACGGTTTGCACAGCTGCAGTCAATTCTCCATGCCATCGGTGAAGGTTAAGGGCCAGAAGGTCTGGCATTCGACATCGCCTGACCGTGCGTACGTGTATGAATGCAAATTAATCACCGAAAGAGAGGGACTTACAGCACTCTACACGGCTATGAAGAACACTCATGCTCACAACGCTATGGGCAGCAATCGGGCGGTAGCTGCCGTGAAACTGGCGTACTCGCTAAAAGTTAGTTAAACGAAATATCCGTTTAGGGTCGACTATCACAAAAGTGGCGGGTTAATCCCAACAGGAGCCTTAGCCACCCGCAGGAATTAACCCGCCTGAAGAAAATCCACCCGTCGCTAGTGCAAAACCAGGTGGCCGTTTAGGCGTTAAACGCCTGCTCTATGCGCTCGTGCGCAGCCCAGATCTGCTCGGGAAGATTCTTGAACTGTGCAAGGTGTTCGCGGCGGTAGCCCATCTCCTTCTTCCACAGTTCAGTGTCTATAGAAAGAAGCTTATCCATATCGGCGTCGTCACCTTCGAAACCATCCAGATTCAGCTCTTCCTTCTTCGGCAAAATACCTACCGGCGTTTGCACGCCCTCAGCGCGTCCTTCCTTAACATCTAGCAACCAAAGCAGCGCCCGCAGATTATCGCGGTAGCCAGGCCAGAGGAAGTGGCCGTCTTCCGGATCGCGTTGGAACCAGTTAACGTGCGCAAAAATGGGCTGTTCCTTCGCGGAACCAATTATCTTCAACCAGTGGGCCGCATAGTCCCCTTCGGGGTAGGACATGAAGGGGCGCATCGACATCGGATCGTAACGCAGCACGCCCTCCTTGCCCTCAGCCGCGAAAGTAGCCTGGGCGCCCAGGGTCAAACCGTCGTAAACGCCCTCAGTCAGGTCGGTGATTGCCCGGATAAGCGGCTCCCGGTCCTTTACTCGCCCGCCAAAGATGATGGCGTCGATTGGCACCCCTTGCGGTTCTTCGTAGTCGGGGGCCACGTTGGGCACGTTATCCAAAGACGTGGTGAAGCGAGAATTGGGGTGTGCCCACTCGTCGCCTTTGGCCTCGGAACGCTGCCGATCGGCCGGGCGGTCGGAAATCTTTTCGCCCTTCCAATCCAGCCAGCCGGTAACATCTTCCGGGTGATCCGGGGTCTTACCTTCCCACCACAGTTCTTGGGTTTCAGGGTTGTAAGCGACGTTGGTGAAGAGCGTCTTAGAGCCTTCTTTGATGGCGTCCATGGCGGTGGGATTAGACTGCCAGTTAGTGTCCTTTGCCACGCCGAACGCGCCGTATTCTGGGTTCATGCCGTAAAGCTTGCCGTCTTCGCCAACGTGCAGCCACACGATGTCATCGCCGTAGAAGTAAACTTCGTAGCGCTCACCCAAAGCGTCGGGAGCTAGCATCATAGCGAGATTGGTTTTACCGGAAGCTGAGGGGAAGCCGCCGCACACGTAGTAGGTACGATCCTCGAACTTATCCTTGATCCCGATCAGCATGAACTGTTCGGAAAGGAATTCCCCGGAAGCCCAGCCGTCGTAAGAGGCTTGGCGCAGACCGTGGGCGATCTTCCCAAGTAGCGCGTTGCCGCCGTAGGAGGAACCGAAGTGCAAAATTGTGCGTTCGTCGGCTACCGTGGCAAACAGGCGCTTGTCCTTATCGGTGCCCTGACCCAAGTTCTCCAGGTCGCCGGTCACGTGCACTGCGCGCACGAATTCTGCCGGATTTTTTAAATTGTTCAGATGTTCTACACCAACCCGGGCCATGCGGATCATGTGAAGAACCACTGTGAGGTTGTCGGTAAGTTCCACCCCGCGAGCCCACTTTTCTAGCGGCGATTTCGGCGGTGCCATCAAGTAGGGCACCACGTACATGGTTTTACCCCGGGAGGCGCCCTTCATACTTTCCAGCTGCCGGGCAGTTACTTCCGTGGCGTCGTGCCAGTTGTTGTAGATTCCGGCTTCTTGCGGATTGTGGGTGGCGACGACGGTGCGTTCCTCGCTGCGCGCCGTGTCCTTGTAGTAGGAGCGGGAGTAGTAGAGTCCATCGCCCGCAGGTGCAATTTCACCGGTGGTTAAGCCCTCAGTGATGAGCCGGTCGTCATCCTTTGCGGAAATGACTTCGATGGCAGCGGGTTCGGTAATTCCGGCCCAGTACGCTACGTACTCAGCTACTGCGGGGTTTTCCAGTCCGGCATTGCTGAGGATCTTGGCAATCTTATCCATATTTATACTCCTAATTTCGGTAGTCCCAACAATATTGTTAGTCTACCCGAAATTTTTGAAGCGACTTGGATTTAAGTCCTACCTGGAATAATTATGGTTTTACATCGGGATAATTCTTGGCTTGTAAGGAGTTTCACTAGCTCCACCAACATCAACCAGGCGCAACTCAACCGGGGCAAGGCTGAACCTGTCCTGACTAGCCCATTGTGACCGTGCTGAGCCTTTGGCGTAGCTGACGACTTAGACGAGCCATCACCATCACCAGAAGGAGAAGTAGACATCCTCAGATGTTGGCTACTCAACTGGTGACTCTTCAGGAGACTCTGGCTTGGGCTTGAATGCTAAATCAACTATGAACACTACGGTCCCACCGTCATTCACCTTACAAGCACCTTGCTCTGGACAGATAAGTCCGGGAAAGAAATCACGGTGAGGCTTTGAAAAGAACGCAGGGCGCTAACTTTGGATGCAAAATCGGGCTCTAAAAACTTAGAATTCTTTACCTGCCATGATCTTTCGACTTGTCGAAAGGGATACTGCGGTCAGTACGATCGTCACAGTCAGTAGTATTCCTGCGCTGGTGAGCGGAGGCAGGATTAAGGTTTTTGCTCCCCATTCGAAGATTGCTTGTTTGTTGGAACCAACAAAGGATTTACTGTTTTAGGGCTTTTAGCGGGCCTGGGGAGTTTTCAAAGGGCACAATTCTTTCTACTTATTTTAAGGCCGGGTTATTTTTCACGGGTTAAATACGTGATTTTATGTCCTAAGGCGAGAGGCCGGTGAAAAATGTTCAAATGCGATGACCATTAGCACCCACTTAGGTTAGCCTAACCTTAGGGCCGCTTCGGTTGCTCTAAATCAACTAATACGAATGGAGCTATGATGTTCACAACGCAGTTATCGCCAAGCAAGCGCGAAGAGGCGTTACGCGATATGGAGGAAAAGCCGCTTGATATTTTAGTGATTGGCGGAGGTGTTACGGGAGCGGGGATCGCACTGGATGCGGCAAGCCGTGGTTTGCGAGTCGGTATAGTCGAGGCGCAAGACTGGGCCTCCGGCACTTCGTCGCGATCTTCAAAGCTGGTGCACGGTGGTCTGCGATACCTTTATCAACTTAATTTTGCCTTGGTTGCTGAGTCTTTGAGGGAACGTGGCTTATTGCTTACCCACACGGCTCCGCATTTGGTGAAAGCACAGCCTTTTTGTGGCCCATAAAAATGCGCGTAATAGAGCGGGCTTATTCGGCTGTTGGGGTGGGAATGTATGATGCCATCGCACAGTTTGCACATAGGGGTTCAGTGCCCATTCAAAAGCACTACTCGAAGAAAGGGTCATTGGAGCTTGCGCCTGCGTTGAAAAAAGACGCACTTATTGGCTCTTTGGTTTACTACGATGCCAGGGTGGATGACGCCCGTCTGGTGGTGAATCTGGTTCGCACGGCCGCTCAGTTTGGCGCTTTGGCTGCGAATCGTACCCAGGTTGTTGAAATGCTCAAGGATGGAAACAAGGTGGTTGGCGCCAAACTTCGTGACATGGAAACAGGCGCTGAACATGTGGTTAAGGCAAAATCCATCATTAACGCAACGGGGGTTTGGACTGAGAAAACGCAGTCTCTTTCCGGTTCTACGGGTGGCTTGAAAGTTTTGGCCTCCAAGGGCATTCATATTGTTGTACCGAAGGAAAAGATTGATTCCAAAGTTGGTTTATTCTTGCGCACAGAGAAGTCTGTGTTGTTTATAATCCCGTGGAAGCGTTATTGGGTTATAGGAACTACTGATACCAAATACCATGAAAACAGGTTGGAACCGGTACCTGATTCTGAGGATATTGATTATTTGCTTGAGCATGCGAACTCGGTGCTGGCTAACCCGCTAACACGTGATGACATCATTGGGGCTTTCGCTGGGCTACGGCCTTTGTTGCAGCCAGGAACTTTGGACGGAGATAAGGCCAAGTCAACCAAGGTTTCCAGGGAGCACACAGTTACTGAAGCCGCTCCGGGGCTCACTGTTATAGCAGGTGGGAAGCTTACGAGTTACAGGCAGATGGCTGAAGATGCTGTTGATTTTGCCTTGGGTAAGGAGCTGGCTAAGCGAATATCGTGCGTTACCAGAAGCACTCCGCTTTCTGGAGCTGTTGACTATGAAGCTATGTGGGAACAGCGTGAGGCGCTGGCAAAGAAAAACGGTTTGAGCGTGGATCACGTAGAAGATCTGTTAAACAGGTACGGAAGTGACATTAAGCTGATTTTCAAAATGATTGAGAAAGATCCTTCTTTGGGGAAGGAGCTTAAGGGCGCTGAAGAGTATCTGCGCGCAGAAATAGCGTTCGGTGTTTTGCATGAGGGTGCTTTGCATGTGGAAGACTTACTGGCGCGCCGCACCAGGCTCTGTTACGAGCATCGGGATCGCGGATTGGCTGTTATTGACGAGGTTGCGACAATAGCTGCGGATATTCTTGGCTGGGACGAGGCGGCCAAGGCGCATGAGATAGAAAACTACAAGGCACGGTGTGATGCCGAAGAAAAGGCGGAGGGTATAGTTAGCGAAGCCGAAGCTCAAAAGGAACGTGAGCAGGCGGTGCCTATAACCGAATTTATTGATGTGTCTCCGCAAATTGACGGTTAAAGCCGTGGGGATTTTTGCCTTTTAAATCTCTGACTCTAAGGCCTTGGAGGCGTGCGCTCCAAGGCCTTAGACGTGCTTAGGAGCCTCTCTACCTTTTCGCTTCTCAAGACTTGCTCGAGACCGGCTATGACTTCACTCAATGTAAACTAGGCAGCGATAGCTTTAGCGCCCATGATTCACATTTAAATCTTCCATCAAGTTCCGGAACCACATTATTCCTGGTAGCGGAGTTTGACAGCGCCGTTTCTAAGGATGCAAAACTGAGCTTTAAATGCATTCCAGAAAAAGGTCAGTTAGCGGTTGAGTTTCAAAAGGAAAAGGAGAAATAAGACAATATCATTCTAAGTTTACTGACCTAGAACCAACACCACTGATCCACCGTTAACGCCAGGTCACAGAAGCGCATTTTCCATCTCCGTTAGCGAGTTAAACCCCAAAACCCTATCCGAACAGGGAAAACGCGATACTAGGTAACGCAAAACTCAAACCCGCTAACGCAAGCGATTTTGCCCCCCTAAGCGATACTCGCTAACGCAAAAGGGTACTTATCAAATCCGACGTCTAAGTGGAGCGAGTGACGGGAATCGAACCCGCACTATCTGCTTGGAAGGCAGAGGCTCTACCATTGAGCTACACTCGCGCGGCGAAGTCGGCATTCACCGCTTCGACAAATGGAAATGTTACCGGAAAACCCCCGAGTTGTGAAATGCAGGCCATTACCCGCTATGATTGTCTCTTGGCACGGGGTGTGGCGCAGCTTGGTAGCGCGTCCGCTTTGGGAGCGGAAGGTCGTGGGTTCAAATCCCGCCATCCCGACAGTTGGGTCCTCAGCAAACCGTTGAGGACCTTCCTCATTTCACCACCCTCAAGATGCGATACCCCAATATGTTCGAAAGACTGTTGGCATGATTAAAACAAAGTACATCGCACTAGTATCTGCCAGCGCTCTCGCATTTGGCCTAACCGGTTGCACTGCCATCTCGAATGAAGAAGCGCAAACAACGGCCCCATCGCAAACAGCCACCCAGGCGCAGGAGACAACTGAAACTACGGGCGATCCATCCTCCGATATCATCCCGTTCGCCGACAACCAGACCGCTATCGACGCGATCAAGGCCGTTGAAGCTGAATCTGGTGGAAAGGCTGTGAGCCTAGACCGTGAAGACTCCAAGAGCCTGTGGGAAGTCACCGTTATTCACGGCGAAAACGAAATCGAATACTACGTTGATGCGGCCGGTAAGGTCACTAAACACGAAACTGACAACGCTGATGGCGATGACAAGAAATACGTTGCGCAGGCCATACCCATGATCGACGCGATCGAAAAGGCCTTAGCGGACGTCCCAGACGGTTACATCGACGAGGTAGAGCTCGATGAAGACAACGGCACTGTCACCTGGCAAATAGACTTTGACGACGCTAACGCCAAGGACTACAAGAAGGTCCGCCTAGACTACCAGTCTGGCTCTGTTGTAGAGGTAAGAAACGACTAGTCAGGCGCCAAAACAAGTAGCCCGCCCGCAGTCTGCCCACAACGAAAGGTAGCGACTCGGGCGGGTTACGCGGATAAGTATTACCAAAACTTAAGAATTCACCAGCCGCCTAGTTTCGTTAAGGTTGAGACATGGCAAATTCTTATTCAGACTCACTGACTGATCCGAAGATCATGGATCAGTCCGTTAAACCGACCGAAGACTTCTACCGTCACGCAAATGGAACGTGGCTGAAGGAACATGAGATTCCTTCCGACCGTCCCAGCGATGGCGCGTTTTACAAGCTACGCGACGAAGCTGAGGAGCATATTCATACCATCGTCGAGGCCCTAGACCCGGCCAGTGCGGACGTGGAAGAGCAAAAGCTCGCCACCCTCTACGGCCAGTTCATGGACGAGGAGGCCGTTGAGGCACTCGGCGCAAAGCCGCTGGCCCCCGACTTTGCCCTCATTGATCAGGCAGAAACTCACGCGGAGCTTGCCGTCGCAATGGGCAAGCTTGCTACCACGGGCATTGGAGGAATCCTCGAGGCCATCATCGACGCGGATATGAATGATCCGGCTCGCTACACGGTGTTCACTTACCAGGCCGGCATCTCGCTGCCCGACGAGGCCTACTACCGCGAAGATCAGTACGAAACCGTACGCCAAGGTTTAGTCACCTACTTGAATAAGGCCCGCGAAATCATCGCCACCGACGCACAGTTTGAGGGCTGGGCTGGCGCTGTGGGTGAAGCATTTGGCGCAGACGTATTGGCGTTCGAAACCAAAGTTGCATCCCACCACTGGGACAATGTGAAGACCCGCGACGCCGTGGCTTCCAACAACCCCACCACTTTCAGCAAATTCGCTGAAAGTTCGGACAACTACCCCTGGGCCGCCTGGTGGGAGGCCACCGGCCTGCCCACCGCCGGTGACACGCCCGTTAACGTGCGCCAGCCCTCCTACGTTGAGGCGATCCCCTCCCTCTGGAATGACACCGACTTGGAAACGCTGAAGAAGTGGGCGTACGCGAAAGTCATCCAGGCGCGTTCGGCCTACCTTGCCAAGGCGTTTGTTGATAACGGGTTCGAGTTCAACCGCCTCCTCACCGGCGCCACCGAGCAGCGCCCCCGTTGGAAGCGCGGCGTTTCATTTGTTGAAGGAGCGATGGGCGAGGCGCTAGGCAAGAAGTACGTTGCCAAACACTTCCCACCCGAATACAAGCAGCAGATGAACAAGCTGGTAGAGCACCTGCTGGAGGCCTACCGTCGCTCCATCTCGCAGCTGGAGTGGATGGGTAAAGAAACCCGCGAGCGCGCTCTGGATAAGCTAGCAGGATTCACTCCCAAGGTTGGCTACCCGGACGAGTGGAAGGACTACTCAAAGCTCACGCCTGGCGCCACCCTGGTTGAGTCCGTGCGCGCGGTTGCGCAGTTCCACGTTGATGAGGAGGCCGGCAAGCTGTCTGGCCCCGTCAACAAGAAGGAATGGTTCATGACCCCGCAAACGGTCAACGCCTACTACCACCCCACGATGAACGAGATCGTGTTCCCCGCGGCCATTTTGCAAAACCCGTTCTTTGATCCAAGCGAGACTGACGCGGTTAACTTCGCAGCGATCGGCGCCGTTATTGGCCACGAAATCGGCCATGGTTTTGACGACCAAGGCTCGCACTATGACGGCGAAGGCAAGCTCAACAACTGGTGGACAGAGCGAGACCGCAAGGCTTTCGAAGAGCGCACGTCTAGCCTCATCGCCCAATACGATGCGTTCTCACCCGAGCAGCTTGACGACTCACACAAGGTGAACGGCAAGCTCACAATCGGTGAGAACATTGGTGACCTTGGCGGCCTTGGCATCGCGTGGAAGGCCTACCATATTGCCCTCGAAGAATCCGGACGCACCGAAGCCGATGAGGAGCGCGGCGGCCTGACCGCCGCCCAGCAGTTCTTCTACTCATGGGCGCGTATCTGGCGTTCCAAGTCACGTGATGAGTGGGCGTTGCAACTGCTGGCCATCGACCCGCACTCCCCCTCGGAATTCCGCTGCAACGGCGTGCTGCGTAACGTGGATGCCTTCCACGAAACGTTCCACACCCAGCCTGGCGACGGCATGTGGCTAGACCCCAGCGAACGCGTGGAAATCTGGTAACAGACCCGCACCCGCTCTTTCTACTTACGCGGATAGAGCGCTCGCGGCTCACGAGATTTTGTCCCGCTGAACACCAAACACCTGTTCAGCGGGGCAAATTTTGTAAAAAAGTGTAAGAATTGTGTAGAACACGTGATAAATATCCATCACGCAGATTTTGCAAACCAACAGGACACAGGAGGCAACATGCCAGGGCAAAACCTGACGCGCGCTGAAGCTGAAGAAAGATCAAAAATTGCAACCGTCTACCACTACGACGTGGAACTAAACCTGGCTGAGAATGAAGAGACCTTCACCTCCAAAACCGTGGTGGACTTCGACGCGCACGAAGGCGCTGAAACCTTCCTGGACCTGATTGCCGACGAGGTCTACTCGCTGGAAGTAAATGGCGAACAAAGAGACACCGCCGCCTTCCAAGACTCGCGCATCCACCTGGACGGCCTAAAAGACCGCAACCGCGTCACCGTGGTAGCCAAATGCCGCTACATGCACACCGGCGAGGGCCTACACCGCTTTACCGACCCAGCCGACGGCAAGTCTTACTGCTACTCCCAGTTCGAAGTACCGGACTCGCGCCGCGTTTTTGCCGTATTTGAACAACCCGATATGAAGGCGCAGTTCACCTTCCACGTGATCACTCCCGCCGACTGGGTAGTGTTCTCCAACTCGCCCACGCCTACGCCCAGCGACGTGGACGGGCTGAAGAGGTGGGATTTTACCCCCACGGAACAAATCTCCTCCTACATCACCGCGATCATTGCAGGCCCGTACGTTGGTAAAACCGGATCGCTTGTATCTACCGACGGGCGGGAAATCCCCCTCGGCGTTTACTGCCGTCAGTCCCTCGAGTCTTACCTTGACGCCGACTGGGTGATGGACGTAACTCGCAAGGGCTTTGCCTTCTTCGAAAAGGAATATGGTCGCCCCTACCCGTTCCGCAAGTACGACCAGATTTTCGTGCCCGAATACAACGCGGGCGCAATGGAGAATGCCGGATGCGTAACCTTCCGCGACCAGTACATCTTCCGCGCTAAGCCCACCGCAGCCGAGCTCGAGGGCCTAGCAAACACGATCCTGCACGAGCTTGCCCACATGTGGTTTGGCGACCTGGTAACCATGCGCTGGTGGAACGACCTGTGGCTCAACGAGTCCTTCGCCGAGTTCATGTCCCACCTGTGCCTAGCCGAAGGCACCGAGGAATGGAAGAACGCGTGGATCGGCTTCATGGCCCGCAAAGACTGGGGCATGAGACAAGACCAAATGCCCACCACGCACCCCATCGTCGCTCCCATCCGCGACCTCGCAGATGTGGAAGTAAACTTCGACGGCATCACCTATGCCAAGGGTGCGGCCGTACTTCGCCAGCTGGTGTCATACGTTGGCCGCGACAACTTCTTTGCCGCTCTCGGCAAATACTTTGAGAAGCACGCTTGGCAAAACACCACCCTGCCCGACCTCATGGGCGAGCTTGAAGCGGCCTCGGGGCGCGACCTTGAGGCCTGGTCTAAAGTCTGGCTGGAAGAAGCCGGCGTCACCCTACTTCGCCCTGATTTCAACTTGAACGAGGACGGCACCTTGGGCGAACTTGCCGTTGTGCAAGAAACCTTCACCCCCGGCTCCTCCCTGCGCCCACACCGCCTGGCAGTGGCCGGCTACGACCTCGTGGATGGCCGTATTGAACGCACGTTCCACGAAGAACTCGACGTTGCAGGCGAACGCACCATCGTTGAAAGCGCCCGTGGAATCAAGCGCCCCGCGCTGATCCTGGTGAATGATGGCGACCTCGCTTACGCGAAGATTCGCATGGACGAAGACTCCCTGCGGTTCGCAACCGCGAACATCGATAAGTTTGAAGATTCCTTGACGAGGTCGATCATTATCGCCTCCGCTTGGGACATGGTTCGCGACGCGCAAATGCCGGCCCGCAAGTTCATTGACCTGGTCATGGCTGCCCTACCCGTTGAACAAGACATCACGGTTATGGGCCTATGGCTGCGTCAACTGGACACCGCAGCTGCCTACTACACGTCAAACGAGGAGCGCCGCGAGGTTTTGGAGCGCGTCGCAGGCAGGTTGCTGCTACTTCTGCGCGCAGCCTCGTCTGGCTCGGACCAGCAGAGGCTCCTTGCCTTCGCCGCTGCCCGGCGCGCAACAACGCAAGAGCAGAGCGAAGCGATCGAGCACCTGCGGAGCAGCGAAGATACTCTGATGGGACTTGACCTAGATGTAGAACTACGTTGGGCATTCCTTACCGCCTCCGTTACTGCCGGTATTGCTGGGGACCTCCAGATTGACCAGATGCTGGCCGAAGACGCCACCATGACCGGCGAGCAGAAGGCCACTCAAGCCCGCGCCGCCAAGACGGACCAGGCCGTCAAGGACGCCGCGTTCGAGAACTTCATGTACAACCCCGACCTTTCCAACGACATGCGCATCGCCGCAGGCCGTGGATACTGGGCCGGAGCTTCCACAAAGCCTGAGCTGTTCGCAGCGGGCGCCAAGAAGTTCTTCAACACCGCCCTGGACGTGTGGAACACCAACACGCCGCACACCGCGCAGTCCATCATGGCACTGGGCTTCCCCACGCCGCTTGCTGGCCGCCTCGACGATGTAGATGTCGTAGCCATTGGCCAACAGTGGCTTGAAGAGCATAAGGACGCGCCCGCCGGCCTCGTCCGCCTACTCTCCGAAAGCATTTCTGAGGCGCAGCGAGCCGTCGCTATCCAGCAGCTGTGACACCAGGTAAACACTGACAACCGCGGGCCCGCTCAATCAAGCGGGCCCGCTTTGTACCACGCCCGCCAATCGAGCAATCCAGAAAGATGACGCGTAGTATCCTAAATAGAGACGCAAAGCATAGGAGTGGAAATGAGCGACCAACACGCGACTCAGGCTGAAGCCATCGTTGCCGGTCTTGGCGGGAAAGAAAACATCGAATTTTTCGAAGCCTGCATCACGCGCCTACGCGTACAGGTTCGCGACCGCGCCCTAGTAAACGATGACGCCCTCAAATCTGCGGGCGCCTTCGGAGTGGTCAAAGTTGGAACCGTCGTCCAAGTAGTAGTGGGTCCAGAAGCCGACGAAATCGCCGACGAAATCGGACGCCTGCAGTAATGCTGGAAGTCTGCTCACCCCTAAGCGGAACCATAATCGCACTCGAGGACGTCGATGACCCCGTCCTCGCCCAGGGCATCGTTGGATCAGGAATAGCCGTAGCCCCCGTGGAAGAACGCTGGCACGACGTGGTGTGCCCCACTGATGGCAAGCTCCTCAAAGTCCACCCGCACGCCTTCATCGTGTTTTGCCCCTCCGGCATTGGGATTCTCGTGCACCTTGGTATCGACACCGTCAAGTTGCGCGGCAAAGGCTTCGAAGTTCTAAAAGCCGAAGGCGATACCGTTCCCAAGGGAGAAGCCATTGCCAGGTGGGACTCCGCCGTTGCGAAAGAAGCCGGCCTGTCCACTTCCGTATCCGTCATTGCATGCGATCTGCCCGCAGAAATGCTGACCATGCACACCTCACCCGGCAACAGTATCGCCCGGGAGGATCACCTTTACACCGTCAAGAGCGGATAGCCAGGCAGGTCAACCGAGACTGATTTAGCTCCCATGAATTGTTTGATCCCACGCAGTGCGTGGGATCAAACAATTCAGACACTAATCAAACTCAGCTATGAACAGCCTCATTCATTACATCCGCGAACCGCGCCAGCGCGGCGGGCGTTAGCTGCTCCACCAGGATCTCCCGGCCGCTCTCATCGCCCAACGGAATCTGCCAGTTCGGATACTGCGTGCTCGTGCCCGGGAAGTTCTGCGGGCGGCGCTCGCGCACAATATCAACCAACGACACCACCAGCAGGCGCGATGGCGTCATAGCAATATAGCGATGCAACGCATCGATCAGGGGCTGCTCCTCATAGCGATCCTCCTCATCTAGCAGGCCGTACTCGATCATGCGCGAGGTGAACATTTCCAGCTCCGCACTATCAGCTGCGCGCACCACTTCCACCGGCTCCACAAGAAGCCCAAGCTCCTCGCGGATCGATGTTTGGATACCCTCCAAATATCCCGCGGTTGGCGGCAAATCATGCGTATTTACCGCAGCGAGAACGTCACGGCGATAGTTCTCCGGACGACGCGGCGAACCGTCATCCTCACGCTCAAACCACAGGATTGAGGTGCCGAGCACTCCGCGATCATTCAAGTACCCACGAACCCACGGTTCGACCGTGCCCAGGTCCTCCCCAATCACGATCGAGTTATTCCGGTAGGCCTCCAGCAGGAGGACGCCAACCATCGCCTCATGATCGTAATTCACGTACGTGCCAAAATTCGCGGTCTTACCGTTAGGAATCCACCACAGGCGGAACAGGCCCAAAATGTGATCGATACGGATCGCGCCAGAGAACCGTGCGGCCGCGCGAATCATCAGGCGCAGAGGCTCATATCCAGCCTGCGCAAGCGAGCGCGGATTCCACGGTGGCTGCGACCAATCCTGGCCAAGCTGGGAATACATATCCGGCGGCGCACCAACCGTCATGCCGCGCGCAAACAATTCGGGTTGCGACCACGTTTCCGAACCATACGGGTGCACGCCAACCGCGAGGTCCGACATGATGCCAACACTCATACCATCGCCAAGAGCGACCTCCTGCGCATTATCCAGCTGATTTCGAGCAATCCACTGCATCCACATGTGGAAGCGCACCTGCTTGTTGTTCGCCTCCGCATACGCGGCAACCGCTAGAGAATCTGAATCCGCGTACTTTTCGGGCAAATGCAGCCCGTAACGCTCCACCAGCGCACACCACACGGCAAACTTGTACAGCGCCGGACCACCCTCAGCAATGAAACTATTGAACTCGGCTTCACGCTGCGCGCTGCGCCCAATCGTGAAAATCTCCCACAGCGCCCGGACCTTTGCCGACCATGACGAGTCCCGATCAATCAGACCAATGTGGTCCGAATCTTCCGTGCGCGAGGCCTCGTTGAGCTCCTCCACATACGCCTTCGCGGTATCGGTAAGATCCGCATACTCAGCAACCAGGCGCGGGGCAATGTAAAGAGGGGAAATGAACTGGCGAGTAACCGGCAGATACGGGGAGGCCTCAATCGGCACCACCGGAGCCGACGCGTGCAACGGGTTAATCAAGTGGAAGTCCGCGCCAATCTGCGCAAACGTGCGGTTCATGGCCGCCAAAACCCGAGCATCACCCATGCCCCAACTATCGTTAGCTCGAACCGAGTACAGCTGGCTGGAAATTCCCCACTTCTTACCTGCGAGCTTCTCATCCAGATTGAGCGCGCTCGGAACCACAATGAGGTGAGATTCGGCCTCTTCGCCACTACCTAGATGCGCGTAAAGCTTGTGATAGCCCAGCGGGAAATCCGTCTCCAGAGCAAACGCTGCCCGGCCTCGCATAGCTCCATTCACTTCACGAGGAGGATCCCAGTTGTCCACCTGGCGAAGCTCGCGCACCGAGCCGTCCTCAAATGCCACCGAAACACTTACGCTCTCCCCATCGGGAACGTGCACCAGTAGCTCGCCATAATTTCCGCCGCGCAGCACGGTAGTGGGTGGCAAAACCGTCAGCCACTTGTCATCTTCAAAACCCGCAATGCAGCGATCCAACTCAGTCGCATCCGGAGCGTCCGATATGCCCACGCCCAGCACCTGCAACGTTGTAATCAACGTTTCTGCACTCACATCCAGCAGGTTGCCGTGCCAATCCCAAAAACTAGTAGATACGCCATTTAGCTGAGCAAGGTGCTGCAAACGGCCCATATTAGCTACGTCGAATGAAAGCTGCGTCATTGAAAACTCCCGGTGCGGTGGGTATCACACCAATTTTAGTCTGATAACGCTCAGGCCCAAAATTATTGCGCACCTACTCCCCTCGGGAAGGTAAGTGTGCGAAACGTCTAGCAAAACGCTGTTGCTTTAATGGTCTCGTTCATTTCAGCCACGAGGACATCAGAAGACGGTCCCACAATAATCTGCACGTAGCGGCCCGACGACACAACGCCAATCGGGCTGGTCTCACGAATGACGGCTTCACTAACAAGTGCCGGCTCCGAAACGATGGCGCGGATACGCACGATGCAAGACTCAAGGTCCTCAATATTTTGAGCGCCCCCGAGCCCTTCAACGAGTTTCTCTGCAATCGTCACTTTCACTCCTCCACACATGTAACCCGACTCACATGATAGTGTCTCAGATTACAAATTGGAAGTGGCAAAAGTACCAGCCGGCGTGCAGACCGCGTCGATTCACGGGAGAATAAGGGCTATGACTGCTCCGATTGGCGTTCCCACTATCACCAGCGAACCCCTCGCCTCCGTTCTGCGAGTTCTACAGCTACGCGGCGGCGATAAAGATCGCTTCGAAGCTGATTCACTGCCGCAGATGAATCGAGTGTACGGCGGGCAAGTGCTCTCCCAGGCCCTGCTGGCCGCGGCCGCAACAATCGAAGATAACAACGAGCGACCACCCCACTCACTACACGCGTACTTCCTGCGCGGCGGCGATCCAGCCTGCCCGATCAGTTTCGATGTGGCGCGCACCCATGACGGACGCTCATTCACCTCCAGGCAGGTGAGCGCCACGCAAGACGGGCGCGACCTGCTCACCCTCATGGCCAGTTTTCAGCTACGCCAATCCGGCGTTGAACACTCCTCGCAAATCCCGGATGTTCCCGGCCCGGAAGAGCTTATCTCCGCCCTCGAATACTTCCGCTCCCTTAACCACCCGGTTGGCAAGTTCCTGGGTAAAACCGCCGCGTTTGACGTGCGACACGTCCAAGAGAACCTGTATATCAACGCCTCGCCCAACAAGAGCCGCTGCCAACAGCTCTGGATGAAACCGCGCGCCGAAATAACTGGTACCACTCCCCTGATCTCGCGCGCTCTGCTGGCCTACGTTATAGACCAAGTCATGATGGAACCCGCACTGCGCACCCACGGCCTATCGTGGCTCACTCCCGGCCTCGCGCTAGCCAGCCTCGACCACGCAATGTGGTTCCACCAAGATTTCGACATCAACCAGTGGCTGCTTTACGACCAAGAATCCCCGTCCGCAAACGGCGCGCGTGCCACGGGACATGTGCGCGTGTTTACCGAGAGCGGCGAGCTTGTTGCTGAGGCCATGCAAGAGGCAATGCTTCGCCTTCCCGAAGAAGGTTGCGCGCCCTCAAGCTGGGGTTTTGAAGTCCCACCCGTTTCATAAGTGTTTCACCACAGTAAACGAGCAACGAAGTTTGCGCGTCCAAACTTTTGTTTTCTGTACAGCGGTTTCCTCTGCCCCTTAAAATGAAGTGCAACGATTTTGCGTTTCATCCCAAAAGGAGAAGTTTTAATGAGGAGATCTGTGAAGACCCTAGTCGCAGGCGCAATCGCAACCGCCGCACTAGTTGTCTCTCCACTCGCCGCATTTGCTGAGGATCCCGTCAGCGAATCCGGAAGTGGCGCGGAAGGTGACGTTGTCACAATGAACCTTTTCAATATGACCGACATCCACGGTCACATTGAAAAGTCGGAATACAAGCGCAAGGTGACCGAGGCCGGTCTGGCTTCCACCGCCTGCTACGTGAAGAACGAGAAAGCCAAGAACGAGAACTCTGTGTTCACCCTTCTTGGCGACAACATCGGTGCTTCCCCGTTCACTTCGGGCTCGCAAGACGACAACCCAACCATTGCAGCACTGAACCATTCGGCCGTTTTCGCTTCAGCGATTGGTAACCACGAGTTCGATAAGGGCCTCGACGTGCTCATGAAGCGCGTGAACGGTGAAGGCGGATACATCAAGATCGGGTTCCCCTACCTGGCCGCCAACATTGTTTCCAAGGCCACCGGTGAAACCCTGTTTGATCCGTTCAAGATCTGGGAGTCTCCCTCTGGTGTGAAGGTAGGCTTCATCGCCGCCATTGAAGAGGATGCGCCCACTAAGGTAGCACCCGGCACTTTTGACGAAGTTAACTTCCTGCCGGCAGCTGAGACAGTAAACAAGTACGCCGCAATCCTCAAGGACGGTCAAGAGGGGAACGGTGAGGCCGACATCGTCGTTGCACTGTACGACAACGACGTTCTGATCTCCGCCCCGCGCCTCTCCAGTGATGTTGACATCCTCATGGGTGGCGATACGCACAAGCCGTACTACTTCTCTGGCGATAACGCTCTTACGAACAAGGACGGTAAGCCGATCGTTGCTACCACTGCGTCGGGTAGCTTCACGGACAACCTCGCAAACGTTGAGGTGAAGTACAACAAGGTCGAGAAGAAGATCGTAGAAGCCAAGGCTGTCCAGATCCCCGCAGCCGACGTTGTAGCTTGTGGCGAAGACGCCGACGTGAAGGGCGTTGTAGACGAGGCCGTAACCAAGGCTAAAGAAGCCAAGGAGAAGGTCGTTTTAGAAACCGACAGCGCTTTCTACCGCGGCAAGCAGGCATCCGGTGAAAACCGTGGTACCGAATCCACCCTGGGTAGCCTTGTTGCTGACGCGATGAAGGGTTCCTTCACCAAGCTTGATGGCAAGCCGATCGACATTGGCATCATCAACGCTGGTGGCCTGCGCGCAGACCTCGTTCCAAAGGACGGCAAGCTCACCGTTGGCGACGTTTTTGCGGTAGCGCCGTTCTCCAACGAAGTTGGCTACGTTGAGATGACCGGAGCACAGTTCAAGACGCTGCTTGAACAGCAGTGGAAGGAAATTGGCGAAAACTCCACGCGTCCCATGCTGAAGCTCGGCCTGTCTGAGAACGTGAAGTACACGTACGATCCAGCTCGCCCGATGGGCGATCGTATTACTTCGATCCTGCTCGATGGCCAGCCGATTGATCCGCAGGCTACCTACTCGGTAGGTTCGGTAACCTTCCTCCTTGCTGGTGGCGACTCATTTGACGTCCTTAAAGAAGACTCGATCAAGGCCACGCTTACGACCATCCCGGATGGTTTGGACCGCGAGTGGATCCAAAAGTACCTAGAAGATAACCCGAAGGTTGCTCCTCGCGCAGCAGTTTCCTCCGTTGGCGCCACGCTAACTCAGAGTGAAGAGAGTGTAGACGGCAAGCCGGTTGTCTCCGGCACGCTGGCACTACGCGGTCTCTCGTTCTCCGGACCGGGCGAAGCAGCGCCGAAGAACGTCACGCTTTATGTTGATGGCAAGAACGTGGCAACCGGCGCGGTCAACAACACGCTGGAAGACGCAAATGCAGCGAACGCAAACGCAATCGTAACTGCTGACGGCGTTGGCTACACGGACGCTCCGATTGAGTTCAGCGTCACGGGGGTTTGCGAGGACCGTTCGGGAACCGTGAACCTGCCGCTAACAGTTAAGGCCGGCACCGCCGATGAGCAGAGCGCTGATACTCCAGAGCTCATCTCGGAAGCCTCTGGCCTGACCCTCACGGTGGACTGTGGTCCGGCTGCTGAAGAGCCCGGTGAGGGCATGGTTGTGACGCCGGCTGCGCCGGAGTTCATCAATCCGTCTGCCTCCGATCCAGCCTCGTGCACGGTAAAGCCGTACGCAACGGTTAAGGACATGGAGGGCGTGAAGTACACGGTCACCGTGGACGGCAAGGAATTCAAGGCTAACGCCGAGGGCAAGTTCGTCTACCCCTACGGCAAGACGATCATCGTCAAGGCCGAGCCGGTAGACGGATTCACGTTCGCACCAAACGCTAAGACCGAATGGTCTTGGACCGCAATGATGAACGACAAGTGCAACACGGGTGTAAGCAAACCACTGGCTAAGACCGGTGTCTCCGTGCTTGGCACGGCTGCTGGCGCACTTGCCCTTCTGTTCGCAGGTGGCACGATGCTAGCGCTTCGCCGCAAGCAGGCGTAGGCTCATCTAGCTGAACTAGCTACAGATAAGGTTTTGGCCCGGATGTTTGAAACATCCGGGCCAAAACCTTATCTACTTGAAGTAGGTTAGCGCCGCGCGGGGCGAAACCGTTTAGTCGCGAGTTAGACGACGGTGCGTTACGCGGTGTGGGCGTGCAGCTTCTGGGCCGAGACGCTCAATCTTATTCTTCTCGTAAGCTTCGAAGTTACCTTCAAACCAGTACCAGTTTGCGGGGTTCTCTTCGGTGCCTTCCCAGGCAAGAATGTGGCTGGCTACACGGTCAAGGAACCAGCGGTCGTGAGTGACCACAACAGCACAGCCGGGGAACTCCAGGAGAGCGTTTTCTAGGGATGCCAAGGTTTCAACGTCGAGGTCGTTAGTTGGCTCGTCCAATAGAAGCAGGTTGCCGCCCTGTTTGAGTGTTAGTGCTAGGTTCAGGCGGTTGCGCTCACCACCGGAAAGCACGCCCGCGGGCTTTTGCTGGTCGGCACCCTTGAATCCGAACGCGGACACGTATGCGCGTGAGGGAACCTCAACGTTGCCAACCTCCAAGTAGTCGAGGCCATCAGACACCACTTCCCACAGCGTCTTGTTCGGGTCAATGCCTGCGCGGGTTTGATCCACGTAAGAAATCTTGACCGTCTCACCGATTTTCAGATCGCCACCATCTAGCGGTTCAAGCCCAACGATCGTCTTGAACAGCGTGGTTTTACCAACACCGTTGGGGCCAATCACACCAACGATGCCGTTACGCGGTAGCGAGAATGACAGGCCGTCAATGAGCTTGCGATCCCCGAAGCCCTTTTGCAGGTTCGAAGCGTCGATAACGACGTTACCGAGGCGCGGGCCCGGCGGAATTTGGATTTCTTCAAAGTCCAGTTTGCGGGTGCGCTCAGCCTCTTCAGCCATCTCTTCGTAGCGAGCCAGACGGGCCTTTTGCTTTGCCTGCCTACCCTTCGCAGAAGTGCGAACCCACTCGAGCTCGTCCTTTAAGCGCTTCGCAAGCTTGGCGTCCTTCTTGCCCTGAATCTGAAGACGTTCCTTCTTCGTTTCGAGGTAGGTGGTGTAGTTACCCTCGTACGGGTACAAACGCCCGCGGTCGACCTCAGCAATCCACTGGGCCACATGATCTAGGAAGTAGCGGTCGTGAGTTACTGCAATGACTGCGCCTTGATAGGACGCCAGGTGCTGTTCCAGCCACAGTACTGACTCAGCGTCAAGGTGGTTAGTGGGCTCGTCCAGCAGTAGCAGGTCCGGCGCCTCAAGAAGTAGGCGGCATAGCGCCACGCGGCGACGCTCACCACCGGACAGAACGTTCACGGGCGTGTCTGGTGGTGGGCAACGAAGTGCATCCATCGCCTGGTTGAGCTGCGATTCAAGATCCCAACCATTCACCGCGTCGATCTCGGTTTGTAGCTTGCCCATCTCTTCCATGAGGGCATCAAAATCCGCATCCGGATTAGCCATCTCTTCCGAAACCTCGTTGTAGCGCTTCAGTTTCGCTACCGTATCACCAACACCAAGCTCCACGTTTTCAAGAACAGTTTTGTCCTCATCCAGCGGGGGCTCTTGCTGCAAGATACCAACCGTGTATCCGGGTGAAAGACGAGCTTCACCGTTTGACGGCTCGTCCAGGCCGGCCATGATTTTCAAAATCGAGGATTTGCCGGCACCGTTGGGGCCAACCATGCCGATCTTAGCGCCCGGGAAGAACGCCATCGTCACGTCGTCAAGAATTACTTTGTCTCCGTGCGTCTTGCGCGCACGAATCATTTGGTAGATGTATTCAGCCATGCCATACCTTCACGTTTAACTAGGCTTAGTCGAGCCTAGTGTACGTGAACCGCCGGCCCGATCCAACGCGAGCCGGCGGATTTTCACGGTTTAGCGGGTAGCTAGTTCCTTCACGGGACGGCTGTATGCGGCCGTACCATACCCGAGGTCGTGACCGATGGTCGTAGCGGTTATGACCAGCTCTGTCCCTCTGCTTCCACTCTGCGGGTTGGACCACTCGTTGACTTCGAGCCGACCAGTTACAATCACCGGCTGTCCCTTTTGTAAAGACTGGGCCGCGTTCTCGGCTAGCTGACCCCACATTTTGACCGTGTACCAGGCCGTAGACGCATCATGCCAGTTCCCGGCATCATCACGCCCGCGTCTGGTTACGGCCATACGCGCCCTCGCCAGCTTTGATCCTGACGGCAGGGTTTTCAGATCAATGTGCGACCCGAGGCGGCCACGAACGGTAATGGTCACTGCGTCTGCTGAGAACGTCTTCAACCTCGACGAGGTTGGCACTGCAACAGTTGCAGTTGTGGTGTTGCTATCTGCAACCACGGTATCGGTGTTCCAAGTTTCTTCCATGATCTCTCCTATGCTTCGCCACCGCTGCGCCTAAACAGCAGGAATCCGCTGCCTAGGGATGCAAGGCCAAACGCGGGCAAGAACAGGCTGGTAGCTCCGGTTTTTGCAAGTGTTGGCGGCTGGTCGACAGTGGCTGTAGTTGGCGTGGTAGTTGGCTCAGTTTCGGGCTGAGTAGTGGGCTCAGTTTCCGGCTGTGACGGTTCGGTAGTCGGCTGAGTTGTGGGCTCGGTTTCCGGCTCTGTTGGCTGCGTGGTTGGCTGCGTGGGAGGAGGCGGAACGCTCACGGTTCCGCTCGCCTCAAGTGAGCTTTTACCCCACGGCACTACCACCAGATCCTGGTGTTCAGGGTGTTCCCAAATGTTGATTTTGTCCGCGGGCAAGCCACTGACCTTAACGCGAACCGACACCTCGCCAGGATCCGAATATTCTGCCTGGGCACTGATAGGCTCTGCGGCGCTTGTAAGGGTATTCTTCACCTCGCCGGCACTTGCGTGTGTGAAAGTTACTTCCATGGGTAGTCCCTTGATCCACCCAGCTTTGCCCTTGACCCCTAGGTTTTCGATAGTAACCACGCCGTCCTTGTATGAAACCCACGGTTTTAGCGTGTATGGGCCAGCAATCTTCTCGGCTTCGGCAACCATCTGTCGAGCAAGCGCGCCACCGTCGTCAAGGTTCTCCACGGGAAACCTGCCATAGGTTGAAAGCTGGCTCTGCACCGCAAAGCTAAACGACTTCGCGTGATGCCCGCTCTTGGTAACGTCCTTTGCATAAAGGTGGTAGAGCGCGGCAACTACCCAAGTCTTATCCGCGCTCATCACCGTCTTAATATCGGTATTGCCAATGGATGTTGCGGTATTTCGCGGGGTTGCTTGACCAACCTGATAGGTCTTGAACGCAGCGTCTTTTGGCGCTACCGGAGCGCCTTTACGAAGCTGATCATCACCGGCGCACACCCCGTAATAATCTCCTGATTTAGCAACGAATAGCTGGCCCTGTCCAAATAGCTGCCACGGTTCTTCCGCCGCGAGCGCCGCCGGCGCACTTAGGGTTAGTGTCGCAAACAGAGCCGTTGAGGCCGCTAGGATTCGGCGCGTTCCAGTTTTCATATGAAGTCCTCTCAACTAGGTGGGTGACTTCATGATGCGAAGCGCAAACCACGCTGGAAACACCGCGAGGTTTTGGCTGTGGATACAGCTTTGCGCGGCCTCCTTGTGGAAACCGCGCAAAGTAGGCGTTAAGAGCTACGTCTCGAGGTTGCCCTACTCGATGTTTGGAATGCCAAGGGCTATAACCTCGGCGGCAACCTGCCTGGCCTCTTGTCTGCTGGGCCCCTCCCCCTGCGGGAAGAGAACGCGACGATAGTAGACGAGTTCTTGGATGGATTCGAGGATGTCCGCAAGAGCGCGATGGCCACCGTGCTTAGCCGGGGCTTCCTCAAACGTGCGGTGATACCAGCGTTTGGCGAGCTCTTTGATGGAAGACACGTCGACTACCCGATAGTGCAAGTAGTCGATGAGCTCGGGCATGTCGCGCTCTAAGAACGCCTTGTCGGTCCCAATCGAGTTACCGGCAAGGAGCGCCTGGCGTGGCTGCGGTACAAATTTCTTTACGTAGTCCAAAACCTCGCGCTGGGCTTCCTCAAGTGAAACACCGGTTTCAAACTCGTCGATCAGGCCGGATTCGGTGTGCATGTTGCGTACAAAATCCCCCATGTTGTCCAGCGCTTCTTGCGAAGGCCTAATGACAATGTCTATTCCGGGGTCTACAACGTTTAGCTGCTCGTCAGTGATCACGACAGCTACTTCAACAAGCCCATCTTTGTCAAGATCAAGGCCGGTCATTTCGCAGTCAATCCACACGAGCGGACGGCGTGGTTTTTTACTCATGCCTTCTACTCTAGTGATTTTTAGGCAAACTTTTTACCGTCGTTACTACCGTGGGAGATACGCGCCTGGTTATTGCCGGCGTTCACATGTGGGACGGCAAGACTACGTATTCGTATATTTCCATAAGATGTGGGCCATGGAATCCGATTTTCAACTCAGTGCAAAAGATATTGACGAGGCTGCGCAGCGCCTGGCCAAAGTGGCAAAGAAAACACCTTTGGAATACTCCCCTAGGCTCAGTGAGGAAGTGGGCGTACCCGTTTATTTGAAGCGCGAAGACATTCAGCTGTGCCGCTCGTTCAAGGTTCGCGGGGCATACAACAAGATTGCGTCCCTCAGCAATAGCGAGGCGGCACGAGGTGTTGCAGCTGCGTCCGCTGGAAACCACGCTCAGGGCGTGGCATATGCGTGTGCGACGTTGAAGATCCGCGGCAAGATCTTCCTGCCTTCCAACACTCCGCGGCAAAAACGCGATCGCATTGCCACCATCGGTGACGGATGGGTTGAGCAGATCATAGTTGACGGCACATTCGACGCGGCAAATGCGCAGGCTATGGAAGTATCTGAGCGAGAAAACCTAGTGTTTGTTCCCGCCTACAATGATCCGATGGTTATCGCTGGCCAGGGCACCATCGCCGTGGAGCTAGCCGAGCAAATTCCCGCAGATACCGACTGTGTTCTGCTTCCAATGGGAGGCGGAGGCCTCGCTGCCGGAATCGCGCTGTGGCTTAAAACTATGCGCCCCTCCATCAAAGTGATTGGCGTAGAGCCCGAAGGGGCTGCCTCCATCAAAGCAGCACTACGCGCGGGCAAACCCGTATCACTAGACCAGGTTGATAACTTCGTAGATGGCACAGCCGTGGGACGCGTTGGTGACGTTACATTCCCGATCCTGCGCGATTGCCTTGACGACGTAATCGTCATTCCCGAGGGCGCAGTGTGCTCTGAAATGCTTGACCTGTACCATTCCGAAGGCATTATCGCCGAGCCGGCCGGGGCTCTCGCCTCCGCCGCTGCACGCCGATATCTCCCCCACATTCCCAACGGACCTGTTGTAGCCATGGTTTCCGGCGGCAACAATGACCTGTCTCGCTACGCCGAAGTGCAGGAGCGCTCGTTGCGTCACGAGGGGCTGCGTCACTACTTCCTGGTGACCTTTCCCCAAGAGCCGGGTGCCCTACTCGGATTCGTTCGCGATGTACTCGCTGAAGATCAAGACATCATCCACTTTGAGTACACCAAGAAAAACAACCGTGACACGGGTCCAGCACTCGTAGGCATTGACCTTGGTCGCGCCGCAGACATTCATCAACTGCGACGCAGGATGGCGTCCTCGCCCCTGCACGTTGAGCCGGTACCTCTCGACTCAGAAATTTTCCGCCTGCTCATTTAACGCATTTGGTTCACTTCGGTGAACCACCTAGAATGGGCGTGCAAACAGGCGCGAAAGCGCCAAGAGCCTCCGTAGCTCAGTGGATAGAGCAGTTGCCTTCTAAGCAATTGGTCGCAGGTTCGAATCCTGTCGGGGGTGCACATGTGATGTCCCACGACATATGTCCGCATATGTCGTGGGATTTTTCGTGTTTTT